>Ga0209958_1000027_pt1 | contig 634713 bp, 617 predicted proteins | sample ThiBio_inoc_plan_FD_183942 | JGI IMG/M metagenome (GOLD analysis project Ga0209958, IMG submission 183942) | Wastewater bioreactor microbial communities from Cape Town, South Africa - Thiocy_inoc_plan (SPAdes) | ecosystem: Engineered > Bioremediation > Thiocyanate > Unclassified | place: South...
ACCTGTCGGCAGCCAACACCGATACCGCCGCCCTGTCGGCGGTGATCGTCTTCGGCGGCATGGACCGCTTGCCCCAATGAAGCGGCTTATTTTTGTGAAGGGCTGGAAGATGTACCAGCCCGGTGAGGGCGCAGGTTTCGATGACGCCACGGCGCAGCGCCTGATCGCCAGTGGTGTCGCCGCTGATGCTGAGGCAATCGAACGTCAGCGTGCCGAAGCCGAAGCGAAAGCCGAGGCTGATGCCGCGCAGGCCAAAGCTGATGCAGAAGCGAATGCACAGGCTGATGCCGATGCGGCGGCTGCGAAGGCTAAGGCCGACGCTGATGCCGCGCAGGCCAAGGCTGATGCAGAAGCGAAGGCACAGGCTGATGCCGATGCGGCGGCTGCGAAGGCTAAGGCCGACGCTGATGCCGCGCAGGCCAAGGCTGATACGGGCAAGAAGTCCTGACCATGCGGCTTACGCGAACTGTCGGTCCTGCCGCGCCGCCGGTCACCGTGGAAGAGGCGAAAGCGCATTGCCGCGTGGACTCCGATCACGAGGATGATTTGTTCGCGGCATGGATCGACACAGCGGTCGATCTTCTGGATGGCCCGACCGGCATGCTCGGCCGGGCCATTGTTCGGCAGGAATGGCTGCTGGAACTGGCGTCGTGGTCAGGTGCAATCGTGCTGCCTGTCGAGCCGGTTCTTTCCGTTGGAGTTGCATATCTGGATCAGGGCGGAGCGGAACAGGATGTCGATGTCGACATGACATGGTTGCAGCGCGCGCCCGGAATGGCCCCTGAGCTGCATTTTGCCAGCGGTTTCACCCAGCCCGCGCTGAGTGCATCTGATCCATACCCGGTGCGGATCACGATGGTTTGTGGTTTCGGGGATGCAGCGGACGTGCCGCCGGCAATCAAGATGGCCATGAAGATGATGGTCGAGCATTGGCATGAGCATCGCGGGGTTGTTGCCGCTGGTGGTTCCGTCTCCGAAATTCCGATGTCCGCGCAGGCGTTGCTGGGCCGCTGGCGCAGGGTGCTGTGATGCAGGCGGGGTTGCTTGATCGTCGGGTGTCTCTTTCGGTCGTTACAAGCGCCAATACCGGCACAGGGTATGTCGAGACCGTTGCTCATCTCGCTGATGTCTGGGCATCTCGCAAAGATGTTTCAGATTCCGAAAAGGCGGCGGCTGGTTCGGTGGAAGGCGTTTTGCGCTCGCGCTTCATGGTGCGGTGGTCGAGCGTAACCAGCAGCCTAAAGCCCAAGGATGCGCTGACCGAGGGCGGCCTGACGTTTCGGATCGTTGGTATCAAGGAAGTCGGTCGCCGCGACATGATCGAGATTACGGCAGAGGCCAGGCTGGACTGATGAAAGTCTCGATCCGCGTCGAAGGGCTTAAGGAGCTTGAAGCGGCTCTCACACAGCTGGAGAAGGCGGCGACACGCAGGACTGTTGCGCGCAATGCCTTGAAGAAAGCCGGTGCGCCAGTTGCAGCGGCAATGTCCGCGAAGGCCCCGGAGGATACGGGGCGGCTCAAGCACAACATTGCAGTCAGCACCAAGATCAAAGGCGAGGTTGGGAAGGCGGCTTATGCCAAGGCCATGCGTGATACTGCCGGAAATAAGGCCATGGCAGTGAAGGCTATGCGTGATGCGCGCCGCGCTGCAAAGGGCACAATGCCTCCGGTGATCATGTTCGTCGGACCTACAGTTCGCGCTCCACATGCTCATCTGGTGGAATTCGGAACTGCACCGCATATCAACGGCGGCAAGTTTGCCGGATCTCAGCACCCTGGAACGGCGCCGCAGCCGTTCGTGCGACCGGCGTGGGATGCGACACAAGGGCGTGCACTGGTCATCATCACCGATCAACTGCGGGTGCAGATTGACAGGGCCGTGGCGCGGGCGGCGAAGCGGGCGGGGCAATAGCGGATGGACAGCGAACTCTGGACGCTGCTGACAGGCTCAGCGGCGGTCAATGCAGTATGCGGCCAGCGGATATACTGGGGCGACATCCCGCAGGATGCTGACGCACCGGCTGCCGTGTTGACGATCATCAGCGGCGCAGATGAACCGCACCTGCGCGGCACGGATGCGCTGTGGCGCTATCGGGTGCAGATCGACTGCTATGGGATCAACCGAGTGCAGGCGCGGGCTTTGTCGGCGGCAATCGTTGGCGCCCTGAACGGCTACGGCCTCGCAAATCAGACAGGTATTCGCGGTGCCTTCGTGGACAGCACGCGCGAGTTCAAAGAGGACGCCGCCAACGCGCGGCCCTCGCGGATCAGCCACGATTTCATCATCAACTGGAGGGCTCCGTAATGGCAGCTTCGAACGCAGATATCGGCTACGGCGCCCGCTTCGGCATTGGCGCCACCCCGACCTATGTGGGTGAGGTGGTGAGCATCACACCGCCCGGCATGACCCGCGACACGGTGGAGGTGACGCACCTCGAAAGTGACGGGATGTGGAAGGAATACATCGGCGCGCTGAAAGACGCTGGCGAGGCGTCGATCACGATCAACTATGTCCCTGCCGTTGCCGCGTCGGATGCTCTGCTGACCGCATTCAATACCGACGGCGCGCAATCGTTCACGATCCTCGCGCCGAGCGGAACCGTCAAGCTGACCTTCTCTGGCATCGTGACGGGCTATGAGATTGGCGACTTCGTGGCCGATGACAAGATGAGCGCCACATTCACCGTCAAGGCGACCGGGGCTGTGACCTTGGCGGCGGTCTGATCATGGCGAACGCGATCAAGGGCGAGGTTCAGTTTGAGCATGACGGCGCCAGCTACACGCTGGTGCTGGATTTCAACGCGCTGGCTGATTTCGAGGATGCTACCGGCCAGAACGCCATGAAGGCGCTGGCAGGTGGCGATCTGACCATCAGTCAGATGCGGGCGCTTTTCCATGCCGGGCTGAAAGATCGGCACCCCGACGTGACGCTGAAAGATGCTGGCGCGATGCTGCAAGCCAATCTGCCGTCGCTGGGCGAGGCGCTGAAGGCTGCGTTCCCGGACGCCAAGCCGGGAAACGGGGTGGGGCGGGGAAAGGCCCGCCGCTGACCATATCCGGCCTGCTGGTCGATTATGTGGCGGCCGGGTTCGACCCGTCCGCGTTCTGGGGGCTGACATTCAGGCTCTACGATCTGCACATGCAGGGCGCCATTCGCCGGATCGAGCGCGAGACCGAGGCGATGAACCGGCAGGCTTACAACACGGCGGCTCTATCCGGCGGCGCATTCGCCGGAAAAATGCCGACATATGACAAGGCGTTCCGCAAGAAACTCCAGCAAGGCGCGCGGCAATCTGCCGAAGTGCTGGAGGCCAATCTGCGGGCGCTGGCTATCGCTTGGGGGGCGAAGGCTGGTGGCTAGATACCTTGCGCTGCTTGGCGCGTGACCGCCGAAATGACGCCTGAAGAGAATATGGCGGTCACGGAGTATCCGCCCCATGAGGCGCGAGTATAACCAAATCCGCCACATCTCAATACGGCTCTGCGCGCAGCCTCAAACGCCTGAGAAGCTGCATTGATGTCTCCGCTGTGGCTTGTCATTCGAATGGATGAGGCTGAAACCATCCCTTCTTGATCAATGTAAAAGTCCAACGTGACGCTGGTTCTCTGAGCGGAATCGCTAAGCGATCCGACATTCCAGCATCTCGAAATGGTTCGCGAAATATCCTCTCCAAGAGGATCTGCGTCCAGCCTCCCGGAGGCGAATAAGAAGAACGACAGCATGAGTAGTGTTCGCATCTGCTGGCCCATAACGAAATCAGACTCCCAAAATGGCGTGTCATGTCGGCATTTGAAAGGTGAAGTGTAATGGCAGCGCAGGCAATCGGTTCGCTGTTCGTCGCCCTTGGGCTGGACAGCGCCGCCTTTCAGGCTGGCATCAAGCAGGTCCAGTCTCAGGCTACCGCTTTCGCCGGGCGGCTTGGCAAGGCGCTCGGCGCTGCCGCTGCCGCTGCTGTCCCGGCGATGACTGCCATTGGTGTTGCTGCCGCAAACGCAGGGGCTGAAATCAAGCGCGCGGCGCAACTCGCGAATGCCGCCCCTGAGGAATTTCAGGGCTGGGCGGCTGGCGCGCAATCTGTCGGTATCGAACAGGAAAAGCTGGCTGACATCCTCAAGGATGTGAATGACAGGGTTGGCGACTTCATCGCCACTGGCGGCGGCCCGATGGCGGATTTTTTCGAGCGGGTCGCGCCACTCGTCGGAGTGACAGCCGATCAATTCCGTAACTTGTCCGGCCCGCAGGCGCTCCAGCTTTATGTGGACAGCCTCCAGAAGGCAAACCTGAACCAGCAAGATTTCACCTTCTTCATGGAGGCAATGGCGTCGGACAGCACGGCGCTGGTTCCGCTTTTGCGCGACGGCGGCAAGGCAATGGCGGAATATGCTGCGAAGGCAGCCGCTCTTGGCGTGGTTCTGGACAGCAATACGGTTGCCAGCTTCGCCCGCGCAAAGCAGTCATTCTCCGAAGTTCAGATGGCGCTGACCGGGTTCCGCAACCTGATCGCCGCACAGGTTGTTCCGGTTCTAAACGCACTTGCTCAGGCTTTCGTTACCGCATCTCAGGAAGGCCATTGGCTTGGCGATATGGTGCGGACTTTCGCCGCGATCATCCCGCGCCTGTCTGCCTATATCGGGACGTTCCTGGCATTCATGGGCGCCAAATGGGTTGCGGCATTCGCGGCGGCGAAGATCGCCACGATCTCGCTTTCCACTGCGCTGGTGACGTTGCGCGGCGCGCTGATCCGCACGGGGCTGGGCGCGCTGATCATCGTTGCGGGCGAAGTCGTCTATCGGATGGGTGAGGTCGTCGGCGCAGTCGGCGGGGTATCTGGCGCGTTGGCTGCGCTGAAGAATGTGGCATCTGAGGTTTGGTCGCGCATCGGTGACGGTGTTTCGTATGTCACCAATTCGGTCGCGGCCATGTCGTCAAGCATTCAGGCGTTTTTCATCGGCGCCCTGAACCGCATGGCCGGCGCTTGGGTCGAGTTCACCTGGACAATCGCGGATGGGCTTAATTCGCTGTTCGGGATGAGCCTGCAAGGCGCCGATGCACGAATTACCCAATCGCTTCTCAAGTCGCAGATGGCGGCAGAGGATGCAGCGGCTGGCTATCGTGATGCTGCATCTGCTGCGGCTGACGCATTTAGCGCGCCACTGAAAAGCGTGGCCGCTATTGGTGAGCAAGTGGCCGCGTCGGCTGTAAACGCCGCGAACGGGATGAGCGTCCTTGGCGATGGCCTTGATGCCGCTGGCGGGAGTGGGTCTGGCGCCGCTGGAAAGCTGTCCAAGCTGCAAGAGGTGATGAAAGCCCTGCGCGAGGAGGCGGAGAAGCTGCGCGCGACGGTGGGCATGACTGACCTGCAAGCCGAAATCTGGGGCAAGCAGAAGGAGGCTGGTGTTTCCGCTTCAAGTGAGGCTGGAAAGGTCATCTCTGACACGCTTACCCAAATAGACGGCCTCAAGAAGTTGAAGGAAGCCACTGACGACTGGCGCGACAGTATCTCGAATGCTTTCAGCGAGTTCATCCTGAAGGGTGGCAGCTTCAAGCAGGTGCTTTCGCAGATCATCGGAAAGCTGGCGGAAATGGTTTTCAGCAGCGGCTTCCAGAACCTGTTCAACGGCCTCGGGGGCGGCGGTATTCTTGGTGGCATACTGGGGTCTTTGGGCATCGGGGCCAATGCAGACGGCACGAACAACTGGCGCGGTGGCCTGACGCAGGTCAATGAGCGCGGCGGTGAAATCATGAACCTTCCCCGCGGAACGCAGATCATCCCGCACGACATCAGCAAGCGGATGGCAGACAGCGCGGCATCAAGGTCGCAGTCAATCCAGATCGGCTGGGATGACAGCATTGGCAATTTCCGCGCAACGGTGCGGGATGAGGCTGGGCGCGTCGTCGCGCAGGCCACGCCCGGTATGGTCGGGCAGGCCGTCGCCGCTACCTATCGCCGCGCGCAAGAGGTGCCAATCGGATGAGGATCGTCGCATGGCCGCCCGTCGGCATCATGTCCCGCGCGCCGGTGGTCGAGCGGCCCGTGGCGCGGTCGCAGGGCCTGTTCTCTGGTGCCCGCGCGGTGTCGTCTGCCGGGCCAGCGCGCCGCGTCACCAGCCTGTCGGTATCGGCTTTGTCACGCAGCGCGGACGTGTCGCGGATCAAGACCAGCCTGATCGCGGATGCAAGGGCGGCTGGAACACCGATCACCAGCGCGCTTGTGCGGGCGCTGGAGGCGCAGGCGCGTGAGATCGCGCGCGAGTCTCGGGCCGGGGCCGGGTTCATGGCGCAGCTCTGGCGCGAGATCGACGGCGGGGTTGATTTGATCCGCATGTCCGTATGCGGCGATAACTGGTGGATGGATCAGGCGCGGTCGAAGGCGCGCGGCGGTGGCTATACCGCGCCGCTGACCTGGACAACCGGAACCGACCCGGATCTGTCATGGACATCTGGCGGCGATCCGCTGCGGTGGTTTACCGGCCCGGTGCGCATTGCCACGACCGGCACCAGCGCCGACGGCTATCCGACGATCACGCTGACCGACCTGCCGCCCAATGCAATCGTTGCCCGGCCTGACGATGTGATCCGGTCCTATCCGGCAGGTGCAGACAGCGAGACGGCGCGGGCTGTCACGCTGGCCGTGAGCGATGCAGATGGCGAGGTGACGATCAAGCTGACCAGCGCCCTGCCTGCCGGTGTGATCAGCTTGCAGGATATGGAAAGCGTGGTTTTCGAGGTGCTGGGCGCGCCGCGCGGCACGCAGCCCGTGGCCGAAAACTGGACGCTCACCGTTGATCTGCGCGAGGTGCTGCCTGACGAATATGCCGGGGCGACGGAGGTAGACCCATGGTGATGTCGCGTGGCGTTCCATCGGGCATGCTGGCCGCGCTTGATGGTCCCATGCACCCGGTGATGCTGGTGTATGTGGCCTGGCCGGGCGGGGTGCAGCGGGCGCACAGCAATTTCGGCACGATCACATGGGGCGGCCACGACTGGACCGGGGTGGGCAGCATGGGCGGCGTGACGCTGCCCGGCGAAATGACCGGCATTGCCTCGGACGATGGCGCGCTGACACTTGGCGGCCTGCCGGAGGTCATCGACGATCTGCTGTCCGTCGATCCGCGTGGGTCTGAGGTGCTGATCTATTTCGGGCTGACGACGGTGCGCAACGGAACGACGCTTGTATCTGATCCGGTGCTGGCATGGTCAGGCTATGTGGATGGCATGGCCTCGACCGAGGGCTATGAGGGGCAGGAGGTCCGCAGCACGATCACGCTGCCGGTGGTGTCGCGCGCCTCGCAGCGCCTGCGTCCTGCGGCGTACCATAGCGAGGCGGATCAGGCAGCCGAGTATCCCGGCGATACTGCTGGCCGGTGGCTGACCGCAGCACTGGCTCGTACGACGACGGCGCTTCCCAAGTGGTGATTGACCATGTGCTTGCGGTGATGCGCGGGCCGATTGTCATGGGTATGTCGGACTGTTGTCCGGCTGCCTGCGACGTGTTTCAGCGGCTGCACGGGATCGACCCGATGGCGCCGCTGCGGGGCCGCTACAGCACGGCGATGGGCGCGGCGCGGATCATCGCGCGGGCGGGCGGGTTTGAGGCGCTGGCCGATGATCTGGCCGACCGGGCAGGGCTGGCGCGCTGCGGCTGGCAGCCCGGCGCGCTGGCAACGGCGGTCATGCCGACCGGCCCGGCGCTGGTGATCGGGCTGGATCAGGCGGGCTGGTGGGCTGGCCGCTGCGATGGCGGGTATCAGATTTTGCAGGACGTGGGGCGGATATGGTCGAAACCGTAGCTGGCTGGCTGGTGACGGCGGGATTTTCGCAGGCCGTGGCGACCGGCATTGCGCAGATCGGCACGTCTATTCTGCTGTCCACTGTTTCGCTGGCACTGGCAAAACGCCCGAGCATGGGCGACCAGTCGCGCGAGCTGGAGGTGACGCGCAGCCTGCCGGTCTATCGCACTGCCTATGGCGAGGCGCGGATCGTCGGATCATGGGCGCCGGGCTGGGTTGTCAATGATGGCATCCTGTATGCCTGCATCATCCTCAATTCGCGCCCGTCCGACAGTGTGTCGGCAATCGAGTTCGACAACCGTTTGGTCGAGTTCAGCGGCGACATGCTGGATTTCTCGACCGGGGCGACGGCGATCAATGATCCATTCGACGGCTATATGACCGCATGGCTGGGGCTGGGCGATCAGACCGCGCCGCCTGACCTGATCATGTCTGAGTGGGGCGATGCAGGTTCATCGGACAATGCGAAATTCTGGCCGACAGACGTATGGGCCGGCCGCACGGTCCTGTGGCTGCGTCTCAAGAAAGGCTCTGCGAAATCAGCGGGCGAGCGCTGGCCGCAGGGCCGCCCGCAGGTGCATGTCACCGGCAAGTGGTCAAAGGTCTGGAACCCTGACGATATCGCGCAAGACCCTGACGATCCGGCGACATGGGAGTGGTCTGATAATCAGGGCCTGTGCTTGCTGGATGCGCTGCGCACCAATCCGATTGCCAAGCTGCCCACGAGCCTGATCCACATGGCCAGCATCAATCGGCAGGTCGAGGTGGCCGACGAACTGGTGCTGCGCAAAGGCGGTCTGGAATCGGACCCGCGCTATCGCGTCGGCGGCGTGATCGTCTGGAATCCACAGTCTGAGCTCTACCAGCTTCTGCGCCCGCTGGAGGTCGCGGGCGGGGGTGGGCTGGTCCAGATCGGCGGCATGATCGGCTATCAGCCGGGCGAGTATCTGGCGCCGTCTGCCGATATCACCGACGTGCTGGACGAGGCGCCGGTATCTTTCACGGCGATTTCGCGGGGCAGGGATATGCCGCGCGCGATCCGGGCGATCTATCCCGAGCCGGGAGCGGCTTGGGAGGATACGACGCTGACGCCTATCGAGGTTCCGGGCGGCGGTGGCTGGGACGGTGGCGATGACCGCGTGGAGGATCTGGAGCTATCGCTTGTGCCCTATGCGCGGCAGGCCAACCGTCTCGCGCAGATCGAGGCGCGGATGCGCGGCCAGCAAAAGCGCATCGGTGGTATCCTGTTCCCGCGTCACCTTGATCTGGTGGCAGGGGCCAATATCACGATGGACCTGCCGCGCGCCACAGATCCGCGCAATGGTGTATATCAGATCACGCGCATTCACCCCGCGCATTTTCTGGACGCGGGCGACGGTGTAGCCTTTAGGCTACCGTTTGAGGCATCTGGCATTGCGTCATCGGTCTATGCCTGGAATCCCGAGACGGATGAACAGGATTATGCGGTCGCGGTCGATATCGACGCCAGCCTGACGCTGGCACCGCCTGGTGACATCCTCACGACGTCCGGTGCTGATGTGGTGGTGGAGACATGGGGCGGCTATGTGGCCCGCGTTTTGTTCGAGTTTGCGCCGTCGCCCTCATCTGGCGTCATGGCCTATGAATGGCAGTGGCGAGAGACTGGCGGCGACTGGACCGATGGCGGCATGATTGACGCGGATGTGCGCAATGCCGATGACCGGGTATTCGCCTATCTCGACTATGTGTCCGATACCCGCACCTATGAAATCCGCGTGCGCGCCATGTCGGCGGGCCGCACATCTGACTGGGTGACAGAGACAGCAATCGTCGTCACCACAGGTGTTCCGCGGTATCGGGCCGATTTCGAAGATGCGCTCTATGAGATTGACCGCACCGCAGTGCCGCAGGCCACGGCATTTGGTCTGACCCGCGCCAGCACGGCGACATATATCGACGGTTCCGGCGTGCTTCAGACGGCGGCGGCAGACGTGGCGCGGTTCGACTATTCGACCGGGGTGCGGGCACTGTTGGCTGAACCAGCCGCAACGAACATGACCCCCTATAGCCGCTACAGCGCGAGCAACTGGACGCTGAGCGGCGCGAGCGTTGGTGCGGCCACACGGTCGGCGCTGGACGGGGCGACGATCACGGCATTCCTCGCCAGCGGGTCGGCAGTGACGCACAGGGTAATCCGGGCGCTCACCGATGCAGTGGCAGCCCATGCGATCTACACCATGTCTTTTGATGTGGCGCGGCCAGCCGGTAGCGACACGGCATATCTATGGGTCAGGATGCGCCACACGACAGGCGGACAGACGGTGCGGATTTACCTCGCAGGCGGTGTGCCGACATATTCGTCTACTGCGCCATTCGGCACCAATCCACCTGCGGCTATCGGGTCCAGTGATGTCAGTGCGCGCGAGGTGGCAACCGGCCTCTATCGCATCACACTGACTGGGGAGATTTCTCCCGTCGCGTCCAACTGGACCCAATGGGACATGGGCTGGTCTGTCAGCACTACCGAAAATGTGGCTGGCACGGCCAATACCACGCTTTTCATCGACCGCGTGCAGATCGAGGCCGGGGCGGACGAGACGAGCTACATCCCGACCAGCGCCACGTCAGCGGCCAGAGCCGCAGATATCCCCGAATTGCGCGGCCTGACCGCCACGCTGGATCTGGCCGTCACCTATGGCGATGGCTCCACGGAGACACTGGCTGATCAGGCCGTCTCACCTGGCGTCTGGCCCGCCCTGTCACAGAACAGCATCCGCCGCATCGTCGGCACCCCCTAACACTATCTGAGGTGCATCAATGACCTATACCCTGCCCATCTCCGGGAGCGGGACGTCTCAGGTTGCGTCCGTGGAGGATCATGAGGACGCAATCAACGGCGAGACAACAACCCTTGCCAATGCCATCTCGACCGAGGCGGCCGCCCGTGCCTCTGGCGATACGGCTCTGGCGGCTGATATTGTCGCGGAGGCGGCGGCGCGCGATGCTGCCATTTCCGCAGCGATTGGTGCCCTTGGCGATCTGGCGCAAAAAGACACCGTCGATACCGCTGACATCGCTGCCAGTGCCGTCACCAATGCCAAGATGGCAGACATGTCTGAGGCCCGTATCAAGGGGCGCGCTTCGGGCGCTGGCTCTGGCCCGCCGCAAGACCTGACCGCAGCGCAGGCGCGCACGGCGATGGGTCTTGGATCGGCGGCTACGACGGATACCAGTGCGTATGCCACGGCGGCGCAGGGCGGCAAGGCTGACACCGCCGTGCAGCCGGGCGATGACGTGTCGGTGCTGGCCGAGACTGCCACGGCGAAAATTATGACCGGCGCTGAGCGGACCAGCCTCGCTGCGCTGCCGGGCGCGATTGCAGCAGAGACAGCGGATCGTATCGCGGCAACGGCTGCCCGCGCTTCCCTGACGATCTGGACAACCATTGGCGCTGCAATCATCTGGTGCGATCAGGCTGGCGCTGAGGTGCGCAATGACCTGACGCCGATTGCCGAGCGCGCCATTGCCCTATGGACCACCGAACTGCCTGATCTGGTGCAGGTGGCGGGTGACGGTATCCGCCTCGGGGCTGGCGTGCCGATCTGGACCACGCTCCTGCCTCAGGATGCCAGCGTGACGCGGAGCGGCAATGCTCTGACACCGGGCTATCCTGCCCAAAAATTCGCGGCTGGAACGAACTACACGACCGACCAGAGCCTTGCCATGCCGGTCGGAAACGTCATGCACCATGTGCACGCCATCGGCCAGTCTTTCACTCTGGGCACCGTGGCGGCCAGCGAAAGCGGGGCCACGACCCACACCGGGCGGGTGATGATGCTCAGCGCTGGCGTTGTGCCCAATGGGAAGCCGTCAACGGGATTTGTCGATCTGGCGGCACCTGCGACGGCGGAACCGCCCGTCATCAGCATCGTCAACGGCATGGCCGATGCTTTCGTTTCTGAGTTTGGAGAGACGCCGCAAATGGTTGCGACCGTTTCAGCGACGGGAGGCCTCCCATATCTCGCCATGATGCGCGGATCGTCGCGCTGGCTGGAGACGCGGCGCATCTTTGAGGAGGTGCGCTATCATGCCGCCGCCGCAGGCCAGTCAGCGGAGCTTGCCGTGCTCGCAATCCACGAGGGTGAGGCTGACGCTGCGCTGGACGCTGACCCCATGAAGGCGGTCAGCAATATCATGCGCTGGCGCCTCGATCATCAGGAGCTTGCAGAAGAGGTATACGGCCAACGGCGCCAGTGCATCGCTGTGCTCTACTCGACCCAGCGCGCCCCGAATGATGGTCGGGCATCACCATGGCAGAAAGCAGCGCGCATCCTGACCACGGATCATCCCCTGCTTTTCGTCAACTCGGGCCCGGCCTATGGCGTTGAATTTCAGACGACAGGGGACACATCGCCTTTTCACCCGACCGCGACCGGGTATCGTCGCCTCGGGGCGCAGATGGGCCGCGCTGCCCTGCGCTGCGCCTATGGCACCGGGTTCCGCCCCTGCGATATCGCCAGCTATCGGTGGGTCAATGACACCACCATAGCCCTGATCTGCGCTGTGCCATACGGCGGGAATCTGGTGATCGACACCAGTGAGGATATCGTGGGCGATCCGGGCGCGCATTGCGGATTTGAGGTCACCACAGAGGCCGGGGCGATCACCGTGACCAATGTGTCTGTCAGCGCCAATGTCATCACGCTGACGCTGGCGAGCGCCGGTATCCGTGGCGGCACCCGCATCCGCTATGCTTCCCGGTCCTACTCGACGTGGGAGGGCGGCGACAACACCACCATGGCGCGCGGCCTGCTGCGCGGGTCTGTCGCCCACCCGCTGAGCGGGTCCGCAATCGACAGCTATGACTGGCTGATCCCATCCACCATCGCCATTTGACAGGAGCCTGACATGGCAACCAAAACCGTCGTAAACGTCATGGCCGATGCTGCTACCGCAGGCGTCGGGCCGCTGATCCTTTCCGAAGCTGAGCGCCTGCTTGTGCAGCGTCCAACCGCGCGCTTTCTGGCAGCGCCATGGCTCAATTCCATCGAGGCTGGTGGCATTGCGGACACGCTGTCTGGGGCATATGCCGCGCCCATCGTCTCCGGCATTCGCCCCAGCCGCCATGAGACGGGCGGGCCGGATGGGGCGCCGTGGTATCAGGCGCTGGCTGCTGATCCGGTGGGCGGGCTGATGACCAATACCGGAGTGGTCAATGCCGGTGGTGACTGGACGCTGGCCGTGGTCGGCAAGGCGTCGACCAATCTCGGTGGCGTGCTGCTGGGCATTGGCGGTGCAGCCGGTGGCGCGCATGGCATCTGCCTGCGCAGCGACGACAAGATGGTGTTCAAGCGCTACACGGCGACAGGGCCGACCGGGCTTGATCTTGCGATCATCAGCGGTATCACGACGGCTGACTGGCATCTGGTCGTGGTCAGCTACAAGCCGTCTGCCACGACCTTTACGATCTGGATTGACGGCGTGGAGGTGCATCACGTCACCAACCAGAGTATAACGCCTGGCACGTCCAAGCTCACGCTGTTCTCGACCTACGATCCGTCCGCCTCGCCTGCGCTGTCTGCCGATGCGGACGAGGGCGGGATCGCGGCGGCGTGGTGCTTCGCGGAATATGCTGGCGATAACAGCGATGCGCTGCTGGATCTGATCCAGACCGCAGCGCTGGACCGCTTCCCGACGCTCTACTGATCCGCCCCGCTTCGGCGGGCTTTTCCATGCGCAGGAGGCGCCATGTCCGTCCAGTTCGACAATAAGATCAGTCTCGGGCATGTCATCAGCATCGTGACGGTGCTGGCGGCCTGCATCGGGGGCTATGCCACTCTGTCGGCGCGGCAGGAGCAACTGTCTGCCGACGTGCTGGCGATGCAGCGCGCGGCCGAGGCGCGGGAGGCGCGCATCCGTGCTGTCGAAATCGCGCAGGCCAGTCAGTCCAGCGATCTGCGCAGCATCCAGATCGGCATCAGTCGTATCGAAGCGCAGCTGGAAAAGCTGCAACCGCGACCCTGACCCCGCCCGCCTCGCGCGGGCTTCTTCTTGGAGCAACATCATGGCAGACGAAAACATCCGGTCCATTCAGACCGGACTGGCCGGGGCTGGCTATTCGCCGGGCCCCATCGACGGAATCGACGGCCCGCGCACGCGCGCCACGGCTGTGCGCTGGGGGCAGGGCGCCCCGGTCGCCGCGCGGGATGTCGCGCCGGTCACTACCTCGATGATCTATCAGGGCAGTGCGCGGTATCCGGTGCGCGAGATCATCGTGCATTGCAGCGCCACCCGCCCCGAGTGGATGGACGGCGACGGTATCGACGCGCAGGTGGCCGAGATCCGGCGCTGGCACAAGGCGAACGGCTGGCGCGACATCGGCTACCACTGGGTGCTGGGCCGGTCTGGTGAGCTGCGCGCGGGCCGACGCGAAACCGAAATTGGCGCGCATGTGGTGGGGCGGAACAACGGCACTATCGGCATTTGCCTGATCGGCGGTTTCGGATCGGCCGAGACGGATCGGCCCGAGGTGCATTTCACCGACCGCCAGCTGGTGCAGCTGCGCAATCAGATCGAGGCCATCTCGATGCGCACCCAGATCGCCACCGTTTCCGGGCACAACCAGTATGCCGCCAAGGCGTGCCCCGGTTTCCACGTTCCCACATGGTTCAAAGGAGCCTGACATGACCGAAGATCAGATCAAGCACATGGCCGCGCGGTTCCTCGCGTGGCCGCTGCCGCCCGACTTTAGCCCGGATGGCGGTATCAGCTTCGAGCCGGTTGGCAATGCTGGGACGCCTCACGAATTTCAGCGCCACCCGTCCGGCACCAACGTCCTCAACTACACGCAGGCCGTCGCGATGGTCAGATATCTGGTTGCGGATTTTTCGCCAGCCGCGTCCACGCAGGAGCAATGACCATGAACGACATCCTGACCGCGCTGGTGCAGGCGCTTCTGCCGCACGCGCTCGAAATCCTCGGGGCTGTGCTGACCGTCCTCATCGGCTGGGCGGCAGATGCTGCCCGGCGCAACTGGGGCATCCAGATCGAGGCGCGCCACCGCGAGGCGCTGCAATCGGCGCTGCTGACCGGCGCCCGCATGGCGATCCAGCGTGGGCTGTCCGGGCATATCGCTGCTGAGGCGGCGGTGGGCTATGCGCAGTCCAGTGTGCCGGATGCAATCAAGGCTCTGCGACCCGCTCCCGAAGTCATCACAAATCTGGCACGGGCCAAGCTGGTCGAGGCGTCGAGGTGAGGCGACGCTGGCCGCTCCGGCGTGGCTTCAGATGGTGGCGCCAGGCGGCCAGTCGCCATTCCGGCGCATAGCGACCAGCCTGTCTGACACGGCTTCGATGCGCTTGAGGCTGCGCATGGTCGCATTCATCTCCGCCACCAGATCCTGAGCCGTCTCGCCATTGCTCATGCGGCGCAGGGCTGACCCCATGGCGCGGGCGTCAACGCCAGACCGGCGTGCCAACATCACCAGTGTCTCGGCGGTAGTTTCGCGCGGCTGGCCGTCCCCTGACCGCCACCGCTCGACCGTGCGGCGATTGGCGCCAAGAAGCTCGGATAGCGGGGCGATCCAGTCCTCGCCCCACAGCGCGCGCGCTGCGTCTTGCCAGTCCATTACACTTCCTCTGCGGTCATGCCTTCGGTGCTGGCATGGTCTTGCCCCACGTCTATGGTGCCGAGTTCATCAGCCGCTTTCTGGATAGCTTCCTCAGCGGTTTCGCCTTCAAAGGTGCCCCAGAAGGTGCCGTTTGCGAAGATGTTGAAGCTGGTCATGTCCGGTCTCCTTACCGTCTGGCTTCCGGTCTGTTCCGTCTGCCTATGTCGTATATGTATGCGACATTTGCGGGTGTTGCAAGGGACAGATCACAGCGGCCTAAGGATTTTCCCGGGGATTATCGTGCCGTCGCTGGTTGCCGCAGGGTGGCTGAGCTATCGCCAAACTCTTGCCGCATCCCCGGAGTAAGCAGCGCGTATGCGATTGATTCACCAGACCATATTTCTTTCGGTAGCCGCCATGTGCGTTGCCGCCTACCTGACCCAGCAGCAGGCCGACAGTGCGCCCGACAAAGGCGGCGTGTCGATCCTGCGCGGTGGCGATGCCTGGAGCGGCAGTTCGTCCCGGGTGCGGCGCACCGTCGAGCCGAAGGCTTCCGAGCAGCATCCGGCCAGCGCGGGCGCAGTCCTTATCGACAATGTGACTCGCGTGCGGGACGGTGACACTATCGTCGTCGGCCTCATCCCGATCCGCATCGCCAACCTGGACTGCGCGGAAAAGGGCACGGCTGCCGGTGACGCCGCCACGGTGCGGGTGCGTGATCTGGTCGCGGGCGCGCAGTTGACATGCACGCTGGAAGGACGGCGGTCCTATGATCGGGAGGTCGGGCTGTGTGCGCTGCCGGACGGGCGGGATCTGGGCGAGGTTATGATCGGGGATGGGGCCTGCGGGCGGTGGCGTTGAAAACAAAAAAGCCCCGCATTTGCGGGGCTTTCGCTCATCCAGTCAGGGTATCATGCGGCCATCGCAGCCTGCGTGCGACGCTCATTGGTGCCGAAGAATTCCATCGAGCGCAGGGTCGAATAGCCACACTTCTCGATGGCTTCTCTCACAGCGATCCGTAGAATTTCGTCCAAATCTGCCTGGCTTTTCATGTTCAAATCCCTTTGTGGAGCGCGCCGATCCTCCCCGGCGCTTTCTATTTTGTAATATAGAGCCAGCTGCCTTTCAATTCTATTGACGAAAACACTTCTTTTTCACTTAGCGCATCCTTCAGTCTGGTGAAGAACATTTGCTCGGCTGGACTCTTGAAGTGGAACTTGATGTGCTGAGCCTTCATTTCGCCGTTAGAAGTGCGGAATACACCAAGCAATGTGCCCGTAAGCACCTGACCATACTCATCAACTCCCAAGGTATTGTCGAAGTCGTATCGAGGTGCGTGCACGATGTGGCGGACGCGCAGTACTGGTCCGTTGTAGCCTGGCAACGGTGTCACATTAAGTTGACATATTCCCTCGTAGCCGCGGTCGCTGCGTAGGGCAAAAACGCCAGCGTTCTTGCGTTGGGTCTCTGATGCTAGTGATTCGAGCACTGGCAGCGATGCCATGGCGTACTCGCCAAGGTCTTCTGAGAACTCGCGGCACTGGTCTTCCCAGTCTGCGATCAGGCCGTTCCAGAGCCGGTTCTCGCTGGAGACGCGTAGGAACTCCATTTCTTCAAATCTCCTTCTGTTGCAACTACTCGCCTTTAGCGCGCTGCATGTGAAGAAGAAAGATATCGCTGACATTCAAGATGAATGCTTCATCTCACTATGGCTGATCACTCCACCACCACCAGATCCTCATCCCCCAGCGGCCGCTGCAACCCCCGCGCCTCGCTCCACGGCGCCCGCAGCCACGCATCCCATTCCTCTGGCGCCAGCAGAACCACCGGCATTGCCTTGGGATGGATCGGCGCCACCACCGCATTGGGATCGCAGGTCAGGAAGCCGAACAGGTCATCCGTCGTCTGGCCGTCCTTCAGCTTGCGAAGGCTGGTCCATTCCGGCACCCAGATCCCGGCGAAAAATGCCGGGCGATCATCGGTCACCGCAAACCACGCATTTCCCGCGCCGCGCCCGCCTGGCTTCGGTTCCGCAAACCTGTCGAATGGCACCAAGCACCGCCATTCCGGCCCCAGCCAGCGGCGCCAGTGTGGGCTGCCCGTGTTGCGAATATTGGTCACCCCGCGGTCGATCCCGCTCGGGCTGTGATACTGCGGTGGTGACGGCAGGCCCCAGCGCGCCCGGCGCAGGATGTGAGTTTGTCCCTCGGCCGTGATGATCGGGGCCATGCGGTCGGGGTAGATGTCGCCGGGCTCCAGGTTGCCCGCTCGATTGTCGAACTCGCTGAAAAGCTGACGCATCGCATCGACTGCCTTGGTGCTGGTGTACAGATTGCACATGTCAGGCCCTCTCGTTGCGCCAGATCCATTTCACAACCTGCCTGACAGGGCGCCTGACAGTCAATGTCTGTAGCTCGCTCGCGCTGGGGACAGACCAGCGCAGGTCTATGTAATCCGTCTTGCCGCACCTGGAGCACGGGAAGGGGGCGATGTGCGCCTGGTGATCGCCGCCGACTACGGCCACCAGATCGGTCGCCCAAAAATGCGCCGTGCGGCGACAGAGGCCGCAGCGCATGGTCAGCAATTTTCCGTCCCGCGCAGCGTCAGAGATGCGGGGATTGCGGAACGGGTTCGCTGACGGGGCGCGGGCAGGCATAGGCGATTCTGTGTTGCGCAAACCAGAACACAATGAGAACATTTGCGCCGCTTCTGTCAACTGAATGCCTGCGCACAACGATGTCATCCGGGGAACGATATCTGAGCATCGAATGTCAGTGCGGGCGAAATCGCACGTTCCGGCCAAGCACGACCCCACAGCTGTTCGATGAAAAAGGGGAGGCGCGTCTGGACCTGCTGAACCGCCTGCGCTGTTCTGCCTGCGGTCGCGCGGGGCGTCCCAAAATGGTGACGCTGGGCTGGTCATTCATCAAGCCGTGAAGGGGTTTCCGGTGGGAAGATACCGTGAACAAACTTCGGGAGTTTCTTCGGGACTCGTTGCCCGCAAACGTCCAGAACAGTCCCGTGTTGTCCGTTCGTTCCATTTGCAAGCAAGCTTCAAGCGCAGCGAGAAATCCCGAAAATTCTTGCAATAACAACGGCTTGCAATGTGGGTGGGTGGAGCGGGTGAAGGGAATCGAACCCTCGTCATCAGCTTGGGAAGCTGCGGCTCTACCATTGAGCTACACCCGCATTGGCGGAACAGATAGCCGAATGGCCAGGGCAGTGCAAGGGTAAATGGGGCGACCCGGCAGGCAGAACGGCTTGTTCTGACAGGAAACCCCGCCTGCCGGTGGCAGACGGGGCGAAGGCTGTCATGCAGCGTGTGGCCGCGCGATCAGCTGGCCGGAAGCAGCACGGTGTCGATCACATGGATCACGCCGTTCGACTGTTTCACATCGGCGATGGTGACGGTCGCGACATTGCCCTGACCATCTTTGATCTGGACTTTGTCGCCATCCATCATCGCGGTGAATTCACAGCCGCCGACGGTTTTGACCGGATGCATGCCCTTGTCATCGGCGATCATCTTCACGATGGCATCCGACATGGCATTGGCCGCGACGACATGGCAGGTCAGGATCTTGGTCAGCTGATCCTTGTTTTCGGGCTTCAGCAGGGTTTCGACCGTGCCTGCGGGCAGCTTGTCAAAAGCGGCATTGGTCGGGGCGAAGACGGTGAAAGGACCGGCGCCCGACAGGGTTTCCACCAGACCAGCCGCCTTCACCGCAGCAACCAGCGTGGTGTGATCGGCCGAATTCACGGCATTCTCGACGATGTTCTTCGTCTCATACATCGGCGCGCCGCCGACTTCGGGGTTCTCGGCAAGCGCCGGGGCGGTGCCCAGGGCAAGGATGGCGGCGGCAATACGAATGGATTTCATCTGTCGTCTCCTGTGATCCGAAGCGGGTCTGTCCCGCCCGATGCCAGAAGTTACGGAGCCATTCGCGCCGGAGTTTCAGCCTCACGCGCCTGTGATCAAAGCGTGATCTGACCCGCAGCGACGATGGGTCCGGTGGGGACGCCCTGCGGTGCGCCACCTGCCGGTTCCAGCGTGACCGCGAGCGTCCAGCCTGCCGGTGGCGCCGGGTAGGCCACGCGCAGCGGATCGGTGCCGATCAGGCCAAGCGAGACCGGCGCCGCGTCTGGTGCGATGATCCAGAGCTCGTGCGACTGGCTGGCGGTTGGCGCGGCCCCGGCGACGCGGCGAAGGATCAGGTCACGCCCGTCGTAATGCGCCTCGAACCGCAGGCCCGCATCCGGCGCACCGAGTTCGGCGATGACCGGCGGGGCGGAGGGCGCCAGCAGCGGCGGCAATACCACCGCACCCAGCAGCACGGCCGCTGCCGTGACAAGCCCGCCGAGCCAGCCTTGCCAGCGTGATCGCGCAGGCCGGGGGAACAGCCGCGCCTCGATGGTGGGGAACAGGTCGGGCGCCGGGCTTTCGGCATATTCCGCATTCAGCCCGGCGAGGCGATCCTCCCATTCCGCGACCAGTTCCTGCAAGGTGGGATCGGATTTCAGCCGGGCGGCAAAGGCCAGACGCTCGGCATGGGGCAGGGTGCCCAGCACATATTCGCCCGCGATGTCCCGGTCTTCGACGCTCATGCCCGGACACCTTCCATGCAATCGCGGAGCGCGGCAAGCCCGCGCCGCAGCCAGGTGCGCATGGTGTTCAGCGGCACGTCATGCCTGCCTGCCAGATCGGCATAACTCAGCCCGTCCAGATAGGCGCCGCGCAGCGCGGCGGCGCGGGCCGGTTCCAGGGTGTCAAAGCACTGGACGATCTGCCGGGCCTCGCCCAGCGCGATCAGGCGGCTTTCGGCCCGTGGTGCGCTGTCGGCGATCTGGTCGTATTCAGCTTCCTCGGTCTCTATCGGTCGGGCGCGCAGCCGGTCGATGGCCAGATGCCGGGCGACGGCAATGACCCATGTCATGCCGCGTCCCCGTGCGGGGTCAAAACGCTGCGCGCGCAGCCAGATCCGGGTATAAACCTCTTGCAAGGCTTCCTCCGCTTCCTGCCGGTCTTTCAACATACGCAGGAGCACGCCCATAAGTTTCGCGCTGGTGGCGGAGTATAATTCCCGAAACGCCGCGCGGTCCTGCGCGGCGCATCGGGTCAGCAGATCGGCTATCGGATCATCCATGCCCGAGAAGCTAGCGCAGCGGCGCCAAAGTCAACCCCGCGAAAGTCATCCTCTGCGACGGCGACGGCCTTCCGAACCGGCAGTGTTGTAGCTGACATCCGGCAGGGGCGCGATGGCGGCCAGATGCGGGAAGGGATCGACTGCGTTCGGGATGGCGCTCGCATTCACGAAATGCTCCTGAAAGCGCGGCTCGATGGCAGTCTCGACCTTGTGGATCTCATGCACCGTCGCCTCGATCGCATCACGGGCGGCGCGGTTGCAGAGCGCGATCCGCGCCCCGGTGCCTGCCGCATTGCCCGCGCTGGCCACCTTGTCCAGCGGCGCATCGGGGATCATGCCAAGGATCATCGCATGTTTCGGGCTGATATGGGCACCGAAGGCCCCGGCCAGCACGACACGATCCACATGATCCACGCCCATTTCATCCATCAACAGCCGCGCACCGGCATAAAGCGCCGATTTCGCCAACTGGATGGCGCGGATGTCGCCCTGTGTGACCGTGATGACCGGCCCGCCCGTCGCGCTGCCATCAAACATGAGATACGAGTTGGTGCGCCCCTCGGGGCGGCAGCGGTCGGTGCCGACCTGTTCGGCCGATCCGATCAGGCCCGAGCCATCCAGAATCCCCGCCAGACGCATCTCGGCCACCGCTTCGATGATGCCGGAACCGCAGATGCCGGTGATACCACTGTTTGCGGTTGCCTCGGCAAAGCCCGGATCGTCCGACCACAGGTCGCTGCCGATCACGCGGAAACGCGGCTCCTTGGTGGCCACGTTGATCTCTACCCGCTCAATGGCGCCTGGGGCGGCGCGCTGGCCACTGGAGATCTGCGCGCCCTCAAATGCCGGGCCGGTGGGCGAGGAACAGGCCAGCACCCGCTCCTTGTTGCCCAGCAGAATTTCCGCATTGGTGCCGACATCCACGATCAGCACCATATCCTCGGATTTGTCGGGCGCCTCGGCCAGCGCCACCGCCGCCGCATCGGCGCCGACATGGCCCGCGATGCAAGGCAGCACATAGACCTGCGCCGCGCTGTTCACCGCCGTCAGCTCCATCTCGCGGGCGGGCAGGGCAAGGCTGCCCGAGGTCGCCAGCGCGAAGGGCGCCTGACCCAGCTCCACCGGGTCGATGCCCAGAAGCAGGTGGTGCATCACCGGGTTGCAGACAAAGACCACTTCATAGATCGAGGCCGGATCGACGCCCGCTTCGGTGGCGATGGCTTGCACCAGCCCGTTGATCGAGGTGCGCACCGCCGCCGTCATCTCCTGATCGCCGCCGGGGTTCATCATGGCATAAGAAACACGGCTCATCAGATCCTCGCCGAAGCGGATCTGCGGGTTCATCACGCCGGACGAGGCCAGCACATGCCCGTCGCGCAGGTCGCACAGATGCGCCGCGATGGTGGTGGAGCCGAGGTCGATGGCAAGCCCGTAAAGACCGCCGTCATGGTAGCCCGGCCAGAGGTCCAGAATGCGATGCGCGGTATCGTGATTGCCGCGATGCAGGGCGACGGTGATCTTCCATTCCCCCTTGCGCAGCACGGGTTGCAACCGGCGCAGCACCGCCAGATCGGCGACCACGGCATCGACCTGCCACTGTTCGGCCAGCGCACGCTGCACACGTTCGAAATCACCGGTGGGTTCATGCATGTCAGGCTCTGCCACCTCGATGAACAGGAGGCGGGTCGCCGGGTCCATCGTGATCTCGCGCGCCGTGGCGGATTTGCGGATGACCTGCTTGTGCACCTGGCTTTCCGGGGGTACGTCGATCACCACATCGCCCATGACCTTGGCCTGACAGCCCAGCCGCCGCCCGTCGATCATGCCGCGCTTGGATTTGTAGCGTTCCTCGACGCCGTTCCACTCGCTCAGCGCTTCGTCATCGACATGGATGCCGAACTTGGGAAATTCGCCATATCCCGGCGTGATCTGGCATTTGGAACAGATGCCGCGGCCGCCGCAGACGCTGTCGAGATCCACGCCCAGCGACCGTGCCGCCTGAAGGACCGGCGTGCCCAGCGGGAAACGCCCCCGCTTGCCCGAGGGGGTAAAGATAACCAGCGCGTCGTCACTCATCTTGGCCTCTCGCAGTCAGGCCGCCCGTTCGGGCGGTATCGGGGGTTCTGGCTCTGCCGGGACGGGCAGAAAGCTGTAGGCGATCTGGTCGAAGGAATCGCGCGCGAAGGTGTAGAACCATTTCAGCGGCGCCGAAACCACGGGCACGCCATGCACGGCGCCGCCGGGGATGAAGAGCATGATGCCGGGGGCGAGCCGGTGCGGCACGCCGTCGATCACCACTTCGCCTTCGCCCTCCAGCCCGAAATAGACTTCGGCCTCGGGGTGGGAATGAAACGCAAAGAACTCACCCGGCGCCATCAGCGCGATGCCGCAGACAAGGCTGTCGCTGGCAGTCATGCCCTGCGACAAAAGGGTCTTCCAGCGAATCGTTCCCTTCGCCGGGTCATCCCAGGTTGCCTCCGGGCAGTTGCCCGCATCCACCGAAATCGCGGCGCGCATGTTTCCCTCATACCCTGTCGCTGGCCCTTTCTAGGCCGGGGCGGCGCGCTTGCCATGGCTGTTCGCGGCAGGTTTCGGTCAGGTTGCGGCGTGGCGTCAGAAGAACAGGTCTTGCAGGAACACCTGATGGCCTGGCGCAAGATGCAGTGTGCTGCCCGCATCGGTTTCCACCAGCCGCATGCCATCGGGCAGATGCGCCAGATCGAGGGCGCGATTGCCGAAAACAAACCGATCCTCGCCGGGGATGAAATCGGTGATGACCGACCGGCTGGCGGTCTTGCCGGCGTCATGGAAAATGAAACGATCCGCGCCGCTGCCGCCGGTCAGCACATGGCCGCCACCAGACAGATCGGCAAAAAGCGTGTCGCTCCCGGCACCGCCATCCAGACGCGAGCGACCCGTGCCACTGTGCAGAACGTCATTGCCTGCGCCGCCCGCCAGCGTGTCGCGCCCGTTGTCACCGAACAGGGTGTCACCACCACCGCCGCCTGAGAGGGAATCGTTGCCCGCGCCACCGGCCAGCACATCCTGACCGGCACCGCCCTCCAGCACATCATGGCCCGCACCACCGCTCAGCATATCGTTGCCGGTTTCACCGAGCAGCCGGTCATTCCCCGCCATGCCCAGCAGTTCGTCATTGCCGCCACTGCCGCGCAACAGATCCTGCCCGCTTCCGCCGTCGATGTGATCTGCGCGGGCCGTGCCCAGAACTGTATCGGCCCCCGTGCCCGCCGTCACGCGGCGCAGGGCGCCGAAGCTTTGCCCTTCGATATCCTGCCAACCTTCGCGGATCAGATCGTTACCGGCGGTCCCCTCGACCGATGTCTTGTCGCCCGCCAGCAACAGCGCCGCCGCGCCAATCTTGCCGCGGGCGTTCAGCAGGATCGTCTCGGTCCCGTCGGAATGTGTGATCACCACATCGTCCACTGCCTTGCCGTCAAGGGCGCGAAAGGTCATCCGTGCCTTCACATCAGTCCAATCCGTATAATCCCGGCCCAGATACAGCCGGTCTCCTGCATCCTGTCGGAAATCCGTTACCAAATCGGAACCGGCAGAGGCATCGAAACGGTCAGCGCCCGCGCCACCCTCCAGCGTGTCATGGCCCGCTCCGCCGCGCAGCAGATCGTCACCGCGCCCGCCGAACAGCAGGTCATTGCCGGATTGCCCGAGCAACGTGTCGGCATCGTCCTGACCAAACAGAAAATCCTCATCCCCCGCGCCACGCAGCAGATCGCCGCCCTTGCCGCCATACAGAAAGTTGTTGGCCTCCGCCGCCCCGGTCAGCGTATCGGCACCGCCATAGCCAAAGGCGAAACCGGCGCCCGCGACAGGATCCATGGACAGCTTGCCGTCATATTCCTCGTTGCGCAGACGGGCAGTGACGACGTCTGCCTCCACAGCCTCGGCCCCGTTATGGCCGCGCGGGGCATCGTCAAGCGAGAAGGCATTCAGCGCGAAGGCGAGGCTGTGCTGGTGCAGGTAGCGCAGCTTCGCCCCGCTGTCGACGGCGACAAGGCTGGAGGCGCCCGCCTCGGCACCGGAGAACCATGTTGTGCCGATGCCGCGATCCGCGAACCATTCCTGCATGCGCGACATGCTGCGCGTCACATTCGGCGCGAGGCTGAAATCGTTGATCAGCGCGCCGCTGAAGCTGGTTTCCGTCAGCAGGATGTCGTCATCGCCCAGCGGAGCCAGCGCCGTCGTGTAGATTTGCGCAAGCTCTTTGGGATCGGTCACTTCGGTGCCACTGTGCCAGCCGGGATAAAGATGCCCGGCCCAGACCAGCGCATCGCCGATCTTGGTGCGCAGGAAATCCAGCGCGCTTTTGTTGCCTACTGAGTTTTCTGCCAGATCGGTGAACCGCGCCGAATAGGCCCAGCCGCCGACCAGCACCCGCGCGTCCGGGTCAGCCGCCTGCACCCTGGCCGCAAGCTCGGCCATATGGCGGGCGTAAAGCCCGACAAACTGCGCTTCGGCGGCGAGTTTGGTGCCACGCTCTGCCAGTGTCACACCACGCTCGTAGGCGGCGGCCTCGTTCGCCAGTTCGTAACCCCAGACCGCCCTCTGCGCACCCGGATGCCGATCAAGCCACGCCAGCATCTTGTCCCAGGCGGCGATCGCGCCATCCTGCACAGTTCCGTCCAGTGCTTTGGCAAGCTGCGCGCTGGTCATCGCGCCATCGTCGCCGGTGGTCTGCTGTGCACCATCTGTCAGGGTGAAGATCAGCTTGAAACCCTGTTTCACCGCTGCGGCAATGAATGCCTCGTATTGTGGATGCAGGCCCCCCCTGGTGTCGAAAGCATACTGGTTGAAGGAGAGGCGTAGGGTGTTGACGCCGGGCAGGGCAGTGCGCAACCCCTCGGCAAAGCCTTGAGGGTCGTCATCCATTCCGAAGGGCAGGATCTGCTGCTGGCCCTGCCAGTTGTAATAACGCCGGTCCTCGGCGAGATGTGCGTCATAGCTGCCGGTCGCGCGGTCCTGTTCGGCCGCCTTTTCGGCGAGAAACAGGATATGGATGGCATTGATATGGCCGAGGTCGCTCATCTGGTCCGGGTCAGGCTGGGGGCTTGATCCGGTTTCTGGCGGGCGGCGATGGTCAGATTAGGCCCGGCCTGCGGCAAAACTGTGCCGCTCATGCAAAACGCCCGCCGGCAAGGGCGGGCGTCTGCATCGGAGGGAAACCGGATCAGCCGCGGCCGCGACGGCCACCCCGGCGCCCGCCCGCAGCCTGGCTGGCAGCGGCGGAGGCTTCGGCGAAGGACGCACCGCCCTCGACCGCCTCGATCACCTTGGCGAAGCGAATCCATTCGCCGCCATTGGCATCGTGGTTCATCAGGAAGTTGGCGGCGCGGATCGCCTCCATCTCCACCTGACGGACCGGGTTCATGATCGCGCTCGTCATGCCCGCACCGATGGCCATGGGCAGGAAGGCCGCGTTGATGCCGTGGCGATGCGGCAGGCCGAACGAGATGTTCGAGGCGCCGCAGGTGGTGTTGACGCCCAGTTCCTCGCGCAGGCGGCGCACCAGCGCAAACACTTGCTGGCCAGCCGAGGCCATGGCCCCCACCGGCATCACCAGCGGGTCCACCACGATGTCATGCGCCGGGATGCCGAAATCGGCGGCGCGTTCGACGATTTTCTTGGCCACGGCGAAACGGACATCCGGGTCGGGCGAGATGCCGGTGTCGTCGTTGGAAATAGCCACGACCGGGACGTTGTATTTCTTCACCAGCGGCAGCACCAGTTCCAGCCGCTCTTCCTCACCCGTGACCGAGTTCAGCAGCGGACGGCCCTCACAGGCCTGAAGCCCGGCTTCCAGCGCGCCCGGCACCGACGAGTCGATGCACAGCGGCACGTCCACGGTCTGCTGAATGATCTCGATCAGCGCCTTCATCAGCGGTGGTTCGACAAAGTTGTTGTCGGCATAACGCGGGTCTTCGGCCATCTTGTTGGTGAAAACGGCGCCCGAGTTCACGTCCAGCACGGTCGCGCCACAGGCCACCTGTTCCAGCGCGTCCTTGATGACGGTGTCGTAATTGCCCATCTCCAGCTCGGCCGCGAGCTTCTTGCGCCCCGTGGGGTTGATACGCTCGCCGATGACGCAGAAGGGCTCGTCAAAGCCGATGACAACGGTTTTGGTTTTGGATTCGAGAACGGTCCGGGTCATGGCTTTTCCTTACGCTTGATTGGCCGGGACGCCCGAGGCGCCGCCGTGTTCGGTGGCCCAGGTGGCATTGGTCTTGATGCCGCCAAGGGGGAAGAAATGCACGGATTCGATGCCGAAATCCGGGCTTTGCGCCTTGTGGACCGCCAGTTCGGTGATGAACTCGTTGGGTTCATAGGGCAGCAGCAGCTTGGTCACGTCCATCGCCCGCTTTTGCAACACGCGCAAGGAGGGACCGACGCCGCAGGCGATGGCGAATTTGATCATGGTCTGAAGTTTGGCCGGGCCGGCCACACCGATATGCACCGGGATCGAGACACCTGCCGCATTGATCCGGTTCACCCAGTCGATGACCGGGCCAGCCTCAAAGCAGAACTGGGTGGCGATCGCCATTTTCGCATCGGTGCGATTGGCGAAATCCTGTTTCCACTTCAGCGCCTGCATGACGATGGCATCGCCGCCGTCCTTGTCGATGTCCTTGTTGCCCTCCGGGTGGCCTGCCACATGCAGCCGCTCGAACCCGTCGAACAGGCCCGTCTCGATCAGCTGTATCGAGCTGTCGAACTCGCCCGCCGGGGTGTTGACGCCACCGCCCAGCAGCAGCGCCTGTTTCACACCGGCCTCGCCCTGATAGCGGGCAATCCAGTCGGCCAGAGTGGCGCGGTCCTTGATGATGCGGGCCGGGAAATGCGGCATGACGGGGAAGCCTTCGGCGCTGATGCGCTTCGCCGTCGCCACCATGTCCTCGATGGGCGTGCCCTCGATATGGGCGATATAGACGCGGGTGCCTTTCGGCAGGATCGCGCGGAAATCCTCGACCTTCTCGGCAGTGCGGGGCATCACCTCCATCGAGAAGCCTTTCAGGAAGGTCTCGACCTCGGGGGTGACGCCGGTCGCGGCCGGGGCATTGTCACGACGGAAACTGAACAGCGCCATGGGGCAGCTCCTCACATGGGGCGCGGGGCGCTCAGGCCCGGCCCTCGGCCTCGATCAGCGCCTTGAGGCGCGCGGTGTCATATTCGGCATCCAGACGGTCGGCGGTGTCGCGGGCGATCTGGTCCGGTTCACCCTCCACCTCGTAGGGGGCGGCCTTGCGCCATTCAGCCAGATAGGCGTCGGCGTCCTTCGCCCCCACCTTCATGGCGCAACGGTCGATCGCCTGTTCAAAGCGTTCGGGCAGTTGCACTTTCGATCCCCGACGGCCCTTGCCGACGATGACCTGGGCCGGAATGTCCCGCCAGTAAACGATCGTGACCTCGGGCATCGCTGATTCCCCTCTGTTGCGTGTTTCCCGTTCTATGCGTCGGCCAGCGACCGGCAGTGTCGGATTTCGACATCCGGCGCGCAGTCCGCGACAGCGGCAAATCTACCTTGTCGCAGGCCGGGAAGCGAGCGCCCGCGCATCGGCGCACAGACCGTTCCGCGTATCCGCGCTTGCGCGGGGGGGACAACGGGTCTACGTTTACGGTAACCGAAAATGGAGGGCGGATTATGGCGCCCGAGCGTCCCCGGGGGGAGGACGCGATCCCGCAGCCCGATGCCCTGATGGGGGCGGGTGCGGTCGAACCGTCGACCCCTCATGACACCCGGTCGGGGCCGCAGCTGTATGCTGCGCTCGATCTGGGGACCAACAGTTGCCGAATGCTGATCGCCCAGCCGAAGGGCAGTCAGTTTCAGGTCGTGGACAGCTTTTCCAAGACTGTCCAGCTAGGCGTGGGGCTGGAGGCCTCGGGCCGGTTGTCGCGTGCCTCGATGGGGCGCACCGTTCAGGCCCTGCGCATCTGTCAGAAGAAGATCGAAAAGCATGGCGTCAGCCGGATGCGGCTTGTCGCCACCGAGGCCTGTCGCCGGGCGCGGAATGCGCGCGATCTGATGCGCCAGATCCGTCGTGAAACCGGCCTGTCGCTGGAAATCATCCCACCCGAGGAAGAGGCGCGGCTGGCGGTCATTTCCTGCGCGCCTCTGGTCTCGCGCCGGACCGAACAGTTGCTGGTGGTGGATATCGGGGGTGGTTCGACCGAACTGGTCTGGATCGACCTTTCCGAAGTGGCCCCCGAGGACCGGCAGCGCGCCATCATGCAACTGCATTCGGGCTTCAACCAGCCGGGCGCGGCCACGGCCGCGCGGGTGGTGGACTGGATCTCGGTGCCGCTGGGGGTGGCGACGCTGAAAGATCAGTTTCAGGATGTCGAGGACGATGCCGCCCGCTTTGCGCTGATGAGCTGGTTCTTTGAGGAAAACCTTGCCAGCTTTTCCCCCTACAACGCCGAAAACCCGCGCGAGGGGTTTCAGATCATCGGCACCTCGGGCACCGTGACCACGGTCGCCGCCAGCTTTCTGGGCCTGCGCCGCTATGACCGCACCAAGGTGGACGGGCTGCGCATGACCTCGTCCCAGATCGACACGGTGATCCGCGACTATCTTTCGCTTGGCCCCGAGGGCCGCCGCACCGATCCCCGCATCGGCCGTGACCGGCATTCGCTGATCATGTCCGGCGCGGCCATCCTTCAGGCGCTGATGCGAATCTGGCCGACCGACCGATTGTCGGTGGCGGATCGCGGATTGCGCGAAGGGCTTCTTTACGCACAGATGAGCGCCGACGGCGTTCTGGAAGACGGACCATATACATGACGACACCGCCCAAGAACACTTCCGGCCGGGGCCAGCGCGACCTGCGGGTCCGGGTCAAGACCGCCAAGGGGCGCAAGCTGTCCTCGACGCTCTGGCTCGAACGGCAGCTGAACGATCCCTACGTCCAGCGCGCGAAACGCGAAGGTTATCGCGGCCGCGCGGCCTTCAAGATTCTGGAACTGGATGACAAATACGGCTTCCTGAAACCCGGTGCGCGGGTGGTGGACCTTGGCTGCGCGCCCGGAGGCTGGTGCCAGGTCGCGGTGGAGCGGGTGAATGCGCTGGGGCAGAACCCGAAAAAACCGCTGGGAACCGTGCTGGGCGTCGATTTGCAGGAGGTTGAACCGATTGCGGGGGCCGATATTCACCAGCTCGACTTTCTGGCGGATGATGCGGATGACAAGGTGAAGGGCTGGCTTGGGGGCCGCGCCGATGTGGTGATGTCGGACATGGCCGCCGCTGCCTCGGGGCACAAGGGCACCGATCACCTGCGCATTATCGCGCTGGTCGAGGCCGCGCTGGCCTTTGCCTTTGACGTGCTGGAGGATGGCGGCACCTTTGTCGCCAAGGTTCTGGCCGGCGGCGCCGAGATCGAGATGCAGACCATGCTGAAGAAGAACTTCACCAAGGTCGCCAATGTGAAGCCGCCCGCCAGTCGCTCCGACAGTTCGGAAAAGTTCGTGGTCGCCATGGGCTTCCGCGGGCGTCAGGCCGAAAGCGGCGCGGGCGAGGCAGAGGGCTGATTGAAAAGGGCGCCCGAAGGCGCCCTTTTTCGTTCCTCCCGGCCGGGGCTCAGCCGCCCCAGTGCCGGACCGGGCCGCAATCCATATGAACGAAGTTGGACCCGGAATACCGGCCCACACCACCCGAGGCACAGGATTCCGCCGCGCGGGCCATCTGACCTACCGAGCGCGATTTCAGCCGCAGATCGGCTGCCTGACCCTTCATATGCAGCGAGTTTTTCGCCACGCCGCCCGATTTCGACCGCAGCATCGCGTTTGTCTTCGGGCTGCGATAGCCCGACAGCAGCATGAACGGCTCGGACACATCCAGAAGACGGTGCGAGGCTGCCATGATGTCGACCGTGCGCGCATCCATGGATACGGCCTGATCGGTGCGCCAATCGCGCATGAAATGGTTAATTTCCTTCAGGACTTCGGGGATGTACTTCCCTTCGATCCAGTAGATCGTATCAAGGCTTTCGCCCGTCCGACCCGAATACATCCGGATACGCCGGATATCGCCTGCGCCCCGCAACAGCCCGAAAGCGTTGGAGTAGGTGGGTGCTGCCACAACCGCGGTTGCCGCGAACACACCAAGAAGGCCCCGCCGCGTGAACCCGGTTTTTTCTGCCATGCTCATGTGAAAGCCTGTCCTTCGGTCTTCTTATGCCGCTTTTCGTACGGCTCTGCCACTTTTGCCCAAGTGCACGAATTGTATGACACAAGTCGAATCGCAACAGAAGGGGCCAGATCGTCCGCAGGGGTCATTGAACGCCCGATCGGCAAATATTTGCTGAATCCGGCTCAGCGCAGGGAACCGATCGGCATTTCGCGGCTGAGTTGCCGAAATGTGACAAATTCACCCCTTGATTCAGGTATTCGCGCAACGGTCTGAACCGGATGTGAGTGGACTCGGGGCGCCAAATCTCCGAAATTTGCACGAAGTTGAATTGTTCGAGGTCAAGATGCCGCGTTTTCTTCGTCCGCGCCGCAAGGCGATGCCCTGTGCGCTGGCCCTGATGCTGGCCGCCGCGCCACTGTCGGCGCAGCCGCAGATCAGCCCCTTCGCGCAGACCGTGGCGATTGCCGCCGCGAAGGATGACGCGCTTTCGGCTTTTTATGCGAAACGAAACTACCAGCCGATCTGGACCGCCGCCGATTCTGCCGAACGGCGCGCCATCCTGCTGGGGGCGCTGTCGCGGGCGGCCGATCACGGCCTGCCGGTGCAACGCTATGATGCCCGTGCTCTGGCCGAAGCCCTGCGCGCCGCCCGGACCGAAGGCGACCGCGCCCGCATCGAGGTTCGGATGACGCGGGCGCTCCTGGATTACGCGCACGACCTTCATTCCGGTGTGCTGGAGCCGAAGAAGATCGACTCGACCATCGTGCGCACCCTGCCGCGTCTTGAGGATGCGCAGGTTCTGACGGTCGCAGAAGCCGGGGATCTGGCCGGTTTCCTGGTGTCGCTGGCGCCGACCGCCCCGGCTTATGCGCAGCTGATCAAGGCCAAAATCGGGATCGAGCGTCAGATTGCCCGTGGCGGCTGGGGGGCTGAACTGACGAGCCGCCCCAAACCCGGCAGCAGCGGTGACGCGGTGGTGGCCCTGCGTGACCGTCTGGTCGCCATGGGATATCTCTCGCTCTCTGCCAGCCGCGATTATGACGCCGAGATCCAGCGCGCCGTTCAGCGCTTTCAGCTTGCGCACGGTCTGAACGCCGACGGCATCGTGGACGAAAGCACCCTGACAGAGATGAACGTGCCGCCTGAACAGCGGCTGAAATCCGTTCTCGTGGCGCTGGAGCGCGAGCGCTGGATGAATATCGAGCGCGGGCGGCGGCATATCTGGGTCAACCAGACCGATTTCACGGCCCGTATCATCGACGATGGCAAGGAAACCTTCGTTACCCGCGCGGTCATCGGCAAGAATGTCCCTGATCAGCGCACGCCCGAATTTTCGGACGAGATGGAATATATGGTGGTGAACCCGAGCTGGTCGGTGCCGCGCTCGATCACCACCAAGGAATACCTGCCGCTTCTGAAGAAGAACCCGAATGCGGCGGGTCATCTGAAGATCGTCGACAGCCGGGGCCGGGTGGTGGATCGCGGCTCGATCAATTTCGGCAAGTATACGGCGGCGAATTTCCCCTTTGCCATGCGCCAGCCGCCTTCGGATGGCAATGCGCTGGGGCTGGTGAAGTTCATGTTCCCGAACCAGTGGAACATCTATCTGCATGATACGCCTTCGAAATCTTTGTTTCAGCGTGAGGTCCGCGCCTTCAGTCACGGCTGTGTCCGGCTGGGCGATCCCTTCGACTTTGCCTATGCGCTTCTGGGGGCGCAAAGCGATGATCCGGTCGGGCTGTTCCAGGGTGTGCTGAAATCCGGACGCGAGCAGGCGATCAAGCTTGAACAGCATGTGCCGGTGCATCTGGTCTATTTCACCGCCTTCCCGGGACCGAAGGGTGAGATGAATTACCGGCGCGACATCTACGGCCGTGACGCGGCCATCTATCAGGCACTGATTGCGGCCGGGGTGGCGCCGGGCGGTCAACAGGGCTAAATCTGGACCGGGGCGCCGGTTGCCCCGGACAAGAGGATGCCATGGCCCATACGATCCGCGACATTGCTACCGCCCTTGGTGCCGAGGCGGCCGGAAACCTTGACCTGACAGTCTCTTGCGCGGCGGAGCCTCATTCGGCAGGGCCCGAGGCGCTTGCTCTGGCGCTGGACCCGAAATATGCGGGGGGGCTTGCCAAAGGACAGGCGCGGGCGGCAATGCTCTGGCCCGGTGCGGACTGGCAGGAACTGGGGCTGGAGGCGGCCATCTTCGCGCCGCGCGGCCGGCTCGCCATGGCGGGCCTCAGCCGGATGCTGGACGCTGGCCCGGCTATCGCCCCCGGCGTACATGCGATGAGCGTCATCGACCCCACAGCAGAAATCGGCGCCGGTGCGGCCATCGGGCCTTTCGTGACCATCGGCGCGGGCGTACGGATCGGGCCGAATGCCCGCATCGCGGGCCATGTCAGCATTGCGGAAGGCGCGACCATCGGGGCGGATGCGCTGATCCTGCAAGGCGCGCGCATCGGGGCGCGGGTCACCATCGGCGACCGCTTCATCTGCCAGCCCGGCGCGGTGATCGGGGCCGATGGGTTCAGTTTCGTCACACCGGAGCGCAGCGGGGTTGAAGAAATCCGCTCAACCCTTGGACAACGTGACGAAATCCGCGAACAAAGCTGGACGCGCATTCACTCTCTGGGGGCCGTCACCATCGGCGACGATGTGGAAATCGGCGCCAACGCCTGCATCGACCGCGGCACCATCCGCGATACCGCCATCGGATCAGGCACCAAGCTCGATAATCTGGTGCATATCGGGCATAATGTGCAGGTGGGCCGCGATTGCCTTCTCTGCGGACAGGTCGGCATTGCCGGATCGTCCAGAATCGGCGACCGTGTGGTGCTGGCCGGGCAATGTGGTGTGAATGACAATATCTTTGTCGGCGACGATGTGATCGCTGGCGGGGCGACCAAGATCTTCACCAATGCGCCTGCGGGTCGGGTGCTGCTGGGGTATCCGGCGGTGAAGATGGAAACCCAGATCGAGATCAACAAGGCCTTGCGCCGCTTGCCGCGTCTGGCGGCGGCGGTTGCGGAACTTCAGAAAGTTGTTGCAAAGTCTTGATAATCCGACGGGCAATCTCGGGCATCAGGAGTGTGGCATGGGTGAGAGCGTCAAGGAACGGGTGATCGCCATTCTGGCGGAGCAGGCGGTGATGGACACCGCCGACATCCGCATGGAGGACAGCCTGGAGGATCTGGGGCTCGACAGCCTCGGTCTGGTGGAAAGCATCTTCGCCATCGAGGAAGCTTTCGACATTTCGGTTCCGTTCAACGCCAATGAACCGGGCAAGTCGCAGTTCGACATTTCCTCGGTCGCGGCGGTGATCGCGGCGGTCGAGGGGCTGGTGGCGCGGAAGGCTGCATGAAGCGTGTGGTCATTACCGGCGCGGGCACGATCAACGCGCTGGCCCAGGATGTGCAGAGCACCTTCGCCGCGATGCGCGAGGGCCGGGGTGGAATCGGGCCGCTGGACATCCGCGACGTCGACAGGCTGAACGTGAAGATCGGGGCGCAGGTCAAGGGCTGGCACCCGGAGGAACATTTCAGCCGCCAGCAGATCCTGCTGTACGACCGCTATACGCAGTTCACCCTGCACGCGGCGCGCCAAGCGGTGGCGCAGGCCGGGCTCGATTTCGACGGGCATCTTGGCTACGAGACCGGCGTGGTTCTGGGCACCGCCGGGGGCGGGCTGACCACGCAGGACGAGAATTATCGTGCCGTCTATGAGGAGGGGAAGAACCGGGTTCACCCCTTCGTCGTGCCGAAACTGATGAACAACGCCGCTGCCAGCCACCTGTCGATGGAGTTCAACATCAAGGGGCCGAGCTTCACGGTGGCCACTGCCTGCGCCAGTTCCAATCATGCGATGGGGCTGGCGTTCCAGATGATCCGGTCGGGCGCCTGCCGCGCCATGCTGACCGGCGGGGCCGAGGCGATGCTGTGTTTCGGCGGCATCAAGGCCTGGGAGGGCTTGCGCGTCATGTCCACCGACGCCTGCCGTCCGTTCAGCCTCAACCGTTCCGGTATGGTGCAGGGCGAAGGTGCCGCGATCTATTTCTTCGAGGAATACGAACAGGCGCGCCGTCGCGGGGCCGAGATCCTGGCCGAGGTGATCGGCTTCGCCATGACGTCGGATGCCTCGGACATCGTGATGCCCTCGAAACAGGGGGCGGCGCGGGCCATTTCCGGGGCGCTGCGCGACGCGGGCCTGAACCCGGAGGATGTGGGCTATATCAATGCGCATGGCACCGGCACCTCGGCCAATGACAAGACGGAATGTGCTGCGATTGCAGATGTCTTCGGGCCGCATGCAGACCGGCTGATGATTTCCTCGACCAAGGCGATGCACGGGCATGCCATCGGTGGCACCGGCGCCATCGAGATGCTGGCCTGTCTGCTGGCCCTGCGCGAGGATATCATCGCGCCGACAATCAGTTATGAGGAGCCGGACCCCGAATGCGCGCTGGATGTTGTGCCGAATGTGGCGCGGCAGGCGCGGGTGCCGGTGGTTCTGTCGAATGCCTTTGCCTTTGGCGGCATGAATGCGGTGCTGGCCCTGCGCCGCGCGCCATAGCAAAAGGCCGCGCCTGAGGCGCGGCCTTCCTTTTTCATCCGTCAGGCGATCAGTTCGCCGCAGCCGGAGCGGGCAGCGCGTCAAAGCCCTTGGTGAATCCCTTCAGCGAGATGTTCAGAACGACCTTCTGGTCAGGCGCGGCCACCGGAACGATGGTCATGGTCGCCTTGTTGCCCTTCTTCATCGTCGCCACTTCCTCGGCGGTGAAGCCGATGCGGGCAACGCAGCTGGCGCGGTCACACCACGAGAAGGGATAGACCTTCGGTTTGCCACCATCGATGGCGATGACGATGTTTTCGGTCAGCAGGGTTTCCAGCGGCGCGGTGATCGAGGCACCGGCCTGCGCCTTTTCCCCCTTGGGCAGCGGGAACATGCCGATCTCGGCGACCGGATTACCCTGCTCGTCTTTCAGAAGCTGGTAAAGCTGGCAAAGGTCCGGCTGGCCTTCGGCACCGCGCATGCAGCGTTCGGCCCAGTCGTCATAGGTTTCCTTGACATAGATCGAACCGGGGCCATCGGCCGGCTGAGCCGCCGGAGCGGGCTGTGCCGGGGCCGGAGCGGGTTCCGCCGGAGCGGTGGTTTCCGGTTGCGCCTGCGTCGTGGTGGTGTCGGCGGGCTGGGTCTCGGTCGGCGCGGTTTCCTGCGCCAGCGCTGCACCTGCCAGACCGAAGGACAGCGTGACAGCCAGAGCCTTGGTCATATCAATCATCGGCATAGCGATTGTTCCTCAAATCATGATGGCCGCCCGTTTAGCATGCGGCGGGCAGGGTGTCAGGCCGGAAAACGGGGCCATGAACACGAATGTGAGGCATGGGCGGCGAATTGCCGCGCGGCCGGATCACGAAACGCGACAGGCGGCCCGCAAAATGAAAAAGGGCCGGTAACCCGGCCCTTTTCCTCAACGGATATTGCTCCCTGTCGGACTGGCCGACTTCATTGAGGCTGACGCTACGGCCTGTGCGGCCACAGGTCAACATCTATTTTTGACGCTTTCGTGAAGAAAAACGACGTTTCCGGCAGTCAGCTTTTACGGAAAAAAGCCGCGCCCGGACAGGCGCGGCCAGTCGACAGGGAGGAAGTCACCGCCCCGGCGCGCTGCGGAAAACCGCAAGGGCGCCTGAGACCAGATCAGACTGGCACAAAGCTCTTAACACTGTATTTTCAAGGCGCGCGCAGGCGTGGACCGGAAGGAAAGGGCGGATTGTGAGTGCTGAGCAGGGGATGATCTTCGTGGGCGGTGGTGGCGAGGGCTATGGCACGCCGCAGCAGCTCTTGCTGAAATACGGCAACCGTCACGGGCTGATCGCCGGGGCGACGGGCACGGGCAAGACGATCACGCTGCAAATCCTGGCGGAAGGGTTCTCCGCCGCCGGTGTGCCGGTCTTCCTGTCGGATGTGAAGGGCGATCTGGGTGGGCTGGCGGTGCCCGGTTCACCCGAGGGCAAGCTGCATGACGCCTTTATGAAGCGCGCCGCGACCATCGGGCTGGATCTGGTTTATGGCGCGCCGCCTGTCACCTTCTGGGATCTTTATGGCGAGCAGGGCCACCCCGTCCGCACTACCGTCTCCGAGATGGGCCCCTTGCTGCTGTCGCGGCTGATGGAACTGACCGAACCGCAGGAAGGCGTGATCAACGTGGCCTTCCGGCTGGCGGATGACGAACAGCTTCCGCTGCTGGATCTGAAAGACCTGCAAGCCATGCTGACCTTCATCGCCGAGAATGCCAAGGCGATCTCGGCCCGTTATGGTCTTGTTTCGGCGGAATCGGCGGCAGCGATCCAGCGGCGGCTTCTGGTGCTGGAAAATCAGGGCGGGGCAAAGATGTTCGGCGAACCGGCGCTGGCGCTGGCCGATCTGATGCAGACTGATGCGCAGGGCAGGGGCCGCGTCAATATCCTTGCCGCCGACAAGCTGATGCAGGCGCCGCGGTTGTACGCGACCTTCCTGCTGTGGCTGCTGTCGGAACTGTTCGAGGAGTTGCCCGAGGTGGGCGACCCCGACAAGCCGAAGCTGGTGTTCTTCTTCGATGAAGCGCATCTGCTGTTTGACGGGGCACCCAAGGGCCTGGTCGACAAGGTCGAGCAGGTGGCGCGGCTGATCCGCTCGAAAGGGGTGGGGGTCTATTTCATTACCCAGAACCCGGCCGATGTGCCTGACAAGATCCTCGGCCAGTTGGGCAACCGGGTGCAGCATGCGCTGCGCGCCTTCACCGGCCGCGATCAGGTGGAACTGACACGCGCGGCCGAAACCTATCGCCCCAATCCGCGCTTCGATACGAAAGATGCGATCCGCGAAGTCGGTACCGGCGAAGCCGTAACTTCCTTTCTGGAGGCAAAGGGCGTGCCCGGCATGGTGGAACGTACGCTGATCCGGCCCCCTGCCTCACAGATCGGCCCGATCCCGGCTGAGACGCGGGCGGCGATCCTTGCCGCCTCGCCGGTGAAAGGCAAATACGAGACGCTGATCGACCGCGATTCCGCCTATGAGCGGCTGCGGGCGCGATCAGAGGCCGCCGCGCGCGAGGCGGCGGCGCAGGACGAGGCAAAGGCGCAGGAAAAGGCGGGCAGCGACTGGAAGATCGACCGCAAGGAAATCGAGGAGTTCCGCAATGCCCGCCGCTACGACCCGAAAGGCGGCAGCAGCGCCGAACGGCCGCGCACTACCAGCCGCAGCAGCAGTTCACGCAGCGACAGCGTGGCCGAGGCCTTTGCCAAAAGCTTTGCCCGGCAACTGGGCACCAAATCCGGGCAGGCGGTTATCCGTGGCGTTCTGGGCACACTTTTCGGCAAGAAATGACCCGAGGAATGGCACGGGAGCGTCACATGCGTGCCGTTATTTGACCCAATATACCAGACTGGCGCATAATGCGCGTGTGATGGGGAGCAAGTGAATGCCGCTGACGAATGCCGAGCAATATGCGCTTGAACTGATCAACCGTGCCCGGCTCGATCCGCTGGCTGAGATGAAGCGTCTTGGCCTGTCGTCCCTGAACGACGGGCTGGCCTCCGGAACCATCAAGGCCACAGCCAAGGAGGCTCTGGCCCCGCAGGAACATCTGGAAAGCTCGGCCCAGGCCTATGCGGTGTGGATCGGCTCCCCGTCCAAGAACGGGCTGAGCTGGCCGGACCTCCAACAGAACTATCTTCCCTATCACTATGGCCCCGGCAAGAATTCGTATGCCGACCGCATTTATGATGCGGACTACAACGGGGGCAGCGGTGCCAACTGGGTCGGGGAAAACCTGACGCTGCGGGATTACAACGGCACCACCTTCGAAAAAAGCGTCGTGGCGCATCATGCGGACTGGATGAACAGCCCGGGTCACCGCCTGAACATCCTGCGCGATGAATTCCGCGAGATCGGTTACGCGCAGGAGCGCGGCACTGTCTCCGGTGTGCCGGTCTCGGTCGCGGTGACCGATTTCGGCAAGGTCGCAAGCCGGGCCTGGGTCACCGGGGTCGCCTATTCCGACCGGGATGGCGACGGATTCTATTCAATGGGCGAGGGCCGGTCGGGTCTGAAAATCTCTGTCCTCAAGGGGGACCGCGACACCACCACGGGCGCGGGCGGCTATGCCGTGTCGGCCAAGATGGGCAGCGACGTGACGGTAAAGATCGGCAAGGCCATCACGATCGGCGTCGATCTGGCCGAAGGCAACGTGAAGGTCGATCTGGTCAACGGATCCGTGCTGAAGGTTTCCGGCGATGTCACGCTGATCAGCGGTATCGCTCGGGCCGAACTCCTCGGGGTTGTCGAGGCCGGGCTGACCGGCAATGACAAGGGCAATGTCCTGACCGGCAACAGCGCGCGCAACACGCTGTCGGGTGAGGGCGGCAATGACGTCCTGCGTGGCGGCGGCGGCAATGACGCGCTGTCCGGGGGCAAGGGCCGGGATCGGCTGTATGGTGATTTCGGCAATGACACGCTGACCGGCGGGCAGCAGGGCGACAAGCTTTATGGCGGTGCCGGCAAGGACCGGCTCGCCGGGGAGGCCGGTTCGGACATGCTGTATGGCGGGGCCGGGGCCGACACCTTCGTTCTGGGCAAGGGTCATGGCGCGGACCGGGTGATGGATTTCAGCATGGCCGAGCGTGACCGGCTGGCCTTTGACGATAATCTCTGGACCGGCAAGCTGAACGCGCGCCAGGTGGTCGAGAAATTCGCCTCGGTTACCGAGGCAGGGGTGGTGTTCGATTTCGGCCGCGGCAACATGCTGGTGCTGGAAGACCTCACCACGACCGACGGTCTGTCGGCGCGGATCGGGATCTTCTGATCCGCGATCCGCAGCCGCAGGGGATATAGCCCCTTACAGCGGACGAACTTTCAGCCGAGTCAGCCGGTTTTCGCGTTTGGCTGCGACTTCAAAGCGGAAGCCGTGGAAGCTGAAAGCCTGCCCTTCGGCGGGGATCATCTGCGCCTCGTGGATCACCAGACCGGCAATCGTGTTGGCTTCGTCATCGGGCAGGTGCCAGTCCATCGCGCGGTTCAGGTCTCGGATCGTCATGGCGCCGTCGACGACGTAATCGCCGTTTTCGTCGCGGCTCAGCGCCTCTTCCTTCTGCACCACATCGAATTCGTCGGTAATGTCGCCGACGATTTCCTCGATGATGTCCTCCAGCGTGATCAGGCCCTGAATAGCGCCATATTCATCGACGACGATGGCGAAATGCGTGCGCCGCTTGAGGAACTCGCGCATCTGTTCATCCAGCGTCGTGGTCTCGGGCACGAAATAGGGCTTCATCGCCACTTTCATCACGTCGAGTTCGGACAGCGCGTCGGATTTGCCCGAATTCTGGCGCAGCACGCGTTCGACCTCGCGCAGCAGATCCTTCGCATGGATCACGCCGACGATGTTCTCGCTGTCACCACGATAAAGCGGCAGGCGGGTATGCGGCGACGACAGAACCTGCGTCAGGATCGCCTCGGGCGGCAGATCGGCATCGACCATCTCGATATGGCGGCGGTGGCGCATCACTTCTTCCACCGCGCGGTCCCCAAGATGCAGGGCACCCAGCAGGCGGTCACGGTCTTCCTTTTCCACCGCGCCTTCCGAATGGCCCAGCGCAATGGCGCCCACGATTTCCTCGCGCATCGCGAGCATCCGGCCCTCGGGGTCAGGCTTCAGACCCATCAGCCGCAGCAGCCCGCGCACAAGAATGCGCACCAGCAAAACGACCGGCGAGAAAATCACCATCAGAACGCGGATGATCGGCGCGACGCGGGCCGCGACCTGTTCGGGATAGGTGATCGACAGGGTTTTCGGCAGCACCTCACCAAAGACCAGCACCAGCGCTGTCATCACAAAGGTTGCCAGCGCCACGCCATTCGCGCCGACCAGCCGGGTCAGCAGTGCGGTCGCCAGCGAGGCCGACAGGATATTGACGATATTGTTGCCCAGCAGCAGCGCGCCGATCATGCGCTCGCTGTCTTCCGTCACCCGCATGGCGGCGGCGGCGCCGGTCGATCCCTTGTCGGCCTGCGCTTTGAGCTTACCGCGCGAGGCAGCGGTCAGCGCGGTTTCCGAGCCGGAAAAGAAGGCCGACAGCAACAGAAGGCAGACGATGGCCCCCGCCATGATCCAGTCGGCCGTTTCCAGCAACGGCGCGGCAGCTTCGGCAGTCTCGGGGGTCATTCGTCTTCGGTCCTTCGGGCCAGAGGGTGATGGGTCAGAACAAGGGATTTTAGATGGTCGTCGAGAACGTGGGTATAGATCTCGGTCGTTGCAACATCTGCGTGTCCCAGCAGGGTCTGGATCACACGGAGATCGGCGCCCCCGGCCAGCAGATGCGTTGCGAAGGCATGGCGCAACGTATGGGGTGTGACCTTTCCGGGGGAGACCCCGGCCAGAACCGCAATCTGCTTGATCAGGATGTAGAAATGGTTGCGTGTCAGATGCCCGGCCGCGCCGCGCCCCGGAAACAGATATTTCGACGGGGCGGCGCCTTCCTTGCGCGCAGCCTCTTCGGCCCGGTCGCGCCGGGCGAGCCAGTCGGCCACCGCCTCGCGCGCCGGAGGGGAGAGCGGCACCATGCGCTCTTTCCCGCCCTTGCCGCGCACGAGGATCATCTGCGGATCACCCCGCACCGCCGCAACCGGCAGCTCGACCAGTTCCGAAACCCGCATCCCGGTGGCATACAGCAATTCTACCAGCGCGCGATTGCGGATCTGGTCGTCCAGCGAGCGGCCCTTGTCGCGCGCAGCCTCCAGCAGGCGGTCAACCTCGTCATGGCTCAGAACCTGGGGCAGTTTCTTTTCGCGCCCCGGCGCAGACAGACGCAGCGCCGGATTGTCGGCCCGCCAATCCTCCTCATGCGCAAAGCGGAACAACTGCCGGATGGCGGACAGCCGCCGTGCGCGGGTGGCGGGCGACAGGCCCCCGGCCTCGCAGGAGATCAGATAATGCTCCACCCCCTCGCGGTCGACCGAGGTGAAATCCTGTTTGCGATGCCTGAGCCAGCCTGCGAAATCCAGCAGGTCGCGCCCGTAGGCCAGCCGCGTATTGCGCGCAGCCGAACGCTCGGCCGCCTGAGCGTCGAGGAAGGTCGAGATCCAGCGCTCCATACCGGCGGGTGCGGTCATCCGCGCCGCTCCAGCAGCAGAAGCTCCAGCGCGGTGCGGCGGGCGGCATCCTCCAGCCCCATGCGCCGCAGCAGAGACAGGCCCTCGGCCACGCCGCGCGGATCGCCATGCACGCCGCGGCCGACCCGCGCAATCGCCCACAGCAGCGCCTCGCCAAAGCGCCGCTCGTCCAGCAGGCGCTGCGGCTCGGCGGTGATTTCCGGCGCAAGGAAAGCCGGGGCAATGGCGCGCGACATGCTGTCAGGCGGCGTCAGCCCGTTGATCTTTCCGCGCGCAAGCCCGATGAGGAACGCCTCCTGCACATCCGGCTGCGATACCGCTCCGGCACGGTCCTTCGCGGCCCGTTCATAGGCGGGCGACAGCAGTGCGATGTGAAAGGCCAGCGTAGCGGCATCGCCGGTCAGGCCCACCTGCATCAGCCGGTCACCATAAAGGGCGGCAAAGGTCGATTCCAGCTCCGCCCCGACCATCGCCTGCCAGACATCAGGCAGGATGCGCGCAATCCGCGTGCGGTCGCCACCGGACAGCGCGGCATCGAAGCGCTGGAACAGATCGACCCGGTCCCATACCCCGCCAGAGGCGGCAGGCGCCCGCGCGGTATACATGCCCAGCAGAAGGTTTGGGGTGATGGCCCCCACGCGTGACAGCCGCTCTGCCGCTTCAACCTGCGCCTTCCAGCCCGCCTGCGGCCGCAATTCGGCATGGGCAAAGGCGATGGGCAGGCCCAGCGTTGGCAGGGGCTCGCCGATCGCCTCGTAGATGCGCCAGACCAGCGGTGTCGGCTGGGGAGGCGGAGGCAGCGAGGGGATGCTGTCAGCCAGTTCGGCATCGAGAAACCGCACCAGCAAAACCTCGTCTTCCGGCTCCACCTGGCCAAGCGCGCGGGCAGTGTTCAGCGTCAGGGCGGCGGCGTTCCAGTCGCCCGCCCGTGCCAGGCAGAACACCCGCGCCGTCAGTGTCGGCGCCAGATGCGGTGAGGATTGCATCTCGATGCAGGCACTGTCTTCCTGCCCGGTGAGCAGCGCAATGTCGAACCGGCGGCGGAACAGCTCAGGCGTGCGCGCGCGCACCAGCTGGATCAACCCCGAGGCCTGATCCAGTGCCCCCATCGCCAGCAGCTTGTCGATCCGCGCCAGCAAAAGCCGTCCCTCCGGCCCGCTGTCGACCGGCGGATTGGCCTCGGCCAGCAGAAGCGTGCTGAACAACCCCTGGAGGGTGGGCAGGACCGGCTCTTCCGCTTCGGTGATGGTGCGGGCAAGGTCGCTCGCACGGGTCAGCCCCCACAGATCACGCGGCAGGCCGGTGCGTTCGGCAGGCAACAGCCCCACACTGTCGGGGGTGGGGGCGCCCAGCACCGTCACCGTCACCTCTGCCGGACGCGCATCCTTGGTGACCGCCGGTTCATTGGCGGGCCGTTCGGGCAGTGGCACCGAACTGGGGATCTTGCCACCCTGCGGTGGTGTGGCGCGATGCGATCCGGGCGCTGCAACGGATTTCGACAGCCAGTCGATGGCCGACATCGGATTGTCGGCCCGCGCCGGCATCGCTCCGCCCAGGGTCAGGCAGAGAATCGCCGCGAGTCGCCGCGTCTCAATTCGCATCAAGTGTCACCGGCACCGAAATTTCGCGCGGCTCAGGGTCGGGCAGGCCGAAATAGGCATAGCCCGCAAGCCCCACGAAGCCCAGCATGGCCAGCAGCAGAAGAAGTTTGATGATGCGCCCCATATGCCCGGCCCTCTGACGTGATGTTTATTCCCCGTCACCGCGACCGGCGGGGGTTTGCCGACGATTATATATGGCATTTTGCGCAAGTTCACGCCATTCAGGGCAAAACTTTCTGCGACCGGCAGTCGATTGCCGGACGGGCCGCAGAATGAAGGAAAAAAGGGCGAAGGGGATGGACCGACTGAAGAAGACCGTCGCGCTTGTCGGGATGATGGGTGCGGGCAAGACGGCGGTGGGTACCGCCGTGGCGCGGCTTCTGGGGGTTCCGTTCCGTGATTCCGACGAAGAAATCGTGCAGGCCGCGCAGCGCAGCATCGCCGAAATCTTTGAACGCGACGGCGAGCCGTTCTTCCGCGCCCGCGAGACCGAGGTACTGGGCCGCCTGCTGCGTGGAACGCCCTGTATCCTGTCGACCGGCGGTGGTGCCTTTCTGGCCGAACAGAATCGCGCACTGATCGGCGGGGCAGGGGTTTCGGTCTGGCTTCGGGCCGATCTGGATCTGCTCTGGCAACGCGTGCGGCACAAGACGACCCGGCCGCTGCTGCGCACCGCCAACCCGCGCGAGACGCTGCGCAACCTCTATGAGGCGCGGGTGCAGCTCTATGCGATGGCGGATCTGGTGGTGGATGCGGCGCCCGAACTTTCAATCGACGATATGGCACAGCGCGTGGTTGCCGCCCTTGCGACGCGACCCGATGTGCTGGAAAGGACTGACGCATGACTGGCATCGAAACCGTTCATGTCGCGCTGGGGGCGCGGGCCTATGATGTGCGTATCGGCACCGGGCTGATCGGCGCCGCCGGGCAGGAAATCGCACCGCTGCTGCGGCGCAAGCGCGTGGCTATCGTCAGCGATGCCCATGTCGCCGCCGTGCATCTGGCGCCACTGCAAGCCGCGCTGGCGGCGGAGGGCATCGTCTCCGAGGCGCTGATCCTTCCGCCCGGTGAGGCGACGAAGGGCTGGCCCGAGTTTTCCCGCACCGTCGAATGGCTGCTGGAACAGAAAGTTGAACGCCGGGACATCGTGATTGCACTGGGCGGCGGGGTGATCGGCGATCTGGTCGGCTTCGCCTCCGCCGTGCTGCGACGGGGCGTGCGCTTCGTGCAGATCCCGACCTCGCTTCTGGCCCAGGTCGACAGTTCGGTCGGCGGCAAGACCGGCATCAATACAGCACAGGGCAAGAACCTTGTCGGGGCCTTCCACCAGCCCAGTCTGGTTCTGGCGGATATTGACGTGCTGCAAAGCCTGCCCGCGCGCGATTTCCTGTCGGGCTATGGCGAGGTGGTGAAATACGGCCTTCTGGGCGATTCCGCTTTCTTCGACTGGCTGGAAACCAACGGCCCCGCTCTGGCCGCCGGTGATGCCGACGCCCGGCAATATGCCGTCCGCCGTTCCGTCGAGATGAAGGCCCGGATCGTGGAGCGCGACGAGACAGAGGAGGGCGACCGCGCCCTGCTGAACCTCGGTCACACCTTCTGTCATGCGCTGGAAAAGGCCACCGGCTACAGCGACCGTCTGCTGCACGGCGAAGGTGTCGCCATCGGCTGCGCGCTGGCTTTCGAGCTCAGTCAGCGCCTTGACCTTTGCTCGCAAGAGGCTCCCAGCCGCGTTCGCGCCCATCTGCGCTCCATGGGGATGAAGGTCGATATGGCGGATATTCCAGGCGATCTGCCGGACGCCACTGCGCTTCTGGCGCTGATGGGGCAGGACAAGAAGGTCATTGATGGCCGCCTGCGCTTCATCCTCGCCCGCGGTATCGGCGGCGCCTTCGTGGCCGAAGACGTACCGGGCGATGCCGTCCACACCCTGCTGACCGAAGCCCTGGCCCGGAAGGGCTGAGGGCAATCGCAATGGCTTCGAAGGCCCGCATCAGGCGGCTGATCTTCGGTCGACCGCACATGTCTGTAAGATTGGCTGGGGTGCTAGGATTCGAACCTAGGTATGGCGGTACCAAAAACCGCTGCCTTACCACTTGGCGACACCCCAACCGTGGGGCGGTGTTTAGTCAAAGCCGCGCCCCCTGACAAGAGGGTCTGAAAGGAATTTCGAAAGTTTTGTGAAATATGAAGGACTTGCGGGCCAAAGTTAAGTCTTTGGTGCACTGGGCAGGTCATACTGTGGAGGATTTGGCTGGGGTGCTAGGATTCGAACCTAGGTATGGCGGTACCAAAAACCGCTGCCTTACCACTTGGCGACACCCCAACCGTGCGGCGGTGTTTAGCCAAGCTTCGCGGAGGGTGCAAGAGGCTTTTGCAGGCTTTCCGACCTGTGCTAAGCCGCCCGCATGACCGAAGTGGATTCAATCATTCTTGGGGCCGGGGCGGCCGGGCTTTTTGCCGGGATCGAAGCGGCGCGGCGAGGCCGTCGCGTGCTGGTGGTCGATCATGCGAAGGCGGCGGGCGAGAAGATTCGCATCTCGGGCGGCGGGCGCTGCAACTTTACCAATCTCGACATCCGGGCCGAACGCTTTCTGTCGAGGAACCCACGTTTCGCGCTGTCTGCGCTGAAACGTTATACCCAATGGGATTTCATCGCGCGGCTGGATGCGGCGGGAATCGCCTGGCATGAAAAGACGCTGGGGCAATTGTTCTGCGATGGCTCGGCCACTCAGATCGTGCAGATGCTGACCGGGGATCTGGCGCAGGCGGGTGGCATGCTGTGGCTCGGGACAGAGCTGGGTGCCGTGACGCAGGACGGGCAGGGTTTTCGCGTCGAGACCGCGCGCGGCCCGGTGATGGCGCAAAGCGTGGTGGTGGCGACGGGCGGCAAGTCGATCCCGAAGATGGGCGCGACCGGCTATGGCTATCGCATCGCCGAGAGCTTCGGTCTTGGGCTGGAAGAGACACGCCCGGCGCTCGTGCCGCTGACGCTCGCCGCGCAGGAGCTGGAGCGGACGAAGCTGCTGTCCGGCACGGCGGTGACCGGCAGCGCCAGCCATGGCCGCACGTGGTTCGACGAGGCGGTGCTGTTCACCCATCGCGGGCTGTCGGGGCCTGCGATCCTCCAGATCAGTTCCTATTGGCGCGAAGGTGATGCGATCACGCTGGACCTCGCAGGCGGTCAGGATGCCGGTGCGGTGCTGCGCGCCCAGCGGCAAAGCGGCGGGCGTATCGCACTGCGCACGGCGCTGGCGCGGGTCGTGCCGGAAAAGCTCGCGCGGTATCTGGAGGAGGTTTCGGGCCTGACTGGCAATCTGGCCGATCAGCCGAACGCGGCGCTCGACCATCTGGCGGCGCTGGTCCATACCCATCGCATCACGCCGGTGGGCAGTGAAGGCTATCGCACCGCCGAGGTGACGCTGGGCGGGGTCAGCACCGATATGCTGGATGCCCGCACGATGGAGGCGAAGGCTGTGCCGGGGCTGTATTTCATCGGCGAGGTGGTGGACGTGACCGGCTGGCTGGGCGGCTACAATTTTCAATGGGCGTGGTCGTCGGGCTGGGCGGCGGGTCAGGTTATTTGAATCTGATAATGATGATTATGTAATATAAACTATCATGCGAAGCCTGAAAACCCTGTAACGCTTGCAATCCGGCCCGGCGAAGGCCAAAGAACGATCAGCAGCCACAAGGACCGCGCCCATGACCTTCTCCCGCGCCATCAAGATCGCCCCGTCGATCCTTTCCGCCGATTTCGCCAATTTCGGTGCCGAATGCGAAGCCATCGAGGCGCAAGGCTGCGACTGGGTGCATGTCGATGTGATGGACGGCCACTTCGTTCCGAATCTGACATTCGGGCCAGCCACTTGCGCGGCGATCCGCAAGCACATCAAGGGCGTGATGGACGTGCATCTGATGATTGCGCCGGTCGATCCCTACATCGACGCTTTCGCCCAGGCCGGTGCCGACGTGCTGACCGCGCATCTGGAGGCCGGGCCGCATATCCACCGCACGCTTCAGGCGATCCGCGCGCATGGCATCAAGGCGGGTCTGGCGCTGAACCCGGCGACCGGGCTCGACAGCCTGCCGTATCTGCTCGACATGGTGGATCTGGTCTGCGTGATGACGGTCAACCCCGGCTTTGGTGGCCAGAAGTTCATTCACAGCCAGGTCGACAAGGTCCGCGCCCTGCGCGCCATGATCGGCGACCGGCCCATCCATATTGAAATCGACGGCGGTGTGACGCCGGAAACCGCGCCGCTGGTGGCGGCTGCCGGGGCCGATGTTCTGGTCGCAGGTTCGGGCGTGTTCAAGGGTGGCTCGGTTGCTAATCCGGCGCCCTATGGCGAGAATATCCGGGCCATCCGTGCCGCGGCTGAGGCCGCCCGGCAAGCCTGATACATATTCAATACTTGCAATGTGATTTTTCCGGGGCTATTCCGGCCTGATCTGCCGTTCCGGCATGACGGAGTCTGCGATGCGCCTGAATCCACGCCGCTATCTGCCGATCCTGGATTGGGGATCGCGCTACACCGCCGAGACGCTGGGCAATGACCTGCTGGCGGCGGTGATCGTGACGATCATGCTGATCCCGCAATCGCTGGCCTATGCGCTGCTGGCGGGCCTGCCGCCCGAGGTCGGGCTTTACGCCTCGATCGCGCCCCTGGTGCTTTACGCGCTGTTTGGCACCTCGCGGACGCTGGCGGTCGGCCCGGTCGCGGTCGCGAGCCTGATGACGGCGGCGGCGGTGGCGCCGCTGGCGGCACAAGGCACGCCGGAATACCTTGGCGCGACGGTGGCTCTGGCGATGCTGTCAGGCTTGATGCTGCTGGCGATGGGTGTGCTGCGGCTGGGGTTTCTGGCCAATTTCATCAGCCATCCGGTGATTTCCGGCTTCATCACCGCCTCAGGCATCCTGATCGCCGCCGGGCAACTTCCGCAGATCCTTGGCGTTTCAGCACGGGGCGAGACGCTGCCGCATCTGCTGTCCTCGCTCTGGGCAAAACTGGGTGACACCAAACCTTCGGCCCTTGTGATCGGCGGCGCGGTCATCGCTTTCCTGTTCTGGAGCCGCACGCGGCTGAAGCCCTTGCTGATCGCGCGGTTCAACCTCAGCGCAAGGCTGGCGGGCGCGCTGTCGCGCGCGGCGCCCATTCTGGCCGTGGCGCTGACCATCCTCGCGGTCAAGCTGTTCGCCCTGACGCTGCCGGTGGTGGGCGACATCCCGCGTGGCCTGCCCGCGCCCACCCTGCCCCCGTTCGACCCGGTTCTGTGGTCACAGATCGCGGTGCCCGCGCTGCTGATTGCGCTGGTCGGCTATGTGGAGACGATCTCGGTCGCGCAGACGCTGGCCGCCAAACGCCGCCAGCGCATCGACCCGGATCAGGAGCTGATCGCGCTGGGCGCCGCGAATGTCGGCGCCGCCGTCTCGGGCGGCTTTCCAGTGACGGGCGGTTTCGCGCGATCTGTTGTGAACTTCGACGCAGGCGCCGAAACCCCGGCGGCGGGCGCCTTCACCGCCGTGGGCATGGCCGCCGCCACGCTGTTCCTCACGCCGCTGCTGGCCGATCTGCCGAAAGCCACGCTGTCGGCCACCATCATCGTGGCGGTGCTGAGCCTTGTTGATCTGGGCGCCCTGCCCCGGACCCTGCGCTACAGCCGTGCCGATTTTGCCGCCATGCTGGCCACCATTCTGGTGACGCTGGTTCTGGGGGTGGAAACCGGCATCAGTGCCGGGGTGGCGCTGTCACTCGGGCTGCATCTGTGGCGGTCATCGCGCCCGCATGTCGCGGTGGTGGGTCAGGTGCCGGGGACCGAACATTTCCGCAATATCGACCGGCATAATGTGGTGACGGCGACTGATGTGCTATCGATCCGCATCGACGAAAGCCTTTACTTCCCGAATGCGCGCTTTCTGGAAGATCGCCTGCTGGCCGAAATCGCCGATAACCCCGGCCTGCGCCATATCGTGCTGATCTGCAATGCGGTGAATGTGATCGACAGTTCGGCGCTGGAGACACTGGAGGCGCTGAACGCCCGGCTGCGCGACGGCGGCGTGACGCTGCACCTGTCCGAGGTGAAAGGCCCGGTGATGGACCGCCTGTCGCGCAGCCATTTCCTGCACGAACTCAGCGGCCGGGTTTTCCTGACGCAGTATGATGCGATGGTGGCACTCGCACCCGCCCTCACCGCAGAAACCCGCGCGGCGGCACGGGTGGAAACGGCGAAGGCGGCGCGCTGATCAGACCACCGCGCGTTCGCGGAACGGGCGGTTTTCCAGCATCCGCGCGACCGACAGGTCGCTGAGGTCGATGCTCTGCCAGCCGCCGGTCAGCAGATGTTCGGCGATGCCGCGCCCGACGGCGGGCGATTGTTGCAGCCCGTGGCCGGAAAAACCGTTCATCAGAAACAGGTTCGGCAGTTCCGGGTGCGGCCCGAGAATCGCGTTCTGATCCAGCGTGTTATAGGCGTAATGCCCGACCCAGTGGCGCACCACCTTCACCGCGTCGAACCCCGGCGCGCGATTGTAAAGCTGCTCCCAGATGACATCCTCGAACAGATGCAGGTCGGGGTCGAAATCATCCGGATCGCAGGGGCCATCGTCCTGCGGCACGGTGGCGGTGATCCAGTGTTCATGCTCGGGGCGCAGATAGTAGCCCGCATCCACCAGCAGGGGCGCCTCGGGGTGGCGGGCGTTCGGCGCGTCGATCACGAAGACGGTGCGCTTGCGCGGCTCCACCGCCAGATCGAGGCCTGCCCAGCGGCAGATCTCAGCCGCGCGGGTGCCGGCGGCATTGATCGCGGCGGCGCAGGCGATGGTGCCGCGCTTTTCCAGCGTCACCGCCGTTACGCGCCCGCCTTCCACCGTCAGCCCGGTGGCACGGTCGGTCACGAACTCCGCCCCCTGCGCCCTGGCCGCCGCGCGGAAGCCTGCGAGCAGGCCCATATTGTCAAACCAGCCTTCATCGCGGCTGCCGAAAGAGCCTGCGGTGATGTCTTCCACCTGCATCCAGGGGAACAGCGCCTGCACCGCCTCGGGCGCCAGCACCTCGGTCGCGGCGCCATGGGCGCGCTGCATCGCGGCCACTTCCTCAAGGATCACCCGCCCCTCGTCGCTGTGGCTGAGGAACAGATAGCCGTTTTCCCTCAGACCCAGCGAGCCAACGCCCGCCTCGACCCCAAGGCTTTCGCGGAAATCACGGATGAAGCCCACGCCAAAGCGCGAGATTTCCACGTTCACCGCCGTGGTGAATTGCTGGCGGATCGAGGCGACGGAAAGCGCGGTGGAGGCTTGCGCGAAGCTGGTGTCACGCTCCGCCACCAGAACACGCAGGCCGGGCTGCATCCTGGTCAGCCAGAACGCTGCCGAAGCGCCCATGACCGCGCCGCCAATGATGATCACATCATACCGATCCTGCTGTTCCATTGCCTGCCTCTGCACCGTTTGGCCCGTGCTATCGCAGTCCGCCCGCCGCTGCCAGCCCATCCGCGACATGCCCCGCTTGCCCGCGCCAGTCATAAACTTTTGATTGAACGGTCAGTATTTCGCGCGCATATGCCCGTGGGAAGGTCGACAGGCCGCAGTGGAACAGGCAGCCTTGAAACAGATGACTCGGACCTTGCGAAAGGCATGCTGGTGACGCGGATTCTTGACCTGCTGAACGGAATCGCGACGGCCAAACAGACGGCTGAAGTCTGGTCCATGGCGACCGGATTCTTTGCCGATCTCGGTTTTGCCCGCGTGAACTACGGCTTCAGCCGGTTCCGGCACGGGGCCTCAATGGGGCGGCCAGAGGATATGCTGTTTCTCAGCACCTTTGACCCCGGCTATGGCCAGATGTATTTCGGGGGCGGCTTCTATGCCCGCACGCCGCTCTATCGCTGGGCGCTGGAGCATGACGGGCTTTGCACCTGGCGCTGGGTGGCCGAACGTCACGCCGCAGGCCAGCTTGCGCCGGACGAGGCGCAATCGGTGGCGCAGAATGCGGCGCTTGGCCTGACCGCAGGCATCACCATCAGCTTCCCTGAGGCCAGCCCGCGCCAGAAGGGCGCGCTGGGTCTGGCCGCTGACCCCGGACTGAACCATGACGATGTGGATGCGGTTGTCGCAGGCGAAGGTGCTGCCTTGCAGGCCGTTGCCCATGCGATGCACCTGCGCATCTGTCACCTGCCCTTCACTCCGCAGCGCCGCACGCTTTCGCAGCGCCAGCGCGAGGCGCTGGAATGGGTGGCCGAGGGCAAGACCACGCAGGAGGTCGCGCAGCGCATGGGGGTTTCCGTCGCCATGGTGGAAAAGCACCTGCGGCTGGCCCGGCAGGCGCTCAATGTGGAGACCACCGCCCAGGCCGTCGCCAAGGGCACCCTGCTGAACGAAATCCTGCATCACCGCCTGTCGCCGGTTCTGCGCGCAGCGGAATAGGCGCTTACGGAAGAAGGCTGGTGCTGAAAGACTGGTTCAGGCGTTTGGACGCTTCGGTCATAGCGGCCAGCGGATGCCTCAGGAACCCTGCAAGCCCCGCGCCGGAAAAAACCACGCCGACATCCGTCGCCTTGCGCCCGCGCCGATCCAGCACGCAGGTCAGAACGCCCGCCGTATCGCCGTAGCGGCTGTGAAACTGCACATCCGGCCAGGTGCCGACCACCACGGTCGATGTTTCAAGGAAGGTGACCATCCTGGTCAACCGGACCCGGCGCAGCCCTTCATATTGCGGAAAGATCGCTTTCTGGAAGGCCGAGACACAGGCCTCGTCGCGTGCCTTCCAGTTAGCGGCACGGAGGCTGTAATCGCGCTTCACCGTGACTGTATCCGCAAGGGCAGAACTGGCACAGAAAGCGGCTGCAAACAGAAGGATGGAAAAGCGCAACGGGAAGCTCCGGCCAGGGAATCGCACACATGCAGTATCGTCACCGGCGGGCCGCTGTCACCTGCAAAAGAAAACGGCGCCCGAAGGCGCCGTTTCTGTCGGTCTGGAAACCGGATCAGCCCTGAAGCGCCTTGGCAACTTCGGCGGCGAAATCCTCTTCCTTCTTCTCGATGCCTTCGCCGACGGCGACGCGGGCATAGCCGGTGATTTCAACGCCAGCCTCTTTCGCCGCAGCTTCCACGGTCAGGTCGGGGTTGATCACGAAGGCCTGACCCAGCAGCGTGTTCTCGGCGAGGAACTTCTTCATCCGGCCGGGAATGATGTTGTTGTGGATCACCTGCTCCGGCTTCGGCTTGGCCGAAGTGGCGTTTTCTTCCAGCGCCTTGGCGGTCTGCACAGCCAGTTCACGCTCCAGCACGGTCGGGTCCAGCGTGGCTTCCGACAGCGACAGCGGCGCGGTGGCGGCGATGTGCATGGCGAATTGCTTGCCGATGGCCTGCGCCTTGGCGGCGTCACCTTTCAGCGCGACCAGCACGCCGATCTTGCCCATGCCTTCGGTCGCGGCATTATGGACGTAGGAGACGACGGTATCGCCTTCCAGAACGTGCAGACGACGCAGGGTCATGTTCTCGCCGATACGGGCGATGGCATTGGTCAGCACCTGTTCCACGGTCTCGCCGTTCAGATCAGCGGCTTTCACCACTTCGATCGACTCGCCGGTTTGCAGGGCAACCTTGGTCACTTCGCGCACGAGGTTCTGGAAGTCCTCGTTCTTGGCCACGAAGTCGGTTTCCGAGTTGATCTCGACAGCCACGCCGCGGCCATTGCTGACGGCGACGCCGATCAGGCCCTCGGCCGCCACGCGGTCGGCCTTCTTGGCGGCTTTCGCCAGACCCTTGGTGCGCAGCCAGTCCACGGCGGCTTCCATGTCGCCATTGGTCTCGGTCAGCGCCTTCTTGGCGTCCATCATGCCCGCGCCGGTCGACTCGCGGAGCTCTTTCACCATCGCTGCGGTGATCGTCATGTGTATTCTCCCAGAAACGGATGATCCCGACGGGCTATGCGCCCGCCGGGTAACGTCTGTGCGACAAAGCTCAGGCTTCGGCGGCAGCCTCTTCCTCGGGCGCTTCTTCCAGCGCGCCAAGGTCGACGCCGGCGGCGCCAAGCTGAGCCGACATGCCGTCAAGCGCGGCACGGGCCATCAGGTCACAGTAGAGCGAGATCGCGCGGGCGGCGTCGTCGTTGCCCGGGATCACATAATCCACGCCCTTGGGCGAGCAGTTGGTGTCGACCACGGCCACGACCGGGATGCCCAGCTTCTGTGCCTCGAGGATCGCCAGATCCTCTTTACCCACGTCGATGATGAACAGCAGGTCCGGCACGCCGCCCATTTCACGGATGCCGCCCAGCGAAGCCTGAAGCTTGGCCTGCTCGCGTTCCATGTTCAGACGCTCTTTCTTGGTCAGACCTTCGGCGCCGGTGGCCAGCAGTTCGTCGAACTGCTTCAGGCGCTGGATCGACTGCGAAACGGTCTTCCAGTTGGTCAGCGTGCCACCGAGCCAGCGGTGGTTCATGTAGTATTGCGCGCATTTCTCGGCGGCTTCGGCGATCGGCTTCTGGGCCTGACGCTTGGTGCCGACGAAGAGGATGCGGCCGCCCTTGGCCACGGTATCGCGCACGACTTTCAGAGCCTGGTCCAGCATCGGGACGGTCTGGGTCAGGTCGACGATATGGATGCCGTTGCGGTCGCCGTAGATGTACTGACCCATCTTCGGGTTCCAGCGCTGGGTCTGGTGGCCGTAGTGAACGCCAGCTTCAAGCAGCTGACGCATGGAAAACTCGGGGAGCGCCATGTCCATTTCCTTTCCGGTTTGCGCCTCGGCGAAGCCTTGAGGGATCTCTCCCAACCGGCGGACACGCGGGGATGTCTCCCCCGAAAGCCCAAGCCTCGCCTGTGAAGTGCGCCGCCTTTAGCGCCTGTGCTGGAGGATTGCAACCCCCTGCCCGGCTTTCGCGCCTCTGGCACCTGTCGGATGCCTCCGGCGGGGATATTTTTGCCAAGATGAAGACACACCGTCCTCCGCTTTCATCTTGGCCTTAAATATCCCCGCCAGAGGCTCCCGCAAGCGTCACTTGCGCAAAGGCCGGGCTTGGGCGACAAGGCAGACATGACACCTGACATCCTTTGCATCGGTTCGGTCCTGTGGGACATCATCGGCCGCTCGCCCGCCGTCATGCGGGTGGGATCGGACGTGCCGGGCCGCATCACCCGGCTGCCGGGCGGCGTGGCCATGAACATCGCCATGACACTGCGCCGTTTCGGGCTGGTGCCGGGTCTGATCACCGCCATCGGCCGCGATGCCGAGGGCGAGGAGCTGGTGGCCGCCTGTGCCCGGATGGGCATGGTGACCGATCATATCTACCGCTCCGAGGATCTGCCGACCGACCGCTACATGGCGGTCGAGGGCGCGAACGGGCTGGTGGCGGCAATTGCCGATGCGCATTCGCTGGAGGCGGCGGGCGACAAGATCCTGCGGCCGCTTTCAGATGGACGCCTGGGCAGTGCATCCGCGCCCTGGGCCGGGCCGATCGCGCTGGACGGCAACCTGACCGAGGCGCTGTTGTCCGAAATCGCCGCTTCGCCGCTCTTCGCCCTGTCGGACCTGCGGGTCGCCCCCGCGAGCCCCGGCAAGGCCGAACGCCTGCGCCCGCTGATGGCGCATCCGCGCGCGACGCTTTATGTCAATCTGGAGGAAGCGGGGCTGCTTTGCGCCGCCGAATTCGCCACTGCCCCCGCGGCGGCCGAAGGCCTGCTGGCCCGCGGCGCGCATCGGGTGCTGGTCACCGATGGCGGGCGGCCATGTGCTGAAGGCAAGCGGGGCGCTGGCGTCATCTCGGATCGCCCGCCCGAGGTGCTGGTGACGCGGATCACCGGCGCGGGCGACACCTTCATGGCCGCGCATATCGTGGCCGAACAGCGCGGCGCCAGCCGCGAACAGGCGCTGGCCGCCGCCCTGCGCGCCGCCGCCATCTATGTATCAGGAGAAATCGGATCGTGACCCTGCCGCTGACATTCACCCACGAGGTCCGGGCCGCGCTGGACGAGGGCCGCCCCGTGGTGGCACTGGAATCCACCATCATCACCCATGGCATGCCGTTCCCACAGAATGTGGAAGCCGCCCGCGCGGTGGAGGCCGAAGTGCGTGCGCATGGCGCCGTGCCCGCCACCATTGCGGTGATGGACGGGCGCATCCACATCGGGCTGTCTGATGCGGCGCTGGATGCGCTGGGGCAAGCTCAGGGTGTCATGAAACTCAGCCGCGCCGATCTGGCGGCCTGTCTGGCCATGGGGCGCATGGGGGCAACCACGGTGGCTGCCACCATGATCTGTGCCGCGCTGGCGGGGATCGAGGTCTTTGCCACCGGCGGTATCGGCGGCGTGCATCGCGGCGCCGATACCAGCTTCGACATTTCCGCCGATCTGCCGGAATTCGCACTGACTGCGGTGACTGTGGTGGCAGCCGGAGCCAAGGCCATCCTCGACCTGCCGAAAACGCTGGAAGTTCTGGAAACCCAGGGCGTACCGGTCATCGCCTATGGTCAGGATGCCTTCCCCGCCTTCTGGTCCCGCGATTCCGGCCTGCGCGCGCCCCTGCGGATGGACAGCGCGGCCCAGATCGCGGCGGCACAGGTGATGCGCGGTCAACTGGGCCTCTCCGGCGGGCAACTGGTGGCCAACCCGATCCCGGCCGAGGCGGAAATCCCGCTGGACGAGATCGGCCCCGCCATCGAAACCGCGCTGGCCGAGGCCGAGGCGCAGGGCATCGCCGCCAAGGAGGTCACGCCCTTCCTGCTGGACCGCATCTTCGCGCTGACCGATGGCCGCTCGCTGGATGCCAATATCGCCCTTGTTCTGAACAATGCCCGGCTTGCTGCGCAGATCGCGGGCGAAATCGTCCGCCTGCGGGCGTAACGCAGCGGCAAACGGTTGAAACCGCCGCGCGCAGCACCATGCTCGCGCGGCAGGAGTGCCCGATGACCCCCGATCAGCCCACCGAACCCCACCGCCGCCGCAGCCTGTTTGCCGGACTTCGGGCCAGCTTCCTGACCGGGCTGGTCGTGGTTCTGCCCATCGGGCTGACGGTCTATCTGGTCTATGCGGTGATCGGCTGGATCGACAGCTGGATCATCCCGCTGATCCCGCACAACTGGCGCCCCGAGGCGCTGATGGGGTATTACTTCGGCCCCGGCATGGCCTATCCGGTGCGCGGCGTCGGCGTGGTGGTGTTTCTGCTGTTCACCATCCTTGCCGGATGGGTGGCCAAGGGCCTGATCGGCCGCACGCTGATCGCCCGGACCGAGGCGCTGGTCGACCGGATGCCGGTCGTCCGGTCAGTCTATGGCGGGTTCAAGCAGGTCACGGAAACCTTCTTCGCCAAATCCGAGCGCAGCTTTGATCGCACCTGTCTGGTGGAATTTCCCCGCCCCGGCTGCTGGGCCGTGGGATTTGTCGCCACCACGGCCAAGGGCGAGATCGCCGCGAAACTGCCGACCGACCGGCAGATGATCGCGGTTTTCGTGGCGCTGACCCCCTTTACCTCGGGCATCCTGCTGTATCTGCCCGAGGAAGATGTGATCCTTCTGGATATGAAGGCCGACGAAGCGGTGAAGCTGATCGTCTCAGCCGGGCTGGTGGCGCCGACCGCGAAAGATATGCGCGCCCTAGCCGAACAGGCCGCGCAGGTCGATTGAGCTTTCGCGGCCGATGCTGGCCTTGTGCCGGTGCAGGAAGCCCGCGCAGGCCTTGCGCCCCGCCGCCTTCAGCCGGGCCAGAAACGCCGGATCGGGGCTGAGCTTGCTGCCCGCGTCGAGTTCATTCATCAGCTTTTCATCCGACACCAGATGCAGGTTGATGTCCTTCATCACGCCTTCGGGCATCCGCCCCTCGGCAATCAGCCGTTTGACAAAAGCGACCGAACGCAATTCGCCCAGCAGTGCGGCATTGAAACTGATCTCGTTGATCCGGTCCTGAATCTCGACCGGCGTCATCGGGATCGCGTCGCGCCGCAGCGGGTTGATGGCGATGACGAGGATATCGTCGGGCAGATGCGGCAGATACAGCGGGAACAGCGCCGGATTGCCGGTGAAACCGCCATCCCAGAACACTTCCATCTTGCCGGTCGCAGGATCTTCCAGCTCGATCGCCTGAAAGGCCGTGGGCAGGCAGGCAGAGGCAAGCAGCGTGGCCGGCGAAATCTCGGCGCCTGAGAACACCCGGATCTTGCCGCTGCGCACATTGGTGGCGCTGACGAACAGGTCAGGCCCCGCCGTGGAACAGACATGGGTGAAATCGAAACGCGCCACCACCTCGTGCAGCGGATTCTGCCAGAACGGCCCCCAGGAATAGGGGCTGAAGATTTGCGCCGCGATCCCGGCGGGGGAGACGGGCACCGCCGCCGCAGCGACCTCGGCCATGGCTGTCGCCATGGGAAAGGCCGCCGTGACCCAGCGCGCCACCCGCAGGTTGCCCAGCTGGCCGACATCGGTCCACAGCCGGTCAAGGCTTTCGCGCGCGGCCTGCGGCCCGCCCTGCAACAGCCCCATCTTCAGCGCGGCTGCATTCAGCGCCCCCGCCGACGTGCCGGTGATCCCCGCGATTTCGATATCCGGCTCTTCCAGCAGCCGGTCGAGCACGCCCCAGGTGAAGGCGCCATGCGCGCCCCCGCCCTGCAAGGCCAGATTGAGGCGCAGCGTCACCGGGCCGCGCCCCTGCCGTTCATCGGGGCAGACTGCATCACATCGCGGTCCAGCCGCCATCGACGCTGATCGTCGTGCCGGTAATCTGGGCTGCGGCGGCGCTGGACAGGAAGACCACAGTGCCGCCGATTTCCTCAACCGTGGCGAACTGGCGCGAGGGCTGACGGTCCAGCATGACTTCGCGGATCACCGTCTCGCGATCCATGTTGTGCACCTTCATCTGGTCGGGGATCTGCGCCTCGACCAGCGGGGTCAGCACATAGCCGGGGCAGATCGCATTGCAGGTGATGCCCTTGCCCGCGGTTTCCAGCGCCACCGTCTTGGTCAGGCCGACAACGCCATGCTTAGCCGCGACATAGGCCGACTTGAACGGCGAGGCGGTCAGGCCATGCGCCGAGGCGATGTTGACGATCCGTCCCCAGCCCGCCTTGCGCATGCCCGGCAGCGCGGCCGCCGTGGTATGGAAGGCCGAGGTCAGGTTGATCGCGATGATCGCATTCCATTTCTCGACCGGAAAATCCTCGACCGGCGACACGAACTGGATACCGGCATTGTTCACCAGAATATCGCAGCCGCCCGCCTTTTCGATCAGGCCACGGCAATCCTCGGCCTTCGACATGTCGGCGGCGATATAGCGCACATTCACACCATGTTCCGCCGCCAGCTTCGCGGCCAGCGCGTGATCCTCGTCGCGGTCGGTGAAGCTGTTGATCACCACATCGGCTCCGGCTTTTGCCAGTTCGATGGCGGTGCCAAGGCCGATCCCCGAATTCGATCCGGTGACGACCGCCCGTTTTCCCTTCAGCGTCATGTCGCTTCTCCTGTACTGGATACGCCGTCAACATAGGCGTTTGACGCGGCATCGCCAGCCTTTTCGTGCCGCATTGCAGCACAGTCCCGGGAACGTGAAAGCCAAAAAAAACGCCGGCGCGAAGCCGGCGTTAAGTCTTTGAGGCAGGTTTCATACAGGCAAGAAACCTATCGAGCAGTGCCCCCTTTATACCGCGTGGCGCCGTGCAGTCCAAGTTAAAAGTTTGAAAATCCACGATTGCCGGAATAGTGTCCGGCCCAAGAAAAACAGGGCTGCGAAGGATTGTCGCCGGAATGATACAGGTTTTTTTCGGGAAATTTCGCGTGATCGCCCTGGCTGCGACGGCGATTCTCGGTGCGGCTCCGGTCTGGGGCGACTCACCCGCACATGGCATAGCTATGTATGGAGAACCTGCCCTCCCACCGGATTTTGTGTCCCTCCCCTATGTCAACCCCGAAGCGCCGAAGGGCGGCCGCATCGTGCTGGGGGAAAATGGCGGCTTCGACAGTCTCAACCCCTTCATCCTCAAGGGGGTGGCACCGCGCTACATCGCGCTCTACAGCACCGAAACCCTGCTGGCGCGCAGCTTTGATGAACCCTTCACCCTTTATGGCTTGCTGGCCGAATCCGTGACCACCGATTCGTCGCGCAGCTATGTGGAATTCACCCTGCGCGAGGGCGCGCGCTTTTCGGATGGCAGCCCCGTCACGCCCGAGGATGTGCTGTGGTCTTTTGCGACCCTGGGAACCGAGGGCCATCCGAAATACGCGAATGCCTGGGCCGCAATCGCCAAATCCGAAATCACCGGCCCGCGCAGTCTCCGCTTCACCTTTTCCAGCCCCAACCGCGAATTGCCGCTGCTGCTGGGTCTGCGCCCGGTGCTGAAGAAGGCGCAATGGGAGGGCAAGGATTTCACCGCCTCCACGCTGGAGCCGCCCATTGGGTCGGGCCCCTATGTCGTCGCGGGTCTGGAGCCGGGGCGCTATCTCTCGCTCCGCCGGAACCCCGACTGGTGGGGCAAGGATCTGCCGGTCAATCGCGGACGGCAGAACTTTGATGAAATCCGGGTCGAATACTTCTCGCTCGACACGGCGCAGTTCGAGGCGTTCAAGGCGGGCGAGCTGTCGCTTTATCGCGAAACCAATCCGGTAAAATGGCTGCGCAACTTCGATTTTCCGGCAGTGACACGCGGCGACGTGGTGAAGGACGAAATCCCGCATGGCCGCCCCTCGGGGATCGAGGGTTTTGCCTTCAACACCCGCCGTCCGCTCTTTGCCGATTGGCGCGTGCGTGAGGCGCTGATCCTCGCTTTCGATTTTGAACAGGCCAATACGGTGCTGAATGACGGCGCTCTGCCGCGCATCGCCTCGTATTTCTCGAACTCGCCGCTGGGCATGCTGCCCGACACGCCCGCCGAAGGGCGCGAACGCGCCCTGCTGGAGCCTTTCGCAGGCGATCTGCCGCCCGGCACTCTGGAAGGCTACAGCCTGCCCAGGGGGGATGGCAGCGGCGCCAACCGCAAGAACCTGCGCGCGGCAACCAGACTGCTGGCCGATGCGGGCTGGACCGTGCAGGACGGCACGCTGCGCAACGCGGCGGGCACGGCGTTCAGCTTTGAAATCCTGCTGACCAACGGCCAGCTCGATATGATCGGGGCCGCCAGCATCTATGTCGAATCGCTGAAACGGCTGGGCATCAGGGCGCATGTCACCACCGTGGACAATGCGCAGTATGTCGAGCGGACAAATGCGTTCAACTTCGACATGACGCATTTCATCCGTGCGCTGTCGCTCAGCCCCGGAACGGAGCAGCGGCTTTACTGGGGATCGGCCGCCGCCACCGTGCCGGGATCGCGCAATTGGCCGGGCATCGCGTCGCCTGCTGTGGATGCCCTGATCGACGAAATGCTTTCCACCACCGAACCCGAGGAATTTGTCGCGGCGACACGCGCACTGGATCGTGTGCTTACAGCGGGTAGATATGTCGTGCCGCTGTGGTATTCTCCGGTCGCGCGCGTCGCGCATGACCGCCGCGTCACCCGGCCGGACCCCATGCCGCTTTATGGCGACTGGCCCGAGGTGACACCGGATGTGTGGTGGCAGGCGCAGTAAGAAACAAGAACGAAGAAACCGAGGCAGAGTGTTATGAATATCTGGAAACTGACGGCGGTTCTGGCGCTGGCTGTTCTGGCGGGCTGCAATACCGTGGATGGCGTGGGCCGCGATATTTCGGGCGGGGCAAACCGGGTCGCAGGCTGGTTCTGACCGGAAATCCGTTGTTGTGAATGTCATGGAACAGGACGGCATCGCGGATGCCGTCTTGCCTTTTGCCATGTGCAACGGGAAAAGGTTGCCCGCTGGTCAGGGTAGCGAGGTGACCCAGAGGATGGTCGCATCCTCATCACTGAGCGAGATCACGTTATGTCCCATGGTCGCGTCATAATAAGCGCTGTCGCCCCGGCGCAGATCCACGGGTTCATAGAATTCGGAATAAAGCCGCACGATCCCGGTGAGGACATACAGGAACTCCTCGCCGTCGTGGCGCACCCAGCCGTCGAACTCCTCTGGTGTGCGGGCGCGGATGGTGGCGCGATAGGGAAGCATCTGCTTTCCCTTCAGCGGCCCCGCCAGAAGTTCGTGTTCATAGGTCGTGGTGGCATGGGCCTGCCCCTCGCCCGCCTTGGTCACTGCAAGACGTCCGTTCACCTGCGCCCGCGCGGGCGGCGTAAAGAGTTGCGGCACCGAAATCGCCAGCCCGCCGGCCAGCTTCTTCAGCGCCTCATAGGTGGGCGACATCTGCCCGTTCTCGATCTTCGACAGGGTTGACCGCGCCAGCCCGGCCCGTTCCGCCGCCTGTTCCAGCGTCCAGCCCTTCGCCTTGCGCAACTCGCGCACGCGGGTGCCGAGGTCCAGCGGCTCGACAATCGTCTCCGCTCCGCTTTCGCGGGCAATACGGATCAGCGACGGGGGTTCGTTCCTGCTCATGGCACTGTGCATTACGGCAGGGCGCGGCGTCTTGCAACGCGCTCGCACGGGGAATAGCAAGGCCGGATGTTGTCCCTTACCGATCCTGGCGCGCCGATCCCGGTTCCGGCCGCGTTCAATCTGGCCGCGCATGTTCTTGCGGCAGGTGCTGCCACACCCGACAAGCCCGCGCTTCAGATCGTCCGCCCCACCGGCGCGGAGCGCTGGAGCTATGCGCGGCTGATCGCCGCCGTTCGGGGGGCCGCTACCGGCCTGCTGGCCGAGGGTCTGCATCCCGGCGACCGGGTGCTGCTGCGGCTGGGCAATGAACCGGCTTTCGCTGTGGCCTTCCTTGGCGCCATTGCCGCCGGTCTGGTGCCGGTGCCGACCTCGGCGCAGTTGACGGGAACCGAGATTACCGCGATGGCTTCCCGTCTGTCACCGGGTCTGGTGATCGCGGGGGACGGCGTCGCCCTGCCCGACCTGCCCGATGTTCCGGTGCTGCCTGCCGCGCGACTGGCCACCATGGCCGATCTGCCGCCTGCCGACTGGCATATCGGGGCTGCGGACCGGCCCGCCTATATCGTCTTTACCTCTGGCACCTCGGGGCGTCCGCAGGCGGTGGTTCATGCGCATCGCGCTATTCTGGGCCGCGGGCTGATGCACCAGGGATGGGAGGGGCTGGGCCCCGACGACCGTCTGATGCATGCCGGCTCCTTCAACTGGACCTATACGCTCGGCACCGGGCTGATGGACCCCTGGACGATGGGCGCGACCGCGCTGATCCCCGGTGCCGGGGTGACGCCCGCGCTGCTTCCTCTGCTGCTGAAGCGTTTCGACGCCACGATCTTCGCCGCCGCCCCCGGTGTGATCCGCCAGATGCTGCGCGGCACCCTGCCCGCCCTGCCGCGCCTGCGCTATGGCCTCAGCGCCGGGGAAACCCTGATCCCCGCGCTGCGCAGCCAGTGGCAGGCCGCCACCGGCACCGACCTGCACGAGGCGCTGGGCATGTCGGAATGTTCCACCTTCATCTCGGGCAGCCCCGACCGTCCGGCGCCCGTGGGCTGCGCGGGCTTCCCGCAGGCCGGGCGCCGCATCGCGGTGCTGGGGGATGCGGGGCCGGTGCCGCGTGGCACGCCCGGCACGCTGGCGGTGGGGGCGGATGATCCGGGTCTCATGCTCGGCTATCTGGATGCACCCGAGGCGACCGAGGCGCGGTTCCGTGGCGGCTGGTTCCTCACCGGCGATCAGGTCTGTATGCGCGAGGATGGTGCCATCACCTATCTGGGTCGCGACGACGACCAGATGAACCCCGGCGGCTATCGCGTTTCCCCCATGGAGATCGAGGCCGCGCTGGCGCATCTGCCGGGCGTCGAGGATCTGGCGGTGACCGAGGTCGAGGTGTCGCCCGGCAACCGCGTCATCGCCGCCTTTTACACCGGCCTCGCCGCGTTGGACCCCGCGCCGCTGGAGACCGCCGCCGCCGCGTCGCTGGCCCGTTACAAGCAGCCGCGTATCTGGCAGCAGGTCGCCGCCCTTCCCCGCAACCCCAACGGCAAGCTGAACCGCCGCGCGCTTGCCGCGCTCTGGACCCCGCAATGATCCGTCTAGATGTCTTTGCCGATCCCGTCTGCCCGTGGTGCTATCTGGGCAAGGCCCAGCTTGACCGCGCGCTGGAGGCCAATCCCGACCATCCGTTCACATTGGAATGGCATCCGTTCCAGCTGAACCCCGGCCTGCCCGCCGAAGGGGTGGACCGTGCTGATTACATGCTGCGCATCTTTGGCACACAGGAACGCGCGGTGCAGGCGCATCTGCGGCTGGAAGAGCTGGGCCGCGAGGCCGGGGTGAATTTCGACTTCGCGGCCATCACCCGCGTGCCCAACACGCTGGACGCCCATCGCCTGATGCACTGGGCCGGGTTGGAGGGGCGGCAGGGCGCCGTGATCTCTGCCCTGTTCCGTGCTTACTGGCGCGAGGGACGCGATATTGGCGACCGGGCGATTCTGGCCGATCTGGCCGAAGCCGCCGGAATGGATCGCGCCATGGTCGCCCGCCTGCTGGACAGCGACGCCGACCGCGACACGGTGCTGGGCCGTGACGCCCATGCGCGCGAGCGCGGTGTGAATGCAGTGCCGACCTTCATCATTGCCGATACCTATGTGGTATCGGGCGCCCAGAAGCCCGCATTCTGGGCCGATGTGATCCGCGACATCGCGGAAAGAGGAGACGAGTGACCATGACGACGCGCAGGCTGTCACAACCCGAATTCATCGCCATGATCGCGTTTCTTTTCGCGCTCATCGCCTTTTCCATCGACGCCATGCTGCCCGCGCTGCCGCAAATCGCGCTGGAACTGACGCCCGACGCCACGAACCGCGCGCAGCTGATCGTGACCAGCTTCGTTCTGGGCATGGGGCTGGGCACTTTCTTTGCCGGGCCGCTGTCGGACAGTCTTGGGCGCAAGCGTGTCATCCTCGGGGGGGGAGCGATCTATGCGGTGGCGGCTATCGTCGCGCATTTCGCGCCGACGCTGGAAACCGTGCTGGCGGCGCGCGTGGTACAAGGCATCGGTGCGGCCGGGCCGCGTGTCGTGTCGCTGGCGCTGGTGCGCGACCTCTACAAGGGACGCGAGATGGCGCGGATCGTCAGCTTCGCCATGATGATCTTCACCCTCGTCCCCGCCGTGGCACCGCTGATCGGCAGTTTCATCATCGCGGGCTTCGGCTGGCGCGCGATCTTCCTTGGCTTCCTGTGCTTCGCGGCAGTGCCGCTGCTGTGGCTGACCCTGCGCCAGCCTGAAACGCTGCTGCCTGCCGCCCGCCGACCGCTGAGCGTGCCTGCACTGGTGCAGGCGCTGCGCGAGGTTCTGACCAACCGCATCGTGGTCATCGCGATGCTGGCGCAGACCTTCTGCTTTGCCGCGCTGTTCGGCACGCTGTCCTCGACCCAGCAGATCTTCGACACCACCTTTGGCCGCGCCGAAAGCTTTCCGTTCTGGTTCGCGCTGATTGCCATTCTGTCGGGCAGCGCCAGCGTCATCAACGCCACGCTGGTGGTGCGGCTGGGCATGCGGCTTCTGATCAGCACGACACTGGCCGCGCAGGTCGCCCTGTCGCTGTGTTTTGCCCTGATTTCCGCCAGCGGCCTGCTGCCCCCCGACCTTTACTTCGGTGTCTATGTGTTCTGGACCATCACCGTCTTCATGGTGGCGGGCCTGACGCTGGGCAACCTGAACGCCCTCGCGCTGGAGCCGGTGGGTCATATCGCCGGGATGGCGGCCTCTGTCACCGGCTCGCTGGCGACGGTGGTCGCCGTTGCGATCGCCGCCCCGCTGGGTCTTGCCTTCGACGGCACGCCCGTTCCGCTGGCCTTCGGGGTCTGTGCCCTGACGGCTGCGGGCTTCCTGCTGATGAAACTCATGCCGGGCCGCTGATTGCGGCCCGATTCTTTTTTCCATTTCCGGGCGAGTTTTCTGCGCCCGACAATGATTTTTCACATTTTCGCCCCGCTTGACCATTAACCACAGGGCCACAGGGGCAAGACACATCCATTTTGCAGAGGACAACACATGACGACCATTACCCTCACCGGCTTTCAGGTCGGTTACTCGGCCTCGACTCCGAATGCTATTTCTGCGTCGACCATCGACATCGTGGCGAATACCGGCTTCGGCTTCGAATACAGCTTCGATGCGCCCGTAAGCGGTGACTATTCTTCCATCACCATCACCAAGATCGTCGGTTCGGCCTATGGCGTGAACGTCGACGGCGGGCCGGTCAACCTGAATACCCAGGCGGCCATCGCCGAAGTGAACTGGGGCGGCACGAACTTCACCAAGATCATGCGCGTGACGACCTCGGACGGCAATGACCACTTCTTCGTCATCGACGGTGATGAACTGCCGGCTTTCGCGGATATCAACGCCTACAACGCTTTCCTGGCTGACGCCTATGCCAGCTCGGATGTGAGCGAATGGTCGAGCACCCGTCTCGGGCCGGGCTTCCGTCTGTATCCGAAAAACTTCGACTCGATGTCGGGCACGGCCGAAAACGATCTCATCATCGGGATCGACGGCGTGCATGACTGGAGCGAATCCTATCTGAGCGCGGGCATCGGCGATGACACCGTCTCCGGCACGGTGGGCGATGACAAGCTGCGCCTTGGCTCGGGTGCCGATATCGCGGATGGCCGCGGCGGCAATGACCGTATCTTCGGGGAGGCGGGCAACGACAGCATTAACGGCGGCACCGGTGCCGATACCGTTGACGGCGGGACCGGCAACGACTCCATCAGTGGTGGCGCCGACAATGACCGTCTGCTGGGCCGGATCGGGGATGACACGATCAGCGGCGATGCTGGCAACGATTATATCCATGGCGGCTCCGGCACCAACCTGCTGGATGGCGGCACCGGCGACGACACCGTGACCGGCGGCAGTGGCGTCGACCAGATCTTCGGCGGCGTCGGCAACGACCGCGTTCTGGCCGGTGGCGGCAGCGATCTGGTGGATGGCGGCGATGGCAATGACAAGCTCAGCGGTGGCTCCGGCAATGACACGCTCTTTGGTGGCGATGGCAACGACACCGTCAGCGGCGGTTCCGGTAATGACGTGATCCAGGGCGGCGCGGGCACCAATACGCTCGCCGGCGATGCCGGGAACGATACGATCAACGGCGGCAGCGATGCCGACAAGATCACGGGCGGCTCCGGTAACGACCAGATCACCGGCCAGTCCGGGGATGATGTCATCAACGGCGACAGCGGCGACGATCAGATCGACGCGGGCCTCGGCAACGATACCGTTCTGGGCGGTGCCGATAACGATACGATGTTCCTGGGCGGCGGCAACGACCGTGGCGATGGTGGCAGCGGCAACGATGCGATCACCGGGGGCAGCGGCACCGATACGCTGATCGGCGGCACCGGCAACGACACGCTGGATGGCGGTTCGGGCGATGACCGGCTGAGCGGCGGTCGCGGTGCCGATACCTTCGTCTTCGGCGACAACGGCGGCTCGGATACGATCACCGATTTCCGCGATGGCGTCGACACGCTGCTGATCGACACCAACCTGGGTGTGTCGAACTTCACCGAACTGCGCGATCTGGGCGAAGCTGTGGGCCGCAACCTCGTGTTCACCTTCGAAACGGGCGACACGCTGACCCTGCGCAATACCAAGATCTCGCAGCTGGCGGGTGACGTGGTGTTCGACGACTTCCTGCTCTGACCGGCAGTCGACAGACGTGAAAGGCCCGGGCAAGCGCCCGGGCCTTTTCATTTGCCCTTCGGTTTCAGGATTTTTTCCGCCAGATCGCGCGCGATGCCGAAGGCGCCGCGGATGCGGTCGCCCTCGGTCGGCCAGTCGACGGCCAGCACGATCTTGTTGCCCGCGACCTTGGCCCCGCCCTGCTGGGCCTGAAGATATTCCACCAGCCCCGCCGGATTGGCGAATTTGTCATTGTGGAACTGCACCGTGGCGCCTTTCGGCCCCGCATCCAGCCGCGAGATGCCCGCCTTCTTGCACATCGCCTTGATGCGCACGACCAGCATGAGCGTGTTCACCTCTTTCGGCAGCGGCCCGAAACGGTCGATCAGTTCGGCGGCGAAACCCTCCAGCTCCACCTTGCTCGCCAGATGGCTGAGCCTGCGGTAAAGCCCCAGCCGGATATCCAGATCGGGCACATACTCCTCGGGGATCAGCACGGGAACGCCAAGGTTGATCTGCGGCGCCCATTGATCGTCGACCGGCGCGAGGCCGGTAATCTCGCCCGATTTGATCTTGGAAATCGTCTCCTCCAGCATCTGCTGGTAAAGTTCGTAGCCGACTTCCTTGATATGGCCTGACTGTTCTTCGCCCAGCAGGTTCCCCGCCCCGCGCAGGTCGAGGTCGTGGCTGGCAAGGTTGAACCCGGCACCGAGGCTGTCGAGGCTCGCCAGCAGCTTCAGCCTCTTCTGCGCCTGCGGCGTCAGCGGGCTGCGCGGTTTGGTGGTCAGATAGCAATAGGCCCGGGTTTTCGACCGGCCGACGCGGCCGCGGATCTGGTAAAGCTGGCTGAGGCCGAACATGTCGGCGCGGTGCACGATCATCGTGTTCGCGGTCGGGATGTCGAGCCCGCTTTCCACGATGGTGGTGGCCAGCAGCACGTCGTATTTCCCGTCGTAGAACTCGTTCATCCGCTCATCAAGATCACCCGCCGCCAGCTGGCCATGCGCCACGACATAGCTGACCTCCGGCACATGGGTGCGCAGGAAATCCTCAATCTCGGGCAGATCGGCCACGCGCGGCACCACGAAGAAGCTTTGCCCGCCGCGATAGCGTTCGCGCAACAGTGCCTCGCGCAGCGTCACGGTATCGAACTCGCTGACATAAGTACGGATCGCCAGCCGGTCCACTGGCGGGGTGGCGATGATCGAGAGGTCGCGCACGCCCGTGAGCGACAGTTGCAGCGTGCGCGGGATCGGCGTCGCGGTCAGCGTCAGCACATGCACCTCGGCGCGCATTTCCTTCAGCCGCTCCTTGTGGCTGACGCCGAAATGCTGTTCCTCGTCGATGATCAGCAGCCCGAGGTTCCTGAACTTCACCCCCTTCGCCAGCAGCGCATGGGTGCCGACGCAGATGTCCACGGTGCCATCTTCCAGCCCCTTGCGGTTGGCGGCGGCATCCTTGGCGGAAACGAAGCGCGACAAGGGCCGCACCTCGATCGGGAAACCGCGGAAGCGTTCGGCGAAGCTGCGGTAATGCTGGCGCGCCAGAAGCGTGGTCGGGCAGATCACCGCGACCTGCATCCCCGCCATGGCGGCGACAAAGGCGGCGCGCATCGCGACCTCGGTCTTGCCGAAGCCCACGTCGCCCACGACCAGCCGGTCCATCGGATTGCCGGCCTCAAGATCCGCCACCACATCGGCGATGGCGTTCAACTGGTCGTCGGTTTCCTGATAGGGGAAGCGCGCGGCAAACGCCTCCCATGCCGAATGCGGCGCCTCGAGGATCGGTGCATGGCGCAGGTGACGTTCTGCGGCAATCCGCATCAGCCGGTCGGCAATCTCGCGGATACGCTCCTTGAGCTTTGCCTTCTTCGCCTGCCATGCCCCGCCGCCCAGACGGTCCAGCAACCCGTCCTCATGCCCATAGCGGCTGAGGAGTTCGATATTTTCGACAGGCAGATAAAGCTTGGCATCTTCGGCATAGACCAGATGCACATATTCATGCGGCGGGCCGGGGCGGTTGCGCGGCGGTTCGGGCACGCGCAGGGTTTCAAGGCCCACGAACCGCCCGACACCATGTTCGACATGCACCACCAGATCGCCGGGGCTCAGCGTGCCAAGGTCTTGCAGGAAGTTCTCGGCCCGCTTCTTCCGGCGCGGCTTGCCCAGCAAACGGTCGCCCAGCACATCCTGTTCGGAAATCACCGCAAGGCCCGGCGCAGTAAAGCCCTCGTCCAGCGCCCAGACCGCGAGGAACAGCCCGCCCTTGCCTTCCGGCACCGCGCGCAGATCGGCGACTTCAGCGGTGGCCGAAAGCCCCTGATCCTCCATCAGCCCCTTCAGCCGCTCGCGCGCACCTTCGGACCACGAAGCAATCACCACCTGCCGCTCGGTCCGCAGGCTGCGCACATGATCGGCCAGCGCGCCGAACAGGCTCAGGCTTTCCACTTGCCGCTCGGGCGCGAAATTGCGCCCGATCCGCCCGCCCGCATCCAGAACGCCCGGACCGGGGCTTTGCGGCAAAGGCGAAAGCTGGATCACCCGATGCCCGGCAATCGAAGCCTCGAAGGCGGCGTCATCAAGATAAAGCGCCTCGGGCGGGCACGGTTTGTAAACCGTATCCATGCGCCCCTTGACGCCCAGATGCTCACGCCGCGCCTCATATTGATCGGCGATCCCCTCCCAGCGCGACAGCCGTGCGGGTGTCACCTGATCGTCCAGCATGACGCTGGCATCGGGGAGATAGTGGAACAGCGTTTCCAGCCGGTCATGGAACCACGGCAGCCAGTGCTCCATCCCCTGATGTTTGCGGCCCGCGCTGACCGCCTCGTACAGCGGATCATCCGTCGTGGCACCGAATTCGATGCGATAGGTCTGGCGGAAGCGGGTGATCGCGGCCTCGTCCAGCATGACCTCCGACACCGGCGCCAGATCGACGGCCGTCAGTTTTTCGGTCGTGCGCTGGCTTTCAGGGTCGAAGCGGCGGATGCCATCCAGCACGTCGCCGAAGAAATCCAGCCGCACCGGCCCACCCTCGCCCGGCGGATAGATGTCAACGATACCGCCGCGCAGCGCGTAATCGCCGGGTTCGGTCACGGTGGTCGTCGGTGAAAACCCCATGCGCGCCAGGTAGTCGCGCAAGGCGCCCTCGTTCACCCGTTCGCCCACACGGGCCGAGAAGGACGCCGCCCGCACCACCTCGCGCGCGGGCAGGCGCTGCGTCACCGCGTTCAGCGTGGTCAGCAGGATGAAGCGATCCGCCACCCCATGCGCCAGCAGCGCAAGTGTCGCCATCCGGCGGGCCGAGATTTCGGGATTGGGCGACACCCGGTCATAGGGCAGGCAGTCCCAGGCCGGGAAATCCAGCACCAGCGCATCGGGCGCCATGAAGGCCAGCGCGCGGCGCATCGCCTCCATCCGCTTGTCGTCGCGCGCGACATGCACCACGGCCCGGCCGCGCGACAGTTCCTTCGCCAGCAGGCGGGCATCATATCCCTCTGGCGCACCGCCGAGGACGATCTTCATCTGTTCCGACATGAGCCCCGATCTAACCCCTGCGTCGCCGAAGTAAAGCCTTGCCCGGAACCGCCTAGCCCAGAACGCCGATATGCATGTTCTGGTACATCCCCCACAGCGAGGTCAGCAGAATGGCGATCATCCCGATCAGCTGCGTCCCCATCCGCAGATGCACCAGCCGCCGCACCAGCGCCTCGCCCCGGTGGTCGCCATCCGCGATGCGGTGAGCGCTGCGGACCGAAAGGGTCGAGACGACCACCATGGGACAGAACAGACAGAAGGCGGCCTGGGCGAACTCGATCCCGTAGTAAAAGCCCAGAACCACCAGCAGCGTCAGGATGAAGGCCACGAACCCCGCGATCCACAGACCCGAGACATGGGTGATGTAAAGCAGCCGGTTCACATTGACCCGTGCCATCGCCTCCAGATCCTCCAGCGCCTGACCGCCGCTGCGACGCGCGCGCAGCACTAGATCGAAGGGCACCCCCAACACCCAATGGCTTGTCATCGACCATTGCACCGCCAGCATGATCCAGAACCACAGGTTCGAGAATGACCGCATGTCGATCAGTTCGAATATGGTTTCATACCACTGCATGCAACTCTCCGGTCGTGTCCCGCCGTTCGGAAACGGCCGCCCCGGCAAATGGCGGGACTGCGGCATTCCTATCCTTGCAGCGCAGGCTTTTCCATGGCAGGCAGAAAAAAATCCGGCGCGGGGTGGCTGGCCCATCCCCGCAAATCAGGACTTGCCGCAAGGACATGACGATGCATCCCAGCCAGGCCGCCTTTCCCGCCACCCGTTTCCGCCGTGTCCGCCGCACGGAAAGCCTGCGCCGGCTGACACAGGAAAATGTGTTGACGACCAATGACCTGATCTGGCCGATCTTCATTCGCGACGGCGAGAATATCCGCGAACCCGTGATGTCGATGCCCGGTGTCGACCGGCTGTCGATCGACCTCGCGGTGCAGGCGGCGGAAGAGGCGGCGGCGCTTGGCATCCCGGCGCTCTGCCTCTTTCCCTATACCGATCCTTCTGTCAAAACCGAGACCTGCGAAGAGGCCTGGAACCCCGACAACCTGACCAACCGCTGCATCCGCGCCATCAAGGCGGCAGTGCCGGAAATCGCGGTGATGACCGACATCGCGCTCGATCCCTATAACTCGAACGGCCATGACGGCCTTGTGCGCGACGGCATCATCCTGAACGATGAAACGGTCGAGGCGCTGGTCCGCATGGCGCTGGCGCAGGCCGACAGCGGCGCTGACATCCTCGGCCCCTCCGACATGATGGATGGCCGGATCGGCGCGATCCGCGCAGCGATGGAAGCCGCAGGCCACAAGGACGTGGCGATCCTGTCCTATTCCGCCAAATATGCCAGCGCGTTCTACGGGCCGTTCCGCGATGCCGTGGGCGCCTCGGGCGCGCTGAAGGGGGACAAGAAGACCTATCAGATGAACCCCGGCAACAGCGACGAAGCCCTGCGCCTGATCGAGCGTGACCTGCGCGAGGGCGCGGATATGGTGATGGTCAAGCCGGGCATGCCCTATCTCGATATCTGTCGCCGCGTGAAAGACAGCTTTGGCGTACCGACCTATGCCTATCAGGTCTCCGGTGAATATGCGATGATACGGGGCGCAGCCCTGAACGGCTGGATCGACGGCGAAAAGGCCATGGTTGAAAGCCTTCTGGGCTTCAAACGCGCGGGCTGCGACGGCATCCTGACCTATTTCGCCCCCGCCGTCGCGCGGCTCCTGCGGGCCTGACGGGCGGTCTTTCGCCGGAACCGGCCCTGCCGCCGGTCAAGGGCAAGTGACATGCGCCACCTGATCCGCTATATGTGGATCGGACGGCCCGTCAGAGGCCATGCGGCAGCGCCGCAAGCAATGAGAGGCAGAGCATGATCGACAGACGCACCTTTCTTCTGTGCTCGGGCGCGGCCTTCGCGCTGGGCGCCTGCGGCAATGGCGTGGGCGGGCGTGGCAGCGCCACAATCGACGCCCGTGTGGACGAGACGCGGAACTACCTGTTCAACCGCTACCCCGGCACGCGCGATCTCGCCTCCAAGGCTTACGGCGTGCTTTACATGCCGCTGGTGACCGAGGCGGGCTTCGGGATCGGCGGCGCCTTCGGTCGCGGGGCGCTGCGCATCAATGACGTGACGGTGGATTACTATTCCGCCGCGAAGGCCTCCATCGGGCTTCAGATCGGTGCTCAGCAATATGCCCATGCACTGTTCTTCATGACGCAGGATTCTCTCAGCGATTTCCGCCGCTCGCCGGGCTGGGCTGCTGGTGCTGACCTGAAATACGCCACTCCGGAACAGGGCGCCTCCATTGGCAAGGACACGACCGAAATCGACCCGGTGATCGCGCTGGTCTTCGGTCAGGCGGGCCTGATCGCGGGGGCCACGCTGTCGGGCACCAAATACACCCGCATCATCCCGTAAAGCAAAAGGGGCAGGAAACCCGCCCCATTTGCTTCTTGCCGAAATACTCCGGGGTCCGGGGCAGCGCCCCGGTCCTGTCGGTTCAGTCCCGCGTCAGGCGCCGGATCAGGCTCGACGTGTCATTGCGCCCGCCGCCCATGTTCTGCACTTCCTTGTAGAATTGATCCACCAGCGCGGTAACAGGCAGCGATGCGCCGATCTGGTCAGCGGTTTCCAGACAGATCTTCAGATCCTTGCGCATCCAGTCCACCGCAAAGCCGAAATCGAACTGACCGGCCAGCATGGTCTTGTGGCGGTTGGCCATCTGCCAGCTTCCGGCTGCCCCCTGACTGATCACCTCGACCACCGCCTCGCCGTCAAGCCCCGCCTTCTGCCCGAAGGCCAGCGCCTCCGACAGGCCCTGTACCAGGCCGGCAATGCAGATCTGGTTCATCATCTTGGCAATCTGCCCGGCGCCGCTGTCGCCCAGACGGCGGCAGATGCGGGCATATGCGGCTATCACCGGCTCGGCCCGGTCATATTCGGCCTGGGCGCCCCCGCACATCACGGAAAGCACGCCATTCTGCGCCCCGGCCTGCCCGCCGGACACAGGCGCATCGACGAATCCCTTGCCTTCCCCGGCGGCGACCGCCGAAAGTTCACGCGTTACCTGTGCGGAAACCGTGGTGTGGTCGACGAAGATCGCACCGCGCTCCATCCCTGAAAAGGCGCCATCCGCGCCAAGGCAGACGCTGCGCAGGTCGTCATCATTGCCGACGCAGGCCATCACGAATTCCGCCCCCTGGGCCGCCGCGCGCGGCGTGGCGCCCCAGCCACCGCCAAATTCCGCAACCCAGGCCTTCGCCTTCGCCTCGGTCCGGTTATAGACCGTCACCTCATGGCCCTTCGCCACCAGATGTCCCGCCATCGGATAGCCCATGACCCCAAGGCCGAGAAATGCCACCTTCGCCATCGTGAACCCTCCTGCAATTGCCCCCGGACGCAGGATCGACTAGGAACGCATCTCGGGTTCAAGGTCAAGGACGCGCCCCATGCTCATGGTTTTCCGCTGGATGCTCCGCATTTTCACGGGGCTTGTCGTTCTGGCCGGTCTGGCGCTGGTCGGGGCGTATTATTTCCTGTCGCGCTCCCTGCCGGATTACAACGAGGATTTTACCCTGCAGGGGCTGCATGCCCCGGTCGAAATCGTGCGCAATAATGACAATGTGCCGCATATCTTCGGCTCGGATGACCGGGACGTCTATTTTGCGCTGGGCTTCACCCATGCCCAGGACAGGCTGTGGCAGATGACCATGCTGCGCCGCACCGCGCAGGGGCGACTGTCCGAGGTCTTTGGCAACCGGACCCTGAAGATTGACGAGCTGATGCGGCGCTATGACCTCTATCGCTATGCGACTGAGGCGGTGGCGGTGCAGGATGACCCGACCCGCGCCGCGCTGGAGGCCTATGCAGAAGGCGTCAATGCCTGGATTTCCGAGGTGAATCGCGGCGCCCGCGGGCGTGGGGCGCCGGAGTTCTTCTTTTTCTCGAACGAGATCGCTGCATGGCAGCCCGCCGACAGTCTGGCCATCCTCAAACTGATGGCCTTGCAACTGACAGGCCAGCTGGAGGATGAGGTGATCCGCGCCCGGCTGTCGCTGACCCTGCCGGAACAGCGCCTGCGTGACATTCTGCCCGATGATCCGGGTCAGGCCATCGCCGCCCTGCCCGACTATGCGCAGATCGTGCCCGGCCCCTTCCCGCAGGGCGCCCCGCGCCGCTATGCGGAAGATCCGCTGTCGCCCTTCCCGCGCCGGGGCTTTTCGGGGGCCTCCAATGCCTGGGCGGCGGCGCCGTCACGGGCGGCTGCCGGCGGCACGCTTCTGGCCAATGACCCGCATCTGGGCTTCACGGCGCCGACGCTTTGGTATCTGGCCCGGCTGGAACTGCGCTCGGGCGGTGTGATCGGCGCGACGATTCCGGGCGTGCCCGTCGTGCTTGCGGGCCGGTCCGAGGCTTTGGGCTGGGGTCTGACCACTGCTTATGTCGACGATCAGGATCTGCATATCGAAGAGGTCAATCCCGCCAATTCCGAAGAATACCGCACCCCGGACGGCTGGAAGAAATTCGAAACCCGCCGCACCATCATTCAGGTCAAGGATGCGGCCCCGGTCACCATCACCCTGCGCTGGACCGACAATGGCCCGGTGCTGCCCGGCTCGCATTACGCTCTGGCCACTATCACCCCGCCCGGCCATGTCATGTCGCTCAGCTGGACCGCGCTGACAGCGCAGGACACTTCGATGACCGCCGCCATCCGCCTGATGGGTGCAAAAAGCACTGCCGAGGCGATGGAGGCGGGCCGCCTGTTCGTGGCCCCCGCGCAGAATCTGATGCTCGCTGACCGCGAGGGCATCGCCATGCAGATCATTGGCGCGGTGCCGCAACGCGATGCGCGCAACCAGACCCGCGGCCGGATGCCCTCGCCCGGCTGGCTGGCCGAAAACCGCTGGCTCGGAACCTTTCCCTACGAGGAAAACCCGCGCTTCGTGAAACCCGCGACCGGCATTCTGGGCAATACCAACAACAAGACGGTGGACCAGCCCTTCCCCCGGCACCTGTCCTACAACTGGGGCGATACACAGCGCGTGCAACGCTGGCTGACGCTGATGAAGACGCGCGAGGTGCATACCCGTGAAAGCTTCATCGAGGCGCAGCTCGATACCGTCAGCCCGACTGCCCGCGCCATCCTGCCCCTGGTCGGCGCAGATCTGTGGTTCACCGGCGAGGCCGCCCCCGAGGGCACGCCCGAACGGCTGCGCCAGCGCGCGCTGGAACTGATGGCCAAGTGGAACGGCGAGATGAACGAACATCTTCCCGAACCGCTGATCTATCAGGCCTGGATGCGGGCGCTGCAAGACCGGCTGATCCGTGACGAGATCGGGCCGCTGGCGGATTCCTTCACCAAGATCGAGCCGGTGTTCCTGGAACGCGTCTACCGCAATATCGACGGCGCAGGTGCATGGTGTGATGTCATCCAGTCGGCACAGGTGGAGACCTGCACCGACATGGCCCGCATCGCACTGGATCAGGCGCTGCTGGAGCTGTCCGAGAAATACGGCCGCAATCTGGAAAGCTGGCGCTGGGGCGATGTGCATCAGGCGGCCCACGACCATCCGGTGCTGGGGAATGTGCCGATCCTGCGCTATTTCGTGAATATCCGCCAAAGCACCAGCGGCGACGACAATACGCTGATGCGGGGCAGCCCAAAGGGCACCGGCCCCGACCCCTGGCTGAACGTCCATGGTGCGGGTTATCGCGGCGTCTATGATTTCGCCGATCCCGACAGTTCGGTCTTCATCATTGCCACCGGGCAGTCGGGGCACCCGCTCAGCCGTCACTATGACAATCTGGGTGAACGCTGGCGGCGGGGCGAGTACATCCCGATGTCGCTCGACCCGGTTCTGGCCCGCGCGGCCTCGGTCGGCGACAGCCACCTGCGCCCGCCTGCGCCCTGAGCCTCACAAATTAGGGCGGAAATGCGGCGACATTCAGGCGCCGCTTTTGTCCTGCCTTGCGCACATAGCGCAAGGCATTGATAAAAATGAGCAATTTTCCGTGTCCGATATGGAAACGGACATTTTCCGACTGCCACATGGCGTCCATGCCTTGAATTTGCCACAAACCTCACGGGGGCGCAAAGAGTGACCGGACCTGCAAAGGGCCGCGCTCAGGCTATGGGGACAGTCATGGCAGACAGCAGACTATACGAATACAATCTTGAAGGCGTGAAGTTCACCGCCGAACTCTACATCGGCCAGTCGGGCGAGGTCGAAGCGAAGGTCACGATGCTGGAGGGGCATGCCGACTTCAATACGATGTATTGGGGCGACGATTCCTTCGTGGGCGACAGCGCGACGGTCGACAACCCGAACCACCAGCCGATCGACCTTGAGGCCGCAGGCATCAAGTGTCAGGACGTGCAATTCGACCACGCGCAGAAGATGTCGGCCCCCGGCTTCGAATGGGAAGGCGCGGACAAGCCGACCTATCTGGAAGCGGGCGAAACCGGTTTCGTCACGCTTTCGGGGGAAACCAACCTCGACAATGTGGATGTGCTGGGCTTCTGGGGCACCAATGCCTCGACCCCGGATGGCGAGATGAATGCGGTCGCCGGGGACGGTATTGCGGATTGCGGTGAAGACGACTGCGATCACGACCACGGCGGGGAAGATGACGAGGACGGCGATGATTGCGACGGCGGCAAGTCGCATCACGGTGGCAAACATTGCGGTGGCAAGGATGACCACGGCAAGGACGACGATGACGACAAATCCTGCGGCGGCTGGGGCAAGTGGGATCGTGACGACGACCACGGCGGCAAAGGCGGCTGGGGTAAGGGCTCCGACTGGGGCAAAGGTCACGACTGGGGCAAAGGCAACGATTGGGGTAAGGGCAACGACTGGAGCCATGGCGGCAGCTGGGGCAAGGGCGATTGCGGCACCGGCAAGGATGTCGGCTGGGGCAAAGGCGCTTCCTGGGGTAAGGACTGGGGCCATGGCAAGGGCGGCGAGGCCGATTGCGGCAGCAGCAGCAAGGCCCTGGGCTGGTTCAAGCCGCTGGGCGGCGGTCTGGCCTCGAAGTTCATCAACCTCGATCCGGCCAAGTTCTATGAATCCTGCATGACCCAGAAAGATGCGGACGAAGATCAGGACCAGAGCCATCAGAACGAGGACGACGACGATCATCCCGGTGGCGGCCACGGCGGCTGGCACGCCTTCCTGTGACCTGAAATAAAACGGGCGGCCTCCTGGCCGCCCGATTTCATCACAGCTCGCGGTAGCGTTTTTCCTGCCGCGCGGTCCAGCGCACCCGGATGGCCCAGCCCTCTTCGCCCTGCACTTCTTCCTGCACCACGCCTTCGGCATGCAGCCAGGCGCGCCTGCGCCCCTCGGCAAAGCCAAGCATCAGATCACGGTCGGACTTCTCTTCATCAAATGCGCGGCTGACAGCCTCCAGCAGCGTATCAATCCCCTCGCCGGTCAGCGCCGAAACGGCGAAAACCCCGTCGCGCGTGGCACTTTGCGCCAGCAACGCCTCATGCGTGGTGGGGTCCAGCAGATCGAGCTTGTTCCAGACCTCGACCATCGGCGTTTCCGCCTTCACCCCGAGGCTTTGCAGGATATCAGCCACATCCGCTGCCTGTTCGGCGGTTTCGGGATGGGCAATATCGCGCACATGCAGGATCAGATCGGCCTCAAGCACCTCTTCCAGCGTGGCGCGGAAGGCGGCGACCAGTTGCGTCGGCAGGTCCGAGATGAAGCCCACCGTATCCGACAGGATCACCTTGCGCCCCGAGGGCAGCGTGACACCGCGCATGGTCGGGTCCAGCGTCGCGAACAGCATATCCTTGGCCAGCACCTCGGCCCCGGTCATCCGGTTGAACAGCGTCGATTTGCCTGCGTTGGTGTAGCCCACCAGCGCCACCACCGGAAACGGCACCTTGCGCCGGGCACTGCGGTGCAGTTCGCGCGTTTTCACCACCTTTTCCAGCTGGCGGCGAATGCGGATCACCTGATCGTCGATGGCGCGACGGTCGGCCTCTTTCTGCGTCTCACCGGGGCCGCCGACGAAGCCGAAGCCGCCGCGCTGACGTTCCAGGTGGGTCCAGGCCCGCACCAGCCGCGTGCGCTGATAGCTGAGCGCCGCGAGTTCGACCTGCAAGACCCCTTCCCGCGTCCGGGCGCGATCCGCGAAGATTTCTAGGATCAGGCTGGTGCGATCCAGCAGCTTGACGCCCCATTCCTTTTCCAGATTGCGTTGCTGGATCGGCGAAACCGGGCCGTCGATCAGCACCAGTTCCACCTCTTCGGCGTGAAACTTTGCCTTCAGCTCGGCCAGCTTGCCCGATCCGAACAGCGTGCCGGGGTGCACACGCGGCAGGCGCACGATCTCGGCCCCCAGAACCTCCATCCCCGGCAGGGCGACGGCGAGCGATTCGGCTTCGGCCAGGCGAAGCTCGGGCAGGCGTCGGGACGATTCCGCCCGGATATCGGGGTGGAGAATCCAGGCACGCGTGGGTTGCGCGGCCGTCTCATGCAGATCAACCCCACCGTCGCGGGACGGCAGGGCGAAGCTGTCTTCATCCTCGGGAAGATCGGAAATCAGTCTTCACCCTCGTAAAGATTGATCGGCGCGCCCGGCATAATGGTGGAAATCGCATGTTTGTACACAAGTTGCGATTGACCGTCGCGGCGCAGCAGAACGCAGAAGTTGTCAAACCAGGTGATAACGCCTTGCAGCTTCACCCCGTTGATCAAAAAGATGGTAACCGGAACCTTCGCCTTCCGGACATGATTCAGGAAAGCGTCCTGCAAATTCTGTTTATCGGCAGCCATTCTTTATTGCCTTTTTTTGTCGCGCGGTTCTGTCCGCCGCCCCTTCCCAGTCGTTCCGTCAGGCAGCGGAATCAGTATGTCTGGCAAATCTGCCAGATTCCAGCCCCAAAATCAGGCCGTTATCGCCCACATGAACATTACTTCCGCCATTGCTCAGGTGCCAGAAGCGCCAGAAGGGCCAGCGCCTCGACCCGCCCCAGCACCATGGCGAAGCCCAGAACCAGCTTGGCGGGCGTGCCAAGTGCCGAAAACAGAACGGCACTTTCTCCGGCGAAGCTGGCAATCGGTCCGGTGGTGGAAAGGGCGGAAATCGCAAGGATCAGTGACTGGTCGAACCCCTGCCCGGTCAGTGTCAGCGCAGCGACAATCACCGCGATCGAAACGGCAAACAGCATGAAGAACACCCAGGCCAGCCGCGCGCCCTCGCCCCGCAGCCGCCGCGCCACCGTGCCCTGCCCGCCGATGGAATGCGGATGGATCAGCCGTTCCATCTCGCGCTGGCCATGGCGGAACAGCGCATAGACCCGCAGGAGCTTTACCCCGCCCGCCGTGGTGGCGACACCGCCGCCGATCATCGCAAGGCCCAGAAGGATCAGCCCGTGCGTCTCCAGCCCCGACCAGAGCTGCGCTGCCGCCCATTGCGACGAAGGCAGCCCGGTGGTCGTCAGGAAGGACAGGGTGGTGAAAGCCGTGCCCCAGAGCACGCGCAGAAACGAGACGAGGTTCTGCCCCTCGGCATTCTCGATGGCACCGACCCAGTGACGCAGGAACAGGACGCCTGTGACCACGAAGACGATGGCAGCGGCCATGCGCAGTTCGGGGTCATGCGGCAGGCTGCGGGCGCGCTCGCCCAGGGCCGGGCCGGCCGGATAGGCGCGGCGGGTGATGGCGGGCAACAGGAACAGCGCGATCAGGATCTCGCCCGGAATGCCAGAACCGGAAACACCTGCATTACCGCCGGGCATGATGCCGCTGGTCGAAACCGTGGCCATCGCCAGACACAGCGCGCGGAAACCGGCCTCGCCCATCAGTACAAGTCCGCACCACAATACCAGTGTGAACCCTGCATAGGCCGGGAAAAGCTGTACCGCGAAGCGGGTCACGCGTTGCGACGGGTCCGCGATGCGGGTGATCTGCGGTGCGCCAGCGCCCGGTGTGCCGCGCCCGGCCAGAACCTCCATCCCGCCAAGGTTCATCGGCAGCAGCACAGCGACGCCCATCAGCAGGATGAAGAAGCCACCCAGCCAGCCGACCAGTGCCCGCCACAGATGCAGCGAATCCGACAGCCGCCCCGGCGTTTCATAAACGGTGGCACCTGTGGTCGTGAAGCTTGACAGCATCTCGAACCAGGCATTGACGAAAGAGGTGTCACGCACCGCCTCGTTCAGCGGAACCGCCAGCATCAGCGGCAGCACCAGATAGGCCCCGACCAGCGCCTTCAGATGGCTGTGCCGGGCATCGCGCGGCTGCCAGTTGGCCGTGGCCAGCGCAATCATGCCGGTCAGGATGGAAAAGATCAGCGCGCCATAGGCAAAGGCGCGCCCCACCGGATAGTCGCGATGGGCAAAGGCATAGGCCGCAGGAACCAGCATCGCAGCCGTCGCAATCCCCATCAGGATCACCAGAAGCGGCAGGTTCAGCAGGCGGCGCATCGGCATCGGCCGCGCCCTCAGAAGAAGTCGATGGAGACTTGCAGCAGCCGCTCCACCTCGGGCACGTCCTTGGCCATGGCAAACATGGCGATGGCATCGCCCTCGTCGATGCGCAGATCGCCAGTGGGCTTCATCACCTTGTCACCCTTCATCACCGCGCCGACCAGCACGCCTTCGGGAAACTCGATGTCGCGGATCAGCCGCCCGGCCAGCGGCGAAGTGCCCAGAACCTGCGCCTCGATCACCTCGGCCTCGGCATCGCCGATGGAATAGATCGCCCGCACCCGGCCGTGCCGGATATGCCGCAGGATCGAAGACACCGTGGTGGCACGCGGGTTGATATAGGCGTCGATGTCCAGCTCCGCCATCAGGGGCACCAGCGTCGGATCGTTCACCAGCGCAATCGCCATGGGGCAGCCCGCCGATTTTGCCCGAACCGAGACCAGCATGTTGGTCTTGTCGTCATCGGTCACCGCCAGCACCGCATCGGCACGGTCAATGGCGGCTTCCATCAGCAGGTCGATATCCATTCCATCGCCGTTCAGAACGATGGTGCGTTCCAGATTGTCGGCAGCAAATTCTGCGCGGGCGCGGCTTTTCTCGATCACCTTGGCGCGGATACGGTCCGTTCGTGCCTCCAGCGCTTTGGCGACCTCCAGCCCGACATTGCCGCCACCGATGATGACCACCCGCTCCTGCTTCTTGGCGGCCTTGCCGAAGATATCCAGCGTGCGGCCCACATCGTCGATATGGGTGAAGACATAGATCTGATCTTCCGCGAACAGCTGGTCGCCCGGTTCGGGCGTAAACAGCCGCCCCTGCCGCCGCACGCCCACAACGATGGCGCGCAGGGTGGAAAAAAGCTCGTTCAGCTGCCGCAGCGGCGTGTTCAGCACCGGGCAATCCTCGGCCAGAACAATACCCAGAAGCTGCGCCCGGCCATCAAAGAAGCTTTCTGTATCGAAAGTCGTGGGCGCCGCCAGCCGCTGCATCGCCGCCTCGGCCACTTCCTTCTCGGGGCTGATCACCACGTCGATGGGCAGATGGTCGCGGCGGTAGAGATCGGAATAGATCGCATCCAGATAGTTCTGCGCCCGAAGGCGCGCGATCTTGCGCGGCACGTTGAACACGGAATGTGCCACCTGACAGGTGACCATGTTCACCTCGTCCGAATGGGTGGCGGCGATGATCATGTCTGCATCGCGCGCGCCCGCCCGGTCCAGCACATCGGGATAGCTGGCGAAGCCGGTAATCCCCTGCACATCCAGCGTTTCCGTCGCCCGGCGCACCAGATCGGCGCTCATGTCGACCACGGTCACATCGTTGCGTTCGCCCGAGAGGTGGCGGGCGATCTGCCAGCCCACCTGTCCCGCCCCGCAGATGATCACCTTCATCGGAAACTCCCGGCCCTGATCGGGTCAAGGCATGGCATGGGCGGCCGATGGGGTCAAGAAGCGCGCGGCCCTCCCTGACCTGTGGTCAGGGTCGCCGCGTGTGAACCTCGTGCCCCTGCCCGGCTTCGCCTTCGATGCGCCAGCCCCCTTCCAGCCGCCCCGGCCCCACCTGTCGCAGCACGCCCAGCAGATGCCCGCCCATGACCGAGCCGATGACCAGCCTGTCACCGTCGATCAGACAGATGCCTGGCATCGGGTTGTCGCCGTCGCCAGCATAGGTCGCGGTGCAGGCACCGGTCGCGTCAGTGGCCAGTTCCATCACATCGGTATAGGACGAGCCATCCAGATCGGTGCCCGCCACGTCATAGATGCCCGGCAGGATCGGCTCGGCCAGCGCCGCGCCCGCCGTCAGGAAAACCAGACCCAGACCGAAGGCGCCGCGCATCTCAGTCCTCGCCCTCGTCATCCTCGTCCATCTCGCCCGCACCGCGCGCCTTGGCGCCGGTCACCACGCCAAGCGATTTCAGCTTGCGATGCAGGGCCGAGCGCTCCATGCCGACGAAATTCGCCGTCCGGCTGATGTTGCCGCCGAAACGGTTGATCTGGGTCAGCAGATATTCCTTCTCGAACAGCTCGCGCGCCTCGCGCAACGGCAGGGTGGCCAGCTGGCCCCCGATCACCAGCCGCCCGTCATCGCTGCCGCCGCTTTCCTGTCCCGGCAGTTCGCGCGCTTCGATGGGGCCGGAACCGTCACCGAGAATCAGGATGCGCTCGATCACATTGCGCAACTGACGCACGTTACCCGGCCAGAGCATCGTTTGCAGCATCGCCTCGGCATCCGAGGTCAGCTCGCGCTGCGGCAGGCCCTGGCTGCGGTGGAACATCTCGATGAAATGCCGGGTCAGTTCCGGGATGTCGTCGCGGCGTTCCTCCAGCGAGGGCACGGCAATCGGCACCACATTCAGCCGGTCATACAACTCCTGCCGGAAGCGCCCGGCGGCAATTTCCGCCCGCAGGTCGCGGGTGGTGGAGCTGATGACCCGCAGGTCCACGCGCACCTTGTCTTGTCCGCCCGCGCGGGTGAACTGCTGTTCCACCAGAACACGCAGGATTTTCGACTGGGTGCCCAGCGGCATGTCGGCCACTTCGTCGAAGTAGACGATGCCGCCATGCGCCTGCTCCAGAAGCCCCGGTTCGACACCGCGTTCAGGCGTCTCGCGACCGAACAGCACCTCTTCCATCCGCTCGGGTTCGATGGTGGCCGAGGTGACGGTGATGAAGGGCGCACCGGCACGATTGGAATGGGTGTGGATATAGCGCGCCGCCAGTTCCTTGCCCGATCCGGCCGGGCCGGTCAGCATGACCCGCCCGTTCGACTTCGTGACCTTGTCCAGCTGGCCCTTCAGCGCCCGGAAGGCCACCGACCCGCCCAGCATTTCCGACGAGGTGACATCGCGGCGGCGCAATTCGCTGTTTTCGCGACGCAGGCGCGAGGTTTCCATCGCGCGGCTGACCACGACCATCAGCTGATCAATGTTGAACGGCTTTTCAATGAAATCGTAGGCGCCCTGTTTGATGGCCGCCACCGCGATCTCGATATTGCCATGCCCCGAGATGATGACCACCGGCACATCCGGGTTGTCGCGCTTGACGGTCTTCAGAATGTCGATCCCGTCCATCCGGCTGTCCTTCAGCCAGATGTCGAGGATCATCAGCGCCGGTTGTTCGGCATTGATCTCGGCCATGCAGTCGTCGGCATTGGCCGCCAGCCTGACCTGAAACCCCTCGTCGCGCAGGATATCACCGATCAACTCGCGGATATCCCGCTCGTCGTCGACTATGAGAATGCTGCTCATGCGTCCTCCTGGCCTTCCGTGGCCGTTGTTGTTCTGCCCCGTCCGCGTGCCGGCCGCACCGCCCTTGGCAGGCGGATTTCGGCCATGGCGCCGACGTGGGAATTGCCTTCGAACAGCGGGGCATCGGTCAGCACAAGCGCCCCGCCATGTTCCTCGATGATCTTCTTGACGATGGGCAGGCCGAGGCCCGTGCCCTTGTCGCGCGTGGTCACATAGGGCTCGAACAGCCGCGCGCGGTCGGGCGGCAGGCCGATGCCATTATCGGCGATGGTGATATGCGCTTCCTGCGCATCCACCACCAGTGCCACCCGGATTTCCGGGCGGTAGCCTTCGGGCGCGCCCTTCTCGATCAGCCCCTCGACCGCCTCGCCCGCGTTCTTGATCAGATTGGTCAGCGCCTGCCCGATCATGGTGGCATCCAGTTCCATCGGCAGCGGCGTGTCGGGCAGGTTGGCGGTCAGCGTGACATCGGGCAGCCCCATGTCCTGCAACACCACCGCATCGCGGACCAGCTTTACCAGATCGGTTTCGCGCCGGTCCGGTTCGGGCATACGGGCGAATTTGGAAAACTCGTCCACGATCCGGCGCAGGTCATTGGTCTGCCGCACGATGACTTCAGCATACTGGTCAAGGTCGGCCGCCTGATCACCCACCAACGGGCGGAACTTGCGCTTGATGCGTTCCGCCGAAAGCTGGATCGGGGTCAGCGGGTTCTTGATCTCATGCGCGATGCGGCGGGCAACGTCGCCCCAGGCCGCCATGCGCTGCGCGCTGACAAGCTCGGTCACATCGTCGAAGGCCACAACGAAGCCTTCCAGCTTGCCGCTGTCGTTGCGCCGCACGGCCATCCGCACCAGAAGGCTTTCCATGCGGCCATTGCGGGTCAGTCGGATCTCCTCCTGCACCGCCGCGCCGCCGCCCTGGCGCAGCCGGTCGAACAGCGCCGCAAACTCCGGCACCGCCACCGCCAGCGCCATATCCGACTGACCGTCGCGGAAATCCAGCAGGCGCTCCGCCGCGCGATTGACGAAATCCACATCGCCCTCGGCATCAAGGCCGATCACCCCGGCTGTGACGGAGGACAGCACGCTGTCGAACAGCCGACGCCGCCGCTCCGATTGCCGGTGGCTTTCCATCAGCGCGTCGCGCTGGCCCTTCAGCTCGCGCGTCATGGTGTTGAACACCCGGCCGAGGGTGGCGATTTCGTCGTCGCCCTCCTCCTCGATCACCTGCACGTTCAGGTCGCCCTCGCCCACACGCGCCGCAGCCGAAGCCAGCCGCCCCACCGGCCGGCTGAGCCGCTCGGCAAACCACAGCCCCAGCCAGATCGCCGCCAGAATGAGGATCAGCGCGAACCCCAGATATAGCAGCCCGAATTCGAACAGGATGCGCCCGCGCGCCTTTTCGACCTGCTGATAGAAGCGCACGGTTTCCTTGGTTTCATCCAGCAGGCTCAGCAGATTTCCATCCACCTCGCGCGAGATATAGAGGTAACGGTCGGCAAAGGCATCCAGATGCACCAGCGCGCGGAATTCGTTGTTGTCCCAATCCTGTATAACGACAACCTCACCCTTCTGCGCGCGGGCGATCTCGTCCGGTGCGGGCTTTTCGAAGTCGAACAGATAGGATTTGTCGCCGCGCGTGCGCAGTTCACCACCGCCATCAATCAGGAAGGCCTCGCGCAATCCGCGCTGCACCCGCTCCTGCGCATCGGTCAGCACCGGGCGCAGCTGGTCATCCTCCAGAAAGAAGGTCGATTGCTTCGTGACATTGATATAGGCGGCCAGTGCCTCGGCATCCTGCACCAGCGCCTCGCGGTGTTCCCGTTCATAGGCTTCGGCAGCAGCCATCGAGGCCCCGACCACACGCTGCACCCGATCCGAGAACCAGCCCTCCAGCCCGACATTCACCGTCAGCACGGCGAAGACCGCCACCAGAACCGTAGGGATCAGCGCCACCAGTGCAAAGACCCCGGTCAGTCTGAGATGCAGTGCCGATCCGGCGGATTGCCTGCGGCGATCCGCGATCATGCGCATCACCCGCGCCAGAACGAGGGCGGCAACGACCAGTGCGTAAACAAAATCCGCCAGCAGGATGACCCGCAGGCTGGACGAGCTGGCGCCATCGTTCATCGGCCCAAGGACCAGCAGGGTCGCAATCACCAGCACCGGGGCCAGCACAACCAGACCAAGGGTCATGGCCGTCTGCACCCGCCGCTGTCGCCGCAACCGGGAAAGCCGGATCATCCAGCCGCTGTTCGCCGCAGCGCGCACTCTTGCCCCCAATCCGTCCGGGGCCCTGTGTCCCCGCAGCCATATCTTGCGGCGTGAGTCGGGCAAAACCCGAAAGACACGCCATATGTTGCGGTTTTACATCAGTTTGCGGCGGCGTGTCACGCGAATATCCAGCTCGGTGATCTTCTTGCGCAAGGTATTGCGATTGATCCCAAGCAGATCGGCACATTTCGCCTGATTGCCCCCCGTGGCATCCAGCGCAATCTCGATCAGGGGCGCCTCAACCTCGCGCAGGATACGGCCATAAACGCCGGGCGGTGGCAGTTGCCCGCCGTGCAGATCGAAGTAGCGCTTCAGATGCCGCGCGACCGAAGCGGACAGTTTGTCGCTTTCGCCGATGCCCTTCATCGGTTCGGGCAGCGGCAGGCTGCCGATGGCCGATTCGACCTCGGCGCGGCTGATCTCGGGTTCCGAGGAGGTCACCATCAGCCGCTTCAGCGTGTTTTCCAGCTGGCGCACATTGCCCGGCCAGCTATAGGCCCGCACCAGTTCGCGGGCCTCCGGCGAAAGCCGCCGCACCGCGCCGAAGTCACGCTCGCCCCGCGCAAGGAAATGCTCGGCCAGAAGCGGGATGTCATCCACCCGCTCCCGCAGGCTCGGCACATGCAGCGTTACGCCGCCCAGACGGTAGAACAGATCCTGCCGGAAGGCGCCCGCCTCCATCCGGCCCGCAAGATCGGCCTGCGAGGTTGCCATGATACGCGGCGCATTGTCGCCCAGCATGTCGAGCATACGGACGATGCGCGCCTGGGCCTCGTCATCCAGATCTGCCACCTCGTCGAACACAAGGCTGCCACCGCGCGCTCTGGATAAAAGCGTCGCAGGCCCTTCCAGCCCTTGCAGATCCGCGGCCTGCGCCACCACGAAAGGCATGGTGCGCCGGTCTGAAAAATCGTGGATCGCACGCGCGATGAGGCTTTTGCCGGTGCCGCTTTCCCCGGTGATCAGCACCGCCAGATCGGTGTTCATCACCCGCGCGACCAGCCGGTACAGCGCCTGCATGGCCGGCGTCCGCCCCACCAGCGGAAGGTCGTCGGCGGAATCGCGCGGCGCACTTGCCTGCTCGGCCGGGCGGCGCTTCACATCCAGCGCGCGGGCCGACCGCTTCATCAGATCGGGCAGATCAAAGGGTTTGGGCAGATAGTCGAACGCCTCGGCCTCGGCGGCCTGAATTGCCGTCATGATGGTGTTCTGAGCCGAAATCACGATAACCGGCAAACCGGGCCGCATCCGCCCGATCTTCGGCAGCGCCTCAAGCCCGTTGCCATCGGGCATGATGACATCCGAAATCACCAGATCGCCCTTCCCCTCTTCGACCCAGCGCATCAGCGTCACCAGCGAGGAGGTCGCATGCACCTTGCACCCCGCGCGGGTCAGTGCCTGGGTCAGCACCGTGCGGATCGTGCGATCATCGTCGGCAACCAGAACCGTACCATCCATCAGCCAGCTTCCTTCTTCTGCAAGTCACGCGGCGCCACGGGCAGCGACACGCGGAATACGGTGCGGCCGGGGACGGAATCGACCCCGATCCAGCCTTCATGTTCGGTCACGATCTTCGACACCAGCGCGAGGCCCAGCCCCGTGCCGTTTTCCTTGCCCGAGACGAAGGGCTCGAAGATCTCGGCGGCGATGCCGGGCGGCAGGCCGGGGCCATCGTCGATGATTTCCACCTGAAGCGGCAGCGCCTTGCCGGTGCCATCCCGGCGGCGCAGGCGCAGCGACAGGTCATAGCGGGTGCGCAGCGTGATCGTGCCCCCCTGCGGCCCCGCCGCCTCGGCCGCGTTCTTGATGAGGTTGAGGAACACCTGCATCAACTGGTCGGGGTCGGCATGGGTCGGCGGCAGCGAGGGGTCGTATTCCTCGACAAAGCGCATCTTGGCGGCAAACCCCATCATCGCCGACTTGCGCGCCCGGTCCAGCGCGTCGTGGATGTTGACCACACGGCGATCCGGCGGACGGACATTGCCGAACTGCTCCACCTGTTCCAGCAGCTTCACGATGCGGCGGGTTTCCTCGACAATCAGATCGGTCAGCTCGCGGTCCTCTGCCGAGAGGCCCATGGACAGAAGCTGCGCCGCCCCGGCAATGCCTGCCAGCGGGTTCTTGATTTCATGCGCCAGCATCTCGGCCATGCCGATCGCCGATTTTGCCGCTGTCTTGGCCGCCCCCGCCCGGCCCAGCCGGTCGGCAATCTCGCGCGGGGAAATCAGCAGCATCAGCACGTCGGGGTTGTCGGCCATCGGCGCGATCTGCACCGTGCATTGCACTGGCGGACGCTCGCCCGTCGTCACATCGACATCATTGATGAACAGTGCCGACTGGTTGGCACGGGCCCGCGCGAAAGCCTCGTCCATTTCGGCGTCGATATGAATGCGGTCAAAGACCGGCTGGCCCTTCAGGCTGCGGGCCGAGGCATTGAGAAACAGCTCGGCCGCCGGGTTGGTTTCCAGAATGCCGCTCTTTTCGTCGACCAGCAGCGCCGGAATCGGCATCGAGGCCCAGACGACCCCCGGAACCGGATAGGGCTGCCGGTATCCTTTCATGCCGCCGCCCTTTCCTGCTGCCGGAAGGTCTCGCGCAGCGCGCGCGAAACCTGCGCGGGCACTTCGCCGGTGATGATCGGCCCCCGCGCGGCCTCAAGACCCGCCACTTCCAGATACCAGCCCAGATGCTTGCGCGCGATGCGCAGCCCGAGGTCGATGCCATAGAAGGCCAGCATCGCCTCGTAATGCCCGATCACCAGATCGGCCAATGCATCGCCCTGCGGCACCTGCGGCAGCGGTTTGCCATAAAGCGCCGCCGCCACCTGCGCCAGCAGCCAGGGCCGCCCCTGCGCGCCGCGCCCGATCATCACCCCATCGGCACCGGACTGCCGCAGTGCCTCGGTCGCCGCTTTGGCATCCACGATGTCGCCATTCGCGATCAGCGGCACGCTCACCGCCTGTTTTACCGCGCGGATCGCCGCCCAGTCGGCCTGACCCTTGTAGAACTGACAGCGCGTGCGGCCGTGGATGGTGACCATGCGCACGCCTGCGGCTTCGGCCCGCCGGGCAAGTTCCGGCGCATTCATCAGATCATCGTCCCAGCCCAGCCGGGTCTTGAGCGTCACCGGAACCTGCACCGCGCCCACCACCGCCTCGATCAGCCGCAGCGCATGGTCAAGATCCTTCATCAGTGCCGAACCGGAGTAGCCGTTCGTCACCTTCTTCGCCGGGCAACCCATGTTGATGTCAATGACGCGGGCACCCTGTCCCTCGACATAGCGCGCGGCTTCGGCCATCCACCATGGATCACGCCCCGCCAGCTGCACCGAGGTCGCGGCCTCGCCAAAGCCCAGCTCCGCCCGCGCGCGGGCCAGCGGTCGGGCCTGCACGACCTCCTGGCTCGCGACCATCTCGCTTACGACCAGCCCCGCGCCGAACGAACCGACCAGCCGGCGGAACGGCAGATCGGTAATCCCGGCCAGCGGTGCCAGCAGCACCGGAGGGTCAAGCTGGATGTCGGCCAATTGCAGAGGCACCTTGGGCGTTCCTTGTCTGTTAATTCGGCAGCTACCCCTGCCACGGGCGGGTGACAACGGCAAGACGCCGCAAATCTGTGCGGAAAACCGACATCGCACAAATTATAGGCAATTATTAGCCCCGCTGCCACCGCATTGTCAGCACGCGGGCCTTGGCCTATGCAATGCGGCATAGACGTCAGGCCAAGGGAGACCCGCATGACGACAGCCGCCATCATCGTCGCCGCAGGGCGCGGCAGCCGCGCGGGAGGCGAGATTCCAAAGCAATGGCAAAGCCTTGCCGGGCGTCCTGTGCTGGCCCATACGCTCGATGCCTTTGCCGGGCTGCGCCGGGTGCTGGTGATCCATCCCGGGGATCGCGCGAGGGCCGGGGCTTTGGGCAGCGACGCCCTGCTGGTGGACGGCGCCGATACCCGAGCCGGATCGGTGCGCAACGCGCTGGAGGCTCTGGCGGGCAGCGATGTGACCCGCGTGCTGATCCACGATGGCGCACGCCCGCTGGTTTCCCCTGCGCTGATCGCCCGGATCGCCGCGGCGCTGGATCATGGCCCTGCCGCCGCCCCCGCGCTTGCCGTCACCGATGCGCTGTGGCGTGGCGAGGCCGGCGTGGTGAGCGGAACGCAGTCGCGCGAGGGGTTGTGGCGCGCGCAGACGCCACAGGGCTTTCGGCTGGCGGAAATCCTTGCCGCCCATCGCGCCCATCCCGGCGAGGCCGCCGATGATGTGGAGGTTGCGCGTGCAGCTGGTCTGCCGGTTGCCATCGTGCCCGGCGAAGAGGACAATATCAAACTTACCTTCCCCGGCGATTTCGCGCGGGCGGAGGCCATTCTGAAAGGGCGCGGCATGGAGATAAGGCTGGGCAACGGTTTTGACGTGCACGCTTTCACCGAAGGCGATCACGTCTGGCTGTGCGGGGTAAAGGTGCCGCATGACAAGGCGCTGCTGGGCCATTCCGACGCCGATGTCGGGATGCACGCGCTGACCGATGCGATTTACGGCGCACTGGCACAGGGCGATATCGGGCGGCATTTCCCCCCGTCGGACCCGCAATGGAAAGGCGCCGAAAGCCATATCTTCCTGCGCCATGCCATTGAAATAGCGCGCGAAATGGGATTTGCGCTGTCCAACTGCGACGTGACCCTGATCTGCGAACGCCCCAAGGTTGGCCCGCATGCCGAACAGATGCGCGGCGCGCTGGCCACCATTATGGGGGTTGAGGTTCACCGCGTCAGCGTCAAGGCCACGACATCCGAGAAGCTGGGCTTCACCGGCCGCGAGGAAGGCATTGCCGCGATTGCCACCGCAACATTGGTGCAGAAATGATCCGCGTTCTGAACACCTTCTTCGGCCTGGGCCTGCTGCGCCCGGCACCGGGCACCTGGGGCTCGGCCGGAGCCATCGTGCTGGGTATTGCCATCGACCGCTATCTTGGCTTCCCGGCACTGGTTCTTGCAACGATTTTGGTGACATGGATCGGATTCCTCACCTGCCGGGCAGCACTTGCCGACCGCCCCGGCGAAGACCCGTCCGAGATCGTCATTGACGAGGTAGCCGGCCAGTGGCTGACGCTCCTGTTCCCTGCCTTCGCCTTCTGGCAGCGCGGGCTGGAGGATTGGGCCGTGACAGCCTATCCCGGCTGGGTCGCGGCCTTCCTGTTCTTCCGCCTGTTCGACATCTGGAAGCCCTGGCTCGTCGGCCGGGCCGACCGGCGCGACGACTGGAAAGGCGTGATGCTGGATGACCTTTGGGCGGGGCTCTTCGCTGGCATCGCAGTCATCATTGCGGCGGGAATCGCGCACGGAGTGATCATGCGATGAACGTTTCAGATCTTCTTGATCTTGCACGGAAATCCGGTGCGATCCTCGCAACTGCGGAAAGCTGCACAGGCGGCATGATCGCAGTGGCTCTGACCGATATCGCCGGGTCATCCGTTGTGTTCGACCGGGGTTTCGTGACCTATTCCAATGCCGCCAAGCAGGATATGCTGGGTGTCCGCGCCGAGACGCTCGCCGCCCATGGCGCAGTGTCAGAGGAGGTCGCGCGCGAGATGGCTGATGGCGCCCGCGCGCATTCCCGTGCTACGCTGGCCGTCTCGGTCACCGGCATCGCCGGACCGGGCGGATCAGAGTTCAAGCCGGAAGGTCGCGTCTGTTTCGGTCTGTCGCAGGAAGGCCGAGCAACCCTTTCCGAAACCGTGGAATTTGGTCCGCGTGGCCGGGCGGCGGTGCGCGCGGCCACGCGGGATCATGCGCTGGCGCTAATCTCGGCGGCCCTCGCCGATCCGCCCGTCGTTTGACAGCAGGATCGCGGCCGGACGGGTGAAGGGAATCGCGCCCAGAACCGCAAGGATGATCACCGTCATCGGCACAGCGAGCACTGCGCCCGGCAGACCCCAGAGCGAATACCACGATGCAAGGCTAACCAGTACCATCATCGGGCTGAGGTTGATGCGGCGTCCCATCACATGCGGCTCAATCAGCGATCCGATGATGAATTGCAGCGCCGACAGGATCGCCATGGTCAGGAAGGCATGCTTCAGATCGCCGGTCTGCGCCAGCGCCATCAGCGAGGGCGCCACCACCCCGGCGGCGGACCCAAGATAGGGCGTGTAGTTCAAGACCCCGATATAGATGGCCCAGAAGCCCGCCAGCTCGATCCCCATGATCTTCAGCCCGAAATAGGACAGTGCGCCGAGGATGATGTTGATGACGGTCTTGACCGCCAGAAAGCCGCCGATCCGGCTGTTGATATCGGTCGACAGCGCGATGAGTTGCGCGGCCCGGTCGCCCTGCGGATAGGCCATGTGCAGCTTCTTCACGAAGCCGGTGTATTCCAGCATCAGGAACGAGGTATAAAGCAGGATCAGCACGATCAGCCCGCCAAGGCTACCCAGGGCGCCCAGCGACTGCCGGGCCACGCCCTGAAGATCGACATTGCTGGTGACGATCTTACTCAGCCCGCCGGGAATGTGCTTGTCGATCTCGAACCGCGCATCAAGTTCGGCCACCAGACCGAGGATATTGCTGGAATAGGCCGGAAGGCGCTGCACCAGAACCTCGCCATTCGAGCGCAGCGTGGCCACCAGCAGGAAGATCGCCACCACGAACAGCGCAAGCACCGCGCCATGTCGCAGGATCAGCGGCAGACGACGCAGGCCCGGCACCCGGCTCATCCAGTCCACCACCGTCCACAGCACGAAAGCCACCACCGTGGCAAAGGCCAGCGGCACCAGTACGCCCTGCGCGATGTAAAGCATCCAGACGACAAGCGCGAACAGCCCCACCGCCGCAAATGCCGTGATCACGGCCAGTGGCCGCGTCTCGATGCGTTTGGTCATCATTCCTCCCGTTCAGGCCGTCCGGCCCGGGCCATAAAGTTCCACCGCGCGCCGTTCAAAGGCGCGCACCACCCGCTGCATGGCCTCGTTGAACACAACACCGATAATGCCCTGCAAGATCGCGTTTCGAAACTCGAAATCCACGAAAAACTCCACCTCGCAGCCACCTTCCACATCGCGGAAGGCCCAGTTGCTGCGCATATGGCGGAACGGCCCGTCCAGATATTCGGTATCGATCCGCATGTCGGCAGGCCACAGCGTGACCCGGCTGCCGAACCTTTCGCGGAACACCTTGAACGAGATCACCAGATCCGCCTCCATCAGCTCGCCCCCGCCCGCCACAGGCTTGCGCGACCGGATGCGTGCCGCCGCCGTCCAGGGCAGGAACTTCGGATAGGAGCCGACATCCGCCACGAGGTCATACATCTGCTGCGCCGTCCATGGCAGCACCCGTTTCTCGTGATGTGTGGGCATGTCACCCCTTTCCGCGATAGCCTTCCCCCGGTATTGGGAAATGGATGCAGGGAAATCAAGGGGGAGCCATGCCGCAGCGTCCTTATGTGATCGACCAGATGATCTCGGCCAAGGCCATTGCGGCGCGGGTCGAGGCGCTGGCGCGCGAGATCACCACGCATTTTTCCGGCACGGACAAGCTGGTGGTTGTGGGGCTTCTGCGCGGATCTTTCGTGTTCATCGCCGATCTGGTGCGCGAGATCGACCTGCCGGTCGAAGTGGATTTCCTTGAGGCGTCGAGCTACGGAAATGCCATGGAATCCAGCCGGGAAGTTCGAATTCTCAAGGACTTGCGCGGCGAGATTGCTGGCCGGGACGTGCTGGTGGTGGAAGACATCGTCGATACCGGCTTCACGCTGAGCCATGTCGTCCGGCTGCTGCGATCGCGCGAGCCGAAGCGGATGGAGGTTTGCGCCCTGCTTGACAAACCTTCGCGCCGCGAGGTCGATATCCGCGCCACCTGGACCGGATTTGAAATTCCCGATGAATTTGTCGTGGGTTACGGCATCGACTTCGCGCAACGAAACCGCAATCTGCCCTTCATTGGCAAGGTGCGGTTCACCGACCCGGAATGATCCTCCCGGATTACCTGCGCCCCGGCCTGCGGATCGTGTTCTGTGGCACTGCCGCCGGAACCGCCTCGGCCCGGCACGGGCATTACTATGCCGGGCCCGGCAATCGCTTCTGGCCGATGCTGCACGAAACCGGGCTGACCCCGCGTCGGTTGCGGCCTGACGAAGATCACCTTTTGCCGGATTACGGCCATGGACTCACCGATCTGGCAAAAACCGCCTTCGGGCCGGATGCCAGAATTCCGGCGCAAAGCTATGATCCGGTGTCCTTATTCGAAAAGATCAACGATGTTCGGCCCGCCGTTCTGGCCTTCACCAGCCTGACCGCTGCCCGATTGGCGCTGGGTCGCCCCGAAGCCGCCGCAGGCCCGCTGGCCAGCGAAAGCGGCCTGCCCGGAATCCGGCTTTTTGCTTTGCCTTCGCCCTCGGCCCTTGCGAAAAGCCATTTCAGCGCGACACCATGGCATCGGCTGGCAGAGGAAATACGCGGATGAACATGCACTGGCTGCTTCGCATGGCGCGCTGGGCGCGCAATCCTCCGTCCGAGGGCCGGGTGAAACTGGTTCTGGGGGTGATTGCGGCCTGTCTGGTTCTTGCCGGGATCGAATGGGTCTGGGGCTGGCCTGACTGGCTGACGACCCAGAAAATCCCGCGGATGCCGTGATCACGCAGCCGTGACCATCCCTGCGGGGTGCCGCGACGAAAAATTCGCGCTAGCATGAGCCGGATCATTCGATGGAGACGCCGATGCGCCTGCTGCCCAGCCTCGCTGCCCTCGCCCTGCTTGCCGCCGGGACCGGCTGGTGGCTCACCGCACCGAAGCCGCTGCCCGACAGTACCTTCGCCGGGATAACCGGGGATGCCACCCATGGTGAACAGGTGTTCACCGCCGCAGGCTGCGCCTCTTGCCACATGGCGCCCGAGGCGGAAGGCGAAGCGCAGCAGGTCCTCAGCGGCGGGCAGCGCTTTGCCTCGCCGTTCGGCACCTTCCTGGCGCCCAATATCTCGCCCGATCCGACCCATGGCATCGGCGGCTGGACGCTGGCGCAATTCGGCAATGCCGTGATGCGCGGCGTATCGCCCGAGGGCGAACATTACTATCCCGCCTTTCCCTACAGCGCCTTCAACAAGATGACGGTGCAGGATCTGGCAGATCTGAAGGCCTTCATGGATGCTCTGCCGCCCGATGCCACGCCCAGCCTGCCGCATGAGGTGGGCTTTCCCTTCAACATCCGGCGCAGCCTTGGCGGCTGGAAGCTGCTGTTCCTGCGCGACGACTGGGTGATCGACGGCACATTGAGCGAACCCGAAACCCGTGGCCGCTATATCGCCGAGGCGCTGGCGCATTGCGGCGAATGCCACACGCCGCGCAACCTGCTGGGCGGGCTGGAGCGTGGCCGCTGGCTGGCTGGGGCACCCAACCCTTCTGGCCAAGGCACGATCCCCAACATCACCCCCGCGAAACTGGGGTGGAGCGAGGATGAGATCGTCGAATACCTGACCTCGGGCTTCACGCCGGAGTTCGACAGCGTGGGCGGGCATATGGCGCATGTGGTGGAGAACATGAGCCGGTTGCCGGAGAGCGACCGTCAGGCGGTGGCCGCCTATCTGAAGAAAGTGCCCGCATCGGAATAAGGCGCGCTGCCGGAGGAGGGCGCCAAATTTCTTGAGCAAGAATTTTGGCCCCGGCCCCGCTGGCGCGCGCTGCTCAGGCCTGGCTCAGCTTCGCCAGCCGCGCCGCGCGCAGGCGGGAGAAATCGTCACCGGCGTGATAGCTCGACCGGGTCAGCGGCGTGGCCGACACCATCAGGAACCCCTTGCCGAAGGCTGCTTTTTCGTAAGCCGCGAATTCCTCGGGCGTGACGAAACGGTCGACCCGGTGATGTTTCGGCGTCGGTTGCAGATATTGCCCGATGGTCAGGAAATCGACATCGGCCGAACGCATGTCATCCATCACCTGCCGCACACCCTGTGCATCCTCACCGAGCCCCACCATGATACCGGATTTGGTGAAGATCTCCGGGTCCATCTCTTTCACCCGCTGCAACAACCGCAGCGAATGAAAATAGCGCGCGCCGGGCCGCACGGTCGGGTAAAGACCCGGCACGGTTTCAAGGTTGTGGTTGAACACATCGGGCTTGGCCTCAACCACGACCTCCAGCGCGCTTGCATCGCATTTCAGGAAATCCGGGGTCAGGATTTCAATGGTGGTCTCGGGTGCGCGATGGCGGATGGCGCGGATGGTCTGGGCGAAATGCTCTGCCCCGCCATCGGCCAGATCGTCCCGGTCCACACTGGTGATGACCACATGCTTCAGGCCCAGCGTCTGCACCGCATGGGCCACGCGACCGGGTTCGAACACGTCCAGCGCTTCAGGGCGGCCGGTCGCCACATTGCAGAAGCTGCATCCGCGGGTGCAGATGTCGCCCATGATCATCATGGTGGCGTGCCCCGCGCTCCAGCATTCGCCGACATTGGGGCAGCCCGCTTCCTCGCAGACCGTAACCAGCTTGTTCGCCTTCAGGATGTCGCGTGTATCCTTGTAGCCCTGCGAAGTGGGCGCCTTGACCCGGATCCACGAAGGTTTCTTCGGCTGCTCCTGATCGGGGCGGTGCGCCTTTTCCGGGTGGCGCTGATCGGGAAGCTTGAGGTCGCGCATCGGATTTTTTCCCCCTGACGGCCGCGTGTCACCGGACATAAGCCTTTTGGCACGGGCTGACAACATGTCGTCGGCCCCCGAGGGATTGTAATCAGTGGAGGCTCTCATGCCCAAGAAAATCATTGCCGAGGCTTTCGGCACCATGGTCCTTGTCCTGTTCGGCTGCGGATCGGCCGTTCTGATGGGCGATCACATCGGAATGATGGGAATCGCGCTGGCCTTTGGCCTGTCCATCGTGGCGGCGGCCTATGGGATCGGGGCGATCTCGGGCGCGCATCTCAACCCGGCGGTGTCGCTGGGCATGGTAACGGCGGGGCGGATGCAGTTCGGCGCCTTTGTCGGCCATGTCGCCGGTCAGGTCATTGGCGCGATCCTCGGCGCGGCGGTGCTTTATATGATCGCGAGCGGCCGCGCCGGATATTCGATTGCCGTAGACGGGCTGGGACAGAACGGGTTCGGTCCGGGCTATCTGGGGGAATACGGTCTGGGTGCGGCGCTGGTCTTTGAATTCGTGATGACCTTCATCTTCGTGACGGTCATCCTTGGCGCCACCGGCCCCGGCTCGGTTGCCGGGTTTGCCGGTCTCGCCATCGGCCTGACGCTGGTGGGTATTCACCTTGTCGGCATCAATGTGACCGGCGTTTCGGTCAACCCGGCGCGCAGCCTTGCCCCGGCGCTGTTCGTCGGTGGCAAGGCGCTGGCAGACCTCTGGGTCTTCATCGTGGCGCCTCTGGCGGCCGGAGCGCTGGCGGGTATGGTCAACGCGCTTGGCTTCACCCGCGCCTGAGCGCTGCGTGGGCGGCCCTGCGCGGGGCCGCCTTACCCGATCAGCGGACCGGCGCGGCCATAGGTTTCGTCATAATGCCGACGCAGCCGTTGCAGCGCGATCCGCAGTACGATCTTGCCCGAGCGCGCGGCCCAGCCCATGCGCTTTTCCGCGACCTCCAGCCCTTCCAGATGGCAGCAGACCCGCAGCGCGACGTCGCCCAGCCCCGGCCCCAGATCGCGCAGGGCAAGCGCCACGCGATCCCGCGCCGCCAGGGGCGCAGCTGAGCCCGGACGGGGCTCGACCATCTCGCCGGCAGGCAGGAACCCATCCCAGCCCTGCGGGATGCGCCCGCCGATCTGGGCCAGTTCGAAATCCTCGCGCAGGCGTTCCGCCGCCTGCACCAGTTCCGGCTCCAGAAAGGCGCGGCCATCCTTGTCGCGCCGTCGTGCCAGAACCGCGACCGGGCTTTCAGTCAGTGTATAACGCAGGCGCCGCGCCGCCGCGCTACCTTCGGCCTCAACAGGATCGGCAGTGCCAAAGGCTGCGGCAGTTTCGGCCAGACCAAAGGCGCCGTGATGCGCCTGACGGCGGCGATCCTCCTCCTCCACCAGCCGTTTCAGCGCCGCGCGGCCCTGGGTGGTGATCTCGTAACTGGTCAGCCGTCCCTGCTTACGCACACCGATCCAGTCTTTCAGCGCGAAGGCCTGTGCCACCGCCCGGTCCAGAACCGCCGTCTGCACCATCTTGCCATCCCGCCCCGTGCGCAGGACAGCGGCCTTTTGCATTTCAGGGGCGATGGCCATGACGGCGCCGGGTTCTGCCATACGGCGCAGCACGCGCCGCGCCTCGCGGTCGATCCCGGCTTCATCCAGTGTGACGGGGGTCGGGCGGATCGGGGCGGTCATCTCGGGGGCGTCCTTTCTGTCGGGGTCCGGGGTTACGGAACCAGCCCCCTGCGCCCGCGCCAGCGCGGCCAGCGCCTCGTCCACCAGCGGATCATCGCGTCGCGCCTCGTAGCGGCGCACCTGACGCATGACAGTCGAGGCTGCCAGCCCCTCGCGCCGTGCCAGTTGCCGCAACGACAACCCGTCCTCGGTGTGGTCGAGATACAGCCGCACGGCATCCGGCAGCCATGCGGGTAGGGTGAAATCGGCACTCAGGTTCGGTTCCATGCTCTTTGTCCTGTGGCCCGCCCCCGGCCACCTGCCCCGTTCTTGGACATATGCAACCGTGGGTGGCTTTGGTTACCCGTTCGTTAACAAAAGCGCCAACGCCGGGATGAGCCGGATAATTGTTTACGATCCATGAACAAAAGCTGCGGCTTCCGCGCGGTGACTCCGGCGATGACGCAACGCGAGGTTGCGCCGTGTCATTGTTTCCAGATCGAACACGGGAGACTGCCATGACCGATTTCCGCGCCCTGCTTGCCGACCTGCGCCGCCCGCGCCTTCTGATCCGCGCCGCCCGCTACGGGATGGCGGATTACCGCCGCGACCGGGATCTGAAACGGTTGTTGCGTCAGGACAAGCCACTGGGCCCGGAAAAGACCCTGCCCCGGCTGATCGACGAAGAGGAGCGGCTGGAAAGCATTCGCCGCGCGGGCGATGCCAGCTATTCGCTGAACCAGCATATCGAGGTATTGATTGCGCTGATGTCGGAATTGCACCTGTTGCCACGCCCGCAACAATCGATCTGACCGGCCGACAGATGGCAAAAGGGCCGCCCCGTGCCGGGCGGCCCTTCATCGTTTCACATTTCGCGACGATCAGATGAAAGCGTCCGGCTCGGCCGCCTTTTTCTGCGCGACATAGGCGTCCAGCGCCTCGCGGATGCCCTCATCCAGCGCCGGGGCCTGATAATCGCCCAGCAGTTTCTTCACCCGTTCCGAGGCCAGTTGCTCGGTGTCGCGGGCGCCTTCCTCGTCCCAGGTCTCGAAGGGCTTGTAGTCCAGCAGGTCCGAGCGCCAGAAAGCGGTCTTGAAATTCGCCTGGGTATGGGCGCAGCCGAGGTAATGGCCGCCCGGACCGACCTCGCGGATCGCATCCATCCCCTGCCCGTTTTCGTCCACCGAGACGCCCTTCGCCAGATGGTGCAGCGTGCCAAGCTGGTCGGCATCCATCACGAATTTCTCGTAGCTGGAAACCAGGCCGCCTTCGAGCCAGCCGCAGGCGTGCAGCATGAAGTTCACGCCCGCCAGCAGCGCCATGTTCAGGCTGTTCGAGGTCTCGTAAGCCGCCTGCGCATCCGGCAGTTTCGAGCCGCAGAACGACCCGCCCGAACGGTAGGGCAGCCCCAGACGCCGCGCGAGCTGGCCTGCGCCATAGGTGATATGCGCGGCTTCCGGCGTCCCGAAGGTCGGCGCGCCCGAGTTCATGTCGATCGAGGTCACGAAGGCGCCAAAGATCACCGGCGCGCCGGGACGGATCAGCTGGCTGTAGGCAACGCCCGCCAGAACCTCGGCCAGAACCTGCGTCAGCGTGCCTGCCACCGTAACGGGTGCCATGGCACCGCCCACGATGAAGGGCGAAATGATCGCGGCCTGCCCGGCCTTGGCGTAAACCTCCAGCGCCCCCATCATCACGCTGTCAAAGGTCAGCGGGCTGTTGATGTTGATGAGGCTGGTCATCACGGTGTTCTGGTCGACGAAATCCGACCCGAACAGGATTTTCGCCATTTCGACCGAATCCGCCGCACGCACCGGCTCGGTCACAGACCCCATGAAAGGCTTGTCCGACAGCGTCATATGGGCGTGCAGCATGTCGAGGTGACGCTTGTTCACCGCCACGTCGGTCGGTTCGCAAACCGTGCCGCCGCTGTGGTGCAGCCATTTCGACATATAGCCCAGCTTCACGAAATTGCGGAAATCCTCGATGGTCGCATAGCGGCGGCCACCTTCACGGTCGCGCACGAAGGGCGGGCCGTAAACCGGCGCCAGCACCAGCGACTTGCCGCCGATTTCCACATTGCGCTCAGGGTTGCGTGCATGCTGGGTGAAGCTCGACGGGGCGGTGGCGCAAAGCTTGCGGGCCAGACCGCGCGGGATATGCACACGCTCGCCGCGCACATCGGCGCCTGCCGCCTTCCACAACGCCAGCGCGCCGGGGTTTTCAAGGAAATTGACGCCGATCTCTTCTAGAACCGTCTCGGCATTCCATTCGATGATCTGAAGCGCTTCCTCGTTCAGGATCTCGAAATTCGGGATATTGCGCTCGATGAAGCGCGCGGTGTCAAAGCTGATCCCGGTCCGCTCGGCGCGCCGCGCCGCCCCGCCGCCACCGCCGCGCGCCCGACGCCCTGCTGTTGCCACATCGCTCATGTCCAAACCTCCGAAATGCGCGATCCCGCGCGCCGAACTTGCCCCTATATGCCGCCAAGCCGCGACCGGCCGCCCCCTGTTTGCGTCGCATCCGTCCCAAAAACGACATCCGGCCCTGTCGTCCCGCCGACAACCGCCCTTTATCCTGGCACAAATATCCCACGGGGGTGCGGGGGTGTGAAACCCCCGCGTTCCGCCACCCGTCACAGGCGATTCCGCCTTGCGATTCTGGCCCTGCAAAGCTAATTCCCGGCCATGACACATCCGCATCAACGCCTCCTGATCATCGACTTCGGCAGCCAGGTCACGCAGCTTATCGCGCGGCGCCTGCGCGAGCTGAAAGTCTATTGTGAAATCCACCCGTTCAACCGCGTGAACGAGGCCTTCCTGAGGGAGTTCGCACCGAAAGCGGTGATCTTCTCGGGCGGCCCCGCCTCGGTCTATGCCGAAGGCGCGCCGATGCCTCCGGCGGGCGTGTTCGATCTTGGCGTGCCGATCCTCGGCATCTGCTATGGCCAGCAGGTGATGATGCACTGCCTTGGCGGTCATGTCGAAGGTGGCCATGGCACTGCCGAATTCGGCCGCGCCAGGGTTACCCCGACGGACGACCGGCTGCCGCTGCTGGAGGGCTGGTTCGCGGAAGGCCCCGAACAGGTCTGGATGTCGCATGGCGACCATGTGTCGAAAATCGCGCCGGGCTTTCAGGTCTATGGCACCTCGCCCAATGCGCCCTTCGCCATTACCGCCGATGTGTCGCGCAACTTCTATGCCGTGCAGTTCCACCCCGAGGTGCATCACACTCCGAAAGGCGCGAAACTCTACGAGAATTTCGTGCGTCTGGCGGGCTTCACCGGCGACTGGACCATGGCCTCCTACCGCGAGGATGCGATCCAGAAGATCCGTGATCAGGTCGGCGACCGCAAGGTGATCTGCGCGCTTTCGGGGGGCGTTGACAGCTCTGTCGCCGCGATCCTGATCCATGAGGCCATTGGCGAGCAACTGACCTGCGTTTTCGTCGATCACGGGCTGATGCGGCTGAACGAGGCCGAGGAAGTCGTGACGATGTTCCGCGAGGCCTACAACCTGCCGCTCATCCATGCCGATGAGTCCGATCTGTTCCTCGGCGCGCTGGAAGGCGTGTCCGACCCCGAGGTGAAGCGCAAGACCATCGGGCGGCTGTTCATCGAAGTATTCGAGAAACATGCCAAGGCCATCGGCGGCGCTGATTTCCTGGCCCAGGGCACGCTTTACCCCGATGTCATCGAATCGGTGTCGTTCAGCGGCGGCCCCTCGGTCACGATCAAATCGCACCACAATGTCGGCGGCCTGCCCGAGAAAATGGGCATGAAGCTGGTGGAGCCGCTGCGCGAGCTGTTCAAGGACGAGGTGCGCGCGCTGGGTCGCGAACTTGGCCTGCCCGCCAAATTCATCGGCCGCCACCCCTTCCCCGGCCCCGGCCTCGCCATCCGCTGCCCCGGCGAGATCACCCGCGACAAGCTGGAAATCCTGCGCCGCGCCGATGCGGTCTATATCGACCAGATCCGCAAGCACGGGCTTTACGATGAAATCTGGCAGGCCTTCGCTGCCATTCTGCCGATGCGCACCGTCGGCGTGATGGGCGACGGGCGCACCTATGATTACGCCGTGGGCCTGCGCGCCGTGACCAGCGTTGATGGCATGACCGCCGATTACTATCCCTTCACCCACGATTTCCTTGGGGAAACCGCGACGCGGATCATCAACGAGGTCAAGGGCGTGAACCGGGTGTTCTACGACTGCACCTCGAAACCGCCGGGGACGATCGAACTGGAATGATCCGTCTTCGGGGCCAACTCGTCTGTGTCAGCGATACCGAACGCGCGGCCGTGCTGGCGCATGTGGCGGACCATGTTGCGCTGACGCGGGCCGAGCCCGGCTGTCTGAGCTTCGAGATCGCGGAAACCGACGATCCCTTCGTTTTCGAGGTGATGGAAAGCTTCCGCGACCGTGCGGCCTTCGACAGCCATCAGAGCCGCACCCGCGACAGCGCGTGGTTTGCCGCCACGCGCGGCATCCTGCGCGATTTCCGCATCGAGGAAATCGGCGACTGATCCGGTTCGCAGGGCTGGACATTCCCCCCGCCGCGCGCCACCACTTTGCGGCGCGACGGGGAGGAACGGGCGATGCAACAGCAACAACCGCTGAAGGCGGCGATCTGGATGATCGGCTCGATCCTGTCGTTTACGGCCATGGCCATCGCCGGCCGGGCCGTAGCCGGGGTGCATGACACGTTCGAGATCATGCTCTGGCGCTCGGTCACCGGCATTGTGCTCGTGGTCGGGGCGGCGGCGTTGTTCGGTCGGCTGGGCGAGGTGCAGGCCAGGCGCCTGCCGCTGCATCTGGCCCGCAACATCTCGCATTTCACCGGGCAGAACCTGTGGTTCTGGGCGCTGACCAGCATTCCGCTGGCGCAGGTCTTCGCACTGGAGTTTACCTCGCCGCTTTGGGTCGTGCTGCTGTCACCTCTGTTCCTTGGTGAAAAGCTGACCCTGGTGCGTGCGCTGGCAGCGGGACTTGGTTTTGCGGGCGCGCTGATCGTGGCGCGGCCGGATTTCGGGGCGCTCAATCCGGGCGTGGTGGCTGCCGCCGCTTCGGCCATCGGCTTTGCCGGATCGGTCATCATGACCAAACAGCTGACGCGCAATGAAAGCCTTGTGTCGATCCTGTTCTGGCTCACACTGATGCAGACCGGGCTGGGCCTCGCGGCCGCCGGGATGGATGGCCAGATTGCCCTGCCGACCCAGGCCACCCTGCCCTGGCTCGTGCTGATCGGTGCCTGTGGCGTCATTGCGCATCTGTGTCTGACCAAGGCGCTGTCGCTGGCCTCTGCCTCGGTCGTCGTGCCAGTTGATTTTGCCCGCCTCCCGATCATCGCACTGGTCGGTATGGCGCTGTATCACGAAGCGCTTGACGCCTGGGTTCTGGTTGGCGGCCTGATCATTCTGGGCGCAAATCTTTTGAACATCCGGGCGGCCACCCGCGCTAATTTGTCACATCGTAACGTAACGAATCCCTGACGTGGCGTCATTGATTGACCGAAAAGCCCGGCACACCCTAGGCTTTCAGTCAACCGGCGGAGGATGCGGCCGGGTTTCAGGAATGAGGGGAGGACGTCATGAAAAGCATCATGACATCTGTTGCGGCTCTGGCCGCCTGCGCAGGCGCGGCGCAGGCCGGGGGAATTGACCGTTCGGGGCAGCCGATCGGCGTGATCTTCGAGACAGGCAACTACGTCGAACTGAGCTATGGTCAGATCAACCCGAGCGTGACGGGCAACGATCTGGCAATCTATGGTGGCCGTCCGACCGGCAGCGTGGCTGACAAGCACAGCCTGCCCGGACTCGCCCTCAAATACGACTTCAATGACAAGCTGTCGGGCGCCCTGATCTACGATCAGGCTTATGGGGCAGACATCCTGTATGATCCTGCGCAATCGGTGATGCTGGGCGGTACCGAGGCGAAGGTGAACAGCCAGGGCCTGACCGCCCTGCTGCGCTACAAGTTCAACGAGAATTTCTCGGTCCATGGCGGTGTTCGGGCTTCCAAGGCTTCGGGGCATGTGACGCTGAAGGGGCTGGCCTATGGCCCGGCTTTCAACCCTGCGGACCCGACGACCTATCGCTCGCTCAATGGCTATTCCGTCGATCTGGCCGATGACTGGGCCGCGGGCTATGTCATTGGCGCGGCCTATGAAAAACCGGAAATCGCGCTGCGTGTCGCGCTGACCTACTTCTCGAAGATCAGCCACAAGTTCGACTCGGTCGAAACCCTGCCCGGCGGTGCTGCGGCAGCGGCGGGCGCGGCCACGGTGGCCGCCATCACCGAAACCGATACGCCGCAGGCCGTGAATCTCGATTTCCAGACCGGCGTCGCCAAGGATACCCTGGTCTTCGGTTCGGTCCGCTGGGTGGACTGGAGCGATTTTCAGGTCGCGCCGAGCACCTTCTTCGGCCCCACCGCAGGCAGTCTGACCGATCTGGAAGACACCACGACCTACACGCTGGGCGTCGGGCGCAGGTTCAATGAAAACTGGTCGGGGTCGATCTTCGCGACGTGGGAGCCGGGTGGCAGCAAGCTCGTGTCGCCGCTGGCGCCGACGAATGGCTACAAGGGGATCGGTGTCGCGGCGGTCTATACCCGTGACAACATGAAGGTGACGATGGGCGCCCGTTACCTGCGTCTTGGCGACGCGGACCCGGAAACCGGCACGCCCGATGTGGCCCGCGCCAATATGCGCGACAACACCGCCATCGCCGTCGGTGTGAAGGTCGGCTTTACCTTCTGATCACCGGATCATCCCGACCGGAAAGCCCCGCACCCGTTGCGGGGCTTTCTTTTTCGCGTGTATCCGGTTTCGCCCCGCGTTAGGAAGACGGCAAGGATCAAGCGAAGGCGGTTGGAATGATCTACGGCTCGGCACAGGACTGGCGAAAGGCAGAGCGGCGGCGCGTGCTGATGTTCGGCATGTCGGGCCTTGGCAAGACGCATCTGTCTTCGATGCTGCGCGGTGCGGGCGGCTGGTTCCATTACTCCATCGACTACCGGATCGGCACCCGCTACATGGGCGAATACATCGCCGACAACTTCAAACGTGAAGCGATGAAAGTGCCGTTCCTGCGGGAACTGCTGCTGACGGATTCCGTCTATATCGCCTCGAACATCACCTTTGATAACCTCGCCCCGCTGTCCACCTACCTTGGCAAGCCCGGCAATCCGGCGAAAGGCGGCCTGCCCTTTGCCGAATACATGCGCCGGCAGGACCAGCACCGCGAGGCCGAGGTGGCGGCGCTTCTGGATACCATGCGTTTCATCGACCGCGCCGATGACATCTATGGCTACGGCAATTTCGTCTGCGATTCCGGCGGCTCGATCTGCGAGGTGGTGGACCCGTGGAACCCGGCCGATCCCGTGATGACGGCGCTGTCGCAGAACCTGCTGATGGTCTGGATCAAGGGGTCTGATGCTCATACGGCCGAACTGGTCCGCCGCTTCGACCGGGCACCCAAGCCCATGTATTACCAGCCGCATTTTCTGGAACGAATGTGGGACGAATACCGCAGCATGACGGGCGAGGATGCCATGCAGGTCGACCCGGACGCCTTTGTCCGCTGGACCTATGCCCAGGCTCTTGCCCATCGCCAGCCCCGATATGCCGCCATGGCCGACTGGGGTGTGACGGTCACCGCCGAAGAGGTCGCCGAGGTGCGCGACGAGGCGGGTTTCATCGACCTGATCGCCAGGGCCATTGAAGCGTGCGCCCCGCGCACATAACTGCTCCGCCGAACGGAGAAAGACATGCCGATTACCCTGCCTGAAACCCTGCCCGCCTTCGATGTGCTGAGCCGCGAGGGCATCATGGTCATGAGCCCCGAGCGCGCCGCGCGTCAGGACATCCGCCCCCTGCGCATCGGTCTGCTGAACCTGATGCCCAAGAAGATCCAGACCGAGAACCAGTTCGCCCGGCTGATCGGCGCGACGCCCTTGCAGATCGACTTTCAGCTGATCCGCATGAGCGAACATCAGACGAAGAACACCGCCGCCGAACATATGGAAACCTTCTACCGCCCGTTCTCCGAAGTGGAGGAGACCGGCGAGAAGTTTGACGGCCTGATCATCACTGGCGCGCCCATCGAACATCTGCCCTTCGACGAGGTGACCTATTGGGAAGAATTGCGCCGGGTCTTTGCCTGGACGCAAACCCATGTGCATTCCACCTTCGGCGTCTGCTGGGGTGGCATGGCGATGATCTACCACTTCCACGGCGTGCAGAAACATATTCTGGATCACAAGGCCTTCGGCTGCTTCCGGCACCGCAACCTTGCCCCAGCATCGCCCTATCTGCGCGGGTTCTCGGATGATTTCGTCATCCCGGTCAGCCGCTGGACCGAGATCCGGCAGCCCGAGGTAGCGGCACGCCCGGCCTTGCGGACCCTGCTTGGCTCTGACGAGGTCGGCCCCTGTCTGGTTGAAGACCCGGCGCATCGCGCGCTCTATATCTTCAACCATTTCGAATATGACAGCGACACGCTGAAACAGGAATATGACCGCGATGTAGCGCAGGGCACGCCGATCAACGTGCCGATGAACTACTACCCCGACGACGATCCCTCCCGTCCGCCGCTGAACCGCTGGCGTAGCCATGCGCATCTGCTTTACGGCAACTGGATCAACGAGATCTATCAGACCACGCCGTTCAAGCCGGAGGAGATCGGTGCTTGAAAGCCTGATCGCCGGGGGCGCGCTGGCGGCTTTCGGGGCCTTTGGCACCCGCCGCCGTGCCGCCCGGCGCGAGGCACGGCGTAAGGCGGCCTTTCCCCCCCTGGGGCGGCTGGTGACCGTGGAAGGCCACAGACTGCATCTGTTGCAGATGGGCAGCGGTCCCGATCTGGTGATGATCCATGGAGCCAGCGCCAACCTGCGCGAGTTCGCCATGGACCTGGCGCCGCGTCTAGCAGGGAGGTTTCGCGTCACGCTGATTGACCGGCCCGGCCTCGGCTGGTCAGATCCTGTGCCGGAAGATACGCCGGGGGAACAGGCGCGCCTGATGCGGCTGGCGGCGGAAAGCGCGGGTGTCGCCCGGCCACTGGTGCTCGGCCATTCCTACGGCGGCGCGGTGGCGCTGGCCTGGGCGTTGCAGGCACAGGTGTCCGGGGTGCTGATGCTGGCTGGGGCCGCGATGCCGTGGGAGGGCGGGCTCGGCTCCTGGTACCGGCTGACCGCCTCTGGCATGGGCCGTGCGCTGGTCATTCCGCTGGTCAGCGCTTTCGTCCCTGCCCGCCAGATCGACCGCAGCATCGCGGCCACCTTCCTGCCGCAACAGCCGCCGCCCGGCTATTCCAAAGCCGCCGGTGTCGGGCTTCTGCTGCGCCGCGACACACTGGCCCGCAATGCGCGTCAGGTGAATGCGCTGCTGCCGCATGTCAGGGCCATGCAACCACAATACCATACAATTGGCGCGCCTGTCGAAATCCTGCATGGTGATGCCGATACAATCGTGCCGGCCCATGTCCATGCCGGGCCGCTGGCAGCCCTGTTGCCCGATGCGGCGGTCACCCTGCTGCCCGGCCTTGGCCATATGCCGCACCAGACCCACCCCGAGGCCGTCGAGGCCGCCGTGATGCGCCTTGCGGCCCGTGCGGGCCTGCGCCTAGAGTAACCCAGAGTTCGGTATCCGTGGAGACTGTGATGGACCTGCCCTTCGACGGCGCGATCAGCCGCTATTTTAAGGAAGACGCCCCGAAATCGGTGCGCAAGGCCATTGAACAGGGCGGCAAGAATGACATTCTGTCAAAGGGCTATGCCTACCGCGAGGAAATCTCGAAGAAGGACTACGAGGCGCGGATGGAGGCGCTGCAACCGCAGCTCGTGCGCCTGCAATCCGACATCAAGGCAACCGGCAAACGGGTGATCCTTGTGTTTGAGGGCCGCGACGCGGCGGGCAAGGGCGGCACCATCAAGGCGCTGACCGAAAACCTCAACCCGCGTGGCGCGCAGGTTGTTGCGCTGTCGAAACCCTCGGACCGCGAAAGCTCGCAATGGTATTTCCAGCGCTATATCGACTGGTTTCCGGCGGCCGGAGAAATGGTGATCTTCGACCGCAGTTGGTACAATCGCGCGATTGTCGAGCCGGTCTTCGGCTTCTGCACCCAGAACCAGAAGGAAAGCTTCTTCCGTCAACTGCCGGAGTTTGAACAGATGATCGTGCAGGAGGGCATTACCTTCCTGAAATTCTGGCTGGATGTCAGCCAGCCGGAACAGTTGCGCCGTATGCTCGCCCGTGAAAGTGACCCGCTGAAACAGTGGAAGCTGTCACCCATCGACGTCGAGGGGCTGACCAAATGGCAGCCCTATTGCGAGGCGATCGCCGAAACCTTCGAACGCAGCCACACCGGCTTTGCCCCCTGGACGGTGATCCGGTCGGATGACAAAAAACGCGCGCGCATCGCGGCAATCCAGACAGTGCTGAACGCACTGGAGTTCAAGGGCAAGGATCGCGGTGCCATCGGCCAGCCCGATCCGGCGATCTGCGGCGGGCCGGAAATGTGGTCTGACGGGGCGGATGACTAAGCGCGGCTATCATCACGGCAATCTGCGGCAGGCGCTGGTCGAGGCGTCGCTGGCGCTGATTGCGGAAAAGAGCCCGCAGGGCTTTACCTTGTCGGAAGCGGCAAAGGCGGCGGATGTGACACCCGCCGCTGTCTACCGCCATTTCGCGGGGCGGGACGACTTGCTGGCCGAAGTGGCGCGGCAGGGCTATGAGATCTTTGCCGCGCTGATGGAATATGCCTATGACGACGGCAAGCCTTCGGCGCTGGCGGCGTTCGAGGCGACGGGTCGGGCCTATCTGGCCTTCGCCCGCAAATATCCCGGTCACTACATGGCGATGTTCGAAAGCGGGCTGTCGCCGCAGGCTTACCCGGACCTCGCGCTGGCCTCTGCCAAGGCGCGGGCGGTGCTGGAACGGGCGGCCGCGCATCTGTCTGAGCATATGCCGCCCGACCGGCGCCCCCCGGCCTCGATGTTCTCGGCCCATATCTGGGCGATGAGTCACGGCGTGGTCGAGCTGTTCATGCGCGGCAACGGCGCGAAAAGCCCCTTCCCGGCCGAAGACCTGCTGGAAGCCGGGATCGGGATTTATCTGCGTGGACTTGGCCTGTTGCGGCCGGATCAGTAGAAACCGGCATCCTGACCAATGCGAAAGCCCTTGGCGCGGATGCGTTCCAATACAATCGGCAGGGCGCGGGGGTGATCCTCGATACAATTCTGCCTGAGGAACCAGGTCAGGAATTTCGCATGCGGCCAGTCGCGTGACATCGCCGCAGCGATGGCCTCGGCCAGTCGCGACGGATCGGTCAGCGTGATTGCGTTCTGCCCGAAATCGGTCTGCCCCGCCAGGACGACCGGCTTGCGATGCAGAAACGCCTCGAACCCCACGGCAGAAGTGACGGTCAGCACGCAGGCACAGGCGGCCAGCAGATCGTGGATCGACGCATCGGTGACATAGACGCCCTGCCCCGGATCATGGCGCGCGCGCAGCCAGTCCAGCTCCTCGGGCGTATTGTTCGGATGCGGTTTGATACAAAGCGCGCGGGCGACCTTTGTGGCAATCGCCGCCTCCACCAGTTCCGGCACTGTCAGGTAATGGCGGTGAAAGCGGGGCGGTTTGAAATCCTGCGCGAACAGCGCAAGGCAGCCCGCAGGCAGATCAGCCCCCCGTTCCGCTTGCGGGAACTTCGAGAAATTGGCGCCGATGAATTGCTCGGCCAGTCGCGCATGGAACTTCTGCGCGAAACGATCCGCCACCAGCCTTTCATCAAAGACACGCAGCCGGTGGCTGGAGTTGTTGCGACTGCCGATTTCATCGAAATACCAGTAGCCCCGCAGATAGCCGGGGACCGAGTGAAAGGCGTTGGGCGCGTATCCCGGTCGGTCTTCCATGAAGACATGCAGATGCCCCCCCTGCGCCACCGCCAGGGACGCCCCCTCGGCACTATAGGGCACGACCTCGACGCCCCAGCCAGCCTCCGCCGCATGATCCGCCAGCGCCCCCAACAGGCGAAAGCCGCCACGGCACAGCGTGGTGGCCAGCTTGTCACGGGCGTGGAAGATCAGCGTCGGCGGCAAGGCGTCCAGACGTGCGCGGATCAGCCAACTGCCGTCCCGCGCCTGCAAGCGCATCAGCGGAACATCACCAGTGCGCCGGGGCTCCATGCCACGCGGGCACGGGTGCCGATCTCCAGCACCGGGCGGCCAAAGACGTTGCGCATCGAAATCCGCAGCGCCTCGGTGGTGCCATCCAGCTTCACATCGTAATAGGTCATGTCACCGAAATAGACGACCTCCTCGATGGTGCCCATGACCTCGCGGTCGGTGGCGGTCTGGCTGTCGTAGAGGATGGTCAGCGTCTCGGGGCGGAAGCCGACGACGGCGCCCTGCCCGGCCTCGCCCGCCATCACCTGATCGGTGCTCAGCGTCATGCGGCCGAAGCCCTGCGCCTCCACCTCGATGCCGCCCGCGCCTTCCGACAGAACCTCGGCTGGCAGAAAATTCATCGTGCCGATGAAATTCGCCACCTTCCGGCTGTTCGGACGACGATAGAGCGTTTCCGGGTCGGCAAGCTGAGCGATCTGCCCCTCGAACATCACGGCGATACGGTCCGACATGACCAGCGCCTCTTCCTGGTCATGGGTGACCAGAACGAAGGTGATGCCGACCTCGCGTTGCAGCTTGATCAGTTCAACCTGCATCTGTTCGCGGATTTTCTTGTCCAGCGCCGAAAGCGGCTCGTCCAGCAGCAGTACCTTGGGCTTGAGGATCAGCGCGCGGGCCAAAGCCACGCGCTGCCGCTGGCCGCCTGAAAGCGCATGGGCGGCGCGTTTGCCGTACCCCTTCAGGCCCACCATCTCCAGCGCCTCAGCCACAGCCTTGGCCTTTTCGTCCTTTGATCGCGGATCGCGGCGCAGGCCGAAGCCCACGTTTTCCTCGACCGTCAGGTGGGGGAAGATGGCGTAGCTCTGGAAGACCATGTTGGTCGGCCGCTTGTTGGCCGGAACATCGTCCATCTTCTTGTCGTCGATCAGCACCGCACCCGAGGAAATATCCTCGAACCCCGCGATGGTGCGCAGCAGCGTGGTCTTGCCACAGCCCGAGGGGCCCAGAAGCGAGAAGAACTCTCCCGCCTTGATCGTGGCGTTGATCCCGCGCAGGGCGTGGTAATCGCCATAATATTTATGGACGTCCCGGAACTCGATCATGTTCGGCTTTTCGGTCGTGGTCACAGGAAGCCTCCGGTATCCTTGCCGCCCGATTTTGCGATGCCGCGGCGGCGGAAATATTCAGCGATGGTCAGAAGAACGATGGAGATACAGACGAGGATGGTGCCAAGCGCCATCACCGCCGGAACCTTGGCCGGGAAGCGGAACTGCCCGAAGATATAGACCGACAGCACGGTCTGATTGCCGCCAAGGAAATAGGCGATGATGAATTCATCCAGGCTGATGGTGAAGCTGATCAAGAGCGACGAGATGATACCAGGCATCACCAGCGGCAGGATGATCAGCCGGAAGGTCGAGGCCGGGGTTTCACCCAGATCATATGCAGCTTCCTCCAGCGAGCGGTCAAGCGACTGGAAGGCCGAGGTCAGGATCGCCACCGCAAAGGGCGTGCAGATCAGCACATGCCCCAGAATGATGGTGAACAAGGACAGCGGCACGCCAATCGCGATCAGCACGACCAGCAGCGCCATCGATACGATCATTTCCGGCAGCACCATGGGCAGCATGATCAGGCCCAGGATGCCGGGCTTGCCCGGAAACTTGTAGCGGGTCGAGGCGCGGGCGGCGAAGATGCCGAGGATGGTGGAAAACACCGCCGCCGAAACCGCGATGGTCAGCGAATTGCGGAAGGCGATGAACAGGGTCTTGTCCGCCCACATCTCGGCGAACCAGTTGGTCGTGAACCCTTGCAGCGGGAAGGCAATGACGCGGCTGTCGTTGAAGGCAAACAGCGGCAGCAGCATGATCGGTGCATAGAGGAAGGCCAGATAGGCCAGCGCGTAAATGCGCAGCGACGGGTTCTTCCTCATTTGCTCTGCCCCCTCAGGAAGCGGCGGTTCAGCAGAAGGAACACCACCGATACCACGGTCACGATCAGCATGGCGGTCACCGCGATGGCCGATCCCAGCGCCTTGTCGTTCTGCTTCAGCATGATCGCCTCGATCCGGTTGGCGATCATGGGAAGCTTGCCGCCGCCAATCAGTTCGGGCGTCACATAGTCACCGATGGTCGGGATAAAGACGATGAGCACCGCCGCAATGACACCTGGCATCGACAGCGGCAGCGTGACACGGATGAAGGTCATCAGCTTCGACTCGCCCAGATCCTGCCCGGCTTCCAGAAGCGAGCGGTCGATCTTTTCAAGGCTCACGAAGATCGGCAGGATGGCAAAGGCCGCATAGGCATGGGCCAGCGTCATGATCATCGAGCCGAGCGAATAGTTGATGATGGTCAGCGGCTCGCCGATGATACTAAGGCTCATCAGCCCCGAATTGATCACGCCGTTATAGCCAAGGATCACCTTCCACAGGAAGACGCGGATCAGGTAGGAGGTCCAGAACGGAATGGTGATCAGGAAGATCCACATCGACTTGCGTTCCGGTTTCACATGGAAGCTGACGAAATAGGCCACCGGATAGGCCAGCAACACCGTTACCAGCGTCACCACGCTGGACACCGTCAGCGACCGTATCATCAGCGCCTGGTCGATACGGCCGGTCCAGACCTTCAGGTAATTGTCGAAGGTCAGGCCCGAGGAGAGACCCACCTTGCTGTCGACCATCAAAGAATAAAGCACCACTGCCGCCAGCGGGGCGGCAAGCAGCAGGATCGCATAGATCGCCGTGGGCGATACGAGCGCAAGCCCGTTGGCCGCCTCGGAATTTCTGAAGCGGCCGCGTGCAGCCCCCTGTTCCATCATGCCCCCTGTCCAGAACGGCCCGGCACCTTGGGGCGCCTGTTGCCAATTGCTTGTTCCTTATACCCGATTTTCTGGCATAGGGCCGCTCACAAGAAAAGGGGAGAAATCGGATATCCGGCCTGCGAGGCCGGAACAGACCATGGACATATCTTTACAAGACCATGAAATCTCGCAAAAAATAATTTGATCATTTTTTCATGTGCCGCCAGGCCTGCCGCTGCGGAATTGCCGCAAAATCCGACAGGTCGGCCAGGCTTCGCACAAAGCCCGGCAGCCTTGAAAACAGCGCCGCAACCGGCATGGGCCGGAATCAGACCGCCATATCCGACGGCGGATGCCCCAGAAGCCGCGCCAGAGTCGCAACCGCGCTGGCATAACGATCCGCAGGAATTGCCCCCGCCAGCGCGATGCGCAGCGCATGCGGCGCCCGGCCATGGATCAGCGCATATTCATCGGCCTGCCGGATCAGCACGCCCTCCGCCTCCGCCTGCCGGGCGAAGGTCGAGGCCCGCCAGCCCGAAGGCAGCGGCACCCACAGGAAGGGCAACCCCGCCTGCCAGCGGATATCGAACCGCCCCAGCGCATTCACCGCCGTCATCAACCGGCTGGCAAACACTTCCTGCACCTTGCGGCGGATCTCCTGCGCGGCCCCGCTTTCCAGCAGTTCCAGTGCCAGATCCGACACCGGCCGCGCCAGCGCGAAGAACCCGTGCTGCGCCGTCAGCCGCCCCGCCTCGCCCATGCCTGAGGGGCAGACCACATAGCCGAACCGAAGAGCCGCCGAGACCGATTTGGACATCGACCCCACATACCACGTCCGTTCCGGCGCGATCGCATGCAGCGTGGGCAGATTGCTTTCCGTGATCGAATAGCAATCATCCTCGATGATCTGAAGGTCATAGCGGCGGGCGATGGCGGCGATTTCGGCGCGCCGCGCCGCCCCCATCCGGCAGGCCGTCGGGTTCTGGGCCTCGGGCGTCAGGACAAGGATCTGCGCACCATGGCGTCGGCAGGCGGCCTCCAGCGCGTCGGGCAACATGCCTTCGTCGTCGATTTCCACCCCCACCACATCGGCGCGCACCAGTCGCGCGGCATGACGGATGCCGGGATAGGCCAGATCTTCGGTCAGGATAACCGGCCGGTCGCCGCGCAGGCAACAAAGAAAGACCAGCAGCAGCGCATTCTGCCCGCCATGGGTCAGCGCGATATCCTCCGGCCCGAAGGCGCCCAGAAGACGGTCGGACAGCCAGTCACAAATGGCGGTGCGCAAAGGCGCCTCGCCCCGCTGCGAGGGATAATCATGCCAGGCCGCATCCAGCCCCTGCCCGATCTTCTGCAACGCTTCCGAAAAAGCCGCACCCTGACCGACATCGGGCAGTTGCGGCGACCGCAGATCAACCAGCCACGGCTCGTCACTGAGGTCACGCTCCTGAAACAGCGCCTGAGTCGGCCCCAGACGCGGCGCACGGGCGGCAACGAACGTGCCGCGCCCCACCGTCGCGGCCAGCAGCCCCTCCTGCGTCGCAAGCTGATAGGCGCGGCTCACCGTGCCCGGCGTCACATGCAGCCGCCAGGCCAGATCGCGCACGGTCGGGAGCTGCGCACCGGGCGCGAGCTCTCCCAGACGGATCGCCTCGCGCAATGCGCGGGTCAGGGCGAGATATTTCGGCCCCGGATGGCTGTCGAGGTCCGGCTGCCAATTTGTATCAGTCACAATCTAGCCCTCGCATTCGCCACGCCGCCATTGTATCAATGACACATAACCGAAACCGAGGTTTGTATCAATACAAAAGGTGCCATGATGACCCGGACCGATCTGACCGCCCCCATGCTTTCGCTGCCGCCCGTGTCGCGGCTGGTGTTTGCCGTGGCGCATAAGGTGATGACCTGGGAACTGCGCCGTCAGGCGCGCCGTGGCATCGCAAAGCTCGACACCCATCTGCTGCGCGACATCGGCCTCGACCCGATGACCGCCGCGCAAGAGTCGCAAAAGCCGTTCTGGCGCGACTGACCCCATTCCCTTCCTGTCGTACCCCTGACTGGGCCGGTTTTCCGGCCCTCTTTTTTTGCCTGCTTTTGCCCGCGCACCCGCCGCAAAGCAAAAGGCCCGCGGAACACCGCGGGCCTTTCGTAAAACCGGAAAACCGGATCAGCGCTTCGAGAACTGGAACGAACGACGGGCCTTGGCCTTGCCGTATTTCTTCCGTTCCACAACGCGCGAGTCGCGGGTCAGGAAGCCCGCCGCTTTCAGCGCACCGCGCAGCGAGGGTTCGTAGAGTTGCAGCGCCTTCGAAATGCCGTGCTTCACCGCACCGGCCTGACCCGACAGACCACCACCGGCAACGGTGGCGTAAACGTCGAACTGGCCTTCGACATTGGCAACCTGGAACGGCTGACGCAGGATCATCTGCAGCACCGGGCGGGCGAAGTAAGCCGCCATTTCCTTGCCATTGACGGTGACCTTGCCCGAGCCGGGCTTGATCCAGACGCGGGCAACCGCGTCCTTCCGCTTGCCGGTGGCGTAGGAACGGCCCAGCGAATCGCGCTTCGGCTCACGCACGGGCGCTTCGGCAACCGCGGCAGCCTCGCCCGAGACGGCCGCTTTCAGATCGTCGAGGGATTTGATGTCAGCCATGATCAGGCGCTCCGGGTGTTCTTGGGATTCAGAGCCTTCACGTCCAGGACGGTCGGCTGCTGCGCTTCATGCGGATGCTCGGCCCCGGCGTAAACGCGCAGGTTGGTCATCTGCTGCTTGCCCAGACGGTTACGGGTGATCATGCGCTCGACGGCCTTGGTCACCACGCGCTCGGGATGCGCGCCTTCAAGCACTTCGCGCGCGGTGCGCGACTTGATGCCGCCCGGATGGCCGGTGTGCCAGTAGTAACGCTTGTCATTGCGCTTGTTGCCGGTCATCTGCACCTTGTCGGCGTTGATGACGATGACATTGTCACCCATGTCCATGTGGGGGGTGAAGGTCGGCTTGTTCTTGCCGCGCAGGATATTGGCGACAATCGTGGCGAGGCGGCCCAGAACGACGCCTTCAGCGTCGATCAGGATCCACTTCTTCTCGATATCCGCCGGAGTAGCGGTGAAGGTTTTCATATCAGACCCATGGAATTGTCGGGACGCGGACGCCCCTCTATCTCGGATGCGGGCTTTTCCTGCATTTCCACGCGCCGGTCAAGCGTCGCGCAATCAATAATTTTCAGCAAAAACATATACATACGAAATAGGTATCAAAATACCCCAAAATCCGCCTTCATCTTGGCCCAAATATCCCCGCCGGAGGCCCCCGGAACCGGGCGGCGCAGCCCGCCCGGTGACAGAAAAGCTTGCCGCCGCAGGCGGCGCCATCTGAAAAGTTACCGAAGCACCGGGGGGTTCGCAGGGTCCATGCCGGGCGCCTGCGGCGCGGGTGGCTCTGCCGCCACCGGCACCGGCAGATCGAAGCGCAGCGCGACGCGGGCCATGGCTGCTACCACCGCCGTGTCCCCGTCCAGGAAGGCCACATCCATCTCGCCCGCCTCGACGCCCGAGAAGGTCAGCGCCTCGGCCGCCGCACGGGCGAGCGCGGTCTGTGCGCCTTCCACCGCATCGACGAAAGCCAGCATATGCCCCTGTCGCCCGCCCTCATAGATCACCGCCGCCAGCAGCGCATGCGCCGCCAGACCACCCGCACGGGCGAGTTTCGCATCCAGCCCCTCGATCAGGCCTTGCGGCAGCCCACGCGGTGGCTCGAACCGCTCGGGCCGCGCCTCGGCTTCCTCGGGGCCATGGGCCAGCGTTTCGGCCAGCCAGTCCACCGCGAAGGGTGGCAGCAGCATCGAGGACGGCGCCACCCCGAGATTCACCCCCAGCCCGATGCCCTGCCCGGCCAGCAGCCCGGCGATCACCCGACCCGGCAGCGCCGCATAGGGCGCGGGCATGCCGGTGAAAGCGCCCAGCCTCTCCTCGGTGTCGAACACCAGAACCACCGGCCCGTCCTCAAGATCAAAGACACGCGGCGCCAGAGTCTCGCCTTCGGCTTCCTTTTCCAGCAGCAGGATCATCTCGCCATCGGCGATCCGCTCATAGAACCGCAGACGCGGCGCGTCATCGCCGTCGGGCGCGGCGGCCATGGCCTCATAGGCAAGATCAAGCGGGGTCATCGGGGCCCTCCATCGCGGCGCGGATGCGGGCGCGCAGCTCGGGCAACAGCTCGGCGGCGAACCACGGGTTGCGTTTCAGCCACCCGCTATTGCGCCAAGAGGGATGAGGCAAGGGGATAATCCCGCGCGCCACCGTGCTGCGCCAATCCGCCACCACCTGTGCAACCGGGCGACGGTCGTCCAGATGCCAGCGGATTGCCGCCCCGCCCACCGCCAGCACCAGCCGTGCCGCGCGATGTTCAGCCAGCACCCGCGCCCGCCAGGTCTGTGCGCAAACGGGCGGCGGCGGCAGGTCGCTGCCCCTGGCATCGTAACCGGGAAAGCAGAAGGCCATCGGCAGGATCGCAATGCGGCTCCGGTCATAGAAGGCAGCCTCGTCCACCCCCATCCAGTCGCGCAGCCGATCGCCCGAAGGATCGGTGAAGGGCTTGCCCGACTGATGCACCCGCAGCCCCGGCGCCTGCCCCGCGACGATCACCCGTGCCCGCGCGCCATGCCACAGCACCGGGCGCGGCACATGCGCGGTTGCCGTCGCCGCAAAGCGCGCAGCGCACAGCCGGCAGGCGGCGATTTCCGCGGCAAGTTCCTGCATCCCCTCCGGTGCCTCGTTGCAACACCGGCGCCGCCCCGCCCCTGCGTGCCGTTGCCGCGCCATACCCCCGAGGATAGGACAGCACAAAGACCAGCGCCATGGTGAACTGATGTATCGCGTTTCCAGCTTCATCCTGCATTTCGCCCGCGCCCTGCTGGCGGGCAGCCTTGTGGCGACCCTCTGGGTCAATCTCGATCCCGCCAGCTATTACGATGTGATGGAGCATGGGCTGTTCCCGCTGCCTTTCCCCGGCTGGATCGTTGCCGACCATGTGCGTGCGACCCTGATCACGCTGACTTCTGACCTGCTGATGGCTTTCTTCTTCTTCCTGCTGGGCAAAGAGCTTTGGGAGGCCAACATGCTGGAGCGCGGTGCCCTGCACGGGCGGCGCGGAGCGCTGCCCTTCATGGCCACCATGGGCGCGGTCGGTGGGGCGGTGCTGGTCTGGCTGCTGGTCTCGGCCCTGATCGAAACGGCGGAAGAGGCCAGTTTCGGCAGCGGCTGGGCGGTGCCCGTCGGCTGCGACGTGGTGATCGGCTATGCGATCGGGCGGCGGCTGTTCGGGCCGCAGCATCCGGCGCTGCACATGTTGCTGCTGATCACCATCGGGGCGGAACTGGCGGGGTTGCTGGCGCTGGCCCTGATGCGCCCGGACGAGGCGCTGCGCCTGCTGTGGCTGCTGCTGCCCCTTGCGGCGGCGGCGGGGGTCTGGCTGCTTTACGGCCGCCATGCCCGGTCGGAGCGGGAAACCGAACGTCAGCGGGCGCTGCACCTCTGGCCCTATGTAGTGGCAGGCGCGCTGAGCTGGACCGGCGTCGCGGCGGCGGGCCTTCCGGGCGCGCTGGGGCTGCTTCCGGTCATTCCGGCCATTCCGCATGCTCGTCGTGCCTTCGGCCTGTTCGCCGAGGCAGAGGAGTTTCTGCACGATCCGCTCAACCGCTTTGCCCATCTGCTGATGCGGCCACTGGTGGGTGTGCTGTTTCTGTTCGGCCTGACGCGCGGCGGCATCGACCTCGGTGCCTTTGCTCCTACCACGCTCGTGACGCTTGCCGCCTTCTGGATCGGCAAGCCGCTGGGCCTGATGGCGGGCACGCTGATCGCGCTGCGCCTGTTCGGCCTGCCGCTGCCGCAGGGGCTGACCCTTGCCGACATGGCCCGCATCGGCGCCATCGCCGGAATCGGCTTCACCGTGCCGGTCCTGTCGCTGGATACCGCCATCCCCGGTGGCGCCATGGCCGAGGCCGCCCGCCTTGGCCTCGCCCTGACCCTGCTGGCGGGGCCGCTGCTTCTTCTGCTGTCCCGCGCCCGTCCGTCCCGCTGACGATTGCCAAACCCGGCCTGCGGCTGACATAATATAGCCTGATTGCTTTTGCATATCGGTGCGGTAAAGCGTGACGAGGTATTAAGGAATATGCCCTATCCGGGGAGACAACCGGAACGGATCGAACGCATCAGGCAGATGCGGTGAGGCCCCGATGATCGAGTTCGAGAACGTCAGCAAGTCCTTCTGGACCGGCAAGCAGCGCAAGGTCATCCTTGACCAGGCGTCGTTCCGGGTCGAGATCGGCAAATCGCTCGGCATTCTGGCGAAGAACGGCACCGGCAAGACCACCATCATCAACATGATGGCCGGGCTGGAAAAGCCTGACGAGGGCCGCGTCATCCGCACCTCGCGCATTTCCTTCCCTCTGGGCTTCATGGGCGGGGTGGTGAACAAGCACACCGCCACCGAAAACTCGCGCTACATCGCCCGGCTTTACGGCCTTGACCCCGATTATGTCGAAAGCTTCTGCCGCTGGCTGTGCGGGCTGAACGAATATTTCGACATGCCGGTGGGCACCTATTCCGCCGGGATGCGCTCGCGGTTCAGCTTCGCGCTGATGCTGGCGCTGGATTTCGACATCTACCTGATCGACGAGGGTATGCCTGCCACCACGGACCCCGAGTTCAACCGCAAGGCCGGGTCGATCCTGAAGCAACGTCTGCAAAACACCACCGTTGTCGTGGTCTCGCATCAGGCCTCGACACTGGAAAGATTCTGCCACCAGGCCGCCGTTCTGGCGGGTGGTCGGCTTTACATGTTCGACTCTTTGGAAGAAGCGAAACGTCTTTATGACTACAAAGCTAACGGCTAAGCGATTCCGCATTCGTCGCCCCGATCCGGTGCAACCGCTGCCCTCGCGCGCGGCGGAGAAGCCTGCGCCGAAGGACGGCATGCTGTTCGAGCAGCCGGAAGACGGTTTCGGCGACATGACCTTTGTCACGCCACGCCCGCAGGACCAGGGGACGACCCGCGATATCGGGCCGACCGATCTTGAGGCGATCCGTCGCGAGGGGCTGACCGGGCGGCAACTCCGGCTGGCACGCCGTCTGGCACAGAAGCATGAAATGCCCGCCACATCTGATTTCGATGCGGTGCGGCTGCTGCGGCAGGCGGGGATTGATCCGTTCCAGCGGACCAACCTGATCGAACTGGTTGGTGGCACTGAAACCGAAGCGGGCGGGGATGGCGGAGGGCTGCCGCCTGCGCCGGGCAGCCGCGCGCTGGTGCCCGAGGGCGACGGTGTAAAACTGCCGCAGACCATCAAGCCGGTGCAGGTTCCCTCGACCGAAGTGCGGGCCGAAACGAACCATGCGGCCGAAATCATGCGCATCCAGCGCGATCTGGCCCGCCGCCGCCGCCGCCGCGCGGCGCTGCTGTCGCTGCGACTGATGTTCTTCATCGGCCTGCCCACGCTGCTGACAGGCTTTTACTTCTTCTTTGTCGCGACTCCGATGTATGCGACAAAAACCGAATTCGTAATCCAGCAATCCGGCGACAGCATGGGCGCGGGTCGCGCAGGGGGCCTGGGGGGCCTGCTGACAGGCACCGGCTTTGCCACCTCTCAGGATTCGATCACGGTGCAGGGGTATCTGCAATCACGGGATGCGATGTTGCGGCTCGACGCCGATCACGGCTTCCGCGCGCATTTCGAAAGCGACCAGATCGACCCGATCCAGCGCCTTGCCCCGGACGCCAGTTTCGAATCCGCCTATAAGGCCTATACCCGCCACATCCACATCTCCTATGACCCGAGCGAGGGCATCATCAAGATGGAAGTCGTGGCGGCCAACCCCGAGAAATCTGCCGAATTTGCCCGTGCCCTCGTCGGCTATGCAGAGGAACAGGTGGATCAGTTGACCCACCGCCTGCGCGAGGACCAGATGAAGGGTGCCCGCGAAACCTATGAGAATACCGAACGTGATATGCTGGCGGCACAGCAGAAGGTGGTCGACCTTCAGGAACGCTACAAGGTGCTCAGCTCCGAGGTCGAGGTCAGCCTGATCACCACGCAGATCGGCAATCTGGACACCCAGCTGACCGCCGACCGGCTGTCGCTGCAACAGATGGAAAGCAACGCCAATCCCAACAAGGCGCGGATGGAGCCGCTGAAACGCCGGATCGCCACGCTGGAAAGCGAAATCGCCAATCTGCGCGCCAAGCTGACCGAGGCGGGCGATGGCCAGCAAAGCCTTGCTGTCGTGCAGGGGGAACTGATGGTGGCGCAATCCGATGTGGAAACCCGCCGCCTTCTGCTGGCGCAGGCACTTCAGGCGATGGAGGCTGCGCGGATCGAGGTCAACCGTCAGGTGCGGTATCTCTCGCTTTCGGTGAGCCCGATTCCGCCGGACGAGCCCACCTACCCCCGCGCATTTGAATATACCATGGTTGCACTGTTCATCTTTGCCGGTATCTACCTGATGATCTCGATGACCGTCGCCATCCTGCGCGAACAGGTCTCGGCATAAGGAGAGACGGATGAAACAGGTGCAGATCGGCGGCTTGACCGCCGGGAACGACCAGCCGCTGCTGGTCATCGCGGGGCCCTGCCAGCTGGAAAGTCTGGACCACGCCCAGATGATCGCGGGCCGCATGGCCGAGGCCTGTGCGGCCGCCGGGGCGCAGTATGTGTTCAAGGCCAGCTACGACAAGGCCAACCGCACCAGCCTGAAAGGCAAGCGTGGTCTGGGCATGGATGCCGGGCTGAAGGTGCTGGAGGCGGTGCGCGCCATGGGCATGCCGGTCCTGACCGACATCCATGATGCCGAACAGGCCCGCGCGGCAGCGCAGGTGGTGGATGTGATCCAGATTCCTGCCTTCCTCTGCCGCCAGACCGATCTGCTGATCGCCGCCGGGGAAACCGGCGCGGTGGTGAACATCAAGAAGGGCCAGTTCCTCGCGCCCTGGGACATGGCGAATGTGGCCGAAAAGGTGGAAAGCACCGGCAACGACCGCATCCTGCTGACGGAACGCGGCGTCAGCTTTGGCTACAACACGCTGGTCGCCGACATGCGCAGCCTGCCGACCATGGCGCGCTCTGGCTGGCCGGTGATCATGGATGCCACCCATTCGGTGCAACAGCCCGGCGGTCAGGGCGGCAGTTCCGGCGGGCAGCGCGAATTTGCCCCGGTCATGGCGCGCTGCGCCGTCTCCATCGGGATCGCGGGCGTGTTCATCGAAACGCATGAAGCGCCGGACAGCGCGCCTTCGGACGGGCCAAACATGATTCCGCTGGATCAGATGCCTGCGCTCATCGACAGCCTGATGGCTTTCGACCGGCTGGCGAAGGCCGATCCGCTGCGCGTCTGAACAAACCCTGCAACGCCCGGGACGCTCTGGCGCCTCCCGGCATCAGTGGCAGGCGGAGGCCCTAGGCCTCTGCCGCGTTCGTGCGGGCGGCAAGGCTGCCCCCGGCCCAGGCTTTCAGCACCCGGAACAGCACCAGAGGGACCAGCCCCAGCGCCAGAACCAGAACGATGGTTCCGGTGACATCAAAGCCCTGAAGGAACAGCGCCGAGGCGAAAGCCGCCAGCGGGAAGGTAAAGGCCCCCCACATCGGGCTGAAACCGCTGACCGTGATCCAGCGGGCCGCCCCGACCAGCGCGAGGAAGATGGCCCCCGAGACGGCCAGAAACGCCAGAGCCCAGTCATTCAAGCCCAGAAGGCTCGCGACGCTGGACAGCAGGCAGGCAGGAGACAGGTGAATCGCCAGAAGCGGCCGAAGCGGCGCCGGCGGAATACGGCGGAACAGTTGCCACAGCGAAACCGCCCAGATCGCCAGCGCGGCCAGGCCAGTGGCGGCAAAGATCAGCAGCGACAACCCGATCAGCCCCAGGGGCGCGGCGCTCAGCCCGCCGATGATGAAGCCCACGAAATGCAGATGCCAGGCAGGGGTCACCTCGCGCGCCTCGGCCGGGCCGGTGGCAAAACTGTAGATCAGCGCAGCAGCCAGCGCGGCATGCAGGCCAAGACCCGCAAAAAGCAGCCCCTGGGCCATGGCCGGAACATAGGGCAGAATTGCGACGGAGGTCAGCAGCAAGCCCAGCGACCCCGCCGCAAGGCCCGCCCGGCCCGGCAGCACCCGCAGATCCTCGAACAACACCGAAGGGCGGCGGGTCAGCTTTACCAGATAGCCGAAGGCCGCGAACAGCCAGAGCGCGACGGCAGCACCCAGCACCATCTCGCCGATCTCCGCAGGCAGCCCCAGCGCTGGCAGCCCGCGCCGCAGGGCAAGACCCAGGCCAAGAGCGCCCATCAGAACCGGAAACACTGCGGGCGGCATCCGCGCGAACAGCGCCGGGCGGCGCGGCGGAAACTCGGGCGGCGGATAGACGCGCGGCCGGTTCATCTGCGGTGCGGGCTTGGGGTCGGGCATGGGCACCTCCGGTTCGGGTTGTCCCAGCCCTAGCCTATCGGAGGAAACCGCGAAAGTGCGGCAAAGCCGCACCCTGCCGGATCAGCGCAGATAGGGAAACCAATCCTCGCGCAGGCGCTGCCCCGGCTGCATCTCGTGCCCCGGATAGGGCGGCGAGGTTCGGCCCGGCCGCTCCACATAGCATGCATCGTCCCCCACCAGCCGCAGGCTGAAGGCGCGCCGCCGCGTAGCGGCATTGTTGCCGCGCGCGCCATGCAGCGTGCGATAGTTGAAGGCCACGGCATCGCCCGGCTCCATCTGCCATTCGCGCACCGGCATGCCTTCGGCATCCGGGTCGGGGACCGGCATGTATTTTTCGCTGTCGGGGTAGAAGCTCGTCTCGGCCAGCCAGCGCGTCGGCAGCACTTCCTTTTCCCACCGATGCGAACCCGCGACACAACGCAGGCTGGCCTCGCGCACCGGGTCCAGCGGCGACCAGAAGCTGACCGTCTGCTGCCCCTCGACGAAGTAATACGGGCCGTCCTGATGCCACGGCGTCGGTTTCGAGGTGCCCGGCTCTTTCACCAGCACATGATCGTGGAACATCTGCACCCGGTCAGACGCCATCAGCTTCGCCGCCACCTCGGCCACGGCGCTTTCGCGGATCACACGCTCGAACTCGGGAATGCGATCCCAGTTGCAATAGTCATCGAAGAAGCGGCCGCCCTCGCCGGGCTTGAGGTTCTCGGCCGCATAGGGGCCTGGTTCGGCCATATTGCGCTCCACCCCGGCGCGCAGATCCTCCACCCAGTCGGCCCAGAGGCCACGGACCAGCACCACTCCTTCGGTCTGGTAGGTTTCGATCATTTCGGGGGTGATCTCGATCTTCGCCATCGCGGGCCTCCTGTTGCGCTTGGCAGAAAGGTGACGCGTGGCTAACATAGTTTCAAATAATATCTTCGCATGTTCGAGATAGGTAAATGCTATCAGTTACCCTGCGCCAACTGGAGTATGCCGTGGCCGTGGCCCGCAACGGCGGCGTGACGGCTGCCGCGCAGGCACTGAACATCAGCCAGCCCGCGCTGTCGGTCGCCCTGTCTCAGCTGGAGGCGCAGCTCGGCAAACCGTTGTTCCTGCGGCGCCCACGCGGCCCCGCCGTTCCCACCGCCTTTGGCCGCGATTTTCTGGAAGCGGCAGAGACCCAGCTGGCCTCCATGGCGCGGCTGATGGCGGGGGATGCCGCGCCCGCCGCCCCGGTGCGGCTTGCGGTGTTCGAGGATCTGGCGCCGGTGATCCTCGGTCCCCTGCTGGCAGCGCTGCCCGCCGACCTTCCCGTCACCCCCGGAGTGCTGGGGTTCGAGGCGATGACCGATGGCCTTGGTCGCGGCCAGATCGACCTTGCCCTGACATGGGATCTGGGCCTGCCGCTCAGCGTGACGCGGGAAGAGGTCGCCCGCGTGAAGCCGCATGCCGTCATGGGTCCGCGTCACCGGCTGGCGCTGCGCGCCGGGGTGTCGCTGGCGGAACTGGCCGATGTACCGCTTATCCTCGCCGATCAGGGGCTGTCAGTCGGGCATATGCGGGCACTATTCGCCCGGCGCGGCCTTACCCCCCGCATCGCCCATCGCACCGCGACGCTGGAGTTGATGCGCTCTTTCGCGGCCAACGGGCTGGGGGTCGGGCTCAGCTACACCGCGCCGGTGCCGGGACAAAGCTATGATGGCGCCGCGCTGGTAACGCGCCCGGTGCTGGATGCCGGTGCGGGCGAGCCACTGGTGCTTGCCGTCGCGCGCGACAATGCGCTGTCGCCTGCGGGCGAGCGGCTGGCCCGTCTGATCGCCGCGCGACGGGGCTTCTTGCCGAAAGGCTGAACCCCGGTCAGGATCGCCCGAAACAACAGGGAGATTCCGATGAGCGGCCACGCCTACGAGACCGGACGCCTCAACCTGCCCTTCGTGGGCATTTCCACCTTCGGCAAGCGCCCCTATCAGGCCGACTGGAGCCGGATCGAGGCTGATGTCGCCGTGATGGGGGCGCCGTTCGACTTCGGCACCCAGTTCCGTGCGGGCGCGCGCTTTGGCCCACGGGCGGTGCGCGAGGCGTCCACGCTGTTCAGCTTTGGCCATGCCGGCGCCTATGATCACGAGGACGATTGTACCTATCTTGGCAGCGATGTTCGCATCGTGGATATCGGCGACGCCGACATTGTGCATACCGACACCGAGACAAGCCACGCCAATATTGAGGCCGGAGTCCGCGCCATCCTGAAGGCAGGCGCCTTGCCCGTGGTGATCGGTGGCGACCATTCGGTGAACATCCCCTGCATCCGCGCCTTCGACGATCAGGGCCCGATCCACATTCTGCAAATCGACGCGCATCTGGATTTCGTCGATGTGCGTCACGGTGTCCGGCACGGCCATGGCAATCCGATGCGGCGCGCGGCGGAGAAGGATTATGTGACCGGGATCACCGCGCTGGGCATCCGCAATGTTTCTTCCACGACGCAAGAGGGATATGGGGCCGCGCGCGCCATGGGCGACGACATCCTCAGCGTGCGACAGGTGAGGAAGCTCGGTTGCGACGGGGTTCTGGCCCGAATCCCGAAGGGTGCGCGGCTTTACGTCACCATCGACATCGACGGCTTCTGCCCCTCGATCGCGCCGGGCACCGGCACACCTTCGCACGGCGGGTTCCTTTACTACGAGGTGCTGGAGATCCTGCAAGGTGTCGCCCGTGACCACGAGATTGTCGGCATTGATCTGGTCGAGGTGGCGCCAGACTACGACCCGAGCCAGTCAACGGCCATCCTCGCGGCGCAGGTCTTGCTGAATTTCCTCGGTTTCATCTTCCATGCGCGGTCACAGCGGTAACACAAGGCCGGTCGGCCCAAGGTTCACCAGCCTGGCGCCCGTGCCGAGCTTGAACCCGGCAAGGCCCGGATTGCCCGCATCGACAGGCCCAAGGTCGATGCGGGTCACGCCGCGCCCCCGCAGCAGCAAAGCAGCGTGCCAGAGCATCGCGCGATGCGCCTCGATCCGGCGCCCCTCTGCGCTGGTCCAGGCGATCAGATAGGTCGCCGCCGCGCCATGGATCAGGAACAGCATGGCAGCCAGCATCCCGCCCTTGCGGGACACATGCAGGATCAGCCGCTCCCCCCGCCAGGCGGCGAGAAAGGCGGCCCCCAGATTGCGGTAACCGCGCGCCCTGCCCTGCGCGATATCCTTGTTCAGAAGGTCTTGCAGGATTGCATCGTGACCCTCTGAAATATCTGTGCATTCTGACGAATTCAGATGACCGCGCCATTTCGGGGCCAGTGCCTTGCGCAAGGCCTCTGACGTCGGACTCACATCCCATTCCGCATGGTGCCGCGCCGTGATCAGCGGCAGAATCCCCGCTGCTGTGCTGGTCGCCACTGTCACCCCGGCATGACGTGCCAGAGGCGCGAGGCATATACTGGGCGGCGGTCGGTGAATCATCCGCAGGCCGCGCCGTGTAATCACCTGCACCGGGACGTTGTGCAGCAGCCCACGCTCTGCCCGCGCCCCGAGTCGCACCAGAGCCGCCCCATAGCTGCGGCTTTGCTGCAAGGGCGGCGCGGGGACCAGTATGTCCCATTCGGAATCGGTCAGACTTTTCATTCCGCCATTAACCGGCAGGAAAGTTTAAGATGCGATGAAGCGGTCATGGAGAAGTTGCCACAACCGCCTCGCCTGACACTTTGGGTGCCCACGCTGATCGCACTGGCGCTATCGCTGCTGTTCCTCGCCGGGCTGGCGCTTGTTTCAGCGATAGAGCAGCGAACGGCCGTTGTGGAACAGGTGCAGCTTGGCCGGATCGGCAGTCAGATGCACCGCGCTGTGCCGAAGCCCCTGATGGATACCCGGCAGCTTCGCCACCACCGGCGCCGCCTCGCCCGCGCGTTTGAAATAAAGCAGCGTCACCTCGCCAAGCGCCTCGGTAATTTCCACCTCGCCGGTGTAAAGCGCGGGGGTGTCACTGGGCACCATATCCTCGGGCCGCACCCCAAGGTTCACCGCCAGCCCCAGATCCGCGTCCCCGGTGGGGATCGCCGCGATGGCCTCGCCGCCGCCATCCAGCTTGACCCGCGTCTCGGCGCCGGTGGCGACAATCTTGCCGGGCAGCAGATTCATGGCAGGGCTGCCGATGAATTGCGCCACGAACTCGTTCTCGGGCCGTTCATAAAGCTCCAGCGGGGTGCCAACCTGTGCGATACCGCCACCAGCCAGAACCACGATACGGCTGGCCAGCGTCATCGCCTCCACCTGATCATGCGTGACGTAGATCATGGTCGATCCGGGCATCGCCTCTTTCAACTGCGCAATCTCGATCCGTGTCGCCACCCGCAAGGCAGCGTCGAGGTTCGAGAGCGGTTCGTCGAACAGATAGACCTTCGGGTCGCGCACGATCGCCCGCCCGATGGCCACGCGCTGCCGCTGCCCCCCGGAAAGCGCCTTGGGCAGACGATCCAGATAGGGCGTCAGTTGCAGGATACGCGCGGCATTGTCGACCGCCGCGTCAATCTCCGCCTGCGGCTTCTTCGCGATTTTCAGCGCAAATTCCATATTCTGCCGCACGGTCATATGCGGATACAGCGCATAGGACTGGAAGACCATGGCGATGCCGCGCTGCGCAGGCGGCACTTCATTCATACGCACACCGTCAATGGTGAAATTGCCGCCGGTGATGCGCTCCAGCCCTGCGATCATCCGCAACAGCGTGGACTTTCCGCAGCCCGAGGGCCCGACAAACACGATCAACTCGCCCGTCTTGATATCGAGGTCGATGTTCTTCAGAACCTTGACCTCACCATAGGCCTTTTCGACCCCGGTCAGCTTCAGATCGGCCATAAGCGCCCCTCCCTCAGACCCGACGGGCCAGGCAATAGTGCCATGGACCCAGGTTAGCCTTTCCTTCGATCACCGGCTGCGCGCCAAGAGCACCGCCAATCGCCTCCCACCGCCCTTCGGGCAGGTGAATGTCTTGCGATGCTTCTCCCAGATTGAACGCACAGAAGAATTCTTCCGCGCCCTGCCGGGTGAAGCGGATCACCGGGCCCTCGGCCGTAATTCCGGTCATATCGCCATAGCGCAGCACCGGATGGGCGCGGCGGAAGGCCAGCGCGGCGCGGTAGAATTCCAGCATGGAGTCCGCCACGCCTGCCTGTGCGCCAACGGCCCGCGCCAGATGCGGTGCCGTCACCGGCAGCCAGGCGCGCGGACCCGCAGTAAAACCACCCTGCGCATTGTCCTTCTGCCAGGTCATCGGTGTGCGTGCACCATCACGACCCTTGAACTCGGGCCAGAACTCGATTCCGTAGGGGTCTTGCAGATCCTCAAAGGCAATTTCTGCCTCGGGCAGCCCCAGCTCCTCGCCCTGATACAGGCAAACCGAGCCACGCAGGCACATCAGGAGCGCGGTATAAGCCTTTGCACCCTCTTCCGAAAGCTGCCAGCGGGTGATGTGGCGCACCGTGTCGTGATTTGAATAGCTCCAGCACGGCCATGCATCCGGCGCAGCAGCGGCCATACGGGCAAAGGTCGCCTGCACCCCCTCGGCGGTCAGGCGCCTGGGTTGCAGCATCTCGAACGGGTAGCACATCTGCACCTTGTCGCCGCCCGAAGTATATTCGGCCATGATCTCCAGCCCGCGCTGCGCATCGCCGACCTCGCCCACTGCGGCCGCACCGTAAGGCGCCAGAACGGCACGGAATTTCCGCAGGAACTCAAGGTTCTCCGGCTGGTTCTTGTCGAACAGATGCATCTGGTGGTTATAAGGGTTCACCGCGGGCGCAATGGAATCGTTGCGCAGTTCCTTTGGCAGCGCAGGATTGTCGCGCAAGTATTTATCTGCGAAATAGAAATTGATGGTGTCCAGTCGGAAACCATCCACTCCGCGTTCCAGCCAGAACCGCGCAACGTCAAGCTGCGCTTCCTGCACATCCGGGTTGTGGAAGTTCAGATCGGGTTGCGAGGTCAGGAAGTTGTGCAGGTAATATTGCTCGCGCCGTGCATCCCAGCTCCAGGCCGAGCCGCCGAAGATTGACAGCCAGTTGTTCGGCGGCGTGCCATCAGGCTTCGGATCGGCCCAGACATACCAGTCGGCCTTCGGGTTATCCCGGCTCTGCCGGCTTTCGCGGAACCACGGATGCTGGTCGGAACTGTGCGACAGCACGAGGTCGATCATCACCCGCAGACCCAGATCATGTGCCCGCGTCACCAGCGCATCGAAATCGGCCAGTGTGCCGAACATCGGATCGACGCCGCAATAATCGCTGACGTCATAGCCGAAGTCCTTCATCGGCGAGGTGAAGAACGGGCTGATCCAGATGGCATCGGCGCCAAGGGCCGCGATGTGGTCCAGCCGCGCGGTGATACCCGGCAGGTCGCCGATACCGTCGCCGTTGCTGTCCTGAAAGCTGCGCGGGTAGATCTGATAGATCACTGCGCCGCGCCACCAGTCGGGGTCTTTGGGAAGGGTCATGGGTCTCTCACTTCACGGAGCCGGCCAGCAGGCCGCGCACCAGGTATTTCTGCATTGCGAAGAACACGATCAGCGGCACCGCGATGGACACGAAGGCCGAGGCGGCAAGAATTTCCCACTCGCCTCCTTTCGACCCCATCAGCTCGCGCAGGAGGCCGGTCATCACCAGCTGGTCGGGGTTGTTGCCCAGGAAGACGGTGGCGACCAGCAGGTCGTTCCAGGTCCAGAGGAACTGAAAGATCGCAAAAGAAGCCAGCGCCGGAAAGCTGAGCGGAAGGATGATCTTGAGGAAGATCTGGAAGTCGGTCGCGCCATCGACGCGCGCGCTTTCGATGATCTCGCGCGGCAGGCCGACCATGTAGTTGCGCAGAAGGTAGATCGCCAGCGGCAGGCCGAAGCCGGAATGCGCGAGCCAGATCCCGATGTATTCCTTGCCGATGCCCAGTTGGTTGTGCAGCTTCAGAAGCGGGATCAAGGCCATCTGCAAGGGCACGACCAGCAGGCCCACCACAGCGGCGATCAGCAGCGCGCGGCCCGGAAACTCCATCCACGCCAGTGCGTAGGCCGCGAAGGCCGCGATCAGGATGGGGATGATGGTGGCGGGAATGGTTACCGTCATGGTGTTGAGGAAGGCGCGGCCCAGCCCCTCCGCGAACATCACGCGGCGATAGTTGTCGAGCGTGAAGCGCGGCGGGGTGACGGAGCTGACGAAGATGCGGGGCGAGCGGCCCTCGAACTGCGCGGGCGCGGTCAGGCGGTAGTCCCCATTGGCCTGCACCGCCAGCTTTACCCCGTCCTTCAGATCGGCCTCGGCTCCCGGCGCGAAGGCATCCGGCGCGCGGGAGTTCACGCCGAAGGCCGTGACCTCGCCCCCTGCGCCGTCAAACACATTACCGTCGATCACCCAGAGCGGTCCGTCCTGCCGTTGCGTATCTGCATCCCCGGCGCGATAGACGATGTTCTGTTCAGCCGGGAACAGCGACCGCCACCAGCCCGAGGTGGTGATCTGGTCGCGATCACGAAAGGACGAGACAAGCAACCCGATGGTCGGCAGCACCCACAGAAGCACCAGCGCGGCGGTGGCCAGATGCACGGCCCAGACCAGCGAGGACTTGGTTCCTGCGATATTGTCCATCAGCGCATCTCCTTCCGGGCATTGCGGATGTTCCAGATCATGATCGGCGTCACCATCAGCATGATGACCAACGCCACGACCGAGGCGCGCCCGGTATCATTGCCGCGGAACATCCAGTCGAACATGAGGTTCGCCAGCACCTGCGTGCCCCACTGGCCATTGGTCATCGCCAGCACGATGTCGAAAACCTTCAGCACGGTGATGGTGATCGTGGTCCAGACCACTGCAATGGTGCCCCAGATCTGCGGCACCTTGATGCGGGCGAAGATCTGCAAGGGAGAAGCACCGTCGAGGATCGCGGCCTCCACCGTTTCCTCGGGGATGCCGCGCAGTGCTGCGGACAGGATCACCATGGCAAAGCCGGTCTGAATCCAGATCAGCACAATCATCAGCATGAAGCTGTTGCCCGGCTCCAGCGTCAGCCAGGTTTGAGGCTGCCCGCCCAGCGAGACCCAGATCGCGTTGAGCATGCCGATCTCGGTCTGGCCATCGCCGCGATAGTCGTAGATGAATTTCCAGATCACCGAGGCCCCGACGAAGGAAATCGCCATCGGCATGAAGATCATCGCCTTGGCAAAATTGCCCCAGCGGATACGGTCGGTCAGGGCGGCGGCGATCAGACCGAAGAAGGTCGATGCGGCGGGCACCACCAGCAGCCACAGAAGGTTGTTGCGCATCGATTCCCGAAACTTGGAATCGCTGACCAGCCACGAATAATTGTCGAAGCCGACATAGGTCTGGCCGGTGGAATCGTGGAACGAATACCAGACCGACACGAAAACCGGATAGACCAGATATACCGCCAGCAGCAGCACGGCAGGCAGCAGGAACAGCCAGGGCCGGATCTGGGCCGCACGGGCGATATTGCGCCCGGCATCTGCCCCGCGTGGTGGCAGCAGCGTATCGAGGATCAGGTTCGACAGAAAGAAATAGGCGACGCATCCGAAGACACCGATCACGATGGTGCCGCCCGCCATCAGTAGCTGTTCCATGTTTCCCCCAAGCCTCCAAGACAGCCGCAGACTCCCCGCCCGGATTGCTCCGGGCGGGATGCACTCGTTACATCGCGCGTTTTACTTCAGCGTATCCCAGGTCTTCTGGATCTCGGCCGCCACGGCCGCCGCATCCTTGCCACCGGAATAATCGACCATGCCGGTCCAGAAGGCCCCGGCGCCGATTGGTCCGGGCATCAGGTCAGAGGCGTCAAAGCGGAAGGTGGTGGCGTTCAGCAGGATGTCGCCCATCTTCTTAAGCGTCTCGTCGCCGTAAGCCTCGGGGTTGACGCCCTTGTGCGGGGTCAGAAAGCCCTTCTGCGCCATCCAGACCTCATGCGCGATGGGCGTTTCGAGGAACTGGATGAAGGCGCGCGCGGCGGGGCTGTCCTTCATCATCCCGAACACCGTGCCCGCGCCCAGCACTGGCTGGCCCAGATCCTTGCCCGCATAGGCCGGGAAGTAGAAGAAATCGGCATCCTGCCCGATCACCGTGCCTTCGGGGAAGAAGGACGGAATGAAGCTGGCCTGACGGTGCATGTAGCAGGCTGGCGGCGAGGCAAACAGGCCCTTCGGGCTGTCACGGAAATCGGTGGAGGCGACACCGCCCGCGCCCCCCGCCACCCAGACATCGTTGCGCGCGAAGGCGCCATATTCCTCGATGGCATTGACCACGATGGGATCATCGAACTTCAGATCATTGCTGACCCAGCGGTCATAATTCTCGGGCGTGGTGGTGCGCAGCATCATGTCCTCGACCCAGTCAGTCGCAGGCCAGCCGGTCGCCCCGCCCGAGCCAAGCCCGATGCACCACGGCGTGCCGCCGTCATCGACGATCTGCTGCGACAGCGCCTTCAGCTCTTCAATGGTCTTTGGCACTTCATAGCCCGCGTCCTCGAAATTCTCGGGCACATACCAGACCAGCGATTTCAGGTCGGCCTTGTAGAAGAAACCGTAAAGTCCCGGCGTGCCATCCTTGCCGGGGAAGGTCGCCAGATCGACCCAGCTTTGGCCGGCAGCATAGTTTTCGGCCACCCATTTCGCGGTCTCGTCGCCCAGCGGCACCACAAAGCCCTTGCTGGCCAGATCGCGCAGCAGGCCAGGCTGCGGGAAAACCGCGATATCGGGCGGCGAGCCCGCCTGCGCGTCAATAACGATCTGCTGTTCAAAACTGTCGGAGCCGCTGTAATTCACCTTGGCGCCGGTTGCCGCCTCGAAATAGGCGATGACGCTTTCGACCAGATCCTTGTCAGGCCCAAGCCAGGGGCCAAGGATCGTCAGTTCCTGCCCCGACAGATCCTGTCTGAACGCCTCGAAGCTGTCCCAGTTCAGCCGCGCATCCTCGCCCGGCGCGAATTTCAGGTCACGCGCCCCGGCCTGCCCGGCCATCAGCGCCAGAACCGCCACACCGGCGCACAGGCTCCGTTTCATTGTCATCCTCCCGTTCCTCCTCCATCGGTGCTTCATTCCGGCACCATCCCCGTCGCGGAATCACATTTCAAACCGCTTTGGATTGGCACAGCTAAGACATCCCCGGCCCGGCTGTCAACGAATCTTCGACAAAAGTCGCACGCAACCCGTAAGATCACGGCAGAAAAACAGATGATTTGGGCTTTGACGCCCCCGCCCCGGACGGCTAACATCCCGGCGAATTTGAAACGCTTTGGCTGCACGCACATGAATCTCAAGGAGCTGGCCCGCAAACTCGACCTGTCACCCACAACGGTGAGCCGGGCCCTGAACGGCTATCCCGAAGTGAACGAGGCCACTCGCGAAAGAGTAGCTGCCGCAGCCAAAAAATACAACTACCAGCCGAATACCCGCGCCATCCGGCTGGCGACAGGGCGCGCCATGGCCGTGGGCCATGTCATTCCGCTGGCGACACGGCACGAGATCGTCAACCCGGTCTTCGCCGATTTCATCGCCGGTGCGGGTGAAGTCTATTCCCGCAACGGCTATGATCTGCTGCTGTCCGTCGTTTCGGACGATGATGAGGAACGCGCGTATCGCGAACTCAAATCTCGGGGGACGGTCGACGGGGTGATCGTGCATTCGCCACGGATGCGCGATGAGCGCATTCCGCTGCTGCACGACCTTGGCATCCCCTTTGTCGTCCATGGCCGCGCCACCGACAGCCCGCGCCCCTACCCCTGGGTTGATGTGAACAACCGGCGCGCCTTCCAGCGGGCCACCGAATTCCTGCTGGATCTCGGCCATCGCAGGATCGCACTGATGAACGGGCTGGAATTCATGGATTTCGCGCTACGTCGCCGGGCCGGATATGAGGCTGCGCTGGCTGCACGCGGCATTCCCGTTGATCCCGCGATCATGGCCAGCGAGGAAATGACGGAAACCAGCGGTCACCGGCTCGGGGCGGCGCTGCTGTCCGGCCCCAACCCGCCCACGGCCTTTCTGGTTTCGTCCATCATCATGGGCCTTGGCATCCGCCGCGCGATTGAAGAGCGCGGTCTGCAAATGGGCCGGGACGTTTCCGTCATCGTTCACGATGACGAGCTGAGCTATCTGCGCAACGGTGACGACCTGCCAATCTTCACTGCCACCCGGTCTTCCGTGCGCGAGGCCGGGCGGCAGGCGGCGGCCATGCTGATCGGGCTGATCCGGGGTGAGGCGGGGGCGCCGCGCGAGTTGCTGATGGAGGCAGAGTTGATCATCGGTCAATCCACAGGCCCGCATCGTGGCTGATCCGATCCCGCCGCGCGCCACCTTCCCGCCGGGCTTCCTGTTCGGTGCCGCCACCGCCGCTTATCAGGTGGAGGGCACGCGTTTCGGCGGCTGTGGCCCCTCGCACTGGGACACTTTCGCCGCCACCCCTGGCAATGTGGTGCGGGCCGAGGATGGCGCGACCGCCTGCGACCATTACCACCGCTGGCCCGAAGATCTGGACCTTGCCGCCCGCGCCCATATGGATGCCTGGCGCTTTTCGACCAACTGGTCGCGGGTGATGCCGGATGGCATGACGGTGAACCCCGAAGGGCTGGATTTCTATGACCGGCTGGTCGATGGCATGCTGGTGCGCGGGCTGAAACCGTTTCTGACCCTGTATCACTGGGATCTGCCCGCTACGCTGGCCGATCTGGGTGGCTGGCGCAACCGCGACACCTGCGCTCGTTTCGCCGATTTCGCGGAAATCGTGACCCGGCGTATTGGGGACCGCATCGCCGCCACGGCCACAATCAATGAGCCATGGTGCGTGGCTTGGCTGTCGCATTTCCTCGGAGCCCATGCGCCGGGCCTCCGCGACATCCGCGCCGCCGCCCGCGCCATGCACCACATCCTGCTGGCACATGGCATGGCGATGGAGCGGCTGCGCGGGCTGGGACAGCGCGATCTGGGAATCGTGCTGAACTTTGACCGTGCGGTGCCTGCCAGCGACGCCCCCGCCGACCTTGACGCCGCTGCCCGTCAGGACGCGATCTTCAATCGCTGGTTCATCGAGGCGATCACGAAAGGCGCTTACCCGGCCGAGGCGCTTGAGGGACTGGCGCCGCATCTGCCGCAGGGCTGGCAGAACGATATGACGGTGATCCGTCAGCCGCTCGACTGGCTCGGCGTCAACTACTACACCCGCCACATCCATGCCGCCGCCCCCGGCCCCTGGCCCGCCACGCGCGAGGTGGAAGGCCCGCTGCCGAAAACCCAGATGGGATGGGAAATCCACCCCGAGGGGCTGGAACATTTCCTGACCCGCCTCGCCCGCGATCACGTCGGCAACCTGCCGGTCTATGTCACCGAAAACGGCATGGCACTGGCCGAGCCGCTGGACGATTCCACCCGCACGGCTTTTGTCGCGGCCCATCTGCGCGCCACACAACGCGCCATCGCGGCGGGTGCCAATGTGCAGGGGTTCTTCTACTGGTCGATGCTGGACAATTACGAATGGGCCGAAGGCTATGAAAAGCGTTTCGGCCTCGTGCATGTTGATTTCGAGACCTTGGCAAGGACCCCGAAAGCATCTTATCACGCGCTCGCACAGGCATTGGCACACAACTGATGCCCCTACGGTTGCTCTGGCCCGGCATCCGCTTATGCAACGGAGGAAAGCATGAGTGACCCCTTCTCGCTGGTAGCCGACATCGGTGGCACCAATACCCGCGTGGCCCTTGCGGATGGCAAGACCATCCGGCCTGACAGCATCCGCCGCTTCCGCAACGCCGAGTTTCCGGGGCTGGAAACCATCCTGCGTCGCTATCTGGATGATGCGGGGGTGAAAGATTGCGCAGGCACCTGCATTGCGGCGGCAGGTCCGGTGCAGCATGGCATCGCGACGATGACCAACCTGAGCTGGACCATAGACGGCGCGGCGCTGACGCGTGCCACCGGCGCCGAACGCGTCGCGATCCTGAACGATCTTCAGGCGCAGGGCCATGCCCTTGGCCATATCGCCGAGGACAAGCTGGCCCGCATCATCGACGGCCCGGTGCAGTCAGAGGATGCGAAACTGGTGGTCGGTGCAGGCACCGGCTTCAACGCAGCGCCGGTGCATGACGCGCGCGGGGTGCGCATCGTCGCCGCCTCAGAATGCGGCCATATCAACATGCCCATTCGCACCGAGGCCGATCTGCGGCTCGCCCGTTTCGTGGAAACCGCTCACGGCTTTCCGGGGGTGGAGGATGTGCTGGCCGGTCGCGGGCTGGAGCGGCTTTACGCCTTCGTGCGCAGCGAAGCCGGTCATCCGGGCGAAAAATCCGCTGCCGAAATCATGGAGGCCCTCGCCGAAGGTGACCCGGAGGCCGAGGCTGCCGGGCGCCTTTACGTTCGCCTGCTGGGGGCCGAGATCGGCAATCTGGCACTGGTGCATCTGCCCTTCGGCGGCATTTTCCTGATCGGCGGTGTCGCCCGTGCCTTCCAACCCTATCTGGAGCGGTTCGGTTTCACCGAAGCCTTCCGCGACAAGGGGCGTTTCGCGGGCTTCATGGCCAATTTCACCGTTTCGGTGATCGAGGATGATTATGCCGCACTGACCGGATGCGCCGTCTACCTCGATAACCTCTGAAAATGCAGAAAAGCCCGCCGGTTGGCGGGCTTTTCTTGTTTTCGTTATGAAGATCAGGCCGCAGCGACGGCGCGCCTGGTCAGCACCTTGCACAGATGCGCGCGATAGGCGCCGGTGCCATGCAGGTCGCTGATCATGTTGTCGCCCGACAGGCTCAGCCCCTCCAGCGCCTCGGGCGCGAAATTCGCGCTCAGCGCCTCTTCCGCCTCGGTCCAGCGGAACACGCCGTCATTCGACGCCCCGGTGATCGCCACCCGCACGCCATCGGCGTATTTGGCGACAAACACGCCCGTGAGGGCAAAGCGCGAGGCCGGCTGGTTGAACTTCACATAGGCTGCCTTCTGCGGGATCGGCAGACGCACGGCGGTGATGATCTCCCCCTCTTCCAGCGCGGTGGCGAACATGCCCTGAAAGTAATCGTCCGCCGCAATCTCGCGCCGGTCGGTGACAATGGTTGCCCCCGAGGCCAGCGCCGCCGACGGATAGCAGGCCGACGGATCATTGTTGGCAAGGCTGCCACCAATGGTGCCCCGGTTACGCACCGCCGGGTCACCGATGTTCCCGGCCAGCGCCGCGAGTGCCGGATACTGCGCCGCCGCCTCGGCCGCCACCACCGCATGCGGCGTGGCCCCGCCGATCACCAGCGCACCGCCTTCCGCCTTGACGCCCTTCATCTCGGCGATGCCGGTAAGACTGACCAGCATGTCGGGCTGGTTCAGGCGCTGTTTCAGCGTCGGGATCAGGGTCTGGCCACCGGAGAGCGGTTGGGCACCCTCCTCGGCCAGTGCCTTCACCGCCTCTGCGATGCTGGAGGGTTTGACGAATTCGAAGTTGTACATCCTGACCTCCTCAGCCGTTCAGCGCCGACCAGACACGGGCGGGCGAAACGGGCATGTCGATATGGGTGATGTCGGTGCGACCGGCACGATGGAAGGCGTCGATCACCGCATTGATCACGGCGGGGGGCGAGCCGATGGCCCCGGCCTCGCCGCAGCCCTTCACCCCCAGCGGGTTGTGGGTGCAGGGCGTGACGCAGCTGTGATCCACCTTGAAGAACGGCACATCCTCGGCGCGCGGCATGGCGTAATCCATGAACGACCCCGACAGAAGCTGGCCGTTTTCATCGAAAACGCAGTTCTCCATCAGGGCCTGACCGATGCCCTGCGCCAGCCCGCCCTGCACCTGACCTTCAACGATCATCGGATTGACGATATTGCCGAAATCGTCTGCCGCGCTGAAGGCCACGATCTCCACCTTGCCGGTTTCGGGATCGACCTCGACCTCGCAACCATAGCCGCCCGACGGATAGGTGAAGTTGGACGGGTCGTAGAAGGCGGTCTCCTCCAGCCCCGGCTCCATGCTTTCCAGCGGGTAGTTATGCGGCACATAGGCGGCCAGCGTCACCCCCGACCAATCCACCGACTTGTCGGTGCCCGCGACCGAGAACTTGCCGTCCTTCAGCTCGATATCCGCTTCAGACGCTTCCAGAAGATGCGCCGCTATCTTCTTGGCTTTATTGATGATCTTGTTCGTCGCCTTGACGATGGCCGACCCGCCGACCGCAAGGCTGCGCGACCCGTAGGTGCCCATGCCCATCGGCGTGTTCGAGGTATCGCCATGCACGATCTCGATCTGGCCTGCGTCAATGCCGATCATCTCGGCCACCACCTGTGCGAAGCTGGTCTCGTGCCCCTGACCGTGGCTGTGTGAGCCGGTAAAGACCGACAGCGAGCCGGTGGCATTCACCCGGACCGTGGCGCTTTCGTAAAGCCCCGCGCGGGCGCCAAGCTGCCCCACGAGGTTCGAGGGCGCGATGCCGCAGGCTTCGATATAATGCGCCACGCCAAAGCCGCGCCATTTGCCCCGCGCCTTCGCCTCGGCTGCGCGCGCCTCGAAGCCCGCGTAATCCGAGATTTCCAGCAGCTTATCCATCGTGGCGTGATAGTTGCCGGTATCGTAGACCACGGCGACCGGGGTCTGATAGGGGAACTGGTCGGGCTTGATGAAGTTCTGGCGGCGCAGCTCTACCGGGCTGACACCCAGCTCACGCGCGGCCTTGTCGACCAGGCGTTCCAGCTGGAAGGTCGCCTCGGGGCGACCCGCGCCGCGATAGGCATCGACCGGCACGGTATTGGTGAACACCGCCTTCACGTTCACATAGATCAGCGGCGTCCGATAGTTGCCCGCCATCAGCGTGCCGTGCAGCCAGGTCGGGATCGACGGTGCGAAGGTCGAGAGGTAAGCCCCCATATTCGCGTAGGTTTCCGTCCGCAGCGCGGTAAAGTTGTTGTCCTTGTCCAGCGCCAGTTCGATCTTGGTCACATGGTCACGCCCCTGCGCGTCGGAAATGAAGGCCTCCGAGCGGGTCGATGTCCATTTCACCGGCCGGTTCAAGGTCTTGGCGGCATAAGTAACGAAAGCCTCTTCGGCATAGTGATAGATCTTGGACCCGAAACCGCCGCCGACATCCGGCGCCACCACACGCAGTTTGTGTTCAGGGATACCCAGCACGAAAGCGCCCATCAGCAGACGGATCACATGCGGGTTCTGCGAGGTGGTATAAAGAGTGTGCATGCCACCGGCGCTGTCGAAATCGCCGACGGCGACGCGCGGTTCCATCGGGTTGGCGACCAGACGGTTGTTCACCAGTTCCAGCGTGGTGACATGAGCCGCGTTCTTGAACGCCTCTTCCACCGCAGCCTTGTTCTCTTCGACAAAACCCCAGTCATAGCAAAGGTTTGAGCCGATCTCTTCATGCACTTTCGGCGCATCGGCGGCAATCGCAGCCTTCATGTCCAGCACCGGGGTCAGTTGGGTGATATCCACCTCAACCGCCTCTGCCGCGTCGCGCGCCTGTTCCAACGTTTCGGCCACCACAACGGCGATGGGGTCGCCGACATGGCGCACTTTGCCCTCGGCCAGAACCGGGTGCTTGGGCTCCAGCATCGGCTTGCCGAAACGGTCGGTCACCTGCCAGCCACAAGGAATGCCGCCCACGCCCGCGAAATCGGCCGCGGTGAACACCTTCACCACACCGGGCATCGCCTCGGCTGCCGCCACATCCACCTTGTTCAGCGTGCCATGCGCCACATCCGAGCGCACAAACCAGGCATGGGCCTGGCCGCGGATATTGATGTCGTCCGTATAGCGGCCCTTTCCGGTCAGGAACCGCACATCCTCGCGCCGCTTGGTGCTGGCGCCGATGCCACCGTCTTTCGGCATGAATACCTCCCTTATAGCGATACGTCAGAAACGCACCGCAAATCCCTGTTCCTGAATCTTATTCCGCTGCAATCTGCCCGACATCCTGCCCCGAGGCCGCCAGCACCGCCTTGACGATGTTGTGGTAGCCCGTGCAGCGGCAGATATTGCCTTCAAGATGGTGCCGCACCTCGGCTTCGGTCGGTTTGGGGTTGTCGGCCAGCAGGGCCGCCGCGCTCATCACCATGCCAGGGGTGCAGAAGCCGCATTGCAGGCCGTGGTGATCCTGAAACGCCTGCTGGATCGTCGACAGCGATCCGTCGGCATTCGCCATGCCCTCGATGGTCCTGACTTCGGCGCCCGCCACATCCTGCGCGAAGGTGGTGCAGCTTTTCACCGCCTTGCCGTCGATATGCACGACACAGGCACCGCATTGCGAGGTATCGCAGCCGACATGGGTGCCGGTCATCCCAAGCCCCTCGCGCAAAAAGGTGGAAAGGAGCGTGCGCCCTTCCACCTCGCCGGAAACGGACTTGCCGTTCACCGTCATCGAGACTTTCGCCATTTCTTCCTCCCTGGCTTTATTGCGTGCTGGGTTGCGGTTCTCAGCTGATCAGCTTCTTGAACCAGCCCTTTTTCTGTTCCGGCGCGGCCTCGTCGGCGGCAGCTTCGGCCTCTGGTTCTGCCGGGCCCTCGACGGCCTGCTGGAACCGCTCGAAGAATTCATCGGCCATCTTCTTGGCAAAGCCGTCGATGATGCGGCTGCCAAGCTGCGCCAGCTTGCCACCGACATTGGCCTCGACCTCATAGCTCAGGCGTGTACCCTCGGGGATCGGCTCGAACCGGACCTTGGCGCCGCCCTTGGCAAAGCCCGCTGCACCGCCCTTGCCCTCGCCGGTGATGGTCAGGCTTTCGCCTTCCACGATGTCCGAAATGGTAACGACGCCGGTAAACTTGGCCTTTACCGGGCCAACTTTCTGCACCACCACGGCCTCATAGCCATCCGCGACGCTGCCGGTCACGCTTTCGCAGCCCGGCACCGCGGCCCGCAGCATCTCCGGGTCCAGAATGGCGTCCCATACCGTTTTCGGATCGGCCTTGATGTCGCGCTGGTCTGTGAGTTGCATGGAAATCCCCCTCGTTCTGACCTACGCTAACAGCAATCCGGCGCAGGCCGCTATCAAACCATAGTCGTAAGTCTCACATCCCCGTGGGGAGTCGGGCAAGCCAGGATTCCAGCGCGCGCGGGTCCAGTGGTTTCAGGAACAGTTCTGCCCCCAGATCGAGGCAGGCGCGGCGGATGCCGGTTTCGCGGCCCGCCGTGATCAGGCTGACCGGCAGATGCGGGTGCCGTGCGCGGATCTCGCGCAGGAAATCAAGGCCCGAGCGGCCCTCGCCAAGCTGCTGGTCCACGATGAACACATCGGGCAGGATACCGATTTCCTCGATCAGCGCCTCGGCCTCTTCGGCATTGGCGGCGTCCAGCACCGTCATGCCCCATTTTTCCAGCATCAGGCCAAGGGCACGGCGCAGGTCAGGTTCGTTCTCGATCAGAAAGACAATGCGATCCGGCGTGGGCCGCGCGGCAGGTTCGATGCGTGGCGGGGCGGGCAGTGCCTCCACTCCCGGTTCGGCACGGGCAAGCTGCACCATGAAGCAACTGCCACGCCCCGGCTCGGATTGCAGGCCAAGCGGATGGCCAAGCGCCGCGCAGGCGCGTTCGACGATGGCAAGGCCCAGCCCCATGCCTTCAGAGGCAGAGGCCGGGGCATCCAGCCGGTGAAACTCGCGGAAGATGGCGTCCTGATCTTCCTCCGCGATGCCGGGGCCGGTATCGCGCACCTCCAGCCGGATCAGCCCGCCCTGCCGCCGCACGCCCACCAGAACCCGGCCCTGCATCGTATAGCGCACAGCGTTGCCGATCAGGTTTTGCAGGATGCGCCGCAGATAGGCCGGGTGCGACACCACAACGGCCGAACTGGGCATCACGGTCAGCCGCAGCCCCTTGGCGGCGGCGATGGCGGCAAATTCCTCGCGCAGCGGATCGAGCACCCGGTTTAGCGTCAGCGCGCGCGGCGTCACCGCCAGACGGCCACTTTCCAGCTTGGAAATATCCAGCAGCGCACCAAGGATGCCTTCTACCTGCACCAGCGCGTTCTGGGCCTTGGTCACGGCCTCCTCCGCCGCCGGGTCCAGTTCCTCCGCCGGGATCGAGCCGATGAACAGCTTGGCTGCCGACAAGGGTTGCAGCAGGTCATGGCTGGCTGCCGCGACGAAACGCGCGCGGCTGGCATTGGCGCGTTCGGCATCGGCCAGCGCATCGGCCAGCTCCAGCGTGCGTTCGGTCACGCGCGCCTCCAGCGTTTCATTCACCGCAGCCAGCGCCGCCCGCGCCGCGCGTTCGGCGGTGATGTCGGTGAAGCTGAGCACGAAGCCGCCATCCGGCATTTCCTGCGCATCGGCCTGAAGGATGAACGGCCCGCGCCGCAACTCGAAGCTCAGCGTCTGGCGTTGCTTCGCCGACGCCCAGGAGCGCAGCACTTCGGCGGTCATGCCATCGCCAAAGCTCGCCTCGGCACCAAAGCGTTCCATCAGCGTATCGAAGGTGACACCCGGGCGAAAGCGCGTCACGGGAATCGCCAGCAGATCACCCAGTCGCGCGTTCCAGCCCACCAGCCGGGTCGCGCTGTCGAAAATGCAGACCCCCTGGCTGATGTGATCCAGCGTGGCGCGGATGATGCGGGCCTGATCGTCCAGCATCTTGCCGCGTTCCTCGCGCTCCAGCCGGATGATATCGGTCACATCGGTCTGAAGGATCACGGTGCCGCCATTGGCAGTGCGATGCTCGGACACCTGCAACCAGCGGTCCCAGATCAGGCGCACGTTGAAGATGACATGCCGGTCCTGATGCCGCCGGCGCCGGCGCACCGCCCAGTCCTGCGGCGTTTCGCCTGCGGGCAGCGCCATGAAGCGCGAGCGGCTGACAAGGTCGATATAATCGTCAAAGGCAAGACCGGGGCGCAGATGGTCACGCAGGTCGAGCATCTGCATGCAGAAGCGCGAGTTGCACATGACCAGCACCTCGTCGGGGCCGAACAGGGCAAAGCCTTCCTGCACCGTCTCGATGGCATCGGCGAGGTTGCGTCGCGCGGCTTCGGCCTCGTGATTGGCGTCGGCCAGCCGGGCATTGGACTGGTTCAAAAGGTCCAGCGCCCGTTCCAGATCACGGGTACGCGCGCGAACCTGATCTTCCAGCAGGGCCGCACGCTGGAACTGGGCATAGGCGGCGCCGCTGTCGTCGGTCACCTGCTCGACCCGGCGCATCAGCACCTCGGCAATGGTCATCAGCTTTTCACGCTGACGTTCCGGCGGATCGGCGGGGTTCAGCAGGCTGGCGGCCCGCGGCGTCCGGTCAGGCATCGCGTCTCAGACCCCTGGCGGGTAGATGGCGACGCCGGTCATGGTCTGGTTCACATGCATGGAATTGAGCTGCTCGCCATAGGTGGAAAAACCGACCACCCGATGATCGCGCAGAATGGCGGACAATGCACCGGATTTCTGTTTCTCCATCGCCTCCATCCGGCGCAGGATGCAATCACAGGCCAGAATGGCCGCTGGCGCGCTGCCGATGGCAAACGCATCCAGCTCGCGCTGAAGGTGGGTCACCATGTCCTGCGGCTCGGCCAGCGTCAGCACGAGCCCCTCGTCGATGGCGGAAAAGAACACCAGATCGCCGTCAGGCGCGACGCGCTGGATGGCGCGCACATGATGTCGCCCGCCGATCCGCACCACCACCGGATGGGCGGCGAAGGTGAACGTATCCAGCTGGCCCGGATCTTTCCCCAAAAGCCGCGCATATTCCCGTGCCGCCGGTTCGGCATTGATGCAGCGCACGGTGCGGTTCGCCGGATTGGCTTCAGTCACCACCATGCGGGTTTCGGTCGGCACCAGATGATCCAGGTTGAACACCTTCACCCGGCAGCGTGACCGCACCATGGCAAGCACCGCCGCATTGCGCAGCGCGCGGCCCTCGTGGATCACGAATGTCTCGCGGAAGCGCGTGCCGTCGGCAGCCGATCCGCCAAACAGCGGCACCGGCCCAAGGCCCGAGGCCAGCGCGGCGGTCAGTTCATCTTCGCGGGTGGACAGGCCGTCGACCATGAGAAAGGCAAATTCATGTTCCCAGGTCGGTGCGCGTTCCGCCAACCCGTGCCGGCTGCGGATCAGCCGCCCGATCAGCGCGTCACGTTCGATAGTGGCCAGATCGGGAATCAGCAGGATGTCAGTGGCGAAGTATTCGGCATGAAGCCCGAAGGCCACGATACTGCCTTCCGCATAGCCGTCCGCCGAAATCTCTCCCGCCGTTGTGCAGCCGATCACCGGAGCGTCAAAGGCGTCTTCGGCCAGCAGTGCCGCCAGATCGGCCTCGGGCGAGATGAACAGGAAGATGCAGGCGAACGGTCCCGCCCCCAGATCTGCCGCCAGACGCGCAGCGGCGCCGGGCGTTTCCGCAGGCACCTGCGCCGTCGCCACCAGCCCCTCGCCGATCCCCCCGAGCACCCGGCGCCTCAGCCGTTTTCCGGCATGATGGCGCTGAAGCTCGCCTCGCCGGCGATCAGCACGGCCTGAGTGCGGCTTTGCACCCCCAGCTTGCGCATAATGGCGGTCACATGTGCCTTCACCGTGGTTTCGGCAATCGACAGGTCATAGGCAATCTGCTTGTTCAGCCGCCCCTCGCAGATCAGTTGCAGGATCTTCGCCTGCTGCCGGGTCAGCAGCGCCAGCCGCGCCAGCGCCTGTTCGCGCGAGGTCACCGGCCCGTCCTCGTCATCGGGGGGCACATAACCTTCGGGCTGATAGATACCACCTGCCCGCACAGCCTCGAACGCGGCGCGAAATACCTCGCGCCTTGCGTGTTTCGGCACGAAACCCGCCGCGCCTGCCTGAAACACCGCCGCGATGACCCGGTTATCGGCAAGGCTTGACACCACCAGCACGGGCGCAGAGCCCGCCGCAGCCTTCAGCCGGATCAGCCCGTCAAGGCCGGTCACATCCGGCAGGTTCAGATCCAGCACGACGATATCGGGCATCGGCGACAGTTCCAGCCGCGCCAGCGCCGTTTCCAGCCGGTCCACCGTTTCGACCTGCGCCACCCCTGCCACGGCGCGCAGCGTGATCGACAGCGCGTCGCAGAACAAAGGATGATCGTCGATGATCAGCGCCGTATTCACCACACGTTCCGCCATGGCAAGACCTCCGTTCCTGCGATCAGTTTACCCCGGCGCGGGCGGGTGGCAAGCAAGCCGAAAGTCGTGGTTTCAACCAAACTTCCGGCCTGTCCGACCTCAGGTCACCACATCCGGTTCGGTCCGTCCGGTATGCGCGGCGATCTTCGCCAGCGCATGTGCCGCGCGGATCACCGGGGCCAGCGCCTCTTGCGGATCACGGTCCAGCCCCTCCGGCCCCGGCGTATAGCGTTCCAGATAAACCCGCAGCGTCGCGCCTTCCGTCCCGGTGCCGGAAAGCCGCATCACGATGCGCGAACCATCGGTGAACAGGATACGCACGCCCTGCTTCTGGCTGACCGAGCCATCGACCGGATCGGTATAGGCAAAATCGTCGGCACCCGCGATCTCCATGCCTTCCACGCTTTGCCCCTTCAGGCCCGCGAGGCTGGCCCGCAACTCAGCCATCATCGCATCGGCCCTGTCGGTGGCAATCGCCTCGAAATCGTGGCGGGAGTAATAGTTACGGCCGAATCTTGCGAAATGTTCGGCCATGATCGTGGCGACCGATTGCTGGCGCACGGCCAGAATGTTCAGCCACAGCAGCACCGCCCAAAGCCCGTCCTTTTCGCGCACATGGTCTGACCCGGTGCCAAAGCTTTCCTCGCCGCAAAGCGTGGCGCGGCCCGCGTCCAGCAGGTTGCCGAAGAACTTCCACCCCGTCGGAGTTTCATACTTGCCGATTCCCAGCGCATCGGCCACCAGATCGGCGGCGGCCGAGGTCGGCATCGACCGCGCAACGCCCGCCAGCCCCCGCGCATAGCCGGGCGCCAGATGGGCATTGGCGGCCAGCACCGCCAGACTGTCCGAGGGCGAGACATAGACGCCGCGCCCCACCACCATGTTGCGGTCGCCATCGCCATCGGATGCTGCGCCGAAATCGGGGGCATCGGCTCCCATCATCTCGGCCATCAGCTCGTGCGCCCATGTCGGGTTCGGGTCGGGGTGCATGCCGCCGAAATCCGGCAAGGGCGTGCCATGGGTCACGGTGCCCTTGGCCGCACCAAGGCGGTTTTCCAGAATTTCCGTGGCATAGGGGCCGGTTACGGCGCACATCGCATCAAAGCGCATGCGGAAGCCGCCCGCAAACATCGCCCGGATCGCCGGGAAATCGAACAGGGTTTCCATCAGCGCGGCATAGTCGGTCACGCTGTCAACCACCTCGACGGCCATGCCATCCACCGTGGTGGCCCCGATGCGGCCAAGGTCGATGTCGGCCGCGTCGGAGATGCGGTATTCGGTGATCTCGGTCGTGCGCCGGAACATGGCCTCCGTCACCGCTTCGGGCGCCGGACCGCCGTTGGCCATGTTGAACTTGACCCCGAAATCCTCCTCGGGGCCGCCGGGATTATGGCTCGCCGACATGATGATGCCGCCATCGGTTTTATTCAGCCGGATCAAATGGCTGGCCGCCGGAGTTGACAGAACGGCATTCTGACCGACGATCACCTTCGCCGCCCCGTTGGCCGCTGCCATCTTCAGGATGATCTGCGCCGCACGGTCGTTGAAATACCGCCCGTCACCGCCCAGAACAAAGGTCTTGCCCGCCGCGCCGCCAATGGCGTCGAAAATGGATTGCACAAAGTTTTCAAGATAATGTGCCCCCATGAACACCGGGGTTTTCTTGCGCAGGCCCGAGGTGCCCGGCTTCTGCCCGGCGATGGGCTGGGTGGCGATGGTCAATACGGTCATTCTGATCCTCGATCAAAGTCTGCCGAAAAGACAAGCACGGAATGCGCCGGAACCTCAAGCCCCGGCACGGCGGGTTCCCGCCCGGCATCCGGACGGGTGGTATCCAGTTCCAGCCGCCAGCCCGGCGCGGTATCGGGCAGCGTCAGTTTCACCGCAGACCCCGTATTGAACACGGCGAAAATCGCCTCACGGTCGGTCAGGTCGCCTTCGGCTGCGCGGCGCAATTCGACGCAAAGACAACGGAAGGCCGGGTCGTGCCAGTCCTCGGGCCGGGGCGTGGCGCCATCGGCGCGGCGCCAGATCACATCAGGCAGCCCGTCCACCGCGCGCGGCAACCCATGGAGAAAGCGCCGCTGCCGCAACACGCGATGATCCTGCCGCAGCGCGATCAGCCGCGCGACGAAGGCGGCCAGCCCGTCATCCGCCCGCGCCCAATCCACCCAGCCGATCTCGTTATCCTGCGCATAGGCGTTGTTGTTGCCCTGCTGGCTGTTGCCGATCTCGTCCCCCGCCAGCAGCATGGGCACGCCCTGCGACAGCATCAGTGTCGCCAGCAGGTTGCGTTTGCGCAGATCCCGCGCGGCGCGGATCGCCGGGTCGTCGCTTGGTCCCTCCACTCCCATGTTCGAGGAATGGTTGTCGTCATGGCCGTCGCGATTGTCCTCGCCATTGGCGAAGTTGCGCTTGACGGTGAAGCTGACCAGATCCTCCAGCGTGAAACCGTCATGCGCGGTCACGAAATTGACCGAGGCGCAGGCGGTGCGCCCGGCCTTGTCAAACAGTTCGGCACTGCCCAGAAGCCGCCGCGCCAGATCGGGCACCACGCCCGCATCGCCGCGCCAGAGCCTCCGGATGCCATCGCGGAACCGGTCGTTCCATTCGCTGAACGGATGCGGGTAATTGCCCAGCTGATAGCCGCCGGGGCCAATATCCCAGGGCTCTGCGATCAGCTTCACGCGGGCCAGCACCGGGTCTTGCCGGATCGCATCGAAGAAGCCGCCGTTCGGATCAAACCCATGCGGCTCGCGCCCCAGAACCGTGGCCAGATCGAAGCGAAAACCATCGACATGCATGACCTCGACCCAGTAGCGCAGGCTGTCCATCACCATGCGCAGCACCATCGGATGCGACAGGTTCAGCGTATTGCCGGTGCCGGTGTCATTGACATAGAAGCGCCCGCCATCGCGCAGGCGGTAGTAGCTGCGGTTGTCCAGCCCGCGGAACGACAGTGTCGGCCCCAGTTCGTCACCTTCACCGGAATGGTTGTAGACCACGTCGAGGATCACCTCGATCCCCGCCGCATGGAAGCGGCGCACCATGGTCTGAAACTCCCAGACCTCGCCCTTGGTCATGTAGCGCGGTTCGGGCGCGAAGAAGCCGATGCTCTGATAGCCCCAGTAATTGCGCAACCCTTTCGCCACCAGAAAACGGTCATCCAGAAAGGCATGGACGGGCAGCAGTTCGATGGCGGTGATGCCCAGCTTCACCAGATGCTCCAGCACCGCATCCGAAGCGAGGCCAAGGAAACTGCCGCGCAGCGCCTTTTCAACCCCCTTGTGCAGCGCGGTCAGCCCCTTCACATGCGCCTCGTAGATCACTGTCTCGTGCCAGGGACGGCGCGGCGCACGATCCGGTCCCCAGTTGAATGACGGGTCCACCACCACCGATTTCGGCACGGCAAAAGCACTGTCGCGAGGGTCAAAGGACAAATCGGCGCGCGGGCTGCCAACCTTGTAACCCATCAGCGCATCCGACCATTTCAGCCGCCCCGAAAGCTGCCGCGCATAAGGGTCCAGCAGCAGCTTGCTCGGGTTGAAGCGATGGCCGCCTTCGGGGGCGTAAGGCCCGTGCACGCGAAAGCCGTAATGCGTGCCCGGGGTCAGCCCGCCGATATGGATATGCCAGATGTCGCCATCCCGGTCGCGCAGCGGTATACGGCACAGCTCACGCCGGCCATCGGGAGAAAACAGGCACAGCTCCACCCGTTCGGCATGGGCTGAGAAGAGCGCGAAATTCACCCCCTCACCATCGAAATTCACCCCCAGGGGCCAAGGGCGCCCGGGGGTCAGCGTATGCCCGGACAGCCGGTCGGGAAGGCCGTGCGCCGCGATCATGGCCGCAGGATACCGTCATACAGCCGGGCATAGGCCGCGGCCGAGGCCGCCCACCCGACCGGCTGCGCCATGGCGCGGCGTCGGATCTGCGCCCAGAGTTTCGCATCGGCATGAAGCGCCGCCAACTGCCGCAGCGCGCCCGCGAAGGCGGTGGCATCGGTCGGGTGGAAGATGATGCCGGTCGCAGTTCCCGCCGCCAGCGCCGCCGGATTCGCCGTAATCACCGTATCGGCCAGCCCGCCCACCGCCGCGACCACCGGAATGGTGCCGTAGCGCAGCCCATACATCTGCGTCAGCCCGCAGGGTTCAAACCGCGAGGGCACCAGCACCGCATCGCCGCCCGCGAACATCCGGTGGCTCAGCGCCTCGTCGTAGCCGATCCGCACGCCGACCCTGCCGGGGAAGCGCGCTGCCAGATCCAGCATCGCCGATTCCAGCGCCGGGTCACCGGAGCCGAGCATCACCAGCCCGCCGCCCGCTGCGATGAATTCAGGCAGCACCTCGGGCAGCAGGTCCATCCCCTTCTGGTCGGTCAGGCGGCTGACCACGATGGCCAGCGGCCCCGGCACCTCCTCCAGCCCGAATTCGGTGCAAAGCGCGGCGCGGTTCGCGGCCTTGCCCCTGATCCGGGTGGCGGTATAGGGCACCGCCTCGGCCTCGGGCGACCAGACGCTTTCGTCCACGCCGTTCAGGATGCCTTGCACCTCTGCCGCCCGTGCGGCCACGATGCCTTGCAGCCCCATGCCGAATTCGGGGCGCATCAGCTCCTCTGCATAGCGGGGCGAGACCGTGGTGATGCGATCCGCCGTCACCATCCCGGCCTTGAGGCTGGACAGCCCGCCGTAATACTCCAGCGAGGCGGCGTGGAACTCATGCGCGGGCAGCCGCAGCGTGGACAGCATCGAAGCCTCGGCCCAGCCCTGGAAGGCGATGTTGTGAATTGTGATCACCGTCGCCACATCGCGCGGGCCTCCGAAGGCCAGATAGGCGGGGGCGAAGCCCGCCTGCCAGTCATGCGCATGCAGCACCTGCGGGCGCCAGCCATCGACCAAACCATGCCGCGCGATTTCTGCCGCGACCCAGCTCAGCGCGGCAAAGCGCTGGGGATTGTCCGGCCAGTCCGCACCGCCGCTGTTATAGGGGCCGCCTTCGCGGTCATAAAGATGCGGCGCGTCCAGAAGCAGCACCGCAATCCCGTCGACCTCGCCCGCCTTCACCACGCCACGCCCGCCGAACAGATCGTCCCGCGCGAAAACCTCGGGCCAATCGGCACAAAGCGGGCGCAGGGCGCGATAGGCGGGCAGAAGCACCCGCATCTCCCATCCCTGCCCGGCCAAGGCCCCCGGCAGCGCCCCCACCACATCAGCCAGCCCACCGGTCTTGACCAGCGGCACGCATTCCGACGCCACAGACAGCACCCGTTTCATCGTCATCCCCGGCCCCTCATTTTCTGTCCACTCCTGGGGGGTCGCAGATCGTGCACCATCGGTTCAAGACCGATCGGCGACGGGCAAAGCCCCCGGGTCTTTGAAGTCAGGTCACGCCCCCCATTTGGCGTGTTGCCCCTACAGCTTCGCCCGTGACCAGCGGTCGATCATGTCCTGCGTGATCAGCACCACGCCGCCTTCGCTGCGCCGGAACCATTTCGCATCTTCCTCCGGGTCTTTGCCGATCACCAGACCCTCGGGGATTTTCACGCCGCGGTCGATGACGCAATGGCTCAGTTCCGCACGGCGCCCCACATCCACCTGCGGCAGCGCGACCACATGGTCAAGCGAGGCCCAGCTATGGGTGCGGCAGCCGGTGAACAGCAGGGAATTGCGCACCTCCGACCCCGAGACGATGCAATCGCCCGAAACGAGCGAGGACACCGCGTAGCCGCGCCGCCCGCCATCCTCGTCATGGATGAACTTCGCAGGGGGCACCAGCTCGGCATAGGTCCAGATCGGCCAGGAATTGTCGTACAGGTCCAGCTTCGGCACGAAATCCGTGAGGTCGATATTGGCCTGCCAGAAGGCGTCGATAGTGCCGACATCGCGCCAGTAGGGTTCATCCTCCAGCCCCGTCGTCACGCAGCTTTCGCTGAAGCGATGGGCCATGGCCTTGCCGTTCTTCACGATGTCGGGGATCAGGTCATTGCCGAAATCGTGGCTGGAGTTCGGGTCTTCGGCATCGCGCAGCAGCAGGTCGCGCAGGAAGTCCCAGTTGAAGACGTAAATCCCCATCGAGGCAAGGCTGTGCGCCGGATCACCCGGAATGGTCGGCGGGTTCTTCGGCTTTTCCAGAAAATCGGTAATGCGCCCGTCGCCGTCCACATGCATCACGCCAAAGGCCGTTGCCTCGGCCTTCGGCACGGTGAGGCAGCCAATGGTTACATCGGCGCCGGTCGCCACATGCTGCACCAGCATGATTTCGTAATCCATCTTGTAGATGTGGTCACCCGCCAGGATGATGACATATTTCACCCCGTAGCTGTCCACGATGTCGATGTTCTGCGCCACCGCATCGGCGGTGCCCAGATACCATTTGCTTTCATCGACGCGCTGGCTGGCGGGCAGGATGTCCAGATATTCGTTGCGTTCCGCGCGAAAGAAGTTCCAGCCGCGCTGCATGTGGCGGATCAGGCTGTGCGCCTTGTATTGCGTGGCAATTGCCATCTTGCGCACACCCGAGTTCAGCGCATTCGACAGCGCGAAGTCGATGATCCGGGTCTTGCCGCCGAAATAGACCGCCGGTTTGGCGCGCCGGTCGGTCAGCTCCTTCAGGCGCGAGCCGCGCCCCCCGGCCAGCACGAAGGCCATGGCCTGCGAGGAAAGTCTCTGGTTCGGTCTTGCCTTCATGGTGTCCTCCTCCGGGCCTCCTCGCCCGCACTAATGAATATCTTGCCGCAAAAAGACTGCCGACAGCGGCGGAAGCGTGATTTCGGCGGAATGCGCCTGTCCCTGATGCGGCACGGCTTCGGCGGTCACGCCGCCCATGTTGCCAAGATTGCCGCCACCATAGATTTCGGCATCGGTGTTCAGCGCCTCGGTCCAGGCACCACCTGCGGGCAGGCCAATGCGCAGGCGCCGCTCCACCGGCGTCATGTTCACCGCCACAGCCACCTGCGCCTCGCCCGGTGCGCCCTTGCGCAGCCAGGCATAGGTCGATCCCTCGGCATCATTGGCCTCAAGCCACTGGAACCCCTCGGGGCGGCAATCGTTCACATGCAGGGCCGGTGTCGCACGATACAGCGTGTTCAGATCGCGGATCAGGCGCTGCATGCCCCGATGCTGCGGCCCCTCGCCCGGGTCATCCAGCAGATGCCAGTCAAGGCTCTGGCTGTAGTTCCATTCGCGCGCCTGCGCGAATTCACAGCCCATGAACAGCAGCTTCTTGCCGGGGTGCCCCCACATGAAACCGTAAAAGGCGCGCAAGTTTGCGAACTTCTGTTCACTCTCTCCCGGCATCCGCGCCAGCATGCTGCCCTTACCGTGCACCACCTCGTCATGGCTGATCGGCAGGATATAGTTTTCCGACCACGCATAATGCAGGCCGAAGGTCATCTGGTGGTGGTGGTATTTGCGATAGACCGGATCGCGGCCGATGTAGGCCAGCGTATCGTTCATCCAGCCCATGTTCCACTTGAAGCCAAAACCCAGCCCGCCCCAGTCCGCCGGGCGCGACACGCCCGGAAAGGCGGTGCTTTCTTCGGCCACCGTCACGATGCCGGGGCATTCGCCGTAGGCCACCGTGTTCATCCGGCGCAGCATGGCGATAGCCTCGTAATTCTCGCGCCCGCCATCCTTGTTGGGCACCCATTGCCCCTCGCCCCGCGAATAATCGCGGTACAGCATCGAGGCCACGGCATCCACGCGCAGCCCGTCGATGTGATATTCCTCCAGCCAATACAAGGCGTTGGACACGAGGAAATTCTGCACCTCGGTCCGGCCGTAATTGTAGATCAGCGTGTTCCAATCCTGATGGAACCCCTCGCGCGGGTCGGCATGTTCGTATAGTGCGGTGCCGTCGAACCGGCCCAACCCATGCGGATCGGTCGGGAAATGCCCCGGCACCCAGTCAAGGATAATGCCCAGCCCCTTCCGGTGCGCCGCATCCACCAGAGCGCGGAACTCGGCGGGCGTGCCGTGACGAATGGTCGGTGCAAACAGCCCGACCGGCTGATAGCCCCATGAGCCGTCGAAAGGATATTCCGACACCGGCAGAAGCTCCAGATGGGTGAACCCCATGTCGGCGGCATAATCGACCAGTTGTTCGGCAAGCTCGGTATAGCTGAGCATCCGGTTGCCCGGTGCGCGGCGCCAGCTTCCCAGATGCACCTCGTAGACCGAAATCGGCGCGTCAATGGAATGGCGGCCCTTGCGGTGGTTCATCCAGCCCGCATCGCCCCAGTCCGCCCCGTCAATCCGCCGCACGACCGAAGCATTCTGCGGCGCGTGTTCGCTGCCAAACCCCACCGGATCGGCTTTCAGCGGCAGAACCTGCCCGTCCGGACCGCGGATTTCATATTTGTAGATGGTGCCTTCGCCCAGACCGGGGATGAAAGTCTCCCAAACGCCGGTCGCGCCGCGGCGGCGCATCGGGTGGCGGCGGCCATCCCAAAGGTTGAAATCCCCCACCACCGAAACCCGCTCGGCATTGGGCGCCCAGACCGCGAAATGCGTGCCCTCCGCGCCCTCATGGTGGATCACATGCGCGCCCAGCACCTGCCAGAGCCGCTTGTGGGTGCCCTCGCCCAGCAGATATTCGTCCATCTCGCCCAGCACAGGGCCAAAGCGAAATGGGTCGTCCCAATCCCAGCTCGCGCCGCCGCCTTCGGCGCGCAGCCGGTAGTCGGCGGAAGGCACTTCCCCCGCGAACAGCCCCTGCCCCAGCGCCTGTAATTCCAGCGGATCAGGCGTCAGCGCCCAGACCCGCTCCGCCCCCGGCTGGAACACACGCAGCACAAGGCGCTTGCCGTCGTGGTGCGGGCCCAGCACGGCGAAGGGATCGCCATGCCGCCCCTCGACCAGTGCGGTCGCCTCGGTCGCCGCGATCCAGCCGTCTCCTCCCCGAGCCTTGGCCATCGCTTCCTCCCGTTTCCGCCCTCAAAGGGCCGGTTCGACGGACCAGACATCCGCCATATAGCCCCGGATCGTGCGGTCCGAGGAAAAGAACCCCGACCGCGCGGTGTTCAGCGCGGCCATGCGCAGCCAGCGCATCCGGTCGGCATAGGCGGCATCCACCTCGGCCTGCGCGGCGCGGTAGGCGTCGAAATCCGCCGCCACGAGGAAATAATCGTGGTGCCAGACCCGGTGCACCAGTTGATGATAACGCGAAGGATCGCCTTCCGAGAACCGCCCTTCCGCGATCATCTGCAACACATCCTGCAAGGACTGGCTGGCGAGGATGGCATCGCGGGCATGATCGGGGTTGGCGCGGCGTTTCACCACCTCCTCCGCCGTCAGGCCGAACAGGAAGAAATTATCGGCCCCCACCTCTTGAAGGATTTCCACATTGGCGCCGTCAAGCGTGCCGATGGTCGGCGCGCCATTCATCATGAACTTCATGTTGCCAGTGCCCGAAGCCTCTTTCCCGGCGGTCGAGATCTGTTCCGACAGATCAGCGGCGGGGATCAGATGTTCGGCAAGGCTGACGTTGTAATTCGGCGGATAGACCACCTTCAGCCGGTCCCCGACCAGCGGATCGGCGTTCACCACCGCCGCCACATCATTGATCAGGTGGATGATTTCTTTCGCCACCACATAGCCCGGCGCGGCCTTGCCGCCGAATATCTTGACGCGCGGCACCCAGTCCTTTTCCGGGCTCTGCCGGATGTCATGCCAGCGGGCGATGGTTTCGAGGATGTTCAGAAGCTGGCGCTTGTATTCATGGATGCGCTTCACCTGCACGTCGAACAGCGCATCGGCCGAGACGCTGACGCCGCAATGCGCCTGCATCCAGCCCGCCAAAGCCTGCTTGTTCTGCCGCTTCGCCGCGCCGAAGGCCGTGAGGAACCCCGCATCGGCAACATGCGGCTCCAACTCCTTCAGCCGGTCCAGATCGGCCTCCCAGCCTGCGCCGATCGTGTCGGTGATCAGGCCCGCCAGCGGGCGGTTGCACATCTTCAGCCAGCGGCGCGGCGTCACGCCATTGGTTTCGTTGATGATACGCGGGTGCAGCTTTTCCAGTTCGGGGAACAGGTTCTGCTTCACAAGATCGGAATGCAGCGCGGAAACACCGTTCACCTTATGGGCCATGATGAAGGCCAGTTCGCCCATCCGCACCTCATGGTGCTTGACGATGCCCACATAATGCGGCGGGTGGAAGGTGCGGCGGTGCCAGCTGTCGATGCGCTCGACGATCTGCATATGGCGCGGCAGGACATTCCCGAAAGTATAGGTCGCCCAGCGTTCCAGCGCCTCGGGCAGCAGCGTGTGATTGGTATAGCCGAGACAGGCGCGCGCCACCTCCATCGCCGCGCCGAACTCCATCCCGTGCTCATCCATCAGGAGCCGCATAAGCTCCGGCCCCGCGATGGCAGGATGGGTGTCGTTCATCTGGATCGCCACATGGAGCGGCAGGTCAGCCACGGCATAGCCCCCCGCCAGATGCCGACGCAGGATGTCTTGCAGCGCGGCGGAGGTCAGGAAGAACTCCTGCTTCAGCCGCAATTCCTTGCCCTGATAAGTGGTATCGTCAGGATAAAGCACCCGGCTCAGCGTGCGGGCCAGCGCCTCGGGTTCGGCGGCGGCGGCGTAATCGCCGCGGTTGAATCGCTCCAGATCGAACTGCGTCGTGGGCTTCGCCCCCCACAGCCGCAGCGTATTGGCCCATTTGCCTTCCCAGCCGATGACCGGCGTGTCATAGGCTTCGGCCAGTACGGTTTCGCCGGGCTGCCAGACCTCGCGGCCGTCGCGGGTGATGATCTCGCCCTTGAAACCGATGGTATAGGCGGATTCCGGGCGTTCGAATTCCCAGGGGTGGCGTTGGCTCAGCCAGTCCTCGGGCGTTTCAACCTGACGCCCGCTTTCGAACCTTTGCCGGAACAGCCCGTGTTCATAGCGGATGCCATAGCCATAGGCCGGGCAGCCCACCGTCGCCATGCTTTCCATGAAACAGGCCGCCAGCCGCCCCAGACCGCCATTCCCCAGCGCGGCATCGGGTTCATCCTCGACAATCGCGCGGAAATCCTGCCCCAGTTCGGCCATGGCGCTTTCCGCAATGTCGCGCAGGCCGAGGTTGATCGTCGCATCCTCCAGCAGACGCCCGATCAGAAATTCCATCGACAGGTAATAGACACGCTTGTGCCCCGTCTCCCATGTCTTGCGGGTCGAGGCGAACCACGGCTCCACGATCCGGTCGCGAATGGCAAAGCTCAGCGCCATGCGCCAGTCGTAAAGGCTGGCATGATCCGCGTCCTTGCCCAGCGTGAAGGTCAGGTGGCGCAGGATGTCGGCCCTGAGATGCGTTGGCGTCAGCTCTGTCACGTCATGTTCCAATCTGTCGAATGCCCGCCCCATCAGAGCGGGAACCACCGGCGGCGGCAAGACGGCGGAGAATTGCCCGCCCGGTGGTTCCACACCGGAACGCTGCTCCGGCGCGGTCTGCTGAAATCCTGACCTCTGTTAGCGCAATCATTTTCAGAAATCACTCAAAATTTTGAGCGTTTTTCCAGACGGATAGAAGAATCAAACCGATTTGGAGCGATTGCAACGATTCGTGCGCGGTTTCGCACCGGGGAATTGCGTTATCTGATCCAGATCATTTTCTGTCGCGCCGCGCCGGGCATAATGCGCCGGTCCACCCAAGAAGCCGAAAGCGCCACATGAGACTCACCATCCGTACCAATCTGGCCATGCGCACCCTGATGTTCTGCGCGGTCAATCCGGGGCGCATCGTCCGCAAGGCCGAAATCGCCGCCGCCTGCAATGCATCCGAGAACCATCTGGCACAGGTGATACACCTGATGGCCCAGAAGGGATTTCTGCGCACGGTCCGGGGCCGCTCCGGCGGGCTGACGCTGGCGCGGCCCCCTGAGCAGATCGGGCTGGGCGAGGTGTTCCGCGCCTTCGAGGGCGAATTGCCGCTGACCGAATGTTTCGCGCGTGGCAACAATACATGTCCGCTTGCCGGATGTTGCCGCCTGAAATGTGCGCTGGCCGAGGCAGCGGACGCCTTCTATGGCTCGCTGGACCGGCTGCGCCTGTCGGACATGACCGAAGGCAATGACGCGCTGGAACGGCTGCTGAAAGTGGCCTGACCCGCTCAGCCGCCCCAGGTTTCGCGCAGGACGCGCATCCAGTTGCCCCAGCGCAGCTTTTCGATCAGCGCGGCATCATAGCCATGCGCCGCCATCGCCTCCAGGAGGCGCGGCAGGCCCGCGGCATCGCCAATCCCGTCGGGAACGGCGGCACCGTCGAAATCCGACCCGAAGCCCACACAATCCTCGCCCAGCCTGTCGATCAGATGGTCGAGGTGCTGCATCACCGGCGCCCAGCCCATGTCGGTGCCGCGTTTGCCGTCTGGGCGCAGGAACACCGTGGCAAAGTTCAGCCCCACCATGCCCCGGCTTTCGCGGATCATCGCCAGTTGCCGGTCGGTCAGGTTCCGGGTCGAGGGGGTCGCGGCATGGGCATTGGAATGGGTGGCGACCAGCGGCGCATCGGACAGCGCGGCCACATCATTGAACCCCGCCTCGTTCAGGTGGCTGAGGTCGATCAGGATGCGCAAGGCATTGCATTCGCTCACCAGCCGTTTGCCCGCAGCCGTCAGCCCCGGCCCGGTATCGGGGGAGCCGGGAAACCTGAATGGCACGCCATGGCCAAAGATGGTCGGCCGCGACCAGACCGGCCCGAGCGAGCGCAGCCCCATGGCGTGAAAGGCGTGCAGCGCGTCCAGCCGTTCGTCGATCGCCTCGGCCCCTTCCATATGCATGACACCCGCGATGGCGCCGTCGGCCTGCGCAGCCTCGATCTCGGCCACGCTGCGGCACAGACGAAACGCCCCGCCGGAAGACCGCGCCATCCACAAAAGATGACCGGCCATAGACAGCGCGACCGGCTGCGCCACGCCCAGCGGGATCATCGCGGGCAGCTCGATCTCATAGGGCGGGTTGTCCATCATCGCGTCGTAATCCGGCGCGCCGGGAGCTGAGGGGCTGGGGATATAGATGGCGAACAGACCGCCCGCGAAGCCGCCCGCCTGCATGCGCGGCAGGTCCAGATGGCCCTGCCCCTCGCCCGTAAGCCAGATGGCCTCGCGTTTGCCCGGCGCCATTTGCAGGCGCAGCAGGATGTCGTTGTGGCCATCGAATACCGGCGCGGCGGTCATTGTGCCTCTCCCCTTCCCCTGTTTCGGGGGAGCCTGCCACGGGTGGCAGGGGAAGGCCAGAGCCTAACCGCCCGAGGGTGCGGCAAGCCCGCCGAGGATCGGGCAATCGGGCCGCTCGTCGCCCGCACAGGCGGCAACAAGATCGGAAAGCGTGCGCTGCATGGCCCGCAGTTCGGCAATTTTGGTGCCGATCTCCACCAGATGCGTACGGGCAAGCCGTTTCACATCGGCGCTGGCGCGATCCTTGTCGTCGTAAAGCGCCAGCAGGCGGCGACAATCGTCGATTGTGAAACCAAGGCTTCGGGCGCGACCGATGAAAGCGAGCTTGTGCAGATCGGTTTCGGCAAAGACACGATAGCCGTTGGCCTGGCGGCGCGGCGCGATCAGGCCGATTTCCTCGTAATAGCGGATGGTCTTGACCGGCAATCCGGCGCGGGTGGCGACTTCCTTGATGTTCATGGCCTGACCTCCACCGCCTTCAGCCGCCGCAGGCGCAAGGCATTGGTCAGCACGAAGACCGAGGACAGCGCCATCGCCCCGGCGGCGAGCATCGGCGAAAGCTGCGGCCCGCCAAAGGGCACCAGCCCCCCCGCCGCCACAGGGATCAGCGCGGCGTTGTACCCGAAGGCCCAGCCAAGGTTCTGGCGGATATTGCGCATGACGGCCCGGCTGACGGTGATCGCGGTCGCGACCCCGGCGGGCTGGCCCGAGATCAGCACCACCTCTGCCGCCTCGATGGCGACATCGGTGCCGGTGCCGATGGCGATGCCGACATCGGCCGCCGCCAGCGCGGGGGCATCATTGATGCCATCCCCCACGAAGGCCACGCCGGGGCGCATATCTTCCACCGCCGCGACCTTGCCACCCGGCAGAACCTCTGCCGCGATGCGGCTGATCCCCAGTTCGGAGCCGATGGCCGCCGCCACGCGCTGCGCATCGCCCGTCACCATGGCGCTGTCCACGCCCAGATCGGCCAGTGCCACGACGGCGCCCCTTGCGCCGGGTTTCACCTTGTCGGCCACTGCGAGCACACCCAGGACCTTGCCCTCGACCGCCAGATAGATCGGGGTCTTGCCCTGAACGGCAAAGCCCTCGCCCTCGACCCGCCAATGGTTCGGCAGATCGGGGAACATCCGCGCCGCGCCAAGCGCCACGCGCTGCCCTTCCACCGTCGCTTCGGCGCCATGGCCGGGCGTGGCACTGAAATCGCGCGCAGCCGGAACCTCCAGCCCCTGCGCGGCAGCGGCCTGCACCACCGCAAGCGCCAGCGGATGTTCCGATTGCGCCTCGACCGCCGCCGCCAGACGCAGCAGATGCGGCGAGGCCGGTTTCAGATCGGTCAGCACCGGCTTGCCCTCGGTCAGCGTGCCGGTCTTGTCAAAAGCCACGGTCTGCACCCCGGCAAGCGTCTGCAACGCCTCGCCCCGCCGGAACAGCACGCCCAGTTCGGCGGCGCGGCCCGTGCCCACCATGATCGAGACCGGCGTAGCCAGACCCATGGCGCAGGGGCAAGCAATGATGAGCACAGAGACCCCCGCCACCAGCGCCTCAGCCAGACCGGGGCCGAAGATCAGCCACAGGATCACGGTCAGCACCGCCAGCCCCATCACCACCGGCACGAACCACAGCGTGATACGATCCACCACCGCCTGCACCGGCAGTTTCGCGCCCTGCGCCTGTTCCACCATGGCGATGATGCGCGCCAGCGCCGTATCGGCGCCGACATGGGTTGCCCGCATCACCAGCGTGCCGGTGCCGTTGACCGTACCGCCGGTCACCCGGTCGCCAGGGGCTTTTTCCACCGGCATCGCCTCGCCCGTCAGCATGGCCTCGTCCACCGCTGTTCGACCCTCCTCGACCTCGCCGTCCAGCGGGATGCGTTCGCCGGGGCGGATCATCAGCCGGTCACCGGGCCGCACCTGCGCCACCGGCACATCGGCAAAACCCTGCGGCCCCTCGACCCGCGCATGGCTGGGCTGCAGGTCGATCAGCCCGGCAATCGCGGCCCCCGCCTGCCCGCGCGCCCGCGCCTCAAGGATACGACCGATCAGGATCAGCACGACGATCACCGCCGCCGCCTCGAAATAGACCGCCCGCGCCGCAGCGGGCAGCAGATGCGGCGCAAAGGTCGCCACGGTGGAATAGCCCCAGGCGGCGGCGGTGCCGACCGCGACAAGGCTGTTCATGTCAGGCCCGCCGCGCAGCAGCGCCGGAATGCCCTTGGCAAAGAAGCGCCGCCCCGGAAATACAAGAACCAGCGTCGCCAGCACGAATTGCGCGATCCACAGCATCTGTTGTGGCATCAGCCCCATCAGCCAGTGATGGAAGGCGGGCACGGCATGGCCCCCCATCTCGGTCAGGAAAACCGGCAGGGTCAGCAGCCCGGCGATCCAGCCGTCGCGCTTCAGCGCGGCATATTCGCGGGCACGGGCATCGGGCGCGGCCTCGTCCGGCGGGGTGGCGGCAAAGCCTGCCCGGCTGACCACCTCGGCCAGCTTTTCAGCCGTCGTCGCACCTTCCCATACGGTGATCTGCGCCCGACGGGCCGCCAGATTGGCGGTGGCGTCGACCACGCCGGGCTGCGCTTTCAGCACCCGTTCGACCCGCCCGGTGCAGGAGGCGCAGGTCATTCCCTCGACCGACAGGGTCAGTGTCGCCTGCCGCACGGGATAGCCCGCCTTGGCCAGCGCCCCGGCCAGCGCGGCCGGTTCGGCCGGTGCGGCAAAGCGGATGTCGGCACTTTCATCGGCAAGATTCACCCGCGCCGCACTGACGCCCGGCTGGGCTTTCAGCACCCGCTCGACACGGGCAACGCAGGAGGCGCAGGTCATCCCCTCGGGGCGCAGGCGCAGGGTGGATTCGGCTGGATCGGTCATGGCGGTTTCCTTTCGCCATCGGATATGGGGCCTCCAGTGACTGGAAGGTCAAGACCCCCGTTTCAACCGCCCCCGGAACGTGGCAATTCGCCGCCGTCCCCCCGCCGCCCCTTGACGCCGCCGCCCGCAGGCGATCCAGTTACGCCATTCCGCAACGCGTATCATGCCCGGCGGCATGGAGGAGCAGACGATGGCTGTCACCCTTTCGATTCCCGACATGAGCTGCGGTCACTGCCGCGCCTCCATCGAAGCCGCACTGAAGCCGCTGAACGGTGTGACCGGGCTGAGCTTCGACGCCGAGGCCCGCACGGCAACCATTGAAGGCGATGCGCCGGTAGCGGTTCTGGTGCAGGCGCTGGACGGAATCGGCTTTCCGGCCAGCCAGAAGGCCTGAAACCGACGGGAAATCGCGACTTCCCGCCGATGTGTGACAGTTTTGCATGGGATACAGGCTTTTCACAGGCTTGTGTCCCCGCCGCTTCGTGGCCTGCCTTGTTTGCCCGGCGTTTCGGACGTATTTCCGACAAACAACGCCACTTCCCGGCCTCACGCGCGACAGAAAGCGCTGTCAGTCTCCGAGAACTGGTACAAGTATAGTCGTGCCAAGGATACGGAGCATCATCATGGCAAAGACCCCGTCGCAATCCCAGCCGCAGCAAGGCGGCGCGTCGGTTCCCGCGCAACAGCAGGGCCAGAGCAGCGGCTCCGCCCCGCAGCAGCAGGGCGGCACCCCGATTATCCGGGACTGGGCGTCGATCTGAACCCGCCGATCTTCGACATCCGCGTGTCGGTGAGAACGAGTTGAAACAGCCGGGGCCAGCCGTAAGGTTGGCCCCAACTTTTTCCTTGTGCGCGGTGCCGCAATGTCTGACCCCGTCTCCTCGATCCCAAACCTTGGCCCGGCCTCCGAGGCGGCCTTTGCCCGTGCGGGCATCCGCTCAGCCGGAGAGATCCGGGCCATGGGGGCGGACGCAGCCTATCTGGCGCTGATGCGGTCCGGCACGCCGCCACATTTCATCGGGTATTATGTGCTGGTCATGGGCTTGCAGGGCCGCCCGTGGAACGATTGCAAGGGCGAGGAAAAGAAGGCCCTGCGCAGCCGCTTCGACGCGCTGAAGGCCGAGGCGCTGGCCACGCCCGCGCTGTCGGGCCTGCCCCGCGCGCTGGACGAGGCGCTGGATCTGATCGGTGTAAGACCCGCGCGCAAGTGAAAAGGCCGCCCCGAAGGGCGGCCCTCATCGGCGAACCGGGCGGCAATCAGCCAACCAGTTCAAGACCCGAGAAGAAGAAGCCGACTTCGCGCTTGGCAGAGTCGGGGCTGTCCGAACCATGGACCGAGTTTTCGCCGACCGACAGGGCGAATTCCTTGCGGATGGTGCCTTCAGCGGCATTGGCCGGGTTGGTCGCGCCCATCACTTCGCGGTTCTTCGCAATGGCGCCTTCGCCTTCCAGAACCTGCACGACGACCGGCTCGGACGACATGAACTCGCACAGTTCGCCGTAGAACGGACGCTCCGAATGCTCGGCGTAGAACTGGCCGGCTTGCGCGGCGGACAGGTGGATGCGCTTCTGCGCGACGATGCGCAGGCCCGCTTCCTCGAATTTCGCGTTGATCTTGCCGGTCAGGTTGCGCTTGGTGGCGTCGGGCTTGATGATCGACAGGGTGCGTTCGATGGCCATGAGGCTCTCCATGTGAATAGGCGCGGGATGTGGCCCCCCGCGCCGGTTTTGTGGGCGCCTCCTACCATGCGACGGCGATGTTGAAAAGCCCGTGACGCATGCGCGTCGCTTCCCGCCCGCTCTGCGGCGGAAGCTGCGACAAAGCGGTGCATTGCGATATCGCACTCTTTTAGTAAGGATATCTGCAAGCAAACGGAGTTTCCGCCATGCGCGTCTGCGCCACCGCCCTTTTCGCCCTTCTGGCCGCCCCGCTGGCCGCCGAGCCCTTCGTGATGACCTATGAAGCCTTCGAACAGGCGGTGCCGCATATCGACCTGCCCGCCTGCCCCGTGGATCTGGACGGGCCGGGCCGGTTCTGCCGCCTGACCACCCATAATGACGCACTGAATGTCTTCGTCTTTTCCGAAGATGGCGACCAGCCGCTTGTCGCGCTGAAAAGCTGGCCTGCCGATCTGCTGGCCGGTTTGATGGATTAGCGGCGCATTGCCGTTCCCGGCCCAAGCTGTTAGGGGCTGGGCACCATGCTTCGGATATCAGACATCACCTATTCTGTCGAAGGCCGCCCTCTGTTCGAGGGCGCTTCGGCTACCATTCCGACCGGCCACAAGGTTGGCCTCGTAGGGCGGAACGGCGCGGGCAAGACCACGCTGTTCCGGCTGATCCGGGGCGAACTAGCGCTGGAAACCGGCGAAATTGCCCTGCCCGCCCGCGCCCGTATCGGGGGCGTCGCGCAAGAGGTACCTTCGTCCTCCACCTCGCTGCTGGAGACGGTGCTTCAGGCCGATACCGAGCGCAGCGCCCTGCTGGCCGAGGCCGATACCGCCACCGACCCGCATCGCATCGCGGAAATCCAGACCCGTCTGGCCGATATTGATGCCTGGAGCGCGGAGGGCCGCGCCTCGGCTATCCTGCGCGGACTTGGCTTTGACGCCGAGGCGCAACTGCGCCCCTGCTCCGATTTCTCGGGCGGCTGGCGAATGCGGGTGGCGCTGGCGGGTGTGCTGTTCGCGCAGCCTGATTACCTGCTGCTGGACGAACCGACCAACTATCTGGATCTGGAAGGCGCGCTGTGGCTGGAGAATTATCTTCAGAAATACCCCCACACCGTCATCATCATCAGCCACGACCGCGGTCTTCTGAACCGGGCGGTGCAGGGTATCCTGCATCTCGATAACCGGAAGCTCACCTATTGGCAAGGCGGCTATGACCAGTTCGCCCGTCAGGCCGCCGAACGCCGCGCGGTGCAGGCGGCCGAGGCGAAGAAGGTCGAGGCGCGGCGCGCGCATCTGCAAAGCTTCGTGGATCGGTTCAAGGCCAAGGCCTCGAAAGCCGTGCAGGCGCAAAGCCGGGTGAAGATGCTGGAAAAGCTGACCCCCATCACGCCGCCGGAAGAGGCGCGCAAGATGGTCTTCACCTTCCCCGAGCCGGAAGAACTGTCGCCTCCCATCATCAATATGGAAGGCGCAAGCGTCGGCTACGGCGGCAAGGCCATCCTGCGCCACCTGTCGTTGCGCATCGACCAGGACGACCGCATCGCGCTTCTGGGCCGCAACGGCGAGGGTAAATCCACGCTGTCGAAACTGCTGGCGGGCAAGCTGCCGGTCATGGGCGGTGAACTGCACCGCCATGGCAAGCTGCGCATCGGCTTTTTCGCGCAGCATCAGGTGGAAGAGCTGCATATCGACGAAACGCCCCTGCAACATGTGCAGCGGCTGCGCCCAGAGGAACATCAGGCCCGGTTGCGCGCGCGTCTGGCGGGCTTCGGGCTGATGGCGGAACAGGCGGAAACTGTGGTCGGGCGGCTGTCCGGCGGGCAGAAGGCGCGGCTGTCTCTGTTGCTGGCCACCATTGACGCTCCGCATCTGCTGATCCTTGACGAACCGACCAACCACCTGGACATCGAAAGCCGCGAGGCACTGGTCGAGGCGCTGACCGAATATCGCGGCGCGGTGATCCTCGTCAGCCACGACATGCACCTGCTGGGCCTTGTCGCCGACCGGCTGTGGCTGGTGAAGGCGGGCGCGGTCACGCCCTACGACAAGGATCTGGAAAGCTACCGCGCCGAATTGCTGGCCGGGGACGAGCCCGCGAAACCGGCGGCGAAGCTCGTGGAAAAGCCGAAACGCGCCAGCCGTGATGAAATCCTGCTGCTGCGGGCCGAGGTCCGCAAATGCGAGGAACGTCTGGGCAAGCTGAACGACATGCGCGACAAGCTCGCCACCAAGCTGGCCGACCCCGAATTGTACGAGGACAGCCGCAAGGGCGATCTGGCGGTCTGGAACAAGAAATACGCCGAGGTGATGGAGGCGCTGGATCGTGCGGAAAGCCTGTGGCTCGACGCGCAGGAAGCGCTGGAAACCGCCGGGGCGGGCTGAAGCCCCGCCCCTTGGCGCATGGGTGAACGCGAGCCCTGCATGGGCGCACAGTTTGCCCGGTTGTGCCGCCAAGCCTTTGGGCACACATACTTGCTGCAACCGCATCATAGTTCGGAAGAGGCAAGACGATGACCAACGCAACCCTGCAAACCCTGAAAAAACGCCGCACGCAATATGCGCTGGGCAAGAAGCTGCCGCTCTCGAACGAGGCCGTCGAGGCGCTGATCAAGGAGGCCGTGCGGCTTTCGCCCTCGTCCTTCAACTCGCAAAGCTCGCGCGCCGTGATCCTGTTCGGCGAAGCCTCGGAGCGGTTCTGGGAAATCACCACCGAAGCCCTGCGCGCCATCGTCCCGGCCGAGGGTTTCGGCCCGACCGAAGGCAAGATGAAAGCCTTCGCCGCCGGTGCGGGCACCGTGCTGTTCTATGAAGACCAGGCCACCGTGAAGGGCCTGCAAGAGCAGTTCCCGCTTTACGCCGATGCCTTCCCCGGCTTCTCGGAGCATTCGGCGGGCATGGCGCAGCTGGCGGTCTGGAACGTTCTGGCCGATGCCGGTATCGGCGCAAGCCTTCAGCACTACAACCCGGTTGTCGATGCGGCCGTCGCGAAAGAGTTCGACATCCCGTCCAGCTGGAAGCTGCGCGCGCAGATGCCGTTCGGCTCGCACGAGGGCGGGTTCGGTGACAAGACCTTCATCGAGGATGACAACCGCTTCCGCACCTTCGACAGCCTGGCCGTCGCCGCCGAATGATCGCAGCGGGGCGCCCGTGACGGGCGCCCCATTGCCTTACTCCCCGATCCGGTCCACCATGCGCCGCGCGCACAGGGCAGGACATGATCGACACCGCTTTTCTGATTACCGCTTTTGCCACCCTGTTCGTGGTGATCGACCCGCCGGGTCTGGTGCCGCTGTTCATTGCGCTGACCCGCGGCATGGATGTCGAACGCCGCCGGTCCATGGCGCTGCGGGCCTGCGTCATCGCCACCATCCTGCTGACGGCCTTCGCGCTGATGGGCGAGGCGCTGCTGGGGTTCATCGGCATTTCCATGCCCGCCTTTCGCATCGCGGGCGGCATCCTTCTGTTCCTGACCGCACTGGACATGCTGTTTGAACGCCGCACCCAGCGGCGTGAGGGGCAACAGGCGGACCCTGACCATGATCCTTCGGTCTTTCCGCTGGCCACGCCGCTGATCGCCGGGCCGGGCGCCATCGCCACGATGATTCTGCTGATGGGGCAATCGGGTGGTGGCTGGCTGGGGGCGGCGCAGGTGCTGGGTCTGCTTCTGGCGATGATGGTGGCCACCTTCCTGTTCCTGCTGGCCGCCCCGCCCATCGAACGCGCGCTGGGCCGCACCGGAACCGTGGTCATCACCCGGCTTCTGGGCATGTTGCTGGCGGCGCTGTCCGTCCAGTTCGTCATCGACGGGGTGCGCGGCACAGGGCTGATCTGACGCCGCGCCCTTGCACCCTGCCCGCCTGCGCCCCAGATCGGGGGAAAAGGAGACCCCGATGGACGGCGACATGACCGCGCGCATTCTCTACCTCAGCCTGCTGGTGGCCGCTGTCGGCGGCTGGGCCATGGCGGAATATCGCGGCAAGCTGGGCGCTGGTCTGCGCACGCTGATGGCCTGGGGCATGATCATCGTCGGGCTGATGGCGGGATATGGTCTCTGGACCGACATGCGCAGCAGCATCCTGCCGGTGCAGCAGGTTGAAGGCCAAAGCATCCACATCCCCCGCGCCGCAGACGGGCATTTCTACCTGACGCTGGAGATAGAGGGCCGCAGCATTCCCTTCATGGTCGATACCGGCGCCACCAACATCGTTCTGTCGGCGCGCGATGCGGCACGGCTTGGCATAACGACCGAGGGTCTTGTCTACATGGGCGAGGCCAATACCGCCAATGGCATCGTGCGCACTGCGCGGGTCTGGCTGAAGGATGTGCAGCTTGGCCCCTTCCATGACGACAGCGTCACCGCCTATGTGACCGATGGCGCAATGGATGGCTCGCTTCTGGGAATGGATTACCTGCGCCGCTACCGGATGGAGATTGACGGCGACCAGATGATCCTCAGCCGGTAGCTTCCGCCAGCCGTTCGGTCTGCATCTGCCAGCGGCCGGATTCCTCGGACCAGTATTGCAGATGTGCCCCCTCGCCCGCGAGCCGCTTCCAGAGGCCCCGCGCCGCATTCACTGCGCCCTGATCCTGCCCGTCGAACAGAACCCAGACCCGTTCGAGCCCGGCCGCCTCGCCCGGTTGCGGCTCGGCCCCGTCAACCAGCATCAGCGCCCTTGCGTCATTGGCGACCGGGCCAAGGCCCAGCAGCAGCGGCTGCGCCGCCTCGCGCCCTGCGCCTTCAAGACCATGCGGCAGGAACCCGTCTTCCGGTTCCAGCCACAGCTTTTCGTCCAGCCATTCCAGCCGTCCGCGATCGGTGCCGCGCAGCATCACCCGCCAGCCCTGACCCAGCGCCCGCCCCGCAAGCTGCGTCACCGTTTCCGGCACGCCGCTGCGGGTCAGGTGGTAGAACAGCACACGCGACATGCGCTTACTTCTCGAACCTGTCGCGGATCATCCGGTTCAGCGCGGCGACGCCCCAGCCGGTCGCCCCTTTGGGCGCCAGTGCCGTATCGGCCTGCAACAGCGCCGTCCCGGCGATGTCGAGGTGAATCCACGGCGTTTCCGCCTTCACGAAGCGTTGCAGGAACTGCGCCGCGGTGATCGAGCCGCCATCGCGCCCGCCGATATTCTTCATATCCGCGATGCGCGATTTCAGCTTGGCGTCATAAGCGTCACCCATCGGCATGCGCCACGCGCCCTCGCCCTCGGCTTTTGCCGCCTTCAGGAACTGTTCGCAGAAGGCATCGTTGTTCGAGAATACGCCGGTGTTTTCATGCCCCAGCGCCACGATGATCGCCCCGGTCAGCGTGGCGAGGTCGATCACGCCGCAGGGGTTGAAACGTTCCTGCGCATACCACAGCACATCGGCCAGAACGAGCCGCCCCTCGGCATCGGTGTTGATGACCTCGATGGTGTCGCCCTTCATCGAGCGCACCACATCGCCCGGACGCTGCGCGCGCCCATCGGGCATGTTTTCCACCAGCCCGACCAGACCCACGACATTGGCCTTGGCCTTGCGCAGTGCCAGCGTTCGCATCACGCCCGCCACCACACCGGCGCCGCCCATGTCCATCGTCATTTCTTCCATACCGCCCGCGGGCTTGATGGAAATGCCGCCGGTGTCGAACACCACACCCTTGCCGACGAGCGCCAGCGGGGCCTCGTCCTTCGCGCCGCCGCGCCAGTGCATGACGACGACCTTGGACGGGCTTTCCGAGCCCTGCCCCACGCCCAGAAGCGCGCGCATGCCCAGTTTTGACAGATCCTCTTCCTCCAGGATCTCGACATCCAGACCCAGTTCCTGCATCGCGGCCAGACGGGCGGCGAAATCATAGGTGGTCAGCACATTGGCCGGTTCGTTCACCAGATCGCGGGTGAAGAACACGCCTTCCGCCAGCGCAGCCAGCGGTGCCGCCTCAGCTGCCGCCGCCTCGGGGTTTGGCGCCATCAGCGTCACCGGGCCGGGCGCTTTGGCTGTGCCGGTCTTGTGCGCGGTGAAGTCATAGGCCCGCAGCGCCAGCCCGAACGAGAGTTCGGCCAGATGGCGCCCGCCTTCGGCCAGAACCAGCGTCCCTGCCTCGGACAACGCGCGGCCGATGGTGCCGCCCGCCTTGCGCGCCTGTGCCACATCGGCCTTGCGGTCCAGCTTCACCACCTGCACCGCCTCGGCCACCAGACCCGCGGGCCAGGCCAGAACCGTACCCTCGCCCGCTTTCTGATCCACAAAGGCGGGCGCCGCCAGATAACGCGCCAGCGCGCCCTTCATCAGCCGGTCAAGCCGCCGCCCGGCTGCGCCCAGCTTGCCGCCCTCGTCCACCACCACGACAATACGGCCCGTGGCCTTGGCCAGCGCCTCGGCATCGACGGGCTGGAACTGGATCGGAACGGGATGCGACATATTCATTCTCCGGCTGTCGGTCTTGCCCGCCACCCTGAAACCGGGCAGGCTTTCGCCGCGAGGCTAGCCGCCCGCGCCGTCCTTGACCAGATAGCAGTTTTCCCCGCCGGGGATTTCGGCTAGCGTCGCGCCCGTTCCGGGGTTGAAGCGAGGGTCCGCGTGTCGAGATTCGACAGATATCTGCTGTCGCATTTGCTGGCGTTGTTCGGGTTCTTCTCGCTGGTGCTGGTTGCGATCTACTGGGTCAACCGGGCGGTGGGGCTGTTCGACGAGCTGATCGGCGACGGCCAGTCGGCGCTGGTCTTCCTTGAGTTTTCTCTGCTGACCCTGCCCAATGTCATCCGTCTGGTACTGCCGATTTCCGCATTTGCGGCAACTGTTTACGGCGTGAATCGCCTGATGGCCGACAGTGAGCTGATCGTGATGCAGGCCACCGGCTTTTCCTCGTTCCGGCTTGCCCGGCCCGTTCTTTGGTTCGGGCTGATCGTCGCACTGATGATGCTGGTTCTGATGCACGTTCTGGTGCCCGCCAGCCGCACCATGCTGGCCAGCCGGTCGGCGGAGATCGCGGAAAACGTGACCTCGCGCTATCTGTCAGATGGCGAGTTCATGCATCCGTCAAAGAATGTGACGCTGTTCATCCGCGAGATCACCGAGACCGGCGAATTGCGTGACCTGTTCATCGCCGATGATCGTGACCCGGCGGCGCGTGCCGTCTATACCGCCAGCCGCGCCCTGCTGGCGCGCAGTGATACCGGCCCCAAGCTGATCATGTTCGACGGTATGGTGCAGAACCTGTCCGGCACCGAGCGTCTGTCAGTGACCCGGTTTCAGGATTTCACCTATGACCTTGGCCGGCTGATCGAAACCGGCGCCCTGCCGCATCGCGATGTCGAGGATCTCTCGACGCTTGACCTGCTGCGCGCCGATCCCGCGCTGCTGGCCGAAACCGGCGAAAGCCGCGCGGCTTTCCTCAGCGAGGCGCATGCGCGGTTTGCCATGCCCTTCCTGGGCACGGCGGCGGCCCTGCTGGGCTTTTCGGCGCTGCTTCTGGGGGGATTTTCACGCTTTGGCCTGTGGCGGCAGATCGGCATCGCCGTGGGGCTTCTGATCTTCGTGCAGTTGATCCACACCACCGCCATGTCGCAAAGCCTGCGCGACCCGATGGCCTGGCCGCTGGTCTATGCCGCGCCGCTGACCGGGCTTGCGATCTCGCTTTTCCTTCTGTGGTGGTCGCAACGCCCGCGCAGGCGACCCAAACCGGCGGAGGCCACCACATGACGCTGAGCCTTTATGTCGCGCGGCGCTTCCTGTGGATGTTCGTCCGGGTATTCCTGATCTTCTTCGGCATCCTCATGCTGATCGACATGCTGGAGCAGCTGCGCCGGTTTTCCGACAAGGGCGCCGGTCTGGCGCAGGCGGCGCAACTGGCGCTGATGAATGTGCCGGACAGCCTTTACCGCATCCTGCCGCTCATCATGATCCTGTCCGCCATCGCGCTGTTTCTGGGCCTTTCGCGGTCGTCGGAACTGGTGGTGGTGCGCGCGGCGGGCCGGTCGGGCTTGCGGTTCCTGATGGCGCCGGTCATCGTATCCCTGCTGATCGGTGCCTTTGCGGTTGCGGTGCTCAATCCGCTGGTGGCGGCGACGACCAAGGAATATGACGTGCTTTACGCACGCTATGCACGGGGAGCGGAACGGGTGCTGTCGGTATCGGACGAAGGGCTCTGGCTGCGTCAGGGCGGCGGCGGGTCGCAGACTGTGATCCATGCCGCCCGTGCCAGCGCCGATGGAACCCGGCTGTTCGACGCGACCTTCCTGTCTTTCGACGCGAACGGCGTCCCGCGTGAGCGGGTCGAGGCCGCAGAGGCCCGGCTGGAACCCGGTGCCTGGGCGCTGACCGAGGCCCGGCGCTGGTCGCTGGATGCGGCCAACCCCCAGTCGGCGGTTGAAACCATGGCCAGTGGCACGTTCGCCTCGGATCTGACGGCGGCGGCCATCCGTGACAGTTTCGGCAGCCCCTCGGCCATTCCGGTCTGGGAACTGCCTTCCTATATCCGCGGGCTGGAACGCGCGGGCTTCACAGCGCGCAACCATCAGGTCTGGTTCCAGATGCAACTGGCGCTGCCGCTCCTGATGACCGCCATGGTGCTGATCGCGGCGGGCTTCACCATGCGCCACGCGCGCTTCGGGCGCACCGGCATGCTGGTGATGTTCGCCATTCTTGGCGGTTTCGCCATTTTCTTCCTGCGCAACTTCGCGCAGGTGCTGGGTGAGAACGGCCAGATCCCCGTGGCCATGGCCGCCTGGACCCCGCCGGTGACCGCGACGCTTTGCGCCATCGGGCTTTTGCTGCATCTGGAGGACGGCTGATGGGCTGGCGCGCTTCCCTTTTCGCGCTGGCTCTGGCGCTGCTGCCCCTCGGCGGCAATGGCCAGACGGTCGACCGTGCGACCCTGACCGCCAATCAGGTGTCGGTCAGCGGCGACAGCCTGCTGGTGGCGCAAGGCGATGTCGAGGTGCAGTATCGCGGCCAGCGGCTCAGGGCGCAGCGCATCACCTATGATCGCGCCGCCGACCGGCTGCGGTTCGAGGGACCGATCTACCTGACCGATGACAACGGCAATTTCGTCCGCGCCGAAACCGCGGATCTGAGCGCCGATCTGACCGAAGGGGTGATGAATTCCGCCCGCATGGTGCTGAACCGGCAGATGCAGATTGCCGCACGGCAGATGTTCCGCGCGGGCGGTCGATATACACAGCTCACGGACACCGTCGCCTCCTCCTGTCAGGTCTGCACCATTGACCCGGTCCCGCTGTGGGAGATCCGGGCGAGGCGCGTGGTCCACGACCAGCTGGAGCAGCAGCTTTACTTCGACCGGGCGCAACTGCGCTTTGCCGGGGTGCCGGTGTTCTATCTGCCGCGCCTGCGCATGCCCGATCCGACTCTGGACCGGGCGACCGGGGTGATGATGCCCGACATCCGCACCACCTCGGGTCTCGGCACCGGGATCAAGCTGCCGTATTTCATCACGCTCGGGTCGTCACGCGACCTGACAGTGACCCCCTATCTGAGCACGAAGAACGGGCGCACACTGGAATTGCGCTATCGCGAGGCCTTCCGCACCGGCCAGATCGAGATCACCGGCGCCACCTCGCGCGATGACATCCTGCCGGGCGAGGCGCGCGGCTATCTGCATGCCAGCGGCGATTTCGCGCTGCCCCGTGACTTTCGCCTGACCTTCCAGGCCGAAGCGGTCAGCGACCCGGCCTATCTGCTGGATTACGGCATTTCCGACAAGGACCGGCTGGACAGCCGGATCGAGGTCAGCCGCACCCGACGCAACGAATATATATCGGGCCGGTTCATCAACTTCCGGTCGATCCGTGACATCGACGGCGTGCCGGAAAGCAATGCGACGCTGCCGACGCTGATCGGGGATTTCACCCTGCACCGCCGCTTTTCCGGCGGGCCGCTGGGCGGCGAGGCGGGGCTGATGTTCCAGACCCATTCGCATTACCGCACCTCCACGCTGGATTATGACACCGACGTGGATTCCGATGACATCGCCGATGGCCGTGACATGTCGCGCGCCTCGTTGCGGCTGGACTGGCGCCGCAACTGGGTGACCGGGCCGGGAATTGTCGTCTCGACCATGGCGGAGGTTTCTGCCGATCTTTACAACATCCGGCAGGATGCCACCTATGGCGGCACGCACAGCCGTCTGCATGGGGCAACCGGGCTTGAACTGCGCTGGCCCTGGGTGGGCGGCACCGCGGACGGCGCCACGCATGTGATCGAGCCGGTGATGCAGCTGGTTCTGGCCAGCCGTGATGGCAGCGATATCCCCAACGAGGACAGCGCGCTGGTCGAGTTTGACGAGGGCAATCTGTTCGCGCTGGACCGTTTCGCAGGGTCAGACGCCCATGAAGACGGCGCGCGGCTGAATGTGGGTCTCAGCTGGACCCGCTATGCCCCTTCGGGCTGGAGCCTCGCGCTCGCCGGGGGACGGGTGTTCCGGCGCGAGGATTTCGGCCAGTTCAGCACCGCCTCGGGCCTTGATGGCGTCACCTCGGACTGGCTCGCCACCGCGCAGGTCACCGTGCCGGGCGGGCTGTCACTGACCAACCGCGCGCTGTTCGACGGTGCTTTCGGCATTACCAAGGCCGAATTCCGGCTGGACCTCGACCGCGAGAAATACGCGCTCAGCACCTCCTACATCTGGTTGCAGGCTGATGCCGCGGAAAACCGCATCGCCGACACGCAGGAGCTTTATCTGAACGGCCGATATGCGCTGACCGATACATGGACCGGCAAGCTGAGCGGCCGTTACGATTTCGAGGCCGACCGTGCCACCCGCGCGGGCCTCGGGCTCGAGTTCCGCAACGAATGCCTTCTTGTCGATCTTTCCCTCTCGCGCCGCTTCACCTCCTCGACTAGTGTGAAGCCAACTACGGATTTCGGCCTTTCGGTCGATCTGCTCGGTTTCGGCGGCAGCGCCAAGCCCGGTCCGGCCCGCAAGTGCCGGGGCTGAACTGCCATGAACCGCCAGATCGCCGCGAAGGCCATAGCCAAGAGACTGCCCGAATGACCCGAGTTCTGCCCCTCCTGACCGCAAGCTTCCTCGCGCTGGCCGCTGTTTCCGGCCCCGGAGCCGCCCAACAGAACCTGTTCGCACCGCGGATCATCATCAATGACCGGGCGGTCACCGAATACGAATACCAGCAGCGCCTGCTGTTCATGCAGATCCTGCGCGCGCCGGGCGATCTGGAAAAAGAGGCGATGAAGGGGCTGATCGAAGACCGGCTGCGCCTTCAGGAGGCCAAGCGGATCGGCGTCAAGCCGACCGAGGCCGAGGTGCGCAAGGGCATGGAAGAATTTGCCAGCCGCGCTAACCTTTCCGCCGATGAATTTCTGAAGGTCATCGGTCAGGCCGGAATCGCGCCCGAGACCTTCCGCGATTTCGTAACCGCCGGGATGGTATGGCGCGAGGTGGTGCGGGCGAAATACGGCGCCACCACCAAAGTGACTGAGGCCGAGATCGACCGCGCACTGGAAGCCGAAACCCGCAAGACCGCGCTGACCGTTGCGCTGTCGGAACTGATCATCCCCGCCCCTCCGGGTCAGGAGGAGGCGGCGATGGCGCAGGCGCGCAGCATTCAGGGGCAGATCAATACCGAAGGTGGCTTTGCTTCGGCCGTGGCGCGCTATTCCGCCGCAGCCTCGCGGGATCGGGGGGGGCGGCTGGCGCCGATGCCGCTGAGCAACCTGCCGCCGCAGATCGCCAGCGTCATCCTCGCGCTTGGCCCCGGTCAGGTTTCAGCTCCGATCACCATTCCGGGTGGGGTTGCCCTGTTCCAGCTGCGCGACGTGACCGCCTCGAAAGAGGCGAGCCCGGCGATGGTGCAGGTGGAATATGCCCGGCTGCGCCTGCCGAAGACCGAGACCACCGCCACCGATTTCGCGCGGATCCGGGCCAACGCCGATACCTGCAAAGATCTCTATACCCCGGCGCGCGGCCTGCCGGAAAACCAGCTTCAGATCGAGACCAAGCCGATGTCGGCGGTTCCCGCCGATCTGGGGCTGGAACTGGCGCGGCTGGACCCGGGCGAAAGCGTGCTGCGTGATCTGGGGGGGGCCACCGAAATGCTGATGCTGTGTTCGCGCCAGCCGGTCAGCGAAACGCCGGTCGACCGCAGCGCGATCCGCAACCAGATCCTCAACCGCAAGGTCGAGGCGCAGAGCGACCTTTATCTGGCTGAACTGCGCGCCAATGCCCTGATCCGCGAGCCCTGAGCCATGGCCGATCTGGCGCCGGTGGCGCTGAGCTGTGGCGAGCCTGCGGGCATCGGCCCGGAAATCGCAGTGAAGGCGCGTGCCGTTCTGGGGCGCGCCTTGCCTTTCTTCTGGATCGGCGATCCCCGGCATCTGCCTCAGGGCACCGATTTTACGGAAATCGCCCGCCCGGCAGAGGCGGTCGCTGTGCCGCCCGACCGGCTTCCGGTTCTGCCACTGCCCTTCGCCGCCCCTGCCACCCCCGGCGTGCTGGAACCTGCCAATGCGGCGGGAGTCATCGCCGCGATACGGCGGGGGGTAGAACTGGTGCAGACGGGCGAGGCTTCCGCGATCTGCACCGCCCCCCTGCACAAGAAGGCGCTGAAGGACGGCGCGGGCTTTGCCTTTCCGGGTCATACCGAATTTCTGGCTGATCTCGCAGGCGGCGCCGATGTGGTGATGATGCTGGCTGCGCCGGAATTGCGTGTGGTGCCGGTCACCATCCACATCCCGCTGGCCGAGGTTCCTGCTACGCTGACCGCTAATCTGCTGGAGCGGGCCATTCGCATCACCCATGCCGGGCTGGTCCGCGATTTCGGAATTTCCGCACCGCGTCTTGCGGTGGCCGGGCTGAACCCCCATGCGGGTGAAGGCGGGGCCATGGGGCATGAGGATGCCACCGTGATCGCGCCGGTGGTCGCCCGGCTGGCGGCCGAAGGCATGGCGATCTTTGGCCCGCTGCCCGCCGATACGATGTTCCATCCACGCGCCCGCGCCGCTTATGACGTGGCGATCTGCATGTATCACGATCAGGCGCTGATCCCGATCAAGACGGTGAATTTCGACGGCGGCGTGAATGTGACGCTGGGCCTGCCCTTCGTGCGCACCTCGCCTGACCATGGCACGGCGCTCGACATTGCCGGGCGGGGCATTGCCGAGCCGTCAAGCCTTGTGGCGGCGCTGCGCATGGCGCATGACATGGCGGCGGCGCGGGGCCGGTAAGCCCCGGGGGGTTGCCCCGGACCCGGGATATTTGGACCAGAATAAAAGCAGGAGCCGGTTTCATGGCGACGATCGACGGTTTGCCGCCGCTGCGCGAGGTTATCCGGGCGCATGACCTGGTGGCGAAGAAGCAGCTTGGGCAGAACTTTCTGCTGGATCTGAACCTGACCGCCAAGATCGCGCGGCAGGCGGGCGACCTTTCGGGCTGCGATGTACTGGAGGTCGGGCCCGGCCCCGGCGGCTTGACGCGCGGGCTGTTGGCGGAAGGTGCGCGGCGGGTGCTGGCGGTGGAGAAAGACGCCCGCTGTCTGCCCGCGCTGGCCGAGATTCAGGCGGCGTATCCGGGCAAGCTGGATGTCATCAACGGCGATGCGCTGGAGGTCGATGTGCTGGCGCATCTGACATCGCCGATCCGCGTGGTGGCGAACCTGCCCTATAATGTGGGGACCGAACTGCTGATCCGCTGGCTGACGCCCGCGAACTGGCCACCGTTCTGGGAAAGCCTGACGCTGATGTTCCAGAAGGAAGTGGCCGAGCGGATCGTGGCGAAGCCGAGGGGCGACCACTACGGGCGGCTCGCGCTTCTGGCGCAATGGCGCTGCGAGGCCAAGATCGTCCTGCATCTGCCGCCCGAGGCATTCACCCCTGCGCCCAAGGTGCATTCGGCGGTGGTGCATCTGACCCGGCTGCCGGGGCCGCGCTTTCCGGCGGATGAGAAGATCCTGAGCCGGATCACCGCCATGGCCTTCAACCAGCGACGCAAGATGCTGCGGTCCTCACTGAAGGGGCTGGGGCCGGACATCGAAGCGCGGCTGGAGGCGGCGGGGATTGCACCGACGGCGCGGGCGGAGGAAATCCCGCTGGAAGGGTTCTGCGCCCTGGCGCGCGAGATGGCAAAATGAAAACGGGGCCGCGTGGCCCCGTTTCTTATTCTGCGGCTTCCGGCTTTTCCGCCTCGGTCTTGGGTTTCGGCGTGCGCGGCTTGCGCGGGGCAGCCGGCTTGCGCGGCTTCGGCGCCTCGGCAGCGGGGGCCTCGGTGGCCGGGGCTTCCGGGGCGGCCGTCACCGGCGCCGAAGGTTCGGCAGGTGCTTCGGGCGTGGCCGCGGGTTCGGCGGCGCCCTCATTGCCTTCGCCACGCGGGGCACGACGGTCGTATTGCGGACGCGAGCCACGGAAATCGCGGCGGCTACGGTCGCCCTCGCGGCGCTGGTTCTGCCCTGCCTGCGGCTGCCCCTCGCGCTTCATTTCCGGCGTTTCGACCAGCGTGCTTTCCTCGTCAGCGGTCAGCGTCATGGCCTCTGCCGGAACCTCGGGCTGGTCGCCTGCCCCCGGGTCGCGGGCATCGTTCCGGTCGCTGCGGTCCTGATGGCGGGGATTGCCGCCGGGCTGGCCGTTGTTCTGGCCGCCGCCCTGCTGGTTGTTGTGGTTCTGATATTGCTGCTGACGCGCCTCTTGCTCGGCCGCCAGTTCGCGTTGCGCCTCGCTGAGCATACGGGTGTAATGCTCGGCGTGCTGAAGAAAATTCTCGGCGGCGACGCGGTCATTCGAGAGCTGCGCGTCACGCGCGAGAATGAGGTACTTCTCGATGATCTGCTGCGGCGTGCCGCGCACCTTGCCTTCGGGGCCGGAGCTGTCGAAGACACGGTTGATGATGTTGCCCATCGTGCGCGGGCGGTTCGACTTCGAACGCGAGCGGGATTTAGAGGATCTCATCTTGTCCTATGATCCGGTAGTCCGGGGTGACTGGCCGACCTGCATCGTCTGCCGCGCGAGGGAAATTCCCTCCGGAGGTATGCTGTCATGCTTTCAGCTTGAAAACGGGGAGCGAGCCAATCGCCCCGCCGCTGAAACCGGAGTAACCATGCGACGTGCTGCGTGACAAGCAGATTCTGCGCAGAAAATTGGGGAAAACCTCGATTTTGTGCCAAAATGGCCGGAAATCGCCGGTCATTGCGGTGCAATGGCGGAAACGACGCGGTGGCGATTGTCCAGATCGGTGAGGATTCGTGCCTGTGCCAGCCCGGCGGCGGAGAACAGCGCGGCAACGGCGGCCCCCTGTGTCGGGCCGATTTCCACCAGAAGCCTGCCCTGCGGCAGCAGATGGTCGCGCGCACCGGCGGCGATGGCGCGGTAGGCATCCAGCCCGTCGCCACCGGGGGTCAGGGCCAGATGCGGCTCCCATTCGCGGACCTCGGGGGAAAGCCCGGCCATTTCATCGGCGGCGATATAGGGCGGGTTGGAGACGATCAGATCGAAGCGACCGCTGATCGGGGCGAACCAGTCGCCTTGCAGGAAGGACGCGCGGTCCGTGAGGCCGAGGGCCACAGCATTGCCGCGCGCCACCTCCAGCGCGGCGTCCGACAGGTCGGTCGCAATCCCCGTCGCCCCGGACCGTTCTGCGAGCAGCGTCAGCAGGATCGCGCCCGAACCGGTACCAAGATCCAGAATACGGGAGAACGGCGCGGCCAGGGCTTCGGCGACCAGCGTTTCGGTTTCGGGGCGCGGGTCCAGCACATCACGGGTGACGCGGAAACTGCGCCCCCAGAACTGTCGCTGCCCGGTGATCTGACTGACCGGCTGACGCGCCAGACGCGCGGTCACGGCCTCTTCCAGCCGCATCGCCGCCGCTTCGGGCATCGGATCATGCAGCGCCAGCATCACCCGGTCGGCTGAGATCTCAAGCGCATGCGCCATGAGAAGCCGGGCATCCCGTGCGGCATCGGGCAGACCGGCGGCCGTCAGGCGGGCGACAGCCTCGCGATAGGCCAGGGCAGCGGTCACGCCTCCATCTCCGCCAGTTTGGCGGCCTGATCATGCGAAACCAGCGCCTCGATCACCTCGCCCAGATCGCCCTGCATGATCTGCGGCAGGGCGTAGAGCGTCAGGTTGATGCGATGGTCGGTCATCCGCCCCTGCGGGAAGTTGTAGGTACGGATGCGCTCGGAACGGTCGCCGGACCCCACCTGCGCCTTGCGGTCGGCGGCGCGGGCCGAAGCGGCCTTGTCACGCTCCATCTCGAACAGACGGGCACGCAGCACCTGCATAGCGATGGCGCGGTTCTGGTGCTGCGACTTCTCCGAAGAGGTGACGACGATGCCACTGGGGATATGGGTAATGCGCACAGCCGAGTCGGTGGTGTTGACGTGCTGGCCACCTGCCCCGCTGGCGCGCATCGTGTCGATGCGGATGTCGGTGGCGGGGATGTCGATGTCGACCTCCTCGGCCTCGGGCAACACGGCGACGGTAGCGGCAGAGGTATGGATGCGGCCCCCCGCCTCGGTTTCCGGCACGCGCTGCACGCGATGGGTCCCCGCCTCGTATTTCAGCCGGGCAAAGACGCCCTCGCCCTGCACATGCGCGGTGAATTCCTTCAGCCCGCCAAGATCGGAAAGCTGCTGTTCCAGCACCTCGAAGCGCCAGCCCATGCGTTCAGCATAGCGTTGGTACATCCGGGCCAGATCACCGGCGAAAAGGCTCGCCTCCTCGCCGCCGGTGCCGGGACGGATCTCAAGGATCGCCGGGCGCGCATCGGCGGCATCTTTCGGCAGAAGCGCCAGACGCAGGGCCTGCTCCATCTCGGGGATGCGGTCTTTCAGGCGGGGAAGCTCTTCCTCGGCCAAGGCGCGCATTTCGGGATCGGTCAGCATGGCTTCGGCCTCGGCCAGATCGGCCAGGGCACTGCGATAGGCCACGATTTCCGCCACCACGGGTTTCAGATCGGCATATTCGCGGCTGAGCGCGGCAATCTCGGCCGGGGCGGCGCCCTGTCCGAGCTTCGCTTCCAGATATTCGAAGCGGCGGGTGATCTGGTCGAGTTTATCGAAGGGAACCATGCGACCGATGTGGCGCGAAGGCCGCGCGCGGTCAAGAGGCGGATGGGGACAGCGCGGCCAGCCAGCGTTCGGCGCGCGCCCGGTTCACCCCCATATCGGAATAGCCAAACCGCGCGCGGGACCAGAGCCTGAGGCTGGCGCCTTGCGGTGTGGCGAAGGTTTCGACCGTGATGACATCGGGAAAACCCCAAAGGGCAGACCGCTGCACAAAGGTCATGCGCCCTTCCGCCGGGCTGCCCGCGATCAGGGTCGTGCGCGGCTCGGCCAGCGCCACGGCTTGCAGACGTTCGGCCAGTTCCCAGTTTGTCAGGCCAGGGAACACCGGGGCGGCGATCTCGCCGCCCTCGGGTCGCACCCGCACGTCATTCGGCTTGCCGGTGCGCAGAGGCTCGGCAAGGCTCACATGCCAGTCCGCCGGATCAAGCGGCGCGAACCGCACCGCCAGCGCGAGGCACAGCACAGCCAGCAGCGGCAGACCAAAAGTGACGGCGAGGATCAGTTTCATCGCCGGGTCTTGGCCCAATGGTGCAGGCAGAGGATTTCGTAGGCGACATGGGCGCCTGCAATGGCCGTGGCCCCGGTGGTGTCGTAGGGCGGCGAAACCTCGACCACATCGCCCCCGACGAGGTTCACCCCCGCCAGATCGCGCAGAATCGCGGCGGCCTGCCAGCTTGCCAGCCCACCCCAGACCGGCGTGCCGGTGCCGGGCGCGAAGGCCGGGTCCAGCGCGTCGATGTCGAAGGTCAGATAGACCGGATGGTCGCCGACGATGGCTTTCACCTTCTCGACGATCCGCGCCACACCGATTTCATGGCATTCGCGGGCGTCGATGACATTCATCCCCAGATAATCGTCGCAGAAGGTGCGAATGCCGATCTGGACGGATCGTTTCGGGTCCACGATGCCGGTCCTGACCGCCTTATACATCATGGTGCCGTGGTCGATCCGGGTCAGGTCGTCATCGGCCCAGAGGTCGGAATGAGCGTCGAAATGGATCACACTCATCGGGCCGAATTTCTCGGCATAGGCCTTGAGGATTGGCCAGGTGATGAAGTGATCGCCGCCCAGCGTGATGCTGGCGGCGCCCGCGTCGAGGATCGTGCGGATGTGATCGGTCAGCCGGTCGGGGAAATCCGCGACCTTGGCGTAGTCAAAGGCGAGATCGCCGTAGTCGATCACCGCCAGATCCTCCAGCGGGTCGGTGCCCCAGCCCTGCGGCGGATCATAGGGTTGCAGGCTCGATGCCTCGCGGATGGCGCGCGGGCCAAAGCGGGTCCCGGTGCGATGCGTCACCGCCTGATCGAAGGGCACGCCGGTCACGGCGACATCTACCCCCGTCAGATCCTTGGTATAGGTCCGGCGCAGAAAGCTGGTGGCGCCGGCAAAGGCGTTTTCAAAGGCATAGCCGCGCGGGCTTTTGCGGGTGAAGGCGGTATCGACTTCGTTCTTGGCATCTTCAAGGGCCATGGAACGCTCCTCGGGTCTAAAGGACGTCATTCTGGTCATCGGAGACGCGCCGGATCCGGGTGCGGCGAGATTGCCGCCCCGGTCGCCAAAGTCAAGCCTTGCGGCAGAATTTGATCATTTTGCAGTAGCGCGCAGCATCCAGGCTGCCTTTTCATGCGCAGCACAACGCCCGGTCAGCAGATCGGCCGTGACCGGGTCATTGCCCTTCTCGGCCGCCGCGATCACTTTGCGCATCCGCTTGGCCACCGCCTCGTGATCCGAGGCCAAATCCTCGATCATCTCATGCGCCGAAGGCAGCTTGGCCGGGTCGCTGATGATCGAGCCTTTGGCCATGGCATCCAGCTGGAACGGCGCCAGACGACCCAGCGCGCGCATCCGTTCGGCCAGATCATCGGCGGCCTGGAACAGGTCGTTATACTGCTCCTCGGTCAGCAGGTGGATCGGATGGAACAGCGGCCCTTCCACATTCCAGTGATAGGCATGGGATTTAAACAGCAGCCGGTAAGTATCGGCCACGGCCTGCGACAGGCCCTCGGAAATGGCCAGCACATTCACAACCCCGGTGTCGATCCGGTCGGCCTGCGGGACGGTGTCCAGAACATCGGTCATGGCAGTCTCCTTTCCTGATGGCCGGGGCGGGATGCCCCGGCGGTCAGTCAGGCAACGTGCATTGCCGTCTGCGGGTTCCGCTCAACCCAGTTTCACGCCTTCGCGCACCAGATCGTCGGCCACTTGCCGGATGGCACGCTCCAGCGTATCGCCCACCATCCCGACATCCTCGGCCGTCAGGGTCAGCGGCGGCGACATCACGTTCAGATGGCCCAGCGGGCGCACCATCAGGCCCATCGCCTCGCAGGTGTCGGCAATCCGGGTGCCCACGTCCAGATCCTCGGGCAGAAGCGCCCTGGTGGCCTTGTCGGCAACATTCTCGACGCAGATCATCAGCTTGCGGCCGCGCACCTGCCCGACCATGGGCAGCGCCTCCAGTGCCTTCATCCGCGCTTCGAACAGCGCACCCACGCGGGTGGCATTGCCCAGCAGGTCTTCCCGCTCGATGATCTCGATGTTCTTCAGCGCGGCGGCGCAGGCGACGGGATGGCCGGAATAGGTGAAGCCGCTGGTGAACCAGCGCGCGCCATCCGCCGCCATGGCCTGCCAGATCCGGTCGGAAAAGATCAGCGCGCCCAGCGGCAGATAACCCGAGGTCAGCCCCTTGGCGCAGGTGATCATGTCAGGCTGGATGCCGAATTCTGCCTCGCTGGCGAACCAGTGGCCCAGACGTCCGAAAGCGGTGACCACCTCATCGGCCACGAACAGGATGTCATGTTGGCGACAGATCGCGGCCATGCGTTGCAGATAGCCTTCGGGTGGCACGATCACCCCGCCCGAGGCCTGAATCGGCTCGGCGAAGAAACCGCCGACCTTCTCCGGGCCGATCTGGGCCAGTTTCGCCTCGAACTCCGCCACCAGCCAGTCGCAGAAGGCGGCCTCGTCCATGCCTTCCGGCGCGCGATAGGGGTTCGGCGCGGTCAGGTGATGGATGCCGGTTTCCTGATAGCGGAAGAATGGCACGCGGTCGCCGGGGCGCTTGCCCACCGATTGCGAGATATAGGTGGAGCCGTGATAGCTGTAATCCCGCGCGATCATCTGCGTCTTTTTGGGTCGCCCCATCGCGGTCTGATAGTAATGCACCATGCGATAGGCCGTATCGACAGCAGCGGAGCCCGAGGTGGTGAAATGCACCCGGTTCAGATCGCCCGGCGCAAGGCTGGCAAGCTTCGCCGCCAGCAGCGCCGCCGGTTCGTTGGTCGTGTCAACGAAGGTGTTGGAAAAGGCGAGCCGCGTCACCTGATCGGCTATCGCCTCGGCCATCTCGCGTCGGCCAAGGCCGATATTGGTGCACCACATGCCGCCGATAGCATCGAAATAGCGCCGCCCCCCGGCATCCCACAGCCAACAGCCCTCGCCCCGCGACATCACCAGCGCCCCCTTCTCCTCGAAGGGGCCAAAGTTGGTCCAGGGGTGCAGGTGATGGGCCTTGTCCATCGCCTGCACATCCTGTGGGTTGGGGCTATTGCGGGGAAAATCGGCGGTCATCACTCGCTCCGTTGCGGTTGGCGTCAGGAGCGACTGTAGCATTTTGATCAAAAGTCGGCCAGCCGGAGCCACCTACCAAAGGCTGCGGTTGCATAGATATTGTGGCCTAAAGGTTGATCCACCACGATATGCCGAAGCCGCCCGCTTTAAAGCGATTCGGCTAGGCCAGCCGATCCGGCAGGCGGCGATCCGACATCAGCGCCGAAACCTCCGCATCCGGCATCGCGGCAGCAGCATAGTCAAAGCAGCCTTCGCTCAGGATCTGTCTGGCAGCAGCCTGCACCGCGCCAAAGCCCGTGCGGAACAGTGACCCGCCCAGGCTGATGCGCTTCACCCCGGCCCCGGCCAGTTCCGCCACGGTAAAACGTGCCCCGGTCAAGCCCATCACCACATTGACCGGACGGTCGACCGACGCACAGACACTGCGGATTGCTGCCAGGTCACGCAGGCCCGGCGCGAACAGCACATCGGCGCCCGCCTCGGCAAAGGCTTGCAGCCGCGCGATGGTGTCATCCAGATCAGGGCGCCCCCACAGAAAGTTCTCGGCCCGCGCGGTCAGCAGAAAAGGCTGCCCCTGCACCGCCTCGGCAGCGGCGCGCACCCGTTCCACCGCATGTTCAAAGGGAAAGATCGGGTCGGTGGCGTCGCCGGTCGCATCTTCGATGGAACCGCCCGCCAGACCCGCAGCAAGCGCCAGACGCAGGGTTTCGGCGCAATCCTCCGGCGCCGGACCAAAGCCATCCTCCAGATCGGCGCTGACCGGCAGGTCGGTCGCCGCCACGATTTCGGCCGCATTCTGCAAAACGCCCCGGCGGCCAAGCGCCCCGGCGGAATCGCGCAGGCCTTGGGCATAGGCATGGCCCGCGCTGGTGGTCGCAAGGGCGGCAAAACCCGCCGCCGTCAGCAGACGGGCCGAGCCCGCATCCCAGGCATTTGCCACCACAAAAGCGCCGGGCGCCTGATGCAGCGCCCGGAACCGTTCAAACTTTGCCGGTTGGTCCATGTGACATCTCCCTTTTCAGGAAGTCTGGGCCAACAGGAACAAAATGGAAACACCTATTTTGCAGGCAGCGCTGTTTCCACCAGCCGGGCAAAGAAGCTGGCCCCGACCGGCGCTGCCTCGTCGTTGAAATCAAAGGCCGGGTGGTGCAGCCCCGCGCCTGGTCCGGTTCCGAGGAACAGATAGGCGCCTGGCCGCGCCTCCAGCATATAGCTGAAATCCTCGGACCCCATCTCGCGCCCGGCCTCGGCATTCACCAAAGCAGGGCCGACGACCTCGCGCGCGACAGAGGCCGCGAAATCAGCCTGTTCGGCATGGTTGATCGTGGGCGGATAGCCCCAGTCATAATCAATCCGCGCGGTGACATTGAATGCTGCGGCATGCCCTTCGATGATCTCGTAGATCCGTTTTTTCAGCAGCGCCCGCACCTCGGGTTTGAAGCAGCGGATGGTGGCGGCGAACATCGCCTCTTCCGGCACGATATTGCTGGCCGTCCCGGCATGGATCATGGTGACAGACAGCACCGCCTCATCCATCGCAAAGATGTTGCGCGACAGGATGGTCTGCAACCCCTGCACCATCGAGACCACAGCCGGAATCGGGTCGATGCATTCATGCGGGGTCGCCGCATGCCCGCCGCGCCCGGTGACATGGACGACGGCAGTATCGACCGAGGCCATCAGCGCCCCGCGTGTGGTCTGGAACTGGCCGAAGGGCAGACCCGGCGCATTGTGGATGCCATAGACCTCGGCGATGTCGAACCTGTCCATCACCCCTTCCTGCACCATGACATTGCCGCCGCCGCCGTCCTCTTCGGCCGGTTGGAACAACAGCGCCACCCGGCCCGAAAACCGCCGCGTCTCGCACAGGTATTTTGCCGCGCCCAGCAGCATGGTCACATGGCCGTCATGACCGCAGGCATGCATCTTGCCCGGCACTTTCGAGGCATATTCCGCCCCGGTCGCCTCGTCGATAGGCAGCGCATCCATATCGGCGCGCAGCCCGATGGTCCGCCCGCCATCCTGCCCGTTGATGATGGCCACGACGCCCGAGGTCGCGATCCCTTCGTGGATTTCATCCACCCCCATCTCGCGCAGGCGCTCCACGATGAAGGCCGCCGTCTGGTGGCACTGGAATTCCAGTTCGGGATACTGGTGCAGATGCCTCCGCCATCCCTTCATCTCTTCGGCGAAATCGGCGATGCGGTTCAGGACTGGCATGAGGTGGACTCCCGGCACGTTTCAGGTCTAAGCCCGGAGGGAAGCCGAAAACCGGAGCCTCCGCAATGCCCAAGCGTCCCCTGCCCCGATCCGAAAGCGACGCCCTCGTGCATGACGCTACGGCAGGCATGCCCCGCCTGCTGGAGATCATGGCCCGCTTGCGTGCACCTGACGGCTGCCCCTGGGACCGCGAACAAGATTTCACCACCATCGCCCCCTATACGCTGGAAGAGGCGCATGAGGTCGCCGATGCCATCGCGCGCGAGGCATGGGACGAGCTGCGGCTTGAACTGGGCGACCTGCTGTTCCAGTCGGTCTATCACGCGCAACTGGCGGAAGATGCGGGGCTTTTCACTTTTGAGGATGTGGTTTCTGCGATTTCCGACAAGATGGTGGTGCGGCATCCCCATGTCTTTGGCGACGAAAGCAACGCGAAAAGCGCCGAACAGCAGACGGCGGATTGGGAACGGGTCAAGGCCGCCGAACGCGGCCCGGCCCGCACACTGGACGGTGTGGCCATGGCACTTCCGGCGCTGACGCGGGCGGTGAAGCTGCAAAAGCGCGCGGCACGGGTAGGGTTTGACTGGCCCTCGACCGCCGAGGTCGTCGAGAAGATCGTCGAGGAGGCGCAGGAGCTGACCGAGGCCCGCGACCGGCTGACCGAGGCCGAGGTCTTCGAGGAATTCGGCGATCTGATGTTCGTCGTCGCCAATCTGGCGCGGCACCTGAAGATCGACCCTGAGGCCGCGCTGCGCGCCGCCAATGCCAAATTCACCCGCCGCTTTGGCCGGATCGAGGATTGGCTGGCCGAGTCAGGCCGCAGCCCCGCCGACAGCGACCTCGCGGAAATGGACGCGCTGTGGAACCGGGCCAAGGCGGAAGAAAAGGCGCGAGGCGAGGGGCAGATGCCAAATTCGGCGTGAACGAATATGTGAATTTCTTCCCGAAGAAATTTGCCCGCTCAATTCCGACTCGTTCAGTCAGGCATTGACCCAAGTGAAAGACTCGGGTTATCACGGCGCCAGAATTTTTGACAAAAGAGGTCAACAATGAAGCGCGCCCTGCTGGCACTCGCCCTCTGCTCGACGGCCCTTCCCGTCTTCGCGGACGAAGTGAACATCTATTCGCACCGTCAGCCCGAACTGATCCAGCCGCTGCTGGACGCCTTCACCGCCGAGACCGGCATCGAAACCAACGTGGCCTTCGTGGACAAGGGCATGGTGGAACGTCTGGTGGCCGAGGGCGACCGCTCGCCCGCCGATCTGGTGCTGACCGTTGACATCGCCCGGCTGAGCCAGGTGGTCGAGGCCGGTGTGACCCAGGCCGTCCAGTCCGACGTTCTGAATGCCAATATCCCGGCCGAGTTCCGCGACAAGGATAATCACTGGTTCGGCCTGACCAGCCGCGCCCGCATCGTCTATGCCTCGAAAGAGCGCGTGAAGGACGGCGAGGTCACCACTTACGAGGATCTGGCCGATCCGAAGTGGAAGGGCCGCATCTGCTCGCGCTCGGGGACGAATGATTACAACATTGCGCTGCTGTCGGCCTATATCGCCCATCACGGCAGCAAAGCCGCGACGCAATGGGCAGAAGGTCTGAAGGCCAATCTGGCGCGCAAGCCCACGGGCAATGACCGCGATCAGGTCAAGGGCATCTGGGCCGGCGAATGCGACATCTCGATCGGCAATACCTATTACATGGGGCAGATGCTGGCTGACCCGGAGCAGCAGGAATGGGCCAATTCCGTTCGCATCGTCTTCCCGGTGTTTGAAGGCGGCGCCACGCATATGAACATCTCGGGCGTTGCCATGACCAAGGCCGCCCCGAACCATGATGCGGCTCTAAAGCTGATGGAATGGCTGTCGTCGGACGAGGCGCAGCGCATCTATGCCGAAACCAACAACGAATTCCCGGTGAAGCCGGGTGTGCCCGCGTCGGAACTGGTGGCAAGCTGGGGCACCTTCACCCCCGATGGCCTGTCGCTGGCCGATATCGCCGGGCACCGCGCCGAGGCGCTGAAGATCATGGAACAGGTCGATTTCGACGGCTGATCCCGGATCCTGCTCCGGCACGGCAGACGGGCGCCTCTGGCGCCCGTTTTTACTATATGGTCAAATGTCCGCTGCCGGAATAAACCTTGCAGACCGCTGACATGCCAGGCAGGATCGCCGATAAACTCCGGGTTGAACGTGCAACTCCGGCCCTGCTATGCCAGCGTGTCCGACAGAGTCGCACAGGAGAGACCGATGCCTCAAGGCCCGCGCAAGATCATCATCGACACCGATCCGGGGCAGGACGATGCCGTGGCGATCCTGCTGGCGCTTGCCAGCCCCGAAGAGGTGGAGGTCCTGGGCATCTGCGCCGTGGCGGGCAATGTGCCGCTGGCGCTGACCGCCCGCAATGCGCGCATCGTCTGTGAACTTGCGGGTCAGCCCGGCGTGAAGGTCTTTGCGGGTTGTGACCGGCCGCTCAGCCGCAAGCTGGTGACGGCGGAATATGTGCATGGGGCGACCGGGCTGGACGGGCCGCAACTGCCCGATCCCGTGATGCCATTGCAGGACCGGCATGCCGTCGATTTCATCACCGAGACGCTGCGGGCCGAACCCGCGGGAACCGTCACGCTTTGCGCGCTGGGGCCGCTGACCAATATCGCCACCGCCCTGCAACGCGCGCCCGACATCGCCTCGCGCATTCAGGAAATCGTGCTGATGGGCGGCGCCTATTTCGAGGTGGGCAATGTTACCCCGGCGGCGGAGTTCAACATCTATGTCGACCCGCAGGCGGCGGATATCGTGTTCCGCTCCGGCGCGCCGCTGGTGGTGATGCCGCTCGATGTGACCCATAAGGCGCTGACCACCCGCCCCCGGATCGAGGCCTTCCGCGCCATGGGCACCGAATCGGGTCGCATGGTGGCGGAATGGACCGACTTTTTCGAACGTTTCGACGTGCAGAAGTATGGCAGCGAAGGCGCCCCGCTGCATGACCCCTGTGTCATCGCCTGGCTGATCCGGCCCGAGTTGTTCACCGGGCGGCACATCAATGTCGAGATCGAAACGCAGTCCGAGCTGACACTGGGCATGACCGTCGCCGACTGGTGGGGCGTGACCGACCGCAAGCCCAATGCACTGTTCATCGGGGATCTGGATGCCGACGGTTTCTATGCGCTGCTGACCGAGCGCATCGCCCGGCTTTAACCCAGCGGCAGAACCACGGTGAAGGTGCTGCCCTGCCCTTTTTCACTTTCGATGCGCAGCCGTCCGCGATGACGGTTGACGATATGCTTGACGATGGCCAGCCCCAGCCCGGTGCCCCCTTTCTCGCGCGAGCGGTGGGTATCGACCCGGTAGAACCGTTCGGTCAGGCGCGGCAGGTGCTGCGCCTCGATCCCTTCGCCCCTGTCGCGCACCGCCACCGAGACCGCACCGCCCGGCGATCCGGGCAAAGCCGCCTCGCGGCCGATGCTGACGGTGACCAGCTTGCCGGGCGTGCCGTATTTCACCGCATTCTCGACGAGATTGTGAAACACCTGGGTCAACTGGTCCGCATCGGCCCTCAGCTTCACCGGCGCCGAGCCGCCGGTCAGTTCCAGCGTCACCCCCGCCTGTTCGGCCATCGGGCGCAGCGTCGTCAGCACGCTGGCCAAAAGACCCGACAGATCGACCACGCCCTCGGGCCGCATACGCTCCTGCGATTCCACCCGGCTGAGCGACAGAAGATCGCGCACCAGCCGGGTCATCCGTTCGGCCTCGCGCGACATGATGCCCAGAAACCGCTCGCGGGCATTGGCGTCGTTCTTCGCCGGACCTTGCAGGGTCTCGATGAACCCCAGCAGCGCGGTCAGCGGCGTGCGCAGCTCGTGGCTGACATTGGCCACGAAGTCCCGCCGCAACTGGCCGATCAGCTCCTGTTCCGTCACGTCGAAGAAACTGCACAGCGCCCCGCCTCCCGGCGTCGGGCCGACGGTGATGTCATAGACCACCTCATGCGCGCTGGGGCTGAGATTGCAGCGCAGATGCTGTTTCTCGCCGCCGTGCATGACTTCTTCGATCGCGGCCACCAGCGCCGGCTGGCGCAGGCTCAGCCCGAAATGCCGCCCGACGGCCTGTGGCCCCAGAAGAGCCACCGCCCGCGCATTGGCCACACCGATCCGCATGTCGGGGCCGACATGCAGCATCGGCAGGGGCACCGCCTGCATGAAAGCCTCGCGTTCAGCCACGATCCGCGCCGTTTCACCATCCATATCCTGCATCCGCTCGGGCCTCCCGGGTTGAGGCAGGCTTACCGCCCTCCTGCCCTTGCCGCAACAGGAAGCCCTGCCCGATGACCGAACACCCGCCCGATCCCCCGCAGAATGTGCTGGTCATCGACTGCCCCGAGGCCATGCGGATCGCCGAAAACCTGGAGCCGCCGCCGATGGTCATTTCCATCGCCTTCCGCCAGCTCAGCCGCACGCTGCTGGAGGTTGTTGCCCCGGATTGCGTCGCCCTGCCGCTGCTGGGCAGCGGCTTTGACGCGGTGCAGGTGATCGAGCGGCTGCGGACCTTCCGCTACACCGGCCGGATCTGCGCCATCGCGCCGGACCTGCCCGATGCGGCCCTTGTCGCGGCAGAACTGACCGCGCTGGCCGACGGCCTTCCCGTTCATGTGATCACGCCGGGGCAATACCCCGGTTACAGGTCGCGCTGATAGATCCAGTCATGATCCGGGTCGTTCCGGAACCGCCATTTGCGCAGCGGCCCGGCCATGACGTTGAGGTAATACATCTCATAGCCATAGGGCACGCCGCAGGGATGATGCCCCTTCGGGACCAGCGTGACATCATGGTTCCGCACCGCCATGGTCTCGTCCAGGCTGCCATCCTCGGTATAGACCCGCTGCACGCCGAAGCCCTGCGCCGGGTTCAGCCGCATGTAATAGGTCTCCTCCAGATAGGTCATTCGGGGGAAATCATCCTCGTCATGGCGATGACTGGGATAGCTTGACCAGTTACCGGCGGGGGTGAAAACCTCGGTCACCAGCAGGCTGTCAGCGACCTCCTGCATCTCCATCGCGATGTTGTTGACGAAACGCGTGTTGGCACCCTTGCCGCGCGGGGTCAGCGTGATGCCGTCAGGCCCCAGCCGCCGCACCGGATGACCACCCTTGCCCGGCGCGGAACAGACTGCCAGCGTGCAGGAGGTGGTGGCCTCCGCCGACCAGTTGCTGCCGTTCGGCACATAAAGGCAATGCGGCGGCGTCTTCTCGAAAACATCCATCCTCTCGCCCATTTCACCGAAGGCAATACCGGCGGCCGTCAGCCGAGCCCTGCCCTCGACCAGCACAAGGATGACCTCACGCGTGCCCGTCGTCTCGGCCACGCGGTCCCCCGGCTCAAGGCGATAGAGACCGAACCCCACATAGCCCCAGCCCGCGCTGTCGGGGGTCACGTCATGCACCTTGCCGCGTGTGCCCAGCGGCCGCACCAGAAGATCGCCCATCCTTCGCCCCTTCATCTGTTCCAAAATATCCTCGGGGATACGGGGGGCAGACAGCCCCCCGTCTTCATCCCCCTCACATCAGCCCGCTGGCCCGCGCCAGCCGTTTCAGCGTCGCGAGGCCCAGCGTCTGATACATCAGCGGATTGCAGCGCCTCGGGTCCTGTTCCGCCTCGATCACGATCCAGCCGTCATATCCGGCGGCCTTGAGTATCCGCATCAGAGGCGCGAAATCCACCCCGCCTTCCTGATCCCCCGGCACAGTGAAGGCGCCCGCCCGCACCGCCTGCAGAAAGCTCATCTCCTCCGTCCGGGCCCGGTGCACCACATCGGGGCGGATGTTCTTGGCATGGAAATGCCGGACCCGGCCGATATGGCGGCGCAACACCGCTTCGGGGTCGCCACCGCCAAAAGCGCAATGCCCGGCATCGAACAAAAGCTGCACATGCGGCCCCGTCGCCGTCATAAGCGCGTCGATGTCTTCCGGCGTTTCAATGATCGTGCCCATGTGGTGATGATAGACCAGCGTTACCCCTTCGCCCGCCAGATAGGCCGCGAAAGCCTCCAGCCGCGCCCCGAAGGCGCGCATCCCGGCCGCGGACAGCATGGGCCTCTCGCGCATTGGCCGGTCCGCCTCGCAATGGATCGCGTTCGAGGTTTCGCAGACGATGCAGACCTTGCAGCCATTGTGCTTGAGCTTTGCCAGATGGCCCTGCACCGCCGCGATTTCCTCGGCCACCGTGCGGGTCAGCAGTTCCGAGGAATACCAGCCCGAGACGAAGCGCAGCCCGTACCCCGCCAGCAACGCGCGCAGCGCCTCCGGGTCGTCGGGCCAGCGATGCCCGTTCTCGATCCCGTCAAAGCCGATCTGGCGTCCGGCCTCGTCAAGGATCAGGGCGGTTGGAATATGCGCGCCGATGCTGGGATCGTAGTCATTGGCCCAGGCGATCGGATTGGTGCCAAAGCGGATCATGGCTGCGTCCTCAGTTCGTCAGCCGCGCGCGGGCGGTGTTGGCGATGTAGCGCTCATAGGCCTCCCGCATCGTGTCACGGTCGCCCGCTGCGGGAACCGCCACTTCCCAGAAATGACCGTGCGGGCCCGCGGCTGTCTCGATGCCGGTGCCCGGAAAATCACGGGCGGTGGTCTCGATCACGATGACGGTGGGTTTCTGCCGGCCCCGTGCCTCGCGGATGGCGCGCTGCAAGCCTGCCAGACCCGCCACCTTCACCGCATGTGCCCCCATCGAGGCCGCATGGGCCGCATAGTCGATCCGGGGCTGATCCTCGATCAGGCAGTCCTCGTAAAGATTGTTAAAGGCCGCCCCGCCACAGCCCAGAGTTTGCAGCCGGTTGATACAGCCATATCCCCGGTTGTCGGTCAGGACCACGGTAAAGGGGATGCGCCGCATCACCGCCGTGGCCAGTTCGGCATTGGCCATCATGTAACTGCCATCGCCCACGAAACAGATCACCTCGCGCGCAGGCTGCGCCAGTTTGAGCCCCATGGCCCCGGCCAGTTCATACCCCATGCAGGAATATCCGTATTCCATGTGATAGCCGCCCGGCGCCGCCTGCCACAGCAGCTTCAGCGCGCCCGGCATGGTTCCGGCGGCGCAAAGGGCGATGGTCGCCTCCGTACTGACCGCCTGCACGGCACCGATCACCTGGGCATCACCGGGCAGCGCATCCTCCGCCACCGGGGCGCTGCAATGGGCATCGACCGCCCGCAGCCAATCGGCCCGCGCCGCGGCGTCGACCCCGGCGCAATAGCCTTCCAGCAACGGCGACAGCGCCTCCAGTGCGATCCTGGCATCGGCCACAAGGCTCAGGGCACCATGCTTGGCCGCGTCATAACCATGGACGTTGATCGAAACCAGCCGCGCATCCGGCGCGAACAGCGTGCGTGAGCCGGTGGTGAAATCCTGCAAGCGCGTGCCAATGCCGATCACCAGATCCGCCGCGCGCAACGCCGCGTTGGCGGCGGCAGAGCCATCGACGCCCGCTGCGCCAAAGTTCATCGGATGGGCCTGCGCCAGCGCCGACTTGCCCGCCTGCGTCTCGGTCACCGCAATCCCATGGCGGCTGGCGAAAGCCGCCAGCACGGCCTCGGCGCCGGAATAGATCACCCCGCCCCCGCAAAGGATTACCGGACGCTCTGCCGCCCGGATCTGCGCCGAAACCTCTGCAAGCTCTCGGGCATCCGGGGCCGGACGCCGGATGTGCCAGACCTTCGGCGCAAAGAAGGCCTCCGGCCAGTCAAAGGCCTCGGCCTGCACATCCTGGCAGAACGCAAGGCAAACCGGGCCGCAATCCGCCGGATCGGTCATCACCCGCAAGGCACGGGGCAAGGCGGTCAACAGGTGTTCGGGCCGCTGGATGCGGTCGAAATAGCGCACCACCGGGCGAAAACAGTCATTCGCGCTGACCGTGCCGTCGTCGAAATCCTCGACCTGCTGCAAGACCGGATCGGGGCGGCGACTGGCAAAGACATCCCCTGCGATGAACAGGACCGGCAGGCGGTTCACATGCGCCAAGGCCGCCGCCGTAACCATGTTGGTCGCCCCCGGCCCGATGGACGAGGTAACGGCATGGGCCTGACGCCGTGCCCGTCCCTTGGCGAAGGCGATGGCGGCATGGGCCATGGTCTGTTCGTTCTGTCCCCGCCAGGTCGGAAACGGCGCATTGCCGCAAAGCTGCCCGTGCAGGCCCTGGTGCAATGCCTCGCCCAGCCCAGCCACATTGCCATGGCCGAAGATCGCCCAGCAGCCTTCGATGAAACGTTCACCCTCGGCGGTCATCTGGACCGACAGCCATTTCACCATGGCCTGCGCGGCGGTCAGCCGGATGGTCCGTGTCATGCTCCCGCTCCGTTCTGCGCACGCGCGCTGTCCCAGACCTGACAAAGACCCTGATACCGGGCCACCATCGCCGCAATCGCTTCGGCATCGCCGATCTCGCCCCGGAGCCAGCGCCGGGCGGCATCGGCAAAAATGGTGCGACCCACGGCGAAACCGCGCACCAGATCGTGCCGCGCCGCAAGGGCAAAGCTCTCGGCAAGCTGGTCTGCCGGGGCATCCAGACCCAGGACGACAATGCCGCGCACATGCGGGTCATTTTCCGTGATCGCTGCGCAGGCCTTTTCCCAGGCGACGGCAGAGGTGAAGGGTTCCAGCTTCCACCAATCAGGATAGATCCCGATCTCGTAAAACCGCCGGATCAGCCGGGCCGAGGTGTCTTCTTCCACCGGCCCCACCTTGGAGGGAATGATTTCCAGCAACATTTCCAGACGGTTGCGGCGGCAGGCGTGGAACAGACGCGTCACCGTCGCCTCCTGTTCCGCGCGCGTCTCGGGCGGATCATCAGGGTGGCAGAAGCACAGAACCTTCACCACCTGCTCCAGCGGCCATTCCGAAAGCCCGCCGTAATCCGGCCCGATCTCGGGTTCCAGTTCCAGCGGCCGCGAGCCCGGCCATTCCACCGGACGCCCGATCCACAGCCCCGAACCGGCAGCCGCGTAAAGCGCCTGTCGCCCCAGACGGCCATCGCAGAGGATGCCATAGCCGGGCCTCCCGGCCTGAACGCTTTTCGCAGCTTCCAGACACAAGAGCTTGAACGCGCCTATCTTTTCGGGCGTCGCGCCATCCATCGCCTCCATCTGCATCCGGTGGTCGAAGGCGAAGACCCGCATGGTGGACCAGTCGCCATGGCGATTGGTCGCCCAGTGCACCTGCTCCAGCGCCGCATCCTTGCGCAGCGCCTTTTCCCGCATCCCGCGACTGAGGAAGTAATTCATCTCCTCAAGGCTTGGGTAGGCCGGGGTGCAGCCATGGCGGCTGACGGCAAAGGCCCCGCAGGCATTGGCGTACTTCAGCGCGACCGGCCAGCTTTCGCCATCCAGCCAGCCCTTCAGCAGGCCCGACATGAAGCCGTCGCCCGCCCCAAGCACATTGAATACCTCGATGGGGAAGCCGGGGCCGGTTTCGCCGTCCTCCAGTTTATCAGGAATGGCGCCGGTGAAGGCCACCGCCCCAGCCGCCCCGCGCTTGCAGACCAGAACTGCGCCCGAAACCGCCCGCACGGCCCGGAGCGCTGCTACCGTGTCGGTACTGCCACCCGCGATGTGAAACTCCTCTTCCGTTCCGACGATCAGGTCGAACAGATGCAGCGTGGATTGCAGCTTCGCCGTCACCGCCGCACTGGCGATGAAGCGGTTCTCGCCATCGCCATGCCCGGACAGACCCCAGAGATTCGGGCGATAGTCGATATCCAGCGCGGTCTGCGCGCCGCTTTCGCGCGCCAGATGCAGCGCCTTCAGGACCGCTGCCTCGGTCCGGGAATGGCTCAGATGCGTGCCGGTCGCCACAACGGCGCGCGCCTCGGCGATGAACGACGGGTCAATATCATCTTCGCACAGCGCCATATCGGCACAGTTCTCGCGGTAGAAGATCAGGGGGAACTGGCTGTCATCGCGGATGCCCAACAGAACGAGCGCGGTCAGCCGCTGGGGATCTGTCTTCACCCCGCGCACATCGACACCCTCGCGCGCCAGTTCCTCGCGGATGAAGCGCCCCATGTGTTCGTCGCCGACACGCGTGATCAATGCCGATTTCAGCCCCAGACGCGCGGTGCCTGCCGCCATATTGCAGGGGCTGCCACCGATGTATTTCTGGAACGATCCCATGTCCTCCAGCCGGCCACCCACCTGTGCGCCGTAAAGGTCGACCGACGACCGGCCAATGGTGATCACATCCAGCGTCTTCATCCACCCCTCCCTGCCTGCCGCACCCAAAAGGCGCGACTCCCTTAATGGAATATTTATTCCATTTTGATCTGCAAAGAAAGCAGTTTCACGCGCTGTCCCGCGCACTCCCCACGGAAACGGCCAGGGCCAGAGCGAGCGCAATGGTTGCCGAAAGCGAACGGAACGCCCCGAAATCCACCTCGGGCACGGTCAGGATGGCATCCGAAAGCGGCACCAGCGGGCTTGAGGCATGATCGGTGATTGCCACCACTGCAACGCCCCGCTCCCGCGCCTCGGTCGCCAAAGCCAGCGTTTCCTCGGAATAGGGCGCGAAGGTGATGGCGATCAGCGCATCGCCCGCGCGCAACGCAAACCTGTGATCCAGCTTGCCCGCCCCATCGTGCAACATCGCCGGAACGGACATTTTCTCAAAGACATACGCAAGATAGCTCGACACCGGATAGGCCCGGCGGAATCCGGCGACATGCAGCATCCCGGCCCCGGCCAACAAAGCGACCGCCCGCGCGAGCGCGGCTTCGTCTGTCGCTTTCGCCAGGGCCTCAAGGCTCTGCCGCCCTGCCTCGACAAATTCCGCCAGAAGCGCTGCCGGGCTGCCAGCCCCGTTCTGCTTCAGGTTTTTCAGCCGCGTTGCATAATCCGGCCGCCCCGGCGCATAGGCCTCGCGAAACAGCTTCTGCATTTCGGAAAAGCCTGAAAACCCGAGGATCTGACAGAAGCGCATCAGGGCCGAGGGCGGCACATCCGCCCCCGCCGCCAGTTCCGCCACCGTCGACACGGCGATCCGGTCCACATTCGCGGCGATGTGATCGGCGCATTGGCGCAAACGCTTGGGCAAATCGCCCCCAATCTGCGCCAGACGGTCGTGAAACTCCTCGACACTGGCAGGCGCCGCTACCGACGCGTCAACATTCGACATGGATCACTCCCCGACAGATTGACCGCAGGCTAGCAGAATTGGAAAATTTATTCCACGACGAAGCACTGCCGGCCCCGATCATGCCGGCATCAAAGCAAACGGCGCGAGGGTTGCCCCCCGCGCCGTCCGTTTCATCCGATCCGGGCTGACCCGGATTACATCGCCACGCGGCGCTGGTCGTCGCGGCGCGCAGTCAGCTCCTCGGAGACGAGGAAGGCCAGTTCCAGCGATTGCGAGGCGTTCAGACGCGGATCGCAGGCGGTGTGGTAGCGGTCGCTCAGGTTCTCGTCCGTTACAGCCCGCAGGCCGCCGGTGCATTCGGTCACGTCCTGGCCGGTCATCTCGAAATGCACGCCGCCCGGAATGGTGCCCTCAGCCTTGTGGATGGCGAAGAACTCGCGCACCTCGCGCAGCACCGAATCGAAGGGCCGGGTCTTGTAGCCCGAGGCCGCCTTGATGGTGTTGCCGTGCATCGGGTCGCAGGACCAGACGACATTGGCACCTTCTTCCTGAACGGCCTTGATCAGGCGCGGCAGATGCTCGCCCACCTTGCCGGCACCGAAGCGCGCGATCAGGGTCAGCCGGCCAGCCTCGTTCGCCGGGTTCAGCTTCGCCATCAGCACCTTCAGATCCTCGGCCGTGGTCGAAGGGCCGCATTTCAGGCCGATCGGGTTCAGCACGCCACGGCAGAACTCGACATGGGCGCCGTCGGGCTGACGGGTGCGGTCGCCGATCCAGATCATATGGCCGGAGCCCGCCACATTCTGCCCGGTGATGGAATCGACACGGCAAAGCGCCTCTTCATATTCCAGCAGCAGCGCCTCGTGGCTGGTGTAGAAGTCTACCCGGCTCAGTTCATGCGCGGTGTCGGAATTCACCCCGGCTGCATTCATGAAGTCGAGCGCGTCCGAGATGCGGTTCGACAGTTCGCGGTAACGCTCGGCTTTGTCATGTTCGGCAAAGCCAAGAGTCCAGCTGTGAACGCGGTGGATGTCGGCAAAGCCGCCGGTCGAGAAGGCGCGCAGCAGATTCAGACTGGCCGCCGCCTGGGTATATGCCTGCAGCATCCGTGCCGGATCGGGCACGCGGGCATCGGCAGTGAAGTCGAAGCCGTTGATGATATCGCCACGGTAGCTCGGCAGCTCTACGCCGCCCGCCACTTCGGTCGGCGCCGAACGCGGCTTGGCGAACTGGCCCGCCATGCGGCCGACCTTGATGACCGGCACCTTGGCGCCATAGGTCAGCACGACCGCCATTTGCAGCATGACGCGGAACGTGTCGCGGATATTGTCGGCGCTGAATTCGGCGAAGCTTTCGGCACAGTCGCCGCCTTGCAGCAGGAAGGCCTTGCCCTCGGCAGCCAGTGCAAGCTCTTTCTTCAGACGGCGCGCCTCGCCCGCAAAAACGAGGGGCGGATATTTCGCAAGCTGTGCCTCAACGGCAGTGAGTGCGGCCTGATCCGGATAGTCCGGCATCTGGACCCGCGGCTTTGCGCGCCAATCCGATTTTTGCCAGCCCTTCGTCATGGGGTGTCTCCGTGCGTTAGCGGTAATCCGACTGCCTATAAGGAGTCGTGTCGGAAATGCAAAGAGCCAAGCAAGGATCGCCCCTTGAAGGGGGGGCTGTTTCCTGCCTAGATGTGCCGAAATCGACGCAAACGGGTCGCATGATGTCCAGCCTGCCGCGCAAAGCCACGTCTATCGCCAAGGATGCAGCGCCGCGCCGCTTCATTTTTCTGTTGCTGGACCGTTTTACCATGCTGTCTTTTGCCGGCGCGATCGAACCCCTGCGCATCGCCAACCGCGTTGCGGGGCGTCAGATTTATACCTGGAAACTGGCGGGCGAAGGCGGGATGGAGGCGACCTGTTCCAACGGCGCATCCTTCAAGCTCGACATGGGGCTGGACGAGATCGACCGCGAGGATACCCTGCTGGTCTGCGGTGGCATCGACATTGGCCGGGCCACCACGCGCGGCGTCACCGGCTGGCTGCGGCGCGAGGCGCGGCGCGGCGTGGTGATGGGGGGGCTGTGTACCGGCGCCTATTCGCTGGCCAAAGCCGGGCTGCTGGAGGGGCGCAAGGCCACGATCCACTGGGAAAACCAGGACGGATTTCTGGAAGAGTTCGAAGAGGTCAAGCTGACCAAATCGGTCTTCGTGATCGACGGCAACCGGCTGTCCACCGCCGGGGGGACCGCCTCCATCGACCTCATGCTGAAGCTGATCGCCGCCGACCATGGCGAGGATCTGGCGAATACCGTGGCTGATCAGCTGATCTACAGCTCGATCCGCACCGATCAGGATACGCAGCGTCTGTCGATCCCGACCCGGATCGGCGTGCGGCATCCCAAGCTCAGCCAGGTCATCCAGAAGATGGAAAACAACATCGAAGACCCGATGAGCCCGGCCGATCTGGCCGAGGAAGTGGGCATGTCCACCCGGCAGCTGGAGCGGCTGTTCCGCCGCTACCTGAACCGCAGTCCGAAGCGGTATTATATGGAATTGCGGCTGCAAAAGGCGCGCAATCTGCTGATGCAGACGGATATGAGCGTGATCAACGTGGCCCTGGCCTGCGGCTTTGCCAGCCCGTCGCATTTTTCGAAATGCTACCGGAGCCACTATAATACCACGCCCTACCGCGAGCGCGGAACCCAGAGCGGGATGCCCGGAATCGGGACGCGGCTGTCGATCTGAGGTCGCGTCAGACGGCCAGCGGGTCCGGCCCATAGGCATTCGGACCCGCCGTGCCGCGCAGGCTGGCCCAGGCAAGCAGGAACAGCACCCCGATCATAGGGATCAGCCCCAGCAGCAGCCACCAGCCTGATTTGCCAAGATCATGCAGCCGCCGCACCCCGAGCGCCAGAATCGGCAAAAGATTCACCAGATGCCAGATCGCCCCCAAAAGGCCCGGCGAATAGGTATAACGCATCATGCCAGGCCCCGTTATCATCTGGCTGGTACCGTCGATCTGCGAGATCAGTGCCGCGACAACGATCTGAAACAGCACGAACCACCAGAAGTCCGACCGCGCCGCGCGGCCCTCAAAACTGGCATAATTGCGATAGGCCGATTTCACGGCATCGACAGCGGTCATGCGGGCCTCCGGGCAATACGGTCCAAATCTGGCGCAGACAGCGCCCGCCGTCCAGCACCTTTGCCTCAGGGTGCCATGCGATAAAGCGCGCCGTTTTCCACTGACAGGAACCAGATCGCACCATCCGGCCCTTCGGCCACATCGCGCAGACGGCCGGTTTCCTCCGCGGCGATACGCTCTTCGGCAAATCCGGTCCCGGCAGGCCTGTCGGGGTCCAGTCGGCTGAGGAAACCGCTGTTCAGGCTGCCGGTGAACAGATCGCCCGTCCAGTCAGGCACCAGCGCGCCGGAATAGACCATCAGGCCAGAGGGCGCGATGGAAGGGTCCCAGTAATGCAGGGGCTGCTCCATCCCCTCTTTCCGGGTGCCCTCGCCAATGGGGCTGTCATCATAGTTCACGCCGTAGCTGATGACGGGCCAGCCATAGTTGCGCCCCGGCTGCACTGCGTTCACCTCATCCCCGCCGCGTGCGCCATGTTCGACGGTCAGCAAGCGCCCATCCGGCGCCAGCTCGGCGCCCTGAACATTGCGGTGCCCCAGCGAATAGACGCCGGGTTGCCAGCCCGGCAAGGACGTCGCCGGTCTGCCGTCGCGGTTCAGGTGGATGATCTTGCCAGCCGCCTTCGTCGCCTGCTGCGCCGCCATGCCCGCAGGGCCGGTCCCCCGGTCGCCGGTGGTCAGGAACAGCGTGCCATCCGGCGCCTCCACCAGCCGGGCGCCGAAATGCCGCCCGCCGCGATAGCCCTCGGCGGTAAACATCAGCCGGAAATCCTCCAGCCGCGTCTCATCCTGCGAGAGGTGGCCACGCCCCACGGCGGTCGCCGCACCGCCCTTCACGGGCGCGGCGAGGCTGAGCCAGATTTCACGGCTTTGCGCGAAATCGCGCGGCACCAGAACATCCAGCAATCCCCCCTGCCCACGGGCGAAAACCTCAGGCAGCCCCGCGATGACCTGCCGCGTCTCGCCCCGCAGCAAGGTCAGTTGGCCTGCCCGCTCGGTCACCAGCACCGCGCCATCCGGCAGGAAGGCCAAAGCCCAGGGCTCCTCGAATCCGGTGGCAACCGGGGAAATCTGCATCACGCCAGCCGAAGTCTGCACTTCGCCCGCGATCACACCACCCGCGAGCATGACGCCCAGACCTACAACCGCCGCATAGCGAAAATGACGCATCGTCAACTCCTTGCCCTGTCGGTCAGAGCTAGGCCGGAGCCGCCGCATGTCCAGCAAATCGCCGGATCATACGGGCGAAATGACGAAACCCGGCCTTTTCTCTTGCGGGAACCAAACCGCACGGCAATCTGGCGTCAGTCTGCGCGGAGGATCGGCAGAAGCCTGTCAATTGGGCACTTTCCTTTTATCCTCCTGCATTCTAGCCTTGGACACAGACACGTCCGACATGGGAGTCAAAAATGAAAAAACTGCTGCTTGCCACCGCGGCGACCGCTCTTGTTGCGGGGGCCGCATCGGCCGAAGAAGTGAAGATCGGTGTTCTGCTGGGCTTCACCGGCCCGCTGGAATCCACCGTGCCGAACATGGCCAACGGTGCGGAACTTGCGATGAAGGAAGTCAGCGAATCCGGCAAGCTGCTGGATGGCGCGACCGTCACCCCGGTGCGCGGCGACACCACCTGCGTCGACGCCGCTGCGGCACAATCGGCAGCCGAGCGTCTGGTGACCTCTGACAAGGTTTCCGGCATCGTCGGTGGCGACTGCTCGGGCGTGACCGGCGCAGTCCTGCAAAACGTTGCCCGCCCGAACGGCATTGGCATGATCTCGCCCTCGGCGACCTCGCCCGCGCTGTCGGCGGCCGAAGATGACGGCCTGTTCTTCCGCACTGCCCCGTCCGACGCCCGTCAGGGCGAGGTGATGGCCGACATCATCTCGGACCGTGGCGTGAAGGAAGCTGCTGTCACCTACACCAACAACGACTACGGCAAGGGCGTTGCCGAAAGCTTCCAGAAGGCTTTCGAGGCCAAGGGCGGCAAGGTCACGCTGGCCGCGCCGCATGAAGACGGCAAGGCCGACTATTCGGCTGAAATCGCGGCGCTGTCCTCGGCTGGCGGCGAGGTTCTGGTGGTTGCGGGCTATGTCGACCAGGGCGGCAAGGGCATGATCCAGGCTGCGGTCGACTCCGGCGCCTTCTCGACCTTCTTCCTGCCCGACGGCATGTATGGTCAGAGCCTGATCGACGCCATCGGCGCGCCGCTGAACGGCTCCTACGGCGACGTGCCCGGCACTGACAGCCCCGGCGCGGCGAAATATGTCGAGATCTCGAATGCTTCGGGCTTCGACGGTGCCACCGCCTATTCCGGCGAAAGCTATGATGCGGCGGCGCTGATGATGCTGGCCATGCAGGCGGCTGGTTCGACCGACTCGAAGGAATGGTCGAAAAAAGTGTTCGACGTGGCCAACGGTCCGGGTGAGCAGATCCTGCCGGGCGAGCTGGGCAAGGCGCTTGACCTGATCAAGGAAGGCAAGGACATCGACTACGTTGGTGCCACTGCCGTGGAACTGATCGGGCCCGGTGAATCCGCTGGCAACTTCCGCGAATATTCCGTCACCGACGGCGCTTTCGTGACCGACAAGTTCCGCTGATCGCGGTCGATACGACCATAAGGTGCGGCCCGGGTGCTCCCCGGGCCGTTGCCGTAACGCATGTGCCGCAGGGCTATCGGGGACCAACTCCGAAGCACGAACCCGGCACCTTGGGGGAAGATAACGGATGATCGTTGTCGAAAATCTGCACAAGCATTTCGGGGGCTTCCATGCCGTCGACGGTGCCTCGCTCGAAATCCGGAAAGGCTCGATCACCGGGCTGATCGGTCCGAACGGCGCGGGCAAGACCACACTTTTCAATGTCATCGCCGGAAGATACCAGCCGACCTCGGGCCGCGTCCTGATGGCGGGCGAGGATATCACCGGCCTGCCGCCGCACGAACTGTTCGGCAAGGGCCTGTTGCGCACCTTCCAGATCGCGCATGAGTTCGGCTCGATGACGGTGCGCGAGAACCTGATGATGGTGCCCGCGCTGCAATCGGGCGAACGGCTGTGGAACGCCTGGTTCCGCCGCGGCGCGGTCGCCGCCGAAGAGGCGCGCATCCGCGACAAGGCCGATGAGGTGCTGGAGTTCCTGACCATCAGCCATCTGGCCGACCAGAAGGCCAGCCAGATCTCCGGCGGGCAGAAGAAGCTGCTGGAACTGGGCCGCACCATGATGGTGGATGCGAAGATCGTGTTCCTTGACGAGGTGGGCGCAGGCGTGAACCGCACGCTGCTGAACACCATCGGCGACGCCATCGTGCGGCTGAACCAGGAACGCGGCTACACCTTCTGCGTCATCGAACATGACATGGATTTCATCGCCCGCCTCTGCGACCCGGTCATCGTGATGGCCGAGGGCAAGGTGCTGGCGCAAGGCACGGTAGACGAAGTGAAGAACGACGAACGGGTGATCGAGGCCTATCTGGGCACCGGCCTGAAGAACAAGGTGAAGGAGGAAGCCGCCCATGGCTGAGCCCTTCCTGATCGGCGACGGTATGACCGGCGGCTATGGCGCGGCCGACATCCTGCACAACTGCACCATTGCGGTGGAAAAGGGCCAGATCGCGGTGATCGTGGGCCCGAACGGCGCGGGCAAATCCACCGCCATGAAGGCGGTCTTCGGCATGCTGAAGCTGCGCGGTGGCCGTGTGGTGCTGGATGGCGAGGATATCACCACGCTCACCCCGCAGGCGCGGGTCCACAAGGGCATGGGCTTCGTGCCGCAGACGCACAACATCTTCACCTCGATGACGGTGGAGGAAAATCTGGAAATGGGCGCTTTCATCCGCGAGGACGGCTTCGCCGATACCATGGCGCAGGTCTATGACCTGTTCCCCATCCTCAAGGAAAAGCGCCATCAGGCGGCGGGTGAGCTTTCGGGCGGCCAGCGGCAGCAGGTGGCGGTCGGACGCGCGCTGATGACGCGACCCAAGGTGCTGATGCTGGATGAACCCACGGCAGGCGTGTCGCCCATCGTGATGGACGAGCTGTTCGACCGGATCATCGAGATCGCGCGCACCGGCATTTCCATCCTCATGGTGGAACAGAATGCCCGGCAGGCGCTGGAGATCGCGGACAAGGGCTATGTCCTTGTGCAGGGCGCCAACCGCTTCACCGACACCGGCAAGGCCCTGATGGCCGACCCGGAGGTCCGCCGTTCCTTCCTCGGGGGCTGAGCCATGGATATTCTCAACGCCCTCGTGGCTTTCCTCAACTTCGTGTTCATTCCGGGCCTCGCTTATGGCAGCCAGCTTGCGCTGGGTGCGCTGGGAGTGACGCTGATCTACGGCATCCTGCGGTTTTCCAACTTCGCCCATGGCGACACCATGGCCTTTGGCACCATGGTCACCATCCTCGTGACCTGGTGGTTTCAATCCATGGGCATCGGATTTGGTCCGCTGCCGACCGCCCTGCTGGCCCTGCCCTTCGGCATTGCCGCCACAGCGGCGCTGTTGCTGCTGACAGATCGTGCGGTCTATCGCTTTTATCGCAAGCAGAAGGCCGCGCCGACCATTCTGGTGATCGTCTCGCTGGGGGTGATGTTCGTGATGAACGGCATCGTCCGCCTGATCATCGGTGTCGAGGATCAGAACTTTGCCGATGGCGCACGCTTCCTGATCACCGCAGGCGATTTCAAGACCATGACCGGCCTGACTGAAGGTCTGGCCATCAAGACGACGCAGGCCGTGACCGTGGTGACCGCCGGGCTGACCGTGGCCTTCCTGTTCTGGTTCCTGCAAAAGACCCGCACCGGCAAATCCATGCGCGCCTTCTCGGACAACGAGGATCTGGCGCTGCTGTCGGGCATCAACCCCGATCGCGTGGTGCAGGTGACCTGGATTCTGGCCGCCGCCATGGCGACCATCGCGGGCGTGCTCTATGGCCTCGACAAGAGCTTCAAACCCTTCACCTATTTCCAGCTTCTGCTGCCGATCTTTGCCGCGGCCATCGTCGGCGGTCTGGGCAGCCCGCTGGGGGCGATTGCCGGGGGCTTCGTGATCGCCTTTTCCGAGGTGATGGTGACCTATGCCTGGAAAAAGGTGGCCACCTATCTGCTGCCTGACAGCATGGCGCCGGATGGTCTGCTGCAACTGATGTCGACCGATTACAAATTCGCGGTCAGCTTCTCGATCCTCATTCTGGTGCTGATCTTCATGCCTACGGGCCTGTTCAAGGGGAAATCGGTCTGATGTCGAAGAACCTTTATCTCTTCGCGGGCGTTGTGGCGCTGTTTCTGTTTACCGGGCTGGTGCTGACCAGCTGGAACCAGACGCTGCTGATCCTGAACTTCGCACTGGTCTCTTCCATCATGGCGCTGGGGGTGAATATCCAGTGGGGCTATGCAGGCCTGTTCAACACCGGCGTCATGGGCTTTGCCGCGCTGGGCGGTCTGGCCGTGGTTCTGGTGAACTCCCGCCCCGTGCCCGAGGCATGGTCCGCCGGCGGCTTCGGCATTCTTGCCGGTCTCGCCCTGGGCGCCCTGACGATCGCCGCCACGATCTTCCTGCGCCGCCGCATGGGGAAAGGCCGCGCCCGCAGCCTTGCAACGGTCGCGCTGCTGGTCGGGGGCTTCTTCCTGTTCCGCGCGGTCTTTGACCCGGCTGTCGATGCGGTGGAGGCGATCAACCCGACGATCCAGGGCAACCTTGGCGGCCTTGGCCTGCCGGTCCTGCTGGCCTGGCCTGCGGGTGGCCTGCTGGCCGCACTGGCCGCCTGGGGCATCGGCAAGACGGCGCTTGGGCTGCGGTCCGACTATCTGGCCATCGCCACGCTGGGCATCGCCGAAATCATCGTTGCGGTGATGAAGAACGAGGACTGGCTGGCGCGCGGCGTCAAGATGATGGACCTGAAGGAACGGCCCTGGCCGGTGCCTTACGAGGTCAGCCTGCAACAGAATCCACGCTTCCTTGAACTGGCGACGAACTGGGGCTTTGATCCGGTTTCGGCCTCGTCTGTGGTGGTGAAGCTCTGCTACATGGTGATGATCCTCATCGTTCTGGGCCTCTTGATCTGGCTGTCGGAACGCGCGCTCAACAGTCCCTGGGGCCGCATGATGCGCGCCATCCGCGACAACGAAGACGCCGCCCGTGCGATGGGCAAGGATGTGACGAAGAAACACCTGCACATCTTCATCCTCGGCAGCGCGGTCATCGGCATCGCGGGCGCCATGCTGACCTCGATGGACGGCATCCTGAACCCCGGCACCTACCAGCCGCTGCGATTCACCTTCCTGATCTGGGTCATGGTGATCGTGGGCGGCTCGGGCAACAACTGGGGCGCGCTGCTGGGCGGCCTGCTGGTCGGCTGGCTCTGGCTGATCGTGGAAACGCTCGGGCCGATGGTCATGGGCGGTATCACCGCCGGAATGGCCCCCGGCCCGCTGAAATCGCATCTGGTAGACAGCGCGCAACATATGCGCCTGCTGACCATGGGCATCATCCTGCTGCTGGTGCTGCGCTTCAGCCCGCGCGGCCTGATCCCCGAGAAGTGAGCGAAAGCGATACGATCCGGCAAGGGGCGCCTGCGGGCGCCCCTTCGCATTTTCGGGAGAGCCAGATATTTGCGACACATTCGCGTCGCAAAACCGCATGACCCTTTGCCCTGCCCCGGCCATTCTGGCGCAAACCCGCAGGGAGTCCCTCCATGAAAACCCATACCCGCGTTCTGGTCATCGGCGGCGGCGTCGTCGGCTGTTCGGTCCTTTACCACCTGACAAAGCTCGGCTGGTCCGATGTCATGCTGGTGGAACGGTCGGAGCTGACCTCGGGCTCCACCTGGCATGCGGCGGGCGGCTTTCACACGCTGAACGGCGACACCAATATGGCGGCGCTGCAGGGCTATACGATCCGCCTGTATAAAGAACTGGAAGAAATCACCGGCATGTCCTGCGGTCTGCACCATGTCGGCGGCATCACGCTGGCCGACAATGCGGCGCGGTTTGAACAATTGAAAGCCGAACGCGCCAAGCACCGCTACATGGGGCTGGATACCGAAATCCTCGGCCCGGCCGAGATCGAGAAATTCACCGACGGGATGGTGAACCTCGAAGGCATCATCGGCGCGCTCTACGATCCTCTGGATGGCCATCTGGACCCGTCGGGCACCACCCATGCCTATGCCAAGGCCGCACGGATGGGCGGGGCCGAGATCGTTCTGCACAACCGCGTGCTGGAAACCAACCCGCGCCCCGATGGGTCATGGGAGGTCGTCACCGAAAAGGGCACGATCATCGCGGAACATGTGGTGAATGCCGGCGGCCTCTGGGCGCGCGAGATCGGCGCGATGGCGGGCGTCTACCTGCCGCTCTTGCCGATGGCGCACCAATACCTCGTCACCGACGACATTCCCGAAATCATGGACATCCTGAAATCGGGCCGCGAATTTCCGCATGTGATGGACCCCGGCGGCGAAAGCTATCTGCGGCAAGAAGGGCGCGGTCTGTGCATTGGCTTCTATGAAAAGCCGTGTGAGCCGTGGAGCGTTGACGGCACGCCGTGGAATTTCGGCCATGAACTCCTGAACGAGCAATGGGACAAGATCGAGGACAGCGTGGCCTTCGCCTATCGCCGCTTCCCGGTTCTGGAACGCTCGGGCGTGAAGCGGGTGATCCACGGCCCCTTCACTTTCGCCCCAGATGGCAACCCGCTGATCGGGCCGGTGCCGGGGCTGCGCAACTACTGGTCCGCCTGCGCGGTGATGGCGGGCTTCAGCCAGGGCGGCGGCATGGGCCTTGCACTGGCGCAATGGATGATCGAGGGCGAGGTCGAACGCGACCCGCGCGGCTTCGACGTGGCGCGCTTCGGCAACTGGACGAGCCCGGGCTATACCGTGCCGAAGGTCATCGAAAACTATCAGATGCGCTTCAACGTCTCTTACCCGAACGAGGAACGCCCGGCCGCGCGACCGTTCCGCACCACGCCGATGTATGACATCTTCGACGGCATGAACGCGGTCTGGGGCCAGCAATACGGGCTGGAAGTGGTGAACTACCACGCCCTGCCGGGCGAGCCGCGGCTGGAAACGCCGACCTTCAAACGCTCGAACGCCTGGGAGGCGACGCGGCAGGAGGTGCTGGCGGTGCGCGAGGGCGTCGGCATCAACGAGGTGCAGAACTTCGGCAAATATCTGGTGAAAGGCCCGAAGGCCCGCGCCTGGCTCGACCGGATCATGGCCGGCGCGATCCCCAAACCGGGGCGGCTGTCGCTGACCCCGATGCTGGCCGAAAGCGGCAAGATCATCGGCGATTTCACCGTCTCCTGCCTGTCAGAAACCGAATTCCAACTGACCGCCAGCTATGGCGCGCAAGGCTGGCACGGCCGCTGGTTCGAACAGCATCTGGAAGAGGGCGTGACGGTCGAGAATATCTCGGACGCGCGCTCGGGCTTCCAGATCGCCGGGCCGAAGGCGCGCGAGTTGCTGGCCCGTGTCACCCGTGCCGATGTCAGCGCCGAGGCCTTCCGCTTCATGGATGTGAAGCGCATGACCATCGGGATGGCCAATTGCATCGTGCAGCGCGTCAGCTACACCGCTGATCTGGGTTTCGAAATCTATACCGACCATATGTCGGTACGGCACCTCTGGCATACGCTCTGGTCCGCCGGGCAGGATCTGGGGCTGCGGCCCTTTGGCATGCGGGCAATGATGTCGCTGCGGCTGGACAAATGGTTCGGAAGCTGGGGCCGCGAGTTCAGCCCCGATTATACCCCCGCCGAAACCGGGCTTGACCGTTTCATGCGCTGGAACAAGGAGTTCATCGGCAAAGCCGCCGCGCTGGCCGAAAAGGAAACCGGACCGAAGCGCCGTCTGGTCAGCTTCATCGTCGATGCAGCGGATGCCGATGTGGTGGCATGGGAGCCGATCTGGCTGGACGGCGCGGTGGTGGGTTTCTGCACCTCGGGCGGGTTCAGCCACTGGACCGGAAAATCGGTCGCCATGGGCTTCCTCCCCGCCGACAAGGTGCAGGACGGGCTCGTCTGTGAGATCGAAATTCTGGGCGAACGCCGCACCGCAACAGTACATCTGGCACCGCTGTGGGATGGGGATGGCGCACGGATGCGCGGCTGACGCACCACGCGCGGCTTGACAGGCGGGCGCAAAATCCGTCGAAAGCTTCTGCAAATTTCTTCAGCAGGAAATCTGCCCCCGGTCCCGGCCGGGGGTTTCTGTCAGGGAGGGCGGAGTGTTGCTGACGACCGTGATCCTTGCCGCTGGCGCGTCCAGCCGGATGCGTGGCGGCGACAAGCTGCTGGAAGTGGTGGAGGGGCAGCCCCTGCTGCGCCGCCTCGCAGAGGCCGCGATCCGCGCGGGCGGGCCGGTGCGCGTGGTGCTGCCAGCAGACCGGCCAGAGCGGCAGGCGGTGCTAAAGGGTCTGGCGGTCGGGATCGTGATTGCCCGTGACGCCGCCAGCGGCATGTCGGCCTCGCTGCGTGCAGGCATTGCCGGGCTGGACGGCCCGGTGATGATCCTGCCCGCCGATATGCCGGAACTGGACCGGGAAGCGCTGCGGCAGATGCAGGCCGCGCAATCCGCTGCGCCGGAGGCAATCCTGCGCGGAGCCAGTGGCGACACCCCCGGTCATCCGGTGATCTTTCCGGCGGATCTGCTGCCGGAACTGGCCCGGCTGAATGGCGACGAAGGCGCGCGCGCGGTTATCGCCGCCCATCGCGGGCGCCTGCGGCTGGTTCCGCTGCCCGGCCGGGCAGCGCTGACCGATCTGGACACGCCCGAGGACTGGGCGCTCTGGCGGCAGGGGCGTTAGCCCCCCCTCAGGCCATCAGCAAGACCCGCGCCTCATGTGCCCGCAGGCTGCGCCTGGCCGACAGGAACGGGCGATACTGCCCGGCTGCCAGTTCGGGGAACAGAGCCAGAAGTTCATTGCGCTGTGCATCATCCATGCCCGCCAGCGTCATGTCGCCGGGCTGGAAGCTCTCGCTCCAGGCGCCATCGGCCCGCACGATTTCGTGCCGGTCGAACATCAGGTGAATATAGCTGACCTGCTGCGGCATCGCCCGCGTGACACCGGACAGGCCGGTCAGGTGGGTCGCCGCCACCAGAACCTCATGCTCGCCGAACAGCATCTCCGCCCGGTGGCCGGTAAACAGGATGCGGTGCTGCGGGCTGACCATCATGTCGCGCAGCGGCAGTTCCCCCCCTAGCGCACCGCGCGCGATGCGCACCGGCGCGAAATTGGGATGGGCCTGCAATTCGGCCCCCGAGAGATCGCGGCGCCCGATCCAGCGGACCGGCTGATAGCCGTTGTCACGGGTGAGAACCAGATCACCTTCCTCAAGCTGTTCCACCCGAACCTCGCCCCGCTCTGTCACGATAAGGCTGCCCGGCGTGAAACAGGGTATGACCTTCTCGATATCAGTGAAGGTCATAGTCCCGATGACATTGCCGTCGGTATCAAGGAACTGGACGGTGCCATTTTCGGGATTGGCACTGTCGTAGATGATGTTCGTCAGGTCCTTGCCCCAGGCGCTGAGGTCAAGGGTGTCGAAATCATCGCCGCCGTTCCCGCCATCGACCACCGCGCCGATCCCGGCACCGGCGCCAAGGGTGATCGTATCGCGGTCATCGCCACCGGCAACGGTATCGGCGCCGCCGTCAAGCTGGATGTTGTCATCCCCGGCGCCACCGTCGAGCAGATCATTGCCCGCGCCGCCGCTGAGCATGTCATTACCCGCGCCGCCGTAAAGCTGATCGTCGCCCGCATCGCCGGACAGCATGTCATTGCCGATACCGCCGGTCAGCAGGTCATTGTCCAGCCCACCGAACAGCCGGTCATTGCCGTCGCCGCCATCCAGCGTATCGGCCTCGCTGCCACCGTAAAGCGTATCGCTGCCACCGCCACCAGACAGGCTGTCGGTGCCGCTGCCGCCGGTCAGCGAGTCGTCGCCCGTGCCGCCATCAAGGACATCATTGCCCTCGTCGCCCTGCAACACGTCATTGTCGGCGCCGCCCGCCAGCGTGTCATCGCCCAGACCGCCGACCAGTGTATCCTCTCCGGCGTCGCCCAGCAGCGAATCCGAACCGCCCTCGCCATAAAGGGCATCGTCCCCCTCGCCGCCATAGACCGTGTCATTGCCCGCGCCGCCTTCCAGCAGGTCATTCCCGGCCTCGCCATAAACCTGATCCGCGCCATCGCCTGCACGCACGGTATCGTCGCCAGCGCCCGCCTTGACCACGTCGTCGGCATTGCCGAACTGGTTGTCATTGGCGTCGATCATATCGCCTTCAGGGTCGCCCGTATAAGACCCGTCGATCAGATCATTGCCCGAGGTGCCCTCGACGATGAAGTCGGGCGGGAAAACCTGTGCGCCATCCACGAACAGATTTTCGATGTTGAAGAACTGGAGCGTTTCACCCGAGGCGTAATGCACCACGCCGTTTTCGGGGTTCAGCAGATCCCAGACGATATGGTCGATGTTCGTGACATGAAGCGTATCATTGTCGGTGCCGGTGGTGACTGCCTCGCCACCATCGACATAGTCGCCTGCGCCGCCATAGAAGACGTCGGCGTCCTCCTCGCCCAGCATCGTATCGTTGCCGGTGCCGCCGTAGATCGTGTCATTGCCGTCCGAGCCTTGCAGCAGGTCGTCGCCTTCATCGCCATGAACGATGTCATCGCCGCCCGAGCCGGTAACGCTGTCGTTGCCCGCACCACCAAAGACAGTGTCCGTGCCATATCCGCCAAAGACGTGATCGTCGCCAGCGCCGCCAAAGACCGAGTCGTCATCGGCCCCGCCATAGACAGAATCGTTCCCCGCGCCGCCATAGACCACATCATTCCCGGCATCGCCACGCAGGAAGTCATCCCCGTCGCCGGCATCGAGCGAGTCATTGCCCGCATCGCCCTGCATGTAGTCATTGCCGTCGCCGCCCAGAACGGTGTCGTTGCCGTCACCGCCATAGAGGTTGTCATTGCCGGTGCCACCGATGATGGAATCATGGCCCGCCCCGGCAAATACCTCGTCATTGCCGCTTCCGGCGTCGATGTAGTCATTGCCGGTGCCGCCCGTGACGAAATCGGCGCCGCCCCCGGTGAAGATCTGGGTATTGCCGGTCGCGGCCGAGGCATTGACGTTGTCGTTCAGCTCAGTGGTGACCAGTTGCTCCATCTCGGAAAAGGTGCCCGAAGCGCCGCTGCCGAAGGTGAAGCTGCCCGATTCCGTCCCGCTGAAGTTGACGTTGACGCCCGATCCGGCTGCCGTCAGCTCAAGCCGGTCCAGATCACCGGGATTCTCGCCGCCCACTGCCGTCACGGTGCCCGCATCGCCCGCAATGGTGAACACGTCATTGCCGGTGCCGCCATAAAGCGTGTCGTTGCCGGTGCCCCCGGTGGTCAGCCCTGCCGTGAGTGTATCATTGCCCGCGCCGCCATAGACCAGATCATCCCCGGCGTCACCGGCCAGGCTGTCATTGCCGTCGCCCCCATCCAGCGTGTCATTGCCGTCGCCCCCGGCCAGGACGTCATTGCCGGTTTCGCCCAGCACGCTGTCATTGCCCGCGCCGCCCGCAACCGTATCGTTGCCGGTGCCGCCATAAACCGTATCATTGCCCAGGCCCGCAGCGATCTGGTCATCCCCGCCATAGCCATAGATCGTATCGTTCAGCCCGTCGGTCCCGTCGATCTGATCGCCGTTCACATCGGTATAGCCGGGATTCATCACATCGTTCCCGGCCGTGCCGTCCACCGGCCCGGCAAAGACGATCCGCTCGATCTGGCTGAAGGTCAGCGTACCGCCCGAGGCCAGCGCGATAGTGCCGGATTCGTTGTCGCCGCCCGCATAGGTGATGGTCGAACCCGCCTCGACCACCAGCACGTCATTGTCATTGCCGGTTTCGCCGCCAATGATCGTGTCGCCCGCGCCACCCCAGATCGTATCGGCATCCGCGCCGCCGGTCAGCAGGTCATTGCCCGCCCCGCCATAAAGCACATCATTCCCCGCGCCGCCGTCCAGGGTATCGTTGCCGGTGCCACCATCGACCGTATCATTGCCCGCCCCCGCGATCAGCGAGTCATTGCCGTCGCCGCCGCTGACAGAGTCGTTGCCCGCCCCCGCATCAATCGTGTCATTACCCGCCCCGGCGAGGATCGAGTCATTCCCCGCCCCGGTCGCCACGCTGTCGTTGCCGACGCCGCCGTAGACGGTATCGTTGCCCGATCCGAGCGTGATGCTTTCAATCTCGCCAAACCCGGCGGTACCGCCGGTTGAGGACAGCGTGCCCGCCTCGGCCCCCGTGAAGGTCAGCGTCACATTGGTGGTCAGCGCCGAGGCGTCGATGCTGTCGCCCGTGGTTTCAGAGGTCTCGCCGCCGAGGATCGTGTCATTGCCATAGCTGCCGGAGAGGACGAACTTGTCATCTCCCGCGCCACCGCTTTGCACATCCGCGCCGCCGCCGCCGGTGATCGTGTCATTGCCGATGCCGCCATAAAGGCTTTCGGCCCCGGAGCCGCCGGTGATGCTGTCATTGCCCGCCCCGCCGTCCAGCAGGTGCCCGGTCGTGCTGGAGGCGGCGTTGATCGTGTCGTTGCCGCTGCCCCCATAGACGTTCTCGATCTCCGAGAAGGTGGTGGAGCCGCCGGTATAGGTTGCGGTGCCATTCTCGTTGCCCGAGAAGGTCACGTTGATGCCGGTGGAGATAAGGCTGCCGTCCAGCGCGTCGCCAGTCGTCTCGCCGGTTTCGCCGCCCACTACGGTGTCTGACTCGCCAGTGCCACCATTTGTCAGGTAGAAGCGGTCATCCCCGGCTCCGCCGGACAGGCTGTCATTGCCAAGGCCGCCATTCAGCGTGTCATTCCCCGCATCGCCGAACAACGTGTCGTTCCCGGCATCGCCCAGCAGCGAGTCATTGCCGTCGTCGCCGTGGATCAGATCGTTTCCGGCCCCGCCGGAAATCGTGTCCGCGCCCTCGTCGCCATACAGCCGGTCCGCCCCGTTGCCGCCGGAGATCGAGTCATTGCCACTGCCGCCATAGACAATGTCATTTCCCTCGCCGGAGGTGACGGTATCATTACCTGCCCCCGCATAGACAAGGTCGGCGTTGCCGGTCGTGCCCTGCACACCCAGACCGTCATTGTTGTCGATCCTGTCGCCATCCGGGTCGCCGGTATAGTTCGTGTCGATCACGTCATTGCCCGACGTGCCCGAAACGATGCCATCCTTCGTCACCGAGGTCGAAGTATGGATGGTGACGAAGCCAACATCGGTATTTCCCATCCCGTCGGAAACGGTATAGGAAAACGGCTCATTCCCGGTCGTCCCGTTCGAGAAAATGGTGATCGTGCCATCCGCGTTCAGCCGGACCTGCTGGCCTGACGGCAGGGTGATCGTCTGCCCCGCCACGACATTCTGGCCATTGATCTTGGTGATGGTCAGGTTCGAGCCGGAGGGATGTTCGTCGTTCGCCAGAATGTCGAAGCTGCGCGACGAATTGGTCAGCAAGTTGACCGTATCATCATTGGCCAGCGTATAGGTCTGCACGCTGTCGCCCATGATGAGCAGGTTGGAATCGTAAACCGCGTCGCCGCCATCCGCGATGCCGATCTTGATCGTGTTCACCTGCCCCGCATTTACCGGCGCCTTGATCGACAGCACATAGGTCAGGCCGTCCATCTCGGTGTTATACTGATCGGCAGTATTGTCGCGATAAAGGTTCTTGTTGAAGCCAGAGTTCACCGTGTCGATGGCCACATTGCCCGAGGTCGAGACACTGATCGGGGCGAAAACCCCGTTGACCCAGACGCCGAAGGCATCGTTGACGCCCTGGTTGATGTATTCCGGGTATTCCTCAGAGGCGAACACGAACTGCATCGTGATCATGTCACCGTCAGGCACGAAGCTGGCCTGAAGGATCGCGCCGTCATAGGTATTGACCCCGGACACCGCATTGAGCTGCGCGTCGCCGTCCACACCGCCGGCCATGTCGGTGCCGGTGTTGGTATTGACGTTGGTGTTCGTCGTCCCCGAGCTGTTGGTGAAATCCGCCGCATTGCCGGTTGACAGGATCACCCCGGTGTCCGTGGGCGAAACCCCCGCAATCGTGGTCAGCGCCCCGGTATAGGTCGCCGAGGAAGCCGCCGCCCCGCTGTAGGTCGCCGTACCGCTGACAAGCTGGACGCCATTCCCGAAGATGGCATTGAACATCTGCTCCGCAGTTGCGACGGTATTGATCGAAAGTTCGGTTGCAACCGGCATGGCGTCACTCGTTCACGGTTTGAGGGAGGGAAGGCGGAAAAGAAACGGCGGCAAGCGGGCATGTTCCGGCACCCCGCCAAAGCGGCGGGCGGTTCGGGAACAAAGGCAATCCGGGGCTTGCGTGACCCATTATCCGATCCATTTCTAAATTCATGTCCGCCCCCATCCGCCCCTGCGGGCAGACGACAGGCTGGTACAGGATCGGCTTAGGCGCCGATCATGGCTGAATAGTGGTTCTGGATGGACAGATTATTGACTTCGTGCCCTTTGGAGGCACCGAATACGGCAAAATAAAGACACTGTATTTAAAAATAAAATCAATAAGTTGTCGCGCGATCTTCGTTTCCCTTGCGGAAACTTCCTGTGTATCTTTTTTCAAGATCTGAAAGCAAAAAGGAGCCCGGAAGGGCTCCTTTTCTGAAGGTATGCGCTGGCCGCGCCGGTCACTTCACCAGCAGGCGCGCCTCGTGCTTTTTCAGCGTGCGCCGCGCCGCGCCGTAAGCCTCGCGGCCGACATCGGATTTCAGCTCGGGGAAGAGCTCGTAAATCTCGTTGCGCTGCGCATTGCCCATGCCGTTGAGCGTATAGTCGCCCGGCTGGAAGCTTTCGGTCCAGGCGCCATTCGACAGAACGACCTCGTGGCGGTCGAACATGAAGTGGATATAGGTCGTCCCCATGCTGTCCACCTCGTGCACCCCGCGCCCGGCGACCAGATGCTTGGCGGCCACCAGAACCTCGTGCTCGTCGAAGTAAAGCGCGGTACGGTCGTTGGCCACCAGAACACGGTGGTTCGGGCTGACCATCATGTCGCGCTCCGGCAGGCCGTTGCCGAGGCTGCCCTTGCGGATCAGGATCGGCTTCAGATGCGGGTTCAGCGACAGGTCGGTCCAGTTCAGCGCCTTCTGGCCCACCCAGCGGATCTGCTGGATGCCATTATCGCGGGTGATGACCCGGTCACCGGCTTTCAGCTCTTCCACCGGCACCTCGCCACGCGGGGTCGCGATCAGTGTGCCGGGGGTGAAGCAGGGGATGACATTCTCGATATTCGTGAAGGTCATCGTCCCGGTGACATTGCCATCGGCATCGAGGAAATCGACGGTGCCGTTTTCCGGGTTGTCGGCGGCATAATGCACCACCAGCGGACCGGCGCTGCGCAGGTCGAGCGTGTCGTAATCGTCGCCCCCCTCGCCGCCATCGATCACATCGCCGATCCCGTCATTGGCCGAGCCGATGACGAAGGTGTCGCGATCATCGCCACCCGACAGGCTGTCTGCCCCCTCGCCGCCGAGGATCGTGTCATTGCCCTCGTCGCCGTAGATGGTGTCCTGATCAATGCCGCCGTCCAGCATGTCATTGCCGACACCGCCATAGAGGACATCATTGTCGTCCATCCCGAAGATGGTGTCGTTGCCCAGACCGCCATAGATCGTGTCCATGCCATTGTCGGGGCGCAGATCGGTCGCATCGGGAATGTTCAGTTCGTCCGGGTAGGACGGATCAAGGCCGCCATAGGCAAGGTCATCGCCATGGCCAAGGTGGATCAGGTCGGACCCTTCGCCGCCGATAACGGTATCATCGTCGCGGCCGCCATAGATCGTGTCGGCGTCGATGCCACCGTCGATCAGGTCGTTCTCGTCACCGCCGTAGATCAGATCGGCATCATCGCCGGTCCGGATCGTATCATCGCCATCGCCACCATAGACGGTGTCCATGTCGTTGAACGGATTGGCGTCATCCGGGTAAAGCCCCGGATAGCCCATATCCGGGCGCGGAATGCCGGTGGCAGAAGTGTCGATCAGGTCATTGCCCTGGCCGCCGCGCACGATATCGCGGCCATTGCCGCCATAGATCGTGTCATCGCCATCCCAGCCCACGATCGAGTCATCGCCCGGCCCGCCATAAACCAGATCATTGCCCGCTCCGGCAAAGACCGTGTCATCGCCCAGACCGGAATAGACGGTGTCATCACCTTCGCCCGCGCGCACGCGGTCATCATTCGGGTCGTCGCCCGGAATGATCGCGTCATTGGCGTCGATGCGGTCGCCATCCGGGTCGCCGGTATAGCTGGTGTCGATCAGGTCATTCCCGGCCGTGCCATCGACCCAGCCGTCGCGCGGCGGCGGGGCCACCGTGACGGTCACCGTGGCGGTGTCGGTCAGGCCATCGGGATCGGTGATGGTGTATTCGAAGGTCGCATCACCCGAGAAGCCCGCGTTGGGGGTGAAGGTGATCGTGCCATCGGCATTCACCGTCACCGTACCATCCGGCGAGGTTCCTGCCGAAACCACCGACAGCGGATCATTGTCGACATCGGTGTCATTCGCCAGAACGGCGATGACCACCGGCGTACCCGCATCGGTATTGGCGTGATCGTTCACCGCATCCGGCGCGTCGTTCACCGGGTTCACCGTCACCGTCACGGTGGAGGTTGCGGTATTCCCGTCGGGATCGCGGATTTCGTAGGTGATGGTATCCGTGCCGTTGAAATCGGCGTTCGGCACATAATGCAGCGTGCCGTCGGGATTGACCGTGACCGTGCCGTTCGTCGCCGAGCCGGTCGTCACCGTCAGGGTCTGGCCCTGCGGATCGGTGTCATTGGTCAGCACGTCGATATCGACGGGCACATCCTCGTCGGTTTCGGCGGTGTCGGGATTGGCAACCGGGTCCTGCGACTGGTTGTCAACGGTATCGGAGATCGAGAAATACTCGACCGAACCCGCGAAATGCTGATCAATGTTGTTCAGCATGTTGGGGTTGGAATGCGCCTGTCCCGCGCCGATCATCCAGGGCTGGTCAATGCCCTCGCTGCTCTGGTCCATGGTCAGGCCGGGCGGAACCGCATCGTCAAAGCTGGTGCCCTGGGTGAAGTTTTCCAGATCCAGATGACCGCCGTTGGCCGCATCCCAGGAATAGGTCAGCTTGATCTCGTCGCCCGGCGCCGAGAAACCCGGCCCGGTGGTGAACACGGTCGAGCTGGTATCCGTTTCATGCGTGATGACGATGCTGCCATCGTCCAGCAGCTCCACCCGGTAGCCACCGGGGGTTTCGCCGACGCTGTCGCGCGACAGGATGGTCTGGGTGCCCGAAACCGGGTTTTCCGACGAGGAAAACTGGATTTCCAGCGTCCCGCGATCCAGCTGAAAGGCCGGGTTCGGATAGATCTTCACCAGATCATTGTCGCCGTCCAGAACAGCGCGGGTGCCGTCAGAAGCGGCTCCGTTCAGGTAAATCCCGTCCTGCGCCCCGTTGTCGAGAGCCGAGTCGCGGGCGTGGGTGTCCGTATCCTCGAAATTGTAGAGCGCGAAAACCGGCATCGTCTTTTCCCCGTTTCAGCGCGGCCCGTACGGCCCCGCCCGATCAAATGGACCCTTGCGGGCATGTGACCGGCACAAACCACGAGGGCGTGCCGGGAAGCCAACCGTTCAGAGTTCGGAGAAGAAAAAGTGCCTGAAATCCGGCATCACGAAGCGGCGCGTAAAATACGCGCACAGCAAAATGATTGTACGAAGCCTGGCAGCTCTTTTCACAACTCCTGCGTCAACTGACGCGCACCCTTTACGGCCGCCCCCACGGCCAATGTCCTTCCCAGAAAGACATCCTATGGATACCTCTTGTTCGGCGTGTCGAAAAGTAAATTCTCCACATTTTCGCCGCTTAGCGCGCATTCCGGACACGTCACCGCCCAGACTTCGCCATATTTTTGCCCCATTTGACGCTGGATTGTTCGCGATATGGACGCAGTTCCGGCGCGGTCACGGATACGAAAATGCGCGTCTTTATTGGGACTTTTCGTCACATCCCGACGCATCCTCTGGTCGGCTCCGCAAAGGACTGTTCCCACGGCGGAAACAGTGGCTCCGCCTTACTTTACGGTAACCAGGACCAGAGTTTTGCCATGATGTTTAACCTTCCGTTCACTCTGAAGAACCAATCCGGCGCTCTGACAGGGATAGGACAGGCTCGGGAGACGGCCCGAAAGGCCGAAATCCGAATCACACGCAGAATCACGGCGAAAAGAAGGCAGGATCGGAGCGGGGTATGCCCGCCGCAAAACCTGTGCGGGAATCCGCCCGGACGGGCGACCGTGCAGCGGCGATTTTCGCCACCTCGCGCGGCGCGGGTCAGAGGGCCTGGAACTTTCGCTGTCGGGTCGTCTGGGGCGCGGCACCGTTGCGGCAGGCCGGTCCCGATTGGTGCGGGCGGTGGGACTCGAACCCACACACCTTGCGGTAAGGGTGTTTGAGACCCTCGCGTCTACCATTCCGCCACACCCGCATCGCCAACCGATCTATGGGGCGGCGACAGGGCTGTCAAGCGCGGCCGCGTGCTGTGTCAAAGCTGCCGGGCAGCGAAGGTGTCGCATTGCCCCATGTCGCCCGAGCGATAGCCGCGCAGGAACCAGCGTGACCGCTGTTCAGAGGTGCCATGGGTGAAGGTATGCGGCATCGGGCGGCGCCCCGCATTGCGTTGCAGCGTGTCGTCGCCAATCTGCCGGGCGGCGTTCACCGCCTCCTCGATATCACCTTCCTCCAGCGTGCCGAACCGCGCATCGGCCTCGCGCGCCCAGATGCCGGAAAGGCAATCGGCCTGAAGCTCGATCCGAACCGAGATCGCGTTGCTTTCAGCCTGGCTGGATTGCGCCCGCACCTGATTGGCGCGGTTCAGGATGCCGACTTCGTTCTGCACATGGTGCGCGACCTCATGCGCCACCACATAGGCCGCAGCGAAATCGCCACCCGCGCCCAGTTGCTGCGACATGGTGGTGAAGAAATCGGTATCCAGATAGACCTTGCGGTCGGTCGGGCAGTAAAACGGGCCGGTCGCGCCGCTGGCATCGCCGCAGGGCGAAGGCGTCACGCCCTTGAACAGCACCAGCACCGGCGGACGATATGCCTTGCCCACCTGTTCGGGAAAAACGTGGCCCCAGACCTCCTCGGTATCGGCCAGCGTGACCGAGACGAACTCGCCCGCCGCCTTGTCAGCGGGGCTGAGATCGGCCTGCGTGGTCTGGCTCTGCGGTGCCGAGCCTGCGCCCTCCAGCAGCGGGGTGACATCGATGCCAAGGAAATAGCCGATCAGCAGAACGGCGATCACGCCGACACCGCCCACGGCCCCGCCGGCGCTGCGCATGCCGCGACGATCCTCGATGTTGCGGCTGCCGCGCCGACCTTTCCATTCCATGTGAAACTCCCTGCCCCGTTACGCCTGCGACCCTCAGGCGCAGATTACCCCGATGCCGCCGCATCGCAAGCGGCTTGACCTCGCCCCCCGGGCGTGATGAACCCCAACGGACAACAGGCGGGGCGGTTCCGATGATCAGGCGGCTGTATGACTGGACCATGGCGCTCGCGGGCCATCGCCATGCCCTGCTGGCGCTGGCAGCCGTGGCCTTCATCGAAAGCTCGGTCTTTCCGATTCCGCCGGACATCCTGTTGATCCCGATGATCATTGCCGCCCCGCAACGCGCCTTCCTTTACGCGCTGGTGGCCACCGTGGCCTCGGTACTGGGCGGTCTTGCGGGCTACGGGATCGGCTTTTTCCTGTTCGACACGGTGGGCGAGCCGGTGCTGGCCTTCTATGGCATGACCGCCGAGTTCGAGACATTCAGTGAAAGCTACAATGCCTGGGGCGCCTGGGCTGTGCTGATCGCGGGGGTGACGCCCTTTCCCTACAAGGTCATCACCATCCTGTCGGGCACCACGCAACTGTCGCTGCCGGTGTTCATCGTCGCCAGTATCGTGGCGCGGGGGCTGCGGTTCTTCATCGTCGCGGCCCTGCTGTGGAAATTTGGCGCACCGATCCGTGATTTCATCGAGCGGCGGCTTGGGCTTATGTTCACGCTGGCGCTGGCGCTGCTGATCGGCGGTTTTGCCGCCGTCAAATATCTCGGCTGACCGCCCCGGAAGGAGACCGCCATGACCTATTCCCGCTTTCTGGCGCTTGTCGCCGCCGGAGGCTCTGCCGCCCTGCTGCTGGGCGCGCTGGCCTTTCAGTATATCGGCGGGATGGCGCCCTGCCCGCTGTGCCTGTGGCAACGCTGGCCGCATGTCGCGGCGGTGGTCATCGGTCTGCTGGCCGTGGCTTTCGGCACGCGGGTTCTGGGCTGGCTGGGCGCGCTGGCGGCACTGACCACTGCGGGCATCGGCATCTTCCATGTCGGGGTCGAGCAGAAATGGTGGGCCGGTCTGGCCAGTTGTTCTTCCGGCTCGATCACCGGCCTCAGCGGGGCGGACCTGCTGAACACCGATATTGCGGTCGGTGCGGTGGTGCGCTGCGACGCGATTGCCTGGAGTCTGTTTGGCATTTCCATGGCGGGCTGGAACGTGATCATCTCGCTGGTGCTGGCGCTGATCTGGGTGGCGTCTGCGCGGCGCGGCTGACGAAGAAAGGGGGCTGTCTGCCCCCTCGCCCCTGCGGGGCTCACCCCCGAGGATATTTCAATCAAGGTAAAAGCAGGTCAGCCGAACAGGCGGCCGTGTTCCTGAATGGCAAAGCGGTCGGTCATGCCGGCGACGTAATCAGCGACGATGCGGGCCAGTTGCGTGTCATCTGTCGCGGCTTCGATATCGGCGCGCCATTCCTCGGGCAGCAGATCGGGGCGGCGCAGGAACAGCGGGAACAGATCGTCCAGCATCGCCGTTACCTCGGTCCGCATCTTCACCACTGAAGGCGCGCGATACATGCGGTGGAACAGGAAGCTGCGCACCGCCTTCAATTCCTGATATAGCGGTTTCGAGAAGCGGATGATGGTGGTGCCCATGTGCCGGATGTCATCGACCGATTTCGGCTGCGCGGCTTCCAGCCGGTTCTGCGCAACATGGATCACATCCTCGACCATGCGGCCGAAGACGCGGCGCAGCGCCTCGTGCCGTCGGCGCATCTTTTCGAGACCGGGGTAAAGCCGGTCCACCTCCTCGAAGGCGGGGGCGGTCACCGGAAGCTCCATCAGGTCTTCCTCGGTAAACAGGCCCGAGCGCAGCCCGTCATGCAGATCGTGGTGGCTGTAGGCCACATCATCGGCGATGGCCGCCACCTGCGCCTCGGCACTGGCATGGGTGTCGAGACCCAGATCCCAGTCGGCATTCACCTCGGCCAGCGCATAGGGCAGCGGGCCTTCATGCTTCTTGTCGGCGAAGGGGCCGATCACCGGACCGTTGTGCTTGGCAATGCCCTCAAGGCTTTCCCAGGTCAGGTTCAGCCCGTCGAAACCGGCGTAGTGCCGTTCCAGCTTCGTCACGATGCGCAAGGCCTGGGCATTGTGGTCAAAGCCGCCATAGGGCTGCATCAGCCGGGCCAGCGCATCTTCGCCGGTATGGCCGAAGGGTGTATGGCCTAGGTCATGCGCCAGCGCCACGCATTCCGCCAGATCGGTGTTCAGGCCCAGCACGCCGGAAATCGTACGCGCGACCTGCGCCACCTCGATCGAATGCGTCAGGCGGGTGCGGTAGTAGTCCCCCTCGTGTTCGATGAACACCTGCGTCTTGTGTTTCAGCCGGCGGAAGGCGGAGGAATGGATGATGCGGTCACGGTCACGCTGGAACGGCGAACGGAAGGTGGACATACCCTCGTCATGGCGCCGCCCGCGCGAGGCTTCAGGCAGGCAGGCGAAGGGGGCGAGGATCTGGGTCATGGTCGCAGGTCGTTCTTCCGGTCGGTTGGCAGAGGCTTGTTTGGCAAACCTGCTGCCCCTATATGATGAAAACCCCATGAAGGATATGGAAATTCCGACGATGGACCTTCAGCTTCCCGCAGATGCGGCCCTGCCGCGTGTCACCGACCGGGCCTTTGCCCGTCTGGCCGAGATCGCCGAGATGACGGGCGAGCGCAAGGCATTGCGCGTCGCGGTCGAGGGCGGCGGTTGTTCGGGCTTCCAGTATGACATCCGGCTGGACGATGCGGCGGGCGACGATCTGGTGCTTGAAAAGGATGGCCAGCAGGTGCTGGTCGATCCGGTGTCGCTGCCCTTCCTGCAAAATGCCGTGGTGGATTTCACCGAAGAGCTGATCGGCGCGCGCTTCGTGATTGAAAATCCGAATGCCTCGTCCAACTGCGGCTGCGGCACGTCCTTCTCGATCTGATCTTTCCCGATCCCGGCGGCTCAGCGCGCCGGCGCGGCGCGCTGGCTGTGGATCAGCCAAAGCCCCGAAGCAACGACCAGCGCAGAACCCACCCAGAGATGCGCGCCGGTGAGTTCGCCGAACAGATGTTCGCCGAGCAGTACCATCCACAGGAACTGGACATTGGCGATCTGCATGACGACATAGGCGGGCAGCATCCGCAAAATGGTGACCATCAGCCAGCGCGTGCCGACGATGAACAGCGTATATGCGACCAGCAACGCCAGATCCGCCCAGCCCATCGGCTGCCAGACGAAGGGTGCCACGACCGCGCCGAGAACCATGCAGGCGAGTTGAGCATAGAAGACCTGCGCCATGGAATGCGTGTGGCTCTTGCAGATCCGCCGCGACAGGACGATGGAAGCCGAGCCCGACAGGCTGGCGGCAAGCCCGATCCAGTGACCGGGGGTGATACCGCCCAGACCTTCGGGAAACAGGAACAGCATCCCGGCCAGCCCCAGCCCCAGCGCGCACCAGACTGCGGGCGCCAGCCGCTCGCGCAGGATCAGGCCCGACAGGACCGCGCCAAAGATCGGCATGATGGCGATGAAAACGAAGATTTCCGCGAAGGGCAGAAAACGCAGGGCATAAAAAAAGCCGGTCGTGCTGATGGCCCCCAGGGTCGAGCGCAGCGCAACCAGCCAGGGGCTGCCGGTGTGGAACACGCGGCTGCCCTGCCCCGCCGCCGCCGTACCCAGACCGACCAGCACCGCAATCAGACCGGACAGCAGCATCAGCTGCGGCGCGGCATAGGTTGCGATCAGATCCTTGGCTATCGCATCGGCGCTGACCGAAATGAGCGTGTTCAGCACAACAAGCCCAGCCCCGATCAGGGCGGTTTTCTGCAAGACCGGGCGCAGTCCAACCTCTGCGGTCATCAGGCCCCCTTCCGCACGGCGCCGTGCGCCAGAACTGGCCGGGCAAAGGTTGCGAAAAACGCCTCGAACTCCGGTCCCTCCGCCATGGCCCTGTCCGCGATTTCCAGTGCTTCGGGCGACAGCCGCCCCGCGCAGGCCCGCCGCATGGCAGGGTAATCCGCCTCGCGCCGTCCTCCAAGGGCCATAAGGGCCTGCGACCATTCGCGCAGCGGAGAGATCAGGGGACGCACCAAAGAAAATCGCATAGGACCAACCGGGTAATCTTCGCCAAAGACGGTTTCTCCCATAGTCCCCATCAACCAGCGATTGACAAGAAAATTATGGTAGGCGTCGGAAGAATCTTCACAGACGCCCGCTTCGATGCGGAAGGCCGCAGATTCCCGGCGCAAATGGCCCAGCCACAGCGGCGGGACCGGCAGTCCGGCATAGCGCAGGGCGATGCAGACCTCGCCCAGAAGGTCTCCGTTCTGTTCCAGCCAGGCCAGATTTCCCAGAACATGAAGCGATTGTTGCGCGGCCTTTGGCAGGTGCAGCGGACGGCGGCCATATTCGGACAGGTAAAACACCGCATGCAGCAGGTCATAGGCGGCGCGCGGATTGGGCAGGGCAAAAGTTTCGGGCCGGGACATGAAGCCGGTGAGCCGCGCGTCAAGCCCCGGCAGATCGACGGCCTGTCCTGCGCGCGCCATCAGAAAACGGCTTTCGGCGCGCTGGAGATCGTTCACCTCCATTCCGATCCAGCCTTCGGAGGCGATGCGCGCGCCCATCCGCGCCGCTGTATCGCCCGGCTGGCCCAGATCCTCCAGCCAGACCGCGACACCCAGCATCATGCGGTAATATTGCGGGTGAAAGGCAAGCTGATCCTCCAGCCCGTCGTGGAAAGGCTGGTAGACCGCAAGCGCTGCCTCGGGCACATCGTGGTGCAGCGCCGAAAGGACCATCAGAAGTTCGGCGTTCTCCTTCAGCCACCACGCATCGCCCTGGCGCCTGCGCCCGGTGGCAAAGCCCGACAGCAGCGAAACAAGCCCGCCGGTTGCGCCCATGGCAGGACGGACCGCGCGACGCGCGGCGAAACTCACGATGTTGGTCATTGGCCCTCTCCGGCAGATTGCCCGGCAGGAAAGCCCCCCTTTGGCGCCGGGCCCGGGCGAAAAGGGGGGCTGTCAGATCAGTTGGAGCAGGGCATCAGCGCGACGCCGGCGCCTGCAACCATGGTCTCGCCTTCGATGTTCGAGCAGGGCATCAGATCGGCGGCCACGCCGGTTTCGATGTTCGACGCCGGCATCAGCGCCACGCCGCCACCCAGGATCATCTCGGTGCCCTCGATGTTCGAGCAGGGCATCAGATCGGCGCCAAGACCCATGGTCATGTCCGCCACATCGGCCGCTTCGGTGACTTCGACGAATTTACGCAGTGCGCTCATGATAAACCCCCGTGGTTCGAGCAGTGTTTGCCCCCTGAGCCTTGCACCTAGTAATTGATTTTTCAAAGAAAATTGCATTCACAGGTTGTATCCAGCCTTATCCACATGCCGGGCTGGCAACAACTATCGGATAGAGTTAACCAATTGGGCGAAATTATGACTTATCCACGCGTCAGTCTCATGCGAACAATCCACAGCCCCGGCCGGAAAGCATGATTCGCGAATATTAACAAAGCCTTAATTCCACAGCATTTCCGAGCGGCACTCCCGGCGCAACGCATCGGGGTTGCGGTCTGTCCCCTCGCGGGCGATAGAGGTCTGGCCAGATGTCCGACAGAAGCGGAGAGCCGATGAAACTCGCAACTTTCAACATCAACGGGATCAAGGCCCGGATCGAGGCCCTGCCCCGCTGGCTGGACAGCGCCCGCCCCGATGTCGTGGCCTTGCAGGAAATCAAGTCGGTCGACGAAGGCTTTCCGCGCGCGCTGTTCGAGGACATGGGATACCGCGTCGAAACCCACGGGCAGAAAAGCTTCAACGGTGTCGCCCTGCTGTCGCGCCTGCCGCTGGAAGATGTGACACGCGGTCTGCCCGGCGCGCCCGAAGACGAACAGGCCCGCTGGATCGAGGCGAGCGTGATCGGCGAGAAACGCGCCGTCCGGTTCTGCGGGCTGTATCTGCCGAACGGCAACCCCGTCAGCTTCGGCCCCGATGGCGCCCCTGAGGCCGAGGGGAAATACGGCTACAAGCTCTCGTGGATGGCGCGCATGCGCCAGCGCGCGACCGAACTTCTGGCGACGGAAGAGCCGGTGGTGATGGCCGGTGACTACAACATCATCCCGCAGCCCGAGGATGCGGCGCGTCCCGAGACCTGGACCAAGGATGCGCTGTTCCTGCCCGAAAGCCGCGCGGCTTTCCGCCGGATCGTGAATCTCGGTTTCACCGATGCCTTCCGGGCGCGGGTAACAGGCCCGGGCCATTACAGTTTCTGGGATTATCAGGCGGGCGCATGGGAACGGAACAACGGCATCCGCATTGACCACTTGCTCCTCTCTCCGCAGGCGGCAGATCTGTTGCGTGACGTGCAGATCGACCGGGCGGTGCGGGGCGGCGAAAAACCCTCCGATCACGTCCCGGTCTGGATCGACCTCGACGCCTGATCCCCCGGAACAGGAGCTGCGATGACCACGGACCAAGGGCTCAGCCTGCTTCTGATCTGCGCCACCGTTCTGTTGTTCCTCAGCGGGCGCCTGCGGCATGACATCGTGGCGCTGTCCGCCCTGATTGCTGCCGTGGCGGTTGGTCTGGTTCCGGCAGACAGGGCCTTCGACGGCTTCGCGCAGCCTGCCGTGATCACCGTGGCCTGCGTTCTGGTGCTGAGCCGGGCCTTGCAGGTTTCGGGGGCTGTCGACTGGCTCGCGCGGAACGCGCTGCCATCTTCGGGCGGGCCGGTGCGCACGCTCCTGACGCTCTGCGGGCTGGGCGCGTTTCTCTCGGCCTTCATGAACAACGTCGGCGCATTGGCGCTGCTGATGCCTGTCGCGCTTCAGATCGCACCGCGTGCGGGGCTGACCGCGGGTCAGGCGCTCATGCCGCTGGCTTTCGGCACGGTTCTGGGCGGGACCGTCACGCTGATTGGCACGCCGCCCAACCTGATCGTCGCGGGTTTTCGCGCACGCTCGGGCGAGGCACCTTTTGCCATGTTCGATTTCACCCCCGTCGGTCTGGCGGTCACACTGGCCGGACTTGCCTTCATCACGCTGGTCGGCTGGCGGCTGGTGCCGAAACGGCAGGGCAGCACCGGCGAGGATTTCGATACCGGCGCCTATATGGCAGAGCTGACCGTCCCGCCCGAGGCTTCGGCCATCGGCATGACGCTGGCAGAGATCGAGGCGAAGCTGGCAGAGGCCGGAGGCCAGATCGTCGCGATGGAGCGGCGCGGCACCTGGCTGACCGCACCGCGCGCCAGCCGCAAGGTGATCGAGGGCGACCTGCTGGTGATGGAGGCCGATCTTGCCACGCTGATCGAGGCGGCACAGCCGCTGGGTCTGAAGCTGGCGGAACGCGATCCCGAACAGGAAAGCCGCCGCAACGATGAGGTTCTGCTGCGCGAATATGTGGTGCGGCCTGACAGTGCCCTGGCAGGATCGACCCCCGCCGACCTTGGCCTGCGCTCGCGCTATGGCATCAACCTGCTTGCCGTCGCGCGCAGTGGCCAGCGTGCCGCGACCCGGCTGCGGGAATGGCGCATCCGGGCGGGGGATGTGCTGCTGCTGCAGGGACAGGCCGAGGCACTTTCAGGCTTCAGCGCCCATGCGGGCTTCATTCCGCTGGCCGAGCGTGATCTGCATCTGCCGCGCCCGCGTCAGGCGCTGCTTGCCTCGGGCATCATGGCGGCGGCGGTTGCGGCAGCGGCACTGGGTTTTGCCCCGCCCGCCATCGCCTTTACCTGCGGCATGCTGGCGGTGATGATCACCCGCCTCGTGCCGCTGTCCGATGTCTATGACAGCATCGACTGGTCAGTCATCGTGCTGCTGGCGGCAATGATGCCGGTCGCCGATGCGATGGAAAGCTCGGGCGCGGCAAAGCTGGTTGCGGAAACCCTGATGACCCATGTGGCGCAGGGCAATGCGGTTGTCGCACTGGGCCTGATCCTTGTCGTGACCATGACGCTGTCGGATGTGATGAACAACGCGGCCACCGCAGCCGTCATGTGCCCTATCGCCCTCGGAGCGGCCAGCGCGCTGTCGGTGAATCCCGATGCCTTTCTGATGGCGGTGGCCATCGGCGCGTCCTGTTCCTTCCTCACGCCCATCGGCCATCAGAACAACACCCTGATCCTTGGCCCCGGCGGATTCCGCTTTGGCGACTACTGGCGGCTGGGCCTGCCGCTGGAGGCGGTGGTGGCCGCCGTGGCGATTCCGGTCATCCTCTGGGTCTTTCCGCTTCAGGCGGTCGCGTCGAACCCGTGAACCCAGTCATAGCGGGCCAGCCCCGCACCCGGTGCCACCCTGCCGCCGATCCTGAGGCCAAGATGCGCCACCTCGCGCACCACGCCCCGCAGGTGATAGGCGCGGGCATTGCTGTTCGCTGCCGCAACGATCTTCGCACAGCGCGGGGCGCGGGCGGCGGTATAGGCCGCCAGCGCAGTTTCACCCGGCCCGTGCCGGTCCAGCAGATCGGCCAGCACCCAGGCATCCTCCAGCGCCATATTGGCGCCCTGCGCCAGAAACGGCAGCGTCGGATGCGCCGCATCCCCCAGAATGGCGGCAAACCCGGCAGGCAGCACCCTGCCCCAGCTTTCGGCCACCGGATGCCGGAACACCCCCCAGAGCCACAGATCCTCCACCCTGTCCAGCCAGCCGCGCACGCGCGGGCCGAATTCCTCGAACGCCAGACGCAGCGCCAGCGGGTCGTCACGCAGGTTCCAGCCCTCGTCAACCCAGCGGTTCCGTTCTTCCACCGCCACGATATTACGCAGCCGCCCGCCGCGCAGCGGATAGCTGACCAGATGCCGCCCCGCGCCCATATGCACCTCGGCCACCGGCGCGGTGTCGGTGGTTTCGGGGATCACGGCCCGCCAGGCCACCTGTCGGGTAAAGAACGGTGCCACCACGCCGGTCAGCGCCGCGCGCAGGCGGGAATGCAGCCCGTCCGCCCCGATCAACAGGGCAGGCCGCAGTTCGACGCCCTGCGCCGTCATCAGGCTGGGCTGATCGCCGGACAGATCCACCTTCTCGATCTTCTGAAGCAGGCGGATCTGCACCCCGGCCGCCCGTGCGGCAGCCGCCAGCAGCTCGATCAGGTCGGCCCGGTGCGTCAGATGCCAGGACAGACCGGGCCGCAGCCGCGCCAGATCCATCCGCAGGACGGTGCCACCACCATAGCCGTCACGCAGTTCCACCGCCTGCGCCTGTGGCGCCACCGCAGCCAGCGCCTCGCCCAGACCCAGCGCGCGCAGCACGGCCACGCCGTTGGGGGTGATCTGCAATCCGGCACCGACCTCGCGGATCGCTTCGGCCTGTTCCAGCACGGTGACGCTGGCCCCGCGCCGCGCCAGCGCAACGGCCAGCGCAAGCCCCGCGACACCCGCCCCCAGAACCGTGATCTCGGTGCCGTTCAGCCGTCCCATCCATCCCCCGAACATGCAAAAGCCGGACCTGAGGGTCCGGCCTCACACTGCCGTTCCGCCCGCGCCACCGCAAGCGGCAGCGGCTGCGTTCAGTCGTCGCGGTGAACCTTTTCGCGACGCTCGTGCTTTTCCTGCGCTTCCAGCGTCATGGTGGCGATGGGGCGGGCGTCCAGCCGCTTGAGGCTGATCGGCTCGCCCGTCATCTCGCAATATCCGTATTCGCCATTTTCGATCCGGCGCAGCGCCGCGTCGATCTTGGAGATCAGCTTGCGCTGCCGGTCGCGGGTCCGCAGTTCCAGCGCCCGGTCGGTTTCCTCGCTGGCGCGATCCGCCAGATCGGGAACGTTGCGCGCGCTTTCGGTCAGGTTGTCCAGCGTCTCGGCACTCTGATCCAGAAGCTCCTGCTTCCAGACCAGAAGCTTGCGGCGGAAATATTCCAGTTGCCGTTCATTCATGAACGGCTCGTCCTCCGCGGGGCGGTAATCGTCGGGGAGAAACATCTCTGCCTTCATCGCAGCACTCCACATAGGCGATCTGCGCCGGATTCGGCCGACCAAGGCCGGAAGGCGCGTCGTGTGCGCCCTCGTAACGGAAGCGTCAGGCATTGTCACTAGCCGTTGCGCCGATTTGGCGGCGGCACGGCACGCTTGTTAACGATTTGCAGGCGGCGGACAGCGGGACCACCTGATTTCCGTCCCGGACTACAAGAAATATGGCGCGCGACCCCAAGCTCTTCTGTCTATTGTGCCGCCCTGTGCTAGACATCGGCCAAGGCTTTTCCCGCGGGCCCTGAGTTTCCTCATGCGGGATACACCAAATCACCTTTCCTCCAGCCGACCCGGACATGATGCCCAAGATCCATTTCCTGTGCGCCGTGCTTGCCCTTACGGCAGCACCCGCCCTTGCCGAAACCCCCGATTATTCCGCAGGCGGCGGCAAGGTCTACGCCTCGGTCCGGGGCTGGACCGTCGTGCAAAGCGACCGCTACGGATGTTCAGCCTATCCCGAGGCCATGCCCATCGTCTTCAACACCCCGCCCGCAGGCGGCTGGCAACTGATCTTCCCCTACAGCACTTCGGGCGGAGAAGGCACATTCGCGGGTTCCATCGACGTCGACAAGTCCAGCTTCACGGAAGAGTATTACGGCGATGGCGAGTGGATGTATTCATCCTTCCCACTGAACATGCGCAAGGCGGCAGCCGCCGGAAGCCGTATCTATGCCAATATCGGCCCGGCGGTCGCGGATGTCGGTCTGGACGGCGCCACCGCTGCCATGCTGAAGGTCGAGGAATGCTGGCAGAACCTGACGGGGTGGAGCGCCGCCACATCAAGCCGCGCCGGAACCTTCGCCCTGTCGGGCGACTGAACTGCCGCCCCTGCCCTTGCCCTCGTCGGCCCGAGGGCTTACCCCTCGGTCCGGTATCCGCTTCACGAAGGACAGTCCCATGCGTTTCGACGGCACCGCCGATTATGTCGCGCCCCCCGATCTGGTCGTCGCGGTCAATGCGGCGGTGGCGCTGCAACGCCCGCTGCTGGTGAAGGGCGAGCCCGGAACCGGCAAGACCGAACTGGCGCGGCAGGTGGCCACTGCGCTGGGTCTGCCCTTCATGGAATGGAACATCAAGTCCACCACCAAGGCGCAGCAGGGGCTTTACGAATACGATGCCGTCTCGCGCCTGCGCGACAGCCAGCTTGGGGCCGAGCGCGTCCATGACGTGAAGAACTATATCCGCAAGGGCAAGCTCTGGCAGGCGTTCGAGGCCGGAGGGCGCGTGGTTCTGCTGATCGACGAGATCGACAAGGCCGACATCGAATTTCCGAATGATCTGCTGCAAGAGCTCGACCGGATGGAGTTCCACGTCTACGAGACGGGCGAGACGATCCGCGCGCAGCATCGCCCCGTGGTCATCATCACCTCGAACAATGAAAAGGAACTCCCCGACGCGTTTCTGCGCCGCTGTTTCTTCCACTACATCCGCTTCCCCGAAATCGACACCTTGCGCGCCATCGTCAACGTGCATTTCCCCGGCATCAAGGAGGCACTGCTGACCACCGCGCTGACGCAGTTCTACGAAATCCGCGAAACGCCGGGACTGAAGAAAAAACCTTCCACCTCGGAAGTGCTGGACTGGCTGAAGCTCCTGCTGGCCGAGGATCTGGGCCCCGAGGATCTGAAGCGCGACGGGCGCAACCTGCTGCCGCGCCTGCATGGGGCACTGCTGAAGAACGAACAGGACGTTCATCTTTTCGAAAGACTCGCCTTTATGGCGAGGGGGCGAGGCTGATCCGCGACAAAAATGCGGGGCCTGTGGATAGTTTCAACAACGCCCCGCAAACCCTTGCCCAACCGCAAGAATCAGCGCCATAGATTCGCCGCTTCCGCCACAATCACGCCACAATTAAGCCAATTTCACCTCACTAGCGCCACAATTAAAGAAACATTCTGAAATATTCCGTGATAACCGCATCGCAAATCTGGCGCGCGGTCCTCACGCGACCGCGATGGATTGTGGCGCGCCCTAATGCCGTCACGCCCCAGGATTTCCCGAGATTGACATAAATCGGCCCCGGTGCAGACACTCTGCTCACGTTCTCTGACTGCAATGAAGAACGTGACAACAACAAGCACAGGTCGAGCGGAGACATGACCCCTGTAACGTGCAGCCCGCTGCGCCAGACGATGGCGTATGCGCAAAATTCCGGCCCCGCTGCTGCGGCGGCGCCGGTGGGCTGTGCCGTGACACAGGTTTCGGTTCTGCAAACGTCCTGTGACACCCCGCCCCCGGCCCTGCCGGCCGGGATGCGGGTTTCGCGCCGGTCGGGGGACCGGGGCGATGCCGGACAGTCGGGCAGAAAGGCGGCGGGGGCCGCCCATCTGACCGGCAGGACGGCGAAGGGTGCCGGGGATCTGCGGTTCATCCTGTCTCGGGGGAGACAGGACGCAGGCTCCGGTTTCCGGGGGACCGGCCGGGCTGGCGATGCGGGGGCATCGTCACAGGGTCAGGCACGGCCCCGCACAACCGGGGCCATGATCCGGCGCATCTGTCTGCTCCGCCGGATCGCGGTCTCATACGACCACCGCACTCACGGGGCTGCCAACCCATGCGTATCACCGCCGTACTCGCGCTCGCCGCACTGACCGCCTGCGCCCAGACACCCGATTCCGGCTATCGTGCCGAGGTCTCGATGAACCGGCTGGTCGAACAGCCGGGTTCATCCGTCACCAGCGCGGTCAACCTGTTTTCGGGCCAGACCCCGCAGCGTGTCAGCCGCTCGAACGCGGAAATCGCACAGGATTTCCTTGATCTCGAATTCCGCATGGAAAGCGGGCGCGCACTGCCGGTTCTGACCCGGTTCGAGGGCGGCCCGATCACCGTCGCCCTGACCGGACAGGTGCCACCCACAGCCGAGGCCGATCTGGCGCGGCTGATCTCGCGCTTCCGCAACGAGGCCGGGCTGGATGTGCGGCGCGCCAGCGGACCGGCGAATATCAACGTGGTCTTCGTGCCGCGCAAGACCATCCGCGCGACCTTCAGCAATGTTGCCTGTTTCGTTGCACCCCGCGTTGCATCTTGGGAAGAATACAAGGCTGCGCGCGGCACTGGCACGCTGGACTGGACAACGCTGCGTCAACGCGAGCGGCTGGCGATCTTTGCCCCGGCGGATTCCACCCCGCAAGAGGTGCGGGATTGCCTGCACGAGGAAATCGCACAGGCCATGGGGCCGCTGAACGACCTGTACCAACTGCCGGACAGCGTGTTCAACGACGACAATTTCCACACCGTCCTGACCAGCTTCGACATGCTGATGCTGCGCGTCCACTATGCGCCGGAACTGCGCAGCGGCATGACACGCGAGCAGGTGGCGGCAGTACTGCCCGGCCTGCTGGCGCGGCTGAACCCCACCGGCGCCACCGGCCGCACCCATCAGGGGGGCCAGACGCCACGGGCCTGGATCCGCGCCATGGAAACCGCGCTTGGACCGCGTGGCAGCGTCTCTGCCCGCAATGCCGCCGCACATGAGGCGCTGGCCATTGCCCATGCGCAGGGCTGGCAGGCGAGCCGTCTGGCTTTCTCCTGGTTCGCTGTCGGGCGTCTCAATGTCAGCAACGATCCGGTGGCTGCGGCCAATGCATTCGCCAATGCACAACGTATCTACCGCCGCCTGCCGGGCGCGCAGATCCAGGCCGCCCATGTCGACATGCAGCTTGCCGCCCTGGCGCTGAGCCAGGCCAACCCGGCTCAGGCCATCGCCTTTGCCGACCGCGCGATCCCGGTGGCGCGTCAGGCGCAGAACGCCTCGCTTCTGGCGACCGTGATGCTGGTCAAGGCGCAGGCGCTGGAGGCGCAGGGCAACGTGGCGGCGGCGCGGGCGCTGCGGCTCGACAGTCAGGGCTGGGCACGGTATGGCTTCGGCTCGGATGCGGCGACGCGGGCCCGGATGCGTGACATCGCATCGCTGGTGCCCTCGAAACTGCGGCAGTTGTTCAGGGGCTGAGGGGCCGCGCGCCCCCTGCCCGTCCGCGATGGCGCCCCGGCGCCGCGCGGCAGCAGCAGGAGAGGCTGAGGCATGATCGTCATTACCGCCGCGATATTCGGGGCGCTTCTGGGTGCCGGACGCGCCCGCGCCCATGGCGGGCGGCTGGCCGACATGCTGCAATGGGGCGGCAGCTTCGCCATCCTGTTCGCGGTTGTCGGCATGATCGTTTCCATCATCATTGAAAGGTCGATCTGAGCCGATGTTCCTGCCGTTCTTTGAAACCCTCCGCCGCACCGGCGTTCCGGTCTCGCTGCGCGAGTATCTTGGGTTTCTGGAAAGCATGGCCGCAGGGCTCGCCACCTATGATGCGGAGGCGTTCTACTACCTCGCCCGCACCGCCATGGTGAAGGACGAGCGCCATCTGGACCGTTTCGACCGCGCCTTCGCCGAAAGCTTCAGGGGTCTGGATGCCATCACCGCCGATCAGGTGCTGGAGGCGATCGACCTGCCGGGCGACTGGCTGGCGAAGCTGGCCGAAAAGCACCTGACGCCCGAGGAAAAAGCCCAGATCGAAGCCTTGGGTGGCTTCGACAAGCTGATGGAAACGCTGAAGAAGCGGCTGGAGGAACAGAAGGGCCGCCATCAGGGCGGCAACAAATGGGTCGGCACCGCCGGCACCTCGCCCTTCGGTGCCTATGGCTACAACCCGGAAGGCGTGCGCATCGGGCAGGATCAAAGCCGCCACCAGCGCGCCGTGAAAGTCTGGGACAAGCGCGAGTTCCGCAATCTGGACGACAAGGTGGAACTGGGCACCCGCAACATCAAGGTCGCGCTGCGGCGTCTGCGCCGCTGGGCGCGCGACGGTGCGGCGGATGAACTGGATCTGGACGGCACCATCCGCGCCACTGCCGATCACGGCTATCTGGACGTGCAGACCCGGCCCGAACGGCGCAATGCGGTGAAGGTGCTGCTGTTTCTGGATGTCGGCGGCAGCATGGACCCATACATCCGCGTGCTAGACGAATTGTTCAGCGCCGCGAAGGCGGAGTTCAAGCATCTGCGGCATTTCTACTTCCACAACTGCCTTTACGAAGGGGTGTGGACCGACAACATCCGCCGCTGGGATCAACAGACCCCGACATGGGAGGTGCTGCGCACCTATGGCGCCGATTACAAGGCGATCTTCGTGGGCGATGCCTCGATGTCGCCTTACGAGATCCTGCATCCCGGCGGCGCCAATGAACACTGGAACCCCGAGGCGGGTCAGGTCTGGCTGGAACGCGCCTGCGCACAATGGCCGAACCATCTGTGGATCAACCCGGTCCGCGAGGAACACTGGGGCTACACCCAATCCATCCGGCTCATCCAGGGCATCTTCGCCAATCGCATGGTGCCGATGACGCTGGAAGGCATCTCGCGCGGGATCAAGGAACTGCGATGATCCCGCTTGCCCGTCGCCATCCGAAGCTGTTCGCGGCCTTCGTGCTGGCGCTGGTGCTGGCGCTGTTCTTTGCCGGGCGGATCGTGGTGCGGGCGGTCTACTGGTCACAGCACCGGGAAGAAGCCGTGGCCCCCTGGATGACCGTGGGCTATGTCGGGCGCAGCTGGCGGCTCGACCCGCGCGCCATAGATGCAGAGGCGGGCCTGCCGCCGCCGGAAGGGCGGCCGCTGACGCTGGAACAGATTGCCGCCGGTCGTGGTGTGCCGGTGGCGCAGGTGATTGCCGAGGTCGAGGCCGCCATCGCCACCCTGCGCGCCGCATCGCCAAAGCCATGACCGACTGGCTGCTGGCGCTTGTGCCCACCTGGGGGCTGTGGCTGATCGGGCTTTGCACCTATGCCTCCTGCCTTGCCCTGCCCATCCCGGCCTCGGTGGTCATGCTGACGGCGGGCGGCTTTGTCGCCTCGGGCGATCTGGTGCTGTGGCAGGTGATCGGCGCGGCACTGCTGGGGGCGACACTGGGCGACCAGACCGGCTATCTGGCGGGCCGCACCGGCGGGGCTGCGCTGGTGGAAAGGCTGGGCCACGAGGGCAGCCGCGCCGCGATCCTGACCCGCGCCCGCGACCTGATGCAGCGGCGTGGCGGCATCGCGGTCTTTCTGTCGCGCTGGCTGTTTTCGCCGCTGGGGCCTTATGTCAACCTGATCGCAGGCGCCATGCGACAGGGCTGGGCCGCCTTCACCCTTTGGGGCGTGGCGGGTGAAGCGGTCTGGTGCGGGCTTTATATCCTCATGGGCCGCGCATTCGCGGGCAATCTCGCGGTCGCTTCCGATCTGCTTGGGTCCGTGCTGGGCCTTGTCGCCAGCGGTGCGGCGGTGCTGGGTCTGGGCTGGTGGCTGCTGACGCTGGCCCGGCGCGAGCGGGATTTGCCCCACAGGCCGGACTGACCCATATTCCCTCCATGCTGAAATTCGCCCCCATCCTTCTGGCCATCGCCTATGCCCTGCTGATGTATCGCTTCTCGGTCTGGCGCAGCGCGAAAGAGCTTGATGCGCGCTCGCATCCGCTGCACGATGCGGGGCTGGAGCCGGTGATGCACCGCATGGCAAGGGCGCTGGAGATTCCGCGCATCGCCGTGCATGTCTATGACGTGGCGCCGGTCAATGGCCTCGCGGCTCCGGACGGGCGCATCTTCCTGACCTCGGGGTTCATGCAGAAATACCGCGCGGGCGAAGTGTCGGCGGATGAGCTTGCCAGCGTCATCGCGCATGAACTTGGCCATGTCGCCCTGGGCCATACCCGCCGCCGGATGATCGACTTCACCGGGGCCAATGCGGTTTTCGTGATGCTGACCGCGCTGCTCGCGCGGTTCGTCCCGGTTCTGGGCATCTGGATCGCCAACCTGATTTCCACCGCTCTGATGGCCCGGCTGTCGCGGCGCGATGAGTTCGAGGCCGATGCCTATGCCTCGGCCCTGCTGGTGAAGGCCGGGATCGGCACCGCGCCGCAGAAATCGCTGTTTCGCAAACTGGCCGGGCTGACCGGGAGCCGTGGCACCGCCCTGCCCGCCTGGCTTCTGAGCCACCCTGCCGCCGAGGAGCGCATTCGCGCCATCGAAACCAACGAGGCGCGCTGGAAAGTGAACGGCTAGACGCCCCCGGCGCCAAATGCCTTGGCGAAGCGGTTCAGCTTCACCCGTTTCAGCAGGGCTTTCAGCGAGACGGGCTGCCCCGCGCGCCGTTCCGCCTCGGCATGAACCCAGGCGATGACCGCGCCCACCTCGGCAGGGTTACGCGACCAGAGTTCCCAGACGAACCCGTCGGGGTCACGACGCTCGATCCCCTCGGCCGCCAGAACATGCCGGGGGAAATCGCTGGCGTTGAAGGTGAGGATGGCATCGGCGCCCGACGAAATCGCCACCGCCAGAACATGCAGGTCGTTTTCATCCGGCAGCACCAGCCGCGCCTCGATATTTGGCTGCGCACGCTGCATGGCGCGGGGGAAAGCCGTCCGCATCAGCAGCCCCTCGGCCCGCGCCTCGGCCTGCGCATCAGCGCCAAGACGGATCACCGCCCGCGCCCATTCCTCCAGAATGCGTTCCGACCAGACGGGTTCGTAAAGCCCGCGCGCCGCCATTCCCAGCAGGATGTCGCGCAACACGCTGGGGAACAGCACGCAGGCGTCCAGAACGACGCGCATCAATCCAGCCGGAAGAACACGGCCTTCAGATAGCCGCTTTCGGCAAGCTGCGGCAGCAGCGGATGATCCGGCCCGGCAAAGCCCGTATGGATCACCTGCGCCCGCCGCCCGCCGCGCCCGATGCCGCGTGCGCTGGCGTTGCGGAAAGCGGTCAGATCGGCGGCATGGGAACAGGAACACAGCACCAGATAGCCCCCCGGCGCCACCAGCGGCGCGGCCAGACGCGCGATGCGTTCATAGGCGCGCAGGCCCGCCTCCAGTGCGGGCTTGGCGGGTGCAAAGGCGGGCGGGTCGCAGATCACCAGATCGAATTGCGCGCCCTCACGGCCAAGCGTTTCCAGAACGTCAAAGGCGTCGCCCTGCCGGGTGCTGAAGCGGTCGGCGACACCCGTCGCCTTTGCACCCTCTGCGGCCAGCGCCAGCGCGGGCGCACTGGCATCCACCGCCAGCGCGCTTTCGGCGCCGCCCGCCAGTGCCGCCAGCGCGAAGCCCCCGACATGGGTGAACACATCCAGAACCCGCGCGCCCTTGGCCAGACGCGCGGCAAAGGCATGGTTCGGCCGCTGGTCGAAGAACAGGCCGGTCTTCTGCCCGCCCAGCACATCGGCCATATAGGTCGCGCCATTCATCTGCACCGGCACCGGCGCGTCGATCCCGCCCGACAGCACAGCCGTCTCCTCGGTCAGCCCCTCCAGCCCGCGGGCGCGGCCCGTGCCGTTCTTGATGATCGTGCCGACCCCGGTCACGGCGCGCAGCGCGGCGGCCAGCGCCTCCAGATGCGCCTCGGCCCAGGCGGCATTGGGCTGGATCACCGCCACATCGCCGAAACGGTCAATCACCACGCCGGGCAGGCCATCGGCCTCGGCATGGACCAGCCTGTAAAACGGCGCGTCGAACAGCCGCGCGCGCATGTCCAGCGCCCTGTGCAGACGGGCGGCGAACCAGGTCTCGTCGATGACCGCCTCGGGGTCGCGATCCAGCATACGGGCGATGATCTTCGATTTCACATTGACGGTGACAAGGCCCAGCGGCCGCCGTTCGCCATCTTCCAGCACGGCCAGCGAACCGGGCTCCAGCGCCTGGGTGCGCCGGTCGGTCACCAGCTCGTCGGCATAGACCCAGGGAAAGCCATGGCGGATCGCCCGCGCCTCGGCCTTGGGTTTCAGTCTTACGGTGCGGCGGGTCTCGGTCATCGGCTCACATGCGAAAAAGGGGGGCAATGCCCCCCTCTAGCCTGTCACGGCCGGTAACGAAAGCCCGGCGTCAGTAAAGTGCGGCGACAGTCCCGGTCGCGAGCGTGCTGTTGCGCGACATCGGCGCGGTGCTTTCCGGTATCGGGATCGACAGTTCCTGGCGGATCACCTCGGCCAGACGTTCCTCGATGACCACCCGCATGGTGCGCCCCGCCGCCTCTTCCGCAATGGCGCGCGTGCCACCCGCGCCCTTGGCATCGGCCCAGACCTTGCGCGGCTTCTCGATCACCGCGCCGGTCGCCGCATCGCGCACCGTCAGGATGAAATGCACCGAATGCACACCGCCAACCGTATAGCGTGTCTTTTCCGTCAGCGAATGGAAGCGCGTGAGCTCCACATCCAGCATGACCTTCGGCCCCTGATGCATCGCGGCCGTGCCCTTGGCAAAGCCCTCTTCCAGAATGGCCTGCACCTGAGTGTAACGATCCCCCAGCACATCCCCCCGCCAGACGATGTCGGCAATCGGGTAGAACATGTTGGCTTCCGAGACCCGCAGGTCGCGCGGCACCGACACCCGGATGCCCTGCACGTCATATTTTGATGCCATCACCACGGGGTTCTTCGTCGCTACGGTGATGCCGCCCGGCGTGGTGCCACTGCGCGACGCCACACCGCCGCCGCAGGCCGACAGACCGAAAGCAAGCCCCAGGGCAATCATAATCCGAATCGCAGATTTCATTTCCAACCTCCGGCTTCTCCGGTTGCGCTTTCATCTGTTTTCCTGCTGGATCGGGGCGGAATTGCGTTGGACTCGGCGCATTGTTGCGGAAAGCCCGGGGAATTACTGTGCCCTTTGAAAGCGCCGGACGATTGACGCGGGGGCGTGGACAGTCCAGACTCGCCTTCTCGCCGGAACCTGCCGATTGCGGGTCCGGCGGGGAACATGGGTTGTTAGCGCTAACAAAATCTGCTACATCACCGGCACCGCAAGAACGGAGCCCGCCATGACGCTGAACGCCACCATCGCCCGCGTGACCGACCGGATCCGCGCAAGGTCCGAGGGGCCGCGCGGCGACTACCTTGACCGGATGCGCGCCGCCGCCAGCGCAGGCCCGGCCCGCGCCCATCTGACCTGCGGCAATCAGGCCCATGCCTATGCGGCGATGGAAACCGACAAGGCCACACTGGCCGCCGGTCGCCAGCCCAATCTGGGCATCGTCACCGCTTATAACGACATGCTGTCGGCCCATCAGCCCTACGAGGATTTCCCGAAGCTGATCCGCGAGGAGGCGCGCCGCAACGGCGCCACCGCGCAGGTCGCAGGCGGCGTGCCGGCCATGTGCGACGGCGTGACTCAGGGCCAGCCGGGGATGGAGCTGTCGCTGTTTTCCCGCGATGTGATCGCGCTGGCCTCGGGTGTGGCGCTCAGCCACAACACCTTTGACGCGGCGCTGTTTCTGGGGGTCTGCGACAAGATCGTGCCAGGCCTCATCATCGGCGCCGCCACCTTCTCGCATATCCCCGCCGTCTTTGTGCCCGCAGGCCCGATGACCAGCGGCCTGCCGAATGACGAAAAGGCCAGGGTGCGCCAGCAATTCGCCACCGGCGAAGTGGGACGCGACAAGCTGATGGAGGCAGAGATGGCCTCCTATCACGGTCCCGGCACCTGCACCTTCTACGGCACCGCCAATACCAACCAGATGCTGATGGAGTTCATGGGCCTGCACCTGCCAGGCAGTTCCTTTGTCAACCCCGGCACGCCCCTGCGCGCGGCCCTCACCCGCGCCGCCGTGGCGCGCGCATCGCAGATCACCGCGCAGGGCAATGATTACCGCCCGGTCGGCGAGATCCTGGACGAGCGCGCCTTTGTCAACGGGCTGGTGGGCCTGATGGCAACCGGCGGCTCTACCAACCTTGTGCTGCACCTGCCCGCTATGGCCCGCGCCGCCGGTATCCACCTTGATCTGGAGGATTTCGACGACATCTCGAACGTGGTGCCGCTGATGGCCAAGGTCTATCCCAACGGACTTGCCGACGTGAACCATTTCCACGCCGCTGGCGGACTTGGCTACATGATCGGGCAATTGCTCGACGCGGGGCTGCTGCACCCGGATGCCCGCACCATCATGGGCGACGGGATGCAGCCCTATCGGATGGAGCCGCGTCTTGCGGGCGAAACCCTTGAATGGGTACCAGCCGCCTCTGAGACGCTGAACGACCGCATCCTGCGTCCGGCCAGTGCGCCCTTCGCCGCCACCGGCGGGCTGAAGCAACTCAGCGGCAATCTCGGTCGCGGGGTCATCAAGGTCTCGGCCGTCGCACCCGAACGCCATGTGATCGAGGCCCCGGCCCGCATCTTCCACGATCAGGAGGCTGTGAAAACCGCCTTCAAGGCGGGCGAGTTCACCGCGGACACCGTTGTCGTCGTCCGCTTCCAGGGCCCGCGTGCCAACGGGATGCCGGAACTGCATTCGCTGACCCCCACGCTTTCAGTTTTGCAGGAGCGCGGGCTGAAGGTGGCGCTGGTCACCGATGGCCGCATGTCGGGCGCCTCGGGCAAGGTGCCCGCCGCCATCCATGTCAGCCCCGAAGCCGCCACCGGCGGCCCGCTGGCAAAGCTGCGTGACGGCGACATCGTGCGGCTCGACGCCATCGCCGGCACGCTGACCGTTCTGGCCGAGGATTTCGACAGCCGCACGCCGGTCACCGCCGACCTTTCCGCCAACAGCCACGGCATCGGCCGCGACCTGTTCGAGGCCTTCCGCCGCAATGTCGGCAATGCCACCGAAGGCGCCGCCGTCGTCGTCTGATTCCGCCCCGGCGGGGCATGGGCGCAGGATTGCCCTTTCATCCTGGCCCCAATATCCCCGCCGGAGGCATCCGCCCCATCCACCTGCCCCAACGCCCGGAACATCGCCATGACCCCCGCCGAAGCCTCTGCCCGCGCCGCCGAAATCTGCCGCCTTGCCCCCGTGATCCCGGTTCTGGTGATCGAGGAGGTCGGCCATGCCGCTCCGCTGGCGCGCGCGCTGGTCAAGGGCGGCCTGCCGGTGCTGGAAGTCACGCTGCGCACCCCGGCGGCGCTGGAGGTCATTCGCGCCATGGCCGATGTAGAGGGCGGCGTCGTGGGGGCGGGCACCCTGCTCACCCCCGCCGATGTGAAAGCGGCCAAGGCGGCTGGTGCCACTTTCGGCGTCTCGCCCGGTGCGACGGAACGGCTGCTCGACGCCTGCGAAGAGCACGACCTGCCGTTGCTGGCCGGGGCCGCCACCTGTTCCGAGGTCATGACGCTGATGGAGCGTGGCTATACGGTGCAGAAATTCTTCCCGGCAGAGGCGAATGGCGGCGCTGCCGCGCTTGCCGCCATCGGTGCCCCGCTGCCGCAGGTAAGCTTCTGCCCGACCGGCGGCATCACGCTGGCCAAGGCCGCCGATTACCTGAAGCTGAAGACCGTGCTCTGCGTCGGCGGCAGTTGGGTTGCGCCCAAGGCAATGATGCAGGCGGGCGACTGGGCCGGGATCGAGGCGCTGGCCGCCGAAGCCGCCGCCCTGCCGCGCTGAGCCTTACTTCAGCGCCATCCGCAGCAGTTTCGCGCCCAGCAGAATGAAGGGCGCGGCATGCAGCAGCAGGTCGAAGATGTTGATCGGCTTCGCCAGCGTGCCCGAGGTCAGCATCTTCAGCTTTTGCCAAAGATGCGGCTCGGGCACGAAAGGCGCGAGCCCCAGCGTCAGCGCGGCGAGGATAAGCAGGTTCAACGGCATCTGGTCGAGAAGGTTCAGCATCTTCGGCCTCATTCATATTCACCCCCATGAATACGAAAACCGGCAGCGATGCAAGCCACAACGAAAAACCCGCCTGGCAGATGCCTCAGGCGGGTTGTTTTCGTGTGAAGTGGCGCGGTTGACGGGGCTCGAACCCGCGACCCCCGGCGTGACAGGCCGGTACTCTAACCAACTGAGCTACAACCGCGCAATCTTACATCCGGGGCGCTGGCGGGCGGTGGCGCGGTTGACGGGGCTCGAACCCGCGACCCCCGGCGTGACAGGCCGGTACTCTAACCGACTGAGCTACAACCGCATTGCCGCCCGGGCCAGTGCCCGGATGTGGGGGTGTATTACGGGGCCACGCCGCCGCCGTCAAGCGCCCCCGATGCGATTTTTTCACATTCTCGCATCTTCCTGAAATCCGGTCACTTTTCCGGCGCCGGGATGAACTCGGCATCGTCGCCCGGCGGCAGCCGGAACCGGCCATGCGCCCAGTCCCCGGCGCGCCATGCCTCTTTCGCAGCCTCGATCCGTTCCTTGCTGGAGGCCACGAAATTCCACCAGATATGGCGCGATCCTTCCATGGTGGCGCCTCCCAGAACGATCAGCCGCGCACCGGAATCCCCTGCCTTCACGGCGATCCGGTCACCGGGACGGAACACCAGCATTCGCCCCGCCTCAAAGCTTTGTCCCGCCACCGTCACCTCACCGGTGAGCACATAGACCCCGCGGTCCTCGTGATCGTCCGGCAGCGGCAGTACGGCACCCGGCGCCAGCGTCGCATCGGCATAGAGCGTCTCCGAGGCCAGCGGCACCGGCGCCCGTTCGCCCCAGCCATGGCCGAGGATCAGCCGCAGATGCTTGCCCTCGCCCTCCAGCTCCGGCAGATCGCCCCTGGGCGTGTGATGGAAGGCGGCGGGGTCGTCCTCACGCTCCACCGGCAACGCCATCCAGCTTTGCAGCCCCAGCATGGCATGCGGCTTCTCGCGCAACTCGCCATCAGTGCGTTCGGAATGGGTGATCCCGATACCGGCGGTCATCAGGTTCACCGCGCCCGGCTCGATCCAGCGGTCGGTGCCAAGGCTGTCACGGTGATGCAGCTTGCCCTTCAGCAGATAGGTCACGGTCGCCAGCCCGATATGCGGATGCGGGCGGACGTCGATGCCCTGCCCGGTCAGAAACTCGGCCGGGCCCATCTGGTCGAAGAAGATGAAGGGGCCGACCATCTGGCGCTGCACGGCCGGAAGGGCGCGGCGCACTTCGAAACCGCCAAGGTCGCGGGCGCGGGCAACGACAACGGTTTCAATGGCGTCCACGGCATCGCCAACGGGGATATCGGGGTCCAGTGCGGGGTTCCAGCTCATCTCGTCCTCCTGTGTGTTGCAGGAAAGATAGGCCGGATTGCGACGCCGCGCATCTGCCGCGATCGCCGAAGTCCTGTGCATGGCTGCGCCGCAGTCTTGACCCCGCCACAGGATTGGACGAGATCACCGCCATGAAGGCAGAACTTTCCGAAGACGGGCAAAGCTTCACGCTGACGCGCGGCGCATGGTCGAACAGCTATCCGCTGGCCGATCTGCCGAAATGGCTGGCCTTCTATCGCAAGCAGCCGCTCGATTTTCCGAAATCGGGTGATTCCTATGCCGCGTCGATTGCGGCGCTGGAGGCATTGGCCGCCCGTCTGGGTCAGGGCTGATCCGCGACGGAAACCCGGCTGCGCGGCGTATCAGGAGAACTGAACCTGATGCACCGGAATCCTCCTCATGAAATCGCTGTTTCTTCGTTATGCGACCCCGTTCACCACCGGGCTGTTCCTCGTATCGCTCGTGTCCGGGGTGGCGCTGTTTCTTCACATCGGCCCCGCGGCCTTTCATGGCATGCATGAATGGCTCAGCATGGTGCTGATCCTGCCCTTCGTGCTGCATCTCTGGCGGAACTGGCGGCCGATGACGGCCTATTTCCGCCATACCCCAATGATCGTGGCGCTGGCGGCCTCAGTTCTGGCCGGGGCCGTATTCTTCCTGCCGTCCGGCAGCGCGCAGGGCGGGCGTCCGCCCCAATTCGCCGTGGCGAACCGGCTGCTGGCGGCCACGCCCGCCGAAGTTGCGCCCGCGCTGGGTCTCAGCGAAACCGGGTTGCGTGACCGCCTGACGGCCGCCGGGTTTGTCGTGCCCACCGGGGCCGAGACCCTGCACGATCTGGCCATCGCCGCCGGGCAGGAAGACAGCGCGATTCTGACGGTTCTGGCCAGTGCCGGGAACTGATTGCAGCGCCAGAGCACCTGGATCGGCCAGATTAGGAAAAACCTAATCCAAGCTGACAAACAGTTTGCTTTCGCCTGACATGCCGGTGCGGCACTCTGGGGGCGATCCCAAAGGACTCCCGCAACCATGATCCGCACTGGCACAGAATACCGCGAGTCGATCCGAGACGGACGCGAGGTTTTCGTGAACGGGGACCGGGTTGCGGATGTCACGAGCCATCCCGCCTTCCGGTCGATGGTCGAGATTCGTACCCGGATGCAGGACATGGCCCACGCGCCGGACACGCGCGACCTGATGACCGTCACCCGCAACGGCGAGGCGCAGGTGCTGCTGAACGCCCTGCCCTTCGCGCAGGCCGACTGGTGGGCCAAGCGCCGCGCCACCGATGCGGTGCTGGATATGGCGGGCGGCATTGTCACACGGATCGGTGACGAAACCGTGGGCGAGATGTGGTCGCTGCACGATTGCGCCGCTGCGCTGAACGACATCGACCCGCGCTTCGCCCCCAATATCATCGCCCATGTCGACCGGGCGGTCTCCGCCGATCTGTTCCACGTCTCGGGCAATGCCGGGCCTGCCACCGATGGCACGGAAATGGCACTGCGTGTGGTGCGCGAAACCGATGCGGGCGTGGTGGTGCGTGGCGCCAAATACGAAACCGCAGCCGCCTATGCCAATCAGGCCTTCATCAAGCCGACGCTGACGAATTGGGGCGATGCCGAACAATCCAGCCGCGCCATCGGCTTTGTTTGCGACATGGCCACGCCGGGGCTGAAATTCCTTTGCCGCGAGAGCTTTGCCACCCGCTCCCCGGCAGAGGATTACCCGCTGGCCAGCCGTCTGGACGAGGCGGATACGCTGCTGATTTTCGATGATGTGCTGGTGCCGTGGGAAAACGTGCTGTTTTACCGCCATACCCGCGCGGCCATGCAGGTCCGGGCAACACTTCACCGTTATTCGGCCTTCGCCTTCGTGCAACGCAACCTGCGCCTGGCTGACATGCTGATCGGGGTGGCGCTTCTTGCCACCCGTCGCAGCGGGCTGAACCGGCAACAGCCGGTGCAGGAGAAGCTGTCGCAGCTTGCGCTGTATCGTGAGACCATCAACGCCCATCTGACGGCGGCGATCACGCTGGCCGAACGCTCGCCCGCCGGGCTGATGATGCCGAACCAGAGCCTGCTTTATGCGGGCAGGATGCAGGCGGTCAGCCAGTTGCCCGCCATGATCCACCTGACCCGCGAATTGTGCGGCGCCCAGCTTGCGCTGATGCCGGAAGCCGCCGCCTTCCGCGCGCCCGACACCGCCCGCTGGCTCGACCGCTGCTATGCCGGTGACGACTGGACCGCCGAGGACCGCCGCCGCCTGATGGCCTTCGCGCGCGACCTTCTGAACTCCGATTACGCCGGTCACCGGCTGACGTTCCAGCTTTTCGCACAAGGCCCGCCTTTCGCGCAGCTTGCCGCCGTCTACCGCAATTTCGACTGGGAAGGACCGCTGGCGCTGGTGAAAGACTGCGCCGGGCTTTCTGAAAGCATATCCGAACGGGACAGCCTGAGCGCAGGCGACTCGACCGTGTCGAAATGGTTCGCAACCGTGGCCCCGCAGGGCGTGGCCGCTCATTAGGAAAGGACAAGCGCAGATGAACCGCCATGCCCCGCTGAGCCCCGCCGCCGAACTGCATGCCAATGTCTCAGTCCCGTTCGAGCGCGCATTCGCCATGCCGAAAGCGGTCTATACCTCGCCCGAGTTTCTGGCGCTGGAACAGAAACACGTCTTCGCACAGGACTGGCTGTGCGCCGGTCGCGCCGAAAGCCTGCCTGATGCGGGCGATTATCTGACCATGGAAATCGCGGGCGAGCCGGTTGTGGTATTGCGCGACCGTGACGGCGCCATCCGCGCGATGTCAAACGTCTGCCGTCATCGCATGTCCACCCTGTTGCAAGGTCGCGGCAAGGTGCGGGCCATCACCTGCCCCTACCATGCCTGGACCTACAACCTCGACGGCAGCCTGCGTGGGGCGCCCGCGATGACGCTGAACGAAGGCTTCTGCAAAGAGGCGCTTGGCCTGCCCGCCATCCGCTGCGAGGTCTGGCAGGGCTGGATCATGGTCACGCTCAACCCCGAGGCACCCGCCCCGGCAGAGGCGCTGTCCGAAGTGACCGATCTTATCGCCCCTTTCGACATGACCGGCTATCGCGAGACCTTCCGCGAAAATTTCCGCTGGGCGACCAACTGGAAGGTGCTGGCCGAGAATTTCATGGAAAGCTACCACCTGCCGATGTGCCACGCGGGCACCATCGGCGGCGCGTCAAAGCTGGAGGAAATGGTCTGCCCGACCGGCGGCGCGGGGTTCAACTACCACTGGATTCTGAAGAATGATTCCGTGCCGCTGGCACTGGCGCATCCGTCGAACACCACGCTGGAAGGCGATGACCGGCGCAAAACCTGGCTGCTGGCGATCTACCCCTCGCTGCTGATCACGCTGACGCCGGGCTATTTCTGGTATCTCTCGCTCACCCCCGACGGACCGGGCCATGTGCAGGTGCTGTTCGGCGGCGGCATGTCGGAAGACTGGCTGGCAGATCCGGCGGCGGAGGCGCATCTGGCCTCGGTACGCGCGCTGCTCGACGATGTGAATGTCGAGGACAAGGGTTGCACCGAGAAGGTCTATCGCGGGCTTTGCTCGGACCTCGCGCAGCCCGGCCCCCTCAGCCATCTGGAGCGGCCCAATTTCGAATTCGCCCAATACCTTGCCCGCCGCATCCCGGCCTGAGGCAGGACCGATCTCAAGGATGGAACCCATGTCAGTCGAAAGAACCGAGGCGCTGGTGGTCGGCGCCGGGCAGGCGGGAATCGCCGCCAGCGAACACCTGACCCGTGCGGGCGTGCCGCATCTGGTGCTGGAAAAGGACCGCATCGCCGAACGCTGGCGCAGCTGCCGCTGGGATTCGCTGGTGGCAAACGGCCCGGCCTGGCACGACCGCTTTCCGGGGCTGGAATTTGACACCGACCCCGATGCCTTCGTCGGCAAGGAGGGGGTGGCCGACTACCTTGCGGCTTACGCCCGCAAATATGACGCCCCCATCCGCTGTGGGGTCGAGGTGAAGGGCGCGACCCGCCTGCCCGACCGCGCGGGCTTCCGCGTCGAAACCTCGCAAGGCGTGATCGAGGCCACCTATCTGATCTCGGCAACCGGCGCGTTCCAGACCCCGGTCATCCCGCCACTGGTGCCGGAAAACGCCGGGATCACCCAGATCCATTCCAACAGCTACCGCAACCCCGGCCAATTGCCGGAAGGTGGCGTGCTGGTGGTGGGTGCAGGATCGTCCGGCGTGCAGATCGCGGACGAACTGCTCGCTTCCGGGCGCAAGGTCTGGCTCTCGGTCGGGCCGCATGACCGCCCGCCGCGCGCCTATCGCGGCCGTGACTTCGTCTGGTGGCTGGGCGTGCTGAACAAATGGGACGCCGACGCGCCGGAAGGCGCCGAACATACCACCATCGCGGTCAGCGGTGCCCATGGCGGCGCGACGGTCGATTTCCGCAAGCTCGCCGCGCGCGGCATGGTGCTGCTGGGCCGGACCGAAAGCTTCGAAGGTGGCAGGCTGCGCTTCGCCGATGACCTTGGCACCAATATCCGCCAGGGCGATGCCAATTATCTGTCGCTGCTGGCCGAGGCCGATGCCTGGATCACCCGCAACGGCCTGTCCCTGCCCGAGGAACCGCAGGCCCGCGAGATCGGACCCGACCCCGCCTGCATGACCGACCCGATCCATGAACTTGACCTGAAGGCTGCTGGCATCACCACGATCCTCTGGGCCACCGGCTTCAGCAATGATTTTGGCTGGCTTCAGGTCGATGCGCTGGATGACAAGGGCCGCCCCCGCCACCAGCGCGGCGTGTCGTCGGAACCCGGCGTCTATTTCCTCGGCCTGCCTTACCAGTCGCGGCGCGGATCCTCCTTCATCTGGGGCGTCTGGCACGATGCGAAATTCGTGGCCGACCATATCGCCAAGCAACGCAGCTACCTTGCCTATCGCGCGCCCGGCGAAACCGCCGCCGCCGCAGAATGACCCGGAGAGACCCAATGGCCCACACCCGTTACCGCAAGTTCAACACCCGCGACACCTACCCCGAGCAGCGCCTCGACAACGACCTCTGTCAGGCGGTCGCAACCCGCGGCGGCACAACGCTCTGGATGCGTGGCCAATGCCCGCAGGATCTGGACACCGCGCAGAATATCGCCTCGCACGACCCTGTGGAACAGACCCACAAGGTCATGCAGAACATCCGCCAACTGGTCGAGGAAGCCGGCGGAAAGATGGAACATGTGGTGAAACTGGTGGTCTACCTGACCGATGTGCGCCACCGCGAGGCGGTCTACCGGACCATGGGCGAATATATCAAGGGCGTGCACCCGGTCTGCACCGGCCTGACCGTGGTGGCGCTCGCCCGCCCCGACTGGCTGGTGGAAATCGACGCCACCGCCGTCATCCCTGATTGATCCCACAGGACCGGGGGTTTCACACCCCCGGACCCCCGTGGGATATTTCTGGACAAAAAATGAGCCTGTAAAGCGCCCTCGCCATTTTCTGTCCGAAAATATCCTCGGGGGTCCGGGGGCAGACAGCCCCCGGCGTTTTCCGAAAGAGACCCGGCATGACCTTTTCCCTTGTCGCCCGCTGCGCGAAGACCGGCCAGTTCGGCATGGTGATCTCCTCCTCCTCCCCCGCCGTGGCGGCGCGCTGTGCGCATGTGCGGGCGGGCGTGGGCGTGGTGGCGAGCCAGAATGTCACCGATCCCGCGCTGGGGCCGCTGGTGCTGGAGGCGCTGGCCTCCGGCCTTGGCGCGCAGGCGGCGCTTGAGACCGTGACGGCAGGCCGCGCGCATATTGATTACCGGCAATTGCTGGTCGTCGATGGCAGCGGCGCGACCGCGATCCATTCCGGACGGCAGGTACTGGGCATCTGGGCCGAGGCGCAGGGGCAGGATTGTGCAGCGGGCGGCAATCTTCTGGCAAATGATGGCGTGCCCGCTGCCATGGTGGCGGGGTTCGAGGCGGCCACCGGCCATCTGGGTGACCGCATGATCGCCGCCCTGCGGGCCGGGCTGGCGGCGGGTGGCGAGGCCGGGCCGGTGCATTCCGCGGGGCTGAAGATTGCCGACCGGCTGGACTGGCCGCTGGCCGATCTGCGCTGCGACTGGACCGAAGCCTGCCCCATCGAGGCGGTGGCGACGGCCTGGGAGGTCTACAAGCCGCAGATGGCCGCCTATGTGCAACGCGCCGAAGATCCGACGCAGGCGCCTTCCTACGGAGTTCCCGGCGATGAATGACGTGACGCAATTCACCCGTGCCGACTGGCAGGCGCGCGCTGCTGCGCTGCGCTTCCGCAATCAGATCTGGATCGACGGGCGCGCCGTGCCCGCCGCCTCGGGGGCGCGGTTCGAAAGCGTCAACCCGGCCACCGGCGCCGTGCTGACCGATGTGGCGCGGGGGGGAGCGGAGGACATCGACCGCGCCGTCGCCTCGACCCGCCGCGCTTTCGAGGATGGCCGCTGGAGCCGCAAGACCCCGGCTGAGCGCAAGGAGGTGCTGTTGCGTCTTGCTGCGCTGATCCGCGAGAACGTGCCGGAGCTGGCGCTGCTGGACAGCCTGGACATGGGCAAGCTGGTGAAGGATGCCTCCACCATCGACGCCCCCGGTTCGGCGCATTTCTTCCAGTGGCATGCCGAGGCGATCGACAAGATTTACGACGAGATCGCCCCGACCGGCGGCCGCGATCTGGCCATGGTACGGCGGGTGCCGCTGGGGGTGGTCGGTGCCGTGGTGCCGTGGAACTTCCCGCTGGATATGGCAACATGGAAGCTGGCGCCGGCGCTGGCCACCGGCAATTCGGTCGTGCTGAAACCGGCCGAGCAATCGCCGCTGTCGGCGCTGCGTCTGGCGGAACTGGCCGCCGAGGCCGGTCTGCCCGATGGCGTTCTGAACGTGGTGCCGGGCTTTGGCGAGGATGCCGGGCAGGCACTGGGCCGTCACGCGGATGTGGATTGCCTCGTTTTCACCGGCTCGACCGCCGTGGGCAAGATGTTCCAGCGTTATGCCGGCGAGTCGAACATGAAGCAGGTCTGGCTGGAAACCGGCGGCAAGAGCCCGAACCTGATCTTCCCCGATGCCGATCTGGACGCCGCCGCCGACATGGCCGCCTTCGGCATTTTCTTCAATCAGGGTGAGGTCTGTTCGGCCAACAGCCGGATGCTGGTCCATGCCTCGATTGCCGAGGAAATGATCGAACGCATGGCCGCCCGCGCCGCGCAGGCGCAGCCGGGCGACCCGCTGGACCCGGCCTCGGCCATGGGGCCGCTGGTGGACCGCAAACATGCCGATACGGTGATGGGATTCATCGCCAGCGGCAAACAGGCCGGGCGGCTGGTCTGTGGCGGCGAGCGGATCACGCGCGACGCCTCCGATGCCTATGTGCAGCCCACCATCTTCACCGATCTGCGCCCCGACGCCCGCGTGGTGCGGGAAGAGATCTTTGGCCCGGTGCTGACCATCCAGACCTTCAAGACCGAGGACGAAGCGCTGACCATGGCCAATGACTCGCCCTATGCGCTTGCCGCCTCGGTCTGGACCCGCGATCTGGGCCGGGCGCTGTCGGTCTCGGACCGGCTGAATGCGGGGACGGTTTCTGTCAACACGGTCGATGCGCTGAGCGCGATGACCCCGTTCGGCGGCATGAAACAATCGGGCTTCGGGCGTGATCTGTCGATCCACAGTTTCGACAAATATTCCGCGCTGAAGACGACTTGGATCAAATACTGATCCGGGTTAGGCTAACCCTAACCTGACCACGGCCGAGGTAAGCCATGCCCTTGCGATTCACCCTGCGGCAGCTGGAATACCTCGTTGCCGTGGGCGAATGCGGCTCGATTGCGCTGGCATCGGAACGGGTCAATGTGTCTTCGCCCTCAATATCCGCAGCGATTTCGCAACTGGAGCAGGAATTCGGCCTGCCGCTGTTCGTGCGCCGCCATGCGCAGGGCCTGTCGCTGACGCAGGGCGGCAAGCAGTTCGTGGAACAGGCGAAAGTGGTTCTGGCACAGGCCGCGCGGCTGAACGATCTGGCCAACAGCATCACCGGCAAGGTGCGCGGGCCGCTGAACGTGGGCTGCCTTCTGACCTTCGCGCAGGTGGTTCTGCCGCAGCTTCGGCGCAGCTTCGTCGATGCCTGGCCGGAGGTCGATTTCCACCAGTTCGAGCGCAACCAGTCGGAAATCTTTGACGGATTGCGCAATGCGACGCTGGATCTGGCGCTGAGCTATGATCTGAACATCCCCGCAGATCTGGAATTCGTGGCGCTGGCGACGCTGCCGCCTTACGCTGTCTTGCCCGATACGCATGAGCTCGCACACCTGGCCGCAGTCTCGCCCGCCGAACTGGCGGACTATCCGATGGTGCTGCTCGACCTGCCGCTGAGCGCCGAATACTTCCTGTCTTTCTTCACCGAAATCGGTGTGCGGCCGCAGATTGCTGAACGCACCCGCGACATGGCGGTGATGCAAAGCCTTGTGGGTCAGGGCTTCGGCTATTCCATCGCCAATATCCGGCCCTGGTCAGACAACAGCCCCGACGGGCGGCGGCTGCGCTATGTGCCGCTGACCGGGCCGGTCAGGCCCATGCGGCTGGGGCTGGTGCTGTCGGAAGGGGCCAGTGCCTCGCAGACAGTGCGTGCCTTCGTCGACCATTGCCGCGCCAATGTCAGCGCGGAGCGTGCCGCCGGGCTGCGGCTGCGGCTGGACGGGCCGCAGCGCGATTTCTAGGCTTCCCCGGTTGCACAAGACCACGCCACTTCGCCCAAAGCGAAGGCATGACCACCTTGCGTTAGCCGCAGCCTAATTCCAGCTTCTGAAGGCGATTATTTACCCGAAGCCCCCTGCCGGGTTCTGCTGCGGCAACCCCGCGTCCCATCGACGCCCCTTCCCGCCCCTCTCAAGACGGAGCCCGGAGCCTTGCGCGATCCCCGCTACGACATCCTGTTTCAGCCCATGGCCATTGGCCCGCTGAGCGCGAAGAACCGTTTCTATCAGGTGCCGCATTGCAATGGCGGCGGCTACCGCGATCCATCCGCCGCTGCAGCGATGCGTGGCATCAAGGCCGAAGGCGGCTGGGGCGTGATCTTTACCGAACAGACCGAGATGCACCAGACATCGGAAATCACGCCCTTCATCGAGCTGCGGCTGTGGGAGGACAAGGATATTCCCGGCCTGCGCAAGATGTCGGAGGCGATGAAGACGCATGGCGCGCTGGCGGGTATCCAGCTTGCTTACAGCGGTATCAACGGGCCGAATTTCTACACCAAGGAGGTGCCGCTGGCGCCGACCGCCCTGCCGATCCGCACCTTCACCAATGATCCGGTGCAGGCGCGCGCGATGGATAAAAGCGACATCCGCAATCTGCGCCGCTGGTTCGTGAACGCGGCGAAACGCTCGAAATTGGCGGGGTTCGATCTGATCTGCCTTTACGGCGCGCATGGATTCGGGATCTTCCAGCATTTCCTCAGCCGCGCCACCAACCAGCGGTCCGACGAATATGGCGGCAGTCTGGAAAACCGCTCGCGCTTTGCGCGCGAGGTGGTGGCGGATATGCGCGATGCCGTGGGCGATACCATGGCGCTGACGATGCGGGTCAGCCTTGACGAAAGCATCGGCGACCTGGGCTTTTCCAATGCCGAGGTGCGAGAGTTCATCGAGATGAACGCCGATCTGCCCGACCTGTGGGATCTGGCGCAGGGGACGTGGGAAGATTGCTCCGGCCCATCGCGCTTCAAGGAGGAAGCCGCGCAAGAGGTGCTGGTGAAGGGCATCCGCGAACTTTCCTCGAAACCCGTGGTCGGTGTGGGCCGCTTCACCTCGCCCGATGTGATGGCGCGGATGATCCGGCAGGGCACGCTGGATTTCATCGGCTGCGCGCGGCCCTCGATTGCCGATCCCTTCCTGCCGAAAAAGGTGGAGGAAGGCCGGATCGAGGATATCCGCGAATGTATCGGCTGCAATATCTGCATCACCGGCGACATGACCATGTCGATCAGCCGCTGCACCCAGAATCCCACCTTCATGGAGGAATGGCGCAAGGGCTGGCACCCCGAAAAGATCGCCGCGCGGGGCGAAAGCGAGAATGTGCTGGTGATCGGTTCCGGCCCCGCCGGGCTGGAGGCGGCGCGGGCGCTCAGCCTGCGCGGCTATGACGTGGCGCTGGCCGAGGCGGGCGATGCGTTCGGCGGTCGTGTGGCGCGCGAACGCTTGCTGCCCGGCCTGTCGGCCTGGGGGCGGGTGATGGATTACCGGCTCTATCAGATCGGGCAGCGGCCGAACGTGCAGATGTATCCGGGATCGGAACTCGGGGTGGAGGAGGTGCTGGACTTCGGGTTCCAGAACATCTGCGTCGCCACCGGCAGCCAGTGGCGCGCCGATGGTGTGGCGCGGCAGCATGTGGTGCCAATGCCGGGCTTGGGCAGCCTGCCCGCCTTCACGCCCGATGACCTGATGACGGGGCGGATGCCTGCGGGCCGCGTCGTGGTCTATGATGACGATCACTATTACATGGGCGGCGTGCTGGCCGAGCTTTGTGCCAAAGCCGGTTGCGAGGTCACGCTCGTCACCCCCGCCGCCTTCGTCTCGGACTGGACGCGCAACACGCTGGAACAGGGCGCCATTCACCGCCGTCTGGTAGAGGCCGGGGTGCAGATCGTGCTCAACACCGGCGTCACCGCATTGCGTGCCGACGGGGTGGAGGCCAACTGCGCCTATACCGATGCCCGCCGGGTGATCGAGGCCGATGCCGTGGTGCTGGTCGCCTCGCGCGCCTCGAATGATGCGCTGTATCACGGGCTGAGGGCGCGGCAGGCCGATTGGGCCGATGCCGGCATCCGCAGCGTGCAGATCATCGGCGACGCCGCCGCCCCCGGCCCGATTGCCTGGGCGACCTATGCCGGCCACCGCTATGCCCGCGAACTCGATACCGGGGTCTGGGGCGAGGACTGGGGCGATACGCTGTCCTTCCGGCGCGAGATCACCGAACTGGCGGTGGATTGAGCCATGGAACGCAAGAAAGCCATCGAGGTTCAGAACGTCGCCAAATCCTTCGGCACCTTTCAGGCGCTGAAGGGGGTCAGCTTCGACATCTACGACAACGAATTCTTCACCATGCTGGGGCCGTCGGGCTGCGGCAAGACCACGCTTCTGCGCATGATTGCCGGGTTTGAAAGCCCGACCTCCGGCACCATCCGCCTGCATGGCCGCGACATCCTCGACCAGCCGCCGCACAAGCGCCGGGTCAACACGGTGTTCCAGAGCTACGCCCTGTTTCCGCACATGACGCTGGAGGCGAATATCGCCTTCGCGCTGGAAAATCTGGGCTGGGAAAAGACGCGCATCCGCGACCGCGTGGCGCAGATGCTGGACCTCGTCCACATGACGCAATTCGCCCGCCGCCGCCCGGCACAGCTTTCGGGCGGGCAGCGGCAGCGCATCGCACTGGCCCGGGCGCTCGCCTCGGAACCCGAGGTGCTGCTGCTGGACGAGCCGCTTTCCGCGCTGGACCTGAAACTCCGACAGGCGATGCGGGACGAGTTGCGCGCCTTGCAGCGCGCCACGGGCATCACCTTCATCTTCGTGACCCACGATCAGGAAGAGGCGCTCGACATGTCCGACCGCATCTGCGTGCTCGGCGCGGGCGAGGTGCAGCAGATCGGCGCCCCGAACGAGATCTACGAAGACCCCGAAAACCGCTTTGTCGCGGATTTCATCGGCGAGACGAATTTCCTGCCCGCCGAGGTGGTCTCGGTTGAGGGCGACCGGGCCACGGTGACAACCCCGCTGGGGCCGGTCACCACCTGGCACAAGGGCGCGGTGGCGGGGGCGCCGGCGATGCTGTCTCTGCGCCCCGAAAAGATCGGGATGGAGGATCAGGCGCAGGGCGAGGCGCTGCAGGGCACGATCACCGGGCGCAATTACATGGGCGGCTATACCCATTACACCGTCACGGTGAACGGCACCGAACTACGGGTGTCGAAACGCAATGCGGTGTCGCATGGTGCGAACCTTGCCGTCGGCGCCCCGGTGCGACTGGCATTCCGCCCCGACAGCGCCCGGGTGCTCGCACGATGAGCTGGCGCGATTTCCGCATCTGGGGCCTTGCCCCCGCCTGGGTCATCATGGCGCTGACGCTGGTCTTGCCCATCGCCATCGTGGTGCTGGTGAGCCTTTCCACCCGCGGCGCCTATGGCGGGTTTGACTGGGGCCTGTCCTTCGACAGCTACGCGAAGATCCTGTTCGAGGAGGATTGGGACGGCAACCTTGCCTTTACCCCGCAATACCTGGCCATCATCGGGCGCACGCTGTGGCTTGCCGGGCTGACGACGCTGATCTGCGCGGTGCTTGCCCTGCCCGCCGCCTATGTCATCGCGCAGGCCCCGGCGCGCTGGAAGGCGGTGCTGGTCTATCTGGTCACCCTGCCCTTCTGGGTGTCGATGATCGTGCGGGTCTATGCCTGGATCATCATTCTGGGCAATGACGGGGTGATCGAGAAAACGCTGCGCGGACTTGGCCTTGTCACCGATATGGACAGCCTTCTGTTCACCAATGGCGCCATGCTCACGGGGTTGGTCTACAGCTATATCCCGCTGATGATCCTGCCGGTTTTCGCCAGTATCGAGAAGCTGGACCCCGCACTGATCGAGGCAAGCCACGATCTTTACGGCTCGCGCTGGGTCACCGCGCGGCGGGTGATCCTGCCCCTGACCCTGCCGGGGCTGATGGCTGGCGCGGTGCTGGTCTTCGTGCCCTGCCTTGGCGCGGTGCTGGAGCCGATCCTTCTGGGCGGCGGCAAGACCATGATGATGGGTAACCTGATCCAGACCCAGTTCGGCGGCGGGCGCAACTGGCCCTTCGGTGCGGCGATTGCCGTCACACTCATGGTGCTGGTGATGGTGTTCCTGATGCTGAACGCGCTGCGTGCGCGGCGGGAGGTGGGCCATGCGTGACGTGCGGCGCTATCCCGGCGCGCGGATCTTCACCGCGCTGTTCTTCGTCTGGCTTTATCTGCCGATCCTTGTGGTCATCGCCTACAGCTTCAACGAAAACCGCCTCGCCTCGGTCTGGACCGGGTTTTCCTGGCGGTGGTATGAAAGTGCTCTGCAAAACCGGGCGCTGCTGGATGCGGTGCAGATCTCGCTGACCGTGGCCGGCATCGCCACCGCCATCGCCACTACGGTCGCCCTGATGGCGGCGCTGGTGCTGGTGCGGGGGCGTGAGGTGAAACTGCGGCGACTGTCGGAGACCGTGGTGAACCTGCCGCTTCTGCTGCCGGAAATCGTGCTGGCGGTGGCGGTGCTGATCCTGTTCTCGCAGATCGGGTTGCAGAACGGCCTTCTGAAACTGGTGATCGCGCATTCCGCCTTCTGCATCCCCTTCGCCTTCCTCCCGATCCGCGCCCGCCTGCAAGGAATGGAGGCCGACTTCGAGGAAGCCGCACAAGATCTTTACGCCTCGCCCTGGGTCACCTTCCGCCGTGTCACCCTGCCGCTGATCGCACCGGGGGTCTTTGCCGGGGCGATGCTGGCCTTCGTGATCTCGATGGATGATTTCATCACCTCGAACCTGCTCAACTCCGGCGGCTCGACCACGTTGCCGGTCTATATCTTCGGCCTGATCAAGCAGGGCACCACGCCCGAGCTGAACGCGATTTCCACGCTGATCGTGCTGGGCTCGCTGATCCTTGCCACCACAGCCCTCGTGCTGACCTTCCGCAACCCCGACCGGGCATGAAGACCCGACCATCCTGACAGGAGAGACAGATGACCAGAACCACCCGCCTTCTTGGCCTGACCGCCGCCCTTGCCACCCTGCCGCTGGCCGCCATGGCCGAGGGAGAGCTGCATATCTACGCATGGTCCGACAGCATCGCCCCCGATCTGGTGGCAAAGTTCGAGGCCGAGACCGGCATCAAGGTCACCATGGACGGCTTCAACGCCAATGAGGACCTGCTGACCAAGTTGCAGGCCGGGGCCTCGGGCTATGATCTGGTCACGCCCTCGCAGCATTTCGTGCGGATCATGATTGATCAGGGGTTGCTGGAAGATATCGACGCCCATGACCTCGCCGCCTATCAGGCCGTCGATGAAAAATGGCGCGGCCAGTGGTGGGATGAAACCAACGAATATTCCATTCCGCTGGCCTATGGCACCGCTGGCTTCACAGTGAACCGCGACCAGTACAAGGGGCCGGTGGATAGCTGGTCTGTGTTCTTTGAGCCGACGGAAGACCTGAAGGGCAAGATCGCACAGCTTTCCTATCCCGACGAAATCGTGGGCGCGGCGCAGCTTTACCTTGGCATTCCCTTCTGCACCGAGGACTCGGCCGAAATGAAGCGCGTCTACGACCTGCTGGCCGCGCAGAAGCCCTTCGTCGCCGCCTATACCAGCGACAATATCGAAAACCGGATCGGCGGCGGTGAAGTGGCGATGCATTTCTGGTGGGACGGCAATTCGATGAAGACCCGCGCCAATGATGGCGCGCCCATCGAATATGCCATGCCGAAAGAGGGGCTGGTGGGCTGGCTGGACAGCTTCGTGGTGCCGAAGGGCGCGTCGAATGTCGAAAACGCCAAGAAGTTCATCGACTTCATGTCGACGCCTGAAAATGCGACGGCGCAGTACAATTACTACGGCCATTCCGCTCCGGTGAAGATCGACACCGCCACCGCGAAATACACGCCGGAGAACGCGCCCGAGCTGTTCCCGACGGTGAAGGTGGAGTTCTCGCGCGCCTGCTCGCCCGCCGCGCAGGATCTCGTGACCAAAGTCTGGACCCAGCTTCTGCAATGATCCCCTCGCCCGGCGGCGCCTGTCGCCGGGCCTTTTTTCACCGGAGACAGCCATGGACCTCGTGATTCGCAATGCCCGCAGCTTCCCCGAAGGTGCCGCCGTGGCGCTGGCGGTACAGGACGGTCTGATCGCATGGGTCGGGCCAGACGCAGAGGCTCCGGCCGCCGCGCGTGTCATCGACGCGGGCGGTGACACGCTGCTGCCCGCCTTCACCGAAAGCCATGTGCATCTGTTTCTGGGCGGCACCGCGCTGGGCCAGCTGAACCTCGCAGCGGTCAGTGACACGGCAAGCTTCCATTCGGCGTTGCGCCGTTTCGCAGAAACACTGGCCCCCGGAGAATTCCTGTGCGGCTACGCCGCAAATTACGAGATGCTCGGCCCCGGCACCCGGCCCGACCGGCATGCGCTGGATGCGGCAGTGGCGGATCGGCCCGTGTTCATCACCTCGACAGATTACCACGCGGCCTGGGCCAATACGGCGGCGCTGCAACTGGCCGGCATCCTGTCGGGCGCTGAAACACCGCCGGGCTCTGAAGTGGTGATGGGGCCGGACGGCCTCGCCACTGGCGAACTGCGCGAAGGCGCAGCGATGGAACTGGTCCGCCGTCTGACGCCGACCGGCGGGCGTGACAGCACGGCCATGATCGGGCAGGAACCGCCCGGCACACCCGATGCCGCGATGCGCGCCCGCGACAAGGCCACCATCCTGCGTGCCTGCCATGAGCTTGCCCGCCACGGCATCACCAGCGCGGTGAACATGGATGGCAACCTTTATCAGGCCGGGTTGTTCACAGAACTGGCCGAGGAATTGCCGATCCGGGTCAAGCTGCCGATGAACCTGACCGAGGATCAGGACAAGGCCCGTGTCGCCGCCCTGATCGCACAGGCGCAGGCCGCGCCGGTCGGGCGACTGGAATTCGGCATGATCAAGATGTTCATGGACGGGGTTTATGACACCTGGACCGCGCATGTGGTCGGCGGCTACCCGGACGATCCGGCCCATGACGGCCCGCGACTGATTTCCGCCCCCGCCTTTACGCGGCTTTGCACCATGGCCGATGCGGCGGTGTTGCAGATCGCGGTTCATGCCGTGGGCGATGGCGCGGTGCGCGCGGTGCTGGACGGGTATCAGGCCGCCCGCACCGCCAATGGCCCGCGCGACAGCCGCCACCGGATCGAACATATTGACACCATCACCGAAGCCGACCTGCCACGTCTGCGCGATCTTGGCGTCATGGCCTCGATGCAGCCGGTGCATCCACCGGGCAGCGCGGGCCTGCCGCTGGAGCCGACCATCAGCATCATGGGTCGCGCCCGCTGGCCCACCGCCTTCCCCTGGGCGCGGATCGCGGCACAAGGCACCCCCCTGGCCTTCGGCACGGATTGGCCGGTCTCGCCGCTTGATCCGCTGCACTGCCTGCATTGCGCGATGGCCCGCCGCCCCTGGGCGCCCGACCTGCCCGACCAGCGGCTGCACCTTGCCGATGCCCATGCCGCCTATTCCGCAGGCGGCGCCTACCTCTGCTTTGCAGAAAACCGTCGTGGCCAGTTGCGCGTCGGGATGCAGGCCGATGTGATCCTCGTCACCGGCAGCCTGACCGCGCTGGCGGAACGGGCCGATGCCGCCCGCGTCACCCTGACCCTGCGCGAGGGCGAGGTGATCTGGCAAGCCTGACCCGCGCCCTGGCCTCCGGGGCGCGCTGCATCGTCAGGGTTGTGGGCTGACCCCGATCACCGGCTCATGCAGGTGCCACAAAACCGCCCAGACCACGATGGCCAGCCCGATCCGCCACCATTCAGGCCGCCAGCCGCGCCAATCCCCTGCGAAAGGCAGGTTGGAGGTTCCGCGTGACAGTTCCGCCCAGGCCTCTGCCCCCCAAAGCCGACGGTTGCGGGCATCAATGGCCAGCATGCCGAGGGCCGAAAAGCCAGCGAACAGCCCAAAGAGAATCACATGGGCCAGATCACCGTTCACCACCAGATGCACGCCTGACCAGATCAACAGCGCCCAAAGCAGCGGATGCCGGACCAGCCCGGCCACACCGGGCCGCGCCGAATCGAAGCCCGAGGCCCTGCCCCCAAAGCTCAGCGGATTGGCTGCCCCCAGCGCGAGCTCGACCAGCAGCAGCGCCACCGGCATCGCAAGGTTGGCAAGCCAGCGCATCCAGATCGCCTGATCCCAAAGCGGCACAAAGGGCGCCCGCCCGGCCGCCGCGATGACCCAGATCAGCAAAACCAGTGACAGCAGACCATAGGCCGCACCATAGCCCGCCCGACCCAGCCGCGCCACCAGCGCCCGGCGCAAACCGGGGCGCGACGGCACCATATGGCTCCCCAGAAACGCCGCCATCGCCAGGATGAATTCCGTCCAGCCCATGACTTACCTCCCCGTCAAGCCTTACGCCCTTCGCCAGCGCTGGACAATCGCCGCGCCGCCCCTATCTTCGGCGCCATGCCCGACGCCCTTCTCATCGCCCATGGCTCACCCGCCGATCCCGAACCGCAGGAACGCGCGCTTCAGGCGCTGGCAGCGCGGGTGCGTCTCTGGTGCCCCGGCTGGCGCATCCGTGGCACCACGCTGGCGCTGCCCGGCGCGCTGGAACGCGCGGTTGCGGCCCTGCCCGATGCGGTGATCTTCCCCTTTTTCATGGCCGAGGGCTGGTTCACGCGCAAACAATTGCCCAAACGGCTGGCCGAGGCCGGAATGACCGCACCGCGTCAGCTTCCGGCCTTCGGCCATAGTGCCGGACTGACCGCCCTCGCCCGCGAGATCGCCCTGCAAGCCGCCCGCCAGCATGGCCTGCCCGAGACCGCAACCCTGCTTCTGGCCGCTCATGGCAGCCAGGTCTCCCGCGCCTCCGCCAACCGGACCGAGGAAATCGCCGCGACCCTGCGCACAACCACCACCTTCCGCGTCGTGACCGGCTATGTCGAGGAAACCCCGCTGCTGCACGATGCCGCCCGGATTGACGGCCCTGCCCTGTGCCTGCCACTTTTTGCCACACGCGCGGGCCATGTCGCACAGGATGTGCCCGAGGCGCTCGCCGCCGCCGGTTTTTCTGGCCCGTTGCTCCCCGCCATTGGCGAGTCCCCGGAAGCCGCCCGGCTCATCGCCGACGCGCTTCAGAGTTTTCTGTCCGAAAATATCCCTGCCGGAGGCACCCGAGCCGATCCGGCACAGCCGGTCGGCGAGACATAGGCTTGCACGGCCCGCAAGGGACGTGCTCCGCCTGAAAGGCGCCGGTCACTTCGCGGGGCGGAACGCCTTGCAGACCTCGGGATCGGTCTCGATCCAGCCCGCCCCCATCAGGTCAAGGCAATAGGGCACCGCCGGAAATACCGCGTTCAGACAGGTGTCAATGGCCGAGGGCTTGCCCGGCAGCGTGATGATCAGCGTCTTGCCCCGTGTGCCCGCTCCCTGACGCGACAGAATGGCGGTCGGCACCTCGCGCAGCGACACTGCGCGCATCAGCTCGCCAAAGCCCGGAAAGACCCGCTCTGCCACATCTTCCATCGCCTCGGGCGTCAGGTCGCGCGGGCTGGGACCAGTGCCGCCTGTGGCAAGGATCAGGTCTGCGCCGCCTTCATCAGCCCAGCGACGGAACGCGCCAGCGACAACCTCGCGCCCGTCGGGCACGATCTCGCGGATGATCTCCACCTCCGAGGTCACCGCCCGGCGCAGCCAGGCCTCGATGGCCGGGCCGCCCCGATCCTCATACTCACCGCGCGAGGCGCGGTCGGAAACCGTCAGAACCGCAATCCGGGCCGCTGTCATTGTCCGCCCTCCACCAGCACCTGCGACAGCCAGCGCGCCACCGCCTCTGGCGGCACCGGCTCTGCCAGATCGCCCGCAAAGGCGCGGAAGGCACCCAGATTGGTCGCATTGACCCCGATCAGCACCGGCAGGCCGTCTGCCACGGCATCGGCGACCATCTGGCGAAAGCCCCGCCCCTCGGATTCATGCTTGCCGAACTTGTTGATGATCAGCAAACGCGCGCCCTGCATCCGGCCCGCGACCTCGGCCACAGCCGTCTCCAGCGCCCCCGCGTCCAGACGGCAGCCGCTGGACCCGGCGCCAAGCCTCTGACTTATGCGGATGACCGGCCCGTCGGGCAGCACCTGCACATCCATTTCGCAGTCCACGCCGCAATCGACATTGTTCTGCACAGCCCCGGCCACGGCGACGCCCTCGGCCAGCAGACCGCGCGCCAGATCGGCCAGCAGCCGGTCGGTCGCCCCGCGTTCTTCCAGCGTCACATATCCGATGCGCATGCCGTTACCCTTCCGTTGCTTCGCAAGGAATGCCTGCGCCGCAGATCAAGCGCAAGCCGCCTTTCGCGACGAAACGCTCAGCCGCCCAGAACGATCAGATCGCGCGACGACAGGCTCAGCTCGACCGCCGCGCCCGGTGCGGGCGGGGGTTGGTCGGCCCGGTTGAACGTGTCCAGCGCCACGGTCATGCCCGCGACATCGGCCCCAATGCGGATGACCGATCCAAGGAAATGCACATCGCGCACCGTGGCAGGCAGGATCACATCGTTGCCCTCGCGGCGGCCCAGATACAGCGCCTCGGGCCGTGCCGCCAGATCGACGCTTCCCCCCGAGACCGGCGTGGGCAGCGTGACAGGCACACCGCCCAGACGGACCCGCCCCGCGGCACCATCCTCCACCGTGGCGGTGAAGGCATTAAGCTGGCCGACAAAGTTCGCCACGAACCGTGTGGTCGGCCGGTTGTAGATCTCGAACGGGGGGCCAACCTGATCAGCGATGCCGCCGTTCATCACCACGATGCGGTCAGAGATCGACAGCGCCTCTTCCTGATCATGGGTCACGAAAATCGTGGTGATCCCCAGCTCGCGCTGAATCTCGCGGATTTCATTGCGCAGCGAAACCCGCACCTTGGCATCCAGCGCCGAAAGCGGTTCATCCAGCAACAGCACCTGCGGTTTGGGCGCCAGCGCGCGGGCCAGCGCCACGCGCTGCTGCTGGCCGCCCGACAACTGGAACGGATAGCGCGCGCCCAGATCCGGCAGGCCGATCAGGCGCAGCATCTCGGTCACGCGCGCAGAAATCTCGTCACGGCCCGCGCCCTTGATCTTCAGCCCGAAGCCCACATTTTCCGCCACGGTCATGTTGGGAAACAGCGCATAGGCCTGAAACACCATGCCGATATTGCGCTGGTTCGGCCGCTTGCCCACCACATCGGTGCCTCCGATGCGGATCGCGCCCGACGACGGGGTTTCAAACCCCGCCACCATGCGCAGCACGGTGGTCTTGCCACAGCCGGAGGGGCCCAGAAGCGAGATGAACTCCCCCTGCCCGACATCGAGGTTGAAATCCTTCACCACGCGGTTGGAGCCGAAGGATTTTTCCAGATGCGAAAGTTCGAGGAAGGCCATCAGCGCGCTACCTTGCTGTGCTTTGAAAAACGGGTGACAAGCTGGATCAGGCCCATGCAGGCCCAGGTGATGCCAAAGGCGATCACCGCCAGCGCGAAGGGCTCGTAAGGCTTGTTGGCGCCGATCCGTTGCAGATACGGGCCAAAGGCCGGACGATCCAGCAGCGCCGCGAGGGTGAATTCGCCGATCACGATGGCGAAGGTCAGGAAGGCCCCCGACAGCACAGCTGGAATGACATTGGGCAGGATCACCCGGCCAAGGATGGTGACCCAGCCGGCGCCAAGGCTTTGCGCCGCCTCGGTCAGCGTCGCCACGTCAATCGTACGCAGGCCGGTGTCGACGGCGCGATACATATAGGGCAGCGCCAGGATGGTATAGCCGAAGGCGAGCAGCAGGTTGGTGCCCATGATGCTGCCGGTCAGCGGCAGCCAGCTGGAGGTATTGTACAGCCGGATATAACCGAAGACGATCACGATGGCCGGAATGACCAGTGGCATCAGCGTGATGAATTCCACGTAAGGTCGCGCCCAGGGCATCTTCAGCCGCACCCAGAAGGCCGTGGGCACCACGATCAGGATACCCAGCGCGATGGTGACCAGCGCCATCATCACCGAATAGCCGAAGGTCGCCTGAAACTCCGGGTCGGCGATGACCTTGGCATAGGCATCAAAGCTGTAGACCCCGCGCCGGGCCTTGAGGCTGAATTCGGTCAGGCCCAGCAGCGGCAGGGCGAAATAGGTCAGGCCGAAGATCAGGACGATCCAGCCGGTGAGGCGGCCCCAGAGGCTCATTTCATCCACCTTTCGGCCCGAATGCGCAGCCAGATGTAAACGATATTGGCGATGGCAGTGACCACGATCATGCCAAAGGCCATGGCATAGCCAAGGTTCGGATTGCCCAGCACATCGCCCCGGATCTGCGCGAAAAGCTGGATCGGCACGATGTTCAGCGCCGAGCCGGTCAGTGCGATGGCGGTCGCCACGGCACCGAAGGCATTGGCGAACAGAAGCGCGAAAGTGCCCAGCAGCGAGGGGAACAGGATCGGAAAGGCCACCATGCGCCAGTATTGCGCGGTGGTGGCGCCCAGAACCTCGGCCGCCTCTTTCCATTCGCGCCGCAGCCCCTCCAGCGCCGGGGTGATGATGAGGATCATCAGGGGGATCTGGAAGAACAGATATGTGACCGTCAGCCCCCAGAAGCTGAGGATCGAGAAACCGAGATCACGTTGCAGCACGATGCCGAAATTGTTGCGCAAAAACAGCGTGACAAGGCCGACCGGCCCGAAAGTCGCCAGAAAGGCGAAGGCCAGCGGCACGCCCGCAAAGTTCGAGGCGACGCCTGAAAAGGTCATCAGTGGCGCCTTGATCGCCTTTGGCACCGCGCCAAAGACCACCGCCGCCGCCATGCCAAACCCGATCAGGCATCCCAGAGCCGAGGAGGCGACAGAAATCTTGATGGAAATCCAATAGCTTGACGGGATGGTCCCGGTGTTCAGGTCGCGCAGATTCTGAAGTGTGAACCCACCACTACGGTCCTGAAAGGCACCGATGACGATATACATGGTCGGCAGGATCAGGAACAGCGTGACGAAGATGACAAAGGGCAGAAGCCCCAGCCATGTCAGCGGCAGGCGCCGCCGGGGCGCGGTGGATGCGGTGCTCATGCGGCGCGGGTCTCCGGCTGTGCGGGCGCTGGGTTCCGGGGCGAAGGAACGGGAAACCCGGCCCGCGCAACGCGGGCCGGGCCGGATACATCAGACCTTACTGGACGTTGGCGCCGACGACGGCATCCCAGCCGCCGGTCACGGCCGCCTTGTTGGCGTTCACCTCGTCCAGCGTCGGGAAGTAGGCGGCTTCATAGGCCGCGGCCGGGGGCAGCTTGGCCATGGCATCGGCATCCAGCTTGCCCGCCGCCGACATCGCGTTGAAGCGCGCCGGGTGGCAGTAGCCCTTCAGCCAGAGGTTCTGGCCTTCATCCGAATACAGGTATTCCATCCACAGCTTCGCGGCATTCGGATGCGGCGCATAGGCCGAGATGCCCTGAACGTAGACACCCGCCAGAACGCCCGACTTCGGCACGACCACCTCGACCGGCGGGTTGCCGGCAAGCTCGTCCGACCAGGCAAGGGCGTTGTAGTCCCATGCCACGACGATCGGCGTGGCGCCCTGCGCGATGGTGCCCGCCTTGCCGATGACCGGGACGAAGTTGCCCGCCTTGTTCATCTCTGCAAAATAGTCGAGCCCGGCCTTGCCCGCAGCTTCGCCCGAGGCGGCACCCGTCGAGAGGCCAGCAGCCAGAACGCCGAGAATCGCCTGGTTCGAGGCGCGCGGATCGCCCGCCAGTGCCACCTGACCGGCATATTCCGGCTTCAGCAGATCCGACCAGTCGCCCGGAGCATTGGCCACCAGGTCCTTGTTCACGATGAAGGACATGACGCCGTAATAGTCGCCATACCAGTGGCCTTCCGGGTCCTTGATGCTGTCCGGGATGTCATCCCAGGTCGACACCTTGTAGGGCATCAGCAGCCCTTCGTCCTTCATCGAGGGACCATAGGCCAGACCCACGTCGACAACATCCGGGGCCTGCGGGCCCTTGTTGTCCTTGTTGGCCTTCACGGCCTCCACCTCGTCAGCCGAACCCGCATCGGGGTTCAGTTCGTTCACCTGGATTTCCGGGTATTTGGCCTTGAAGCCAGCGATCACGTCGCCATAGCCACACCAGCTGTGCGGCAGGGCGATGGTGGTCAGCATCCCTTCGGCCTTGGCCGCGGCCTCCAGATCGGCCATCGCATCGGCCGAGACCAGACCCGTGGATGCCATCAGCATCCCCACGGTCACGGCGGCGGTGAGTTTCATCTGCATTCCGGTCAACTCCCTTGGGGCCACATCGGCCCATTTCGTCTCAGTCGGGTCTTATTCTTGGCATGTGACAGTTTTGTTTCACCGCCCTGCCAGATGATCTAAGCGCGGAAGAAAGTCTCGCGCAATGAATCTGTTACGTCGCTGTTACTTTTTCTTCACGCGCCGCGCGCATGAATGATCGTTTTCACGCCGAAATGCGCAAAAAAGCGAAACGGGCACCTTTGGGGTGCCCGTCTGCATCTTCGTTTCGCAGCGTTCGGGGCCGAATCGGCCTCAGGCTTCGGTGAACAGCCCCTCGGCCCTGACCTCGGCATAGGCTGCATCAAGCGACCTTGTGGCGCGGTCGATCAGCACGTCGATCTCTTCAGTCGTGATGACCAGCGGCGGCGAGATGATCATGCGGTCATAAACATGGCGCATGATCAGATTGTTGCGGAAGCAATGTTCGCGGGTGCGGAAACCGATGGTGCCGGGCTTGGCCGCGAACTTTGCTCGCGTGGCCTTGTTCGGCGTCAGCTGGATCGAGCCCATGAGTCCAACAAGGCTGGTCTGCCCCACCATCGGGTGTTCACCCAACTTGTGCCATTTCTCGGCCAGATAGGGATGCGCCACGTTGCGGACGTGGTCGATGATGCCATCTTCCTCGATGATGCGCAGGTTTTCCAGCGCGACGGCCGAGGCGACGGGATGCCCGGAATAGGTATAGCCGTGGTTGAAATCGTCATCGGCATTGCCGATGACATGCGCCACCTCGTCACAGACGATCGAACCGCCGATGGGCTGATAACCCGAGGACAGGCCCTTGGCGATGGTGATGATATGCGGCTTGATCCCGAAGGTTTCGCAGGCGAACCAGTTGCCGGTGCGGCCAAAGCCGGTGATGACCTCGTCCACGATCAGCAGGATGCCGTATTTGTCGCAGATGCGCTGGATTTCCGGCCAGTAGGTCGAGGGGGGTACGATCACGCCGCCAGCACCCTGGATCGGCTCGCCGATGAAGGCAGCCACCTTGTCGGCGCCGATTTCAAGGATCTTCTCCTCCAGTTCGCGGGCGCGCAGCAGGCCGAAATCTTCCGGCGTCATCTCGCCGCCCTCGGCCCACCAATGCGGCTGGCCGATATGTTCGATCCCGTCGATCTTGCCGCCCGCCGCATGGATGTAGGGCATACCCCCGAGGCTGCCGCCACCCATGGTGGAGCCGTGATAGCCGTTCTTGCGCGCGATGATCACCCGACGCTCGGGCTGACCCTTGATATCCCAGTAGCGACGCACGAGGCGGATATTGGTGTCATTGGCCTCGGACCCCGAAGAGGCGAAGAACACATGGTTCAGGTCACCCGGCGCCAGTTCCGCCAGCTTCGCGGCCAGCGCGATGGCGGGCACATGGGTCGTCATGAAGAAGGTGTTGTAATAGCTCAGCTCACGCATCTGGCGCGCGGCGGCATCGGCCAGTTCACCCCGGCCGTAGCCCACGTTCACGCACCACAGACCGGCCATGCCGTCAATGATGCGGCTGCCCTCGCTGTCGGTCAGCCAGACGCCCTGCCCCGAGGTGATGACGCGCACGCCCTTCTTCGCCAGCGCCCCGTCCGAGGTGAAAGGGTGCATGTGATGCGCCGCGTCCAGCGCCTGAAGCTCTGCCGTCGGCAGGTGGTTGGTGATCTTGTTCATTCTCGGCCTCGTCGTCAGAAGTGCGGAACCCGGATGCGGATTCGACGGATTGCCCCCACCTTACGGGCTTCGTGTGACAGGCGCAAGAATTTGATCAAATTAAACCTGCCGTCAGTGCAGCCGGAATTCGCCGACCATGTTGCGCCACTCCCCCGGCCCGATCAGCTTGCGATGGGTGAAGCGGACGGAATGCAGCGGCCCCTCGATCTGTTCCTGCCAGAATTCGACAAAGCGGAACAGACGCGGGTAATCCGGCGCCAGATCGTAGTCCTGCCAGATGAAGCTGTTCAGCACATGACGGAAATCCGGCATTCGGTAATAGAATTCCGCGGTCGTCAGGCCATAGCCCTTCAGCATCAGTTCCGTCTCTTGGTGGTCCATATCATGCCTCCACGTTTCTTCTTGTGGAATCATCCTGCCAAATCCGGGTTATTTTTCAATGAAAACAGTTTGTTGTCAGACTGCCTCCCCGGCTGCCAGATCGCGGCCAGATGCGCGGTTGCACCCCATATCTGCGATGGTCTATAGTGCCGCCAACTAGATCCGGGGCCTTGAAACCCCAAGTCAGAAGAAGGCGCCCCGCGTGTCCGATCAGCCGGAAGATATTGAAAACATGGAAGAACCGCCGCGTGGCACCTATGATGGCCCGCAGGTTTCCATCGAAAAAGAGATGAAGACGGCCTATCTCGATTACGCGATGAGCGTGATCGTGAGCCGTGCCATCCCCGATCTGCGCGACGGCCTGAAACCTGTGCATCGGCGCATTCTTTACGCGATGCATGAAACCGGCAACACGCATGACAAGCCCTATCGCAAGTCGGCGCGTCCGGTGGGCGACGTGATGGGGAAATACCACCCGCATGGCGATGGCGCGATCTATGACGCGCTGGTGCGGATGGCGCAGCCCTTCAGCATGTCGCTGAAACTGCTGGACGGTCAGGGCAACTTCGGCTCGATGGACGGCGATAACGCCGCCGCCATGCGTTATACCGAAGTGCGGATGGACAAGCCTGCCGCCTTCCTGCTGGCCGATATCGACAAGGATACCGTCGATTTCCAGGACAATTACGACGGTAAGGACAAGGAACCGACCGTCCTTCCCGCCCGTTTTCCCAATATGCTGGTCAATGGCGCGGGCGGCATCGCTGTCGGCATGGCGACCAATATCCCGCCGCATAACCTCGGCGAGGTGATCGACGGCTGCCTTGCCATGATCGAGAACCCCGACCTATCGACCGAGCGGCTGATGGAGCTGATCCCCGGCCCCGATTTCCCGACCGGCGGCCAGATCCTTGGCCGGGGCGGCATCCGCAAGGCTTACCTTGAAGGGCGTGGCTCGGTCATCCTGCGGGCCAAGACGCGCGTGGAGGAGATCCGCAAGGACCGCTGGGCCATCGTCGTCGATGAGATCCCCTATCAGGTGAACAAGGCCACGATGATCGAAAAGATCGCCGAGCTTGTGCGCGAGAAACGGGTGGAAGGCATCGCCAATATCGCCGACGAATCCGACCGGATCGGCGTGCGTGTGGTGATCGAGCTGAAACGCGACGCGACGCCGGATGTGGTGCTGAACCAGCTTTTCCGCTTCTCGCCGCTGCAAGGCTCGTTCGGCTGCAACATGCTGGCGCTGAACGGCGGGCGTCCCGAAACGCTGGCGCTGCGGGATTTCATCAGCCATTTCCTGACCTTCCGTGAGGAAGTTGTTGCGCGCCGCACAGCTTACGAACTCCGCAAGGCGCGCGAGCGCAGCCATATCCTCTGCGGTCTGGCAGTGGCCGTGTCGAACGTGGACGAGGTGGTCGCCACCATCCGGTCCTCGGCCGATCCGGCCGAAGCGCGCGAGCGGCTGATGACGCGCCGCTGGCCCGCGCATGATATCGCGGCCTATATCCGGCTCATCGACGATCCGACCCACAAGATGAACGACGATGGCACCTATAACCTGTCGGAAACGCAGGCCCGCGCCATCCTCGACCTGCGCCTGCAACGCCTGACGGCGATGGGCGTCAAGGAAATCACCGACGAGCTGGAAGAGCTGGCCGCCAAGATCAAGGACTACCTTGATATCCTGTCGTCGCGCGACCGCATCATGGGCATCATCTCGGCCGAACTGACCGAGGTGAAAGACCTGTTCGCCATCCCCCGCCGCACCGAGATCATCGACTGGGCCGGCGACATGGATGACGAGGATCTGATCGAGCGCGAGGATATGGTCGTCACCATCACCTCGGGCGGTTATATCAAGCGCACCCCGCTGGCAGAATTCCGCAGCCAGAACCGGGGCGGCAAGGGTCTGGCCTCGATGCAGACCAAGGAAGACGATGTGGTGACCACGCTGTTCGTGGCCAACACCCATACGCATCTTCTGTTCTTCACGACCGACGGCATGGTCTACAAGCTGAAATGCTGGCGCCTGCCGCTGGCCGGGCGCACCGCGCGCGGCAAGGCCATCGTCAACATCCTGCCGATCGAGACCGGCATTTCCATCGCTGCGCTGATGCCGGTGGATGTGCCCGAGGCCGAATGGGACAGCCTGCAAATCGTCTTCGCCACCTCGGATGGGGATGTGCGGCAGAATGACCTCAGCGATTTCACCAATGTGAAGCGCAATGGCAAGATCGCCATGAACCTGCCCGAAGGCGTGTCGCTGGTGAATGCCGCGATTGCCGACGAGAATGACGATGTGATGCTGGTCACTTCGGGCGGGCGGGCGATCCGCTTCTCGACGACCGACATCCGGGTGTTCAAGTCGCGCGGCTCGACCGGCGTGCGCGGCATCCGTCTGGCCGAGGGCGACCGCGTGGTGTCGATGTCGATCATCCGCCATTTCGAGGCCGAACCGGCCGAACGCGCGGCCTATCTGAAACAGCGCCGCCTGATGGCGGGCACGGTGGAGGACGAGGTCGAGGCAGATGATGAAGAGGCCGTGGCCGAAGGGCAGCTTTCGCCCGAACGCTATGCCGAAATGTCGGCGGCAGAGGATCTGATTCTGACCGTGACGGCCAAGGGACTGGGCAAGCTGTCCTCCAGCCACGATTACCCGGTGCGCGGGCGCGGCGGCATGGGTGTGACCGCTTTTGAAAAGACCATGCGTGGCGGGCAACTGGTGGCCTCTTTCCCGGTCGATCCGTCGGATCAGATCATGCTCGCGACCTCCACCGGGCAGTCGATCCGGGTGCCGGTGGACCAGATCAGCTTCCGCTCGCGTTCCGCCGGGGGGGTGAAGGTGTTCAACACCGGCGGCGACGAAGAGGTGGTTTCGGTCGCCCGCGTGGCCGAAACCGGCGAGGAAGAGTGACAAAGGCCGGGGCAACGCCCCGGCCTTAACCGTTTCGCAAGGCGACTCGGGGTCTGATGCGTCGAAAGGGAGACGCGGATGAACCTTTATCACTGCATGATCGAACTGAAGTCCGAGGCGCGGGCGCTGGCCTTCTCTGCGGCGGTGGATGGCTGGATGGCCTATCTGAAATCGGCGGGGCTGGTGCTGGACTGGCGGTTGATGCGTCGGAAACTGGGGCTTGCCTCGGGGCGGCACACCGATTTCCTGCTGGAAATCTCCCTCCCCGACATGGCCGCGCTGGATGCGGCCTTTGCGCTGCTGGCCAATGCTGATGAACAGGCGGCCCGGCGCTATGACCAGATGCATCAGATGATTGCCGGGGTGGAGGTCGGGCTGTACCGCCCCTATCCCGACCCCGCGCAGAGGGAGCGCATTGCCTTGATCTGAGCCGCGCATGGGTCTATCTGCGGGTCCATGCACGAGACAATTCATATCATCGGCGGCGGAATGGCCGGATCGGAAGCGGCATGGCAGGCGGCTCAGGCCGGTGTGCCGGTGGTGCTGCATGAAATGCGACCCGAGGTCGGCACTTTCGCCCATCGCACCGGCAGCTTTGCCGAAATGGTCTGTTCCAACTCCTTCCGCTCGGATGATGACGAGCGGAATGCCGTGGGCCTGCTGCATTGGGAAATGGGGGCGGCGAACGGGCTGATCATGGAAACCGCGCGCGCGCATCGCCTGCCTGCGGGTGGCGCGCTGGCGGTGGACCGCGATCCCTTTGCGGAAGCGGTGACTGCGCGACTGAAGGCGCATCCGCTGATTTCGGTGGAGTATGGCGAGATCACCGAACTTCCACGCGAGGGCTACTGGATCGTGGCAACCGGGCCGCTGACTTCCGGTGCGCTGGCGCAAAGCATCCGGGCAGAAACCGGGGCCGAAAGCCTTGCCTTTTTCGACGCCATCGCCCCCATCGTCTATGCCGAAAGCATCGACATGTCGGTGGCCTGGCGGCAAAGCCGCTATGACAAGGGCGAGACCGAGGAAGAGCGCACCGCTTATATCAACTGCCCGATGACCAAGCCGCAATATGAGGCGTTCATCGACGCGCTGCTGGCCGCCGACAAGACCGAGTTCCACGAAGGCGAGACGGCGGGTTACTTCGACGGTTGTCTGCCGATCGAGGTGATGGCGGAACGCGGGCGCGAAACCCTGCGCCACGGGCCCATGAAGCCGGTGGGCCTGACCAATGCGCACAAGCCCGAGGAAAAGGCCTATGCGGTAGTGCAACTGCGCCGCGACAACCAGCTTGGCACGCTCTATAATATCGTGGGCTTCCAGACCAAGATGAAATACGGCGCGCAAACCGCTGTTTTCAAAATGATTCCGGGGCTAGAGAATGCGAGTTTCGCCCGCTTGGGCGGCATCCACCGCAACACTTTCATCAACTCGCCCCGGTTGCTGGACAATCAGATGCGCCTGCGCTCGCGCCCGAATATCCGCTTTGCGGGTCAGGTAACGGGGGTCGAGGGCTATGTCGAAAGCGCCGCGATGGGCCTGCTGGCGGGCCGCATGGCCGCAGCGGAAATCAGGGGCGAGACCCTGCCGCCGCCGCCGCCCGAAACCGCGACGGGTGCGCTGATCACCCATATCACCGGCGGGGCCGAGGCCAAAACCTTCCAGCCGATGAATGTGAATTTCGGGCTGTTCCCGCCGATTGATGCGAAAGGCGGGCGCCGGGGCCGGAAGGACCGTTACAAGGCCTATACCGACCGCGCCAAGGATGCCTTCACGCAATGGCTGGCGGCGCAGTAACCCGTTTCGCGCCCTCGCCCACCGGGCCGCTGCACCTGGGCCACGCCTTCGCCGCTATCGTCGCGCATGACATGGCGCGCGACAATAGCGGGCGGTTCCTGCTACGGATCGAGGACATCGACCGCGCCCGCTGCCGCCCGGAATGGGAGGCGCAGATTTACGATGATCTGCGCTGGCTGGGCCTGACATGGGATCAGCCTGTGCTGCGACAATCCGACCGCCTGCCGGTCTATGCCGCCGCGCTGGACACCCTTGCGGCGCGCGGATTGACCTATGCCTGCACCTGCACGCGTGGCGACATCCGGGCTGCGCTTTCCGCCCCGCAGGAAGGCGCGCCGTTGATCGGGCCGGACGGGCCGGTCTACCCCGGCACCTGCCGCCACGCCGGGCATGACCGCCGGGAGGCCGCGATCCGGCTGGACATGGCGCGTGCCATGGCTGCGGTCGGGCCACTGGCCTTTACCAAAACCGGCCCCGCCCATTCCGGCCATCACCGGATCGACGCGGCGCAGATGATTGCCGGCGTTGGTGACATCGTGCTGGCGCGGCGCGATATGGGCACCTCTTACCATCTGTCGGTGGTGCTGGATGACGCGGCGCAGGGCGTGACGCATGTGACGCGGGGCGAGGATCTGTTTGAGGCGACCGCCATTCATGTTCTGCTGCAACGCCTGCTGGACCTGCCGACGCCGGTCTATCACCACCACCGCCTGATCCGCGATGCAGCGGGCAAGCGGCTGGCCAAGCGCGACGATGCGCGCGCGTTGTCGAAATACCGGGCAGAAGGCGCCACCCCGCAAGATATTCGCGCCCTGATCGGATTGTGACGACGGAAAATGCCGCGCCATGCGTATCATCCGCCGGAACCGCGTGCAGCCGGTTGCCGGAGGATGTGGCCTGACCTAGCTTCTGCGGGCGCCCCACCGCCTGCGACCCAAAAAGAACAGGACCTACAGATGATTGCATCCCGCACAGCCAGCCTGATCGTGCTGGCCGTCACATTGGCCTCGGCGACAGCCTGGGCGCAGACCCCGCCTCCGGAGGCCGCGCGCGGACCTGCCAAGGTGGGCGTGATCGAGATGCGGCTGCAGCCGGTGCGGCGCAGTTCCACAGTGCCCGGACGCGCGGTGGCGTTTGAGCAGGCCAATATCCGCCCCCGCGTCGGTGGCATCGTGACCGAAATCCTTTACACGCCGGGCGCCGAACTGGCCCCCGGCACACCGATGTTCCGGCTGGACCGCACGCAATACGAGGCGGCGGTGGAAACTGCACGGGCGGCGCTGGCGCGGGCACAGGCGGCGTTGCCGGTGGCACTGGCGACGCTGGAACGGGCACGGGCGCTGGAAGGCTCGGGCAGCACACGCGCGACGGTCGAAAGCGCCGAGGCTGCTGCTGCCTCTGCCCGCGCGGATGTCCAAAGCGCCGAAGCCGCGCTGAACGTGGCGGAAACCGAACTGTCCTGGACCGTCGTCACCAGCCCCATCGAAGGGATTGCCGGGGTGCCCGAAGTTTCGGTCGGCGATCTGGTCACGGCGGGGCAAGGCGATGCACTGGCGACGGTAACCCGTCTGGACCCGATTTATGTCGATATGTTCGAGCCTTCGGCGCGTATCCTGTCGATTCAGGATCAGATCGCGCGGGGAGAGCTGAAGCCTGACGAAACGCTGGAGGTGAAGCTGACGCTGGAAAACGGCCAGACCCATGCCAGCGGCGGCACGCTGGTCGCGCCCTCGGTCACGGTCTCGCCCACCACCGGAACGCAGGACATCCGGTTTCGCTTCGACAACCCCGATCACCGTATCCTGCCCGGCATGTTCCTGCGCGGCGAAGTGGTTCTGGGCACCGTGCAGGCCTATCTGGTGCCGCAGCGCGCCACCACGCTGGGCCGTGACGGCACGCTGTCAGCCTGGGTTGCCACCGCCGACGGCAAGGCCGAACAGCGCCGGTTCGAGGCGCGCGGAACACATGAAAATGCCTGGATCGTGACGGCGGGGCTGTCGGAGGGCGACCGGCTGATCATCGACGGGCTGAACGGGCTGCGCGACGGCGCGGCGGTGGAGCCGGTGCCGGTCACCATCGACGCCATGGGCGTGGTGCAGGATGTGAAGGCGAACTGAGATGGCGGGTTTCTTCATCGACCGGCCGGTCTTTGCCTGGGTTCTGGCCATCATCACCATGCTGGCGGGCGCCTGGGGGCTGACGACCCTGCCCGTCTCGCAATACCCCGACATCGCACCGACCACGATCCGCATTTCCGCAAGCTATCCCGGCGCCTCGGCGGAAACCATTGAGAACTCGGTCACTTCGGTAATGGAGGACGGGCTGACCGGCCTTGACGGCCTGCTTTACATGACCTCGTCCTCTTACGCATCGGGGCGCGCCACGGTCACGCTGACCTTCGGGGATTCGACAGACCCCGACATGGCGCAGATCCAGGTGCAGAACAAGTTGCAGCTGATCCAGAACGGCCTGCCGGAAACCGTGCGCCAGCGCGGCATCAGCGTCACGCGGTCGTCCTCGTCCATCCTGATGGTGGGGGCGCTGGTGTCGCGTGACGGGCGCTTCACCTCGTTGCAACTGGGCGATCTGATGGGCCAGATCGTCGAGGATGCGGTCTTGCGGACCGAAGGTGTTGGCTCGATCAACTCTTTCGGATCAGGCTATGCCATGCGCATCTGGCTCGATCCCCTGAAGATGGCGCAGTATCGGGTGACGACCGCAGATGTGACCTCGGCCGTATCGGAACAGAACAGCACCGTCACCGTGGGCAGCCTTGGCAGCCAGCCGGTCGTGCCGGGGCAGCAGTTGAGCGTGGCACTGAACGCGCAGGCGCAGCTTGCCACGGTGGAGGAGTTTGAACGCATCATCCTGCGCACCACCGCCGATGGCTCGACCGTCTTTCTGGGCGATGTCGCGCGGGTAGAGATCGGGCAGGAAAGCTATGGTGCGAGTTCGCGTTACAACGGCATGCCTGCCGCCGGTTTCGGTATCAACCTGGCCACCGGCGCCAATGCGGTGGACACTGCCGAGCGGGTGCGCGACACCCTGACCCGTGTCAGCGCCGCCCTGCCCGAAGGGGTCGAGGTGGTCTATCCCTATGACACCTCGCCCTTTGTGGAGGCCTCGATCGAGAAGGTCTATCACACGCTGGGCGAGGCGGTGGTGCTGGTGTTCCTCGTCATCCTCGTGTTCCTGCAAAGCTGGCGCGCGACGATCATCCCGACCATCGCTGTGCCGGTCGTGCTGCTGGGCACCTTCGGGATTCTGGCCGCGGCGGGCCTGACGATCAACACGCTGACCATGTTTGCGCTGGTGCTGGCCATCGGCCTCCTGGTCGATGACGCCATCGTGGTGGTGGAAAACGTTGAACGGGTGATGGAGGAAGAAGGGCTGGAGGCGCGCGAGGCCACGCGCAAATCCATGCACCAGATCACCCCCGCGCTGGTCGGCATTGCGCTGGTCCTGTCGGCGGTGTTCCTGCCGATGGCCTTCATGTCCGGCTCCACTGGCGTGATTTACCGGCAGTTCAGCGTCACCATCATCTCGGCCATGATGCTGTCGCTGGCTGTCGCGCTGATCCTGACCCCGGCGATGTGTGCGAGCCTCCTGCGCCCGCGCCGCCATGGTGACGGCATTGCCCCTGCGCGCTGGTTCAACCGGGGGCTGGACACCTCGACCAACGGCTATGTGCGGGTGGTGAAACACACCGTGTTGCGGCCTTTCCGCATGGTGATCCTGTTGGGTGCCATCGGCGGTGGAGCGTTCTGGCTGTATCAACACCTGCCCGGCTCGTTCCTGCCGCAGGAGGATCAGGGCGTGTTGATGGCCCAGGTCCGGCTGTCGGAGGGATCGACCACCGCGCAGACGCAGGCGGTGCTGGAAGAGGTGGAAAACTGGCTGCTGACGGAACAGGATGGGGTCGTCGCCTCTGCCTATGGCGCGCTTGGCTTTTCGTTCGGCGGTGGTGGGCAGAACTCTGCCATGCTGTTCGTGCGGCTGAAGGACTATAACGAACGCGCGGGCGGCGTGACGGCGGCGCAGTTTGCGCAGACCGCGAACCAGCGGTTTGGCGGGCATCGCGCCGGGCGCATCGTCTTTACTCAGCCGCCCGCCATTCAGGGTCTTGGCAATTCCTCGGGCTTCACGATGTATCTGCTGGATCAGGCCGGGAACGGACAGGCCGCGCTGCAGGATGCTGCCACCGATCTGGTGGACCGCGCGACCGAGGACGGGCGCACCGGCTCGTTCCGGGGCTATGAGCAGACCTTCCGCCCGGCCCTGCGGCTGGACATCGACCAGCAGAAGGCCCGCGCCATGGGGCTGAGCCTCAGCGAGGTGAACAGCATGCTGGCGGTGATCTTCTCGGGGCGCGAGGTCAATGATTTCCCGCTTGGGACCGAGCTGAAGCCGGTGATCGTGCAGGGCGAGCCGGAATGGCGCATGCAGCCAGAGGATATCGACGGCTGGTTCGCCCGCAATTCCAGCGGTGAGATGGTGCCTTTTGCCGCCTTCATGTCACAGCGCTGGGATGAAACCTCACCCTCGCTGGATCGCTACGGCGGCGCGCGCGCCATCGAACTGTCGGGCGCGCCAACCGAGGGCACCAGCTCCGGTCAGGCGATGGAGGTGGTGGAGCAACTGGTCGCCGACCTGCCGGGCGGCTATGGCCTTGCCTGGACGGGGCTGTCCTATCAGGAACGGCTGTCGGGCAATCAGGCCCCCCTGCTGTTCGCCATGTCGGCGCTGGTGGTCTTCCTGTGCCTTGCCGCGCTTTACGAAAGCTGGACGGTGCCTTTCGCCGTCATGCTGTCGGTGCCGGTCGGCATTCTGGGGGCGCTGGGGTTTGCGCTGCTGTTCGGCCAGTCGAATGACGTCTATTTCAAGGTGGGGTTGCTCACCACCATCGGCCTTGCGGCGCGCAACGCGATCCTGATCGTTGAGTTCGCGCAAAGCCTGACTGAACGTGGCTATTCACTGGCCGAGGCCGCCGCCATGGCCGCGAAACAACGGTTGCGACCGATCCTGATGACCACATTCGCCTTCATGCTGGGGGTGTTGCCGCTTGCCATTGCGACCGGCGCCGGGGCCATGGCACAGCGCGCCATCGGCATCGGGGTGCTGGGCGGCATGACCTCTTCTGCGGTCATCGGCATCTTCATGGTGCCCGCCTTCTTTGTGATTGTGCGGCGGATGTTCCCGTCGAAGAAGCCGGTGACGGCTTAAAGAAAAACCGCCGCAGGGCATTCCCCTGCGGCGGTTTTACCCAGACGCGTGGTGCTGTGTCAGCCCGGCAGCGTCACCACTATCGGCCCGCGATCCGTGGCGACGACGGTATGTTCATATTGCACCACCGGGGCCGAGGGTTCGGCATAGAGCGTCCAGCCATCCTCACCCTCCTCTGCCCAAAGCCCGCCGGTGGACAGGAAGGGCTCTACCGTCAGCACAAGCCCTTTGGAAATGCGCCGCCGGTCGCCGCGCGTGGGCCAGGTGGCGATTTCCTCGGGCGCTTCGTGAAGGGCGCGACCGATGCCGTGACTGGCCAGATTGCGGATCAAGGTGTAACCCCGCGCCGAGGCAAAGCGCCCCACCGCCGCCCCGATCCCCGCCAGCGGTTTGCCGCTGCCAACCTGCGCCACACCGATCTCGGTCGCGCGCTTGCCGTCGCGGCAGAGCCGGTCCAGCACGGGCGAGACCTTGCCCAGCCGGAAGGTTGCGCCGGTATCGGCGAAGAAACCATCGCGCGAAGCGGAGACGTCGATATTCACCAGATCCCCCAGCGCCAGTTCGCGCGCGCCGGGAATGCCGTGGGCGATTTCCTCGTTCACACTGATGCAGGTTGCGCCGGGAAAGCCGTAGGTCGACTCAGGCGCCGAAATCGCCCCCTCCCGCTCCAGATGCGCGCGGCCGATTGCATCGAGCTCCAGCGTAGTCATGCCGGGCTGCATGGCACGGGCCATGACCTGAACGGTATCGGCGACAATACGACCGATACGGCGCAGCGCCTCCAGCTCGTCTTCCTGGGTGATCGTCATTCCGCGCCGCCGACCGGCAGCACCGCGATGGCGATGCGGCGGCCTTCGCTCAACAGCACGTTGTAGGTGCGGCAGGCAGCGGGCGAGGACATGACCTCGACGCCAAGCCCCGCGGCCTCAAGTTCCGCGCGCAGGGTCGCCGGGGCATGGGCGATGTCGGCCCCCATGCCGAGGAAGATCACATCCACCTCGCCCGCCAGCGCCAGCAGCGCGGCTGTATCCTCCAGCCCGCCCCAGGGGCCGGCATGCCAGGGCGTGATGATGGCCGCGCCTTGCAGGGCGCGGCCCCCGATGCGGAAGAATCCGGGGCCATAGCCCTCGACCGGCTGCGCCTCGCCATAGCTGATCTCGGTCAGGCGCATCCGGTCCTCCTCAGGCGTCGATATTGGCGAATTCGTGATCGCCTTTCGACCGCTCTTTCTTCTGCTTCTCGCTGCGGTCCACCCCGAGCATCAGAACGATGTTTTTCGCCACATAAAGTGTCGAATAGGTGCCGATGATGACGCCGAAGAACATGGCGAAGACGAAGCCGCGGATCACGTCGCCACCGAAGATGATCAGCGCGGCCAGCGCCAGAAGCGTGGTCGTCGCGGTCATCACGGTGCGCGACAGGGTTTCGTTGGTGGTCAGGTTCATCATGTCGCGCAGCGGCATGGCCTTGTATTTCGCAAGGTTTTCCCGAAGCCGGTCGAAGATCACGACGGTATCGTTCACCGAATACCCAAGGATCGTCAGCAAAGCCGCCACGATGGTCAGGTCGAACTTGAGCTGGAAGATCGCGAAGATGCCGACGGTGACCAGCACGTCATGTACAAGCGCGGCGACGGTTCCAACCGCGAACTGCCATTCGAAGCGCAGCCAGACGTAGAAGGCAATCCCCGCAGAAGCGGCAACCACGGCGATGACAGCCTTCCAGATCAGCTCTTGCGAGACTTTGGGGCCGACGGATTCGACCGAAGGAAAGGTGATCGCCTCGTCAACCTTCTTCAGCGCCTGTTCCACCGCGTCGATGGACTCGGGCGTCACGGCCTCGTCCCCTTCCTGTGGCGCGATGCGCAGCATGGCGACATGCTGATCCTCGCGGAAGGACGGGTCGAACACCTGCGTGATCGACACATCGCCCAGCCCCAGATCGGAAACAGCGGCGCGGTAGACCCCGACATCCACCGCATTGGTGCTTTCGGTACGGATCGTGGTGCCGCCCTTGAAGTCGATGCCGAAGTTCAGCCCCATGATGACGACCGCAAGGATCGACACGATGGAGGCGACGATGGACCCCCCGAAGGTGATCCACTGCCAGCGGAAGAAGTCGATGTTCGTCCTGGTCGGAACAAGTTTCAGACGGAAAGCCATGGCTGCCCCCTCCTCAGACGGTGATCGTCTTGGGGTGGCGCCACCCCAGATACAGATTGATGATCGCCCGCGTCACATAAACGGCGGTGAACATCGAGGTCATGATGCCGATGCCGGTGGTGACGGCGAAGCCGCGCACCGGGCCCGAGCCCACGACAAACATGATGACAGCGGTAATGATGCTGGTCAGGTTCGAGTCGACGATGGCCGACAGCGCCTTTCCAAAGCCAATCTCGATGGCCGCGCCGGGCGATTTGCCCTCGCGCAACTCCTCGCGCACGCGTTCATAGATCAGCACGTTGGCATCGACCGCGACCCCCATGGTCAGAACGATCCCCGCAATCCCCGGCAGCGTCAGCGTGGCCCCGATGACCGAAAGCACGGCAAAGATCATGGCGATGTTGAAGGCCAGCGCGATCACGGCGAAGGTGCCGAAGATCCCATAGCTCGCGATCATGTAAAGCGCGACGAGACCCGCCCCGACCAGCGCCGCCTTCTGGCCCGCGTCGATACTGTCCTGCCCAAGTTCCGGGCCGATGGTCCGCTCTTCAAGGAAGGTCATTTCGGCCGGAAGCGCACCTGCGCGCAGCAGCACAGCCAGTTCGGTGCTTTGCTCGACGGTGAACTTGCCGGTGATGATGCCGCGTCCGCCGGGGATGTGGCTCTGGATCACCGGGGCAGAAATCACCTCGTTGTCCAGCACAATGGCGAAGGGCTTGCCGATGTTGTTGGCGGTATAGTCACCGAACTTGCGGGCACCGCCCGCGTTGAACTGGAACTCCACCGCCGGGCGACCGTTCTGGTCGAAGGCGGGCTGGGCGTTCGTCAGTTCCTCGCCGGTCACAACCGGGGTCTGCTCGACAATATAGTAGACGCCCTTCTCATCCATCGACGGAAGAAGCTCATTGCGCGGCCCCGGATTGGCGCCTGCATCCTGCGTAACACTGACAACCGGATGGAACGTCAGCTTCGCGGTGGTGCCGATCAGCGATTTAAGTTCGGCCGCCGATCCGATGCCAGGCACCTGGATAAGGATGCGGTCTTCGCCCTGACGCTGGATCGTCGGTTCGCGGGTGCCAACCTCGTCGACCCGGCGACGAATGATTTCAAGGCTTTGCTGGATCGTGCGCTGATCGGTGGCCTGCCGTTCGGCCTCTGAAAGCTGCACCACGATGTCGGTGCCCTCAGAGGTGACCTCGATGTCGTTCGAGCCGATGCCCGTCAGGCTGACCACCGGGGTCGCCAGCGCGCGCACCTTCTCCAGCGCGACGGCCATGCCATCGGGATTGGAGATGGCGACGCGCAGCACCCCGTCGACGGAGGGCTGGCGGCGCACATTGCCGACCTGATCGCGCACACCGCGCAGGGCGTCGCGCACATCGGGCCACATGGCGTCAATGCGGGCGGCATAGACATCCGCCACCTTGACCTCGGCCAGAAGATGCGCCCCGCCCCGCAGGTCAAGCCCCAGCGGCACCACATAAGAGGGCAGCCAGTCGGGCCAGAGGCTGCGATCCGCCTCCTGCTCGGGCGTGGCCGTTCCGCCCGCTGTGGTGATCGCCGCTACGGCGTCGTTATGCTTTTCCACCCTGTCATAGAACAGGTTCGGTACGGAAAACGCGACACCGAGGAGCACAATGCTCCAGATCAGCAGGTTTTTCCACAGCGGGGTATGGGTCATGGCGGCCTTCCGTCCTCAGATGCCGGGCCTCAGGCGGCCGCGGCAGGCTCGGTCTTGTTCATCACCTGGGCGATGGTCTGGCGCGGGGTCTTGACGACGACACCTTGCGCGATCTCGACATCCAGCATGCCGTCGTCATGCACCTTCACCACCTTGGCGACGATCCCGCCCTGGGTCAGCACCTGATCACCGCGGCGCAGCTGTTCCACCATGGCCTTGTGGTCTTTCATCTTCTTCTGCTGCGGGCGGATCAGCAGGAAATACATGATGCCGAAAATCAGGATCAGCGGCACGAAGCTGGTAAAGGCCGAGGCGGCGCCTGCTCCGGCGGCCTGCGCATAGGCGGGGGTTACGAACATGGGCGGTCGTCCTCTCGTTAGGCATGGGCCGGCGGACCGGCTCTTTCGGTGGCGCAACCTATCCGCGCCCCGGGTTCAAGGCAAGGCACGCAGGTGCCTGCCCGCGCTGCACATAGGTGTGAGCGAGCGGGCAGCCAAGGGGCGCACTGCCTTTCCGCTTCACCACGGCGCGCCGATGTTGCATATGAAGGGCATTCGTGACTTGGAGATCAGAGAAATGCACGACATCCGCGCCATCCGCGAAAATCCCGCCGCTTTCGATGCCGCCCTGGCACGCCGGGGTCTTTCGCCGCTGTCGTCGGAGGTGCTGGCGCTGGACGAGGCACGGCGCGCGCTGATCCATGCGGCCGAAACCGCACAGGCGGCGCAGAACGCGGCCTCCAAACAGGTGGGCGCGGCCAAGGCTAAGGGCGACGACGCGGAATTCGAGCGTCTGCGCGCGCTGGTGGCCGAGAAGAAGGCCGAGATCGCGGCGATGACCGCCGAGGCCGATCAGAAGGATGCCGCGCTGCGTGACATGCTGATGCGCATTCCGAACAGCCCCCTGCCCGAAGTGCCCGAAGGCGCCGATGAGGCGGGGAATGTGGAACTGCGCCGCTGGGGCGCGCCCCGCACCTTTGATTTCGCGCCGAAAGAGCATTTCGACATTGCAGGCGTGAAACCGGGGATGGATTTCGCAACTGCCGCGAAGCTGTCGGGCTCGCGCTTCGTGGTGCTGCGCGGCGCGGTGATCCGCGTGCATCGCGCGCTGGCGCAGATGATGCTGGACACCCATGTCGGAGACCACGGGCTGACCGAGACCTGGACCCCGGTTCTGGTCAAGGAAGAGGCGATGTATGGCACCAACCAGCTGCCGAAATTCGCCGAAGACAGCTATCAGACCACGAATGGCTGGTGGCTCGTGCCCACATCGGAAGTGACGCTGACCAACACGGTCGCGGGCGACATTCTGGACGAGGCCGCGCTGCCGATCCGCATGACCGCTCATACCCAGTGCTTCCGGTCCGAGGCCGGATCGGCGGGCAAGGACACGACCGGGATGCTGCGCCAGCACCAGTTCGAGAAGGTCGAGATGGTCTCGATCACCACGCCCGAGACCAGCCTTGCCGAACATGAGCGCATGACCCGCTGTGCCGAGGCGATCCTTGAGAAGCTGGGCCTGCCCTACCGGACCATCGTGCTTTGCACCGGCGACATGGGCTTTGGCGCGACCAAGACCCATGACCTTGAGGTCTGGCTGCCGGGGCAGAACACTTATCGCGAGATCAGCTCGGTCTCGGTCTGCGGCGATTTCCAGGCGCGGCGGATGAATGCGCGCTATCGCCCTGCGGGAGGGAAGCCCGAGTTTGTACATACGCTGAACGGATCGGGTCTGGCGGTCGGACGCTGCCTGATTGCGGTGCTGGAAAATGGCCAGCAGGCAGACGGCTCTGTCGATCTGCCCGAGGCGCTGTGGCCCTATCTGGGCGGCAAGCGGCGTATCGCAGCGAGCGGCGATCTGGCCTGACAGAACGAAGGGAGGGGGCTTTCTGCCCCCTCTTGCCTGCGGCAATTCACCCCCGAGAATATTTTTGCCAGGATAAAGGCGCAGGGTGCGGGACAGCGGCCGATCAGCTGCCGAGGATCACCTTCACATAGTTCTTGGTTTCGGCATAGGGCGGGATGCCCCCATGCTTTTCCACGGCCAGCGGACCGGCGTTATAGGCCGCGAGCGCATGACGCCAGTTGCCGAATTTGCCATACATCATCGCCAGATAGCGCGCGCCGCCTTCCAGGTTCTGATGCGGGTCATTGATGTCGACGCGCAGCAGTCTTGCGGTATCAGGCATCAGTTGCGCAAGGCCGGTTGCCCCCTTGGGTGAGACGGCATTCGGGTTCCAGCCGCTTTCCTGCTGAACCAGCCGCAGGAACATGTCTTCCGGCACGCCATGCTTGCGCGCCATGGCCTTGGCGACCTCAAGATACTGGCCCTTGTAGCGTCCCGAATAGCGCGGCACCGCCGCGGCGGCCGCGTTCTCGATCTTCGGCTTGTTGGGCTTCAGACGATCGGAACCTTCATATTGCTTGGCCAGACGGCCATCCAGCAGCGCCGTCTGCGACTTGAACAGCAAACCCCGGTTCTTGGTGGAGCCCGAAAGTTTCAGCCCGTCCGCATGAACCGGCCCGCAGAGCGAGACCCCCGCGACCAGGGCGAGCGAAACCACTTTCCGACGCATGAGCAAACCTTCGGCACCTAATTCCGTTGGGCAGGACTATACGAATTTTCGTCTCGTCTGCCAGAGGATTCGCCGCCCGCCGCCCCGGCCCGGTCAGCCCTGCGCCGGAGCGTTCGGCAGGTTCCCGCCGCCACTGACCAGCGGCGCGCGCAGAAGATCCTCGATCAGGAGCGAGGTCAATTGCCCGCGCCCCGTCACTCCGGCCTTGCGGTAGATGGCGTTCAGATGGGTCTTCACCGTCGCTTCGGCAGAGCCGCGGAAGCCCGCAATCTCGGCGATGGAATAGCCCTTGATGGTGAAGGCCGCGATGTCCTGCTCCGAGGGGGTCAGCTTCCAGTCGCGGAAATAGTTCTCCATGACCTCGTGCAGCGCCCCGGCCGCCACGCTCATCTGCCGTTCCAGCTGCGCCTGGCGGCGCAGAAGCCGAAGCAGGTAGCGCAATTCGAAAGCGACCCCCAGCACAAGGCCGATGGTCGCCCCCAGTTCTGGCATGGTGTGCAGGTCGCGGACGCTTGCCCAGCCCTCGGCCCCGATATCCTCGATCACATCGGCGATGAAGAACAACACGCAGACACTTTGAAACAGGATCAGCGCGGCGAGGCCGATCGGGCGCGCGGGAGTGAAAGGCATGGTCGGGCAGTTCCGTCTGTCGGTCAGTCGCGGGGAAGTCTCTTGTAACCCGTAACCATCGACACGGGAAGGTTGATCCGCAGGCGGCGGCTTTCCAGCGCAACGGCAGCGATATGGGCGACCACCGAAATCTCGGCCCAGGTCACCGCGACCTCGTGCAGTTCCTCAACCCATTCCCGCCCGAAGAACATGAGCGTGGTCTGCATATAGCCACTGATACCGACAATAATCAGCGTGATCAGCAGGTTATAGATCATCAGCGCACCCAGCGGCGAATGGCCGTGATGCGGACGGCGGCGCCATGCAGCCATTTCGGCGGCCTGATCGAAGGCGGCGGAAAGGCTGGGCGGGAAATCGCTGAACCGGGCGTGGCGGCTGCCAATCACCCCCCAGACGATCCGCGCGGCGACAAGGGCCAGCACGAAATACCCGATCCAGTGGTGCAGATCGTGTTCGGGATTGGTGAACAGGGCATTGGCCGCAAAGGCCAGCGCCAGTGACCAGTGAAAGAGACGCACGAAGCCGTCCCATATGTAGGTTTTTTCAGTCATGCTTCGCATCCTGCTTCATCACTGCACATCGTCGACAGCCGGTCCGCCCTCCCGGACGAACCGGCCGGGTGCGGCGGATTATTCGTCGTTCGACTTGACGATGTTCATGGCGTCATCAAGGTACAGTTCGAAAGTCTTGCCGTCTTTCACGGCGTAAACTTCGATCATGCCGTCTTCCATATCGACCTTGCGGACCTCGTAGCCCTGCGCGGTCATGGCGGCGGTGACCTTCTCGCGGGTCGCATCGTCGATCTTGTCGCCCGAAGCGAAGACCGGAGCGGCAACGGCGAGGAAAGCGGCGGCGAGGAGGGGAAGGGTTTTCATCTTGCGTCCTTTCGGGAGCGTTTCGGGTTGCGCCGTGCCGTGGCGGCAGGGCTGGGGCCGATTTGCCCGGTGATCTGCCGGGCCGCCATCCGCAGCGGGTCGCAGGAACCGACCCTGCAACCCCGGTTGCAGGGGGTTTTCGCAGGCGTTGAAGCCCGCCCCCCGGCCCGTTATAGGAGAGACAACGGAATGTTTACCAAAGCGGGCCAGCCTTGGCCTCGCGGACGAGAATCGAGGGAGTGCGCATGGCGGGTTCGGTCAACAAGGTCATCATCGTGGGGAACCTCGGCCGCGACCCGGAGGTGCGCAGCTTCCAGAACGGCGGCAAGGTCGTGAACCTGCGCATCGCCACCTCTGAAACCTGGCGCGACCGCAACTCGGGCGAGCGCAAGGAGCGCACCGAATGGCATTCGGTCGCCATCTTCAGCGAGCCGCTGGCCAAAATCGCCGAGCAATATCTGCGCAAGGGCAGCAAGGTCTATATCGAAGGCCAGCTGGAAACCCGCAAATGGCAGGATCAGAGCGGCCAGGATCGCTACACGACCGAAATCGTGCTGCGTCCATATCGGGGGGAGCTCACGTTGCTGGATGGGCGCGGCGAAGGCGGCGGCTCGGGCGGTGGCGGCTATGACGATCAGGGTGGCGGCTACGGCGGCGGCAATGATTACGAGGGCGGCCGGGGCGGTGGCAGCTATGGCGGCAGTTCGGGTGGTGGTTACGGCGGTGGCCGTTCAGGTGGCGGCGGTGGCCAGCAGGGTGGCTTCGGCGGCGGCGGTGGCCGCAACGATATGGATGATGAAATCCCGTTCTGAGCCCCGGACAAGCTGACCGACCGCCATGCAACGCCGCCGCACGCTTGACCTGTTGAAGCTGGCGCTGGCCGTCATGGTGGTCGGCATCCACGTCAATCCCTTTGGGATCGACAGCCGCGCCGTGGTGCTGATCACCGGCGACGGGCTGTTTCGGGTCGCCGTGCCCGCCTTCTTTGTGATCAATGGCTATTTCTTCCAGCCGCGCGTGGCTGCCGGCACCGTCGGCCTCTATCTACGGCGGCTGGTCTGGCTGTATCTGGTTTGGATGGCGCTGTACCTGCCGGTCTGGCAAAGTGCCTTCTTCGCCTCGGACTGGCTGACCATCGGACGGGTCTGGGCGGTGGGCTGGTGGCATCTTTGGTATCTGATCGCCGCTGCGCTGGCTGCCGCGCTTGCGACTCTGGTCGCGCACTGGTCAACCCAACGCCTGCTGGCACTGGCCGGTCTGGCCTTTCTGGCCGGAGCGGCGGTGATGTGGGGCTTTGCCTGGCAGATCTGGCCTCCGACGCCCTATTGGGTGGGCAGCCCGGTCTGGCTGCACCGGAACGGGCTGTTCCTCGGTCTGCCCTTCTTCCTGCTCGGCCTGCTGATCCGCCGTCACGACCTGCCTGACCGGCTGGACCGGAACCATGTCGGCATTGTCGCCCTGCTGGCCTGCGCCGCGCTGCCGCTGGAATCGCTGGCGCTGGAGGCCATCGCCCCGCAGGGCGTCAGCCATGACAACCTGCTGGGGCTGGCCGTCGCCGCACCTGCGCTTGTGCTCTGGGCGCTGATGGGCCGCAGCACGACCGCCCGCGATTACGGCACCATGGCCAATGCGATCTACTTTTTGCATGTGTTCTTCGTGGCCTGGACGATCCGCCTGACCGACCTGCCCTACCCTATGGTTTTCCTCTGGGCGCTCGCCGGCTCTGCCCTGCTGGGCTGGGGGATGATCCGCAGCGGGCTGGCGCGCCGGTTGCTGTAACGCCCGCTCTGGACCTTCGCCCGGCAATCCCTATATATTCGGTCAACTAAATCGCGAGAGACCCATGACCGAGGCTCAGGACCAGATCGAGGGCGCCCCCCTCATCAAACCCTCCACCACCGACCATCCGCTTTATGACAATGTGGTGGAGGCCTGCCGCACTGTGTTCGACCCGGAAATTCCGGTGAACATCTTCGACCTTGGCCTTGTCTATACGGTCGAGATCGGCAGCTCGAACGAGGTGGAGATCGTGATGACCCTCACCGCTCCCGGCTGCCCGGTTGCGGGTGAGATGCCGGGTTGGGTGCAGGACGCTGTGGAGGCCGTGCCGGGCGTGCAATCGGTGCGCGTGCTGATGACCTTCGATCCGCCCTGGGGCATGGAAATGATGTCCGATGAGGCGCGGCTGGAACTGGGGTTCATGTAACCCCCGTGCCACCCCTTGAGGTGGCAGGCGCAAAAACCTATGTTTGTGCCATAGCATAAGGACCAACCCGATGTTCGGCATCCCCGGCAAGCAAGCCGTCACACTGACCCCCGCTGCGACCAGGCAGATCCTCCGTCTGATGGAAAAACAGGCGGCGCAGGGTCTGCGCATCGGCGTCAAGAAGGGTGGCTGCGCCGGGATGGAATACACCATGGATTACGTCTCCGAGGTGAATCCGCTGGACGAGGTGATCGAACAGGACGGCGCGCGGGTGCTGATTGCCCCCATGGCGCAGATGTTCCTCTTCGGAACCGAGATTGATTATCAGGTTTCGGCGCTGGAAGCAGGCTTCCGCTTCAACAATCCGAATGTGGTGGAGGCCTGCGGTTGCGGCGAATCCATCAAGTTCCGCGACGCCCCCGCAAGCTGAACCCTTCCCACCGGCGGACAGGTTTGGCATAACCCCTTCCGAACTTTTGGAAAGGGATGGATATGCGCAGACTGGCCGCCGGAAACTGGAAGATGAATGGCACCGCCGCCGATCTGGCCGAAGTGGTGGCGCTGACCGCCGCGCATCCGGCCCCCGGTTGTGACATGCTGCTCTGCCCGCCCGCCACGCTGATCGACCGCATGGCCCGCGCCGCCCATGGTACTGCGCTGCGCATTGGCGGGCAGGATTGCCACGCCAGGGCCACTGGCGCCCATACCGGCGATGTTTCCGCACCGATGCTGGCCGAGGCAGGGGCGTCTTACGTCATCCTTGGACATTCCGAACGTCGCGCCGATCATGGCGAAACCGATGCGCAGGTCCGTGCGAAGGCCGAAGCCGCCTGGACAAGCGGCCTGATCGCCGTGATCTGCGTCGGCGAGACCGAGGCGGAACGCGATGCCGGTCAGGCGCTGGCCGTGGTCGGGCGGCAGGTCGAAGGCTCGGTGCCCGATGGCGCCACGGCAAAAAACATCGTGATCGCCTATGAGCCGGTCTGGGCCATCGGCACGGGCCGCACCCCCACTCTGCATGAAATCGCCGAGGTCCACCGCTTCCTGCGCGCCGAACTGGTCAGCCGCTTCGGTGCGGCGGGCAAGGGTATCCGCCTGCTCTACGGTGGCTCGGTGAAACCCTCGAATGCGGCCGAAATCTTTGCCACGGCCGAGGTCAATGGCGCGCTGGTGGGCGGGGCGAGCCTCAAAGCCGCCGATTTCGGCGCCATCGTCGCGGCGCTGTCGGCAGCTTGATCCTCAGCGACATGGCCGGTCGCATTTGGCCGCGCGGCTGCGCGCGGCCCGCGCCAGTCTGGCGTCATGCGCATCCCGATGACTCCGCTTCTGGCAAACCTTCTCTGCCTCGGTTCCATGCTGGTCTGGGCCATGGGCCTGCCCGCCGCCGAATATCTGATCGGGCCGATCCCTGCCCTTCCCCTGACTGCTATGCGCATGTCGATCGCGGCGGCGGTGCTGTTGCCGGTCTGGCTGCTGATCGAAGGCCCCGCCCGACTCCGTGCCGCACCATGGCGCCGGGGCCTTGTGCTGGGCGGGCTGAGCTTCGGGCTCAGCGGCGTGCTGCTGGTCATGGCACAGGCGGCAACCGATCCGGTGACAGTGGCGGTGATTTCTTCCGCCATGCCGGTCATCGGCATCGCCATCGAATGCACGGCTGACGGGCGGCGGCTGACCCTGCCGCTGACCCTTGGCCTTGCCCTCTCGGTCGCGGGCGGTATCGTCAGTCTTGGTGGCACCCTCGGCGCGGTGGATCTGGGCTTCGGCGCGTTTTGCGCCGCCGCCTCGATCCTCGCCTATACGCTCGGCTCGCGGTTCAGCGTCACCGCCCTGCCAGGGCTGAGCGCATGGGGCCGAACCACCGTCACCCTGGCAGGCGCGGGGCTCGCCGCCGGCATTGGCGCCGGGATTTCCGCCCTGACAGGCGGGCCAGCGGTGCAATGGGCCGCCATCGGCCCGACCGAAGTCGCGGCACTCGCGGTATTTTCGATCTGCGGCATGGCATTGTGCCAGATCCTGTGGATCGCCTCGGTCTCGCATCTTGGCATCGGCTTCGCGGCACTGCATATGAACGCGGCGCCCTTCTATGTGATGCTGTTTCTCAGCCTGCTGGGACAGCCATGGAACTGGGTTCAGGCCCTGGGCGCGGCCATCGTGGGCACAGGCGTGCTGATCGCACAGCACCGGCCCGCACTGGCCCGATCCCCCTCCTGACGGAACCAGAATGCAAAGCTTCAGCCAGTCGCCTACCGATCCCGATTTTGTGCAGAACCCCTACCCGTTCTATGAACGCGCCCGCGCCGCGGGGCCGTTCTTCCTGTGGCAGGATTACGGGCTGATCTCGACAGGCAATTACGCCGCCGCCAATGCGATCTACCGCGACCGTCGCTTCGGCCGTGAAATCCCGCCCGGGGCGCGACAGCCAATCCCCGACCGGCTCGCCCCGTTCTACGCGGTCGAGGCGCATTCCATGCTGGAACTGGAGCCGCCGCGCCACACCCGCCTGCGCAGCCTCGTGCTGCGCGCCTTCACCTCGCGCCGTATCGCCGCGCTGGCGCCGGAAATCACCGCGCTCTGCCACGATCTGATCGACGGGCTTCCGCAAGGTGAATTCGATCTGCTGGCGGAGTTCGGCCAGCGCTTGCCGGTCATCGTCATCGCCCGCCTGCTGGGCGTGCCCGAAGAAATGGCACCGGACCTGCTGCGCTGGTCCAATGCCATGGTTGGCATGTATCAGGCCGGACGCGACCGCGCGCGCGAGGATGCGGCGGTGGCCGCGACCCAGGATTTCGTCGCGTTCATGCGCCGCTATGTCGAAGACCGCCGCAAGACCCCGCGCGACGACCTGATCACCGCGCTGATCGCAGCCGAGGAAGCGGGCGAGAAACTGTCGACCGACGAGCTGATCACCACCTGCATCCTGCTGCTGAACGCCGGGCACGAGGCAACGGTGCACAGTATCGGCAATGGGGTGAAGCTGCTTCTTGAACACGGAACCCCGCGCAGCACCCTCTCCACAGAGGCCATCACGGGCACGGTGGAAGAAATCCTGCGCCTTGATCCGCCGCTGCACGCCTTCACCCGCTGGGCCTATGAAGAGGTCGAGGTCATGGGCACCTGCATCCCGAAAGGCGCCGAGGTGCAGATCCTGCTCGCTGCCGCCAACCGCGATCCGGCCGCCTTCGATACGCCCGCCCGTTTCGATCCGGCCCGCCCGGTGAAACCAAACCTCAGCTTTGGTGCGGGCATCCATTTCTGCGTCGGCGCCCCGCTGGCCCGGCTGGAATTGCAGATTGCGCTGCCGATCCTGTTCGAGCGCCTGCCCGGCCTGCGCCTCGCCGCACCGCCGCGTTACGGCGATGTCTACCATTTCCACGGGCTCGAAGCCCTCCGCGTCACCGCGACCTGAGCCTCTTGCTTCTTGCAAAAATACTCAAAATCCCCGGCGCGGCACCCGCGCCGGGCCAGGGTTAATGCGCCGCCGGCTTGCGCCCGGTCAGCGCCGCCACCACCGGCCCGATAACCCGCGTCACCACCGGGACCAGCAGCAATCCATAAAGCAGCCCCAGCACCCCGTCACAGAAAGCCGTTACCGCCCAGGCCACCAGCCCGGTCGCCACCGGCACGGCCCCGGCGGCGAGTTCGGCAAGATGATGGATGCTGGCATAGGGTTCGTGGAGGCCAAGCTCATGCAGCCCGTGAATTACGATATTGCCACCGACCCACAGCATCGCCAGCGTCCCGACCGAGGACAGCACCGCCAGAAGCTTCGGCATCCCCCGCACAAGCCCGCGCCCGAGGCCCCGGACCGCAGATCCGCGCGCGGTGCGGGCCAGGTGCAGGCCTACATCATCCATTTTCACGATCAGCGCGACAGCACCATAAACCGCCGCCGTGATCATCACCCCCACCACGGCGAGGGTGATGGCCTCCATCCACGGGCCGCTGTCGGGAATGGCGGCCAGCGAGATGGTCATGATCTCGGCCGACAGGATGAAATCGGTCTTGATGGCACCCGCGACCTTTTCTTCCTCCAGATGCGCCGGATCACGGGTATCGAAATCCTGCTCCACCGCCGCATCGGCATGGGGCGCGAACAGGTGCAGCACCTTTTCCGCCCCTTCGAAACACAAATAGCTGCCGCCCAGCATCAAAAGCGGGGTGATGAAGCCCGGTGCGAAATAATTCAGCGCCAGCAGCGCGGGTAACAGGATCAGCAGCTTGTTGCGCACCGAACCCAGCGCGATGCGTCCGATGATCGGCAATTCCCGATCCGCAGAGAAACCATGCACATAGGCAGGCGTCACCGCGGTATCGTCGATCACGACGCCAGCCGCCTTGGCCCCCGCCTTGGCCGCCGCGGCCGCCACATCATCGACCGAAGCCGCCGCGACCTTGGCAATGGCCGCCACATCATCCAGCAGTGCCAGCAAACCGCTCATTACATTCTCCACATCGCACGCCCCGTCAGACTAGCGAAGCTGCGGCGCGGCGAAAAGGTGCCAAAGGGCAATATTTGTTAGCGAAAACACCGGAAGTTTGCGCTAACATTTTGAAAATGTGTCGTTTTCCAGCTTCCCTGACTCCCCCGCATCAGTTTATAGCCTGCCGCAGTTGCGGGGCTGGAACCACGGAGACGCGAGACATGACCATCACCATCGGCATCAATGGCTTTGGCCGCATCGGGCGCTGCACCCTGGCGCATATCGCGGAATCTGCCCGCAACGATGTGCAGGTCGTGGCGATCAACGCCACCGGCCCCATTGAAACCAATGCCCATCTGCTGAAATATGACAGCGTGCATGGCCGCTTCCCCGGCAAGGTCTCGGTCGAGGGCGATACGCTGGATCTGGGCCGCGGCCCGATCCGGGTGATGTCGACCTACAACCCTGACGAGCTGGACTGGGAAGGCATCGACGTCGTGCTGGAATGCACCGGCAAGTTCAATGACCGCGACAAGGCCGCCGTCCACCTTGGTCGTGGCGCCAAGCGCGTGCTGGTGTCGGCCCCCGCCAAGAATGCCGACAAGACCATCGTTTACGGCGTGAACCACCGTTCGCTGCTGTCGGAACATCTGGTCGTCTCCAACGGTTCCTGCACCACCAACTGCCTCGCGCCGCTGGCCAAGGTACTGAACGATGCCATCGGGATCGAAAGCGGCATCATGACCACGATCCATTCCTACACCGGCGACCAGCCGACGCTGGACCGCCGCCACAAGGATCTGTATCGCGCCCGCGCCGCCGCCATGGCGATGATCCCTACCTCCACCGGCGCCGCCAAGGCCATCGGCGAGGTGCTGCCGGAACTGAAGGGCAAGCTGGACGGTTCCGCCATCCGTGTGCCGACGCCGAACGTCTCGGCGGTCGACCTGACCTTCGTAGCAGGCAAGGATGTGACCGTCGCCGACGTGAACGAGATCGTGCGCGAAGCCGCTGCTGGCCATATGGGTGCGGTTCTGGCCTATGATCCGGAGCCCAAGGTCTCGATCGACTTCAATCACACCAGCCATTCGTCTATCTTCGCCCCTGACCAGACCAAGGTCGTCGGCGGCCGGACCGTCCGCGTTCTGGCATGGTATGACAATGAATGGGGCTTCTCCTGCCGAATGGCCGATGTGGCCGGTGCGATGGGGCGGCTCCTCCAGTAACGGAGGGGTCGTGACCGACCGCATCGCTCTTGTTCTTGGCCTGCTGATTGTGGGTCTTGTCGGCCTCGACGTTTTCCTGAACGGCGGGGCCAGTCTTATTTTTCTGGCCCGCAAGTTGCTGAGCCTGATGGATTACCTGCGCTTCTGGAAGTGACGCGGCCCCTGGGTCGCGGAGTTTTCGGTTGATCTTTCATCTGTTTTCGCCATGTTAGCGCTACCAGAGCTGGCCGATTCGTCGGCCGGGCCGTGCATGGACAAGGAGGCAGCCATGACCGTCAAAGTTGCTATCAACGGATTCGGACGTATCGGGCGCAACGTTCTGCGCGCTATCATCGAATCGGGCCGCACCGATATCGAGGTCGTGGCGATCAACGATCTGGGTCCGGTGGAAACCAACGCACACCTTCTGCGCTTCGATTCCGTCCATGGCCGCTTCCCGGTCGAGGTCACCACCGGAGACGACTGGATTGACGTCGGCCGTGGCCCGATGCGGGTGACAGCCCTGCGGAACCCGGCGGACCTGCCGTGGTCGGATGTCGATGTGGTGATGGAATGCACCGGCATCTTCACCAGCAAGGAAAAATGCCTCGCGCACCTGGAAAATGGCTCGAAACGCGTGCTGATCTCGGCCCCCGGCGAGGGTGCCGACAAAACCATCGTCTACGGGGTGAACCACGACACTCTGACGGCGGATGACCTGATCGTCTCAAACGCCTCCTGCACCACCAACTGCCTCAGCCCCGTCGCCAAGGTGCTGAACGATGCCATCGGCATCGAAAAAGGCATGATGACCACGATCCACAGCTATACCGGCGACCAGCCGACGCTGGATACGATGCACAAGGATCTGTATCGCGCCCGCGCCGCCGCCCTGTCGATGATCCCCACCTCCACTGGCGCCGCCAAGGCGGTGGGTCTGGTGCTGCCCGATCTGAAGGGAAAGCTCGACGGTTTCGCAATCCGGGTGCCGACGCCCAATGTCTCGGTCGTGGATCTGAAGTTCCTCGCGAAGCGCGACACTACGGTGGAAGAGGTGAATGCCGCGATCAAGGCGGCTGCCGATGGCCCGCTGAAGGGCATTCTGGGCTACACGCTGTTCAAGAATGTCTCGTCCGACTTCAACCATGACCCGCATTCCAGCATCTTCCACATGGACCAGACCAAGGTGATGGACGGCCGCTTCGTGTCGATCCTCAGCTGGTATGACAATGAATGGGGTTTCTCGAACCGCATGGCGGACACCGCCGTGGCCATGGGCAAGCTGATATGAGCCCCGCCAGGGATTCTTCTGAAAATCCTTGCAAATTTCCTGCAAGAGATCTGGGGCGCCTTCGGGCGCCCTTTGTCTTTTCCTCCAGCCATGCGGATGCTGCATTGCGGCATTGCCCGGGCTCACCTTGTTAGCGCTACCTTTCGAGCGCATCTAGGCAGTGTGACAGGCATCCGGCCTGACACGTTGACGCCACGAGATGTGGAAGGAAAAGATATGACGAACCTCATCGCCCGCCTGAAATCTGCCGCGGAAAAACGCGCGCGCTATATCGAAACCCGCAACGAGATCGCGCGGCTGCCGCAGGATGTGGCACTGGATCTGGGGCTGTTCCCCGGCGACGCGCATCGCATCGCGCATCAGGCGGTTTACGGCCGGGGCTGAAAAGCCCCTGCCCTTCAGCCGTATTTGCGGCGCAAGGCCGCCTGAACATCGGGCGTGACGAATTTCGACACGTCCCCGCCCAGCCGGGCGATTTCCTTCACCAGCTTTGAGGCAATGGCCTGACGCCGGGCATCGGCCATCAGGAAAACCGTCTCGATGCTGTTATCCAGCGCCCGGTTCATCCCGACCATCTGAAATTCGTATTCGAAATCGGCAACGGCACGCAGGCCGCGCACGATGACCTGCGCGCCGACATCGCGGGCGCAGTCGATCAGCAGATTCTCGAACGGATGCACCACGATCTCGCCGCCACAGGCTTTGGCGATTCCGGCGCATTCCGCCTCGACCATGGCGACCCGTTCCTCAAGCGAGAACAGCGGCCCCTTGTCACGGTTGATGGCCACGCCGATGACCAGCCGGTCCACCAGTTGCATGGCGCGCTGGATGATATCGACATGGCCGAGCGTGATCGGGTCGAACGTGCCGGGATACAGGCCGATGCGCATGGGCTCCCCCCTCATTTGCTGGCGCCACGCAACAATATTGCGCGGCGCTTTGCAAGTGCGAATTTGCCGCGATGCGGCAAGAGGCTCAGAAGCCCTTGATCATCCCTTCCAGCGCGTCCTTCTCGGCGGCCAGTTCCATCAGCCGCGATTGCACCACGTCACCGATGGAGATGAGGCCGATCATCTCGTCCCCTTCCATCACCGGCATGTGGCGGAAGCGGCCCGCACTCATCTTCTGCAACACGTCATGAGTCGTTTCATCCCGCGAACAGGTGACGAGCTTCGTGGTCATCAGCCCATCCACCGCCTCGGCCAGACAGGTCGGCCCGCGCTTGCCCAGTTCGCGCACGATATCGCGTTCCGAAACGATGCCAGCCGGGTGCTTGCCGTCGGAAGACACGATCACCGCCCCGATGCGGCGCATCGAAAGAACATGCGCAACCTCGGCGACGCTGGTGCCGGGGGCGACGGTGACAACCCCATCATCCGACTTGGTCTTGAGAATCTGCGCGACATGCATGGCAACCTCCTTGGCTCATGTACAAAGCCTTGCGCCTGCGCAATTTTATGTCAAGAGACAGCTTCCAGGCGTAATACTTCTTTACGAATGCCGTCTCCAAGGAGATCGGCAAAGCGGTTGAGTCGCTCTACACGCTGATCGTCGGCGTGGCGGATCAGCCAGAACGCACGGGTCAAACGCAGATCCGGCAGGATGCGTTCCAGTTCCGGCGCCGCGGGGCGGGCAAAGTCATGCACCACACCGATTCCGGCGCCGTGCCGCAGCCAGTTGAGTTGCACCGAAACCGAATTGGACGCCAGCGGCACCGCATCGAGACCAAGCTGGCTGAGGTAATCCAGTTCCTTGTCGAAGATCATGTCGGGGATATAGCCAACGATCCTGTGGCCGTGCAGCGAATCGGGGCCGGTGATCGGTGGATGCTTCGCAAGGTAATCGCGCGAGGCGGCAAGGCTCAGGCGATAATCGGTCAGCTTCTGCACCGTCAGTCGCCCGGTTTCAGGCCGCGACACCGCGATAGCCATGTCTGCCTCACGTTTCGACAGGTTGAAGACGCGCGGCAGAGCGACGATCTGCACCTCCAGCCCCGGATTGGCGTCGCAGATCGCGGCCAGAACCTGCGGCAGCAGATAATTGGCGCAGCCATCCGGCGCGCCGATCCGGATCTGCCCGGTCAGGCCTTGCGTCCCGCGCAACTCCTCGGTCACGCCGGTCACCGCTTGTTCGGCGCGTTCGGCATGGGCGAGGATGCGCGCGCCCTCATCCGTCAGGGCATAGCCTTGCGGGCTTTTCACGAACAGCCGCGCACCAAGCGCCTCTTCCAGCCGCGCCACACGGCGGCCGACCGTCGCCGGGTCCAGCCGCAGCGCCCGCCCGGCGCCCGACAGGCTTTCACTGCGCGCCACCGCCAGAAACAGTTTCAGATCATCCCAGTCCATCATGCGCCTTTGCAGAAATGCAAAACTGATTTGGAAACTTGCCGCTTTTGCCGTGAAATTTGCAAGCCTATTGTAGCGCCAGCAGATCGGGAGGATTCCAATGCAAGAGATCGGACACTGGATCAACGGCAAGATGGTGGCGGGCAAGTCGGGCCGCTTTGCCGATGTCTTCAACCCCGCCACCGGCGAATTGCAGGCGCGCGTCGCGCTGGCCAGCGCCGATGAGCTGGCCCATGCCATCGCCGAGGCAGAAAAGGCGCAGCCCGCATGGGCCGCCACCAACCCGCAGCGCCGCGCGCGGGTGATGATGAAATTCGGCGACCTGATCAATCAGCACATGGATGAACTGGCTGAACTGGTCGCCCGCGAACATGGCAAGACCATCCCCGACGCCAAGGGCGATGTGCAGCGCGGGCTTGAAGTGATCGAGGTCTGCATGGGCACCCCCGCCCTGCTGAAAGGCGAATATACCGACAGTGCCGGTCCGGGCATCGACCTTTATTCGATGCGGCAGCCGCTGGGCGTGGTGGCCGCCATCACCCCCTTCAACTTCCCCGCCATGATCCCGCTGTGGAAGATGGGCCCCGCCCTGTCCTGCGGCAATGCGGTGATCCTGAAGCCGTCGGAGCGCGTGCCCTCCACCTCGCTGCGCCTGGCAGAACTGGCGAAAGAGGCTGGTATCCCTGACGGCGTGCTTCAGGTGGTGAACGGTGACAAGGAAGCCGTGGACGGGCTGATCGACAACCCGACGGTGCAGGCCATCGGCTTTGTCGGATCGACCCCGATCGCGCAATATATCTATGGTCGCGCCGCCACCAACGGCAAGCGCGCCCAGTGCTTCGGCGGCGCCAAGAACCATATGCTCATCATGCCCGACGCCGATCTGGACAAGGCGGCGGATGCGCTGGTCGGCGCGGGCTTCGGCGCGGCGGGCGAACGCTGCATGGCGATCTCGGTCGCAGTGCCGGTGGGTGATGAAACCGCCGACCGGCTGATCGAAAAGCTGGTGCCGCGCATCGAAAAGCTGAAAGTCGGCCCCTATACCGCCGGCAATGACGTGGATTTCGGGCCGGTCATCACGAAACAGGCGCAAGAGCGCATCCTTGGCCTGATCGGTTCGGGCGTGGATCAGGGCGCGAAGATTGTAGTGGATGGTCGTGGCCTGAAAATCCAGGGCTACGAGAACGGCTTCTACGTCGGACCGACCCTGTTCGATAACGTGACCCGCGACATGGACATCTACAAGCAGGAGATCTTCGGCCCGGTCCTGTCCACCGTGCGCGCCAAGACCTATGAGGATGCTCTGCAACTGGTGATCGACAACGATTACGGCAATGGCACCGCGATCTTTACCGCCGATGGCGACACCGCGCGCGATTTTGCGAGCCGGGTGAATGTCGGCATGGTCGGCATCAACTTCCCGATCCCGGTGCCGCTGTCCTACTACACCTTCGGCGGCTGGAAGAAATCCGCCTTCGGCGACCTGAACCAGTATGGCCCGGATGCCTTCCGCTTCTACACCAAGACCAAGACGGTGACGGCGCGCTGGTTCTCGGGGATCAAGGAAGGCGCGGCGCTGAACTTCAAGGCGCTGGACTGAGTTCGACGTTGCGAGGGGGGCTGTCTGCCCCCCTCTGCGCCTGACGGCGCATTCACCCCCCGAGGATATTTTCGGACAGAAAATGGGGGCGGGTCGCGTGAGGCCCGGCAAGATCGACCCTTGCAAAACTCTCGCAACAATCCAGAAATAAACATGTGTTCAATTCCAGCGGAGGAGGCTCGGGATGGATTTTGCATTGTCCGAGGAACAACAGGCCATTTTCGAAATGGCACAGGCGTTCGGGCAGGAACAGATTGCCCCCTTCGCGCGGGAATGGGAGGCGGCGGGCACCATCCCGCGTGACTTGTGGACCAGGGTGGCCGAACTGGGTCTGGGCGGGCTTTACGTCAGCGAGGAGTTTGGCGGCACCGGCCTGGGCCGTCTGGATGCGACGCTGGTGTTCGAGGCGCTGGCCATGGCCTGCCCGGCGGTTTCGGCCTTCCTGTCGATCCACAACATGTGCGGCGGCATGATCGACAAATTCGGCGGTGCCGAGATGAAGGCCCGCTACCTGCCCGGCCTGTGCAGCATGGAAAAGGTGTTTTCCTACTGTCTGACCGAGCCCGGCTCAGGGTCCGATGCCGCTGCACTGCGCACAAAGGCGGTGCGTGACGATCAGGGATGGCGTCTGACCGGCACAAAGGCCTTCATCTCGGGCGGCGGCTATTCCGATGCCTATATCGTGATGGCGCGCAGTGGCGCCGAGGGGCCAAAGGGGATTTCGGCGCTGGTGATCGAAGATGGCGCGGCGGGGCTGAGCTTTGGCGGGCTGGAAGACAAGATGGGCTGGCGCGCGCAACCAACCCGTCAGGTGCAGATGGACGATTGCGCGGTGCCTGCCGCGAACCTGCTGGGCGAGGAAGGCAAAGGCTTTGCCTATGCCATGGCCGGGCTGGATGGCGGGCGGCTGAACATCGCTGCTTCCGCCTTGGGTGGCGCGCAGGCGGCCTTTGACGCGACGCTGGCCTATATGGCCGAGCGGCGGGCCTTCGGAAAGACGCTCGATCAGTTCCAGGCGCTGCAATTCCGTCTGGCCGAGCTGGAGGTGAAGCTGCAATCGGCGCGCATCTTCCTTCGGCAGGCGGCATGGAAGCTGGATACCGGCGCGCCGGATGCCACAAAGTTCTGCGCCATGGCCAAGCTTTATGTCACCGATGCGGCTTTCGATGTGGCGAACCAGTGCCTGCAACTGCATGGCGGCTATGGCTACCTCGCCGATTACGGGGTGGAAAAGATCGTGCGCGACCTGCGGGTGCATCAGATTCTGGAAGGCACCAACGAGATCATGCGTCTGATCATCTCGCGCGCGCTGGTTTCGGCATGAGCGATATTTTCCTCCACAAGGTCGGGCGTGCGGGCCGCGTGACCCTGACACGCCAGAAGGCGCTGAACGCGCTGAGCTACGAGATGTGCAAGGCGCTGGATGCGGCGCTGGTGGCCTGGGCCGATGACCCGGAAGTCGCTTTGGTCGTGATCGACGCCGAAGGCGACCGTGCCTTCTGTGCCGGGGGGGATATTGCCGAGCTTTATGCCGAAGGCACGGCGGGTAATGTCGCATATGGGCAAGAGTTCTGGCGTGACGAATACCGGATGAACGCCCGGATCGGCGCCTATCCCAAGCCGGTGGTCACGCTGGTGCAGGGCTTCTGCATGGGCGGCGGTGTGGGTGTAGCCTGCCACGCCAGCCACCGCATCGCCGGCGAAAGCGCACAGATCGCCATGCCGGAATGCGCCATCGGGTTGGTGCCGGATGTCGGTGGCTCGGCGCTGTTGCGGCACGGGCCGGGGCGGCTCGGTTGCTATCTGGGGGCCACCGGGACGCGCATGGGACCGGCGGATGCGATCTATGCCGGTTTTGCCGATCATTTCGTGCCCGAAGCGGACTGGCCCGCGCTCATCGCGGCGCTGGAACGCTCCGGCGAGATTGCCGTGCTGCCACCCTTCCTGAAAGCGCCCGAGCCGGGCACCCTGCCCGGCCAGCAAGCCGACATCGACCGGCATTTTGCCAGCGCCGATCTGGCGGTGATCGAGGCGAGCCTTGCTGCCAAGGATTGCGCCTTTGCCCGCGACACGCTGAAGGCGCTGCACCGGGGGGCGCCGCTCGCCGTGGCGACGACGCTTGCGATGCAACATCGCCTGCCCGCCGATGTGGCCCTGCCTGTGGCGCTGGAGATGGAATATCGTGTCACCCATCGCGCGCAGGAAATGACCGACTTTCTGGAAGGCATTCGCGCCATGGTGATCGACAAGGATCGCAAGCCGCGCTGGCGCCATGGCTCGGGCGCCGAGGTGACGGCGGCCGAGGTCGATGCCCTGCTGGCGCCGCTGGGCGCCGAAACCCTGACCTTTACGGAGTAACAGCATGAAGATCGGATTCATCGGCCTTGGCAACATGGGTGGCCCGATGGCCGCCAATCTGGTGAAGGCGGGCCATGCGGTCACGGGCTTCGACCTGACCGCCCCGATGCCGGACGGCGTGACCAGGGCCGCAACGGCGGCCGAGGCGGCGACAGACGCCGAAGTCGTCATCACCATGCTGCCGAATGGCGCCATCCTGCGCAGCGTGGCGGCGGAGGTGATCCCTGCGATGACGGCAGGCGCGGTGTTGTGCGATTGCTCCACCGTGGATGTCGACAGCGCGCGTGCGGTGGCGGATCAGGCGCAGGCGGCAGGGCTGGGCGCTCTGGATGCGCCGGTATCGGGCGGGGTTGGCGGCGCCACCAATGGCACGCTGACCTTCATGGCGGGCGGCGCGGATGCGGCTTTTGCCACGGTGAAGCCGCTCTTTGACATCATGGGGCAGAAGGCGGTGCATTGTGGCGCCTCAGGCGCCGGACAGGCCGCGAAGATCTGCAACAACATGATCCTCGGCGTGACCATGATCGCCACTTGCGAGGCCTTTGCACTGGCTGACAAACTGGGCCTCGACCGGCAGAAGATGTTCGACGTGGTTTCCACCTCGTCAGGCTATAGCTGGACCATGAACGCCTATTGCCCGGCGCCGGGTGTTGGCCCCGCCTCGCCTGCCGACAATGGCTACAAGCCTGGTTTTGCGGCGGAACTGATGCTGAAAGACCTGAACCTCAGCCAGCAGGCAGCGGTTTCAGCTGATGCCGATACCCCTATGGGTCAGCTTGCAGCCGAGCTTTACCGCCGCTTTGTCGAAGACGAGGCCGGGCGCGGGATGGATTTCTCGGCCATGCTGCCGCGTTTTGAAAGGCGGGGTCGCGCCTGAGGCGATTGCGCGGCGCCCGCGTCAAGGCGCCGCGTGACTTTTGCCCCGTTTCATTCCATATTATGAATATGGAAATGTTCCCGCTACGGAACGAAACGGAGGTTCCCATGCCCACCAATGTCGGCGGTATCGACCGCATCCTGCGCATCGTCATCGGGGCGGCGCTGCTGGTCTGGTTCTTCGTGGATCAGGGCAGCGGTTTCTGGCACTGGGCCAAGCTTATCGGCATCGTGCCGCTGCTGACCGGGCTTCTGTCGACCTGCCCGCTGTATTCGGTCCTTGGGGTAAATACCTGCCCGCTGAAACGCGGCTGAACCGGCAAAGAGCCGCCAAGCGAAAAAATGCTTCTGGAACCCTGAATGCAGGTCGGGGATTTCCTCCCCGACAGCGAGAGGAGGTTCCGATGCTGATGAAACAGATTTCCGTCGCGCTGGTCGCCGCAATTGCGATGGCTGGCCCTGCCCTTGCCGATGGCAAGGCCCATGGCAAGAAACACCACAAAGAGCGGCATGGTGTGATCTACACACAGTCGCACTGCCCGCCGGGCCTCGCGAAGAAATCGCCCGCCTGCGTGCCGCCCGGTCTGGCGAAGGACCGGGTGCATCGTGAGGTGGTGCGCGACGACCGGGTGGTTATCTATCGTCAGGGTGATGTGATCCGCCGCGACTACATCCTGATCGAAGATCCGCTGCGGTATGGGCTTATGGACGGCACCTATTATCGGGCCGGTGACTATGTCTACCGCGTCGACCGCAACACCCATGAAGTTCTGGCGCTGATGGGCGCGGTCAATGCAATCCTGAACTGACCGATGGGCGGCGGATCACTCCGCCGCCACCTTTTTCGGCATCAACATCGGGCCGAGGTAACGGCCTGTATGGCTTTCGGCAACCTGCGCCACCTGCTCCGGGGTTCCGGTCGCCACGATCCGCCCACCGCCATCACCGCCTTCCGGGCCGATGTCGATGAGCCAGTCGGCGGTCTTGATGACGTCGAGGTTATGTTCGATCACCACCACTGTATTGCCCTGCTCCACCAGTTCGTGCAGCACCTCCAGCAGCTTGCGCACATCCTCGAAATGAAGACCCGTCGTGGGTTCGTCGAGGATGTAGAGCGTGCGGCCCGTCGCCCGGCGGCTCAGTTCTTTTGACAGCTTCACCCGCTGGGCCTCGCCGCCGGACAGCGTCGTGGCCTGCTGCCCGACCTTGATATAGCCAAGGCCCACCTGACACAACGCCTCCATCTTGTCCCGGATGGCCGGAACTGCACTGAAGAATTCGCGCGCATCCTCACATGTCATATCAAGAACATCGGCGATGCTCTTGCCTTTAAAGCGAATCTCCAAAGTCTCGCGGTTATAGCGGTGGCCCTTGCAGGTCTCGCAGGTGACATAGACATCGGGGAGGAAGTGCATCTCGATCTTGATGACGCCATCGCCCTGACAGGCCTCGCAGCGCCCGCCCTTCACGTTGAAGCTGAATCGTCCCGGCTGATAGCCGCGCGCCTTGGATTCCGGCAGACCGGCGAACCAGTCGCGGATCGGCGTGAAGGCGCCGGTATAGGTGGCGGGGTTTGACCGCGGTGTCCGGCCAATGGGCCGCTGGTCAATGTCGATCACCTTGTCCAGATGTTCGAACCCCTTGATCGTCTCGCAGGGCGCGGGCGTCTCATGCGCACCGTTGAGCCGCGTCGCGGCGGTCTTGAACAAAGTTTCAATGGTCAGGGTCGATTTACCGCCACCAGACACGCCGGTCACGCAGACGAATTTCCCCAGCGGGAAATCCACCGTCACATCTTTGAGGTTATTGCCCGAAGCCTTTACAACGGTGAGCTTTTTGCCATTCCCGTCGCGCCGGTCCTTTGGCACCGCGATCTCGCGCTGGCCCGCCAGATACTGCCCGGTCAGGCTGGCGGGATCGGCAGCGATGGCCTCGGGTGTGCCATGCGCAACCACGCGACCGCCATGCACCCCGGCACCGGGGCCAATGTCGAACACATAATCCGCCTCGCGGATGGCATCCTCGTCATGCTCGACCACCAGAACGGTATTGCCCTGATCGCGCAGCCCTTTCAGCGTGCCCAGAAGCCGGTCGTTATCGCGCTGATGAAGCCCGATGGAGGGCTCGTCCAGCACATAAAGCACGCCGGTCAGACCCGAGCCGATCTGGCTCGCCAGCCGGATACGCTGGCTTTCACCGCCCGACAACGTGCCCGCATTGCGCGAAAGCGTCAGGTAATCCAAACCGACATTCACAAGGAAACCAAGGCGTTCCCGGATTTCCTTCAGAATGGCACGGGCGATTTCGTTATTCTGGTTGGTCAGGTGCTCCGGCACCGTGCCGATCCAGGCATGCGCCTCGCGGATCGACATTTGCACAACCTCGCCGACATGCAGACCGCCGATCTTCACCGCCAGCGCCTCGGGTTTCAGCCGGTAACCGTGGCAGGTGCCGCAGGGGCGGTTGTTCTGGTAGCGCTCCATCTCCTCGCGCGACCAGGAACTGTCGGTCTCGCGGTAGCGGCGTTCCATATTGGGGATCACCCCCTCGAAGGTGCGCGTCACCTGATAGATGCGGCCACCCTCGTCATAGCGGAACTCGATCTCCTCGCCGCCCGAGCCGTAAAGGAACACCTGACGCACCTTCTCGGGCAGGTCTTTCCACTTCTTCTTGCGGTCGAAGTTGTAATGCTTGGCAAGCGATTCAATGGTTTGCAGGAAATACGGGCTTTTGGATTTCGACCAGGGCGCAATCGCCCCCTGCGCCAGCGTCAGGTTCTGGTCGGGCACGACCAGCCGTTCGTCGAAGAACAGCTCCACCCCCAGCCCGTCACAGGCCGGGCAGGCCCCGAAGGGCGCGTTGAAGGAGAACAGCCGCGGCTCGATTTCCGGGATGGTGAAGCCCGACACCGGACAGGCGAAGTTTTCCGAGAACGTCTTGCGTTCCGGCGTGTCTGTCGCGGTTTCCAGCACGGCGATGCCATCCGCCAGATCCAGTGCGGTGCGGAAACTGTCAGCCAGCCGCGTCGCCAGATCGGGGCGCACCACGATGCGATCCACCACCACGTCGATGTCATGGCGGAACTTCTTGTCCAGCGTCGGCGGCTCATCCAGCTCGTAGAACTGCCCGTCCACCTTCACCCGCTGAAAGCCCTGCTTGCGCAGCTCCAGAAATTCCTTGCGGTATTCGCCCTTGCGGTCGCGCACGATGGGCGCCAGCAGATAGGCGCGCGTGCCCTCCTCCATCGCCAGCACGGCGTCGACCATATCCTGCACCTGCATCGCCTCGATCGGCAGGCCGGTGGCGGGGCTGTAGGGGGTGCCGACGCGGGCGAACAGCAGCCGCAGGTAATCGTAGATCTCGGTCACCGTGCCGACGGTCGAGCGCGGGTTCTTCGAGGTGGTCTTCTGTTCGATGGAAATGGCCGGCGACAGACCCGAGATATGGTCCACGTCCGGCTTGCCCATCATATCAAGGAACTGCCGCGCATAGGCCGACAGGCTTTCGACATAGCGGCGCTGGCCCTCGGCATAGATCGTGTCGAAGGCGAGGCTGGATTTGCCAGACCCCGACAGGCCGGTGATGACGACAAGCTGGTCGCGCGGGATGTCCAGATCCACGCCCTTCAGATTGTGCTCGCGCGCGCCGCGCACCTCGATGAACTTCTGTTCCGCCATGACCGACCTCACTGAGACGGCCAAGATTTAAGGCATCACCGGGGAATCGCCAACCGGAAAACGTGAACAATTGGTGAACTTTTGTGATTTTCCGCAAAAGTCACGATTTTGTGGGCAGAGGATGATTTGATCCTCTTGCAAAGCAATCACATTCATTTATTTGAATACAAATTCCTCAAGCCGGAGTCGGAGCCGCGCATGTTTTCCTTCCTCAAACCTTCTGCCCATCGTTGCAAACCCATCGCCCCCGCCGATGCCGTGGCGCGCGCTGCCAGGGGCGATCTCGTGCTGATCGACGTGCGCGACATTTCCGAGCTGAAATCCAGCGGCAAGGCCAGGGGCGCAGTGCATGTGCCGCTGATGGCGCTGCAAAGCCGTATGGCGCCGGGCGCGGCTGATCTGCCCAAGGGCGTGGCGCTGGACACCCCGATCTGCCTTTACTGCGCCTCGGGCGGCCGGTCGGGCATGGCCGCCGATACGCTTTTGGGCATGGGTTACACCGAAGTCTATAACCTCGGGGGCCTCGGTCACTGGCAGGCGGGTGGCGGCGCGATTGAACGGGTCTGACGCCCGCGCCGCCAGCCCTGCACAAGATGCAGGGCAATCCCGGTCGCAGAACACAGCGCCACGAAGGCGGGCACTGCCATGACTCCATGCGCAAGGATCAGCGCTGACAGAAGCGGCGTGCCCAGCGTGGTGCCGACATTCCCCAGTTGCGCAATGGCCGCCGCCGCCAGCGTACGGTCACCTGCACTGGCATTGAGCGCGGGCACGGCGGCAAAGCTCGCCCCCTGCACCAGCCCCAGCGCAGCCCCGATCCAGAGGCTCGCGACCAGCCGCAGCGCCTCGGACGGCCAGCCGAGCCAGAGCGCTGTGGCACCGATCACGGCCAGTGCAAAGCCCAGCATGACCACCCGCACAGCGCCAAGGCGCCCCATCAGCCAGACCCCCAGCGTCAATGACCCCGCGATGGAAACCAGAGGCAAAAGGCTTGCCATCACCGCATGCAGCCCCTCACCCGCGAGCGGCGGCAGCAGGGTCAGAAGTGCAACGTAAGTAGCTGTATAGCAGACAAAACCCGTGGCAGGCGCGGCGATGAAGGGCGAGGCATAGATCGCCAGATGCGCCCGCAGCACCCCGCCGGGAAAGCGCGGCGTGCGGGGGCGCGGCGGATCGGCGGGCAACATCCGCCAGAGCAGCGCCGCAAAAACCGCCATCCAGCCCGCATGGGCCAGCAACAGGGCGCCCGGCCCCGCCGCATCGGCGAGCGGCCGCCCCAGCAGCGCCAGCGCGGTGAAGGTGAAGGCAAAGAAGGTGGACCACAGCGCCATGGCCAGCCCCAGCCGGGCGGGCGGCGCGGTCTGCGCGATCATCACCGGGGCGGCGATGACGATGGCCAGATGGCTCAGCCCCTCCATCACGCGCAGGGCAAGCATGACGGGCAGTGGCGGGAACAGGCTTTCCACCAGCGACAGCACGGCGCCCGCCAGCAGCGCCACCACCAGCACCCGCCGATAGCCCGCCCCCTGCACCAGCAGACCCGCCGTGGTGCCGAAGATCAGGCCCGGCACGCCGACGACCGAGACGAAGAGCCCCAGCGCCAGCGGCCCGGCACCGGGATAAAGCCCGGGCGCCAGATCGAAGATCACCCCGATCTTGCCGAATTGCGCGGCGGCCCCCAGCCCCGCGCCCCAAAGCGCCAGAACCAGCCAGAAAGCGGAATGGGTTTTCATGCCTCAGGCTTAGCCCGCACCTGCGTCCGAAGCCAGAGGCGACCGACAGGAAAAAGGGGGCTTTCCGCCCCCTCTTGCCTTCGGCAATTCACCCCTGAGGATATTTGTGAACAGATGAGCCCGGCGCCGGATCAGATATGCAGGGCACGACCGTAAGCGTCCAGCACGGCCTCGTGCATCATCTCGCTGAGCGTGGGATGCGGGAAGACGGTGTTCATCAGGTCTTCCTCAGTGGTTTCGAGGCTGCGGCCGACAACATAGCCCTGAATCAGTTCGGTCACTTCAGCGCCGACCATATGGGCGCCCAGCAACTCGCCGGTTTTCGCGTCGAAGACGGTCTTGATCATGCCCTCGGCCTCGCCCAGGGCGATGGCCTTCCCGTTGCCGATAAAGGGGAAGCGTCCGACCTTCACGGTGTAGCCCGCGTCCTTCGCCTTCTGTTCGGTCAGGCCGACGCTGGCGACCTGCGGGTGGCAATAGGTGCAGCCGGCGATGGAATTGGGTTTGATCGCATGCGGATGCAGGCCCGCGATCAGTTCGGCCACCATGACACCTTCATGGCTGGCCTTATGGGCAAGCCAGGGCGCGCCCGCGATGTCGCCTATGGCATAGAGGCCCTCGACCCCGGTGCGGCAATATTCATCGGTCACCACATGGGTGCGGTCGATCTTGACGCCCAGAGCCTCAAGCCCGAGGTTTTCGACATTGCCGACGATGCCCACGGCGGAAATCACCGTATCGAACTCGGCGGTGGTGGTGCCTTTCGCATCTTCCAGATGCGCAGTGACGCCCACGCCCGGTTTGCGGTCGAGCTTCTTCACCGTGGTCTTTTCGAGGATCTTCATGCCCTGTTTCACGAAGGCTTTCTTCGCGAAGGCACTGATTTCCGCGTCTTCAACGGGAAGCACGCGGTCCATCACCTCACACACGGTCACTTCGGCGCCCAGCGTATTGAAGAAACTGGCAAATTCGATGCCGATGGCGCCTGACCCGATCACCAGCAGCTTTTTCGGCATGCGCTTGGGTTGCAGGGCGTGCTTGTAGGTCCAGACCAGATCGCCGTCCGCCTCCAGCCCCGGCAGTTCGCGGGCGCGCGCGCCGGTGGCGAGGATGATCGCGGGGGCCGTCAGCTCTTCGGTGCCCTTGTCGGTCTTGACCGAGACCTTGCCCCTGGCGGGCAGTGTGGCCGCGCCCATGAAGACGGTGATCTTGTTCTTCTTCATCAGGTGGCCGATACCACCCGAGAGTTGTTTCGCCACCCCGCGCGAGCGGGCGACAACGGCATCCAGATCGTAGCCGATACCATCTGCCTTCAGACCGAATTCCTTGGCACGCTGCATCAGGTGAAATACTTCGGCGCTGCGCAGCAGGGCCTTGGTGGGAATACAGCCCCAGTTGAGGCAGATGCCACCCAGATGTTCGCGTTCGACAATCGCGACATTCTTGCCCAGTTGCGCGGCCCGGATAGCGGCCACATACCCCCCCGGCCCGGCACCAACCACGATGACATCAAAATTTCTGGCAGCCATATTTCCCCTCCTCTGGAAAAGTAGTTTGCCATTAAACCATCACGCATCACCCAGCAATGCAGCGCAGCGCATGGGCCATTGCGCTTAGCGCATGGCTTGGCTCCGAAGATCGTTTACCATTGAAGCATATCCGCCACCTTCCATGAAGGCAGTTTCCTCGGGGCTGGATTCCCGCCCCAGCGCCGCGTTGCGGAAGGGGAAGCGGCCGAAGCGGGCGATGATCGCCTGATGGGCGCGGGCATGCAGCAGGGTTTCATCTGCCTCGGGCATCCGGTCCGCGATCAATTCGACCGCCATCGCCTGATCAGCGGGATCTTCGCTGTGTTCGAAGGGCAGATAGAAGAACTGCCGCTCCGGCGCCGGAACCTCCAGATCCCAGCCCGCCGCCACCGCCTTGCGGGCAACCGCGCGGGCCAGCGGATCGGTAGAGAAGGCCTTGCCTTCGCCCCGGAACATGTTGCGGGAAAACTGGTCGGTCAGCACCAGAAGCGCCAGCGCCCCGGCAGGCCCTTCGGCCCAGTGATCCAGCCCGCCGTCATGGGCGGCCTGCCACAGATCCAGCCAGCGGTCCCGGATATCGGCGTCCAGCGCCTCGCCCCCGGCATACCAGCCTTCGGGGCCAACCTCGCCCAGCCAGTAATCCAGAACCTGAACCGGATCGGACATTGCCGCCTCCCTTGCCTGCCTCGCGTCAAGGCAGGGTGACAGGCTTTCCGGCGGGCCGCAAGTCAGGGTTGCGGCAGCGACGGCTCGCCCGTGTCAGCCTCTTCCATCACCGCACCGACTGCAAGGGCCGAGGCCGTGGGCGCCACCGCCGCATAGGCGCCGGTCACACCAGGCGCCGCGCGGCGCGTCATCCGCCAGGCGGCATAAAGCGCAAGGCCCAGGAAGTTCAGCCCGATGAACAGGAAGAAGCCGCGCGGACCGATCCCCTCCATCAGCCAGCCGGTCAGCAACGGGCCGAAGATCGCGCCCAGCCCGTTCAGGAACAGCATCCCCGAAGAAGCCGCTGCCATGTCATCCTTGGTCAGAAAGTCGTTGGTGTAAGCGATCAACAGCGAATACAGCGGGTTGGCGATGCCACCCAGCAACATGGCCACCACGATCAGCCCGATGAAATGCACGGGAAACACCGTCGCCAGCGCCATGACGACCGAGGCCGCAGCCGCCAGCCAGAGGATCAGCCCGCGCCGGTCGCGCCGGTCCGACAGCCAGCCGATCGGATATTGCAGGATCAGCCCGCCGACATACATGGCGCCCACGAAAATCGAGATCTGCTGGACGCTGAGGCCGCTTTTCGCCCCCCAGACCGAGGCCATGCCGAACATGGCCGAGAAGATGCCTCCGGTCAGAAGCATGCCGATGCAGCCAAGGGGGGAGATGCGCCAGAGCTTCGGGAAGCTGAGCCGCTTGTTGGTCTCGAAGGTCGGGGTCTGCGTCACCGTCAGCAGGATCGGCATGAAGGCAAGGCTCACCAGCACCGAGGGGATCACGAACAGCGTAAAGCTCTCGGGGCTCGCGACATTCATCAGGATCTGGGCCGAGATGATGCCGATCATCTGCACGATCATATAGGCCGACAGCGCCTGCCCCCGCGTCTCGTTGGTGGCGGTATTGTTCAGCCAGCTTTCGGCAGTGATGTAGACGCCGCAGAAGCTGAACCCGATCAGGACGCGCAGGGCAGCCCAGACGGTCCAGTCGGGCGCGACGGGATAGACCACAAGAACGGCCGAAATCGCAGAGCCGAGCGCGGCAAAGACCCGCACATGGCCAACCCGGCGGATCATGTCCGGCACCGTCAGCGACCCGAGCAGGAAGCCCGCGAAATAGGCCGACATGACAATCGACAGCTCGAACGTGCTGAAGCCCTCGATCGTGCCGCGAATCCCCAGCAGGGTGCCCTGCATGCCATTGCCGACCATCAGCAGCATGACGCCCATCAGCAGGGGCCAGGATGAAGAGATGACATTGGGCATGGCGGACTCCGGTTCGGCAGGTTCGGCAGGCAGATCTAGCAGCGGTTCAGAAACAGCAGTGTAACACGGGCGACACGCGGGCGGATGTCCCCGTCACCCCGGCAGCAGCAGCGATGCGTCGCCGTAAGAGAAGAAGCGATATCCTTCGGAAATCGCATGATCATAGATCCGCAGGATACGGTCACGCCCCATCAGCGCCGCGACCAGCATCATCAGCGTCGACCTGGGCAGGTGAAAATTGGTCATCAACCCGTCGGCCACGCGGAAGGTGAACCCCGGATAGATGAAGATGTCGGTCTCACCCCGCCAGGGCGCAAGCGCGCCACCCTGCGCCGCGCTTTCGATCAGCCGCAGTGCGGTGGTGCCGACCGGAATGACCCGCCCGCCCGCGGCCTTGGTGGCGGCGATCTCGGCCACGGCGGCCTCGGTCACCTCGCCCCATTCGGCATGCATCCGGTGGGTGGTCACATCTTCCACCTTCACCGGCAGGAAGGTGCCCGCGCCGACATGCAGCGTCACTTCGGTGAACTCGACCCCGCGCGCCCTGAGCGCGGCCAGCAGACCCGCGTCGAAATGCAGGCTGGCGGTGGGCGCCGCCACCGCGCCGGAATGGCGGGCAAAGACCGTCTGGTAATCCTGATGATCCTGCGCATCGGGCGCGCGCTTGGCGGCAATATAAGGCGGCAGCGGCATCTGCCCGGCAGCAGCAAGCGCTGCATCGAAATCCGGCCCGGTCAGGTTGAACTCCAGCACAAGATCGGTCTCGCCCTTCCGGCTGACCTGCGCCGAAAGCTGATCTGAAAACACGATCACTTCGCCCTGGGCAAGCTTACGCAGGGGCTTGGCCAGCGCCCGCCAGCCACTCGAGGCCACAGGTTCCAGCAGGGTGATTTCCACCTTTGCCGAAACCCGGCCCTGCCCCGTATCGCGCCAGCGCGTGCCGTTCAGGCGGGCGGGAATGACCTTGGTATTGTTCAGCACCAGCCGGTCACCGGGGCGCAGCAACGTCACCAGATCGCGGACATGGAGATCGCGGATCGCATCCCCCTCGGCCAGCAGGAGCCGCGCGGCGGGGCGCGGTTTCACCGGACGGGTAGCAATCAGATGCTCGGGCAGATCGAAATCGAAATCCGCAAGTTTCATTGCGCGGGCCTCAGCTTCGGCACCGGCTGCCGGAAAATCTCGCGGAACAGGCCAGGTGTCAGGATGGACAGCGGATTGACCGAAATCTCCGGCCGGTCCGATGTGCCGCGGATCTTGTAGTTGAAACCGAACAAGCCTTCGCCCTTGCGTGTCAGAACCGAACCGATACCGTTGAGCAGATAGATGGGCGAGATCACGCCTTGCAGGTTCAGCCGCTTGTTGCGGCTGTCGAACGTGCCAGCGGCAGAGACGCCCATGGATGCACCCACAGCGGCGCCCCTGCTGACCTCGACCCCCGCCGGTGTCAAGCGGAACTGCGCCTCCGCCTCGGCAAAGACCAGCCCGGCCCCGTTCAATTGTTCGAGAATGCCAACGACCGATATGGCCGACAGCAGTTCGGCCAGAACCGGGGCATTGGTCACGCGGAAATTGCGGGCGGTCGCGATGCCGTTGTAGGTGTTGGCGCCGATGGGCACCAGTTGCAGATCCAGCGCGCCGCCCCGCGCATTGCCAAAGATCCCGGCCGAGGCGATCACCCCGCCAGCATCGTCCGAGGTGATGCGGATACCGCTGCCGCCCTTCATCGGTGCGACCGTGCCGCGCACCGCCGCCCCCCCGTTCACCCGGCCCGTGAAGGTGCCGCCAAAGCCGCCGCGCGTGGTGAACTCGCCCCGCAGGCCGGTCAGGGCTATGCCGTCGGTTACCTGCACGCTGTCCAGCGCAGCCCGCATCGGCGCACCGTCAGAGGCCCCCCCGCTGCCGCCGCGCTCCGGCAGGCGGCGCAGGTCGATGCGCCCCCCTGTGACCTCAACCCCGACCGCCCGGCCCTTGCCGCGCCCGGTCAGCGTGACCGGCGCGTCCAGCCAGTTTCCGGCCTGCACGCGGGCAAAACGGGCACGGTCCAGCCCACCCCCCGCGCGCAACGAAATATCGCCCTTCGCGGTCAGGCCCGGCGCCTGCAATGACAGCGCCTGCACTTGTGGCGGCTGCCCCAGCGTCGCCGCCACCTCAAGCCGGCCGGCCGTGGCCGGTGCCTTACGCCAGCCGATTTCGGGCAAAGCCAGACCCAGCCCGCGCAGGTCCGATGTCAGCGCCAGCCGCCCCGCGCCCCCTTTGGGCAGCTCCAGCGTGAACTTCCCGCTGCCCTGCCCCGAAACCATCCGGTCCGGCAGACCCAGCGAGAATTCGGCCACCGCGCGCGGCGACAGTTCGACCGTGCCGGTGATCGTGGATTTGCCGCCCGCCGCCGGACCAAAGGGCAGTTTGTAGGTCGCATCGAACATCACCGCACCGACCCGCCCCTTGCCGGTGATCGCCAGCCCCGATGGCCCGGCCGTCAGGTTCAGCGCGGGCGCCGTCAGCTCCTTGCCCGGCACCAGCACGGCAGAGCGCACATCGCTCAGCCTGCCCTCGACCTGATAGGAAACGTCGTCCAGCTTGATGTGCGGTACCAGCGGCAGGCGCAGCACCGCCGAAACCTCGGCCCGGCCCTCGCCCAGTTCCACGGGGCGACCCGCTTTGGTCAGAAAGCGGAACGGCTCCTGATCCAGCAGCGACAGCGCCGCGGTCAGGCTGGATTTCGTGCGCAGCTGAATCTCGGATTGCGCGGGCTTTTGCAGGATGTCCAGAACCGAAAAGATCGAGCCATCCATCGTGATCCGCCCCCCCACCGGCGGCGTCACCTGCCCGCGATCCAGCACCATCGTATAGCTGTTGCCCTCGATCGTGGCATAGCCGCTGCCCTGCCGGATCGGCGGCAGGGTCTTGAGGAAACGCACATCGCCATCGGCGAAATCATATCCCAGCGAAAAGCGCGGCTCGGCCCCCGGCTCCATCCGCAGGGCGACCTTCACATTGCGCAGCAGGCCTTCCTGCACATTCTCAACCAGCCATTCGCGGGTCTTGTGAACCGCCGACACCGGCCAGAGGGCCAGCAGCCGGTCATGCCGGATCGCATCCAGCGCCAGATCCAGCGCCAGATGCCAGCCGGAAGCATCGGCGCGGGCCGAGCCTTTCGCCTCCAGCCGCCGCCCGTCCTCCAGCAGGGTCAGCTGCCCCACATCCAGCCGGAACGGATCAAGCCGCAACCTCAGATCCAGCGCACCCTGGCTGAAGGTGACAGGCTCTACGAACAGGCCTTCTGGATCGACCTTCACCTCGGAAAAGGCAATCTGCGCCAGAAACGCCGCCGGTCGGCCGCGCGTTACCCCAGGTGCATAGACGTGGCCGCTGGCACCCAGACGCAGCGACCGGCTTTGCACCGCAATCTCGGTCAGGTCGATACGCTCCTGCGCGGGATCATAGGCCAGGGCCAGACGCGCGGAATCAAATCCCACCGGCTTGCTTTCGGGGCTGGGTTGCAGCGCGCCAGCGCCGAGCACCAGCTCCGCCTCCAGCCCGGCCACCTGCCCCTCGGCATCGACCGAGCCGTTCAGCCGCCCGGAAATCGGGGCGTCGAGCGCGGACAGGAAGCCCAGTACCGGCGCCTGCAAAGCCAGATCGCGCGCGGCCACCCCTTCGACCGTGGCGCGCAGGCGGGCGCCTGCCGTGCCCCGTTCGGTCCTGACCTGAAGCTGCGCCTGCGCCACCTGCGCGCCACCGGCAAGGGTAAAGCTCAGTTCGGCGCCCAGACCTTCGGGATCATTGGCCAGAACCGCCCGCCCGTCGCCCAATTGCCAGACCCGCCCGGCGCGGGCATCATCCAGCCGCAGCGACAGCGCCTCGACCGTCACCTCCTGCAGGGCCGCGAGCTGAGGACGCGCGAACAAGGCGTCCAGCGCCGCCATCACCTCGGCGAAACTGCCAAGTTGCGGGCCTGCCCCCGCCTCACCCAGATCCAGGTCGAACCGCCCCGTCGCATCGCGGCGCAGCCGGATCGACGCACCGGACAGCACGACAGAGGCGGGGCGCAAACGCAGGGCGGCAATGCTCAGCGGATCGAAGGCCACCCGCGCTTCGGGCAGGCGCAGCAAAGGTGCACCGCCCGAACGGGTCAACCGCAGATCTTCCAGCCGCAGGCGCGGCACCCAGTCCCGGCCCACGGCGATCTCGACACCGCCGATGGACAGGTTGTTACTGCCCATCGGCAGCGCATCGTTCAGCCGCGCCTCGGCTTCCGCCACCGCCCAGACCGGCAGGCGGATCGGCTTTCCGGTCAGCGCCAGCAGACCGAACCCCGCCAGACCCATGACCAGCGCGAGGCTCAGCAGCATCCAGAGCCCGAACCGCATGACGCGGCGCGGCGCGCGGCTGCGCGGGCGAAGCTCCGTCTCTGGTTCTGTTTCGTCGGTCATGCCTGCGTCTTTTCCGGCATTCGGGCTTTTTTCGCCGGGGTTGCCTTTAACTTTGCCCGAAGGCAACTAAAATCCCAAGCATCTTCACAGTATTGGCATGGAGCCGCCCATGACACCTACCCCCGGAACCCTCGCCCCCGATTTTACCCTGCCGCGCGATGGTGGTGGTGAGATCGCGCTTTCGGCCCTGAAGGGTCGCAAGGTGATCCTTTATTTCTATCCCAAGGACGACACGCCCGGTTGCACGACAGAGGCGCTCGACTTCACCGCGCGCGCCGCGGATTTCGATGCGGCCGGGGCCATGGTGATCGGCATTTCCAAAGACAGTGTGAAGAAGCACGACAAATTCGTCGCCAAACACGGGCTGGGCATCGCACTGGCCTCTGACGAGCAAGGCACCACCTGCGAGGATTACGGCGTCTGGGTCGAGAAAAGCATGTATGGCAAGACCTACATGGGGATCGAGCGTACCACCCTTCTGATCGACGCAGAGGGCCGCGTGGCGCAGGTCTGGCCGAAGGTGAAGGTCGCGGGCCATGCCGACGAGGTGCTGGAGGCTGCACGCGCGCTATGACCACACTTGCCGAGATGGCGGTCGAGGTGCTGGCCACCGCCGATGGCCGTGCCAAATGCGCCCTGTCGCAACGCCACGCCGAAAGCTGGTTCGCCGCCCGCGCGGCGGGTGTGCCGATCCCGGTCGGCACCGCCAGCCCGCCGTCGCACCCCGCGCGTCCCGCGCAACCCGAACTGCTGGACCCGCGCGACGTGCCGCGTCGCCGCCCGGGCAGCCCGCAGGGCCGCATCGCGCTGCTGCATGCGGTCGCGCATATCGAACTGAATGCGGTCGACCTGCATTGGGATATCATCGCGCGCTTCGGCCATATCGCCATGCCCCCCGGTTTCTATGACGACTGGGTAAAATCCGCCGCCGAGGAATCCAGACATTTCAACATGATATGCGATTGTCTTGAGGCATCGGGCAGCCATTACGGCGCGCTGCCCGCCCATGCGGGCATGTGGCGCGCGGCCTCGGACACGGCGGAAGACCTGTTCGGCCGCCTTGCCGTGGTGCCCATGGTACTGGAGGCCCGCGGCCTCGACGTCACCCCCGGCATGATCGACATTTTCCGCCGCGCCGGGGCCGATCAGGCCGTCGCCGCGCTGGAGGTGATTTACGCCGAAGAAGTGGGCCATGTCGCCTATGGCTCCAAATGGTTCAACTGGCTGTGCGGCCGGGATGGGCTGGACCCGAAAGAGGTGTACCATACCCTTGTACTGCAGTATTTCCACGGCGCGCTGAAACCTCCGTTCAATGAAGAAAAACGCGCCGAAGCCGGCCTGCCCCCCGATTTCTACTGGCCGCTGACCGGGAAGGATGAACCCGTCGACTGATCGGCGGGATATTGCCGATTTCTGCACTGCAGCAGGCGGCATTCGCCTGCATCGGTTCAAATTTGTTGCGGCAGCGGCAGGCGCGCCTTAATCACGTCGCCGGGGATCAGGTGCCAATGCGCACCGATGGCCGGGTAACCGGGGACACGACGTGACTTCCGGTTCCATTGCCGCAACAAAAATGGAAAACCGTGTGCTGACGCGTCTCGCCTACCGGATCAACGCCACGCTCGACCGCTATCTGCCCGAGCAGCGCCTGTTCCTGAAATCGGATACCGCCACCCGCTTTATCCGCCTGCGTCCCGCGACCCAGGCCATTGCCCTTGCGGGCGGCGGCCTCTTGGTGGCCTGGACCTTCATCGCAACTTCGATCCTGCTGATGGACAGCATTTCAGCCGGGTCCGACCGCGACCAGTCGCTCCGCCAGCAGGCCCTGTTCGAGGAACGGCTGACCACGCTTTCCAACGACCGCGACCGCCGCGCCGAGGAAGCGGTGAATGCGCAGGACCGCTTCAATCTGGCGCTGGCCGAGGTCAGCGACATGCAGGCCCGGCTTCTGGCTTCCGAAGACCGCCGGAAGGAACTGGAAACCGGCATCGACGTGATCCAGAACACGCTGCGCCGCACCATCAAGGAACGCGACGAGGCCCGCGCTGCCGCCGACAAGGCGCGCACGGCGCTGGCCAGCGCCGGCGGCACCCATACCGAAGCCGGTCGCGCCCGCGATGCGCTGGCCACACTCGACATCATGGCGGGCGCGCTTGGCAATACAGCCAAAGAGCGGGACGAAATGGCGCGTTTGGCCGAGGCCGCCCGTGACGAAACCGCCGCCATCACCCGCTCCAAAGAAGAGCTGGAACTGCGCAACGACGCCATTTTCGCCCGGCTGGAAGAGGCGGTGACCGTCTCGATGGGGCCGCTGGACAAGATGTTCCGCGCCGCGGGCATGTCGCCGGACGATCTGCTGAAACAGGTGAAACGCGGCTATTCCGGCCAGGGTGGCCCGCTGATGCCCTTCGTATCCACCAAGGGCACCACACTCAGCCCCGACGAACAGCGCGCCAATGCGATTCTCCAGGGGCTCGACCGGATGAACCTCTACCGGCTGGCGGCGGTGAAATCGCCCTTCGCCAATCCGATTCCCTCGGGCAACTACCGCTTCACCTCGGGCTTCGGCTATCGCCGCGATCCCAAGGGCGCAGGCACCCGCATGCATGCGGGCCTCGATTTCGCGGGCTCCTATGGCACCGCGATCCGCGCCACCGCCGATGGCGTCGTGGTCCATGCAGGCTGGAGCAACGGTTACGGCCGCATGGTCAAGATCCGTCATGACTTCGGGCTGGAAACGCTCTATGGTCATATGTCGCAAATCCGCGTCAGCGTGGGCCAAAGGGTATCGCGCGGCGACCGGATCGGTGATATGGGCAATTCAGGCCGGTCCACCGGCACACATCTTCACTACGAGGTTCATGTCGGGGGCCGCCCGGTCAATCCGATGACCTTCATCAAGGCAGCGAGCGATGTTTTCTAAAAGCAGAATCAACGAACCCGGTCCGAAACAGGTGGAAGGCGAAAAAGCCAAGCCCGCGGACCTGCCTGCCGCCAAGCCCGCGATGGATTTCTCGGCTTCGGCGGTGAAGGCCAAGCCCAATGCTTCGGTGCTGTCCTCCGATCTGACGGTGGTCGGCAATCTGCGCACCACCGGCGATATCCAGGTGGAAGGCACGGTCGAGGGCGATATCCGCGCCCATCTGCTGACCGTGGGCGAAACCGCCACCATCCGGGGCGAGATCGTGGCGGATGACATCGTGGTCAACGGCCGCGTCATCGGTCGCGTGCGCGGTCTGAAGGTGCGTCTCACCTCCACCGCACGGGTCGAGGGCGACATCATCCACAAGACCATTGCCATCGAATCGGGCGCCCATTTCGAAGGCTCAGTTCAGCGTCAGGACGACCCGCTGAATGGCGTTAAGGCCATCGCCGGCCCGAAAGAAGACTGATCGGAGCCTTTCCGATCCATCAGGGGCGCCCGACGGCGCCCCTTTTCTTTATGCCCTGCTTCTTGCCCAAATACTCAAAACACCAGCCTCACCGCCCCACGCGCCGTCAGGTCAGTGCGCACCGATACAGATGCCACGAGGCATGGCCCAGCACCGGCAAGGCCACCAGAAGGCCCAGAAAGGCCGGAATCATCGCGACGAACAGCGTGATGGCGATGAAGGCGCCCCATGCCAGCATGATCACCGGATTTTCCCGCACCAGCGCAAGGCTCGTCAGCATCGCCGTGACGAAATCCACCTCCCGCTCCAGCAGCAAGGGCAGGCTCACCACCGTCAGCGAAAACAGCAGAGTCGCAAAGACCGCGCCGATCGCTGTGCCCACCGCCAGCATCATCAGCCCCTGCCCGGTCAGGAACAGACCCAGCGAGCTGGAGACATTGGTCAGCGTCGCGGTGCCCAGGAACAACGCGAAGATCATATGCGCGAGGAAATTCCAGAACAGGAAGAACACTACGACCACCGCAGCAATCGAGGGGATCTGCCGGTCCTTCTGACGAAAGATCACCCCGGCAATGCCCCCCCAGTCCAGCGGCTCGCCTGCCTGCAGGCGGCGCGAGATTTCATAGAAACCGCAGGCGATGAAGGGTCCGAGGATCGGGAATCCGGCACTTGCGGGTAGCGTCCACCACAATTGTCCGCGCGCGGTCAGCGCCCAGGCCACCAGCCAGCCGCCCAGCACATAGACCGAGGCGAAGGCCAGCCCATAGACAGGTGCCGCGCGGAAATCGCGCCAGCCCGCGCGCAGGCTCGCGCCCAGATCAGCAAAGGTGACCTCGTTGATTTCGGGCACATGCGGTGGCCCGGTCTCGACATGCGTCATAATGTCCTCCCTCTTGGGAGAACCTTAAGCGCGCGGTGTCAGGATCGAAAAGATGTAATTGCGCGGCGAGTTTACCGCGCGCCGTTCAATCCTCAGCGGTGGCCTCGGCACGGCTCTTGCCGGCCACATCCATGGCCAGTGTCGCCTGCATGAAACGGTCCAGATCACCGTTCAGAACCCCGTCGGTATCCGAGGTTTCCACCCCGGTCCGCAGATCCTTGACCATCTGATAGGGTTGCAGGACGTAAGAGCGGATCTGGTTGCCCCAGCCCGCATCGCCCTTCGCTTCATGCGCGGCGTTGATCGCAGCGTTCCGTTTGTCCAGTTCCATCTGGTACAGCCGCGATTTCAGCGCCTTCATGGCGATGTCGCGGTTCTGGTGCTGCGATTTTTCCGAACTGGTCACCACGATGCCGGTGGCAAGGTGGGTGATCCGCACCGCCGAGTCGGTGGTGTTGACGTGCTGGCCACCCGCCCCCGACGACCGATAGGTGTCGATGCGAATTTCGTTCGGCAGCACCTCGATCTCGATATTGTCGTCCACCACCGGATAGACCCAGACCGAAGAAAACGACGTATGCCGCCGCGCAGCCGAGTCGTAGGGCGAAATCCGCACCAGCCGGTGCACGCCACTTTCCGACTTCAGCCAGCCATAGGCATTATGGCCCGAAATCTTGTAGGCGACGGATTTGATGCCCGCTTCCTCGCCTTCCGAAATCGACTGAAGCTCGACCTTGTAGCCCTTCTTTTCCGCCCAGCGGGTATACATCCGCGCCAGCATCGAGGCCCAGTCGCAGCTTTCGGTGCCGCCAGCGCCCGCGTTGATCTCAAGGAAGGTGTCGTTGCCGTCAGCCTCACCGTCCAGCAGCGCCTCAAGCTCCTTCTCGCGCGCGGTCTGCACCAGCGCCCTGATCCCGGCCTCGGCCTCGGTGACGATCTCGTTGTCGCCTTCCATCTCGCCCAGTTCGATCAGTTCCAGATTGTCACGCAGCCCGCTGTCGATCATCCGGTAGGTGCCGATGGCATCCATCAGCATCTGCCGCTCGCGCATCAGCTTCTGCGCCTTGGCCGGATCGTTCCAGAGGTTCGGGTCCTCGATCATGGCGTTGAATTCTTCCAGCCGGTGCGGCGCCGTCTCGTAATCCATCCGCTGCGCCAGCAGGGCCAGCGACTTGCGGATGGTTTCGGCTTGGGACTGGGTTTCGGCGCGCATGGCGGGTTCTCTCGTATCGGATGGACGGCTGCGGGGCCAGGAAGCCCGGCGCAGGGTAATAACGCCTCGCCCCCCGCCCGGCAAGGGCGGGGTGGAGACGGAAGTTCAGTAAAGCCCGCCGGAGGACAGGGTGCCAAAGTCGGCCTTCTTCGGAATGACCCGTGTCTTGCCGGTGGCGGTGGTGACGGTGGAGCCGCCGGTTTCCACCTCCCCCTGCGCGAACAGCGGCAGGTTCGCCCCCATCGCAAAGCCACCATCCACCATCGCGCCGATGCCGAAGATCGGGTCTTCGCCCTCGCGGAAATATTCCGACACCACATTGTCGCCGCTGGCGCTGTCCGGCAGACGGGCGCCGGTGAAGCGGTCGATCTTAACGAAATAGCCGCCGGGCGGCACGGCAAACTTGCCACCACCGTATTTCTTGATGGCGCTGCGCATGAAGCTTTCAAAGACCGGGCCGCACAGCCCGCCGCCCGAGGCGCGACCGCCCAGGGTGCGCGGATTGTCATAGCCGATATAGCAACCCGCCGCGATGTTCGAGGTATAGCCGATGAACCAAACATCCTTGGCGTCGTTCGTGGTGCCGGTTTTGCCTGCCACCGGAACCGGCAGGTTGATCCCGCGGGCCGTGCCGCGCTGCACCACGCCCTGCATCATCGAAGTCAGCTGATAGGCCGTGATCGGGTCCATCACCTGATCGCGGGTCGAGCTGATATGCGGTGCCTCACCCGCCGGCAGGGCCGGCGCGCCGCAATCCTCGCATTTGCGCGGATCGTGTTTGTAGATCGTCTTGCCATAACGGTCCTGAACGCGGTCGACCAGTGTCGGCTCCACCCTCTCGCCGCCGTTGGCGAACATGGAATAGGCGGCCACCATCTTGAACAGCGTGGTTTCCTGCGAGCCCAGTGCGTTCGACAGGAAAGGCTGCATCCGGTCATAGACGCCGAAGCGCTCGGCATAGCCCGCCACCGTCTCCATCCCGATTTCCTGCGCGATCCGCACGGTCATCAGGTTCCGCGACTGTTCGATCCCGGTGCGCAGCGGCGTCGGGCCATAGAATTTATTCGACGCGTTCTTCGGCCGCCACAAGCCCTGCGGCGTGTTCAGCTCGATCGGGGCGTCGACCACGATGGTCGCCGGGGTAAAGCCCGAATCCAGAGCTGCGGCATAGACGAAGGGCTTGAAGCTTGAGCCCGGCTGGCGCGTGGCCTGCGTGGCACGGTTGAAAACCGAGTCCTGATACGAAAAACCGCCCTGCATCGCCAGAACGCGGCCCGAGAACACATCCATCGCCATGAAAGCGCCCTGCACCTGCGGCACCTGCCGCAGCGTCCAGCGTTTGAAGCTGCCGTCGCCATCATTGGTCATGGCACGCACTAGAACCACATCGCCCACGTCCAGCAGGTCAGATGCAACCTTCGCTTTCGGCCCCAGCTTGCCGCCTTGCAGCCGCTTGCGCGCCCAGGTCACGTCTTCGGCCGGGATGAAATGGCCGTCCTCGTCTTCGTCCACGCCCTCGATGCCGATGCGGGCGGATTTCTCGCCCAGCGACAGCACGACCGCCGGATGCCAGCCCTCGATATCGCGCGGCACCTTGGCCCCGGCCAGTGCTGCGCGCCAATCGGCCTCAGAGGTCAGCTGCTCGGGCCCGATCTTCTGGCCCGTGCCACGCCATACGCCCTGCGCCCGGTCATAGCGTTCCAGACCAGTCCGCAGCGCCTTGGCCGCAACCTCCTGAAGATCGGGGTCAACCGTCGCCTTGATGGCCAGACCGCCGCCGAAGAATTCCTCATGCCCGAAGCTGCCCGAAAGCTGGCGCCGGATCTCATCGGTGAAATAGTCGCGCGGCGGCAGCGCGGTGCGGAAGGCCGGATAATCGCCGTTCTGCACCGATTTCAGCGGCATGTCCTTTTCGCGCAGATAGGTCGCTTCGTCGATATAGCCGTTCTGCCACATCTCGCGCAGCACATAGTTGCGCCGCTCGGTCACCCGCTTCTTGGCGCGGACCGGATGATATTCGCCCGGCGCTTGCGGCATCGAGGCGAGCATCGCCGCCTCATGCGGAGCCAATTCCGACAGCGACTTGTTGAAATAGGTCTGCGCCGCCGCCGCGACGCCATAAGAGTTCTGCCCGAGGAAGATCTCGTTCAGGTAAAGCTCAAGGATCTTGTCCTTCGACAGCGTCTCCTCCAGCCGGGTGGCGAGGATGATTTCCTTGATCTTGCGTTCGGCCTTGCGTTCGCCGCCCAGAAGGAAGTTCTTCATCACCTGCTGGGTGATGGTCGAGGCGCCGCGCACATTCTGGCCGCGCGATTTCACCGCCTCGATGGCAGCGGCCAGAATGCCCCGCGCATCATAGCCCTTGTGGGTATAGAAATTCTTGTCTTCAGCCGAAATGAAAGCGTATTTCACCAGATCCGGCACATCCTCGATCGGCACGAACAACCGCCGCTCTTCGGCAAATTCGTCGATCATCCGGCCCTCGCCGTCATAGATCCGGCTGATCGTGGGCGGCGTATACTGCGCGAGGCTCTCGTGGCTCGGCAGGTCGCGCGAATACATGTAGAAGACCGCACCGATGGACAGGGCCACGAACAAGAGGCCCAGCGTCACCAGTGTGAAGATCGCACCGAAAAAGGATCCGACAAATCGCAGCACGTCTTACCCCCGTCCGAGCCGTGGCCCCCATATAGGCGCTGCGCGGGTCAAGGTCAAAACCTTGCGCCGCCCGCACAGGCACAATCTCGCCGCTGGCGGGGTCACTTCTGGCTTACTGACCCGCCATGCCGGACAGAACCGCATCCTTCGCCGCCCAGTCCTTCAGCCCCGCCACGATGGCCGCCGCCATTTTGGCCCGCCACGCCGCATCCTGCAACCGCGCCAGATCGCGGGCCGAGGACAGGAACCCCAGTTCCAGCAGCGCCGAGGGGATATCGGGCGATTTCAGCACCGAGAAGCCCGCCTCCTGATGCGGATGGCGATGCATCCGCAGCCCCGCCGCCTTGATTGCTGTCACCAGCGCCGCGCTTAAGCGTTCGACCCGCGGCACCGTCTCGGTGCGCGCCATATCCATCAGCACCCCCGCCACCAGATCGTCCTGTTCGGTCAGATCGACACCCGCCAGCAGGTCAGCCCGGTCATGCCGTTCGGCCAGCGTCTGCGCCGCCCGGTCCGAGGCATCGTCGGACAAGGTGTAAACGGTGGCCCCCACCGCCTCACCCTCGGCCAGCGCATCGGCATGCAGCGACAGGAACACATGCGCCCCGGCCGCCCGCGCGATGGAAATGCGGGTTTCCAGCGGCACGAAAACATCCTCCTCCCGTGTCATCACCACGGTGAAGCCCCCCTGCCGCAACAGCGCCTCTTTTAGTTCGCGTGCAAAACCCAGCACCAGTGCGGCCTCGGTCGCGCCGTCCCGCTCGGCCCCCGGATCAATACCGCCATGGCCGGGGTCCAGCACAACGACCAGCGCCCCGCTGCCCGGTGCAGGGGGCCTGGGTACATCCGCAGGCGGCGGCAGCGCCCAGCCCGGCGGCTCCGGTGCCGCCGCCTTTTCCGCGAAGGCCGCCGCATCTGCGGGATGCAGTTCCACCTCGACCCGCGTCGCGCCTTCCGTGACCATCCCCGCTTCGGCCACCAGCATCGGCCCCGGCAGTTCCGCGACCAGCCGCGACCAGCCAGGCCGGAACACACCCGCCCGCAGGTCCGGCAGGCCGGGATGCGCGATACCGCCGATTCCCTGCCAGTCCACCTCGCGGAAATCCATCACCAGACGCGGTGGATCGGCCATGACGCGCACCCGCCATGGCACCGGCTGGCTGAGCGCCAGCGACAATCGCACCGTTCCATCCTGCGTGGCCTCGATGCGCGAGTCCTGCGGCACCAGCCGGGCCAGCGCCGAAAGCTCCTGCGCCGCCGCACCGAACCCCGCCCAGATCATCGCCAGCGCCAGAATCAGCCTGCGCATCACGCCCCCATTTACCCTGGTCCAAATATCCCCGCCGGAGGCAGCCGACGGCTCAGCCACGCCGCGCCATATACTCTTCCAGACGCCGCAGCCCCTCGGCAATATCCGCCGTCGCCCGCGCATAGGAAAACCGCAAGGTCTGTGCCCCGCGCACCGGATCGAAGTCCAGCCCCGGCGTCACCGCCACTCCGGCATGTTCCAGAAGCTCCGCCGCGAAAGCCAGTGAATTGTCAGTGAGATGGCTGACATCGGCATAGATATAAAACGCCCCGTCCGGCGGCGCGATGCGGTCAAACCCCGCACGCGGCAAATGCTCCAGCATCAGGCGCCGGTTTTCGGCATAAACCGCGCGGTTCGCCTCCAGTTCGTCGATGCAGTCAAGCGCTGCCAGCGCCGCAATCTGGCTCGCATGCGGCGGACAGATGAACATGTTCTGCGCCAGACGTTCCACCACCCTGACATGATCCTCGGGCACGACCATCCAGCCGATGCGCCAGCCCGTCATGCTGAAATATTTGGAGAACGAGTTGATGACATAGACATTATCACTGACTTCCAGCGCACTGACAGCGCGGTCGCCATAGTGCAGCCCGTGATAGATCTCGTCCGAGACAAAGCTGATTCCACGCTGATCGCAATATCCGATCAGGGACGCCAGCGCCTCATGCGACAGCATGGTGCCTGAAGGATTGCCGGGGCTAGCGACGATCATCCCCGCCATTTCTATCCCGTCCAGATCGGCAGCGACCGGCTGAAGCCGGTTCTCTGGCGCCGCAGGAATGCCCACCGGCGTCAGGCTCAGCGCACGCAGGATCTGGCGGTAGCTCGGGTATCCCGGCTCGCCCAGCCCGACGCGGTCGCTCGCATCGAACAGCGCGGTGAAAGCCAGAAGGAAAGCGGCGGAAGAACCCGCCGTCACCACCACCCGTTCAGGATTCAGATCAATGCCATACCAGCGTTTGTACAGCCCCGCGATCCCGGCCCGCAGTTCCGGCAGCCCCAGCGCCACGGTATAGCCAAGCGCCCCATCCTCCATCGCCTGCGCCAGAGCGGCACGGGCCCCGGCGGGTGCGGGCGTGCCCGGCTGTCCCACCTCCATGTGAATGATGCTGCGCCCCGCCGCCTCGGCGGCGCGCGCCTTCTCCATCACGTCCATCACAATGAAGGGATCGACCAGAGCGCGTCTTGAAACCTGCATGTAAGCCCCCGTAAACTCGGGCCGACACTGGCCCGGCGGGTCGCGCGCGTCAAGCAGGGCCGGCCCTGCGTTGTCATGCGTGCCCCGCCCATCGGAGAGACGCATGACCAAGACCTTCCTCGCCTCCACCGCGCTTGCGCTGACGCTGGGGCTTCCCGCCGCCGCGCTGGATCTTGGCGCGATGACCGACGCCGAGCGCGCCGCCTTCGGGGAGGCCGTGCGCGCCTATCTGATCGAGAATCCCGAAGTCATCATGGAGGCCGTCTCGGTGCTGGAACAGCGCCAGCAGCAGCAGGCCGAAGCCGATGATCTGAAACTTCTGGCAGACAATTCGGACGCCCTGTTCAACGACCAGAACTCCTGGCTGGGCGGCAACCCCGAGGGTGATATCACCGTCGTCGAATTCCTCGATTACCGCTGCGGTTATTGCCGCAAGGCCTGGGAAGAAGTCGAGGAACTTGTGAAAACGGATGGCAACATACGCTTCGTCATAAAGGAATTCCCGATTCTGGGCGAGCAGTCGACGATCTCGTCGAAATTCGCCATCGCCACCCGGATCGTGGCGGGCGATGATGCCTACAAGAAGGTCCATGACGCGCTCATCACGCTGCGCGGCGACGCAACGCCTGAAAGCCTGACTGCACTCGCGGGCGATCTGGGCCTCGACGGCGCGGCCATCGTGGCGAAGATGGAAAGCCCCGAGGTCAAGGCGATCATCGACGCCAACCACGCGCTTGGCACGAAAATGCAGATCAACGGCACGCCCAGCTTCGTGATCGACCAGACCATGGTGCGCGGCTACGTCCCGCTGGACGGCATGCGCCAGATCGTCGAGGGGCAACGTCAGGACGGGTGAGTTCCGGCTGCCTTGCGCAAGACAAGGAAAGGCCGCTGTCCGCAGCGGCCTTTTGCATATGTCCCGCAATGGTCAGCAAACCCGCTCTCGACCGGCAGCGACGCGGTTGCGGGGAGCCCCTACTCCGCCGCCTCTGCCTTCGCCGCCTCGATCTGCGCGGCGCGGTCTTCGACCAGGCCGACGATATGGTCGATCATCTGGTCATTGGTCATCTTGTGGCTTTGTTTGCCCGCCAGATAGACCATGCCCGCGCCTGCCCCGCCGCCGGTAAAACCGATGTCGGTCATCAAGGCCTCGCCGGGGCCGTTCACCACGCAGCCGATGATCGACAGGCTCATGCTGGTGGTCACATGGGCCAGCCGGTCCTCCAGCGCCGCCACGGTCTTGATCACGTCGAACCCCTGCCGCGCGCAGGAAGGGCAGGAGATGATGGTGACGCCGCGATGGCGCAGGCCCAGCGATTTCAGGATCTCGAACCCGACTTTCACCTCTTCGACCGGATCCGCCGACAGGCTGACGCGGATCGTGTCGCCAATGCCCATCCACAACAGGTTGCCCAGTCCGATGGCCGATTTCACCGTGCCGGACATGAGCCCCCCGGCCTCGGTGATGCCCAGATGGATCGGCGCATCGGTGGCCTCGGACAGTTGCTGATAGGCGGCGGCGGCCAGGAAGACATCGGACGCTTTCACCGAAATCTTGAATTCGTGGAAATCGTTGTCCTGCAACAGTTTGATATGGTCCAGCCCGCTTTCCACCATCGCCTCGGGGCAAGGCTCGCCGTATTTGTCCAGCAGATGCTTTTCCAGAGACCCGGCGTTCACCCCGATGCGGATGGAACAGCCGTGATCCTTGGCTGCGCGCACCACCTCGGCCACGCGCTTCGCATCGCCGATATTACCGGGATTGATGCGCAGGCAGGCAGCGCCCGCCTCGGCGGCCTCAATGGCGCGCTTGTAGTGGAAATGGATGTCCGCCACGATCGGCACCGGGCTTTCGGCCACGATCTCGCGCAGGGCGCGGGTGCTGTCCTCGTCGGGTGTCGAAATCCGCACGATATCGGCCCCGGCCACGGCGCAGCGCTGCACCTGCTCGATCGTCGCCTTCACATCCGAAGTGATGGTGTTGGTCATGGTCTGCACCGAGATCGGCGCATCGCCCCCCACCAGCACTTTGCCCACGCGGATCTGCCGCGACTTGCGCCGGTCGATGTTGCGCCAGGGACGGACGGGATTGTGCGACATGATCACGCCTTTCGGTGGTTTGAGGGCAGGCATAAAGGCAAGACGGCTCCGGGGCAATGCCGCCGGAGCCGTCTCTGGATCACGTCTTGCCGAGGCTTATTCCTGCGGGGCGTCGATCTGCGTAGCCTGCGCCACATTGACGATGCGGGCCAGATCGGCGTCATCCGAAAGATCGGCCTCGGCATATTTCTGCGTCAGCGCCTCTTCCGAAAGCGCGATGTTCTTCACGACCTGCGGGCCGGGCGCGGCGGGACCAAAGGCCTTGCCACCCATGACGAAATAGACCGAGCCGGAATTGCCCGAACGCAGCACCGGTGCCGTATCAAGCTGCGGCACCTTGTAGCGTTCGCCCGCGTTCAGGATCTTTTCAAACAAAGTGGAACCATCGGCCGAGGAAACCCGGACCCAGGAAGGCCGGACCGCGAGGATCTCGACCCCGGGTTCTGCCTGCGCCACCACCTGAACCTGGTCCTGCGCCGGATCAGCCGGAGTCGCCACGGCAGCAACGCCCCCCGCCTGCGGCAGGCTGGCAGCGGCCAGCGTCCCGGTCTGACGCGGATCAATCGAGGCGATGGGGCCGTCACGCGATACCAGCACCGGCACATCCAGCGCCTGCGGACGATAAAGGCGGTTCATCAGGTCCGGCGAAGCGCCTGCCACCTGCTGCGCGGCCGGGTCTTCGGTCACCCCGGTTTGTGCCTGCACCGTCGCGCGACCGGCGGAAACACCATCCAGCTGCTCCAGCGGGTCGATGTCAGCCACCACGACCGGCGCCTGATCCACCGGCGCCAGTTGCACGCGCTGCACCTCTTGCAGCACGGACCAGCCGCCATATCCCAGCGCGCCGATCAGGGCCGCCAGCACAAGGACCGAGCCGATGGCACCGGGTTCCACCCGGTGAATCCAGCTTTCGCTGCGCGGCACGAACAGCGCATTGGGGTTGCCCAGCGGATCGCGAGTTTCAGATTGCGTGGCTACGCGCGAACGGGCCGCCGTGATCGTCGCAGGCGCGGCAGCGGCAGACATGCCATGCGCCACCTCAAAATTCGCCTCGGCACAGAAGCGCTTGAAGGCCCAGTCCGGGTCCATGCCCAGATACCGGGCGTAGGAGCGCACATAGCCCGCAACGAAGCCCTGCGTCTCGAAGGCCGAGACATCGCAATTCTCGATGGCGGCGATGTAGGTCGCCTTGATCTTCAGCTCGCGCTGCACATCCAGAAGGGATTTGCCCAGCGTGGCGCGCTCTCCGCGCATCACATCGCCGAGCCGCAGTTCGAAGTCGTCAAAGCCCTTTGGCTTGTCGGCTTCCGCCGTCGAAGGTTGGTTCCTCCGCCAGATCATACGTCGCCTGCCCCGTTTCTGTCCCGCCTGTGCCCTGAGTCGCCCGCGGGGCGACTCGGTGCCAATCTCATTGCTCCAACCCTAGCACAGCACAAGCGGCATTTGCAGCCGCAGAACTGATTCAGGCAGAAACCTCGGCACGATTTAGCGCACAGTGCTGCCAGAGGCGGTCCATCGCCTTCACAACCGCGTCAATCTGGCTTGACTCATGCACCGGAGAGGGCGTGAAGCGCAGCCGCTCGGTGCCGCGCGGAACGGTGGGGAAGTTGATCGGCTGCACATAAATGCCGAACTGATCCAGCAGCATGTCGGACAGCATCTTGCAATGTATCGGGTCGCCGACGTGCACAGGCACAATATGAGTGCCATGATCAATGATCGGCAGGCCCAGCCCCTTCAGCCGCATCTTCAGGATCTGCGCATGCAATTGCTGCTTGTCGCGCAGTGCCTGCCCCTCAGCGGTCTTCAAAAAGGCGATGGAGGCCGCAGCACCCGCCGCCACGACCGGAGGCAGCGACGTGGTGAAGATGAAGCCCGGCGCATACGACCGGATCGCATCCACCATCTTCGCACTTGCAGCAATGTAACCGCCAAAAACACCGAAAGCCTTACCCAGCGTGGCGTTGATAATGTCCACCCGCGCCATCTGACCATCGCGTTCCGCCACACCGGCGCCGCGCGGGCCATACATGCCCACGGCATGAACCTCGTCCAGATAGGTCAGCGCGCCGACCTCTTCGGCCAGATCACAGATTTCACGGATCGGGCCAAAATCGCCATCCATCGAATAGATCGATTCGAAAGCGATCAGCTTGGGCGCGGCCGGATCATCTGCCGCGATCAGTTCGCGCAGATGGGCGACATCGTTGTGCCGGAAGATGCGCTTGGCGCCGCCATTGCGGCGCACGCCCTCGATCATCGAGGCATGGTTCAGCGCATCGGAATAGATGATCAGCCCCGGAAACAGCTTGGGCAGCGTCGAAAGCGTCGCGTCATTTGCGACATAAGCACTGGAAAACACCAGCGCCGCCTCCTTGGCGTGCAGATCGGCGATCTCGGCCTCCAGACGCCGGTGATACAGCGTGGTGCCCGAGATATTGCGCGTCCCGCCCGAGCCTGCGCCGGTGGCATCCAGCGCCTCGTGCATCGCGGACAGAACCGCCGGATGCTGGCCCATGCCCAGATAGTCATTACCGCACCAGACGGTGATATCCTTCTCCGTCCCGTCGGGCTTGCGCCAGACCGCATGGGGGAACTGGCCCTTGCGGCGCTCGATGTCGATGAAGGTGCGATAGCGCCCTTCGTCATGCAGGCGCTGGATCGCGCTGTCGAGTGCCTTGTCGTAGTCCATGTCCCGTCTCCTGGCTGCGGCTGGTCTGCCGTGCTGGGCCCTTTCTGAGCGGCCTTTGTGCGCGCCGCCTTGATATTGGTCAAATCCTGTATCGCAAAGGGGACATTTTGTCCCCCCTTTGCCCAGCCCGACCTTTCGGTCAGTCCTGCACCGCCACGATACAATCCTTCGTACCGGCCTTTTCATTGCAGGTCTGCACCGCAAGGTCACCCGCAGCCTCGCCCTTCGTCAATGCGAAACTGCCGGTCGAGGGCGAAATTGCCAGCGCACCGGGCGCCTTGTACTCCTTGCGCAGTGCCGCAGTGGCATCCTGCGACAGCGTCAGATCGGCGGGTTTCCAGCCCTTCGGCAGCAGATGCGCCACCACCACACAGGCCGCCTTACCCTTACGCTTTGCGTCGCAGCCCTGCCGGGCAGCGGTTTCGGCGGCCCCGATCGTGTGATGATTCACGGCGGCCACTGTGGCCTCGACCATCAGCCCCTCGTCGGGGGAAATTGCGATCGCGCCATACCAGGGCTGGCCGGTGCCGACCATGGTCAGCGCGGTCACATCCGCCTCCGGCAGGCCCGCACCGTCCAGCATCTGCACCACGGCGCCCTCGCCGCGATACATCAGCTTCGCCGCCGCCTTGCCGGTCATCGGCTCTGCCACCACGGGGGCCGCCAGCAGCGACAGGCACAAAACTGAAACCGGAACCTTCATCATCACACTCCCGTCAGATAGGAACGGCCCCTGAATACCCGGGCGCGGCGGCTCTGGACAGTGCAAAGCCACCTGCTAGGCTTCGCGCCAAAGTCACGAAAAGGAGATCCCCATGTCGCTCGATGCCGTGCTGAAGCGGATTGATGACGAGATTCCGGCCGCGCTCGACCGCCTGTTCGATCTGCTGCGCATCCCCTCGATCTCGACCGATCCGGCCTTCAGGGCCGATTGCGCCCGCGCCGCCGACTGGCTGGTGGACGACCTGCGCAGCCTCGGTTTCGCCGCAGCCGCCCATGCGACACCCGGTCATCCGATGGTGGTGGCGCAGGGCGGCGAAGGTGGCCCGCATCTGCTGTTTTACGGGCATTATGACGTGCAGCCCGTCGATCCGCTGAGCCTGTGGGACCGCGATCCCTTCGACCCCGAGCTTCAGGACGGCGCGCGCGGCAAGGTGATCCGGGCGCGTGGCGCCTCGGATGACAAGGGGCAGCTGATGACCTTCCTTGAGGCGCTGCGGGCCTGGAAGGCTGTGCATGGCACCCTGCCCTGTCGCCTGACGATCTTTCTGGAAGGCGAAGAGGAATCGGGTTCCCCCTCGCTCATCCCCTTCATGCGCGAACATGCCGATGCGCTGCGCTCGGACCTTGCGCTGATCTGCGATACCGGGCTGTTCCAGGATACCGCCCCCGCCATCGTCACCATGCTGCGCGGCCTTCTGGGCGAGGAGATCGTGATCCGCGCTGCCAGCAAGGATCTGCATTCCGGCATGTTCGGCGGGCTGGCGCGCAACCCGATCCATGTGCTGTCGAAGATCCTTGCCGACATGCACGACGAGACCGGCCGCATCACCATCCCCGGCTTCTACGATGGCGTCAGCGAATTGCCCGAGGCGATCCGCGCGCAATGGCAGAACCTTGCCTTCGACCATGCGAAATTCCTCGGCGATGTCGGCCTGTCAATCCCGGCGGGCGAGGAGGACCGCACGCCGCTGGAAATGATCTGGTCGCGCCCGACGGCCGAGGTGAACGGCGTGACCGGCGGCTATACCGGCGACGGATTCAAGACCGTGCTGCCCGGCGAAGCGCGCGCCAAGGTCAGCTTCCGTCTGGTGGGGCAACAAGACCCGCAGGCGATCCGCGAAGCCTTCCGCGACTGGGTGCGTGCCCGCGTGCCTGCCGATTGCGAGGTGACGTTTGAAGGCCACGGCGCCTCGCCCGCCGGCACCATGGGCATCGACCACCCCGCCTTCGAGGCCGCGCGCGCCGCGCTGGCCGCCGAATGGGGGCGCCCGGCGTCTTACGTCGGCTGCGGCGGCTCCATCCCGATCGCCGGTTATTTCAAGACCGAACTGGGCATGGATGCCATGTTGCTGGGCTTCGGCCGCGACGATGACCAGATCCACAGCCCGAACGAGAAATACGATCTGGAATGCTTCCACAAGGGCATCCGCAGCTGGGCGCGCCTGCTGGCACGTCTGGCGTGATGCCGCCGCCGGGGCCTCACCGCCGCCCCGGCCGCCCCAACAGAACGGACATTCACATGACCCTGACGATCCGCGACATCGCGCCCGCCGACCGCGCGGGATGGGAGACCCTCTGGTCTGCCTATCTCGCTTTCTACAAGGTCGATCTTTCCCCCGACATCACCGCCCATACCTGGACCCGGATGATGGACCCCGCCAGCCCGCTCAAGGGTCGTCTGGCGGTCGAGGGCAATCAGCCGCTCGGCTTTGCGCTGCACCATCATCACTGCTCAACCTGGGTGATGGGCGAAGATTGCTATCTGGAAGACCTGTTCGTCGCCCCAGAGGCGCGCGGCAAGGGGGTCGGCCGCGCCCTGATCGACGATCTGCGCGATCTGGCCAAGGCGCGCGGCTGGCACCGGCTTTACTGGCACACCGATGAAGGCAATGCCCGCGCCCGCGCGCTGTACGACAGCTACGCACCCTATGACGGCCATGTCCGCTACCGGCTGAAGCTGTAAGCCCGTGCACGATCTGCTCGCCTCGCTGCCCGCCGACCAGCCGGTGCTGATCGCCGGGCCGACCGCCAGCGGCAAATCCGCGCTGGCGCTGGAAGTCGCGCGGGTGCAGGGCGGCGTGGTGGTGAATGCCGATGCGCTTCAGGTCTATGAGTGCTGGCGGTTGCTGACAGCCCGCCCCTCGCCTGAGGAAGAAGCGCAGGCGCCACATGCGCTTTACGGCCATATCGGGCGCGACACGCCCTATTCCGTCGGTCACTGGCTGCGCGAGGTGACAGCAGTGCTGCACAGCGGCCAGCGCCCCATCATCGTTGGCGGCACCGGGCTTTATTTCATGGCACTGACCGAGGGGCTGGCGGAAATCCCGCCGATCCCGCCCGAGGTGCGGGCCGAAGCAGATGCCCTGCGCACCACCGATCCCGCCACTATGATCGCAACACTGGACCCCGCGACCGTGGCAAAAACCGATCTGAACAACCTCGCCCGCGTCCAGCGCGCGTGGGAGGTGCTACGCACCACAGGGCGGGGGCTTGCCGACTGGCAGCGCGACACGCCGCCGCCGCTTTTGCCCCGCACCGCCTGTGCCGCCTTTGTATTTCGCCCCGACCCCGACTGGCTGAACGCCCGCATCGACCTGCGCTTTGACCGGATGATGGCCGCTGGCGCGCTGGAGGAAGCCCGCGCCGAACTGCCGTTCTGGGACCCCGCGCGCCCTTCGGCCCGCGCCATCGGCGCCCCAGAGCTTGTGGCTCATCTGCGGGGGGAAATGCCGCTGGAACAGGCGGTTGCGGAAGCGAAGCTGGCTTCGCGCCAATATGCCAAGCGTCAGCGCACATGGTTCCGCGCCCGGATGTCGGACTGGACGACGATCCGTCTGCCCTGACACGTTAAGAACGTCGCTTATCCACAGGGCATTGCTGACTTTTCGTCACATATAACCGGCCAGCGGCGCAAATCGGCCGCTGCTGCCATCTTTTTGCTTGGGTCTTGCGGCACAGACTGCTTATCTGGGCCGGTCATCGAGTGTTCCGTTGCCCGTGCCTGCCACCCGAACCCGAAAGACCCTGCGGAATGGACGATCTGAGCGCGCTGAAATCCCTTCGCCTTGTGGCGATTCCCCGTCTGGCCGCCGGTGGCCGCTGGCGGGTCGAGGCGATGCGCGCCTATTCCGAATCCTGCCTTCTGTGGTTCACCAAGGGCCAGGGGCGCATCACCATTGCCGGTGTGACACGCGGTTATACCGCTCATAACGCCATCTTCATTCCGCCCGGCGTCATGCATGGATTCGAGGTCGGACCGCAGGTTTTTGGCACCGCTGTGTTTTTCGGGCGCGATTGCCCAGTGCCCCTGCCGAAAGACCCACAGCACCTGCGTATCCGCGAAACCTTTGCCGCGCAGGAACTGAACGTTACGCTGGATGCGATCCTGCGCGAAATGGATGCCGACACCCCCGCCCATGACCGGGCGACACTGGCGCATCTGGGGCTTCTGGGGGTCTGGCTGGAACGCCAGATCGCCCGCGCAGCGCCGGAACAACAGAAACCCGATGCCGCAAAGCGGCTCGTTGCACGCTACACTGCGCTGCTGGAACGCGAGTTCCGCTCTGGCATGGGCGTTGCTGATTTCGCGGCAAAGCTGGGCGTGACGCCGACGCATCTGACGCGCTGCTGCAAGCTGGCCTGCGGCCGTCCGGCATCGGCCCTGCTGCACGACCGGCTGATCTTCGAGGCCCGGCGCCTGTTGTCGGAAACCGACCTGCCGGTGAACCTGATCGCGGGCAGCCTCGGCTTCACCTCGGCCGCCTATTTCACCCGCGCCTTCCAGCACCAGACCGGCAAATCCCCCACCGCCTTCCGCCGCGCGGGCTGACCCTTTCCCCGGCTGGTCACAGGGCGATTCCGTTTTAACGGAATCGTCTTGTAATTTTAAATCGCTTTTTACGCCTATTTTCCGGGATTCCGTCCATTTCCGGTAGAATTATGTCGCAAAATTGCTTTGGCTTGCCGAAAGCGGGCGTTGACGTCCGGTCCAAAAAGGGCACGATAGTCCTTGTGAAACTCCGATGTGGCCGACCGTGGCACCCGAGGGTGCGACCGGCCACATGGCTATCGCCGCATAAAGACAACCAAAATACCTGTCAGGGAGTAGAGAATGATCCATACCAAACCTATCGCCGTTCACCCCGCCGCCCCGGCCTATGCCGAGGAAGTGCGCGCGGGCAGCCTGAGCCGGCGCGAATTCCTGACCCGCACCACCGCACTGGGGGTATCCGCGACTGCGGCCTATGGTCTGCTGGGTCTGGCGGCGCCGACCCCGGCGCTGGCGCAGGAAACCCCGGTCATGGGCGGCACGCTGCGCATGAACATGGAAACCCGCGCGATGAAAGACCCGCGCACCTGGGACTGGTCGGAGCTGGCGAATTTCGGGCGCGGCTGGCTGGAATATCTGGTGCAGTACAACAGCGACGGCACCTTCGAGGGGCGCCTGCTGGAAAGCTGGACCGCCAATGACGACGCCACCGAATACACGCTGAACGTTCGCAAGGGCGTGACCTGGAATAACGGTGACGAATTCACCGCCGAGGATGTGGTTCACAATATTGACCGCTGGTGCGATGCCGGTGTCGAGGGCAATTCGATGGCCGCGCGCATGGGCGGGCTCGTCGACGAGGCCACCAAGAAGATGCGCGATGGCGCGGTGACGGCGGTCGACAGCCACACCGTCAAACTGATGCTGCCCGCACCCGACATCTCGATCATCGCGGGCTTCGCCGATTATCCGGCGGCCGTGGTTCACAAATCCTATGACAACGGCGACCCGACCGCGAACCCGATCGGCACCGGCCCCTACAAGCCCGAGGCCAACGAGGTCGGCGTCAAGCAGATCCTCGTGAAGAACACCGATCACAAATGGTGGGGCGAAGGTGCTTATCTGGACCGGATCGAGTATATCGACTACGGCACCGATCCGGCTGCCGTCGTGGCCGCCGCAGAGGCGGGCGAGATCGACGCGACTTACCGGACCGAGGGCGATTTCGTCGCCGTCTTCGACGGTCTGGGCTGGGAGAAATCCGAGGCGCTGACCGCCGGTACGCTGGCCGTGCGCTTCCACCACGCCGCCGCGCCCTATGACAATGTCGAAGTGCGCAAGGCGCTGCAACTCGCCGTCGACAACAATGTGGTGCTGGAGCTTGGCTATGCCGGTCTGGGTCAGGTGGCGGAAAACCACCACGTCTGCCCGATCCACCCGGAATACGCCCAGCTGCCGCCGCTGACCGTCGACCCGGCCAAGGCGAAGGAGAACCTCGCCGCCGCAGGCCATGCCGATACGGAATTCGAGCTCATCTCGCTGGATGACAACTGGCAGTCGGCCTCCTGCGACGCCGTGGCCGCGCAGCTGCGCGATGCCGGGATCAACGTCAAGCGGACGATCCTGCCCGGCTCGACCTTCTGGAACGACTGGCTGAAGTATCCGTTCTCGGCAACCGAATGGAACATGCGTCCGCTCGGCGTGCAGATCCTGCAACTCGCCTACAAGACGGGCGTGGCCTGGAACGAGACTGCCTTCTCCAACGCCGAATTCGACGAAAAGCTGAGCGAGGCGCTGGCGATCGCCGATGCCGACAAGCGGCGTGAGGTGATGAAGCGGCTGGAAGAGATCATGCAGGAACAGGGTGTGCTGATCCAGCCCTACTGGCGCTCGCTGTTCCGTCACATGACCGACAAGGTGCGCGGCTGCGAGATGCATCCGACCTTCGAGCATCATCACTACAAATGGTGGCTTGCGGCCTGATCGCCGGACCGGGGCGCGCCGCAATGGCGCGCCCTTCTTTCCTCATACGGGCCACCCGCCCGCGCCCTGAAGCCTGCCGCCCGGAAAGGCCCGTGCCGCCATGGCCAAATTCCTGTTTCGACGCCTGTTCACGATGATCGCCACGGCTCTGTGCCTGACCTTCATCGTGTTCTACCTGACCAACCTGCCCCCAAACCTTGAGAAGATCGCCAAATCCGAGGCCGGATCGCGGATCTCCGATGCCGAGGTGGAAAGCTGGCTGCAAAAGAACGGCTATGCGCAGCCGCTTCTGGGCCGCTACGGTGAATGGCTGGGCGTGCTGCCCGGCTGGACCGCCACCGCCGCCGATGGCAAGGTCACTGGCCGCTGCATCGCCAGAGGGGCGGACCCGGCCGCCGCGCCACGGTTCTGCGGCGTGCTGCAAGGCAACTGGGGCTGGTCCAACGTCTTCAAGGAGCCGGTATCGCAGATCATCGCCACCCGCCTGTCGCTGACCGGCTGGCTGATGCTGTCGGTCATGGCGCTGATGGTGCCGGTCGCGCTGCTGATCGGGGTGCTGGCGGGGATGCGCGAGGGATCGAAGCTTGACCGCACGCTGTCCACCTTCTCCATCGCCACCACGGCGACGCCGGAATATGTGTCTGGCGTTCTGTTCATCACCATCTTCGCGTCTTCGATGACCGGGCTGAAATGGTTCAAGGGTTCGGCCACCTCGGCCATGGATGACATCACCTTTGAAAACTTCTTTCTGCCGGTGCTGACCATCGCGCTTTATGGCATCGGCTATATCGCCCGCATGACCCGCGCCAGCATGACCGAGGTGATGACCGCGCAATATATCCGCACCGCGTTGCTGAAGGGGGTGAGCTTCCGTCAGGTGGTGATGCGCCACGCGCTGCGCAATGCGCTGATCGCGCCCTTCACCGTCATCATGTTGCAATTCCCCTGGCTCCTGAACGGTGTGGTGATCGTGGAAACCCTGTTCAACTACAAGGGTTTCGGCTGGACGCTGGTGCAGGCCGCCGGCAACAACGACATCGACCTGCTGCTGGGCTGTTCTGTGGTCGCCGTCGCCGTCGTGCTGATCACCCAGCTTATTTCCGATGTCGGCTATGCCTGGCTCAACCCCCGCATCCGGCTGTCGTGAGGAGCTGATCTGATGGACGCACTCGGCTTCACCCAGATCCTCGTGACGATGATCGGCCGCTTCTGGCCGGTCTGGATCGCGCTGGCCCTGACCTTCGCCCTTTCGATCAGCTTCAAGCGGCGGCTTGGCCTTTACGGCCGCCTGTTCGACAGCCCCATCGGCATGACCGGCTTCGCGCTGGTGATGTTCTGGGTCTTCACCGCTCTGTTCGCCAATATCGTCGCCACCCATGATCCGCTGGCGCAGATTTCCGGCATGAAGAACGCCCTGCCAGGCAGCCCGCTGAAAAGCCCGGTCGAGGGCATCTATGCCCATTATCTGCTGGGCGGTGACAACCTCGCGCGCGATGTGTTTTCACGCATGGTGGTCGGTGCGCGCTCGGTGCTGACCATCGCGCCCGCAGCCACCGCCTTTGCCTTCATGGCGGGGATCACGCTGGGCCTGCCTGCTGGATATTTCGGCGGGCGGCTCGATACCGGGCTCAGCTTCGTGGCGAACCTCGTGCTGGCCTTCCCGGTGATCCTGATGTTCTACCTGCTGGTCACCCCGGAAATCCGCGAGACCGGGCCGCTGCTGCTGGGCTGGCGCGCCTCGATCCCCAATGTGATGGCGGCAATCCTGTTCGCCTTCCCGATCCTGTTCCTCTGCATCCTGTGGAACGCGCGTTTCTTCACCACCCCCGCGCGGCGCAACCTCTATGTCGGCATCACGCTGGTGCTGGGTCTGTGGATCTATGCGGGCCTTGCCTTCCGGGCCGACCCGTTCGGTCTCTGGATCATGGAGCCGAACCTGCTGAACGTCTTCGTCTCGGTCGTGTTCGTGAACGCCCCCACCGTGTTCCGCATCGTGCGCGGCATCACCATGGACCTGAAATCCCGCGATTACGTCGCCGCAGCCCAGACCCGCGGCGAAGGCCCGTGGTATATCATGCTGTGGGAAGTGCTGCCCAATGCGCGCGGGCCGCTGATCGTCGATTTCTGCCTGCGGATCGGCTATACCACGATCCTGCTCGGCACACTGGGCTTTTTCGGCCTTGGCGTCAGCCCCGAAAGCCCGGACTGGGGGTCCACCATCAATGCGGGGCGGAAGCTTCTGTCGATCTTCCCGGTCCCCGCGCTGGTCCCTGCCATCGCCCTGATGAGCCTTGTGCTGGGCCTGAACCTGCTGGCTGACGGCCTGCGCGAAGAAAGCCTGAAGGATTGATGCGATGACACGTTCAGACTGGACCCCGGATCAACCCATCCTTGAAATCGAGAACCTCTCGATCTCCTTCTTCACGCGGCTGCGCGAAATCCCGGCGGTGATGGATTTCTCCTGCACCGTCCTGCCGGGCGAGGCGATGGGGCTGGTCGGCGAAAGCGGTTGCGGCAAGTCGACCGTGGCGCTCGCCGTCATGCGGTATCTGGGCAAGAACGGTCGCATCACCGGCGGCTCGATCCGCTTCAAGGGCCGCGACCTGACGCAGATGTCGGATGACGAGCTGCGCCGGATCCGTGGCTCGGAAATCGCGATGATCTATCAGGAACCGATGGCCTCGCTGAACCCCGCCATGCGGATCGGCGCACAACTGGCCGAGGTGCCGATGATCCATCGCGGCATGGCAAAGGCCGAGGCCTGGGCGCTGGCCCGCCAGATCGTCGCCGATGTGCGCCTGCCCGACCCCGACCGCATCCTGCAAGCCTATCCGCATCAGCTTTCGGGCGGGCAGCAGCAGCGTATCGTCATCGCCATGGCGCTGATGTCGAAACCGGCGCTGCTGATCCTTGACGAGCCGACCACGGCGCTGGATGTGACGGTAGAGGCCGGGATCGTCGATCTGGTCAAGGAACTGGCCGAAAAATACGGCACTTCCATGCTGTTCATCAGCCACAACCTTGGTCTGGTGATGGAGGTCTGCGACCGCCTGACCGTGATGTATTCCGGCGAGGCCGTGGAAACCGGCAGCGTGGCCGAGGTCTTTGACCGCATGCGCCATCCCTATACGCAGGCGCTGTTCCGCTCGATCCCGCTGCCCGGCGCCGACAAGAACAGCCGTCCGCTGGTCGCCATCCCCGGCAACTTCCCCTTGCCGCATGAAAGACCGAAAGGCTGCAACTTCGGGCCGCGCTGCGATTACTTCGCGGAAGGCCGCTGCAATGCGGGCGACATCGCGATGGCCGAGGTTGGGCCCCGCCACGAAAGTCGCTGCCTGCGGGTGAACGAAATCGACTGGTCCGCGCCGCCGGTTGCCAAGGCAACGCAGGGCAAGGCCGAGATTGGCGAGGTGGTCTTGCGCATGGAAGATCTGCGCAAATATTACGAGGTCACCGGCGGCGGCGTCTTCGGTGGCGGCCCGGCCAAGGTGGTGAAGGCCAATGAAACGCTCAGCTTCGAGGCCCGCGCAGGCGAAACGCTGGCCATCGTGGGCGAATCCGGTTGCGGCAAATCCACCTTCGCCAAGGTGCTGATGGGGCTGGAAACCGCGACCAGCGGCAAGATCATGCTCTATGACCGCGACATCCAGAATACCCCCATCGAGAAACGCAACACCGATACCGTTTCAGGCGTGCAGATGGTGTTCCAGAACCCCTTCGACACGCTCAACCCCTCGATGACCGTCGGCCGCCAGATCATCCGCGCGCTGGAGATCTTCGGTCAGGGCGCCTCCGACGAGGACCGCCGCACGCGTATGCTGGAGCTGCTGGATCTGGTGAAGCTGCCGCGCGCCTTTGCCGACCGCATGCCGCGTCAACTGTCAGGCGGGCAGAAACAGCGCGTCGGCATCGCCCGCGCCTTCGCGGGGGGCGCCAAGGTGGTGGTGGCGGATGAACCCGTCTCGGCGCTGGACGTATCGGTGCAGGCCGCCGTGACCGACCTTCTGATGGACATTCAGCGCGAGAATGGAACGACGCTGCTGTTCATCAGCCACGACCTGTCGATCGTGCGTTACCTGTCGGACCGGGTGATGGTGATGTATCTCGGCCATGTGGTCGAACTGGGCACCACCGATCAGGTGTTCCAGCCGCCCTACCACCCCTATACCGAGGCGCTGCTGTCGGCCGTGCCCATTGCCGACACCCATGTGCAGAAAAAACGCATCGTGCTGGAGGGGGATATTCCTTCGGCCATGAACCCGCCGCCGGGTTGCCCGTTCCAGACGCGCTGCCGCTGGAAATCGCAGGTGCCGGGCGGGCTGTGCGAACGCGAGGTGCCGCCAGTCCGGCATCTGGCGGGCGGGCATCAGATTAAGTGCCACCTGTCGGACGAAGCCCTGACCACGATGGAGCCGGTCATCAAGATCGCCGCCGAATAGGCGGCGATCCGGGCCGGGTTAGTCTTTCTTCTTGTCCAGATGCTTGCGCAAGCGCGAGGGCGTGCCCCAGTTCTTTTTGTCACGGTAGGGGTTTTTGTCACCCTGACCGCGGAACGTCACCCGGATCGGCGTGCCCGGCATGTCGAAATGGTCGCGCAGACCATTGACCAGATAACGGCGATAGCTTTCGGGCATCAGATCGGGATGTGAACACATCACCACGAAGCCCGGCGGCCGGGTCTTCACCTGCGTCATGTAGCGCAGCTTGATGCGCTTGCCGCCCGGTGCCGGCGGCGGATGCGCCTCGGTCATCGCGCCCAGCCAAGAGTTCAGCCGCGCGGTGGTGATCCGGCGGTTCCAGACGTCATGCGCCTTCAGGATCGCGGCATGCAGCCGGTCCAGCCCGCGGCCGGTCTTGGCCGAAACCGTGACCAGCGGCGCCCCCCGCAGCTGCGGCAGCAGGCGGTCGAACATCTCTTTCAACTCGGCCAGCTTTTCCTGCTTTTCGCCTTCCAGATCCCATTTGTTGACCGCCACCACGACGGCGCGACCCTCGGTTTCCGCGAAATCGGCGATGCGCAGATCCTGTTGCTCGAACGGGATTTCCACATCCAGCAGCACCACCACAACCTCGGCAAAGCGCACGGCGCGCAGCCCGTCGGCCACAGACAGCTTTTCGACCTTGTCAACGACCTTGGCCTTCTTGCGCATGCCCGCCGTATCGAAGATGCGCGTCGGCGTACCCATCCACTCGCTCCGCACGGAAATCGCATCGCGGGTGATCCCGGCCTCCGGCCCGGTGAGCAGGCGGTCCTCGCCGATGATCTTGTTGATCAGCGTCGATTTGCCCGCATTCGGGCGCCCGATGACGGCGATCTGAAGCGGGTGGCGCGCGGTCGGCTTGTGAGCGTCTTCATCTGCCTCAAGCTCTGCCTCGTCTTCCGATACATCGACATCGACGATGGGCGCATCCTGCGCGGCGCGTTCTTCGAACTCTTCGCTGACCGGACGCAGGATGTGATAAAGATCTTCCATCCCCTCGCCATGCTCGGCAGAAAGCCGCACCGGCTCGCCCAGGCCAAGGCTGAACGCCTCCAGCGCGCCCGCATCGCCCGCCTTGCCCTCGGCCTTGTTCACGCCAAGGATGACGCGGGCATTCTTGCGGCGCAGGATGTCGGCAAACACCTCGTCGGACGGTGTGACCCCCACCCGCCCGTCGATCAGGAACAGGCAGACATCGGCCAGTTCCACCGCCCGTTCGGTCAGCCGCCGCATGCGGCCTTGCAGGCTGTCATCCGTCACCTCCTCCAGACCGGCTGTGTCAATCACGGTAAAGCGCAGGTCAAACAGCCGCGCATCGCCTTCGCGCAGGTCGCGGGTGACGCCGGGCTGGTCATCGACCAGCGCCAGCTTCTTGCCGACGAGACGGTTGAACAGGGTCGATTTGCCCACATTCGGGCGGCCGACAATGGCGAGCGTAAAGGTCATCCTGCCCTCCGGGGGCGTGTCACGGGCAAGGCCCGGTTGAAACCGAAGAGGGGCCGATACACCGGATCGGCGTCAACGGAAAGCGTGAAGTTGCCCGTTGCCCCCGACGACGAACAGCATTCCCCCCGCCAGCGCGGGCTGAGCCGCCGCCCCGCCGGGGATCGGTGCGGTGGCAACCAGTGTGCCGTCAGTAGGGGAAAACAGCCGCAGCAGCCCGTCGCCCGAGGCAACGGCGATGCGCCCGCCCGCCAGCACCGGCCCGTAATGCGCGGTGATGGCCTTTTGCTTGCGCGGGTTTTCCTTGTCGAAATAGGGCATCGGAACCGACCACAGGATATCCCCTGTCGCGGCTTCCAGACGCACCAGTTGCGCCTCGTCATTCACGAGGAACAGCGAACCGCCCGCCACGACCACCGGCCCCAGCGCGCCCTCGGGCGCCGTCCATTTGGTTTCGCCCGAAGCGGCATCCAGCGCATAGGTCCGCCCGGCGGCATTGCCGACATAGACGGTCTGGCCCGAAATCACCGGATCGCCGGTGATGTCGGTGACGATGCCATAGGCGCGGCCAAGACGCTGGCCGACCACGGCGGCGCCCCAGGTCTTGATCCCTGCATCCTTCAGCACCGCGATCATTTCGCCCGAGACGGTCGGCACCAGAACGGTGCGGTCGGCAATGGCCGGGCCTGCGGTGCCCGTCATGCCGGTCACCCCCGGCGTGCCCGGCACTTCCCAGCGCACCTTGCCATCGGAAACCGTCACAGCCCAGGCGGCACTGTCGCGGCCCGCCACATAGACGGTATCGCCGTCCACAGCCGGGGCACCCGCCACGGCGGCACCAAGGCGCTGGCGCCAGATCACACGGCCAGTGCCCGCATCAACCGAAATCAGCTCGCCATAGCTGGTGGCGATGAACACGCGGCCATTGCCATAGGCCAGACCGCCGCCCGAAATCTCGCTCGCGCGGTCGCCTTCGGGCGTCAGATCGGTGGTCCAGACCGGCGCCCCGCCCAGCGAGGTCGCCTGCAACCCCATGCGCGAATCCAGCGTATAGACCTTGCCGCCGCCAATCACCGGCGCGGCCGAGATGCGGTTGCGCCGGCTGTTGGCCTTGCCGATATTCGCCGACCACACCAGTTGCGGCGCGGCGCTCAGCGCGCCATGCGGCGCAAGGTGGCGGGCATTGCCCCCCCGGTGCGACCATTCCGCATTCGCCTGCGCGGCGGGCAACGCGATCGGCACCGATCTGTTGGCGATCTTGCCCGAGGTATCGACCGGATTGGGCCGCTCCGCCGTCGGAATGCTGGCCTCCAGATCGGCGCGGGTGCCAAAGCGCTCGCCCGGCAGGATCACCTCTTTCTCGCAGGCGGCAAGCAGCGCAACGAGGGCAAGGCCGGAGACGGCGGGTCTGATGAAGGTCACGGAGTCTCTCCCGTTGCAACGTCTTGGCTTGCGGGCGCAGGTCAGCCCTGCGCCGGATCGCCCCCGAGGGCCACAATCATCTGCGAGGCGCGGTTGCGCAAGCCCCCCGGCGCCTCCTGATCCTGCGTCAGCGCGCGCAGGGCGGTGATCGCCTCATCCTTGCGGCCTTCCTCGATCAGCAGATAGGCAAGCTGTTCCGCCGCCATGGTCCGGTAAGGACGGCCCGGCTGGGCCAGCGGTTCCAGCGCGGCGCGGCGATCTGCCAGCGGTGCCTCGGCGCCTTGCAGGATCACGCGGCGCAGCACGGCCAGATCGCGCCAGACCGGCGGCAGCGTTGCATCCGCCTCGACCGCAGCCAGCGCCTGCAATGCACCCGCCCGGTCCTTGACCGGATCGGAGGACAGCAGCAGACCCTTCAGCGCCACCTGGTCGCCCTTTGCCTCGACGGCAGAAAGCGCGGCAATCCGCGCCTCGGGCGTATCAGCATCCAGCGCGCCCAGCAGCGCATCGCCAAAGGCGCGGGCCTGCGACTGCGCGCGGGCCTTCTGCCATTCGGTCCAGGCCGCACCGCCAACGATCAGCAAGACCAGCAGGACACCGATCCAGCCGTATTTGCGGAACATCGCGAACAGCTTGTCGCGGCGAACCTCTTCGGTCACCTCGTCAATGAAGCTTTCGGGGTTGCTCAATGGGTCTCTCCCGGAATTTTCCCTGTCTTACACGCAAGGAAGCGGATTTGCCAAGCCCCGCGCCGGGATCGGTGCCCGCGGGCAGACCACCCGCCCCCGGTTTCCGGCCTGACCCCAAACCGTGCCGGTTTCGCCAATAATTGACCACAATCCCCGGCAATTGTCGGCCCAAGTGAAATTAGCCTGCCCAGCGGAGTGCGGCCATGGACGTGTATATGGCAATGTATGTCGGTCTCTTCATGCTCTTTCTGGGCTATGAAGCCGATTGGTTTGGCAGCTCCAGCGGCTCGGATGACGAGGCGCCGGAACCCGACCCGGATACCGAAAACCCGCTGTATATCGCTGATGATTACACCGACGAGGTTCAGGGCACCGCAGAGGATGACAATCTGAGCGCGGACGAGCAGGAATCGCTCGCCTGGTTCCTGAATGCGGGCAATGACACGCTCGATGCCTCGACGGGCAATGACTATGCCAATGCCGGTGCAGGCGACGATCATTTGATGATGCGTGAGGGCGATGACATTGCCATCGGCGGCGAGGGCAATGACACGATTGATGCCGGGATCGGACATGACATCGTGCTGGGCGGCCTGGGCAATGATTACATCCACGGCAACGGCGGACAGGATTCGCTGGCCGGTCAGGAAGGAGACGACACCGTTCTGGGCGGCACCGGCTCTGACGAGGTTTATGGCGGCGAAGGCAATGATTACCTGTCCGGCAAGGATTTCGACTCAAGCCAGAACGGCCATGCCACGATGATCGACGGCTTCGATTCGCTGTTTGGCGGCGCGGGCAACGATACGCTGCTGATGGGTGCGGGTGATCAGGGCACCGGCGGCGAGGGGGATGACCTGTTCCAGCTCGACAATCGCGAGGATGGCTTCGGACAGATTTCGCAGGTGCATGACTTCGGCTCGGGTGATCAGATCGAACTGCTCTATCGCCCCGAATACGACACTGACGGCAACGAGGTCGCCCCGAACATCTCGGTCACCGCCAATGACGAGGGAACTGCGGGCATCATCCGCTTCAACGATGTGGTGGTGGCCGAGGTGATCGGTGGCCAGCATCTGACCACCGACGATCTTGTCCTGAAACCGGAATCCGAAGACGCCTGAGCCTCAGGCGGCTTCGGCCTCGTCCTCGGCGGCCTGCCGCGCCCACATGGCAGCATAGCGGCCGCCCCGCGCCAGCAGCGCCTCATGCGTGCCTTCCTCGATCACACGGCCCGCTTCCAGCACGACGATACGGTCGCTGTCCGCGATGGTGGACAGCCGGTGTGCGATGGTGATGACCGTGCGCCCCTGCCCCATTTCATGCAGGCTTTGCTGGATGTCGCTTTCGGTCTGGGTATCCAGCGCCGAGGTCGCCTCGTCCAGCAGCAGGATCGGCGGGTTCTTCAGCAGGGTGCGGGCAATGCCCACGCGCTGTTTTTCCCCGCCCGACAGCTTCAGCCCGCGTTCCCCCACCGTGGTGTCATAGCCATCGGGCAGCGACAGGATGAAATCGTGGATCTTCGCGGCCCGGGCGGCAGCCTCCACCTCGGCCCGGCTGGCCTCGGGGCGGCCATAGGCGATGTTGTAATAGATCGTATCGTTGAACAGCACGGTATCCTGCGGCACCACACCGATGGCGGCGTGCAGGCTGTCCTGCGTGATGTCGCGCAGGTCCTGCCCATCAATCGTTACCCGCCCGCCGGTCACGTCGTAGAAGCGGAACAGCAGCCGCCCGATGGTGGATTTACCCGACCCCGACGGCCCGACCAGCGCAATGGTCTGCCCGGCCGGAATGTCGATATCGACGCCTTTCAGGATCGGCCGCTCGCTGTCATAGGCGAATTGAACGCCCTCAAACCGGACATGCCCGCCCGCGACCGCCAGCGGCGTCGCCTGCGGTGCATCCACGATCTCGGCCGGTTGCGCCAGCAGGCCGAACATCTGCCCCATATCGACCAGCGCCTGCCGGATCTCGCGGTAGACCGTGCCAAGGAAGTTCAGCGGCATGGTGATCTGGATCATGTAGGCGTTGACCATGACGAAATCGCCCACCGTCAGCAACTTGGCCTGCACCCCCATCGCCGCCATCACCATCACCGCCACCAGCCCGGTGGTGATGATCAGCGACTGCCCGGCATTCAGGAAGCTGAGCGATTGCCCGGTCTTCACCGCGGCTGTTTCATACCCCTCCATCGCGCTGTCATAGCGCGCGGCCTCGCGCTTCGCGGCACCGAAATAGCGCACCGTTTCGAAGTTCAGAAGCGAGTCGATGGCCTTCTGATTGGCGTCATTGTCCTGATCATTCATCTTGCGACGGATCTGCACCCGCCATTCGGTGACCTTGAAAGTGAAAGCGACGTAAAGCGCCACGGTCACGATAACCACGGCCATATATTGCCAGCCAAAGGCGACCCAGAAGATCACCGCCACCATGCTCAGTTCCAGGATCAGCGGCCCGATGGAAAACAGCATGAAGCGCAGCAGGAAATCGACACCCTTCACCCCGCGCTCGATGATCCGGCTCAGACCGCCGGTCTTGCGCGTGATGTGATAGCGCAGCGACAGCGCGTGGATATGGGTGAAGGTCTCCAGCGCCAGCTTGCGCAGCGCGCGCTGACCGACCTTGACGAATACCGCGTCGCGCAACTCCCCAAAGACCACCGCACCAAAGCGGGCAAGGCCATAGGCCACCGTCATCCCCACCGCCGTCAGCCCGACCAGCAGCGCGGGCGGCGGTGCGTCACCTGCCAGCGCATCCACCGCCGCCTTATAGAAGAACGGGGTCGAGACAGAGATGATCTTGGCGACAAACAGCATCACCATGGCGATGACCACGCGCTGTTTCACCCACGGCTCATTGTCGGGCCAAAGGTAGGGCGCTACGCGGCGCAGGGTGGTCCAGCCCGAAGTCGAGGGCGTCTCGGCATCGCTGGAGGTCAGGGAATCGGAGGGTCGGCGCATCGTAAATCCTTGCCCGTGCGGCCTGCCCTGATGGTTGATCGGGCGGCCCTGACGGGCTATGCAGGGTGAATTCAACGTTTCACGAGTAGTTGAAGGATGGAGCGAAGTAAAGTCCTCTCGGCCCTGTCAGCGCTGGCGCATGAAAGCCGGCTGGACCTCGTGCGCCTTCTGGTGCCACGCGGCGACGAGGGCATGGCGGCGGGTGACATCGCACGCACGCTGGGACTTTCGGCCTCGCGCCTGTCCTTCCATCTGTCGGCGCTGGAACAGGCCGGGCTGATCCGCTCGCGCCGGGTGTCGCGCAATGTGATCTACAGCGCCGACCTGTCAGGGATCGGCGGGGCGATTTCCTATCTGCTGGCCGATTGCTGCATGGATCATCCGCAGGTTCTGGCCTGCTGCGGCGCCTCGGCCCGCCATGCGCTGCATCGCGTGGCCGAAGGGGACGCCGCGCCCCGGATCACTGATCCGGAATCAGGAACACCTGACCCGGATAGATAAGGTCCGGGTTGCGGATCTGATCCTTGTTGGCATCGAAGACCTTCACATACAGCACGCCGTCGCCAAAATTTTCGCGCGCGATGCGCCACAGCGTGAAGCCTGGCTGCACCGTTACGCTGACCGGCCGCAGCGGCGCGGTCTCTGCCCCGGTCGCGGCCGGAGCCTCGGGCGTGGCGGTGGCCACGGGCTCGGGCGCGGGTTGCGGCGCGGCGGCGTCGTTCCCGGCCGGGGCCGGAGCTTCCGGCTGCGCCAGCGCGGTCACTGTCGCCGGAACCTTTGCCGGGCCCTGTGCTTCTGGCGCGGGGCTGCCTGCGCCAGGCGGGACCGTGCGCACGGCGCGCGGCTTCATCGCGGCGGCCAAAGCCTCGGGCGCCTCTCGCAGGAAGGGCGTTTCGGATCGCGCCGTCACCTTGCCGTCACCGCCAACCTGATCGGCCCGCAGGGTGTAAAGCCGGGGCGCCACGCCCTGCAACTTTGTCACCCAGCCGCCGGTCGCGCCAACCGGGGCCTCACCGGCCAGCGCATTGTCGAGGTAAAGCCGCACCAGCGCCCCCGGCGTGCCGGAGCCTGCAAGCTGCACCGCGCCATCCGGCGTATAGGTAATGGCCGCAATGGTGACGCCTGATCCGGCGCCCGCCCCCTGCAAGACCTGCGCCCCACTGTCATCCACCAGAATCGCCGTCGGCGCCACAGCGGTTGCAGTTGCCTCGCTGGCCACGACCGGAGCTTCAGTCGGGGCTGCGGCGGGTGCGGCACTTTCCGGCTCTGCCGGAGCGGCAGCCGCCACGGCCTCGGGTGCCGCGACCGGCGCAACCGCCACCGATTGCAGCGACGGCAGTTCTCCCGCCGCCCCATGCGCCAGCAACGTCATCAGACGCGGATCGGCCGAAGGCGGCAGGTCGAACAGCGCCACGAAATTGCCGGTGGCATCGGCATCGGCCCGCGCCACTTCGGCCCCGTCCACCAGAATGGCGACCGAGGCTCCCGGCTCTGCCCGCCCTGCAACCACTGCCGCGCCTTCAGGCGTGATGCGCAACGTATCGAAAGCAGGTGGTTCAACCGCCGCCACCTGCGCGGCCTCAGGCGGTGCAGCCGCCGCCCCGGGCGCCGCCTCCGGTGTGGCCGGGGCGGCGCTTTCCGCAGGTGCAGCCTGTGGTGCCGCAGCGGGTGCTTCGCTGACCAATGCCGCCGGCGCCACCGGCGCCGCCGGGCGTTGCGCATACCACAGGATCGCCCCTACGGCGACCGCTCCCGCGGCCAGCCCGGCCACCATGGCCGGGTTCAGCCCTTGCTTGTCGGACATCCCTTATCCCCTTCCCGGCGCAGGTTGTTCCGGCGCCGCTTCCTTTCGCTCAGGAACCCCGATACACGGTCAAAAGGCAACAGTTTTCCGAGGTCCGCGATGCCCAGCACCCCTTCCGTCTGTGTCTTTTGCGGCTCGCGCCCCGGCCGGAACCCGGCCCATGCCGAGGCTGCGCGTGCCACCGGCGCGATGCTGGCGGCCGAGGGCTGGCGGCTGGTCTATGGTGCGGGGGATGTGGGCCTGATGGGCGAGGTCGCGCGCGCCGCACAGGCGGCGGGCGCCATGACACTGGGTGTGATCCCGACCCATCTGATGAAACGCGAAGTCGGCAAGCGCGACCTGACACAGCTGGTGATTACCGAGAACATGCATGAGCGTAAGAAGGTCATGTTCATGAACTCCGATGCCATCGTGGTGCTGCCGGGCGGTGCCGGCTCGCTGGACGAGTTTTTCGAGGTGCTGACCTGGGCGCAGATCGGCCTTCATCGCAAGCCGATCTTCCTGTTGGATGTGGCGGGCTACTGGCAACCGCTGGTGGCGCTTGTCGATCACACGATTGCCGAGGGCTTTGCAGACCCCGGCCTGCGCGATCACTTCGCTGCTGTGGCCGACGTGCCCGCGCTGACCGCCGCCCTGCGCACCGCCCTGTCCCGACGGAACCCCTCCAGCGTGTAAAGCGCGAGGCCCGCCCAGATCAGCCCGAAGGCGATGGCATGCCAGCGCCCGAAAGGCTCGGCGAAGATCAGCGTTGCGGTCAGGAATTGCAGCGTGGGGTTGATGTACTGGATCAGCCCGACCGTCGCCAGCCGCACCCGCGCGGTGGCATAGGTGAACAGCATGAGCGGACTCGCGGTCAGCGCACCAGACAGCACCAGAAGCCCCGCCGTTCCCGCCGAATCGAGGAAATGCCCGTGCCCCGCCTCCGGGCCGTTCCCGGTGGCAATGATCGCCAGCCAGATCAGCGACAGCGGCGCCAGCACCAGAACTTCGGCCGTGACCGAAGGCACCGGCGGCGCGGCCAGCCGTTTCTTCAGCAGCCCGTAAAGCCCGAAGCTGGAGGCGATGGCCAGCGCGATCCAGGGCGCGACGCCAAGCCCCCAGGTCAGCACACCCACCGCCCCCACCGCCAGCGCGACTGCAACGCCCTGCCCCGGTGTCAGCCGCTCGCCAAAGGCCAGCACACCCAGGGCCACGGCCACCAGCGGGAAGATGTAATACCCCAGCGCCGCCTCGATCACATGGCCCGCCTGCACCGAGAAGATGAACAGGAACCAGTTGAAAGAGATCAACCCCGCCGCCAGCGCGACCATGGCCAGCCGCCTGCCCCGCAGCAGGGGCCGAAGCGCCGCCAGCCGCCCGGTCGCGGCCAGAAGCCCCAGAAAGATCACCGCCGACCAGAGCGTGCGATGGGCCAGAACCTCCAGCGGCGGCACCTGCGTCAGCAGCTTGTAGTAAAGCGGCGTGGTGCCCCACAGGATGCAGGCCAGCACCATGGCCAGAATTCCCTTGTGCTGTTCCGTCATGCCGCCTCTCCCGTCGCTGCCGCCCTTTCTGGCGCAAGCCGGGGCGAAGCGGAAGGGCTATCCCGTCTCGGCTACCTGAAGGATGGTGCCGGTATCATGGCGGCGGATGTAATCGACCCGCGTGCCGTTCCAGTGATAGCTGTAATGCGGCCCCTGCAACGGGATCGCCACGACATCGGGCCAGAACAGACCGAGACAAAGCCCCTCCGGGTAACGGACGCTGGTCCAGACCAGCCCGTCACTGCCGGCCGCGCGCAGGCTGGCCCCCGCCTGCTGCGAGGCGCCATAATCCGAAACATGCCGCGCCCCCGGCACCGCATCCATATCATGCAGATCACGGTCAACCCTGCCGATCAGCGCGCGGAAATCAGCGGTCCAGCCCTCCGGCTCGGCCGTGGCCGACATGAAGCGGCTGTGATGATGGATGGTCTCGGCCAGTGCCACTTCCTCACGGTCCCCGGCATAGTAAATGCCATAGCTGCCATCGGTGAACCGCCCCGGCCGCGCGATGGAACAATGCACGAAGGGCGCCATGACGAGGCTTGCCCCCGGCCCCGCGACCCGGCGCGCGGGCGGCACCTTGCCCAGATCACCGATTTCATTGCGGATGCGCGGGTTGGTCTTGGCCTCCACCGCCGCCAGCGCCTCCCAGTCGCGGGGGTCGGCAATGTCCTCGAACAGATCGACCGGCGGATAGATCGAGCGGATGATGCGCCATGTCTGCGGCCAGTCCACCCGACGCAGGACAGCGCCGCTCACCATGCGCCGCGCTCGGCGTCCAGCCATTCACGCATCAGCGCCAGATCCGACAATTCCCCGCGCAGCATGAGATCAAGCGCTGACAGGCCGTCGAAAGCCGCGTTCGGCTTGCGCAGCCAGGCGTAGCCGCGCGCGGGGTCGCGGAACAGGTAACGCAGACCTTTATGAATACCCATCAGATGCGCCATCCGCATCCGCAGATCACGGTCGATCCGCCCGGCCTCGCCCTCTTTCCAGCGCGCCCAGGTGCGGGCCGCCATGCCGCCCAGCAGCACCCGCGCCTCGGCATCCGAAAGGGCCCATGCCCGGAACAGGTTGACCGTGGCACGGGCCAGCGCACCGGCCTCGGCCTCGGTAATGACCGGCGAGTCGCTGCGCGCCGGGGTGGTGGTGATCGGTTGAAGCTGCATCGCATCCTCCATATGGCATAGATATAGCATCTATTTGCCAAATGGCAACGGATGCGATCAGGCCAGCATCGGCGCCGGGCCGCGGCAGAGCAGCGTCACGCAGGTTTCCGCGCCGCGCATCTCGATCCGCGCCAGCTCCAGCGGGCGGCGATCCAGCGCGCCGCCGTAAACCTCGATGGTGCCCGCGCCGTGGAACGCTGCGTCCAGCAGCGACAGCATCGCCTCCCCCTGCAACACCGCCTCCACGCCACCCGCCACCGCCTTCATGCGCAGCGGATTGACCTGCCGGTTGCCGATGATGAGCTGCATAAGCGAATCCCCCTGCCTGCCGCGCCCGGTTTTTCCGGGCCGTTGACAAAGGCTTAGGCGGATTCGGGAGTTTGAGTCCGGCCAGTTTTCCACAGGCTGGGGCGGATTCCTGTGGGCGGAATCGGTATGTCGGGCGGGATTAATCCTCGCCCTTCTCCTCAATAGCGTAGGTCTGGAACAGCCGCGCCTGAGTCATGAAAAAGGCAAACAGCGCCAGCGGCAGGCCGAAGGTCTTGAACTGCACCCAATGTTCCGTGCTGGTGAACCGCCAGACCGCCTCGTTCGCGGCCGCCAGTGCAAGGAAGAACCACATCACCCGCTTGGTGAGGATCATCCAGCCCTCGGGGCGCATTGGCAGCGCATCGCCCATCACCGCGCCCAGCCAGCTTTGCCCACGCAAGAGGCCCAGACCCAGCGCGCCCGCGAACAGCAGGTAAATCATCGTGGGTTTCATCTTGAAAAAACGTTCGTCCTGCAACCAGACCGACAGGCCACCGAACACCACCACCAGAACCAGCGTCACGATCTGCATCTTCGACAGCTTGCCGGTCAGCCACCATGCGGCCGCAGTGGACAGGATCATCAGCGGGATGAAAGCGGCGGTGACGACAAGAAAGCCGGAATATTCGCCCCCGCCGATAAGGAAGGTCTGATCCTTCAGCCGCATATAGGCGACAAAGAACACCAGCAGAGGCCCGTATTCCAGAACGGGCTTCAGCCAGCCCGGGGCTTTCTTGCCGTTTTGCATCTCGGTCATCCGGTAAACTCCACCATGACGGCCCCGGCGGCGATCACCGCCATGAGCAGGAATTGCATACGTCCCACCTTTTCACCCAGGACCAGCCAGCCGATCAGGGCGGCGAAAACGGTCGAGGTTTCGCGCAGCACCGCCGCCTCGCCCACCTTGTCGAGCCGTGTGGCGAGCATGATGGCGCCGAAGCTGAAATAGGCGACGATAGCGCCCATGACACCCCGTTTCAGCAGAGGCAGCACCTCGGTCCGGGTCAGCCCCCGCCAGCGACGGAAGGTCAGGACCGGCATCAGGAAACTGTCGATCAGGAAGAACCACGCGAGAAAGGTGAACGGGTCGGCGGTGGCGCGGATGCCATAGGCATCGTAAGTCGTATAGGCTGCAACGAAGCCGCCTGTGGCGAAGGCAAGCCACAGCGCCGGGATCATCGTCGCGCGCTGCGCTGTGACATGGGCCAGGTTCCACAGCGCCAGCCCGAAGATCCCGCCCGACAGCATCAGCACGCCCAGCCACTGCCCCGGCGCGAAATGCTCGCCAAAGACCAGTCCGGCACCGATAACGGTGAACAGCGGCCCGGTGCCGCGCACCACCGGATAGACCACGGTATAGGCGCCACGCGAATAGGTCATTGCCTGCAAGAGTTTGTAGCCCGCATGGATGACAAAGGCGCCCGCGAAGATCGGCCACATATGCGGCTCGGGCCATGGCACGACAAACAGCGCGAAGGGCAACGCGATGACGCCATAGCTGGCGTCGATGGCAGCGCGGGCGAGCCAGGGATCGTGCCGCCCCTTCTGCAAGGCGCCGAACAGCGCATGCAGGACAGCCGCCATCAGCGCCAGCGCCAGCGCGAGGTCATGCCCGGCTTCGGTGCCTTCAAGGCTGAGGAGCCAGTCACTCATGCCCGGTGCCTGCGCGGGATGTCAGCCGCGACGAGGGGCCGTCTGCCCCCCGCGCCGCCCCCTGCGGGGCGGCCCCCCGAGGATATTTGCAAACAGATGAAGGCAAGAGGTTTACTCGGGCAGGCCTACGAGGGCGCGGGCGAAATCTTCGGGATCAAACGGGGCAAGGTCGTCGATCTGTTCGCCCACCCCGATGGCATGGATCGGCAGGCCGAACTTGTCGGCAAGGCTGACCAGCACACCGCCCTTGGCGGTGCCGTCCAGTTTCGTCATCACGAGGCCCGAGACATCGGCGATCTTGCGGAAGATCTCCACCTGCATCACCGCGTTCTGGCCAGTGGTGGCGTCCAGCACCAGCAGTGTGTTGTGGGGCGCGGTCTCGTCCTTCTTGCGGATGACGCGGACAATCTTGGCCAGTTCCTCCATCAGGTCGGCGCGGTTTTGCAGGCGGCCCGCAGTATCGATCAGCAGCAGGTCGGCGCCATCAGCCTGCGCGCGGGTCAGCGCGTCGAAGGCAAGGCTCGCGGGGTCAGAGCCTTCCGGCGCGGTCAGCACCGGAACACCGGCACGGGTGCCCCAGATCTGCAACTGTTCCACCGCCGCGGCACGGAACGTATCGCCCGCCGCGATAACCACCGATTTTCCGGCGGCCTTGAATTGCGAGGCGAGCTTGCCAATGGTCGTGGTCTTGCCCGAGCCATTGACGCCGACCACCAGCACCACCTGCGGGCGTTTGGCATAGACCGGCAGCGGACGGGCGACGGGTTCCATGATGCGTGCAACTTCGGCGGCAAGGGCGCGTTTCAGCTCCGTCGCGCCGATCTTGCGGCCCATCCGCCCCTCGGCGATGTTGGCCGCGACGCGGGTCGCTGTATCGACGCCCATATCGGCCTCGATCAGCAGTTCCTCCAGGCTTTCCAGCATCGCGTCATCCATGACGCGGCGCGGCTCCTCCGGCTCGCGGCCGGTCAGCCGGTCCAGCAGGCCGGGTTTCGCCGCCACCGGGGCCTCATCCTCGCTCACCAGCGCATCAAGGCTGCCCGCGATCTTGTCGGAGGACCGGAACATCCGGTCTTTGAGTTTCTTGAAGAAGGACATGGCCGCTCCGGGCTGGTTGCCTTTTTCACCTAGTCAATTCAGGCGCCGGATGGAAGGGCCGAGGCGCCTCAGGGCAGAAGCGCCCAAAGGATCAGCGCCTGACCGCCCCAATACGCGGGCCAGAGCGCACAGCACAACAGGCGGGGACGGGCTGGCGCGCGGATCACGAAAATCTCCAGCGCCAGCATCAGGTCGGAAGCCACGAACAGCGCGGCACCAAGGCGCAGCAACGGTTCGGACCGGGCAGCGGCCAGCGTGGCCATGGCGCAGATCACCAGCACATAGCCGCGCACCGGCCAGCGCAGCGCACCCGTGTGCGGGGCCAGCCACGCTTCGGTCGAGGTGGCCAGCAGGCCGAGCGCGATCAGCACCGGCCAGCCCGGCATCCCCGCCCCGAAAGCCAGCGCATAGGCCAGATGCCCGGCGGCGAAGGCGGCCATGCCGCCCAGAAAGGCGCCCTCGCCCTGTCGTGACAGCAGGAAATCCCCCACAGCGCCCAGCGCGAGCCCCACCACGACCGGCGCGGGGGCGCCTCCGGTCAGGCCGGCCAGCGCCAGACAGGCCACCGAGGCGGTCTTGACGGTCGAGCGCGCCGCCGAAGTCGTTCGGGATGCGGCCCAGCGCAGGCCGTAAAGCAGCGCGCAGGCTGCGGCGAAAAGCAGGAAGACCCATGTCATCGCCCGATTGTGCCGCTTGTCCGGCAGGGCGCCAAGCATGACGTTGCGGCGGCGTCGCATTCGGTTAATACGCTATTTCGCCGCATATTATGCGGCTAACCAACTTATCTGCCAAAATTTCCATTGACTCTACATGGGTGGCCGCACATATTTCGAAAAATTCACAACCAAGCAGAACATCATCCGGACATGGACGAGACAGACCGCAAGATCATCGAACTTCTGGCAGAGGATTCCCGCCGCGCGCTTGCCGATATCGGCGCCGTGGTGGGGCTGGCGCCGTCCAGCGTGAATGAACGCATCCGCAGGCTCACCGCCTCGGGCGCGATCCGCCGCTTCACCGTCGACACCGACCCCGCCGCGCTGGGGTTGCCGATGCTGGTCTATCTGTGGCTCGCCCTGCGCGAAGATGCCGACGAAGCGGCCTTTCGCCGTTTTGCCGCCAGCCATCGGCGCGTTCTGGAATGCCATCATGTAACGGGCGCCTGGTCCTATCTCGTCAAGCTGCGGGTCGGGGCGGTGACCGAGATCGAGAGCGTTCTGGCCGAGCTGAAGGCGGGCCGGTTTCTGGGGCGCAGCGAGACGGTGATTGTACTGTCCTCTGCCGTCGGCGGGCCGCATGTTCCGGCACCGGGTGTGTGATGGAAGTCGCGCTTTTCCTCAAAAGCCTTGTGCTGGGTCTTGCGATTGCCGCGCCACTTGGCCCCATCGGGGCGCTGTGCATCAACCGGGTGCTGGAGCGCGGCTTCTGGGCCGGGGTCGCGGGCGGGCTGGGCACCGGCCTCGCCGATGCGGCCTATGCGACACTGGCGGCGCTTGGCTTTGCGGCCTTTTCCGATTTGCTGGCGCGGATCGACCTGCCGTTGCGGCTGGTTGGCGGGATCTTCATGCTGTGGCTGGGCTGGCGAAGCCTGCGCCCCGGACCACCTCGCGCAGCGGCCCGCGTCTCGGCCCGTGACCTTCTGGGCACCACCATCGCCACATTCCTGCTGACCGTGACGAATCCCATGACCATCTTGTCCTTTGCCGCACTCTTTGCGGGGCTGGGGCTGGCCTCGGGCAAGGGTGGCAGCTTTCCCGTCGTTGCGGGGGTCTTTGCAGGGTCGATGTTGTGGTGGGTGGTACTGAGTGGCGGCGTCGCTCTGGCACGCCACCGTCTGCCGCCGGGCTTTGCCCTCTGGGTCGCGCGGCTTTCCGGGGCGGTGCTGATCGGCTTCGGCCTCTGGGCACTGGGATCGGTCTTCGCCTGAACCACGCGGCAGCCGGTCGCAGTGCGGGGGCTTTGCCCGGCCCGGCCGCGTGCTAAGGTGGCGCCATGATGCAGGTGCCTCCCCGTTTCCTTCCGCTGCCGCGCATGGCGCTGTTCGCCACTGCCGCGACCACCCCCTTCCTTCTGCTGGGCCTCGGGGTCTGGGCCGGAGGCGGTTGGGTCTGGCTGGGGCTGGGCTATATGGCGGGGCTGACCGCACTTCTGGACCGGCTGACCCCCTGGGTCGCCCCGGATGCGCCGGAAGGAGCGGAGTTTCCCGCCGCCGATCGCCTGCTGGCCCTGATCGGTACCGCGCATCTTCTGGCCTTTCCGCTGGCGGTCTGGGCGATTGCGGGCGACAGCGGATTGCCGCTCTGGGCAAGGATTGCACTGTTTCTGGGGTTCGGCCAGTTGTTCGGTCAGGTCTCGAACCCCGCCGCGCACGAACTGATCCATCGCGGCGACCGACGGGTGTTCCGGCTGGGAATGGCAGTTTATGTCACCCTGCTGAATGGGCATCACACCTCGGCACACCGGCTGGTGCATCACCGGCATGTCGCGACACCGGAAGATCCGAACTCGGCCCGCGACGACGAGAGTTTCTACCAATTCCTGCCACGCGCCTATTTCGGCAGCTTCCGCGCCGGTCTGCGCGCCGAAACCGCGCGGTGGAAACAGACGGGTGGGCTCAACCCCTATGTGATCTATGTCGCGGGCGGTCTTGCCTGCCTCGGGCTGGGCGCCGTTCTGGCGGGCTGGGCCGGGCTTTTTGTCTGGCTGCTGCTTGCAGGTTACGCCACCGCGCAACTGATGCTGTCGGATTATGTCCAGCATTACGGCCTGCGCCGCCGCCTGCTGCCCGATGGCCGGCCGGAGCCGGTGGGGCCACGCCATAGCTGGAATGCCCCGCACTGGTTTTCATCGGGCGTCATGCTGAACGCACCGCGCCATTCCGATCATCATGCCCATCCCGCGCGTCCCTATCCCGCGCTGCGACTGCCCGAGCCGGACGAAGCACCGTGGCTTCCGTATTCGCTGCCGGTTTGCGGGGCCATCGCGCTGATGCCGCGCCGCTGGCGGCGGATGATGAAGCCCCGTCTGGCGCACTGGCAGGCAGCGCCAACGCATGACGATCAAGCGGGCGTGACTGGCGCCTGACGTGCCGCTCTGTCACCCTGCCCCAAATCCGCAACCCGGAGTCCCCCATGCTGCTGTCCTCCCGCCCCGCCCCCGTGCTTGCGCTGGCCCTGCTTCTGTCGCCGCTTGCTGCCGCCGCGCAAACGCCAATGACGGCGACAGAATTCGAGGCCTATGCCACCGGCAAGACACTGACCTATGCGCAGGGCGGCACGATCTTCGGGACCGAGCAATATCTGCCGAACCGCCGTGTCCGCTGGGCCTTTACCGCGCAGGAATGCCAGGAGGGCCACTGGTACGAGGCCGACAGCCAGATCTGCTTTGTCTATGAAAGCGAGTCCGATCCTCAGTGCTGGGCCTTCTGGCAGGAGGGCGGCAGGCTGAAAGCCCGCTTTGCCGGTGATCCCGACGGCACGGAACTGACCGAGGTCGAGCAAAGCAAGGCCTCGCTGGCCTGTGCGGGCCCCGATGTCGGCGTCTGATCGCAGACTGCCCGATCCGGTGAACCGGCCCCTGCCCTGACTGATGCGCGCGGCACTTCCGGCCCCGTCGACCTGACGGTCGTGCGGGGCCTTTTCGCATGCGCCTGCCGCAGGGCGCCGACAGATGCAATCGCACACCGGATATACTTGTAATTTTAAAAATACATATGTATTGAGTCTTGAGGCGTCAGGGAGGAACCGCGCGCCGACAGCAGGATTGCCCGACGCCGGGCTTACAAACTGGGAGGAATACCATGAAGAAACTGGCCGCCATGCTGGCCGGTGTGGCCCTTGCCATGCCGATTGCCGCCGCCGCGCAGGATGCTGCGGGCACCACCAAGAAAGACAGCTACCGTTTCCTGATCGTCCCGAAGGTGGTTCACCCCTGGTTCGACAAGGTGAACGACGGTGCGCAGATGGCCGCCGCCGCCCTGAAGGCGCAGACCGGCGCTGACGTCGAGATCGTCTATTCCGCACCGCAGACCGCCGATGTCGTGCAACAGGTGCAGATCGTGGAAAGCGCCATCTCCACCCGTCCCGACGGCATCGCCATTGACCTGCTGGACCCGGCAGGCAACCGCGGCTCGCTGGAAGCCGCGCAGGGGCAGGACATCCCGCTGGTGATCTTCGACTCGGTGCCGCCCGAGGGGATGCAGATCCCCTATATCGGCTCTGATTTCTGCGAACAGGCCAAGATCGCCGCGCGACGTCTGGTCGAGGTGCTGGGCGGTGAGGGCGAGGTCGCCATCATGATGGGCGTGCCGACCGCGCCGAACCACTCGATCCGTGCCGAATGCCACCGCGAGGTCTTTGCCGAACATCCGGGCATCAAGGTCGTGGCTGAAGGCATCGACAATGACAGCATCGAGACGGCGCAACAGCAGGCCGCTGCCATCATGCAGGCGAACCCCAATCTCAAGGGCTGGGTCGCCTCGGATGCCGCCGGTCCCATCGGCATCGGTCAGGCCATTGTCGAGGCCGGGAAGCAGGGTCAGGTCACGCTGGTCGGTCTGGATAACCTGCCCGAGATGCTCGACATGATCCGTTCGGGCGTCGCCGACAGTTCCTCGGCCTCGCAGCCGGAATTGCAAGGCTACTGGTCGGTCATGCTGCTCTGGGCACAGGCGACCGGCGCGCCGGTTCCGGGCTATCTGGATACCGGGAACGCCTTCCTCACCAAGGACAATATGGGCAACTGAGCCCCGCGCGGCCGGCACCCCGCCGGCCGCACACCAGCCGTGGGAGGAGACATGGCCTATCTCGAAGCACGCGGCCTCGGCCGTGATTTTCCGGGCGTGACCGCGCTTGACGGTGTCGATCTGTCAGTTGAACTGGGCCGCACGCATATTCTTGCGGGCGAGAATGGCGCCGGAAAATCAACGCTTGTGAAGATCCTGACCGGGGCGGATCGCGCCACACGCGGCAGCATCGCCATCGACGGGCAAGATCCGCTGGATCACCCCGACCTGTTCCGCAAGATCGCCTATGTGCCGCAGGAACTGTCGCTGTTCCCGGATGTCAGCGTGGCAGAAAACCTGTTCATGCCGTTTGACCGCACCGGCCATGGCGGGCTGGTGAACCGCCGCCGGATGGAGGCGGAAGCGCAGGAGTATCTGGATCGGTTCGGGATCGAGGCGAAACCATCCGATATGGTGCGCCATATCTCGGTCCCCGATCAGCAATTGTTGCAGATCGCCCGCGCCTCGACCAACCGTGACATGAAGGTGCTGATCCTCGACGAGCCGACTTCGGCCCTGACCGCGCGCGAGGTGGAGCGGGTGTTCAGGGTGATCCGCGGCTTTCTGGACCGCGATCATGCGATCATCTTCATCTCGCACAAGATGGAGGAAGTGTTCGGGATCGGGCAGGATTATACGGTGCTGCGCAATGGCCGGAAGGTCGATGCAGGCCGGGTAGACGAAATTGACGAAGCGGCGCTGATCCGCGCCATGTCGGGCCGCGAGGTAGCGATCGACGAACATTTCCGCCCCGATGGCCCGGTCACCGATACAATCATGCAGGTCGACAACCTGTCCGGCCCACTGTTCCGCGATGTCAGCTTCACGCTGAAACGGGGCGAGATCCTGGGTTTCGCGGGCCTTGTCGGCGCCGGAAGATCCGAACTGATGCAGACGATCTTCGGCTACCGCAAGGCCAGCGGCGGCCGTGTCCGGGTGGAAGGCCGCGACTGGCGGCTGAATGACACCGCCGCCTCGGTCGCGGGCGGGATGCTGTATCTGTCGGAAGAGCGCAAGGCGCATGGCATCTTCCCGCTGCTGTCGCTGCGCGAGAACATCGGCCTTTCGGTCCTGTCGCTGACCACCGGCGCCACCGGCATCGACAGCGGCAAGGAACGCGGTATCGTCGCCCGCGTGATCGGTGATTACGGCATCCGCGCCTCCGGCCCCGGACAGCGCATCGCCACCCTGTCGGGCGGCAATCAGCAGAAGGCCATCATCGGCCGCGCCATGGCCACGACGCCGCACATCCTGATCTTCGATGAACCGACCAAGGGCATCGACATCCGCACCAAGGCCGAAATCTACCGCATCATGAAGCGGCTGGCCGAGGAGGGCGTGGGGATCATCCTCATCTCATCGGAAATGACCGAGCTGCGCCGCTGTGCCAGCCGCATCATCACCATGCATGGCGGCCGCCTGACCGGCAGCTTCGATGCCGCCAGCACCGAGACCGAAACACTCGTCGGGGCGATCTTCGCCACCGGCACGGGGGCTGGCGGGTCCGCCCCCGAAGACGCAGAGGCTTCTCATGTCGACTGAACACTCCGCACAGACGCGCCGCCCCCCGGCGCTGACACTCCTGATGCGCAACCCGCTGGCCGGGGTTTTCGTGGCGCTTGTGGCGATCTTCGCCATCTCGGCGGTGATTTCCCCATATTTCCTGTCCGGTTACAACATGTCGGTCATCGCGCGGGGCCTTGCCTTCGTGGGGCTGGTCACCATCGCGCAATCTTCGCTGATGATCCTGGGCGAGCTTGACCTGTCGCTGGGCACCATTGGCGGCCTGTGCGGCGTGGTATCCGGCATGCTGATGGTGCAGGCGGGATTGCCCGCGCCCATGGCGCTGATCCTCGCCCTGTGCCTTGGCCTTGCGCTGGGTTTCCTGAACGGCCTGCTGGTCACCGTGCTGGGGTTGCATTCGCTGGTGCTGACCATTGGCACGGCGGGCATCTATGGCGGCGCCATCCTCGTGCTGACCAAGGGCGTCGCGATCACCGGCATTCCGGCAGAGATCCAGTTCCTTGGCCGGGGCGATCTTCTTGGCGTGCCCGTGCCCTTCCTGATCATGCTGGCGGTGCTGGCCATCGCGCTGTTTCTGTCGCTGAAGACGCCGATGGGCCGGTATATGTATGCCATCGGCAACAACCCTGCTGCCGCCCGCATGCTGGGCATCCGGGTGGACCGCATCCGCCTGCTGGTCTTCACGCTGGCGGGGATGTTGTCGGCACTGGCCGGGCTGCTGATGGTGGCGCGGCTGGGCACGGCGCAGCCCTCCATCGGGCAGACCTGGGTGCTGGCCCCCATCGCCGCCGCCGTGATCGGCGGGGTTGCCACCACCGGCGGGGTAGGCTCGCCGCTGGGGGCGATCTTCGGGGCGGGGATCATCGCCATCATCGAAAACATCATCGTGCTTTTTGGCGTGTCGCCCTATTGGCAGGGCGTGGTATCCGGCGTGATCGTGGTTCTGGCGATCTCGTTCGACGCCCTGTCGCGCCGCTATCTTCGCCGCGACGGCGCCTGACCTGACGAAGTGGATATTCCCATGACTAAGACCAAGAAACTCATCAACGCGCCGGAAGACATCATCCCCCAGCTGATCGCGGGCATGGTCGCCGCCCATCCCGACATGCTGACGGTCGAAGGCCCCACCGGCCGCGCCGTGGTCGCGGTGGACGGGCCGCGCGACGGCAAGGTCGGCGTGGTGGTCGGCGGCGGCTCGGGGCATGAACCGGCCTTCGCAGGCTATGTCGGGCGCGGCCTCGCCGATGCGGCGGCGGTGGGCAATATCTTTGCCTCGCCCTCGCCCGAACAGATCCTCGATGCAGCGCGTGCCGCCGATGGCGGGGCGGGTGTGCTGCTGCTTTACGGCAATTACACCGGCGATGTGATGAACTTCACCATGGCGGCGGAAGAGCTTGCCGCCGCGGGCACCCCGGTGCGGCAGGTTCAGGTGGCCGATGACGTGGCCTCGGCCCCGGTTGAACGGCGCGGGGAGCGGCGGGGCATCGCGGGCGATTTCTTTGTCTTCAAGGTGGCCGGGGCTGCCGCCGATCTGGGCGAGCCGCTGGCGCGGGTCGAGGCGCTGGCGCGCAAGGCCAATGACGCCACCCTGTCGATGGGCGTGGCACTGGGGGCCTGTTCACTGCCGCAGACCGGCAAGCCGAATTTCGAGATCGGCGATGACGAAATGGAAATCGGCATGGGTCTTCATGGCGAGCCGGGCATCCGGCGCGACAAGCTGGCCCCGGCCGATCAGGTGACCGATACGCTGATGGAGGCGATCCTGTCCGAGATGGCGCCAGCGCGGGGCGATCGGGTGGCAGTGCTGGTGAACGGGCTGGGTTCGACCTCACTGGTCGAGCTTTACATCCTCTTTGCCCGACTCAGGCAGGTGCTGGATGCGCGCGGCATCACGATCTACCGCTCCTGGGTCGGGGAATATGCGACCTCGCTGGAGATGGCGGGTGCCTCGATTACCCTGATGCGGCTGGATGATGAACTTGCCGCACTGCTGGACCACCCTTGCCGCACCCCGGCGCTGACGGTCGGCGCCATCGAGGGCACCGCCGCCAGCACGGCGCGGTCGGCCCGCAAGACGGTCACGGGGGCCGAACCCGCCGCCCGCAGCGCCCCCACGGTCGCGCTGATCCGCGATGGCGCGATCACGCCCCCGCTGTTCCGCGCCATGATGCAGCGCGCGGGGGACGAGATCATCGCCGCCCGCGACTGGCTGTCGGAACTGGACGGGGTGATCGGAGACGGCGACCATGGTGTCACCATGGAAATCGGCTGGAAGGCCGTGCAGGGCGCGCTGGAAAACGCCCCCGGCGACGAAACCATCGAAGGCAGTTGCAAGCGCATGGCCAAGGCGTTTCTGGATGCGGTGGGTGCTTCCTCAGGCCCGCTTTACGCCACCGCGTTCCTGCGGGCAGGCGCGGCGGTCAGCGACCGGCAGAACCTTGACGCGGGCGCGCTGGCAGCCTGGCTTGCCGCCGCGCTGCAAGGCGTTCGCGACCGGGGCCGGGCCGAACCGGGCGACAAGACCATGATCGACGCCTGGGTGCCCGCCGTGGCCCGCGCGCAGGAGGCCTTGGCCACGGGTGCCGAACTTGCGGTGATCGAGGCCGCCCGCGATGGCGCCGAGGCGGGCATGAAGGCCACCGCCGGTCTGGAATCGCGGCGTGGGCGTTCCGCCAAGCTGGGCGCGCGCTCTAAGGGCCATATCGACCCCGGCGCCGCCTCGACCTTCGTGATCCTGCGCGCCATGGCCGCCGCCATGGCCGAGGCGCAGGCCACCGCCTGAGCCCTTACCGTGGCCCCGCCATGAGCGCGCGGGCCACGGCTTCATTCGTGACCAGACGGTTCACATAGCCGCCGCGCAGGATGGCGCGGATGATCTGAACCTTCTCGATCCCGCCTGATACCAGCATGGACATCGGCTTCAGCTTCAGCTTGTCGGGACTGAGCGCGATGATTGATTCATTCAGGAAATGATCGACCGGCCGGCCCTGCGCATCCAGAAAACAGCCCAGAAACTCGCCCACAGCACCACGTTTCAGCACGTCGTCCAGATGATCCTTCACCACGCGGATCTGCGTCAGCGTCGCATCCTCGGCCAGCGACCCGCAGGAGGTGATACCCAGATCCGCAATTTCGGTGCGGGCCAGAACATCCGTCAGCTCGTCGATCAGCAACAGCGTCTCGCGACTTTCCGGCGAGGCGCAGTACAGCGGCGCGGTCAGGTAATGGCATTCCACCCCCAGACTGCGGGCGAAACTGGTGGCGACCTCGAATGTATTGGTGCCCGAGGACCGCGTGACCCCGCCGGTCAGCCCGACAACCCAGCTGTCGGGATGTGGTTTTGCATGCAGCCGGCGCACCGCGAAACTGAGCGTGCGCCCGGTGGCAACACCAATTCCCAGATCACGCCCTTCCACCAGCGCCCCGGCCATGGCCCCCGCCGCCTCGCCGATCACCCGCTTCTGTTCCAGATAATCCGGCACATCGGGCACCACCACCGCCTCGGCCAGCCCGTAACGCGCGGTCACCGCCTCGGCCAGCGCGATGCAGTCGGTCAGCGGCAGCGTCACGTCGATGCGCACCGCACCATCCTCGCGCACCTGCCCGATGATCTTGTTGACGCGCAGCCGCGTCATGTTCATGCGGGCAGCGATTTCCTGCTGGGTCAGCCCGCCCATGAAATAGAACCACGCGACCCGCGCGCGTTCCAGTTGTTCGGTCAGGTCTTCGGTCGGATCATCCATCGTGGTTTCCTTATACCCGCTGCACCGCATTCGGCCAGCGGCAAGGCGGCGGCAGACGAAAAAGACACCCCGGCGTTTCGCGGTTGACAGCGCCGCCCGAGGCCCCGATGATGCCCGGACGTCAGGGGAGTCCCGCCAAGGGGACTGAGAGGCTGACAGGGGTTCCGATCCGCTCGGACCCCGGTGACGCGACCCTTTGAACCTGACCCAGTTGACACTGGCGTAGGAAGACCGAAGGGTATTTCCGCATTCCTCGCACATCCGGGGGCGGTCCTTTCGGGCCGCTATGGCCCATTCGGCGCAGCCGGGGCCATGTGGTCCCTTTCTGCCGACTGTTTCACTTGGGTCTCATCGCAAGAGGAGACCACAATGAAAGACACGATCCCCGCCATCACCACCGGCGCCCTGCCCGCCTCGCGCAAGGTCTATGTCACCGGCGCGACGCATGACATCCGCGTGCCGCTGCGCGAGATCGGCATTTCCAACGAGGCACCGCTGACCGTCTATGACAGCTCCGGCCCCTATACCGATCCGGCGGCGCAGATCGACATTGCGCAGGGCCTGCCCGATGTGCGCGGTGGCTGGTTGCAGGCGCGTGGCGATGTGGAAAGCTACACGGGCCGCGCGGTGACGGAAGCCGACAACGGCTTTGCCACCGGCGCGCGGCTGACGCCCGCCTTCCCCGTGCAGCGTGCGCCCCTGCGCGCCACGGGCGACCGGGCGGTCACGCAGCTTGCCTATGCCCGCGCGGGCATCATCACGCCCGAGATGGAATTCGTCGCCCTGCGCGAGAACGAGGGGCGCAGCGCCGCCGTCACGCGCGACGGTGAAAGCTTCGGCGCCACGCTGCCCGATCTGGTGACGCCCGAATTTGTGCGCGCCGAAATCGCTGCGGGCCGCGCCATCATCCCTGCCAATATCAATCACCGCGAGTTGGAGCCGATGATCATCGGCCGCAACTTCAGGGTGAAGATCAACGCCAATATCGGCAATTCCGCCGTCACCTCCTCGATGGAGGAGGAGGTGGAAAAGATGGTCTGGGCGATCCGCTGGGGCGCCGACACGGTGATGGACCTGTCCACGGGCCGCAACATCCACAATATCCGCGACTGGATCATCCGCAACGCCCCGGTGCCGATCGGCACGGTCCCGCTGTATCAGGCGCTGGAGAAGGTGGGCGGCGTGGCCGAAGATCTGACGTGGGAGGTCTTCCGCGACACGCTGATCGAACAAGCGGAACAGGGCGTGGATTATTTCACCATCCACGCAGGCGTGCGGCTGCACATGATCCCGATGACGGCGAAACGGGTCACCGGGATCGTTTCGCGTGGCGGGTCGATCATGGCGAAATGGTGCCTGCATCACCACCGCGAAAGCTTCCTCTACGAGCATTTCGAGGAAATCTGCGATATCTGCCGCCGCTATGACGTGTCATTCAGCCTGGGCGACGGGCTGCGCCCCGGCTCCATCGCCGATGCCAATGACGAGGCCCAGTTTGCAGAGCTGCGGACATTGGGCGAATTGACCAAAATCGCTTGGGCAAAGGACTGTCAGGTGATGATCGAAGGCCCCGGCCATGTGCCGATGCACAAGATCAAGGCCAATCTGGACGAGCAGCTGAAACATTGCCACGAGGCGCCGTTCTACACGCTCGGGCCGCTGACCACCGATATTGCGCCGGGCTACGACCATATCACCAGCGCCATCGGCGCGGCGATGATCGGCTGGTTCGGCACGGCGATGCTGTGTTACGTCACGCCGAAGGAACACCTTGGCCTGCCCGACCGCGATGATGTGAAAACCGGGGTCATCACCTACAAGCTGGCCGCCCATGCCGCCGATCTGGCCAAAGGCCATCCGGGGGCGCAACGGCGCGACGATGCACTGAGCCGGGCGCGGTTCGAGTTCCGCTGGCAGGATCAGTTCAATCTTGGTCTCGACCCCGATACCGCGCGCGAGATGCATGATGAAACCATGCCCGCCGAAGCGCACAAGGTCGCGCATTTCTGTTCGATGTGCGGCCCGAAGTTCTGTTCGATGCGGATTTCGCACGACATCCGCGCCGAGGCCGAAAAACAGCAGGGCATGGCCGCGATGGCCGAGAAGTTCCGCGAGGCCGGGCAGCTCTACATTCCGGCGGAGCCTGCGGAATGATCTCGGTCCTTGGTGCGGGGGTGGCGGGGCTTTGTGCCGCCACCGCCTTGAGCGAGGCGGGGCTGGCGGTCGAGGTCATCACCCCGCCCGGCGCTCCGCCGCCGGTGTCGCGGCTGGCGGGCGGGATGCTCGCCCCGTTCTGCGAAGGTGAAAGCGCGCCGGAAACCGTGGTCACACGCGGTCGCGCGGCGGTGGACTGGTGGGCGGCGCATGTGCCCGGCGTGGTCCGGCGTGGCACGCTGGTGCTGGCCGCACCGCGCGACGGGGCAGAGCTTGACCGCTTCGCCCGCGCGACCACCGGCCACCAACCGGCCGATCCCGGCGCGCTGGAACCTGATCTGACGGGCCGCTTCACGCGCAGTCTGTTTTACGCAGAGGAAGCGCATCTGGACCCTGTCGTCGCGCTGGCCTCTCTGACCGAGGGCCTGAACGCGCGGGGCGTTGCCTTCCGGGGCGGGCCGCCCCGTGGCCGCATCGTTGATTGCCGCGGCATGTCTGCCACCCTGCAAGGCCTGCGCGCAGTGCGAGGTGAAATGCTGGAGGTCAGCGCCCCCGGTGCCGTACTGTCGCGCACCGTGCGGCTGCTGCATCCGCGCTTTCCCTGCTACATCGTGCCGCGCGGACAGGACCGCTACATGATCGGCGCAACCATGGTGGAAAGCGCCGACCCCGGCCCGATCACCGCCCGTGCAGTGATGGAGCTGCTGTCCGCCGCCTGGACCGTCCACCCCGGCTTTGCCGAGGCGCAGATCCTTGCCACCGGCACCGGGCTGCGCCCCGCCTTCCCCGACAATATTCCCGCCATCCACCAAAGCGGCGGGCACATCCACATCAACGGCATGTATCGTCATGGTTTCCTCATGGCTCCCGCGCTGGCGATGGATCTGGCCCGCCTGCTGACCAAGGAACCCGCCCATGCAGATTGACCTTAACGGAACCCCCGTCGTCACCCGCGCCACCACCCTTGCCGCCCTGATCACTGAGCAGGGCTTTGACGCCGCCTCGGTTGCCACCGCGCTGGACGGGCAGTTCGTCCCCCGACCGGCGCGGGCGGCAACCAGCCTTCACCCCGGCGCCAGGATCGAGGTTCTGGCCCCGATGCAGGGGGGCTGAGTCATGTTCTATGGCATCGACCTGCCCGGCCGCCTGATGCTGGGCACCGCGCAATACCCCTCGCCCGCCATCCTGCGCGACGCCATCGCAGCATCGGGGGCCGGGGTCATCACCGTCTCGCTGCGGCGCGAGGGGCAAGGCGGCGGCGCCTTCCGCCAGATCCTGCGCGACAGCGGCTGTCGCATCCTGCCCAATACCGCCGGGTGCCACACCGCACGCGAAGCGATCACCACCGCCCATATGGCGCGCGAACTGTTCGGCACCGACTGGATCAAGCTGGAGGTCATCGGCCATGCCGATACGCTGCAACCCGATCCCTTCGCGCTGGTCGAGGCGGCGCGGGTACTTTGCGCCGAGGGCTTCAGGGTCTTTCCCTACACGACCGAGGATCTGATCGTGGGCGAACGTCTGCTGGAGGCCGGATGCCGCGTGCTGATGCCCTGGGGGGCACCCATCGGCTCGGGCCAGGGGCTGCGGCATGTCGAGGCGCTGCGCACGATGCGGGCGCATTTCCCCGAAGTGCCGCTGGTGATTGATGCGGGGATCGGCGCGCCTTCGCAGGCCATGGCGGCGATGGAGATGGGTTTTGACGCGGTGCTTCTGAACACCGCCGTCGCCCGCGCGCTGGACCCGTTGGAAATGGCCCGCGCTTTCGGGCAGGCGGTCAGCGCCGGACGGCTGGCCTACAGGGCCGGGCTGATGCCCCGGCGCGACATGGCGGTCGCCTCCACTCCGGTTTTCGGTCAGGCGGTGCTGGCATGATACGGCCCGACCCCTTTTACCTGATCGTGGGCGATGCCGGGCTGCTGGAGAGGCTGGTGCCACTGGGGGTGCGGCTGGTGCAACTGCGCGTGAAAGACCGGCCGGAGCCGGATCTGCGCGCCCAGATCCTGCGCGCGAAAACCTGCTGTGCTGCCCATGGCACCCAGCTTGTGATCAACGATCACTGGCAGATCGCGCTGTCGCTGGGCTGTGATTTTGTCCATCTGGGGCAAGAGGATATGGACAGTGCCGATTTTCCGGCCCTGCATCGCGCCGGGGTGCGCTATGGCCTTTCGACCCATGATCCCGCCGAACTCGACCGCGCCCTGGCCGCTGAACCGGCCTATGTGGCTCTGGGTCCGGTCTGGCCCACCTTGCTGAAGAAAATGAAATGGGGGCCGCAGGGGCTGGACCGTGTGGCGGAATGGGCGCGGCGGGCGGGCGATGTGCCGCTGGTCGGAATCGGCGGGCTGGTGCCCGAACGCCTGCCCGGCCTGTTCGCCGCAGGCGCCGCCAGTGCCGCCGTGGTGACTGACATCGCCCAGGCCAACGACCCCGAGGCACGCTGCCGCGACTGGATCGCGGCGACCGAAAGGTATCGGCAATGAACCGCTACATCCGGCAAAGCTGCCTGCCCGAGGTGGGCGCCGGGGGTCAGGCGCGGCTGGCGCAGGCACGGGTTCTGGTCGCCGGGGCGGGCGGACTGGGGTCCGCCCTCCTGCCACTGCTGGCGGGTGCGGGCGTCGGGCATCTGGTGATCTGCGATCCCGACCGGGTGGAGGAACATAATCTTCACCGCCAGACCCTGTACCGTATGACCGATATCGGCGCCCCGAAAGCCGAGGCCGCCGTGCGACATCTGGCAGCGCTGAACCCCGATTGTGAGGCGCGGCCCGTCCTGGCCCGGCTGGACCCGGAAACCGCGCCCGGGGCGCTTGCGGCGGCCGATCTCGTGCTGGACGCGGCCGATAATTTCGCCACCAGCTACGCGCTGTCGGACCTGTGCCGCGCGGCGGGCAAACCGCTCGTCAGCGCCTCGGTTCTGGGGCGACAGGGCTATGTAGGCGGTTTCTGTGGCCCGGCGCCCGGCCTGCGCGCCGTCTTCCCCGACCCGCCGCCCCGCGCCGCCACCTGTGCCACCGCCGGGGTGATGGGCCCTGCCGTGGCGACGTTGGGTGCCATGCAGGCCCAGATGGCACTTTCGGTGCTGCTGGGACACAGGCCGTCACCGCTTGGCCTGATGCTCAGCGTCGATTTCGCGGAATGGCGGGTGGCACAGTTCCGCTTCGACGAGGCCGCAGACCCGCCGCCCAGCCCCAGGGTCATTGCCCCCGGCATGATCCGCCCCGGGGATCTGAGTATCGACCTGCGCAGTCAGGAAGCCCCCGTGACCGTGCCCCATGACCGCCGGGTTGTCTTCCTTTGCGCCAGCGGGCTCAGGGCATGGCGGGCGGCACGCGCGCTGGCCGACCGGGGACATGCCGATGTTGCCATCTGCGCGGTCGGGCCATGAGGCCGCGCGTCCTGTGCATCGGCGGCAGCGATTCCGGCGGCGGCGCCGGGCTGGCGCGCGACATTGCCACCGCCACCGGCATGGGTGCTCATGCCTGCATCGCCGTCACCGCCGTCACCGCCCAGACCGATGCCGGGGTGCTGGCAAGTCATCCGGTGCCGCCTGAAACCGTCGCAGCACAGATCCGCGCGGCGGGCCGGGTAGATGCGGTGAAAATCGGCATGCTGGCCAGTGCCGCCATTGTCGAAGCGGTGGCGGCGGCCCTGCCGCAGGCGCCAGTGGTATTGGACCCGGTGCTGGCCTCCAGTTCAGGCCACCCACTGCTGGACCCGCCAGGCGTCGCCGCCCTGCTGCGCCTGCTGCTGCCGCGCGTCACACTGCTGACACCGAACCTGCCGGAGTTGCAGGCCCTGACCACGCCGGGACTGGAGGCCGCGCAGGTGCAGACCCTGCGGGATCGGGGCTGCGCGGCGGTTCTGGTCAAGGGCGGCCATGCCGAAACGGCAGATTGCGAGGACCGGCTTTATGCGGCGCGGCGCGGTCCGCATTGCTATTCCGGTCCCCGTTATCCCGCCTCCCTGCGTGGCACCGGCTGCACCCTGGCCAGCGCCATCGCGGTGGCACTGGCGCGTGGCGAGCCGCTGCCCCGCGCCATCGGGACCGCGCGCGACGTGCTGCGGGCACGGTTCACGGAGGCCGCAAGCGTTGACAAGCCGCCGCCGAACCCCGATCCATGACGGGGTGCCGGCAAGGCGGGGCAGATGGACAGCGGATCGCAGCGTGACAAGACGCCCGTCGGAGGGCCCGAAGTTCTGCCCCTTGGCAGTACCGCATTGCTGCTGCGCTTTGGCCTGTCCGTCACGCCATCAGCCACCGCCGCCGTTCAGGTGCTGCACGACATGCTGGACCACGCCGACCTGCCCGGCGTGACCGAAATCCTGCCAAGCCTCGCCTCGGTCATGCTGCGCTTCGATCCAGCGAAAGTGACACGCGCCGATCTGGCGGCCCGACTGGCCACGTTGACAGAGGCGCGCGACTGGCACGCGGCCACACCCCGACCCGCCACGCGCCTTTGGCAGGTGCCGGTGGCCTTTGGCGGGGTGCACGGCCCGATGCTGGAGGAAGCCGCCGCCCTTGCCGGTGTCAGCCCCGAAGCGGCGGTGCGGCAGATCGCGGAAACCGAGTTACGGGTGCTGGCCATCGGCTTTGCCCCCGGACAGCCCTATCTGGGCCTGCTGCCCGAGACCTGGAACCTGCCGCGCCTGTCGGACCTTGCGCCGCAGGTGCCACAGGGGGCGGTGACGGTGGCGGTGCGCCAGATCGTGCTGTTCGCCAATGCCTCGCCGACCGGCTGGCGCCAGATCGGTCGCGCGGCCTTCCGCCCCTTCCGCCCCGAGGCCCGCGACCCCGCGCCGCTGCGTGCGGGTGACGCCTTGCGACTGGTCCCCTGTTTCGGCGACGAGCTGGAGGCGCTGCAGCATACGGGCGATCCCGATGGCGGCGCACGCTGTCAGGTGCGGGCATGAGCGGCACGCTGATCCTGCATCGCGCCGGGCCGGGGCTGACCGTGCAGGACATGGGCCGCCCCGGTCTGGCCCGGCTGGGCCTGTCGCGCGGCGGCGCCGCCGACCGGCAGGCGCTGCTGGAGGCCACGGCCCTGCTGGGCCTGCGCGCGCCCGTCGCCGCGCTGGAGATGCCCGCACTGGGCGGCAGTTTCGAGGTCACGCAGCCGACCCGCATCGCGCTGACGGGCGCGCCGATGCGCGCCGATCTGGACGGCAGCGCGCTGCGCTGGTCCGCCAGCCATCTGATCCTGCCGGGTCAGCGGCTGACCATCGGCGCGGCGACATCGGGAGTTTATGGCTATCTCACCCCGGCGGGCGGCATTCTGGGCCCCGAATGGCAGGGCAGCCGTGCCGCGCATCTGGTCGCGGGGATTGGCGCGACACTGGCGGCGGGCGACCGGCTGCCGCTGGGTGATGACCCCGCGCCTGACGAACCGGCACAGTTTCTGCCGGTCGAAGATCGCTTCACCGGCGGCCTGCTGCGCTGGATCGACGGGCCGCAGACCGCCCTGTTCCCCGAGGTAACCCGCGCGCGCTTTGCCGCCACGCCCTTCCACCGCGCCCCCACCGGCAACCGGCAGGGCATCCGGCTGGATTGCGACGGCCCGGCCTTTGCCGCCGATCTGCCGAAAACCGGCCTCGCCTCCGAGTTCATCCTGCCCGGCGACATCCAGATGACCGGCGACGGGCGGCCCTATATCCTGCTGTCGGAATGCCAGACCATCGGCGGCTATCCCCGGATCGGCACCGTCCTGCCCGCCGATCTGCCCCGCGCGGCCCAGACCGCCCCCGGTGCGGTGCTGCGCTTTCAGCGGGTGACGCTGGCCGAGGCCGATGCGCTGGCCCGCCCCCGTGCCGCGCGTCTGGCCAGCCTGCGCGCTGCCTGCCGCCCATTGCGCCGCGATCCGCGCGACATGCCGGACCTGCTGTCCTATCAGCTGATCAGCGGCGTGACGGCGGGTGACGATCTGGACCCGCCCACCCCTCTGCCCGACTTGGCGTGACCTCGCAGTTAGCGTAAACATGGCGCGCCGGAGAGGACCGGCATGGAGGAACGCATGACCGACACGCCGCTCGCCAGCCCCGCCGCCCCCCGCTGGATCGACGATCCGCAGCATCGCGACTGGCTGGCCGCCGAGGCGCGGCGGCAATTCGCGTTCTTTCGTGCCAGCCCGCGCAAGGACGGCGGCTTTCACGTTCTGGCCCATGACGGCACACCGCTGCCGGGTGCGGTGCAGGAACTGCATACCACGACGCGGCTGGTACATTCCTACGCTCTGGGCCATCGCGCCGGGGTGGCGGGATGCGAGGCTATCATCGACGCGGGCATGGCTTACCTCTGGTCGCATCACCGCGACGCGGATCATGGCGGCTATCTCTGGGCGCTGGACGGCGCCGCGCCCTGCGACACACGCAAGCTCGCCTATGGTCATGTTTTCGTTCTGCTGGCCGGGGCCAGTGCCCGGCTTGCAGGCCACCCCGATGCCGACCGGCTGATCGACGATGCGACCGCCGTGCTGGACCGGCATTACTGGGAAGACGGCGTGGGCCTGTTTGCGGACGAATGGAACCGCGACTGGACGCCGTTTTCTGCCTATCGTGGCATGAATGCCAATATGCACGGGGTCGAAGCGCTGCTGGCAGCCTACGAGGCGACGGGGCGCGAGGTCTATCTGACCCGCGCGGGCCGCATTCTGGATTTCTTTCTGAACCGCATCGCCTCTGCCGAAGGCTGGCGCCTGCCCGAACATTACACTGAAAACTGGCAGATCGACCGCGCCTATTCCGGCAACCCGATGTTCCGCCCCGCAGGCACCACCCCCGGCCATTCGTTTGAACTGGGCCGGCTGATGCTGCAACACTGGGATCTGGCGGACCGTCCCGACAACGGCGCCCCGGCAACGGCGCGACGGGTGGTCGAACAGGCGCTGGCCGATGGCTGGAATGCGGAAAAGGGAGGTATCTTCTACACGCTTCAGTTCGGCGGCGCGCCTGCCATCCGTGACCGCTACTGGTGGCCGGTAACGGAGGCCATTGGTGCCTTGTCATCCCTGATCAAGCTGGGCGGCACCAAAGACGACGAGGCTTGGTATCGCCGCCTCTGGCAGTTCGCCGATGCGCATTTCATCGACCATGCGCAGGGCGGCTGGTTCCCGGAAATCGACGCGGAAGGCCAGCCCACGGCCACGCAGTTCCACGGCAAGCCCGACATCTATCACTCGGTGCAGGCAGCCTTGCTGCCGCTGTCGCCGGGCGTTTCGCGGCTGGCCGAAACCCTGCCGCGGATCGGATAGCGCAGGGCCTTACTGGCCCTGCACCCCGCCTTCATTCGCCTGACCACGCTCCGCCTCAATGGCGCGCCAGCGTGCCACATTGGCGTTATGTTCCTCCAGCGTGGCCGCAAAGGCGTGACCGCCGCTGCCATCCGCCACGAAGAACAGATAGTCGCTTTGCGCCGGATTCAGCGCGGCCTCGATGCTCAGCCGTCCCGGATTGGCGATGGGGGTCGGCGGCAGCCCTTCGATGACATAGGTGTTGTAGGGCGTGGCGCGACGCAACTCGCTTTGCCGCAGGCCCCGGCCCAGCACCCCCTCACCCTTGGTGATGCCATAGATCACCGTCGGGTCGGTTTGCAGCCGCATCCCCTTCTTCAGCCGGTTCACGAAGACACTGGCGACCAGCGGGCGTTCATCGGCGATGCCGGTTTCCTTTTCCACGATGGAGGCCATAACCATGGCCTGTTCCTTCGTGTCATAAGGCAGATCGCCCGCGCGCGAGGCCCAGAGATCATCCATGATCCGGGTCTGCTTGTCCTGCATCTGCACCAGCAGCGCCGCGCGCGAGGCGCCCTTGTCCACCTCATAGGCATCGGGGGCAAGCGTGCCCTCGGGCGGCACGGCCTCGATATTGCCGTCCAGGAAATCGGCGCGCTTCAGGCTGTCGACCACCTGCCAGCTGGTCACGCCCTCCGCGAGCGTGATCTGCCAGCGCAGATCGCCCGCCGCCACCGCATCCACATATTCCTGCGGCGCGGCATCGGTCGCGGGGGCGAATTTGGCCACCTCGACATAGCGGTTGGTCCCGGCATCCAGTTCGCGCAGGATGATTTCCGCCTTGGCGACGCCGATACGGTAATTCACCTCGCGCCCGCAGGTCGAGGCGCCCCCCGCCGTCACCAGATCAAGAATCTGCGCCATCGACGCCCCTTCGGGCACCAGATAGGAGCCGAATTTCAAGCCCTTGGCCTTGCCGGAATAATCTGCTCCGATGCGGAAGATCCGCGCGTCACTGACCGCGCCCTGCGCTTCGAGATTGCGGCTCACCTCGCTCAGCGACGAGCCACGCTCCACCTTCAGGCAGATCGGCTGCGCCAGCGGGCCGGGGCCGTTGAATTCCTGCCGTCCCCAGGCCAGAACCCCGGCGACGGCAATCAGCAACACGATGAACAGGGTCAGCGCATTGGAGGCGACAGACCGCCACATCAGCCGCGCACCTTGCCCAGAACGAGGCTCGCGTTGGTGCCACCGAAGCCAAAGCTGTTCGACAGAGCCACGTCGATCTTGCGCTTCACCGCCTTGTTCGGCGCAAGATCAAGCTTCGGCTGGATCGCCGGATTGTCGAGGTTGATCGTCGGCGGCGCCACCTGATCGCGGATCGCCAGCACGCAGAAGATCGCCTCGACCGCGCCCGCCGCGCCAAGAAGATGCCCGATGCTCGACTTGGTCGAAGACATCGTGGCCTTCGCCGCCGCATCGCCCATCAGCCGCTCCACAGCGCCCAGTTCGATCGTATCGGCCATGGTCGAGGTGCCATGAGCGTTGATGTAATCCACCTGGTCCGGCGAGATCCCGGCACGGGCCAGCGCCGCGCTCATGCTGCGGAAACCGCCATCGCCATCTTCCGACGGCGCAGTGATGTGATAGGCGTCGCCCGAAAGGCCATAGCCCAGCACCTCGGCATAGATCTTCGCGCCGCGCGCCATTGCGTGTTCGTATTCTTCCAGCACGACGACGCCCGCGCCCTCGCCCATCACGAAACCGTCGCGGTCTGCGTCATAGGGGCGGCTGGCCTTCTCCGGCTCCTCGGCCCGCTTGGTCGACAGCGCCTTGCAGGCGTTGAAGCCCGCGATCCCGATTTCCGAGATCGGGCTTTCCGCCCCGCCCGCCACCATCACATCGGCATCGCCCCACATGATGAGCCGCGCCGCATCGCCAATGGCATGGGCGCCGGTGGAACAGGCGGTCACGACAGCATGGTTCGGCCCTTTGAAGCCGAAGCGAATGGACACCTGACCCGAGATCAGGTTGATCAGCGAACCAGGGATGAAGAAGGGCGAAACCCGCTTCGGCCCCTTTTCCTTGATCAGCACCGCGGTGTCGGCAATCGTCGAAAGCCCGCCGATACCCGAACCGATCATCACGCCGGTGCGCAGGCGGCTTTCTTCGTCCTCAGGCTCCCATCCGGCATCTTTCACCGCCTGAACGGCGGCGGCCATGCCATAGAGGATGAAATCATCGACCTTGCGACGCTCTTTCGGCTCCATCCAGTCATCGGGGTTGAACGTGCCGTTGCTGCCGTCGCCCAGCGGAATTTCGCAGGCATATTTCGTCACCACATTGCTGGCATCGAAGCGCTTGATCGGACCCGCGCCCGATTGCCCGTCCAGCAGCCGTTTCCAGGTCTCCTCCACCCCGCAAGCCAGCGGCGTGACCATTCCAAGACCCGTGACAACAACGCGACGCATCCGATCTTCCTTCTCGCAACGCCCGTGACAGGGCAAGACCTTGCGAAGCTAGATACACGCGGCATCCGCAGCGCGCAACATGGGGCCTCCGGGCGCGGCCGGGCTTTGCCGGAGGGGCCGTGCGGATGAGGAAGCGGATGGGACGCGCGCCCCAAAGGCCGGGACGCTCAGCGCGGGTGAGGCTCAGGCCTTGCGGGTCTCGATCCGGTAGCTGCCTTCCGGCAGATCCAGCGCGGCGGCAAGGTCGCGCAACTGCACCATGGACAGCGTGATGACCATGGGTTCCTGCGTGACGGGATGCACCTGTTCCAGTGTGATGCAGTCGTCGAAAGCCGAAATGGTGATGTCTTCCTGCAACCCCTCATGCCCCTCGTCGATGAGGGTGATCACGGTCGCGTCGAATTCGTGCTCGATGGTAAACATGACCTCAGGCTAGCAGGCCCGGCGCGCGGCGCAACGGCAAAAAGGGCCGTGACACTTTGCCGTGACAGGCCGCCACCACTGGCCGAGGGGTCTTTCCGCCGCCGGGCGTTTTGCTAGATTGGGGAAAACGGCAGGGCAGAAAATGACGACGATGGCAGGATATTCCGGGGCGGGGTTCATGGCGCTGTTGCGGCTGGGGGCTTTGCTGTCTGTCTCGCTTGTCCTTGCGGGATGCGTGACCACCGGCCAGCCTGTGCCCGCCCCAGCACCGCCCCCCGCGCCTGCCGCCGCAGGAGCGGACGGCGGGCGCCTTTCGCCGCAGGATGCCGCGCGCAATTTCGTGACCGTGGTGGAACGGGTGGAGCCGGTGGCCGAACGCTTCTGCCGCCAGCAGGCCGGGCCCGGCCAGAACTGCGATCTTCAGATCGTGGTGGACCGCCGCCGCAACCTGCCGCCCAACGCCTTCCAGACCATCGACGAACAGGGCCGCCCCGTGGTCGGCTTCACGCTCGCGCTGATCGCCGATGCCCGCAATGAAGACGAGATCGCCTTTGTTCTGGGGCATGAGGCCTCGCACCACATCCTTGGCCATATCGGGCGCAAGCAGCAGGGCGCCGAAGCGGGCGCGGTTCTGGGCACCATGCTCGGGCAGGCCACCGGCGCCGATGCCGCGACGATGAAGCAATGGCAAAGCTTTGGTGCCAGCATCGGCGCGCGGCGCTATTCCAAGGAATACGAGCTGGAGGCCGATGCGCTGGGGGCCCGTATCGCCTGGTATGCCGGTTACGATCCGGTGCGCGGCGCGGGCTTCTTCAGCCGCCTGCCCGATCCGGGCGACCAGTTCCTCGGCTCGCACCCGCCCAACGCGCAGCGCCTGCAACAGGTGGGCGCCGTGGTCGCCGGGCTGGAGCGGCAGGCCGCATACTGAGAAGGTCGGGTTGAGAAGGTGGAGCAAGATCGACGCAGGGGGCACCCTTCCCCTTGCACGCCTGCGAACCGGCAGCCCTTGACCTGCCGCGCACAAGGCCGCAGCCTGCCCGAAAACGGGAGGCAGGCGTGATCAGCAAGGCGCGGTGGATCTGGCGGCAGCTCAGCCGCAAGCTTTGGGTGACTTCGGTGGTCTATGCGCTGGCGGCGCTGGCCACGGCGGGCGCGGCCTCGTGGATCGGGCCGATGCTGCCCGAAGGGATCGACTACAGTATCGGCACCGACGCGGTGGAGGCGGTGCTGACCATCATCGCCTCGTCCATGCTGGCGGTTACCACCTTCGCCTTCGGCACCATGCTGGGCGCCTTCAACGCCGCTGCCACCAATATCACCCCGCGCGCCACCAACCTGCTGCAACATGACCGGACCACACAAAAGGTTCTGTCGACCTTTCTGGGCAGCTTCATCTTCTCGCTGGTCTCGGTCATCGGGCTGAAGGCAGGCGCCTACGGGCCGAACGGCAAGTTCGTGCTGTTCATCGTCACGCTGGCACTGGTGGCGCTGATCGTGATTGGCATGCTGCGCTGGATTGCGCATCTGACGGCCTATGGCCGCCGGGATGATACCCATGACTGCGTGGAACAGGCCGTGGCCGAGGCGCTGCGCGCCCGCACGGACGAGCCGTGGCTGGGCGCGCATCCGATGACCGGCCCCGCGCCTTTCGATGCCCGCGCCGTGATGGCCGACCGGATCGGCTATGTCCGCCATGTCGACCTCGCCGCGTTGCAGGCGGTAGCCGAGGCTGCGGGATGCGCCATCTGGGTTGCGGCCCTGCCCGGCAGCTTTGTCCATCCCGGTGCGCCGCTGTTGTGGATCGGCGCCCCGGCAAGCGAGGCAGAGGGCGCCACCTGCCTCGATGCCTTTGACATCGGTGCCACGCGCTCTTTCGACCAGGACCCGCGCTTCGGCCTGTCGGTGCTGACCGAAATCGCCGAACGCGCATTGTCACCCGCCGTCAATGACCCCGGATCGGCCATCGACATTCTGGGACGCGCGGTGCGGCTTCTGGCGATCTGCACCGAAACCCGCAGCCCCGAAGTGCGCTACAACCGGCTTTGGGTGCCGCCGCTGACTGTGGCCGAGATGATGGAAGATGTGTTTCCGCCCATCGCGCGCGACGGCGCGGGCATCTTCGCCGTGCAGATCCGGCTGCAAAAGGCGCTGCTGGCGCTGTGCGAGATCGACGCCGCCCTGTTTGGCCGGGCCGCCTCGGAACAGGCCCGCGCGGCGCTGACACGGGCCGAGCCGCAGATGCTGCCCGATGAACTCGCGCGTCTGCGCGACGTGGCGGGCCGGATCGGGGCGCTGTCGGACAACCGTCGCCCGCCAGGAATCTGACCTCTTCCCCCCGCGCCTTGACCTGCATCAAGGCGCGTCCGGCGGCCCCGCGCGACCCTTCCCTCAGAATTGCAGGGAGACGGGCAATGCTTGGATATGTCGAGGCGCCGCGTGCCTGGTGGCTGACACATGGCATGGCACGCGCGGTGGGCGTGGACCTGCCGCGCGCGGTGACGGAGGGCTGGCTGAAACGCAGCGAACTGGCGCAGATCGTCACGCGCTGTCAGGGCTGCGGCTGTTCGGCCGATTGCACGGGCTGGCTGGCCGATCCGGCACATGCCGCCGCCCTGCCCGGCTACTGCCGGAACAAGGCGGCCATCGAATCTCTGGCGCCCTGAGTGCTGGCCCTTTCCGGCGCCCGCCGCTAACCTGCCCCAAAGCGGAGGCGGGATGCGTCAGATTGAAAATGTGGTTTCGGACCGGGGGTCGAAATATGCCGTCTCGGGCGGCAGGGTCACAGGCCGCAAGGGCTGCGACGCGTTCGTTGCCGATCTGAAGCGGGTGAAGAAATACGCCAAGGCCACGCATAATTCCTGGGCCTGCATCCTGTCGGACGGCGGTCCGGTGAAGAATGACGACGGCGAAAGTGGCGCGGGGGCGGTGATCCTGCGCATGCTGGAACGGGCCGAACTGAAAGACACCATCGTCGTCGTCACCCGCTGGTATGGCGGCGTCCATCTTGGCGGCGACCGTTTCGCGCATGTCGTCACCTGCGTGCGTGCCTTTCTGGCCGGGGAAACCGCGTCTCCACCCCAAGGTTGAGGGCTGCGCCGTGGACAGGCCGGGCGTTTTCGCGATATGCGGCGGCATTCGACCTTACGTCAGTCGGGGAACAGGCATGATCGGACGGCTGCTGGCGGAACTCGCCCGGCTCAGGAATACCGCAACCTGGTCATGGGAGGGCTGGGCCGCCTCATGGCGCAACGAGAAATCGCTGCGGCAGTGGTTTGCTGTCAACATCGCCTCGGCCGCGCTGGCTTTCACGCTGGACCTGACGCCGGGCGAACGGGCCCTGATCCTTGCGCTTGGCGTATTGCTGCTGGCGGCAGAGCTGATGAACACGGCGGTGGAGGAGGTGGTGGATTACATCTCCACCGATCATGACCCCCGTGCCAAACGCGCCAAGGATGCCGCTTCGGCTGCCGTTGCGGTGACCGCCATCGCGGGTGGTCTGGCCTGGCTGATGATTCTGCTGGGTTAAGCGGATCAAAGCGTCTTGTGCGTGCCGTCGCAGAACGGCGCCTTACCGGACTGCTTGCAGCCGCACAGAAAGGCGGGCTTCGTGGCCTCGGCGGTGAATTTCACCGGGGTGAAGCCGGTTTCCTTGTGGCTGCCATCGCAGAAGGGCTGTTTCTGCGACCGCCCGCAGGCACACCAGAAATAGGTTTTGCCTTCGGTTAGTTCGACCCTGTAGGGCGCTTTCTGCGGGCATTCCTGGCTGTCGGTCATCGGGCTCTCCGCTGGCGGTTGGCTGCGGGAATGCTAGCGCGCGCGTCCCGGACCGCCAAGCGGGGATTTCCGACCTGACGGAACCGGCGGGATGTGGCATCCTGCGGGAAAGGCGGAGGTTCCCATGCGCACCCTATCCTTGCTTGTCGCCCTGCTGCCGCTGTTGGCCTGTGTGCAGCCTGCCCCGCCCGGCCCAACCAGCCTGCCGCTGATGGGCGGCTATCGCAACCCGGCCGATCCCTGCCGCCGGGTGGGTGAGGATGCCTTTACCAACCAGTTCCTCGACGATGCCGCCGATCTGGTCGCCTGCCCCGCCGGGATGGAGAACATGGGCGTCTTCGTCACCGAAACCGGCGCCCGCCGCCTGACCGACGCGGCAGGCTACACGCTGTTCAGCGTGCCACGGCGGTGAGGGTCAGGTCGTGGCGACCCAGCCCCGAAAGGTGAAGCCCGCGTAGAACAGGCCGACATCGGTAAATCCTGCCTCTTGCAACAGGGCCTCATCTTCGGTCGGGGAAAGAAGCGGCAGACGCTCTGCAATCGCCGCAGCCGCCGTTCGGGCGCTTTCCGGCGGAACACCATTGCTTGCCGCGAAATCGGCATAGCGCCGCAACCATAGCGCCCGTCCGGCCTCGTGCACACTGTGATGCGCCACGATCAGAGGCGCGCCGGGTTTCAGCCTGCGGCGCAATTCGGTCAGCGTGTGCAGACGTTCTTCGCGGGGCAGAAAATGCAGAGTCAGCAGACAGGTGGCGCCTTCGAACGGCCCCGTCGGTGCATCGTCGATATAACCTTCGTGCCAGTCGATGCGCGCGGCGTGATCCCGCGTGACCTCACGCGCCAGTGCCAGCATTTCTGCCGAGGGATCGACGCCGAGGAACCGCCAGTCAGCCCGGTAGCGCGCGAACAGATCCAGCTCCTGCCCGCCGCCCGCGCCCAGCACAAGAATGCCCGCCCCCTCGCCCGCATGTTCCGCCAGCAGCAGCGCGGTCATGCGATGCAGGTCGCGCAGACCGGGAACGAGGCGCGCAGACCCTTCGGTATAACGTGCAACGGTATCGGGATCGGTGAAAACGCTCATGCCGTCAGTCTAGGGGCGCGGCCTGTCGCTGTCGACCGCCTCAGACCACCCGCCCCCACAGATCATATTCGCTGGCTTCCTCGACCTCGACCGTCACCATGTCGCCAGGCGACAGGGTTTCGAAATCCGCGTCGATGAACAGGTTGCCGTCGATTTCGGGCGCGTCGGCCATGGTGCGGCAGGTGGCGCCTTCTTCGTCCACCTCATCCACCAGAACCTGCATCACCTGCCCCACCTTGGCGGCGAGCTTGGCTTCGGAAATCGCCTGCGCCTTTTCCATGAAGCGTTCCCAGCGGTCCTGTTTCACCTCGGCCGGCACATGGTCGGGCAGATCGTTCGAGCGCGCCCCCGCGACGTTCTCATACTGGAAGCAGCCAACGCGATCCAGTTGCGCCTCATCGAGCCAGTCCAGCAGGGTCTGGAATTCCGCTTCCGTTTCACCGGGATAGCCCACGATGAAGGTGGAGCGCAGCGTGATGTCCGGGCAGGCGGCGCGCCAGGCGGCAATCTCGTCCAGCGTCTTTGCCGCCGCCGCCGGACGTGCCATGCGTTTCAGCGTCTCGGGATGCGCATGCTGGAACGGGATGTCCAGATAGGGCAGCACCAGCCCCTCGGCCATCAACGGGATCAGGTCGCGCACATGCGGATAGGGATAGACGTAATGCAGCCGCACCCAAGCGCCCAGCTTGCCCATCTCGCGCGCCAGATCGGTGATATGCGCCCGCACCTCGCCGCCCTTCCAGGGCGAGAGGTCATGCTTGCGGTCCACCCCATAGGCCGAGGTATCCTGCGAGATGACCAGCAATTCCTTCACCCCTGCCTCGACCAGCTTTTCCGCCTCGCGCAGGACGGCATGAGCCGGGCGGCTGACCAGACGGCCGCGCATGTCGGGGATGATGCAGAACCTGCACTTGTGATTGCAGCCTTCCGAGATCTTCAGATAGCTGTAATGGCGCGGCGTCAGCTTCACCCCGCTGGCGGGCAGCAGATCGACGAAGGGGTCGGGCTGCGGCGGCACGGCCTTGTGCACGGCATCCAGCACGGCCTCATACTGATGCGGGCCGGTGACGGCCAAAACCTTGGGATGCGCGCCGGTGATGTAATCCGGCTCGGCCCCCAGACAGCCGGTGACCAGCACCTTGCCGTTTTCACGCAGAGCTTCGCCGATGGCATCAAGGCTTTCCGCCTTGGCACTGTCCAGAAAACCGCAGGTGTTCACAATCACCGCATCGGCGCCCTTGTAATCCGGGCTGATCGCATAACCCTCGGCGCGCAGGCGCGTCAGGATGCGTTCACTGTCCACCAGCGCCTTGGGGCAGCCAAGCGAGACCATGCCGATGGTCGGCTGGCCGGGGCGTGCCACGTCGGGGATCATGGCACGGGCGAGATCGGGGCGGAGGTTCGGCGGGTTCTGCGACATTGGCCCCATATAGCGGTGAAGCAGGCCGCCGCAAAGGGGCCACGCGCAGCCCACCGCCGACCGGCGCCACACGGGATTGTTGCCCGCAACGGCTGCGGTTAGGCTGCGGGCAAGAATGGAAGGAGGGCCGGATGCGCTGGTTGATGCGGATCGTCTCGTCATTGCTGGTTCTGGTGCTGCTGTTGGCGCTGATGGTGTTCCTAATGCCGAAGGACAGGATCGCCCGGCTGGCGGAAACGGAATTTGCCCGCACCACCGGCCGCGTCATCGAGATCGGCAACCAGATCCGCCCGACGATCTGGCCTGTGCTGGGGGTCACCGCCGGGCCGGTGCGCATCGCCAATCCTGACTGGGCAGCCGGACCGGACCTGCTGCATGCCGACCGCATTGCCATCGGGCTGGAACTCGGGCCTTTGTTCGATGGCCAGATCCGCATGACGGAGGTGGAGATCGACAAGCCCGAACTGCTGCTGGAGCGGCGCAAGGACGGGCGCACCACCTGGGCCATGGGGGGCAGCGGCGGGTCGGGCCCCGCAAGCGGCGCATCCTCCGGCGCGGGCATGACGCTCGGGCGGGGCACGATCCGCGATGGCCGCCTGCGCTTCATCGACCGTCAGAGCGGCACCGAGATCGAGATGACCGACGTCAATATCGACGCCGCCATACCCGAGTTCGATGGCCCGGCCCGGATCGACCTGCGCGGGCTGGTGCGCGGGCAGCCGGTCACACTCAATGCCTCGGTCGAGGCGCTGGGGCCGCTGCTGGCCGGAGAACTGGGCGCGATCGAGCTTCAGGCAGGCGCGGGCAAGGCGGCTTTCGGCTTCAAGGGCAAGGCAAGTCTCGCGCGGGCCGAGGCCGAAGGCCATCTGACCGCCGATCTGGGCGACCGCCCGGCACTGGAGGCGGTGCTGGGCCGCCCCCTGCCCGATCTGCCCGAAGGCCTGGGTGCGCGCGCCATCGGGCTGAGCGCCGATCTGACGCGCACGGCCAAGGGCGCGCTGCATCTGCGCAAGGCCGAAATCGCGCTGGACGATACCGTGATCACGGGCGAGGCCGACCTGTTGCCCGGCACAGACCGCCCGCGCCTTCAGGGTCGCTTCACGACCGAACGGCTGACCCTGCCCGGCAGCACGACGCAAGGGGACAGCAAGAACACGGGCGATGCGGGCTGGTCCACCACCCCCATTGACGTCTCGGGCCTGTCGGCGCTGGATGCCGAAATCACTCTGTCCGCCGGGGCCATTGCAGCCGGTCCGCTGAAGCTGGGCCAGACCCAGGCGGGCGTCACGCTGGACCGCGCGCGTGCCGTGGTGAAACTGACCGAAGCCGCAGCCTATGGCGGCTGGATCACCGGGCAATTCGTGCTGAACGGGCGTCAGGGCCTGTCAGTCGGGGGTGACCTTTCGCTGAAGGAGCTCAACCTGCAACCCCTGCTGCAAGACCTGACCGGAACCGACCGGCTGCTTGGTCGCGGAAATGTGAAGCTGAGCTTCCTCGGCTCCGGCGCGTCGGTCGATGCGATCCTCCGCAGCCTGTCCGGCGACATTGCCGTCAAGATGGGCAAGGGCGAAATCCTTGGTCTCGACATCGTGGGGATGCTGCGCACCATGGACCCCGGCTATGTCGGTGAAGGCAAGCGGACGATCTTCGACACCGCCGGAATGACCGCGAAAATCACCAATGGCATCGCGGTTTCGGACGACCTGAACATCGCCGCCAACCTGTTCACCGCAGGCGGCGCCGGGCAGATCGACCTTGGCGCGCGCAGTCTCGACTACCGGCTGCTGCCGCGTCTGGGCGGAGACGACGGCGTAGAAATTCCGGTGCTGATCAAGGGGCCATGGGCATCGCCCAAGATCCGGCTGGATCTGGAATGGCTGACCCAAAAGCGGCTGGATGCCGAAAAGGCCCGCGCGGAAGAACGCGCCAAGGCCCGGCTGGAGGAACTGGCGAAAGACAAGCTAGGTGTCACCCCACAGGAGGGCGAAAGCCTTGAAACCGCCGCCAAACGCCGCGCGCAAGAGGCGCTGGAGGCGGAAACCGGGCGCATCCTCGACAAAATCCTGAACGGAAACTGAGGCTTGCGCGGCCTTACCGTTTAAGAACCTCGACGGTGGGCAGATCGGTCAGCGACAGGCCCGCCGCGCGGAAGGCTGCCAGCGACAGTTGCGCAGCGCCCTCGCCCGGCATCAGGTCAACCTGCACGGTCACGCCACCGGCCGTCCGGATCACCCCCGGCACCGGCGCCGACACCAGCGACGACCGCAGCCAGAATCCCGGCGTGGTCGGATCGCCCAGCGTCACCACCACCTTGCCCAGCGAGCCTCCGGCCGGAACCGTCGCCGCCGTGGCGGCCTTGCGCTGTTCGTCGGTGGTCGTGTCCAGCGTCTCGGCCGTGCGGGCGCCGGGTTTCGGCGGCGGCGCCGAAAGCTCGGGCGTGGGCAGCGGCAGCGGCTCGGAAATTGCGCTTTGCGGTGCAGAGGGGCGCTTGCCGAACTGAGGCATCTTCAAGTCGGCGCAGCCCGCCAGCAGCAGGCACCCCCCCAGAATCGTCAGACCACGCAGCATTCCGCACCTCCTTCTCACGCGCCCGCATCGGGCAGAGTGCAACGATAGTCGGGGGGGAACGGCGCTTCAACTGTCGGATTCGCGCTTGCTGGCCGTTCGGCGAATGCCTACCTTTCAGGCATGAACGCGCCCCTGATCGACCCTTTCGCCCGTGCCATCCGATACCTGAGGGTTTCGGTGACGGACCGCTGCGATTTCCGCTGCACCTATTGCATGGCTGAACACATGACGTTCCTGCCGAAGGCAGAGTTGCTGACGCTGGAGGAACTTGACCGGCTTTGCACCGCTTTCGTGCATATGGGCGTGGAAAAGCTGCGCATCACTGGGGGCGAGCCGCTGGTGCGCAAGGGCATCATGACCTTCTTCCGCGCCATGTCGCGCCATCTGGACAGCGGTGCGCTGAAGGAACTGACGCTGACAACCAACGGCAGCCAGCTTGCCCGTTTCGCACAGGAACTGGTCGATTGCGGGATCCGTAGGATCAACGTGTCTCTGGATACGCTCGATCCCGCGAAATTCGCGGAAATCACCCGCTGGGGGCGCCTGCCGCAGGTGCTGGACGGGATCGAGGCAGCGAAGGCGGCCGGACTGCGCGTGAAAATCAACGCCGTGGCGCTGAAGGGCTTCAACGAGGACGAGCTGTTCCCGCTGGTCGATTGGTGCGCGCGGGAGGGCCATGACCTGACCTTCATCGAGGTCATGCCGATGGGCGATCTGGGCGGCGAGGACCGGCTGTCGCAATACTGGGCGCTGACAGACCTGCGGGCCCGGCTGGCCGAACGCTTCACCCTGACCGATCTGGCGGAACGCACCGGCGGCCCGGCGCGCTATGTGCGGCTGGAGGAGACGGGGCAGAAGATCGGATTCATCACGCCCTTGACCCATAATTTCTGCGAAAGCTGCAACCGGGTGCGGCTGACCTGCACGGGTGAGCTTTACATGTGCCTCGGGCAGGAGGACATGGCCGACCTGCGCGCGCCGCTGCGCGCCAGCCCGGATGACACCGGGCTGGAACAGGCGATCCGTGCCGCCATTGCCCGCAAGCCGCAGGGCCATGACTTCGATTATTCGCGCCAGGCCATCGCCGGACAGATGACCCGCCACATGAGCCATACGGGTGGCTGAAGCCGTGAGCGACCGGCAGAAATGGCTGACTGCCGCGGCAGAACATCTGCTGCCCGCCATGGTGTTGCCCCGCGGCAGCGAAATGCTGCGCGCGGCAGGGGCAATCGGGCTGACGCTGGGTCTGGCCGCGCTGATGCAGATGCTGCTTGGCGCCAACGATGCGCGGTTCTCGCTGATCGCCCCGCTGGCGGCTACCACCTTCCTGCTGATCTCGGTTCCCAACAGCCCGCTGACACAGCCCTGGTCGGTGGTGATCGGCAATGGCGCGAGTGCTGCGGTGGCGGTGACCGTGTTGCAATTCGGCCTGCCCGTCCCGCTGACCATTGCGCTGGCAGTGGGCGGGGCGACGCTGGCGATGATGCTGCTGCGTGCCATGCATCCGCCCGGCGCTGCCGTTGCCATGGCCGCCGTCCTGTCAGCCCCGGCGACGATGAAGCTGGGCTACCAGTTCGCACTGACGCCGGTGATGCTGGACAGCACCATTCTGGTGATTGCAGCCATCGCGGTAAACCGGCTGACCGGCCGGGTCTATCCTTTCCGCCTGCCCCATGACGCCACCGCCGCGCCGCGCCGCGCCGACCGCCCCTCGCCAGAGGTGCTGGAGCGGATTCTGGGAGACCTGCGCCTGTCGGCCAATATCGGGGTCGAAGACCTGCGTCGCGTGCTGGACGAGATCGAGAAGCGCGAAAAACCGCCTGTACCGCACCGGAAGCCCCGCTTCAGCGGAGCTGTCGGAGCATTCCGGCCACGCTCTCGTCGCTGAACGGCAGGTCCAGCACCAGGGGCGGCGGCTGTCCCGGCAGCGCCTCGACCGAGGCGCGCAGACTGACATATCGGCCACCCAGCGCCGCTATACGCTCCAGCAGACCGCTGTCGCGCGCCGTGGCGAAAGGCAGGTTCAGGAAAGCCGCCGCCAGATCCACAGCATCGGCCAGTTCGGCCAGCGCCGCCTCGATCTCGGTCGCGACCAGAACCGTCGCCATGCGGTCAGCCTCGCCGATCAGCATGCCCAGATCCTCGGCCACCAGCCGGACCGGGTCGACCACCAGAAACAGCCGTCGCATCCCATTCTCCCTGCGCCAGGATCTCCGGTCACCCGATTCTCCGCCCGATTCCCCGGTAGCATGGAACCGTCTGCGCAGGTTCGCATTAAACTGTGACATAGCCGAAGAGGAATTCGCCATGCCCACAGCCTGCGCCGACTGCCCCCTGCGCTGCCAGCCGATGTTCCAGCCGATGAATGCCGGGGAGGTCGCCTTCATGCAGGCCTTCAAATCGTCAGAGGTGGAGGTGGCCGCCGGACAGGTCTTGCTGTGGGAGGGGCAATCGAGCCCGTGGCTTTACACCGTGCTGCGCGGTCAGGGCCTGCGCAGCAAATCGCTGCCAGATGGTGAACGGCAGGTGGTGAATTTCGTTTTTCCCGGGGATTTCCTTGGCTTGCAGTCGGGAGTTATGGGCGAGATGAAACATTCGGTCGAGGCTACGACCGACATGACCCTGTGCCGTTTTGAACGGAACGAGTTGTGGCGGGTGTTTCGCGATCAACCCGCCCGCGCCTTCGACCTGACTTATCTGGCGGCGACGGAAGAACATTTTCTGGGAGAGGCCTTGCTGACCCTCGGCCAGCGCGACGCGACCAGCCGTCTGGCCTGGGCCCTGCTGAGACTGTGGCGACGGGCGGTTGCGACGGGGATGCAGGGGCCGCGCGGCGTGCCGCTGCCCTGGCGCCAGCGCGATCTGGCCGATGCGCTGGGTCTTTCGCTGGTTCATACCAACAAGACGCTGGCCCGGCTGCGCATCCTGGGCGCCGCGCACTGGTCCGGCGGCTATCTGGCGGTGCCTGATCCGGCGCGGCTGGCCGAACTGGCACAGGAAGAGGACGGGGCTTCGACGCCCCGCCCACTGTTCTGACCGTCAGGCGGCCGGCATCCGCGTTTCCACCATGCCCGCATACCAGCTTGCGCCGAAGGGAATGGCATTGTCGTCAAAGTTATAGGCCGGGTGATGCACCATCGCGGTATCGCCATTGCCAAGGAAGATATAGGCGCCGGGGCGTTCGTTCAGCATGAAGCTGAAATCCTCGGCCCCCATCAGCGGCGCGGTATTGGTGTCGACATAGCCGGACACCGCCTGCGCCACCTCGGCGGCGAAGCCGGTATTTTCCTCGGTGTTCATCGTCACCGGATAGCCGCGCTGATAGTTCAGCTCGGCCTTCGCGCCCAAAGCCAGCGCCGTGCCCTCAACGATTTCCTTCAACCGCTGTTCCACCTGATCCTGCACCGCCGGGTCCATGGTGCGCACGGTGCCTTTCATCTTCACCACCTGCGGAATGACGTTATGCGCGGTGGAATCGGTGGCGACAGTGCAGATCGAGACGACGACCTGTTTCAGCGGATCGACCGTGCGGCTGGCGATGGTCTGCGCCGCGACGATGATATGGGCGGCGACAACGGTGGTGTCGATGCAGTCATGCGGCTTGGCGGCATGGCCGCCCTTGCCGGTCACGGTGATGTCGAACTGATCCGCCGCCGCCATCATGGCGCCGGAGCGGATGGCGAAATGGCCGACCGGGATACCGGGCATGTTGTGCATCCCATAGACTTCCTGAATGCCGAAGCGGTCCATCATGCCATCGGCGCACATCTCGCGCCCGCCGCCGCCGCCCTCTTCGGCGGGCTGGAAGATCACCACGGCGGTGCCGTCGAAATTGCGGGTCTCCGCCAGATATTTGGCCGCGCCCAGCAGCATGGCGGTATGGCCGTCATGGCCGCAGGCGTGCATCTTGCCGGGGGTTTTGGAGGCATATTCAACCCCGGTCTGTTCGATGATCGGCAGCGCATCCATATCGGCGCGCAACCCGATGACACGGCCCGTGCTGTCCGTCCGGCCCCTGATGACCCCAACAACGCCAGTGCGGCCGATGCCCTCCACCACCTCGTCGCAGCCAAAGCCGCGCAGCAGTTCGGCCACCTTGCCCGCCGTGCGGTGCACTTCGAACAGCAGTTCCGGGTTTTCATGGAAATCACGCCGCCAGGCAGTGATTTCGGGCAGCAGTTCGGCAAATCGGTTCTTCGGGGGCATGGCGTTCCTCGTGTCCTGGCCGCGCGTGCGGACTTGGATGCCAGCCTGTTACAATCACCGCGCCGCTTCAACCCCGGCGTGTCGGGATTTGATCACAATGACGGGCCGGGCGCGATTTTACTGCCGTCGGTGAAGCGGGTCAGCCGGAAACGGTGCAGATCGTGGCCGGTATCGTTCCCGGCCACCAGATCAGCGATGACGCGGCCGAAACCGGGGCCGATGCCGAAGCCATGGCCGCTCATCCCCGTTGCCAGCACCAGACCGGGCAGCGCTGCCACCCGGTCCACCACTGGCACCACATCAGGCATCGTGTCGATCATCCCGGCCCATGCTGCATTGAGCTTCGGCGCCCCGAGATGCGGGAAGCAGGCGGCGAAGCTTTGGCAGACATCGGCAACAATCCGGGCAGAGGGTTCGGGGTTCAGCACGCGCATCCGTTCAAACGGGCTGGTTGCATCCGCCGCCCAGCGACGCGGAGTGCCCCAGGCATCGGGGTAATGCGAAGATGCGGCGGGATGGAACTTCGTGGATCGGAAGTCCTTTTTCAAAACAGGCAGATAGAGGCCGAAGTTGCGAAAGGCATCCGGCCCGATGAAGAAGTCATGCGCCGCACCGGGGGCGAGCGTATAGCCGCCATCGGCACGTCGCCGAAAGGCAAAGGCATCATCCGCCGCATTGCCGGCAAAGACCTCCGGCAAGGGTTCGGTCGCCATCACGGTCGCCCGCACCGAAAGCTGCGGGATCGCCACGCCATGCGCGCGGGCAAACAGCGCCGACCAGGCGCCGCCCGCCAGAACCACCTGATCGCAGGCGATGCGGCCCTGTTCGGTGACAACGCCGGTGACGCGACCGCCGGCGATGTCCAGCGCCCGCACCGCGCAGTTTTCCACGATCACCGCGCCACGCGCCTGCGCGCCCTCGGCCAGCAGCGGCACCGCCACCCAAGGTTCGGCCCGCGCGTCGGAGGCGGTGAACAGCCCGCCCTTCCACGGCGTCGCCGCCCCTGCGATGCGTTCGGCCACCTGCCCCGCGCTCTGCATCTCGGTATCGACGCCAAAGCTGCGGGCCTCGGCGCGCCAGGCCTCGAACCCCGCCATCTCGGCTTCGGTCCGGGCGAGATACATCACGCCTTCCTGACGGAACCCCAGCGCCTCGCCAAATTCCTGCGACAGCGATTTCCAGTGGCGCAGCGATTCCATCATGATCGGCAATTCGCCGAAATCGCGGCCCTGCTGGCGGATCCAACCCCAGTTGCGGCTGGATTGTTCGCCCGCGATCCGGCCCTTTTCGCACAGCGTGACGCGCAGCCCGCGTTCGGCAAGGTTCCACGCGGTCATCACCCCGATGACGCCGCCGCCGATCACCACCACGTCGCAGGCGTCGGGCAGCGGGCCGGCAAAGCGGACCGGCGTTGCCTCGGAAATCGGGAAGGGCATCATTGCACCAGATCCTCGACTAGAGCCTGCATGAAGCGCCAGCCTGCCTCGAATTCGCTGACCTCCAGATATTCGTCGGTCTGATGAGCCTGCGCGATGTCGCCGGGGCCGCAGACCACGGCGGAATAGCCCTCGGCCTGGAACTGCCCGGCCTCGGTGCCGTAGCTGACAACCATGGTGCCGTTGTCGCCGGTCAGGCGCCGCACCAGCGCCTCGGCCGCGCCATTGGTTTCCGGGGTCAGCGCGGGCACCACGAAGATGCGGTCCAGCAGCACCGCCGCTTCGGGGCGCACGGCCTTCATCGCAGCCTCAACCCGCGTGCATTCAGCCTCGAACCGCGCGGCCCAGTCCTCGACGCTTTCACCCGGCACCACGCGGAATTCCATGACGAACCGACAATCGGCGGCGGTGATGTTATGCGCCGTCCCGCCCGAGATCTGGCCGGAATGCAGCGTTGTGAAGGGCGGGCGGAACAGGCCAGCAATCTCGGTGACCGGCTTCGCCCGGTTCTCGTCATTGCGGTCATTCATCCACTGGATCAGCCGCGCAGCTTCCATGATGGCGCTGACCCCTTCGGGCAGAAGCGAGGAATGCACCTCGAAACCCTTCACATGCACCCAGAAGCCGGTGCCGCCCTTGTGGCCGTTCACCAGTTTCATCCGCGACGGCTCGCCAATCACTGCCGCAGATGCGCGCGGCAGGGTGCGGGCCATTTCGGCGATCATCGGCGGCGCGCCGGTGCAGCCCAGTTCCTCGTCATAGGACAGCGCGAATTGCAGCGGCCGCTTCACCCCGCGCTGCACCGCCAGCGGCACGGCGGCCAGTGCCAGCGCGACGAAGCCCTTCATGTCGCAGGTGCCGCGCCCGTAAAGCCGCCCGTCCCGCTCGGTCACGGTCCAGGGATCAGAGCTCCAGTCCTGTCCGTCAACCGGAACGACATCGCTGTGCCCCGAAAGGATGACGCCCCCCTCCACCGCCGGGCCCGCGCTGGCATAAAGTGCGGCCTTGTCGCCGGTTTCATTATAGACGCGATGCGCTGCCACGCCCCAGGACGCCAGATAGCTTTCCACCCAGTCCACAAGGTCCAGGTTGCTTCCCCGGCTGACGGTCGGAAAGGCCACCAGCCGGTCCAGAATCTGACGTGGCGTAAGCTGCTCGGGCATCGCGATCTCCATTTTCCGGGGCGAGCCTGCCCAGTGCCCATGCAATTTGCAAGTGCCGTAGCGTCCATCGCAGGCAGAGCGCAAACTCTTGCCGTCAAAGTGATAGAACTGCCTTGCTAGGTGAAGAAAAATATCTGACACTCTGGTCAAAGATGGCGGCAAAATCCAAATGAGACCGTCCAAACAAGAATAAAAACAAAAACTTGGGGAGTTACATATGCCCGACGGGGCGGTGCCCGTACTTGAGGTTCGCGGCCTGAAAACCGTTTTCCACACCCGTGGTGGATCGGTTCACGCGGTCAATGATGTCAGCTTCCATCTGATGCCCGGCGAGCTTCTGGGCGTTGTTGGCGAAAGCGGTTCGGGGAAGTCGGTGACGATGATGTCGCTGATCGGCCTGCTGCCCTCGCCCCCGGCTGATGTGCAATCCGGTCAGGTGCTGCTCGGCGGTCAGGATCTGCTGAAAGCGACGCCGGAGGCCCTGCGCAAAGTGCGCGGCGCCCGCATCGGCTTCGTGTTTCAGGACCCGATGACCTCGCTCAACCCGGTGTTTACCGTGGGCAGTCAGATCATGGCGCCGCTGCGCAAGCACATGGGGCTGTCGAAGGCGCAGGCCGAAGTCCGCGCCGTGGAACTTCTGGAACTGGTGGGCATTCCCGATGCGCGGCGGCGGCTGAAAAGCTATCCGCATCAGTTTTCCGGCGGGATGCGGCAGCGCGTGATGATCGCCATTGCGCTGGCCTGCGACCCCGAGGTGCTGATCGCGGATGAACCGACGACGGCGTTGGATGTGACGATTCAGGCGCAGATCCTCGAACTGGTGAAAGAGCTGCGGCAGAAGCTGGGCATGGCGATTGTCTGGATCACCCATGACCTTGGCGTGGTGGCCGAAATCGCCGACCGGGTGATGGTGATGTATGGCGGTCAGGTGGTGGAACAGGCCCCGGTGAAAGAGCTGTTCCGCAACCCGCGCCACCCCTATACCCGTGCCCTGCTGAAGACGATCCCGAAGCTGGGCGGCCAGCGCGGCGAACGCTTGCAGGTGATCGAGGGGCAGCCGCCGATCCTTGGTTCCGCCCCAGCCGCCTGCCCGTTCCGCGCCCGCTGTGCCCATGCCTTCGCGCGCTGCGAGGCGGAAAACCCGGTCCGCCGCCCGGTGGATGGCCGCCCTGTCGGTCAGGGGCATGACGTGGCCTGCCACTGGTCGCCCGAAGGTGCAGAAGACCCGTCGCAGGAGGCCGCCCATGCGTGACACCACGACGCGCCCTCTGGTCGAGGTGCGCAATCTGAAAATGTATTTCCCGATCCACAGCGGTCTGATGCGCAAGCACACCGGCGATGTGAAGGCGGTGGATGACATCAGCTTTGACATCTATGAGGGCGAGACGTTGGGCCTTGTGGGCGAAAGTGGCTGCGGCAAGTCCACGGTGGGGCGAGCCCTGCTGCGGCTTTACGAACCCACCGCAGGACAGATCACCATTGCGGGCGACGATGTGGCGAGCCTGTCGCCCGAGGCGCTGCGCCGCAAGCGGCCCACCATGCAGATGGTGTTTCAGGACCCGCAGGCCAGTCTCAACCCGCGCATGACGGTGGCCGATATCATCGGCGAGCCGCTGGACGAACACAGCGGGCTGTCGAGTGCGGACAAGCTGGCGCGGATTTATGAGCTGATGGATGCCGTCGGCCTGAACCGCGCCTTCGCCAACCGCTATCCGCATGCCTTTTCCGGCGGTCAGCGGCAGCGGATCGGCATTGCCCGGGCCCTGGCGCTGAACCCCAAGTTCATCGTCTGCGACGAACCCATCGCGGCGCTGGATGTGTCGATCCAGGCGCAGGTGGTGAACCTGCTGGAGGATTTGCAGGACAGGCTGGGCCTGACCTATCTGTTCATCAGCCATGACCTGAGCATGGTGCGCCATATCGCCGACCGCGTGGCGGTGATGTATCTGGGCCAGATCGCGGAAATCTCGCCGGTGGACGCGCTTTATGCCCGGCCGCTGCACCCCTACGCCGAGGCGCTGCTGTCGGCTGTGCCTGAACCCGACCCGAGCCGCGATGGCGCGCGCCAGCGCATCATCCTGAAGGGCGATGTGCCCTCGCCCGCCAACCCGCCGAAAGGCTGCAACTTCTGCACCCGCTGCCCGAAGGTGATGCCGGTCTGCCGCGAGGTGGAACCTCGGCTTCAGGAGGCGGCGCCGGGCCGCCTGGTCGCCTGCCATCTTATTCATCCGATAGACGCCGCGAGAGCCGGGCAAACCGGCCAAGCCGGGGCACAAGAGCACAGCCAACAACAAGGAGTGTAACAATGAAAATGAAAGCCGCCCTGTTGGGCGCCGTCGCTCTGGCCGGGCTCGCCCCGGCCGCCTATGCAGAGCGTGGCGCCGACGGCCATGTGAATATCCTCTATTCCCAGGCGCCCTCGACGCTGAACCCCTATCTGTCCTCGGGGACCAAAGACATCGAGAACGCCTCGCTGGTGATCGAACCGCTGGCAGGCTACGACGAGAAGGGCGTCATGATCCCGCGTCTGGTGGACGAGATCCCGACCCTGGAAAACGGCGGCGTGGCCGAGGACCAGAAATCGATCACCTGGAAGATCAAGCCCGATCTGAAATGGTCGGACGGCTCGCCCGTGACTGCGGATGACGTGGTGTTCACCGCCGAATACTGCATGCATCCCGAAGGCGGCTGCGCGCAGCTTGCCAAGTTCGAAGGGATCGAGAAGGTCGAGGCGGTCGATCCGCAGACCGTGAAGATCAGCTTCAAGGAAGCCAAACCCAACCCCTATCTGGCGTTTGTCGGCTCGCAGACGCCGGTGCTTCAGAAGGCGCAGTTCGCCAATTGCCTTGGCGCTGCCGCCTCGACCTGTACCGAACAGAACTTTGGCCCCATCGGCACCGGCCCGTTCCGGGTGGTCGAGTTCAAGACCAATGACGTGATCCAGCTGGAAGCCAACCCGGAATACCGTGACCCGGCCAAGCCCGCTTTCGCCACCGTGACGGTGAAGGGTGGCGGCGATGCCGCCTCGGCCGCGCGCGCCGTGATGGAAACCGGCGAATTCGACTATGCCTGGAACACCCAGATCCCGCCGGAACTGCAACAGGCGATGGAACAGGGCGGCAAGGGCGAATTCGTCAGCGGCTTCGGCACGCTGGTCGAACGGATCGAGATGAACATGACCGATCCCTCGCCCGATCTGCCGGAGGGCGAACGCTCCACCGCCAAGCACCCGCACCCGATCCTGTCGGATCTGAAGGTGCGTCAGGCCCTGTCGATGGCGATCGACCGCAACCTGCTGGTGGAAATCGGCTATGGCAATGCCGGTCGTCCGACCTGCAATCTGGTGCCCGCACCGGAAATGTATGCCTCGACCGACAACACCGGCTGTCTGACGCAGGACATCGAAGGCGCCAAGAAGCTGCTGGACGAGGCTGGCTGGACCGACAGCGACGGCGACGGCATCCGCGACAAGGACGGCAAGAAGTTCAGCCTGCTGTATCAGACCTCGGTCAACCCGGTGCGGCAGGACTTCCAGGCGCTGATCAAGGGCTGGTGGAACGAAATCGGCATCGAGGTCGAACTGAAGGCCGTGGACGGTTCGGTGTTCTTCGGCGGCGACGCCGGTTCGCCCGACACGTTCCAGAAGTTCTATGCCGATGTCGAGATGTACGCCAACAACTTCGACGGCACCGACCCGGAGGCCTATCTGGCGGAACATACCTGTGCCAAGGCCCCGCGCCCGGATACCCAGTGGCAGGGCGAGAACATCAACCGCTACTGCGACCCGGCCTATGACGCCATGATCGCGGAACTGGGCAAAACCGGCGATCTCGAAAAGCGCGCCGAGCTTGCGAAGAAGCTGAACGACATGCTGACCAAGGAAAGCATGACCATCGTGCCGCTGGTGGATCGTGGCCGTCTGTCGGCGCGGTCGAAAACCCTGGGCGGTGTCGTGCTGAACACCTGGGATTCCGAACTGTGGAATGCCTCGGACTGGTATCGCATGAAGTGATGCGGGCCTGAGCCCCGGCTCTGATCCCGGCCGGTGCGGCAACCGCACCGGCCCCCTTCCCGACAAGACCAGGAGGCCAAGACCCATGACCCGAGGTGTCGTGCCATGCTGACATTCACGATCCGCCGCCTGTTGCTGGCCATCCCGACCCTTCTGTTCATCAGTCTCGTGATCTTCCTGCTGCTGGAGCTCGCCCCCGGCGACCCGATGTCGGAAGTGCCACTGACCGTTCCGCCCGAGGTGAAGCAGAAGATGCGCGAGGCGCTTGGCGCCGACCAGCCGATGTTTTTCCGCTATATGCTGTGGCTGAAACAGTTCTTCGTCATCGAACCGCTGCACATCCTTGGCGCCATCACCGGCTATGACCTGGCGGGTGACGCGCAGCGCATCATCTCGTGGCAAAGCCGCAGCCCGGTGGCCGACATCATCGCGCAGCGCATCCCGCAGACGCTGACCGTGATCGGCGCGGCCTATCTGATCGGCGTGCTGATCGCCCTGCCCATCGGCATTTATTCCGCCTATCGGCAATACAGCTGGTTCGATCAGCTTGGCACCTTCATCTCGATGATCGGGTTTTCGGTGCCGACCTTCTTTACCGGCGTCCTGCTCATCGTGATCTTTTCGGTGAAGCTGGGCTGGTTCCCCTCGATCTACGACACCACGTTGCGGGTGACGGACTGGGCCAGCTTCGGCAAGCAGGTCAAGCAGATGGTGCTGCCGGTCTCGGTGCTGGCGCTTTACAACGCGGCGCAGATCAGCCGCTACATGCGGTCCTCGATGCTCGACAATCTGGGGCAGGATTATGTGCGCACCGCGCGGTCGGTCGGCATGACCGAGCGGGTGGTGGTGCTGCGCGACGTGCTGCGCAATTCCATGATCCCGGTGGTCACGGTGATCGCGCTTGGCATCCCGACCATCTTCGGCGGCGCCATCATCACCGAACAGGTGTTCAAGGTGAATGGCCTCGGCCAGCTGCTGATTTCTGCCATCCACGGCAATGACCTGCCAATGGTACAGACGCTGACCTTCATCTTCGCCATCCTGATCGTGCTGTTCAACCTGATCGCCGATATCCTTTATGGCATCCTGGACCCGAGAATCCGCTATGACTGAAACCGCTGCCTCCCCCGCCGCGCTGAAACCGCCGCGCAGCCAGTGGCGTGATGTCTGGGATCAGTTCCGCACCCACAAGGGTGCGCTTCTCGGGCTGATCGTGCTGGTGTCTCTTGTGCTGTTCGTCACCATCGGGCCGTTCTTCCGCGATGCGCCCGATCTGACCATCGCGCAGCAGATCAAGCTCCGCAACAAACCGCCAAGCTGGGAATTTCCCTTCGGCACCGACCAGTTGGGCCGCGACATGCTGCTGCGCATGATGGAGGGCGGCAAGGTCTCGATCTCGGTCGGACTGGTCGCCATGCTCATCTCGATCACGCTGGGATCGACCGTCGGCGTGCTGGCGGGCTATTTCAGGCGCCTGGACGGGCCGCTGATGCGGATGACCGATCTGTTCCTTGCCCTGCCCCTGCTGCCTTTGCTGCTGGTCATGGTGATGCTGTTCCGCGAAAAGCTCGCGGGCGCATTGGGGCCGGAGGCGGGCACCTTCCTGCTGATTGTCTCGGCCATTGGCGTGACAAGCTGGATGCAAGCCGCGCGCATCGTGCGGGGCGAGGTTCTGGCGCTGAAGGAACGCGAATTCGTGCTGGCCGCCCGATCCATCGGCACGCCGCCGCGCCGGGTGATCCTGCGCCATGTGCTGCCCAATGTGATGTCACCCATCATGGTGGCCGCGACCCTGGGCATCGCCAGCGCCATCATCACCGAAAGCGCGCTGAGCTTTCTGGGCCTCGGCTTCCCGCCGGATTTCCCGACCTGGGGGCGGCTTCTGTATGACGGGGTGGAGCAGATGCAGTTGTTCCCCGCCCGCGTGATCTGGCCCGGCCTTGCCATTTCACTGACGGTGCTGAGTGTGAACTACATCGGCGACGGGCTGCGAGACGCGCTGGATCCGCGGATCCGCGGGCGCTGAAACAACAGCCGGGGGCCTCGTGCCCCCGGTTCGCATTTCCAGTCAGTGCATCGCTTGCCGGATACGGCGGATCATCAGCCAGACCCCCAGTATGACCGGCAGCACCAGAAGCGCGGTCAGCATCTCTTTCGGCAGATGCACCAGCTTGCCAAGCGGATACAGCAGATAAGAGGCAAGGCTGACGGCGTAATAGCTGATCGCCACCACAGACAACCCTTCAACCGTATGTTGCAGCCGCAGTTGCAGATCAGCGCGGCGGTCCATGCTTTCCAGAAGACGCTGGTTCTGGGCGCTGCGGTCCACATCGACACGGGTGCGCAGCAGTTCGGCAGCGCGGGCCGTCCGTTCCGACATGGTGGCCAGTCGCGTCTCGGTCGATTTCACCGTACGCATCGCCGGATCATAGCGGCGCATCATGAACTCACCGAAGGTCTGCCGCCCGTCCAGCCGGGTTTCACGCAGCACCGCGATGCGTTGCGATACGATGGCCTCATAAGCCCCTGTCGCGCCGAAGCGGAAGGAATAGCGCACGGCAAGCGACTCCAGCTCGGCCGAAATCGACAGCAGATCATGCAGCACCGCCTCGGGCCCCCGATCCATCGCGTCGAGGCTGGTGACCAGCGCCGACAACCGCGGATCCAGCGCATTCAGCCGTGATGACAGTTCGCGCCCCCGGCTGAGGCCCAGCATCGACATGGCGCGGTAGGTTTCAATCTCGCACAGGCGCTGCACGATCCGGCCCACGCGCCGCGTGCCGACGCCCGGCGCCACGAAAACCGCAAAGCGCATGTGTCCCGCCGCGTCGATGCGGAAATCGCCCGCGATGATCGCCGCGCCATCGACCACGCGTGACACCGCCAGGCTTTCCGAAACAAACCAGTCGTCGATCCGGGCCAGAATCTCTTCCTCGGTTTCCGGCATCGGTTCGACCCGGATCAGGAGCGAGGCAAGCCGCTTGCCCGGCGCCGCCGCCAGCCATTCTGTCGGAAAGACCTTGGCCTCCACCGCATCGAACGGGCGCTCTGACAGGCCCGGAGTAAAGGCGGAATAGGTGACGAACTCGGTATGGCTTTCCCATTTCAGCGTCGCACGCCCGATCTCGCCCGAGAAATGCGTGGCATCGGGCTGCGGATGGGCCGAGCCATGCCGGTCCAGCAGCGCCAGAAGATGCGCACGGTCGGCATTCCGGTCGCGGTTATGGGCGTCCACCGGCTCCTTGATCGCCACATAGGCGGCCATGCATGGCACCTCCAGCGACGGGAAGGGCCGGGCATGAAGTTCGTTCACCAGCGGATAGCGCAGGGGATGGTCGGGGATCTTGGGCATTTTCGGTCTCGGGCTTTTGCCCCTTGATGGGTCGGTCGCCCCCGGATTTGGAAGCGGAATCGAGGCATACCCGCGTATGCATCGCCCCTGTTGCTGAAATGCAAAAGGCCCCGGTGGTGCCGGGGCCTTTCATCATGTCGCGGCGATCACTCGATCATCGGCAGCAGGGCGTCGATGCTCTTTTTTGCGTCACCGTAGAACATGCGCGTGTTCTCTTTGTAGAACAGCGGGTTTTCGATGCCGGAATAGCCGGTGCCCTGCCCGCGCTTCGACACGAAGACCTGTTTCGCCTTCCAGCATTCCAGCACCGGCATGCCGGCGATGGGGCTGTTGGGGTCTTCCTGCGCGGCCGGGTTCACGATGTCGTTCGAGCCGATGACGATGGCAACATCCGTTTCGGGGAAGTCCTCGTTGATCTCGTCCATCTCCAGCACGATGTCATAGGGCACCTTCGCCTCGGCCAAGAGCACGTTCATATGCCCTGGCAGACGGCCCGCCACCGGGTGAATGGCGAAGCGGACGTTCTTGCCCTTGGCGCGCAGCTTGCGGGTCAGTTCGCTGACCGATTGCTGTGCCTGTGCCACCGCCATGCCGTAGCCCGGAATGATGATGACAGAGTCGGCATCGTTCAGCGCCGCCGCCACGCCTTCGGCGTCAATGGCGATCTGCTCACCCGTGACTTCCATCGCCGGGCCGGTCGTGCCACCGAAGCCGCCGAGGATCACGCTGACGAACGAACGGTTCATCGCCTTGCACATGATGTAGCTGAGGATGGCACCGGAAGAACCCACCAGCGCGCCCACCACGATCAGGAGGTCATTCGACAGCGAGAAGCCGATGGCCGCCGCCGCCCAGCCGGAATAGCTGTTCAGCATCGACACCACGACCGGCATGTCGGCACCGCCGATGCCCATGATCAGGTGGTAGCCGATGAAGAAGGCCGCCAGCGTCATCACGATCAGCGCCAGCGTCGAGCCCGATTGCAGATAGACCAGCAGCAGCGCCAGCGACAGCACCGCCGCACCTGCGTTCAGCATGTGACCGCCCGGCAGCTTTTTCGCCTTGCCGTCCACACGCCCCGCCAGCTTGCCGAAGGCGATGACCGAGCCGGTGAAGGTGACCGCCCCGATGAACACGCCGAGGAAGGTCTCGACCCGAAGGATCGACACTTCGACCGGCGTCTTGTGCGCCACCACGGCGGCAAAGCCGTGCAGCGCGGCGCGGGCCGCTTCGTCCATGCCTGCCACGCGGGCAAGTTCGATATGAGTGTTGTACCCGATGAACACCGCCGCCAGACCGACGAGGCTGTGCATCGCCGCCACCAGTTGCGGCATTTCGGTCATCTGCACGCGCTTGGCGACGACCCAGCCGATCGCGCCGCCCGCTGCCACCATGACAACCGAGATCAGCCAGTTGCCCGCACCGGGACCGACCAGCGTGGCCGCCACGGCCAGCGCCATGCCGACAATGCCATACCACACCGCGCGCTTGGCGCTTTCCTGCCCCGAAAGGCCGCCCAGCGACTGAATGAACAGAACTGCCGCAACGACATAGGCGGCCGTGGTGAATCCGTATTCCATTTCCCGGCCTCCCCCTTACGACTTCTGGAACATGGCGAGCATCCGCCGGGTGACCATGAAACCACCGAAGATGTTGATCCCGGCCATGAAGACCGAGGCCGCCGCGAGAATGACGACCAGCCAGTTGCCCGAGCCGATCTGCATCAGCGCGCCCAGAATGATGATCGACGAAATCGCATTGGTCACCGCCATCAGCGGCGTGTGCAGGCTGTGGCTGACGTTCCAGATGACCTGAACGCCGACATAGACCGACAGCACGAAGACGATGAAGTGCGCCATGAAGCTTGCGGGCGCGAACAACCCCGCCAGCAGGATCAGCCCGCCGCCGATGGCCAGCATCAGCACCTGATCACGGGTCTGTTTCCTGAAGGCCGCGGCTTCCTGCGCGCGTTTTTCCTCGGGCGTCAGCTCCTTCGCCTTTTCCTTCGGCTTCTGCGCGGCGATGGCCTGCACCTTCGGCGGCGGCGGCGGATAGGTTATGGCACCGTCTTTGGTCACCGTCGCGCCGCGGATCACGTCATCTTCCATGTTGTGATCGACCACACCGTCTTTTTTCGGTGTAAGATCGGACATCATGTGACGGATATTGTTGGCATAAAGCGTCGAGGCCTGTGCCGCCATCCGGCTGGGGAAATCGGTATAGCCGACGATGGTCACACCGTTTTCGGTGACGATCTTTTCGTCCGGCACCGTCAGGTCGCAGTTGCCACCGCGCTCGGCCGCAAGGTCGACGATGACCGAGCCCGGCTTCATCATCTGCACCATATCCTCGGTCCACAGTTTCGGCGCGGGCCGACCGGGGATGAGGGCGGTGGTGATGACGATGTCGATGTCGGGCGCCAGTTCGCGGAACTTCTTAAGCTGCGCTTCGCGGAACTCCGGGCTGGACGGGGCGGCATAACCGCCGGTCGCCGCGCCATCGGTCTGCGCTTCACTGAAGTCGAGGTAGACGAACTCCGCACCCATCGATTCGATCTGCTCGGCCACTTCGGGACGCACGTCGAAGGCGAGCGTGATGGCGCCCAGCGACGTCGAGGTGCCGATGGCCGCAAGACCCGCCACACCGGCGCCGACGATTAGCACCTTGGCCGGGGGCACCTTGCCCGCTGCCGTCACCTGCCCGGTGAAGAAACGGCCAAAGTTGTTGCCCGCCTCGATCACCGCGCGATAGCCCGCGATATTGGCCATCGACGACAGCGCGTCCATCTTCTGCGCCCGGCTGATGCGCGGCACCATGTCCATGGCGACGACCGTGGCGCCGCGTTCCTTCGCGGCCTCCAGCAGTTCGGGGTTCTGGGCAGGCCAGAAGAAGCTGATCAGAGTCTGCCCCTGCCGCAGCATGGCGACCTCGGAAGGCTCCGGCCCGCGCACCTTCACGACCACATCGGCGGCGGCATAAAGCTCTGCCGCAGTGGTGACGATCTCGACCCCGGCGGTGCGGTACGCCGCGTCCGAAAAGCCAGCCTTGGCCCCGGCGCCCGCTTCCAGAACACAGACATGCCCCAGTTTCTGCAACTGCACAGCCGAGTCGGGTGTCAGCGCCACCCGGTTCTCGCCTTCGAATATCTCTCTCGGTGCCCCGATCTTCACTGTTTCTCCCCCGTTCGATGGCGCGTTTCAGCGCGTCAGGTTTCTAGTCGATAATCGCCGCGCAAGAAAATTTCAAAAAGAAAGTTCTGCTATGCGGCAAAATTGCGTCGCTACGCTGCGGCATATCATATCCATCGCCGCACCTGCGCGGTCCAAAGGTCGTAAGCCGCGCCAAACCGTTGCCGCAGCACCGCCTCCTCCGGCAGGATGAAACGGTGCTGGATCACCGCCATGAACACCAGCAGTACCGGCAGTGCGAGCGGCACATCCCACCACAGAATCGCCGCTGCCAGAATCAGCGCATCGCCGAGATAGATCGGATTGCGTGACAGGCGGAACACGCCCCTGGTTACCAGCGCCTGCGGAACGCGGCGCGGAATGACCGTCGTGCGCCCGCTCCACATCTGCATCGCCGCAGCCAGCATCAGAGCCAGACCAAGCCCCGCCAGCACGGGGGCGACGACCGCCCCGGCCGTACCGAAGCCCGCGAAAGGAATAACCCGGTCCATCACCCAGACGAGGGCAATGGCACATGCAAGCCAGAGCGGCGGCCAGTCCAGCGACAGCAAGGCGCGTCCCTCACGTTAGGTCAATACCGGCTTATTCCCGCTCATTTACGACTTTGCAACCCTGTTCGGTCCTGCGTATGGCTATGACAAGGAAAGGTTGCCGCCGCCCCATAAGTTTTAAACTTGAAATTTATGACTTTCAGGATAGAGATATAAGTTGTCGCCCCTCGCCCGACACGCCAATCTGGTGCAAAGGCCGTGCGCGTGACTCCCGGCCGCTGACTGCAAGGATCAAGATGACCCGCGATTTCGCTGATACCCGCGCCCTGTTCGATCTGCCCGAAGGGGTGATCTATCTTGACGGAAATTCGCTGGGACCGCTGCCGAAAGCCGCCGCCGCCCGCGTTGCCCGCACCGTGACCGAGGAATGGGGACAAATGCTGATCACCGGCTGGAACAAGGCCGGATGGATGGAACAGCCCTCGAAGACCGGCGACCGGATCGGACGGCTGATCGGCGCCGAGCCTGGCCATGTGGTGATGGGCGACACGCTGTCGATCAAGGTCTATCAGGCGCTGGCCTCGGCGCTGGAGATGAACCCGACGCGGCGGGTGATCCTGTCGGATACCGGCAATTTCCCCTCCGATCTTTACATGGCCGAGGGGCTGTGCCGCACGCTGGGCCCGGATTACAACCTGAAAACCGTGGCGCCGGAACAGGTGCTGGAGGCGCTGGACGACACGGTTGCAGTGATGATGATCACCGAAGTCGATTACCGCACCGGCCGCCGGCATGACATGGCGGCGCTGACGGCGCGGGCGCATGAGGTGGGCGCGCTCGCGGTCTGGGATCTGGCGCATAGCGCGGGGGCGCTTCCGGTCGAGGTGGCAAAGGGCGGCGCCGATTTCGCGGTGGGCTGCACCTATAAATACCTGAACTCCGGCCCCGGCGGCCCGGCCTTCATTTATGTCGCGCCACCCCACGCGGAAACCGCGCGCCCGGCCCTGTCCGGCTGGCTGGGGCATGAGGCGCCTTTTGCCTTTGACCTGGACTATCGCCCCGGCCGCGGGATCGAGCGCATGCGCGTCGGCACCCCGCCGGTGCTGCAACTCGCCGCGCTCGACGCCTCGCTCGACATCTGGGACAAGGTGGAAATGGCGGACATCCGTGACGCCTCGCTGGCCCTGACCGACCGCTTCATCGCGGGGGTGGAAACCGCCTGCCCCGGCCTGGAACTCGCCACGCCGCGCGATCATGCGATGCGCGGCAGCCAGGTCAGCTTCCGCCACCCGGAAGGCTATGCCATCATGCAGGCGCTCATCGCGCGCGGCGTCATCGGTGATTTCCGCGCCCCAGACATCCTGCGTTTCGGCTTCACGCCCCTGTTCATCAATGCGGAAGATGTGGACAAGGCGGTCGCCATCATCAAGGATGTAATGGACGGCGCCCTGTGGGACCGCCCCGAATACAAGACCCGCGCCCGCGTGACCTGACCCATAAAGAAACCCGCCCCGTGCTTTACCTTGGTCGAAATATCCCCGCCGGAGGCTCCCGGCCCAACCGGAGGCGCCTCCGGCGGGAGTATTTTGCCAAGGAGCAGGTGCAGAGCGTGCCGCCCCTGTGCCGGCCGGCGGGATGGGTTTGTCTGTGGCGGCGGATCGGTACGGTTTCGGTACTGAACCGGCAGGTGTGCGGCTGACCGCCGCCCTGCCCCTTCAGACACCGGAGTTTCCCATGACCACCTACGATCCCGCCCGCGACGGCGCGCAGATGTCTTTCGACAGCCGCATGTCCTATGGCGATTACCTGCATATCGACACGATCCTGAACGCCCAGAAATTGCTGACCGGCGCGCATGACGAGATGCTGTTTATCATCCAGCACCAGACGTCCGAGCTGTGGATGCGGCTGGCGCTGCACGAGCTGGATGCCGCGCGCCGTGCAATTGCGGCGGACGAGGCGCGCTCTGCCTTCAAGATGCTGACCCGCGTCGCGCGGATCTTCGAGCAGCTCAATTCCGCCTGGGATGTGCTGCGCACCATGACGCCCAGCGAATATACCCGCTTCCGCGACGGGCTTGGGCAAAGTTCGGGCTTCCAGTCCTGGCAATACCGGCTGATCGAATATGCGGTGGGCAACCGCAACCTGGCCATGCTGCGCCCCCATGCGCATCGTCCCGACCTGACGGCGAAGCTGGAGGCGGAACTTGGCCGCCCCTCGCTTTACGACGAGGCGCTACGACTGCTGGCGCGGAAGGGTCTGCCGGTGCCGGAGGCCGTGCTGGCCCGCGACCTGCGCGCACCCTGGGTGGCCGATCCGGGGGTGCAGGCGGCCTGGGAGATCGTTTACCGCGATCCGCAGGCACATTGGGAAGCCTATGAAATGGCCGAGAAACTGGTGGATTTCGAGGATTATTTCCGGCGCTGGCGGTTCAACCATGTCACCACGGTCGAACGTGTCATCGGCTTCAAGCGCGGCACCGGCGGCACGGCGGGCGTGAGCTATCTGCGCCGCATGCTGGAAGTCGAACTGTTTCCCGAATTGTGGCACTTGCGCACGGCTCTGTGAACAATCCGTGATGGACCAAGACGGAACCCTGCAATATCTGTGGGAATTGTGTATCGGGTAAACGGGTTCCGTCCGTTCGGATTCGCTGGGAGAAATTGATGCTGCGTAATGTTCTGGCTCTGGTTCTTGGCGGGATGCTTGTGGGCTCCCTCGGGGCTTGCGTCCAGCCTGCCGTCACCGAGGCGACCAAGTCGCCCGAGCCGCCCGCGCCGGTGGTGAAACAGCCTGTTCCCGAAGATTTCGTGAACAGCTATGTCGCGCGTCAGGACGGCCCCTTCACCATCCCCGCCGTGCCGGAAGAAAAGATCCCGCCGCAGTTCAAGCGGCAGCTGGTGGATTTCCCGACCAATGATCCGGTCGGGACGATCATCATCAACCCGACGAACAAGACGCTGCATCTGGTGACCGCGCCGGGCAAGGCAATGCGCTATGGCATCGCGGTCGGCGCTGACGGCTTCCAGTGGGCGGGTGAGGCGCTGGTGACCAACCGCAAGCACTGGCCCACCTGGACGCCGCCGAAGGAGATGATCGAGCGCAAGCCGCAGCTTGAGAAGTGGAAAGACGGCCAGCCGGGCGGTCCGACCAACCCGCTGGGCGCCCGTGCATTGTATCTGACGACCAATGGCGTCGATTACGGTTTCCGCATCCATGGCACGCCGGAATGGAAGTCGATCGGGCGCAACGCCTCGTCGGGCTGTTTCCGCATGATCAACCAGGATGTGATCGACCTCTATGACCGCGTGCCGAACGGGGTGAAGGTGGTTGTGCTGAATGCCGATGGCTCGCGTCCCGCCGCGCTGAAGCTGCCGCCGCCGCAACCCAAGAAAGCTTCGGTCAAGCCGAAGCAGACGCCGAAACCCGCCGATGCGCCGGTTCCCGCCAAAGCGCCGGGCGCGCCTGCGCCGGGCTTCCCCACCATGACGGCACCTGCCCTGAACCCGCCCGCCCTGGGCGGAGTGCCTGCTGCGCTGGTGGCACCGGCCCAGCCCGCCGCCCCGGCGCCGGAAGCTGCCGCCGTGACCGTGACCCCGCCTGCGGCCGAACCGGCCGCCCCCGAGGCTCCGGCCCCTGCCGCAACCTGCGTGCCCACGGCGGAAAAGCCCTGCCCCTGAGGTGACTGGCGCATCTAATGACAAAGGCGCGGTTTTTGCCGCGCCTTTTGCTTTGCAGGCTTCCGCTTTCGGGATCAGGCGGAGCGAACCGCTGCCGCGCCCTGCCCGGCCCATTCCGCCGCCGCCCGCCCGAAGGCCGCGAACAGCGGCCGCGAGACCGGATCAGCCACCGCATTCCATTCCGGGTGCCATTGCACCGAAAGCGTGAAGCCCGGCGCGTCTTTCACATAAAGCGCCTCGGGTGTGCCGTCGGGGGCCTGCCCGTCGATGACAATGCGCGGACCGGGCCGGTTGATCCCCTGCCCGTGCAGTGTGTTGGTCATCACCTCTTCCGCCCCCATCAGCCGCGCAAAAACCCCGCCGGGGGTAAAGCGTACCGGATGGCGCAGGGCAAATTTCTCCTCCAGCGAACCATCGGGTGGCATGCGGTGGTTCATGCGCCCCGGCAGATCGCGGATTTCGGGGTAGAGCGTGCCGCCCATGGCCACGTTCACTTCCTGAAAGCCGCGACAGATGCCAAGGAAGGGCTGCCCCCTGTCCACACAGGCGCGGATCAGCGGCAGCGTGATCGCATCGCGCGCACGTTCAAACGTGCCATGGGCGGGGGTTTCCGCCTCGCCATATTCGCTGGGATGCACGTTCGGTCGCCCGCCGGTCAGCAGGAAGCCGTCGCAAAGCGCCAGAAGTTCGTCAACGCTGACCAGCCGGGGGTCCGAAGGGATGATCAGTGGCACGCAGCCCGCCACCTGCGCCACCGCCTCGGAGTTCATCGTGCCCCCGGCATGAACCGGATAGCTTTCGTTCAGCAGGCTCATGTTCCCGATGATCCCCACGACGGGGCGGCGGCTGGCGGCGTGAACTGACATGGTCTGAGCGCATTTCCCTGTGTTTCGCCAAGTCTAGGCCCGCAGCCCGCGGTTTTGAAGCGTGAAACCCGGCTGTTTCGGTGCATGGGTGCAGAACTCGCCGTCATTCCGCGCAGGCTGCCCCGGCTTTGCCCGCCGGACAGGCCGGAAATAATGCCGCTCCGAGCCGGAAATTGCCCCTTTGCCCCCCGTTCGGGGGATGGCCCGGCAACGGGTCCGGCCTTTAGAAGCAACAGACCCGGAAGGGACACCCCATTGTTCCGACAGAAATTTGTGGAGAGTGCGCATGGCCAAGACCATCGAAAAGGTGAAAACCTGGTTCAACAACACCAAGGATCTCGACCTGCTGGCCTTCGACGCCACAACCTTGTCCAACGGCAAGGTGATGGTGGCCTTCGGGGGTTCGGCGCTGATTGATTCAGGCATCTATGCCAATTCGGTGGTCTATACGGCCACGCTGAACCTCAGGACCGACAAGCTTGGCCCGATCACCACCGCCTCGGTCGCCACCACGCCCGGCGGCTTCGCCCCGATCAGCACATTTCAATATGTGGATCTGATCGCGGGGGCCAAGAGCCGCGCGCTGCTGACGGGGATGTTCTACAACAACCGCATCGACGGCGACGACCATAACTGGTCGCTGGCCGCGCAGGCCTATCGCGGAACGGCGCCGGTTGGCGGCACCCGGCTGGAGCCGCATTCGGTGACGCCCGGCCAGCCCGGGATCAACCCGGCGACCGACTGGTCGGGGGTCCGGCTGAAGGATGGCAGCTATGCCGTTTTCCACACTCAGCCCGGCGCCAGCGTCGCCGACATCTCGACCGGCATCCTGATGACCAAATTCAAGGCCAGTGGCGCGCCCTCGGGCAAGGCCAAGGTGGTGGTCGAGGATCATTCGGTCGGCATCAGCCCCTGGGCGATCGAGGCAAGCCCGGTCGCCCCTTCGGCGGTGGTGCTGGGGAACGGGCGCATAGGGGTCTTCTACAAGGAGGTCGGGGGCGAGACGATCAACGGCATCACCTATACCGACAAGCAGATCACCTATCAGCAGATCACCGCGAGCGGCAAACGTGTGGGCAAGGCCATTGCCATAGACGACACGCTGGGCGCGGGAACCCTGCGCCCCGAGGCGGTGGCGCTGGACAATGGCCGCGCGGTGGTGACGTGGTATGACTCTGCCGATGGCGGGGCGCACAAGGCACGGATCGTCGGTGCCAATGGCAAACTGGCCAGCAAGACCATCACCCTGAACGAGGACGGCCACGACAGCTGGACCGACCTGAAGGTCATCGCGCTGGCGAAAAACACCTTCGCGCTCAGTTGGTTCGACAGCGACAACAGGCTGTGGCTGGGGCAGGTGTTCGACGGCGACGGCGCAGCCCGCACCGGGCGCTTTCTGCTGACCGACAATGGCGCCGATCTTTCGGTCGTGGAGGGCGAAAAGAACGATGGCGGCATTATCCGTCAGGGCAAGGGGTTTCTTGGCTGGACCATCGGACGGGAAACCGAACTGACGAAGGAACACCTGGACGGTCAGGCCTTCAGCCTGATCTCGACGCAGGGCGCCGAGCGCAATGGCAACGGGCGCGGCAATACCCTGAACGGCACCACGAAGGACGACATGCTGGACGGGCGTGGCGGCAAGGACAAGCTGGACGGGCGCGCGGGCAATGATCTGCTGACCGGCGGGAGTGGGAATGACCGGCTCAAGGGCGGCTCCGGGTTCGACTGGCTGGAAGGCGGCTCGGGCAATGACACGCTCGACGGCGGCAGCGGCACCGATGTGCTCTATGGCGGTGCGGGGCGCGACCGCGTGCTGGGCGGAACCGGGAACGACCGGATCCATGGCGGCGCGGGGGCAGATACGCTGACGGGTGGCGCCGGGGCCGACCATTTCATCTTCACCGCGCGCAGAGAGAGCTTCCGGTTCGTCTTTGACGAAGGCGGCGACACGATCACCGATTTCCGGCCCGGTCAGGGCGACAAGCTGATGTTTTCGGGCTTCGGCGGCGCCAATCCGTTCAATCCGCTGCCCAACGGGACTGCCGCCAGGCCCACCGAGATCGGGTTCTATTTCAACACGAAAACCCATGTGCTGAGCTACGACCCGGATGGCTCGGGCACGCTTTATGAACGGCAGACCGTCGCCAAACTGGTCGGCGTCAATTCTCTGGGCTGGGATGATATGATCCTGCTGCCCTGAATCCTGCTGCGCGGAGCGGCAATCACAGCGCCTTGCGGAAAAACACGCGGGAAAAGCCCTGATCGACCCGCCGCCCCGTCTCGGTATAGCCGAGGCGGGGGTAAAGCCGCAGGGCACCCGCCATCGCCGCATTGGTGTAAAGCGTGACGGCGGGCAGCCCCGCCGCCCGCGCCTCGGCCTCGCACAGGGCGACCAGCCGGGCGCCAAGACCCCGTCCCTGCGCCTCTGGCACCACCGCCAACACGTCGAGAAGCATGGCCCCGTCTTCGGGCCAGCAGGCCATGACAGCGCCCTCGTCCAGCAGCCAGACCTGACCCGCCGCGATCAGCGCCGCATAATCGGCATCCATCGGCGCCGGACGGCGACCGATCAGCGGCACATAAGGCGCAAAGGCGGCCTCGACCACCGTCTGCACCTGCGCCAGATCGGCGGGCATGGCGCGGCGCGCGGTCATGCGCCAGCCGCCCCGGCCACCACCTGCGCCGCCGCCGTCAGCGCGCCCGGCCCATGCGGGATGTCCAGCGCGATCATGCCGGCCTCCATCGCCGCCAGTACGCCCAGCGTCATATGGGCATTCACATGGCCCATATGCGCCACCCGCAGAAAGCCGTGATAGGCGGGCTCCGACGGCAAGGCCATGCCCAGACCGATGCCCAGCGTGACCCCCGCACGTTGCTCCAGCCAGTCGCGCAGGCGGCTGGCATTCGGCGCCGGGCCAATCCGGGCCGCTGTCACCGAATGGCCGCGAGACGCCGGATCCGCCACGTTCAGCGCAATCTCGGGGTGCCCCGCGCCCCAGGCATCGAACGCCGCCCAGACGGTGCGGGCAAGCGCGGCATGCCGCGCCCAGACCGCCTCCAGCCCCTCCTCGGCGATCATGTTCAGGCTTTCGCGCAGACCGAACAGGTGATGCGTCGGGGCGGTGCCTGCCCAGTGCTGCCAGAACTCGGTCGCGGTCGCGCGGGGCGTCCAGTTCCAGTAGGGCGTGCGCAGGTCGCTGGTCTTGCAACGCTCCATCGCGCGGTCTGAAAACCACAAAATCCCTAGCCCCGGCGGCACCATAAGCCCCTTCTGGCTGGCAGCTACCACCACATCCACGCCCCAGTCATCCATGAAGAACGCATCGCAGCCCATCGAGGCAATGCAATCCACCGCCAGCAAGGCCGGATGGCCCGCAGCGTCTATGGCGCGGCGGATGGCCGGGATGTCATTTTTCACCGAGCTGGCGGTATCGACATGAGTGACCAGAACCGCCTTGATCCCATGCGCGGTATCGGCCCGCAGCGCTGCCTCGATCCGGGCGGGATCGGCGGGGGCGGCCTTGCCGAAATCCAGAAGTTCGGCCTGCACGCCCTGCGCCGTGGCACTTTCCGCCCAGCCGATGCCGAACCTTCCCGTTGCCACGACCAGCGCCCGGTCCCCGCGCGAGAACAGGTTGGCATTGGCCGCCTCCCACGCACCATGGCCATTGGCGATATAGAGCGCCACATACGCCTTCGTCCCCGCCAGCCGCCGCAGATCGGGCCAGAGGCTTTCCACCATCTCGGGCAACGCCCCGGCATAGATATTGGGCGCCGCCCGGTGCATCGCGTTCAGCACGCGATCCGGCATGGTCGAGGGGCCGGGAATGGCGAGGTAGGGGCGTCCGTTGGCGAGGGTCATCTGCTTCTCCGCGAGTCCTGCCAAATGGCTACGCCCGCGCCGGAGCGGCGTCAACGCGGGGCACGCACGCGCACGCGCCTTGCTCTGCCCTGCCACGCGGGCTATCCCAAGGGCCAGCCGTGACAGGAGCCGCCCTTGGCCAGACCGCCGCAAGACCCGCGTTACACCTCGCGCCGCCTGTTCGGCAGGCTCTGGGCGGGCTACCTGCGCCCCCATGCGGGGCTGATGGCGCTGGCCTTCGGACTGATGGTGATTGAAGGATCGACGCTCGGCGCGTTGTCCTGGCTGCTGGAGCCGCTGTTCGACAAGGTCTTCGCGCCCGGTGGGGAAGGCGCACTGATCTGGGTCGGCCTTGCCATTCTTGGCCTGTTCCTTGTCCGCGCCGTCACCTCGGTCGCGTCGAAAACCACGCTGACGGCGGTGGCGCAGAAAAGCTCCACCGCCATGCAGGTGGATCTTCTGGCGCATGTGCTGCGGCTGGGTGGCCGGTTCTTTCAGGACAACCCGCCCGGCGCGCTGATGGAGCGGGTGGTGGGCGATACCGCCGCCGTGCAGGGCGTCTGGTCCTCCATCATCATCGGGGTCGGGCGCGACACCATTGCACTGGTGTCACTGTTCGCCGTGGCGCTGTCGATCGACGTGCACTGGACGCTGGCGGCGCTGGTGGGGGCGCCGCTGCTGATCCTGCCGGCGGTGGTTGTGCAGCGCTATATCCGCCGCAAGACCATGCTGATGCGCGAACAGGCAGGCAGCCGCGCCACCCGCCTGGACGAAATCTTTCACGGCATTCAGGCCATCAAGCTGAACCGGATGGAGGACTACCAGACCGGCCGCTTCCGCCGCATCGTCGGCACCATCGTCCGCGCCGAGGTGCGCACCGCCTTTGGCCGCTCCACCATCCCGGCGCTGATCGACGTGGTGACCGGCATCGGCTTCTTCACCGTATTGATGCTGGGCGGGGCAGAAATCGCCGAAGGCGAGCGCACGACGGGCGAGTTCATGTCTTTCTTCACCGCCATGGCACTGACCTTCCAGCCGATCCGCCGCATCGGTGATCAGGCCGGGGTGTGGCAGGTGGCCTCTGCCTCGCTGGAGCGTATCTTCCGCCTGTTCGACACCGCACCGCCCGAACGCCCCCGCGCCGGCGAGGCAGAGCCCGGCCCCCCGCCGGTGGGCATTGTGCTGAACGACATCAGCTTCGGCTATGGCGAAACGCCGGTGCTGCGCGGGCTGAGCTTCACGGCAGAGCCGGGCCAGATGACCGCGCTGGTCGGCGCTTCGGGGGCCGGGAAATCCACGGTCTTTCATCTGCTGACCGGCATGGCAGAACCACAATCCGGGGTGATCACGCTGAACGGGCGCGACATCGCCGGGATGCGCCTGCCGGAGCTGCGCGCGCAATTCGCCGTGGTTTCGCAGGATGCCATGCTGTTCGATGAAACCATCCGCGAGAATGTAACGCTGGGCCGCGACATCGCGCCCGATCGGCTGGAGCGCGCCTTCGAGGCCGCGCATGTCGCCGATTTCCTGCGTGCCCTGCCGGAGGGCGCCGATACCCATGCCGGGCCGCGCGGCTCGGCCCTGTCGGGCGGGCAGCGGCAGCGCGTGGCCATTGCGCGGGCGCTGGTCGCGGATGCGCCGGTCCTGCTGCTGGACGAGGCCACCTCGGCGCTGGATGCGGCGTCCGAGGCCATCGTGTCAGAGGCGTTGACCCGTCTGGGCAGCGGCCGCACCACGCTGGTGATCGCGCATCGTCTGGCCACCGTCCGCGCGGCTGACAAGATCGTGGTGATGGATCGCGGTCGCGCCGTCGAGGAAGGCACGCATGACAGCCTGCTTGAAAAGGGCGGGCTTTATGCCGATCTCTACCGTCTGCAATTCCAGGAGTGAGCCATGCGCCGCCTCGTCCGTCTGACCGGCCCCGATGCCCTGAGCTTCCTGCAAGGGCTGGTCAGCAATGATGTATTGCCGCTGAAAGCGCGCGGCATCGTCTATGCGGCATTGCTGACGCCACAGGGGCGGTATCTCGCGGATTTTTTCGTGGTGAACACCGGAACGGAGCTGCTGCTGGACCTGCCCGAAAGCCTTGCTGACGGGGTGATGCGGCGGCTGGCCATGTATCGGCTGCGCGCCGACGTGGCCTTCGCGGCGTCGGATCTGTCGGTCAGCCGCGGCATCGGCGACGCGTCCGAAGGCGCCCTGCCCGATCCGCGCCACCCCGCGCTTGGCTGGCGTCTCTATGGCGCGCCCTTGCCCGAGGCCACGGTGGACTGGGATGCCATTCGCGTGGCGCATATCATTCCCGAGACCGGGGTCGAGCTGATCCCCGACGAGACGCTGATCCTCGAAGCCGGGTTCGAGCGGCTCAATGGCGTCGATTTCCGCAAGGGATGCTATGTCGGGCAAGAGGTGACCGCGCGGATGAAGCACAAGACCGAGCTGCGCAAGGGCTTGGTCCGGCTGCATATCTCGGGCACTGCCCCCGCTGGAACGCCGATCCTGATGGCCGACGGGCGCGAGGCAGGCCGGCTTTTCACGCAATCCGGCGACCGGGCGCTGGCGCAGATGCGACTGGATCGTCTGGCAGGCCCGTTGCAGGCCGGAGATGCCATTTTGCGGGCTGACGCATAAAATGCGAAGATTGACAAGCTTTCCCGCAACATGATTTCGGCGCGGGAACGCGCAACCGCCCCGAAAAACTGGCGAAAGTTTGACCAGTCCTTGAACCGTTCGGGGCGTATCCTATATCTCGTCGGCACACCCCGGATTTGACCCCAAAACCTAGTGGTATGCGCTGCCAGCCATGACGTAGACGCATGGCAGCCATATCAAACCCGAGATACCGAATCGTCTCGAAAACGTCATATTCCCCGGGCGCCGGAATACGCAAGAGCAAGAACAGGAAAACGGACATGGCTGATTTCATCGACGGCACTGCGTTCAACTATGAGCAGGGGCAACGTGCCCGCAAGCTCTTCGCGGCTGTCGTTCTGGCGGCCCTTGACGATGCCATCGCCGATGACAAGAAATACGGCAACGGGCCGGAGCAGATCGCCCGCTGGGCGCGCTCGCGCGACGGGCGCGAGGTTCTGTCCTGCGCCGGGATCGACCCGAACGAACGTGTCGTGAAGGGCCTTATGGAATTCGTGGCGAAAGGTGTTCGCACCTCTGTCGCGCTGTCGCGCGAGGAAAGCGAACGCCGTCACGCCGCCGAGCTGGAGGCCGAAGCGGCCTGAGCCGCCGGCACCCTGCGAAATGCAAACGCGCGCCGGATGGCGCGCGTTTTTGCTTTTGACGTCAGTCCGGCTTCAAGAAAGATCGCGGCTGGCAATCGCGCGACTGATCTCGGCCCGCACCAGCTTGCGCACGTTGCGGGTGATGCGTTCTCCCAGAGCCCCCTGAAGCTCTTCGCGGATGATGTCGCGCACGACTTCGCGCAGTGCCTCTTCATCGAAATCATCGGCATCGCCGGGTGCGAACAGACCGGGTTCAGCGGCGGCCTGTTCGGCTACCTCGTCCTCGACCGCGCGGCTGAGCTCGGCCACCACCTCAGCCTCAGCCAGATCCGCCGCTGCCGGATCGCTGTCGATCTCGGCCACGGGTGCCGGCTCGTCCAATTCTGCGGGCTGCGGACCATCCGGCCAGGCCCCGTCGCGCCAGGCATCTTCCATGCGCGCCTGATCGGCCGAAACGAACTGCACCACCTCGGCCTCGGCCACGCTGTCCAGATCCACCTCGACAACCTCGGGCAGGCTCGGCCAGCTTGCCTCGCCCCACTCCGGCTCGGCCGCCTCAGTTTCCCAGGCTTCGTCGGGTTCGACCGCCGCCCCAAGCGAGGCGACCACATCCTCGATGCGCCGCGCCGAAGCGGGCTCTTCCGTCAGGCCGGTGATATCGGTTTCCGGCTGTTCCGGCGCGGCCGCAGGCGCGGGCACAACACGCAGGGCGGGTGTCAGCAACAGCTTGCCCGGAACGGCTGGCGGGTTGGTAGGCGTGCGATGCGCGGGACGCAGATCGTCGGAGACAAGCCGACGAATCGACGACAGCACATCCTCGATTTCCCGGGAACTCATCGGTTCGTTCATGCCTGCCCCGTTATTCGCCTTTCGGTCCAGACTAGCCGCAGGCGCGCCCGCTTACAAGCGGGCGCCGCCTTATCCGTCAACTTGCGTGCAATCGCCGGTCACGGCTTCTTGCCGATGGACTGCAACACACGGTCCAGTTTCTTGCCCTGGAACGAGGTCGCGGGCGCGTCCTTGACGGCGTTGTAGTAGCCGGTCACGTCATAGGTCGGGATACCGAGGTTCAGATCCGTCACCGTCAGACGGCCCATGGCTGACAGCACGTTGTAGACCGCGAAATAGCGCTCCGCCTCGGATTGCACGCGGGCGGCGCGGGCATCCAGAAGCTCCTGCTCGGCGTCAAGCACCTCAAGCGTGGTGCGCGCGCCCAGCTTCGCCTCTTCGCGCAGTCCGTCGAAAGCGATCTGCGCCGCCTCGATCTGGCGGTTGTTCGCTGCGATCTGCGCCGCCGCCACATCAAGGCCGGACCAGGCATTGCCCAGATTCTGTTCAATGGAGACGCCGGTCTGGTGCAGCGAGGCGCGTTGTGCCTCACGCTGCGCCATGGCCTTGCGATAAAGCGCCGACAGCCGGCCGCCCGCATACAGCGTCTGGCGGCCGGTGATCCCCACGGTGGCGAGGTTGTAATCGCTGCTGGCCGAGGCCGTGCCTTCGTACATCCCGGCGGTCGCATCCAGCGTCACCGTCGGCTTCATATTCGCCTTGGCAATGTCGACGCCCAGATCGGCGGCCTTCACCAGATGCTGCGACCGGATCATGTCGGGGTGATTGCGCCGCGCAATACCCAGCGCCGCATCTTTCGACGCCGGAAGCTTCGGTGCCTTCGGCAGAGCCGACAGACGCCCCGGATAGGCGCCGGTCATGGCCTTGTAGGCCTCGCGCGCCACCATCAGATCGCCCTCGGCGGCCGTCAGCGCGGCACGGGCCTGCGCCAGACGCGATTCCGCCAGCGCCACATCCGTCCGCGTCACCTCGCCCACATCGAAGCGGTCTCTGGAGGCTTGCAGCTCCTGCGTGATGACGCGGCTGTTGTTCTGCCGCAGTACCACGATCTCCTGCGCCAGGCGCACGTTCACATAGGCGTTGACCGTATTCAGCAGCACCTGCTGTTCCACCGAGACCAGCCCGGCGCGGGTAGCCAGAACCGCTTCTTTGGCGGCTTCGATGGCGAAATGAGTGCGGCCGAAATCAATCAGCAGAAGCTGGAAGGACAGCTCCAGCGAATTGGTGGTGGCGGTCGCCTCGTCCGGAACGGTGCTGAACAGGCCGCTGGACTGCCCGGCATTTTCATAGATCTGGCGCGAGCGGCGGAAATTCGCGGTGAATTCCACCACCGGGCGCAGCGCCGAGACCGCCGAGGCCACATCCTCATCCGCCGCGCGCAGCACGGCCCGGTTCTGGTCGAGCAGGTGCGAGTTGCGGTAAGCGGCAATCAGCGCATCCGCCAGCGTTTCGGACTGTGCCGCAGGGGCCATCATCATGACGGACACCGCCGCCGTCGCAAGAATCCGCCTCATGCCGAACATCGCCTGCTCCTGTTCTATTGCCCGCCTGCCGGGGTCGTTCAGAGTGTAAAGGCTCTCCGCGCCGCGAAGCCCGGCAGAACCGGGGCGGAAGCGTTGAAAGCATAGCGCCAGGTGATCTGGCCGTCGATCTTGTAACCGATGCGGGCGACGCCCAGCGCGCCTTCCATGAACAGGCAGCCGATGCGCCCGCCCTCTTTCAGCTGCGACAGCAGCGCGGCGGGAACCACCTCGGCTGCGCCCTGCACGGTAATCACGTCATAGGGGCCAGCCTTGGGCGCGCCATCGGCCAGCTTTCCGGCCATCACCGCGGCATTGTCCACGCCATGCGACGATAGCGTGCGCTGTGCCTCGGCCACCAGCGCCTCGTCCTCTTCCACGGCCACCACAGCCTCGGCCATGCGGGCGATGACGGCGGTCGAATAGCCAAGGCCACAGCCGATATCCAGCACGGTTTCCGTCGGCTGAATATCCAGCGCGTCCAGCATCTTGGCCAGCGTGCGCGGCTCCATCAGCACGCGGCCGCCACCCATGGCGACATGCTCGCCCACATAAGCGGCCTCGCGGCGGTCCTGCGGCACATAGGCCTCGCGCGGGACAGTCAGCATGGCCTCGATGATCGGGAATTTCGTGACATCCGAGGGGCGGATCTGCGTGTCCACCATCATGGTGCGGCGCGTGGCGAAATCGGTCATGCTAAACTCGTCGGTCTAGTTTCGGCTCACAAGGTGATGCCACAGAAAACCGGCAACGGCAACAAGCCATCTTCGCCTTCCCGTAGAGACATATTCGATTCACTGAATGCAAATCGCAACCGCCTTTTGCCCGGCTTGACGACAAGCCCGCCTGGCCACAGGATCGGCTTATGACAAAGACCGATTTTCCCGTAACGATCTGGCACAATCCCGGCTGTTCGACGTCGCGCAAGGCGTTGCAGGCGATCCGTGATGCGGGGGTGGAACCGCGCGTGATCCGCTATCTTGAAACCGGCTGGGAGGAGGCCGGGCTGCGCGCCCTTCTGGAGGCTGCCGGGCTGCCCCCGACACATGCGCTGCGCCGCAAGGGTGATCTGGTGGCAGAGCTTGGGCTGGCTGCGGCCGGGGATGCGACGATCTTCGCCGCCATGCTGGCCCATCCGGTGCTGGTGGAGCGGCCCTTCGTGCAAAGCCCGAAGGGAACCGCGCTGTGTCGCCCCCTGGAAAGGCTGACGCCGCTGCTGCCCTGAGGGTCAGTCGATCCAGACCGGCGTGACGCCAAGGCTTTCCAGCCAGCGCAGCAGATCGGCCGGGGCCATGGCCACGGTGCGGTCATTCACCAGCGGATGCATATGCACCAGCCGCGCCTCTTTCAGCGCGCGTTCCAGCACCAGCATCACCCCGGTTTCCGCCCCCGTCACCATGGCCAGCGGGCTGACCGCGCCGGGGCGGATGCCCAGATGCTCCATCAGCCGGTCGGCCGAACCGAAAGACGGGTTCTGTGCCCCGATGGCGGCGCCCAGCGCCTTCAGATCCACTGCGCGATCCTGTTCGACCGTCACCAGATAGTTCCGCTTCTTGCGGTCGCGGAGATAGAGGTTCTTGATGTGATAGCCGCCCGCCTCGCTGCCCAGCATGGCATGCTGCACCTGTTTGGCATCCTCGACCGTGCGCAGGGGCGCGTGGTCGTAGCTTTCAAAGGCGATCCCCGCCGCACGCAGCGCCGCCATCAGCGCATCCGAACTGACCGGCAGTTCATGCTGCGCGGCGGAACTGGCGTCGGGGGCAAGCGTCTGGTCCATGGGGGCACTCCTTTGCCCCCATGAAGCGCATGACGCCCCGCGCCGCAAGGCCGGATGCGGCTATTCCCAGTCCAGAACGACCTTGCCGGACAGGCCGGAGCGCATGACCTCAAACCCTTCGGCGAAATCTGCAACCTTGAAGCGGTGGGTGATGACACGGCGGATGTCGAGGCCGTTTTCCAGCATGGCGATCATCTTGTACCAGGTCTCAAAGATCTCGCGGCCATAGACGCCCTTGATCGTGATGGCCTTGAAGACGATGCGCGACCAGTCCACCGGGCTTTTGCCCGGCGGGATGCCCAGCATGGCGATGCGCCCCCCCATCACCAGTTGTTCGACCATCTGGTCCAGCGCGGCCTGATTGCCGCTCATCTCCATCCCCACGTCAAAGCCTTGCGTCATCTTCAGCCGTGCCTGCACGGCTTTCAGATCCTCGGTCGCCACATTGACCGGCACCACATCGGCCACCTGCCCGGCCAGTTCGAGCCGCGCGGGGTTCACATCGGTAATCACCACATGCCGCGCGCCGACATGCCGCGCCACCGCCGCCGCCATGATGCCGATAGGCCCGGCGCCGGTGATCAGCACATCCTCGCCCACCAGATCGAAGCTGAGCGCGGTGTGCACGGCATTGCCCAGCGGATCGAGAATGGCCCCGATCTCGTCATCAATCGAGTCGGGCAGCGGCACCACGTTGAAGGCGGGCAGTTTCAGATAGGTGGCGAAGGCGCCGTTTTCATTCACGCCGATGCCGCGCGTGGCAGGGTCCAGATGGAACTTGCCCGCACGCGACTGGCGCGAGTGGCGGCCGATCAGATGCCCCTCGCCCGAGCAGCGCTGGCCGATGGCCAGATCGGTGACATTGCGGCCCAGTTCGACAATCTCGCCCGCGAATTCATGCCCGGTGATCAGACCCACCGGCACGGTGCGCGCCGCCCAGTCATCCCAGTTCCAGATATGGATGTCGGTGCCGCAGATCCCGGTCTTGCGGATGCGGATCAAAACGTCATCCGGCCCGATTCCCGGCACAGGGCGCGTTTCCGCCCAAAGCCCGACTTCTGGTTTCGCCTTCACCAGCGCTTTCATCTGATTGGTCATGCCAGTGCCCCCACCGCCTTGCCCGCTGCCCGGAAGGCATCAAGCGCGAAATCCAGATCATCCTGCGTCAGCCGCGCATTCATCTGCGTGCGGATGCGCGCCTGCCCTTTCGGCACCACCGGGAAGAAGAACCCGGCCACATAGACACCGCGATCATACAAGGCCGAGGCCATGTTCTGCGCCAGCACCGCATCGCCCAGCATCACCGGCACGATGGGATGTTCACCCGGCAAGAGACGAAAGCCCGTATCCTCCAGCCCCGCGCGCCAGTAGCGGGCGTTTTCGAACAGTTGCGCCCGCAGATCGTCGGCGGCTTCCACGATGTCCAGCGCCGCGAGACCTGCGGCCACCACGGCGGGCGGCAGGGCGTTGGAAAACAGATAGGGCCGCGCGCGCTGCCGCAGCAGGTCGATCACCGGCTGCGGCCCGGCGATATAGCCGCCCAGCGCACCGCCCAGAGCCTTGCCCAGCGTGCCGGTCAGAATGTCGACCGAAACCCCGGCATGGGCCGGCGTCCCACGCCCCTGTGGCCCCATGAAGCCGGTGGCGTGGCAGTCATCCACCATGACCATCGCCCCGTAACGGTCTGCCAGCGCCCGTATCTCCCCCAGCTTCGCCAGATAACCATCCATCGAGAACACGCCATCCGTCGCCACCAGAATGAACCGCGCGCCATCGGCGCGGACGGCCTGCAACTGCGCCTCCAGATCCGCCATATCGGAATTGGCGTAGCGATAGCGCTTCGCCTTGCACAGGCGGATGCCGTCAATGATGCTGGCATGGTTCAGGCTGTCGGAAATCACCGCATCCTCCGGCCCCAGCAGCGGCTCGAACAGCCCGCCATTAGCATCGAAACAGGCGGCGAAGAGGATGGAGTCTTCCATACCCAGAAAACCCGCGATGCGTGCCTCCAGCGCCCGGTGCATGTCTTGCGTGCCACAGATGAAGCGGACCGAGGCCATGCCATAGCCCTGCCCCTCCATCGCGCCGCGCGCCGCCGCCACCAGACGCGGATCATCCGCCAGCCCAAGGTAGTTATTGGCGCAGAGGTTCAGGAGCCTGCGCCCCGCCACCTCGACATGCGCGCCCTGCGGGCCGTGGATCAGCCGCTCGCGCTTCATCAGCCCCTCGGCCTCAATCCCCGCCAGCACCTCGCCAAGATGCGCCAGAAACGCCGCCTTCCCCGAATCCGTCATCGCAGAACATCCTCCGTTATGGCGGACAAATTGCCGCAAAACCGGAAATCCGTCAAGATAGCGGATACGCATCCGCCAAAACGGATTTCTTTCTCACTGCCCGGGGCGCCGCCCTAGCTGTCCTGCACGATCAGGATGGCCCGCGCCCCGGCTTCGGCCCGGATGGCATGGGCGCGATCCGCCGCATAGCGCGCGGTATCGCCCACGGCCAAAGCCTGTTCATCCTCGCCGCTTTGCACCAGCAGCGCACCTTCGATCACGGTCAGATGTTCGCGGCAGCCGGGGCTGTGCGGATCGGACACCAGCGCGCCGCCGGGCTGGAAGATCAGTTCGTAAACCTCGTGTTCCCCCACCGCCTCGGCAGGGGAAAGGATGCGGATGCGCACGCCACTGCCCCGCCCGGCAATGACCGGCGCGGCACCGGCGCGGATCACCTCGATCCCGCCAGAAGGGCGGCCCTCCAGCAGCCCCGCGAAATCGACCTGAAGCGCCTGCGTCAGGTTCCACAGCGTCGCCACGGTGGGCGAGCTTTCGCCACGTTCGATCTGGCTGACCATGGAGCGGCTGACACCCGACAGCTTTGCCACTGCATCAAGGCTCAGCCCGCGCGCCTTACGCGCCTCGCGCAGCGACGCGGCCAGCCGGTCATGGATGTCGGATCTTGCGTTCATGGCTCATAGTCCCCGGCGGCACCGCACCGCGCAACTGGTATTTTCGCGGCGTCATGTGCCACAGAAGGTGCGGAAGCCCTGCGCAAAGTCCTGCGGCGCGGGCAGCGCATAGGCCTCCAGCCCCGGCCTTTCGCCAAAGGGCTGCGTCACCACATCCAGCAGCGCGTGAAAAGGCGCCATGTCACCCGCCTCCGCCGCCGCCAGCGCCTCCTCCACCCGCAGATTGCGCGGGATGTAGACCGGATTGATCGCCGCCATCCGTGCCGCGAAATCCGGCGCGCGGCGGGCCTGCCAGCGCGGCCACCAGACGGCCAGCGCGGCGGGATCGGTGAACAGCCCCGCCAGCGCCGCCGCATCGGGCGCGCCCGCAAGCCGGTGAAAGCCCAGCGTCCAGTCAGTGCCTTCCAGCGCCTTCAGGAATTCGCCGATCAGCACCCCGTCGCCGTCCTCCTCACCCGCAAGTCCCAGCTTGGCCCGCATCACCGCCAGCCATTCGGCGCGGAACTGCCCGGCAATTGCCTCCAGCCGCGCATTGGCCAGATCCACCGCACGATCCTCGTCGGCATCGAACAGCGGCAGCAGAGTCTCGGCCAGCCGCGCGAGGTTCCAGCCCAGGATCTGCGGCTGGTTGCCATAGGCATAGCGCCCCTGCCGGTCGATGGAAGAAAACACCGTGCCGGGCGCATAGCCTTCCATGAAGGCGCAGGGGCCATAGTCGATGGTTTCGCCCGAAATGGTCATGTTGTCGGTGTTCATCACGCCATGAATGAAGCCAAGCCCCATCCAGCGCGCCACAAGCCGCGCCTGCGCCGCCGTCACCGCCTCGAACAGCCCGAGATAGGGGTTTCCGGCGTTCAACGCCTGCGGATGGTGCCGGGCAATGGCATAATCGGCCAGCCGTTTCACCATGTCGCCCTGCCCGCGCGCGGCGAAGAACTGGAAGGTGCCGATACGCAGGTGGCTGGCGGCGACGCGGGTCAGCACCGCGCCGGGCAGCGGGCGCTCGCGCAGCATCTGCGCGCCGGTCGCCACGGCGGCCAGCGCCCGGCTGGTCGGCACGCCCAAAGCCGCCATCGCCTCGCCCATCAGATATTCGCGCAGGACCGGCCCCACCGCCGCGAAACCGTCGCCGCCACGCGAAAAGGCGGTGGGGCCAGAGCCTTTCAGCGCGATATCGCGGCGCTCGCCCTTCCGGTCGATCACCTCGCCCAGCAGCAGCGCCCGGCCATCGCCCAGTTGTGGGGAAAAGCCGCCGAACTGGTGGCCTGCATAGGCCTGAGCGACAGGTTCGGCGCCATCAGGCAGCAGGTTGCCGGAAAATACCTCGGCGGCGCGGGCCTCCAGTGCTTCCGGTTCCGCGCCAAGTTCCTCTGCCAGTTCCCTGTTGAACATCAGAAGCTTCGGCGCCACCGCCCGGCGCGGTGCCTGTTCCAGCCAGGCGCCCGGCAGATCGCGCACATAGCTGTTGTCGAAGCGCAGCCCAAAGCTGCCCGCCGCCTGTTCCGCCTGTGCCATGATCCGCCCTTTCCTGTCGCGCCTTTCCGATATGGACCCCGCGTGCCGGGGCGGCAAGCCTCAGCGCGGCAGGGTCAGGCGCATCTCGGCGCCGATCTCGGCCGCGCGCCCCTCGTAAACCCGCGCCTCGCCCGCCAGAGCCACACCGCGGCGCGGTTCTTCCAGCACCAGCCCCAGCCGGGCGTAGGGGCGGCGTGTCATCACGGTTTCAGAAACGTCCAGCAAGGCCGAACGCACCGTCACCCGCGACCGTGCCGCCTGCATCCCCAGCCCCAGCACCACCTGCCCCGAAAGGGCGCCAAGATCCGCGCGGCGGCTCAGCGCCAGTTCGGGCGTGACCGACAGGCTGCGAAAGCCGATGTCCACCGGATCGGTCAGGATGCCCATGCCCTTGGGCAGGCGGTAGCGGCTTTCGCCGATCCCGGTCAGCACCGAGGCCTCCAGCCCGAAGCCCGCGCCCAGATCGGTCTCGCGCGACAGCCGCAGCCCGATCAGGCGGTCGCGCACCAGATCATGCGGCGTGTCGCTGTCCGGGCCAAGCACTTCGGGGTCGATCTCCAGCCCGAAGGCGGGGGGCCGGTTCCGCGCAGGAACCGCCGCAGGTGCCATGACGAAGCGAGCCGCGGTGACGCGCAGCGCAGGCTCCACATGACCGCGTCTGTCCTGCCCCAGAACCAGCGCACTGCGGCAGCCCTGACAAGCCCCCGTACAGCCCGAAAACACGGCCAGAACCGAGGCCGCCGCGACAAGGCGTCGCCACCCCCTTTGGCGGGGCCGGAGGGGCCACAATTGCCCTTGCATTCCCAGCGTCGCCCTTCCAGATTTGCTGCAATTTTCCAAGGAGGTATACATGTCCACGCTGCGCATCAACACATCGCTTGTCGATGTCATCCAGAAGACGGTCGCCCAGATCGGCGCGAAACCCGGCCTTTACCTCCCCTCGCTCAAATATGCGGACCGGCTTGACCTGTTTGGTGATGTCATCGACGCCGTCACCCCACGCGTGACGCAGCTGTCCTCCACCAAGATCACGCTGGCTTTCAGCGCGGAGTCCAACTGGACGCTGAGCCTTGCCGGCAAGGGGATCAGCCCGGTCGGCAATATCCAGTCCCTGATCGAAGCGATCCAGGATGGCGTGGCAAAGGGCGAGTTCGACAGCCTGACCCTGAAACAGGGCAAGACCACGCTGATGAACATTGATTTCTCGCCCACCGGCTACACGCTGAAAACCGGCACTGACACGCTGCGCATCACCGGCAGCCTGCCGGATTCGATGGATGACATTTATGCCATCGCCGCTATCGTCGGCCAGATCGGCGATCTTGAGGACATGACGCCCAGCCAGCGCGAACAACTGGCCGATGCGCTGTCTGATTACGGCATCACCGGGCTGAGCCTTACCAACGCGACCCGCGAGGTGTTTTCGTTCAGCCTGACGGAAGACACGCTGGCGCTGAAGCTCTTTGGCTATACGCTCCAGTTCGATGGCGTCTTCCCCACCAATTTCGGCGAGATGCTGACGGTGGGCTGGGATCTGCTGGCCCAGATGGGCGAAGACCCGGATCTGTCGTCCATCGCGGGGCTGGCGCTGGATGGCATGAAGCTGACCGCGCCCGACGGCACGACGCTGATGAACCTGACCGGCCCGCTCGACACTTCCGATCCCGGCCATATCGACCGCTTCGTGGTGGATGGCGTCCGCTCGCCGGTCGGGACGATCCTGATGTTCGATCCCACCGCCGAAGGGGATCGTGACAACGAACTGATCATGGGCACCTGGGGCCGCGACAGCCTCAGCGGCAATGGCGGGCGCGACCATCTGATCGGCTACAAGGGCAACGACATGCTGTCCGGCGGCACGGGGGCGGATACGCTGGTCGGCAGTCAGGGCAACGACAGCCTGTATGGCGGCAGCCAGAACGACCGGCTGGAAGGCGGCGTCGGGCGCGATGTGCTGACCGGCGGCAAGGGCGCCGATCATTTCGTGTTTGGCAATGGGTCTGGCCGCGACACGATCACCGACTACCGCGATGGCACTGACAAGATCGTGATCGGCTGGAGCCGCGCCGACAGCTTCGCCGACCTGACGATCACCGACACGAGCCTTGGCGCCCGGATCACCGATGGCAAGAATATCGTCATTCTGCACGATGTTGCAGCTTCGCTTCTGGATGCAGGCGACTTCATCTTTGCCTGAAACCCCCGGCCGGGCGGCCCCGCGCAGGGGCCCGCCCGCCCCTGCGGCGTTTTCCGCCAATACCGGCCTCGGGCCTTTTCTCGACCCCGTCCTGCGTCTATGCTAATGCCATTCCGGCGGCAGGGCAGTTGCCGCAACGAGCGAATGAAGCGCAGCCCGGCAGAAGGCGCGCCATAATGAGGGTTAGGAATGGCACGAGCAGCGGTCGGACATCTGGTCATGGCGGTGGTTTCCGTCGGTCTTCTGACAGCCTGTGAAGCAGGCAAGAATCCTTTCGCCCCGAAACCGAAGCCGGAGGTCGCGGCCACCGGCAGCGGCGAAAGCCCGGCGGCGACCTCGGTCAAGCTGGTCGACCGCGATGTCGAGGCGCCCGAGATCTTTCAGACCACCGATACGGCGCTCTGGGATGGTCGTCCCTCACTGGGCGGCGTCTGGGTGGCCTCGCCCGATGCGAAAGACCCGGAGCGGGTGATCCTGCGCAATCCGGCGAACGGCAAATTCGTCATCGGGGCGCTGTTCCGACGCGAGCGCGACAATCCGGGGCCGAAGCTGCAAATTTCCTCCGACGCCGCTGCCGCGCTGGGGCTTCTGGCCGGGCAGCCCGGCAAGATCAACGTGACCGCCCTGCGCCGCGACGAGGCGCCGACGCAGACCGATGCGTCGAAGCCGATCCTTGACGCCGCCGAAACCGTGGCAGCGGAACAGCCCGCAGCCCCCGCGCCCGTTGCAGGGGCCAAGCCGATCGCGGGCGCCCCCGTCACCGCGCAGCCGCTGGACAAACCGGCCGCCGCCGCCGCTGCGGCCCCGGCCGCGAAACCGGCGGCCCCGGCGGCCAAGGCAGCCCCCAAGGGCAAGACCACGACGATCCAGATCGGGATCTTCTCGGTCGAGGCCAATGCCAAACGCGCCGCCGATGCGCTTGGCAAGGCCGGTGTCTCGGCCAGCATCAAGCCCGGCCAGACCCAGGGCAAGGCACACTGGTCGGTCACTGCCTCGGGCAGTGGCGACCGCACCGCCCTTCTGAACAAGGTCAAGGGGCTGGGCTTCGCTGACGCCTATCTTCTGTCGAAATGACCGCCTGACACACACGCGGCGCCCGCCCGATGCGGGCGCCCCCAGACCACGGATCGCTGCCATGATGAAACCGCTTCGCCTCGCCCTTGCGCTCCTTCTGCTTTCGGCGCCTGCGCAGGCGTTCGAAACCCAGGCCCGCGCGGCATGGGTCTATGACATGACGACCCATACCGTTCTGATGGACAAGGATGCCGACGAGCCGCTTCCACCGGCCTCGATGTCCAAGCTCATGACCATCAACATGCTGTTCGAGGCGCTGCGCGACGGGCGTGTGCAGCTATCGACGCCCTTCGCCGTATCGTCGCGCGCCAAGGCGATGCAGGGGTCGACCATGTTCCTCAACGAACGCGACCGCCCGACGGTCGAGGAACTGATCCATGGCATGATCATCAATTCGGGCAATGATGCCTGCGTGGTGGTGGCCGAGGGTCTGGCGGGCACGGAAGAGGCCTTCGCGCGCCAGATGACCGAACGCGCCGCCGCGCTGGGAATGGAAAATTCGCATTTTGCCAATTCCAGCGGCTGGCCCGACCCGAACCAGCGCATGAGCATGGAGGATCTGGGCATCCTTGCCGTGCGGCTGATCAGCGAATTTCCCGAATATTACCCGATCTTCGCGCAAACCGAGTTTGATTATCAGGAGCGTTCGCCCGCCAACCGCTTCAACCGCAATCCGCTGCTGAAACTGAACATCGGCGCGGACGGGCTGAAGACCGGGCATACTGCCGAGGCGGGCTATGGCCTTGTCGGTTCGGCCAAGCAGGGTGACCGCCGCATCGTCTTCACGATCACCGGCCTGCCCAGCGACAAGGCCCGCGCCGAAGAGGCAGAGCGGATCGTGAACTGGGCCTTCCGGCAGTTTTCGATGAAGACCGTGGTGAAATCGGGCGTGCGCATTGCCGAGGCCGATGTCTGGATGGGCGAGCAGGCCCGCGTGGGCCTTGTGGCCGCCGAGGATGTCACCCGCCTGGTGCCCGCGCTGGCGCAGGACACCATGACGGCCGAGGTGGTCTATTCCGGCCCGGTCAAGGCACCGATCACGGCCGGGCAGAAGGTCGCCGATCTGGTGATCCACATTCCCGACCTGCCGGATGCGCGGATCCCGCTGGTGGCTGAAACCGATGTCGCCAATGCGGGCTTCGCGCAGCGGATGCTGGGCGCCGCCAGGGTACTGATCTCGCGCGCCCTGCCCGCCGACAGCCCCGCGAGCTGATGCCGGGACGGTTCATCAGTTTCGAGGGCATTGACGGCTCGGGCAAAAGCACGCAGGCGCGGCTGCTGACCGATGCTTTGCGCGCGCGTGGCCAGTCGGTCGTGCTGACGCGCGAACCGGGCGGCAGCCCCGGCGCCGAGGAAATCCGCCGTCTGGTGCTGGAGGGCAACCCCGACCGCTGGTCGGCGGAAACCGAGTTGCTGCTGTTCACCGCCGCCCGCCGAGACCATCTGGAAAAGACCATCCGCCCGGCTCTGGCGCGGGATGAGACCGTGATCACCGACCGCTTCGCCGACAGCACCCGAATGTATCAGGGCATCTCGCGCGGGGATCTGGCGGTTGTGGTCGACCAGTTGCACCGGCTGATGATCGGGGTGGAACCCGATCTGACGCTGCTGATCGACATTGACCCGGAGGTCGGCCTGTCGCGTGCGGTGGCGCGGCAAGGGGCGGAACAGCGGTTCGAGGATATGGGGCTGGATCTGCAACGCCGGATGCGCGCCGGGTTCCTTGCGCTGGCGGCGGCCCATCCGGGCCGCTTCCGCGTGATCGACGGCGCCCGCGATCCGCAGGCGGTGGCCGCCGATGTGCTGGCCGCCGTGACGGGGGGCTGACATGCCCTCGGTCTTTCTGGACGACTTTCCCGAACCCGACCGGATCGAGGGTGCCCCCCATCCGCGCGAGACCGCGCATCTTTACGGCCACGCGGCGGCACAGGCGGATTTCCTCGCTTCCTACCGGGTGGGACGGCTGCACCATGCCTGGCTGATCACCGGGCCGCAGGGCCTTGGCAAGGCGACGCTGGCCTGGAAGCTCGCGCGCTTCCTGCTGGCCACGCCCGCCGATGACGGCGGCATGTTCGCCCCGCCCCCGCCCGAGACGCTGGACATTCCCGCCGACCACCCGGTCGCCCGGCGCATGGCGGCGCTGTCGGAGCCCCGGCTTTACCTGCTGCGGCGGGGCCTGAACGAAAGCGAAAAGGCGGTGGCGCAGGATATTCTGGTGAAGGAAGTCCGGCTGCTGAAGGAATATTTCGCGCTTTCCGCCGCCGATGGCGGCCGCCGCGTCGCCATCGTGGACAGCGCCGACGACATGAACGTCTCGGCCGCCAATGCGCTGCTGAAGCTCTTGGAAGAGCCGCCGGGCAATGTGACCTTCTTCCTGATCTCGCATCAGCCCTCGCGGCTCTTGCCCACCATCCGCTCACGCTGCCGCGAATTGCGTCTGTCGCCGCTGGCGGCGGGCGACATGGCCGCCGCGCTGGATCAGGCGGGCACCGCCATTGACGACGCTCAGGCCATGGCGGAACTTGCCGGCGGCTCGGTCGGCGAGGCGTTGCGGATGATCCACCTCGACGGGCTGGAGCTTTACGGCAAGCTCGTCACCCTGCTGGGCGCCCTGCCCCGGATGGACCGGCCGCGCCTTCTGACGCTGGCGGAGACCGGCGCCGGCAAGGGGAACGAGGCGAAGTTCGACCTGATGGTGTCGCTGATCGACCTCATGCTCGCACGTCTGGCGCGGGCGGGCACGCTGGGCATGACACCGCCCGAGGCCGCACAGGGCGAGGCCGCGCTGCTGGCCCGCCTGTCGCCCGACCCCTGGGCCGCGCGGGCATGGGCCGACCTTGCGCAAAGCCTGTCGGCGCGGGCGCGGCGCGGCAAGGCGGTCAACCTTGACCCTGCCGCGCTTCTCATGGATATGTTCCTTCAGATCGAACAGACGGCGGCCATGCTCGCCGCAAGGTGACGCATGACCCTGCCCGAAATCGTAGACAGCCATTGTCACCTCGACTTCCCGGATTTCGAGGGTGAATTGCCGCGCATCATCGACGCGGCCCGCGCCGCCGGTGTGCGCCGCATGGTGACAATCTGCACCCGGCTGAAGAACGAGCCCCGCGTCCGCGCCATCGCCGAGGCGCATGACGGCGTGTTCTATGCCGCAGGCACCCATCCGATGAGCGCGGCGGAAGAACCTATGGCGACGCTGGACGAGTTGATCGCGCTGGCCGCGCATCCGAAATTCGTGGGCATCGGCGAGACGGGCCTTGATTACCATTACACCGCCGACAGCGCCGAGGTGCAGAAGACTTCGCTGCGTCTCCATATCCGGGCGGCCCAGGAAACCGGGTTGCCGCTCATCATCCATTCCCGCGCGGCGGATGACGACATGGCGCAGATCCTGACCGAAGGCTTCCGCGAAAAGCCCTATGCCTGCGTCATGCATTGCTTTTCCTCCAGCGCGGAACTGGCGCGGGCGACGCTGGATCTGGGGTTTTACCTCTCGATGTCCGGCATCGCCACCTTCCCCAAAAGCCAGGAGCTGCGCGACATCTTCGCTGCCGCGCCGCTGGACCGCATCCTATTGGAAACCGACAGCCCCTATCTGGCCCCGGTGCCCTATCGCGGCAAGCGCAATGAACCGGCCTATACTGCCTTCACCGCAAAGACCGGCGCGCACCTGTTTGGCCTGACCGAAGCCGAGTTTGCCGCCGCCACAACCGCCAATTTCGACCGGCTGTTCCGCAAGGCCCGTGTGAGCGAGGCCGCCTGATGCATCGCTTCACCATCCTCGGCTGCGGATCGTCGGGCGGCGTGCCGCGCATCGGGGGCGACTGGGGCGACTGTGATCCGATGAACCCGAAGAACCGCCGCCGCCGCTGTTCCATGCTGGTGGAACGGATCGGGCCGGAGGGCACGACACGGGTGCTGATCGACACCTCGCCCGACATGCGCGAACAACTGCTGGATGCGGGCGTCGGCACGCTGGATGCGGTGGTCTTCACCCATTCACATGCCGACCATGTGCATGGCATCGACGACCTGCGCCAGATCGTGTTCAACCTGCGCCGCCGCCTGCCGGTCTGGGCCGATGGGCCGACGCAGGGCGCGCTGATCGACCGTTTCGGTTATGCCTTCGTGCAGCCCGCAGGCTCGCCCTATCCGCCGATCCTGGACCTGAACACCATCGACGGCGATTTCACCATCGACGGCGCGGGCGGGCCGATTGTGCTGACCCCGTTCCTCGCCGATCACGGTTCCATCGACGCGCTGGGGTTCCGCATCGCGGGGCTGGCCTATCTGCCCGATGCGGTGGCGATCCCCGAGGCCAGCTGGCCTGCGCTGGCGGGGCTGGAGATCTGGGTGTTGGACGCGCTGCGCCGCAAGCCGCACCCCACCCATGCCCATCTGGCGCTGGCGCTGGAATGGATGACCCGTGCCGCGCCCCGGCGCGGCGTGCTGACCAACATGCATCTCGACCTTGATTACGAAACGCTGGCGGCCGAATTGCCGCCGCATATTGAACCCGCCTTCGACGGTATGGTTCTGGAGCTTCCTGACATATGAGCGCCCTTCTCGACGTCATCATGCCGGTCTTTCTGGTCATCGGGGGGGGCTGGCTGGCGGCGCGGGCGAAGCTGTTCAGCGATGCGGCCGTTGACGGGCTGATGCGGTTTGCACAGACCTTCGCGGTGCCGGTGCTGCTGTTCCTGTCAATCTCGCGGCTGGACCTGTCGGCGGCCTATGACATCGGCCTGTTCATCAGCTTCTATGCCGGGGCCTTTGCGGCCTTCGGCCTTGGCATCCTTGGCGCGCGTCTGCTGGGGCGGCCCGGCACCGATGCAGTGGCCATCGGTTTTGCCTGCCTGTTTTCCAACTCGCTGCTGCTGGGCCTGCCGATCACCGAACGCGCCTATGGTGCTGATGCGCTGGCGGCAAACTACGCCATCATCTCGATCCACTCCCCGCTGCTTTACGCAACCGGCATCACAGTGATGGAACTGACGCGGAGCCATGGCCAGGGCCTGCCTGCAGGGCGGCTGGCGCGGCAGGTGCTGCGCGCGATCTTCTCGCAGCCCATGGTGCTGGGTATCTGTGCCGGGTTCTTCGTCAATCTGACCGGCCTGCCGCTGCCCGATTTCGCATGGTCGGCGCTGAAGATGATCGGCGGCGCGGCGATTCCGACAGCGCTGTTCGGGCTGGGTGGCGTTCTTTATCGCTACCGCCCCGAGGGCGACGGCCGTGCCATCGCGCTGGTCGTCGGGCTGTCGCTGCTGCTGCATCCGGCGATCACCTGGCTGCTGGGCAGCAAGGTTTTCGGCCTGTCCGTCGAGCAACTGCGCTCGGCGGTGGTGACCAGTTCGATGGCGCCGGGGGTGAATGCCTATCTGTTCGCGCATCTCTACGGCGTGGCGAAACGGGTGAATGCCTCGGCTGTGCTGCTGGCCACCGCCGCCTCCATCGGAACGATCTGGATGTGGCTGCATATCCTGCCGTGATCCTGGGAAATCAGAATGAAAAAGGGGGCCGCATGGCCCCCTTTCTGCATTCCTGACACCCGGATTACTGCGGGGTGACGCCCCGGATCCGCTCCGACCGGCGGCGCAGCAGTTCCACCGTGGCCAGCAGGGCAATCGAGATCAGCACAAGGATGGTTGCCACCGACAGGATGGCCGGGCTGATTGCCTCGCGGATCCCGTTCCACATCTGGCGCGGGATGGTCTGCTGGTCGGGACCGGCGATAAACAGCACCGCCACCACCTCGTCAAACGAGGTCACGAAGGCAAACAGCGCACCCGAAATCACACCCGGCAGGATCAGCGGCAGGACCACCTTGAAGAAGGTGCGCGAGGGCGACGCGCCCAGAGAGGCGGCAGCGCGGCTCAGCGACTGGTCGAAACCGATCAGCGTCGCTGTCACGGTGATGATGACAAAGGGAATACCAAGTGTGGCATGGGCCAGCACGACGCCGGTATAGGTGGAGGTCAGCCGCCCGCATTCGAAGCCAAGCATGGAACAGGGGTTCGAATAGAAGAAGAACAGGCCGGTGGCGATAATGATGATCGGCACGATCATCGGCGAGATCAGAACCGCCATGATCAGCCGTCGATAAGGCATTTCGGACCGCGACAGACCAAGCGCTGCCAGCGTCCCCAGAACGGTCGCGACGATCGTTGACCAGAAGCCGATGATGACCGAGTTCTTGGCGGCCTTCACCCAGGCGGCATTGGCCCAGACATCTTCCCACCAGCTGCTGTCTCGCGGGGCATCCGGTGCGACCATGCCATGCGTCAGCAGAAGGTCATACCAGCGCAGGCTGTAGCCCTCGGTGTCGAAGGTCAGCATCTTCTGCGTGAAGGTAAAATAGGGCTCGGCGTTGAAGCTGAGCGGCATGACGATCAGGATGGGCGAAATCAGGAAGACGAAGATCGCCACGCAGATGACGTGGTAGGTGTAATACCACAGGCGTTCCAGCGGATCGGCATAGACGGGAAGAGCCATCGGTTTCTCCTCGGGCCGGATCGCCGGGGGCGCTGCCCCCGGACCCCCGGGATATTTGGACCAGGATAAAGGGGGCGCGCGCGGGGACGCCTCAGCCCAGTTTCAGCTTGTCGATGCCGACGAGGCGGTCATAGAGCCAGTAGAGCACCAGAACCCCGGCCAGCAGCATCGCCGAAAGTGCGGCAGCCAGCGACCAGTTGGATTTGCTCATGTGGAACTGGATCAGGTTCGAGATCAGCTGCCCGTCGGCCCCCCCGACCAGAGCAGGGGTGATGTAGTAGCCGACCGCAAGGATGAAGGTCAGCAGCGCCCCTGCGCCGATCCCCGGCAGGGTCTGCGGCAGATAGATGCGGCGGAACGTTGTCCAGCTGGTCGCGCCCAGGCTGCGGGCGGCACGGGCATAGGAGGGCTTGATCGTGCGCATCACCGAATAGAGCGGAAGCACCATGAAGGGCAGCAGGATATGCGTCATCACGATGATGGTGCCGGTCTGGTTGTAGATCATGGTGATCCGGCCATCATCACCGATCACGCCCAGTGAAACTAGGATATTGTTCACCACGCCCTGCCCTTGCAGAAGCACAATCCAGCTGGTCGTCCGCACCAGAAGCGAGGTCCAGAACGGCAGCAACACAAGGATCATCAGCAGGTTGGATTTCGACATCGGCAGCGTGGCCAGCAGATGTGCGATCGGGAAGGCGAGGATCAGGCAGAGGAACGTAATGACGCCGGACAGGATGAAGGTCTTGCCAAACAGCCAGAGATAGATGCGCTCGTTTTCCGGCACCCGCTCGATCCCGCCGTCGGCAGTGCGCTGGCGGTCGGTGGCGATCAGGTAGAAATCCGAGGTCCAGGGGCTGGAGGCTTCGCGCATCGCCTGCCAGATCACCGGCTCGCCCCATTTGGCATCCAGCGCCAGCAACGCCTCCTTGTAGGGCGGCTCCAGCTTGTCGGCGCCACGGGCGGAGGAGGTGAACAGCGACCGGGTGCCGGGCACGGTATAGTTGATCCGCGTGCCTGCCTCCCCCGCCGTCTTGTCCTTTTTCATCAGCGCGAGATCGGAGGCCAGCGCGGCATAGGCGCTTTCGTCGAAGTCGCTGCCATCGGGATGGCTGCTGAACCATTCGCCAAGCGCGGGGGCAGAATTGGAAAATCCGTCGTGATAGACCGAGCGTTGCAGCATCTGGCCAATCGGCAGAATGAAGGTCACCACCACGAACAGCAGAAGGGGCGCCACGAGGAGGAAGGCACGGCGTCGCGCGCGCGCCTGAGCGGCGGCCAGAGCCGCCTTGAGGGGGCGGCCGTCGGCAGTGGTCAGTTGCGAGGATGCATCGGTCATCGTCAGTCCTTGAACAAGGCTGAAGCAGGGTCAGTCCGGGGAAACGGGAAGCCGGGCCGGGGTGAAATGCCCCGGCCCGGATCTGCCATCAGTTGGCGGCGAGCCAGGCGTTGAAACGCTCATTCAGCTCGGAATCGCGGTCGACCCAGAACTCGTAGGACGACGGCAGCGCGTTGGTCAGGTTTGCGGCGGCGGTGGGCATATGCGGGCCCATCTCGGTCTTGCCGTCCTGATAGAGACCGACCAGCGCGCCCGAGGATTTGCGGGCCGGACCATAGCTGATCCACTTGGCCTGATCGGCAAGGCGCTGGGTGTCCGTCGCATAGGCGAGGAACTTCTTGGCCTCTTCGAGGTTCGGGGCACCTTTCGGGATCACGAAGAGGTCATATTCATAGACCTGACCGTCCCAGACCACCTGGAAGGGTTTGCCCTCGGCCACGGCGGCGGCGAAGATCCGGCCGTTATAAGCGGTGGTCATCGCCACCTCGCCATCGGCGAGCAGCTGCGGCGGCTGGGCACCGGCTTCCCACCAGATCGTGTCCTTCTTGATCTTGTCGAGCATCGCGAAGGCACGATCCACCCCTTCCGGGGTTTCCAGCGTAGCGTAGACATCGGCCGCCGGCACGCCGTCAGCCATCAACGCCATTTCGAGGTTGGCCTTGGCGCCCTTGCGCATCGCGCGCTTGCCGGGGAATTTCTCCAGATCGAAGAAATCGTGGATCGAGGTCGGACCTTCCGGGAACTTCGACGAGTCGTAGGCAAAGACGGTCGAGAACACGATGGTCGCAACGGCGCAATCGGTCAGCGCGCCCGGCAGGAAATCCTCGGTCGCCGGGGTGCCATCGGGAGCCGGGGGCAGCATGGCCGGGTCGATCTCTTCCAGCATGCCTTCGTCGCACAGGCGGATCGCATCGGCATATTCCACGTCGGCGATATCGACCGTCACGTTATTGGCTTCGACCATGGCCTTCACCGGGGTCGCCGGGTTGTCGGCGTCGACCATGGTGACCTTCACGCCGGTCTCGGCGCTGTAGGGCTTGATATAGGCTTCGGTCTGGCTGGTGCCGTAGGCGCCGCCCCAGGACATGACCGTAACATCGGCCACGGCCGGAAGGGCCATGCCGGTCAGGGCGGTCGAAAGGACGAGAAGTTTCTTCATGTTATGGTGCTCCCGTTGGTTGGACGTTATTGGCCGCGTCCTTGCGGCATCTCCGGCGGCAACCGCCGGACATTCGATATCTTACATCGGATCCAGCGCGCGGGCATCCGCCGGATGCCAGCCCACCTTGATCTGCTGACCGGGCGACAGTTTGGTCTGACCCAGCGTGTTGCGCATCTTCATCACGAAATCATCGCTGCCCGCCACGCGCAGCCGCACGCGCAGGATATCCCCCATATAGATCACCTCAAGCACGGTGGCGTCGATCATATGGGCGCCTGCCGGCATCATCTCGGGTTTGAACTCCACCCGCTCGGGGCGGATCGACACAAGGGTCTTCTGACCCTTCGCCGTCACGTTGACGGGCGTCGCGTCGATCAGTTCGCCGGTTCCCAGACGCACCAGCGCCTTGTCGCCCGAAAGCTCCTCGATGGTGCCCGGCAGTTTGTTGTTCTCGCCGATGAACTGCGCGACAAAGCTGTTGTCGGGGCGTTCATACAGATCGGACGGCGGGGCAAGCTGCTGGATCTTGCCATCGTTGAACACCGCCACGCGGTCGCTCATCGTCAGCGCCTCGCCCTGGTCGTGAGTCACATAGACCACGGTGACGCCGAGGCTTTCGTGCAGGTGCTTGATCTCGAACTGCATGTGTTCGCGCAACTGCTTGTCGAGCGCGCCCAGAGGTTCGTCCATCAGCACAAGTGCTGGGTCGAACACCAGCGCGCGGGCCAGCGCGATCCGCTGCTGCTGGCCACCGGAAAGCTGGGCAGGACGACGGTTGGCAAAGGCACCCATCTGCACCATATCCAGCGCGCGCCTGATCTTGGCTTCGCGCTCGTCCTTGCCCATGCCGCGCACTTCCAGCGGGAAGGCGAGGTTTTCGCCCACCGTCATATGCGGGAACAGGGCGTAGTTCTGGAACACCATGCCGATGCCGCGCTTGTGCGGCGGCACGAGGTTGATGTTGCGCCCGTCCAGCCGGATCTCGCCATGAGTGGCGGTCTCGAACCCGGCCAGCATCATCAGACAGGTGGTCTTGCCAGAGCCGGACGGCCCGAGCATCGTCAGAAACTCGCCCTTGCCAATGTTCAGGTTGAGGTCTTTGACCACCAGAGAAACGCCGTCATAGCTTTTCTGCACATGGTCGAAGACGACGAAATCGTCGTTGCGGGCTTCTGTCGTCACCCTGGTCTCCCCGTGTATCGGCAGGTCGTCCTGCACTTTCTCTTGTTCCGACTAAAGCGGATGCGTCGCTGCATTGCAACGCTGTTCTGATGCCCGGCAGTGTCGTTGCGTCACCGCCCCCATACCGGCAATAAAACGACACTTGTCCGCACGGCAGCGGCGAGAATGGAAAAGGCGGGCCTGAACCTGTCAAAATTGGCGCATTTCAGGTTCACAACCGGCATGACAGAGTCGATTCGCGGCATAATTGACAGAATCACTCAAAGTGCGGGCGAGGTCGCGATGTATGCAATGGCACACGAAAACGACATCGCGTGAACGGCGCCGGATGTCGTTTTCCATCATGCTGCAACTGCGAGATAGCCGGCAAGAATGACAAAAGCGCCGCGGCTTTCGCCCGGCGCTTCAGTCAGTCATGGTGCGGTTGAAAGGACTCGAACCTTCACGGGAGTTACCCCACAGCGACCTCAACGCTGCGCGTCTACCAATTCCGCCACAACCGCATGCTCTGGCTTGGTGACGGGCTGTTTAGCGAAGCCTCTGCGCGAAGGAAAGGGGGATTTCACCGCCCGCCGGAAAAATTTTATCCGACGGGCGGGGAGCGATCAAACGGCCTATTGGCCGAGCATCAGACGGGGCAGCGCGGTCATCACCGAAACCGCCCGCGCGGCGACCGGCGTCGTCGCCGGGGGCGTAGCGGACGTGGCCTGCGGGGCCGCCGCGATCACCGTTTCCGCCGGAGCCGGTGCGGCCTCGACCACCACTTCGGGCGCGGAGGTTGCCGGCGCCAGAACCGGCAGCGGCGCGGCAGGCTGGGCCGGGCCATCGCTGCGGCCGTTCAGCATGAATACCGCCTTGCGCACCAGATCCCCCTGCCCTGCGGGCGTGCCGGGCAGGCCAGGCGCCCCCGCGGGTGTCAGCTCAAACCAGCCCATCGCCAGATCGGGCCGCCGCGTCGCGCCGATCCCGTCGGCGAGGTGATAGCCCGGCAGGGCGGCATAGCCGCTTTCTCCCAGCGCGGTCAGCACCAGTGCCGATCCCAGCGCCACATCGGCATCATCCAGTGCATAGCCGACACCCAGACAGATCTTCGACGTGCCAGAAAGCTGCGCGGGCGACATGCCCGATCCGGCGATGAACTGTGTTACACCAGCCAGAACCTCGGGCGCGGGCTTCAGCGACACGGCGGTCACCTGATCCTTCAGAACCGGGCCAAAGGCCTTGCACTGATCGGCCACCTGCTGCGGTGTCACCCCCGGCACGGCGCGCGACAGCGCCTCGCCCTGCTGGATCGCCGCCGCACGGCTGAGGCAGAACTGTTCTGACAATGCCTGTGCCGGATCGCTCATGTTGGCGACCGTCATATAACCGCCGTTGGCGTTGGTCTTCAGCGCGATCGTGTTGCAATGCGAACTGAGCGAAACCAGAGTGCCACCGAAGGACGGCAAGGCTGGCGCTGCCGGGGCAGGCGCGGGTTCGGCCACCAGCGCGGGCAGCGCCGGTGCGGGCGCCACCGGCTGCACCGGCTCGGCCGCCATCATCGCACCGGCCCCGGCCATCGCACCGGCAACGGCCATGCCCTGCCCCGTCATCTGGCCTGCCATCTGACCCGGCATCTGCGTTGGCAGACCCGCCATCTCGTCCCGTTGCAGCAGCAGCAGGCCCTTGATCCCCATGGGATGCGTGCCCATCACCTGCATGACCTGCGGACCGCCCGCGACGGCACGGTGATAGGCCGTCACCAGCAGCGTGCGTTCATAGTCGGTCAGCTGGCCGGTGGGCGGATAGCCCAGCGTCGCCTGATAGGACGAGATCGCCGACCGGCTCTTTGGCCCCAGCGAACCGTCCGGCGTACCGACCGGATAGCCGAAGTGATTGAGCGCGGTCTGCACCTCGCGGTTCTGTTCGCGCTGCGCAGCCGAGATGCCGGTGGATTTCGTTGATTTCGTGCTGGTCGACCGCCGGGTGGTCGTCGTCTGCTTGCGGCGCTGCTGATCCTTGGCAATGGCATGACCGATGATGCCGCCAATCAGTGCACCGGCAATCGCATCGCCCGCATCGGCCCGAGCCGGGCTGGCAGGCGACAATGCCATGGCTGCCGCCACGGCACAGGTGGTTGCAACTGTCCTGACTTTCATCGAAAGACTCCTGAAGAAAGGCGTAAGCTATCCTGTCAGCGTAACACGCCATCGTTACATTGCGAGAAAAAACCGCGTCTGAGGAGGATGCCCATGGTCGAATGGCGCCACATGCCGGGCCTCAGCCCCTATGCCGAGACACTGGCCGCGATGGAGGCCCGCGCGGCAGCCATCGCCGCGGGCGAGGCGGAGGAGGCGATCTGGCTTCTGGAACATCCGCCGCTTTACACCGCCGGAACTTCGGCCCGGCCCGAGGATCTGGTGGAGCCGGACCGCTTCCCGGTTCATGCGGTCGGGCGCGGCGGTCAGTATACCTACCACGGCCCCGGCCAGCGCATCGTCTATGTCATGCTGGATGTGAAGAAGCGCGGCGGCGATGTGCGCTGCTTCGTGCGCCACTTGGAAAACTGGGTCATCGCCGCGCTGGCCGAATTCAACGTGAAGGGCGAAATCCGCCCCGGCCGCGTCGGCGTCTGGGTCGAACGGCCTGACCGGCCACGCAATGCCGATGGCTCGGTCGCCGAGGACAAGATCGCCGCGCTTGGCATCAAGATCCGCAAATGGGTCAGCTTCCACGGCATATCGATCAATGTGGAGCCGGACCTGAGCCACTTCGGCGGCATCGTGCCCTGCGGCATCCGCGACCATGGGGTGACCAGCCTCGTCGATCTGGGACTGCCCGTTACCATGGCCGATCTGGATGCCGCGCTGATGGCCACCTTCGACGCCGCGCTGGAGGCGCCGTCCTGCCGGGCCTAGACATTTTGACAATTGTCAAAGCGCGACAAGCCGCCTCATGGTAAAGCCTCGTGGCACGGCACTATCCATCTGCCGAAGCCCTAGCCACCGGACGCGCCCGCCGCGCGCCGGGCCTGACGCCAGACAAGGACGATCACGATGAAACTGACACTCACCGCCGCCCTCGCCACCCTTGCGCTCGCCGCCCCGGCCTTTGCCGGAGACGCCGCCAAGGGCGAGGCCGATTTCAAGAAATGCAAGGCCTGCCACATGATCGTCGCCCCGGACGGGACCGAGATCCAGAAAGGCGGCAAGACCGGCCCGAACCTTTATGGCGTGGTCGGCCGCAAGGCGGGGTCGCTTGAGGGCTTCAATTACTCCAACGCCCTGGTCAAGCTGGGCGAGGCCGGTGAGGTCTGGACGGAAGAAGACATCGCACATTACGTCGCCGATCCGAACAAATACGTCGATGAAAAGACCGGCGACAAGACGCTGAAGACCAAGATGACCTTCAAGCTGACCAAGGGCGGCGAGGACTTGGCGGCCTATCTCGCCTCGGTCGCTCCGGCGCCCGAAGGTGCGTCGAACTGACGCACCATCTTGCGGAGTTTGCGCGGCTTTTCTTGATCTGCGTCAAAGTCTGCGATTGCCCGCAGGGCAGTGCCGCTCTAGTAATGGCTCATAATGCGGCCGGGATTCCCTTCCCGGCCGCTGGGACATAAGGGAGCAACGTATGGCAGACGCAGCCATTCATGGTCATGACCATGATACCCGCGGGTTCTTCACCCGCTGGTTCATGTCGACCAACCACAAGGACATCGGGATCCTCTATCTGTTCACCGCCGGCCTCGCCGGGCTGATCTCGGTGGGTTTCACCGTTTTTATGCGGCTTGAACTGATGGAGCCGGGCGTTCAGTACATGTGCCTCGAAGGCACCCGGCTTTTCGCGGATGCCACCCGCGAATGCACGCCGAACGGCCATCTCTGGAACGTGTCGATCACCGCGCACGGCATCCTGATGATGTTCTTCGTGGTCATTCCGGCGCTGTTCGGCGGCTTCGGCAACTACTTCATGCCGCTTCAGATCGGCGCGCCGGACATGGCGTTCCCGCGCATGAACAACCTGTCCTACTGGCTTTATGTCGCGGGCACTTCGCTCGCCGTGGCCTCGGTGTTCTCGCCGGGCGGCAATGACCAGCTGGGTTCGGGTATCGGCTGGGTGCTCTATCCGCCGCTCTCGACCTCGGAAGGCGGCTATTCGACCGACCTCGCCATTTTCGCCGTGCACCTCTCGGGCGCCTCGTCGATCCTCGGCGCGATCAACATCATCACCACCTTCCTGAACATGCGTGCCCCCGGCATGACCATGCACAAGGTGCCGCTGTTCGCCTGGTCGGTCTTCGTCACCGCCTGGCTGATCCTGCTGTCGCTGCCCGTGCTGGCTGGCGCCATCACCATGCTGCTGACCGACCGGAACTTCGGCACCACCTTCTTCCAGCCCTCGGGCGGCGGTGATCCGATCCTCTACCAGCACATCCTGTGGTTCTTCGGTCATCCGGAAGTGTATATCGTGATCGTGCCGGGCTTCGGCATCGCGTCGCAGGTCATCGCCACCTTCTCGCGCAAGCCGATCTTCGGCTATCTGCCGATGGTCTATGCGATGGTCGCCATCGGCGTGCTGGGCTTCGTCGTCTGGGCGCACCACATGTACACCGTCGGCATGTCGCTGACCCAGCAATCCTACTTCATGATGGCCACCATGGTGATCGCGGTGCCCACCGGCATCAAGATCTTCTCGTGGATCGCGACGATGTGGGGCGGCTCTATCGAGTTCAAGACGCCGATGCTGTTCGCGCTCGGCTTCCTGTTCCTGTTCACCATCGGCGGCGTGACCGGCATCGTTCTGAGCCAGGCCGGTGTGGACCGCGCCTATCACGACACCTATTATGTCGTGGCGCACTTCCACTACACCATGTCGCTGGGCGCTGCCTTCTGTATCTTCGCGGGGATCTACTTCTGGTTCGGCAAGATGTCGGGCCGCCAGTACCCGGAATGGGCGGGCAAGCTGCACTTCTTCATGTTCTTCATCGGTGCGAACCTGACCTTCTTCCCCCAGCACTTCCTCGGCCGTCAGGGGATGCCGCGCCGCTACATCGACTATCCCGTGGAATTCGCCTACTGGAACCACGTCTCGTCGATCGGCGCCTTCATCTCGTTCGCCTCGTTCCTGTTCTTCCTCGGCATCGTGTTCTACACGCTGTTCGCGGGCAAACGCGTGACCGAAAAGAACTACTGGAACGAATATGCCGACACGCTGGAATGGACGCTGCCCTCGCCGCCGCCGGAACACACCTTCGAGCAACTGCCGAAGCGTGAGGACTGGGACAAGGGCCACGCCCACTAAGCGCTGAAACCACAGAAGGCCCCGGCACCGCGCCGGGGCCTTTTGCATTCCGCCTCCCGCCCCTTCATCTGTTCGCAAATATCCCCGGGGGTGAATTGCCGCAGGCAAGAGGGGGCGGAAAGCCCCCTGTCGACAGCAGACATATCCCATGCCCTATGAATGGCTTCCCCCCTCGCCCGAAGGCGCACGGCTGCACCTCTGGCCCTATCGCTCGCTGCCGCGGCGCGGTTTCGTGTGGTTTGTCGGCGCCACTGCCGCGCTGATCGCCGTGCCGCTGATCGGGGTGCTGGGGTCGCCCGTGCTCTGGGCGCTGCTGCCCTTCCTGATCGCCGCCATCGCCGCGATCTGGTGGGCGCTGGACCGCTCATACCGTGATGCCGAGATCGTCGAGGATCTGCTTCTGACCCCGGCGCGGATGACGCTGACCCGCCACGGCCCGCGCGGCCGTCACCAGAGCTGGGAGGCGAACCCGCATTGGGTGCGGGTGGAGCGTCACGAAACCGGCGGGCCGGTGCCGCAATACCTCACCTTCTCCGGTGGTCCGCGCCCGGTGGAGATCGGCGCCTTCCTGACCCCCGAAGAGCGGCTGACGCTGGAGCATGAGCTGCGCCAGCATCTGCGCGCGCTGCGCTGAGACTGTCGCCTTTGTTCAATACGGCGGCGACCTGCATGCGCAATCTGGCCCGGTCGAAAGGAGCCAGACATGATTTTCCGCTATACGATCCTTTACGTTCAGGATGTGCCTGCCACCCTGGATTTCTATACCCGCGCCTTCGGGCTGGAGCGCGGCTTTCTGCATGACTCCGGCGATTATGGCGAGGTGCAGACCGGCGAGACGCGGCTTGCCTTCAGTTCGGTCGCGCTGATGCAACGGCTGGGCAAACGCATCGCGACCGGGGAGCCCGCCCTGCCCGCGTTCGAAATTGCCTTTGAAACCGCCGACGTCGCCGCCGCGCTGGAGAGGGCCGTCGCGGCCGGTGCCGAACAGGTGCAAGGGGTCGAGCGGATGGAGTGGGGCCAGACCACGGCCTATGTCCGCACCCCGGATGGCACGCTGGTCGAGCTTTGCACAAAAGTCGGCTGACCGCCTAAAGACCCGGCGCCAGCAGCGCCGCCATGGCCTCGGGATCGGCCAGAAGCCGGGCGGGCGGCGCGCCATGGAAGTGGCGCGCCTCGCGGGTGAAATGCGCCTGATCGGCATAGCCGGCACCGGCGGCGGCCATGGCCAGGGGCACGCCCTCGGCGGCTTCAGCCATCGCCCGGCGCAGGCGCGCCAGCCGGAGCCAGAACAGCGGCGGCTGGCCGGTTTCCGCACGGCTCAGTCGTTGCAGGCTGCGCAGGCTTTGCCCCAGTCTGCGGGCCAGCGCCCCGGCCCCGTCCGGTGGTTCCGCCAGCGCCGCAAGCATTTCGGTCAGGGCAGGATTGCTGGTGCAGATCGCGCTGATCGCCGCCACCTCGTCCGGTTTCTCGGGGTCCAGCGCCGACCAGAGCGTCGCGGGCACACGAATTCCCGGCGCCAGACGAAAGCCCCGCATCGCTGTGCCGGTCAGTCCTCGCACCACCCGGACCCGAAGGTCCAGCGTGGAAACTTTCCAGACCGGCGCCTGTCCGGGCATATGTTGCCAGATCACATCCTGACAGCCATCCGGGAAGATCCGCACCGGGCCGGGACGCAACCGCGCCACCTGCCAGGTCTCAAGGACACCCCCCGTCATGCGCGGTCCTTCAGGCCAGCTTGTCCTTCACCATCGGGCCGACTGCACCAAAATCCATCTGGCCGGTGTATTTGCCCTTCAGCACCGCCATGACCTTACCCATGTCGCGGATGCTGGTGGCGCCCGCCTCGGCAATGGCGGCCTCGATGGCGGCGGCAACTTCCGCTTCGGTCAGCTGCTTCGGCAGGAATTCGGAAATCACCGAGATTTCGGCCAGTTCCTTCTCGGCCAGTTCCAGCCGCCCGCCCTCTTCATAGGCGCGCGCGCTTTCCTGACGCTGTTTCACCATGCGGCCCAGAATGGCCAGAATGGCAGCATCGTCGACCACGGCACCGTCGCTTTCGCCCCGCACCGCGATCTCGCGATCCTTGATTGCGGCGTTGATCAGCCGCAGCGTGGAGAGCCGGTCGGCCTCCTTCGCCTTCATGGCATCTTTCAGCGTGGCTTGAAGCCGGTCACGCAAGCTCATGAAACACCCATCCCCAGGTTGCCCGAAGTCGGCAGTCTAACCGTTCACGCTCTGTAACACAACCAGCCGGAAAATGTGTAAGATATTGATTTTCATGAAATAATAATTTCACGCTTCGTAAGGATCATCGGCCTTGACCCCGCCGCCTGTCGCCCTTAGGTTCCCCCCGTTTATCCGGAGAGTCGCCATGCCCCAGACGCAAGTCCCCACCGCCTGCCTCGCGCTTGCAGACGGAACGATCTTCTACGGCAAGGGTTTCGGCACCCCCGGCGAAACGGTGGCCGAACTGGTGTTCAACACCGCAATGACCGGCTATCAGGAAATCATGACGGATCCCTCCTACGCCGGGCAGATCGTCACTTTTACCTTCCCGCATATCGGCAATACCGGCGTCACCGTCGAGGATGACGAAACGGCCGAGCCGGTGGCAGCGGGCATGGTTGTGAAATGGGATCCGACAGAGCCGTCGAACTGGCGCGCGACTTCGGATCTGCAAGCCTGGATGGCCGCGAAGGGCCGTATCGGCATCGGCGGGATCGACACCCGCCGCCTGACCCGCGCGATCCGGCAACAGGGTGCGCCGCATGTGGCGCTGGCCTTTGATCCCGAAGGCAAATTTGACCTTGAGGCGCTGGTCGCCAAGGCCCGCGCCTGGCAAGGGCTGGTGGGCCTCGATCTGGCGAAAGACGTGACCTGCGCGCAAAGCTATCGCTGGGACGAAATGCGTTGGGCATGGCCCGAGGGCTACAGCCGCCGCGAGGGTCCGGGCCTGCGTGTCGTCGCCGTGGATTACGGCGCCAAGAGGAACATCCTGCGCTGCCTCGCGTCGGCGGGCTGCGAAGTGACCGTGCTGCCCGCCACCGCGACCGCGGAAGAGGTGCTGGCGCATGACCCGGAAGGCGTGTTCCTGTCGAACGGACCGGGCGACCCGGCTGCGACCGGCGTCTATGCCGTTCCGATGATTCAGGAAGTGCTGAAGCGCGACCTGCCGGTCTTCGGCATCTGCCTCGGCCATCAGATGCTGGCGCTGGCACTTGGCGCGCAGACCGTGAAAATGGGCCACGGCCATCACGGCGCCAACCATCCGGTGAAGGAGGTCGGCACCGGCAAGGTGGAAATCACCTCGATGAACCACGGCTTCACCGTGGATGCGCAGACCCTGCCCGCCGGTGTGGTGGAAACTCATGTCTCGCTGTTTGACGGCACCAATTGCGGTATCGCCGTTGAAGGCAAGCCGGTGTTCTCGGTCCAGCATCACCCCGAGGCCAGCCCCGGCCCGCAGGACAGCTTCTATCTGTTCGACCGTTTCGCCGAGGCGATGCGTGCCCGTCGCGCCGGCTGAGCCAGACCTCCGGCCGTTAACCCCGCGTTAACGGCTTTCCGCCGATCCTGCCGCCGGATGGCACGGGATCGGCATGACGGCACACAGACCCGAGTTGCGGCAGGACCGGCCCGCGCCCGTTGCGGGCGGCGGCGGGCTTGGTGTTGCCCTGCTGCGCGAGGGTCTGGTTCCGCCGCATGAGATCGTCACAGCGCTTGCCGATGTTCAGGCCACGCAACACGACCTCGCCGATGCTCTGCGGGGCGGCGGGCCGCAGCGTCCCGCGGTTTACGACAGTATGGCACGGCACTGGCGCGTCGATATCGCCAACCTGTCGCGCCAGCCGCCCGATCCGCGCCTGATCGACCGGCTGGGCATTGCCGCCTGCCTGCGGGACCGGCTGGTGCCCTGGCGACAAAGCGGGGCGCTGACCATCATTGCCGTGTCTCACCCCGATGTCTTTCATCGCCAGCAATTCTCGCTGGAGGCGGTCTTCGGGCGGGTAGGCATGGCCATCGCCCCGCCTGAGGAGATCGAGGCTGCCCTGATCGCCGTGCGCGGGCCGCAGATGGATCGTGCCGCCCGGTTCAAGGTTGCGGCAGAGGAAAGCTGCCGTGACTGGGGCGGGCACCGCCATGCCAGTGTCGCCCGCACTGCGCTGGTTCTGGCAATCATCTGGCTGACGCTCGCGCCGGTCAGCCTCGCGGCGGCTCTCGCCTTCTGGGCAGTGCTGACGCTGCTGTTCGCGACGCTGATGAAGGCCGCCGCCATCCTTGCCGCGCTGCGCAAACCGCCACCGGAGCCACCCCTGCCGCATATCGCCCGTCAGCCTGTCATCTCGATCATGGTGGCACTTTACCGCGAGGCCGATATCGCCCCGCGTCTGGTGCGGCGGCTGGGCCGTCTGGATTATCCGCGGGACTGTCTTGAAATCCTGCTGGTGGTCGAAGAGGAGGACAGCCTGACCCGCGCCGCGCTGGCCAGCGCCCGCCTGCCCGACTGGATGCGCGTTGTCGTGGTGCCGGATGGACCGCTGAAAACCAAACCACGCGCGCTGAACCACGCGCTGAAGGCCTGCCGGGGCACCATCATCGGCGTCTATGACGCAGAGGACGCGCCGGAGCCTGACCAGCTGCGCCGCGTGGTCGAGCGTTTCCATCGCCGCGGCCCCGAGGTCGCCTGTCTGCAAGGAGTGCTGGATTTCTACAACCCGCAGACCAACTGGCTCAGCCGCTGTTTCACCATGGAATATGCCACATGGTTCCGCATCATCCTGCCGGGGCTGGAGCGGCTGCGGCTGGCCATCCCGCTGGGCGGCACAACCCTGTTCTTCCGCCGCGATGCGCTGGAGCGGCTGGGCGGCTGGGATGCCTATAATGTGACCGAGGACGCCGATCTGGGCATCCGCCTCGCCCGCCACGGCTTTCGCACCGAGCTGTTGCCGACCACCACCTTCGAGGAGGCGAACTGCCGCGCCCTGCCCTGGATCAGACAGCGCTCGCGCTGGCTGAAGGGCTACATGATGACCTATGCGGTGCATATGCGGTCACCCCGCCTGCTGCTGCGGCAGTTGGGCTGGTGGAAATTCGCGGGCTTTCAGGTGTTCTTCCTGACCACATTGTCGCAATTCCTGCTGGCGCCGGTGATGTGGTCGTTCTGGCTTGTGCCGCTGGGTGTGCCGCACCCGCTGGTCACCGCCATGCCCGGCTGGCTTTATGCGCTGACCGCCGGGATTTTCATGTTTACCGAGGTCATGCTGCTGGTCGTCACCCTGGTTTCACTGCGACTGACCCCGAACCGGATCAACCCACTCTGGGCGCCGGTGCTGCATTTCTATTTCCCGCTCGGGGCGCTGGCCTCCTACAAGGCAGCGTGGGAGCTGGTGACGCGCCCGTTCTGGTGGGACAAGACGCATCACGGTCTGTTCGACCCGCTGAACGACGGCTGAACTCAGCGCAGCCGCAACTCGCCCGCATCAACCCGCAGCCGGGTTTCGAATGCCTTGGAAATATGTGCCTTCAGCGCCGCATAGGCGGCATCGCCGTCCCGCGCGGCAATCGCCTGCACGATTTCGTCATGTTCGCAGATCGCCACCTCGTCGCGCCCTTCGGCCGCGAAAGAGGTATTGGCCATCAGGGCCATCGAGCGATGCACGAGGTCGAGCTGCTGCACAAGAAAACGGTTGTGCGAGGCAAGGTGAATCTGCTTGTGGAACCGCTTGTTCGCCCGGCTCAGCGCACGGGGATCCCCCCCCAGCAGCGCACGGTCTTCCTCGACCATCGAGCGCAGCACGCGGATTTCCTCATCCGTGGCATGGCGGGCGGCGAGCCGCGCGGCCAGCCCCTCCAGTTCCGTCCGCACGGTATAAAGCTCAGCCAGCTGGTTGTGATCCAGCGTCGCCACAATCAGGCTGCGGCCATCGCGGGTCAGCATCGACTGGGTCTCCAGACGCTGCAAGGCCTCGCGCACCGGGGTGCGGGATACGCCCAACCGCTCGGCCAGTTCGGATTCGACCAGCCGCGAGCCGGGCTTGTAATCCCCCGCCTCGATCGCTTCGAGGATCAGCGTATAGGCGTCTTTCTGCAAGGGGCACTCCTTTCGCATCCGGCGACACTAAGCCGGGCGTGGCGCCGGGTGCAAGCGACATTGCCGCAGCGGCCCGGTTGCGCTAGCTGTGGCACATGGTAGCCCAATCCTTCTCGCATGTCCGTCACTGGGTCTTCGACCTCGACAATACGCTTTACCCGCCCGAGGCGCGGCTGTTCGACCAGATCGAGCGCCGGATGACCGCCTGGGTGATGCAGGAGTTGAAGGTGGACCAGCCGGAGGCCGACCGGCTGCGCCGCCACTACTGGCAGCTTTACGGCACAACCCTTGCCGGGCTGATGGCGGAACACGGCATCGACCCGCATGGCTACATGCACGAGGTCCATGACATCGACTTCACGGTGCTGACGCCGGATTCCGGTCTGGCCGCACGCATCCGTGACCTGCCGGGGCGGCGCATCGTCTATACCAACGGCAGCGCGCCTTACGCAGAAAAAGTCCTGGCCGCGCGGGGGCTTGCCGGGGTGTTCGACGCCATCTACGGGGTGGAGCATGCCGGTTTTCGCCCGAAGCCGGAGCGCGCGGCCTTCGAGACGGTCTTTGGCCGCGACGGGATCGTGCCGGAAACCGGCGCCATGTTCGAGGATGATCCGCGCAACCTTGCCGCCCCGCATGACATGGGGATGCGCACGGTGCATGTGGCCCCCGCCCCTGCCCCGGCACCGCATATCCACCACCATACCGACGATCTGAGTGGTTTTCTCGCCCGGCTGCTGCCCTGACGACCTGCGACAGCCTGTCGCGCGTCAAGTTGTATTCTGGAAACACCTTTGAGCGGCGGCGATAAACCGGCCACGCAAACAGGAGAGTTCCATGACCGCGCTTCCCGCCACCGGCCTTGGCCGTCTGCCGCTGATCGGCTTCATCGCCCGCGATATTGCCCGTGACATCAACGTCATTTTCTACATGCTGACCATTGTGGTGACGATGATCACGCTGGCGGTGATGACATGGGGCGTCGTCGCCCTCGCCATGGTGGCGCTGGCCATGGTGCCGGTGATGTTCTGTATTCTCATCGCCATCACGCGGGGCTGACGCTTCGTCGCGTGGACGGCCCCTGCCTTCTGGTCTATCTGACAGGGGAACGGAGGGCTGCCCATGCGTGAAACGACCGACATCCTGATTTCCGGCGGCGGCGTGGCGGGGCTGGCGGCAGCCTGTGCCTTCGGCAGCGCGGGTTTTTCGGTGATCTGCGTGGAGCCGAACCCGCCGGTGACCGAGGCGGAGGCCGAAGGCTCTGACCTGCGCACCACCGCCTTCCTGCATCCGTCAATTCCGGTGCTGGAGGCGGCGGGGCTGTGGCAGCGGCTGGAACCCCATGCCGCTGCGCTTCAGATCATGCGGATCGTCGATGCGGGTGGCGAAAAACCCGAGCCGCGCGTCATCAAGGATTTCGACGCCGCCGACCTGTCGGACAAGCCCTTTGGCTGGAACCTGCCAAACTGGCTTTTGCGGCGCGAGATGCTGGCACGGATCGGGGAGTTGCCCAATGTGCGCTTCTTGCCCGGCGTCGGCACCGCCAGCGTGCTGACCCGCGAGACCGAGGCGCTTGTCGGCCTCAGCGATGGACGGCGCATCGCGGCGCGGTTGCTGATCGGCGCCGACGGGCGCAACAGCACGGTCCGACAGGCGCTGGACATCCCGGTGAAAACCCTGCGCTACGGCCAGAAGGCGCTGGCCTTCGCGGTCAGCCACCCGATACCGCATGGCAATATCTCGACCGAGTTCCACCGTTCGGGCGGGCCCTTCACCTTCGTGCCCCTGCCTGACCGCGACGGGCTGCCGCGATCTGCCGTGGTCTGGATGGACCACGCAGCCGAGATCGACCGCCGCATGGCACTGCCCGTGGCCGGTTTCGAGGCCGAGATGATGGAGCGGTCCTGCGGGTTGCTGGGGCCGCTGACGCTGGTAAGCCGCCTGACAAGCTGGCCGATCATCGCTCAGATCGCCGCCTGCATGTCGGGCGAGCGCATGGCGCTGATGGCCGAGGCCGCGCATGTGATGCCACCCATCGGGGCGCAGGGCCTGAACATGAGCCTCGCCGACCTGACCGCGCTGCTGGATCTGGCGCAGGCTGATCCCGCACATCTGGGTAATGCCGCGATGCTGGACGCCTATCACCGCAAGCGGCATCTGGATGTGGAAGCACGGGTGCGCGGCATCGACCTGTTGAACCGCGCCTCGCAGATCGGGGCGCAGCCGCTGCGTGATCTGCGCGCGGCAACACTGGACGCGCTCTATTCCGTGGCGCCTGTCCGGCGCGGGCTGATGCGGGCGGGGATCGGGGTCCGGTAAGATACGGCTGAACCGGGGTCTGCCCCCGGTTCGCCACCCTATTTTCGGCAGAGTGAATGCTCTGCCCGTCAAAGCACCTTGTCGAGCACGGCTTTCAGGCGGGCCACGGTGCCATCCACATCCTTCAGCTTGTCGAGACCGAACAGACCGAGGCGGAAGGTGCGGAACTCCGGCCCTTCGCCCACCTGCAAGGGCACGCCCGCCGCGATCTGCATGCCTTCGGCGAGGAACTTCTTGCCATTCTGAATGTCGGGATCGTCGGTATAGCTGACCACCACGCCCGGCGCACCAAAGCCTTCAGCAGCCACCGATTGAACGCCCTTTTCCGCCAGCAGCGCGCGCACCGAACGCCCAAGCTGCCATTGTGCGGCCTTTGCCGCCTCGAACCCCAGCGCGCGGGTTTCGGCCATGGCATCCCGGAAGCCGATCAGCGCGTCGGTCGGCATGGTGGCGTGGTAGGCATGGCCGCCACCCTCATAGACCGCCATGATCGCGCGCCATTTCTTCAGGTCCAGCGCGAAGCTGCTGGAAGTTGTCGCCTCCAGCCGTTCCACCGCGCGCGGCGACAGCATCACCAGACCGGCCGAGGGCGAGGCCGACCAGCCCTTTTGCGGCGCCGAAATCAGCACATCGACGCCGGTCGCCGCCATATCGACCCAGATGGTGCCCGAGGCGATACAGTCGAGCACCATCAGCGCGCCGACCTCATGCGCGGCCTCCGCCATCGCGCGGATATAATCGTCGGGCAGGATCAGCCCCGCCGCGGTTTCCACATGCGGGGCAAAGACCACATCGGGGCGGGTGTCGCGGATCTTCGCCACCACCTCGTCAATCGGCGGCGGCGCAAAGGGGGCGCGGGCGCCATTGCCGGATTGCCGCGCCATGACGACCGTCGTGTCCGCGGCAAAACCGCCTGCCTCGAAAATCTGGCTCCAGCGGTAGGAGAACCAGCCGTTGCGCACGATCAGCGCATGGGCGCCGCTGGCGAACTGGCGCGCGACCGCCTCCATCGCATAGGTGCCGCCCCCGGGCACCAGCGCCACGGCGGCGGCGCCATAGACCTCGCGCAGGAGGCCGGAGATATCGCGCATCGCCTGTTGAAAACGGTGCGACATATGGTTCAGCGAGCGATCGGTGAAGACCACCGAAAATTCCTGCAAGCCTTCCGGGTCCACTTCGGGGCGCAATCCGGGCATGACGATCTCCTCTCATTCTTCCGGGGAACCCTAGCGCGAGATGGCACGGCTGCGCCCGCGAAATCCGACATGAATTCCGTCGGATTGCGCGAAAGCACTTGTTTCGGTTTGCGAAAGCCGCCCTCAGCCCAGCGGGCCGGGGCGCGGTTCTTCGGACAGGACCACATTCGCCTCGACCTGCCCCACCCCGGGCAGGGTCATGATCCGCCGCCGCAGCACGCGCTCGAAATCCGAAATGTCGCGGGCGACAACGCGCAGGCGGTAGTCGAACAGGCCAAGGACATGCTGCACCACCTGCACCTCGGGAATGGCGGTCACGGCGCGTTCGAAGTCCTCAAGACTGACGCGGCCCTTGGTGGCCAGCTTCACACCCAGAAACACCGTCACCCCGAAGCCAAGCGCCGCGCGATCCACCAGCACACGCTGGCCCTTCAGCACACCGGCATCGGTCAGCCGCTTCACCCGACGCCATGCGGCAGGCTGGCTCAGGCCATGACGGCGGCCCAGTTCGCCTGCCGACAGCGTGCCGTCACGGGCAAGGTCGCGCAGCAGCGCGCGGTCGGTGTCGTCCAGGTCGATCACAGCGGCAGCCCCGCGCTGTCCTTGATGGTGGCTACCAGCATCAGCGCCTCGATGTCATTGATATGCGGCAGGGTCAGGATGCGTTCGCGGTAGATCTGCTGATAATGCTGCAGATCGCGCGCGATCACGTTCAGACGCACGTCGACGCGGCCCAGAAAGGTTTCGAAACCAATGACCTCGGGCACCTCGCGCGCCGCTTGCAGGAATTCATCGAAAGCGCGGGGGTGGGTCTTGTCGAGCGTGAAGCGCAGCGAGACTTCCACCTCATACCCCAGCGCATGCCAGTCGATCACCGCCTGCCGGGCCTGAATGACCCCGCTGTCGGCCAGCCGCTCCAGCCGGCGCCAGCAGGTCGCGGTGGTCAGGCCCGCACGCTCTGCCAGCGTGGCGGTCGGCAGGCCCGGCTCGGCCAGCAGATGCCGCAAAAGCCGCCTGTCGCTGTCATCAAGCATGATGCTCACATGAATCCTCTATTTCGCGAATGAGATTTTCGCAGAAACCATGTTCCGGGTCAAACCGGCGCCAGCCACCTTTCTGCCACAGTGCTGGATAAACCGCTGACCCACCGCCGAATTCCGGCAACATCATGCAGCCGTGCGGGTAAGCTTGGCCAAAGCAGTGCGCCCTGCAACGACAGGGTACGAGAAGAACAGGCCCCATCGGATGACCGAACGCACCATCTATGTCTTCGCCAAAAGCGGGGTCTCGATCACCCGTATCAACGGCGCCGCCACCAACCAGAATGACATCATCGGCAATGCGCTGAACGGAGATGCCTTCAGCTGGGAAGTGCCTTATGATCTTGCGCTGACCTTCTCGGGGCCGACCACCGCCATTCATTTCGATGACAGCGACGGCTATCTGACGGATGATCCATTCTCCGGCGCCACCGTGATCGACCAGCGACTGACGCAATCGCTGAACATCAACGGCACCACCTACAATCCGTCGAATGAAACGATCCGCTGGAAATACCCGCCGCCGGTGGGCGTGGAAAACGAATATGAGGTCACGCTTTACGATGCGGCGGGGCACAGCTACCGCATGGTGGGCGTGTCGATCACCCAGGGCTATACGACCCAGGTTGTCGGCGTCATGTTCGAGGGGGAGCAGCCCCCCGCAGGCACCAAGCTTTATTACCTGCAGCGGATCTCCAGCTATTCGGGCTATGGCCAGTCCACGCCGATCATCGACCCGGTCACCTGTTTCCTCGCCGGAACCCGGATCGAAACCGGGGATGGTCCGCGCCCGATCGAAAGCCTGCGCGCGGGCGATATGGTGCGGACCCTGCATCACGGCATGCAGCCGCTGCGCTGGATCGGGCACAGCACCGTGCGCGGCATCGGGCTGAATGCGCCGGTGCAGATTGCCGCCGGGATCATGGGCAATACCGAGGCCCTGAGCGTTTCGCCCAATCACCGCATCCTGCTGCGCTGCGCCGAGGCCGAGCTGTTCTTTGGCAGCACCGAGGTACTGGTGCCCGCAAAATTCCTGATCGATGGCCAGAGCGTGCGCAGCATGCCCGCACGGCAGGTCGATTACCTGCATCTGCTGCTGGACCGGCACGAAACCGTGTTTTCCAACAACGTGGCAACCGAAAGCCTGTTTGCCGGTCAGGTGGCTCTGGATTCGCTCGATACCGCCGCGGTGGACGAGTTGCGTGACCTGATGCCCGGTCTGGATCTGCGGCACCACCGGCTCAGCCACCGCAGCCTGAACCGGGGAGAGGCAGCATTGCTGCTGTCGCATCTGCGGGCCGGTGGCACGGGGATGCGGCTGCCCGGGATCGTGCTGTCAGCCCCCCCCGCCCGCACGCGCAAAGCGGCATGATGAATTGAAATCCGACTGATAGCTCATCTGGCGCATGATTTTTGCGGAAGACCGGATCAATCAGAGAATTTTGCACAGAACCGCGCAGGAATTTCCCTATTCTGCCCATCATCAAGGCAAGGAAAGGACCGCCTCATGCGCGTGTATTACGACCGCGATTGCGACATCAACCTGATCAAGGACAAGAAAGTGGCCATCCTGGGCTATGGCTCGCAAGGCCACGCCCATGCGCTGAACCTGCGCGACTCGGGTGCCAAGAACGTGGTCGTCGCGCTGCGCGCCGGTTCGGCCTCGGCCAAGAAAGCCGAAGGTGAAGGCCTGAAGGTCATGGAAATCGCGGAAGCCGCCGCCTGGTGTGACGTGATCATGTTCACCATGCCCGATGAGCTGCAAGCCGAAACCTACAAGAAATACGTCCGTGACAACCTCAAGCCCGGCTCGGCCATCGCCTTCGCCCACGGCCTGAACGTGCATTTCGGCCTGATCGAGGCGCCGGAAGGCGTGGACGTCATCATGATGGCGCCGAAAGGCCCGGGCCACACCGTGCGCGGTGAATACGTCAAAGGCGGCGGCGTGCCCTGCCTCGTGGCTGTCCATCAGGACGCGACCGGCAAAGCGCTGGAAATCGGCCTGAGCTACTGCTCGGCCATCGGTGGCGGCCGCTCGGGCATCATCGAGACCAACTTCCGCGAAGAATGCGAAACCGACCTGTTCGGCGAACAGGCCGTGCTGTGCGGCGGTCTGGTCGAGCTGATCCGCATGGGCTTTGAAACCCTGGTCGAAGCCGGTTACGCCCCGGAAATGGCCTATTTCGAGTGCCTGCACGAAGTGAAGCTGATCGTGGACCTGATCTACGAAGGCGGCATCGCCAACATGAACTACTCGATCTCGAACACCGCCGAATATGGCGAATATGTCTCGGGCCCGCGCATCCTGCCCTACGAGCAGACCAAGAAAGCCATGAAGGAAGTCCTGACCGACATCCAGACCGGCAAGTTCGTGCGCGATTTCATGCAGGAAAACGCCGTGGGTCAGCCGTTCTTCAAGGGCACCCGCCGCCTGAACGACGAGCACGAGATCGAGCAGGTCGGCGCCAAGCTGCGCGCGATGATGCCCTGGATCTCCAAAGGCAAGATGGTCGACCGTTCGCGCAACTGAGCCGCGACCATTCGCATCAGGGGGGCGCCTTGCGGGGCGCCCCTTTTTCGTTCAGGGTCAAGGCGTTGAAAGAGGTGCCTCATGCCCGATCTGCCACCCGACAAGATTGACGCCATTCTGGCGGAACGCGCGCGGTTCTTCACGCCCGGCTGGTTCCGGGAGCTGCTGGCGGGGCGGATGACGCCGGGCGAAACCTTTTGGGCCGGCACCTGTGGGCCTCTGCTGTTTCTGGTGCCGGGGCTGGTGATGCTGGCCATGCTGCTGGCGATCTTCGCCCCGGCGGCCAGCATGCCGGTGATGGCGCTGAGTTCGATCCTGTTCGGAATCTACCTGCTGGCCGTGCTGAGGGCGCTGGTCCGCAGCACGGCACGCGCGACGGGGCCAAAGACCTGGCCCCGCGTCGGGATCATTGTCACGCTGCTGAATGCGCTGGCCAATATCGGCACAGGCGTGGTGCTGCTTGTGGCCTAGACCGCCGCCTCCACCGCCGCGACGATGCCCTCGACCTCGGCACGCAGCAGCGCCTCATCCTCACATTCGGCCATGACGCGGATCAGCGGTTCGGTGCCCGACTTGCGGATCAGCACGCGGCCCCGGCCAGTCATCCGCGCTTCGGCCTCGGCGATGCGGGCCTTCACCGCATCATCGGAAAGTGGTTGTTTTCCAGCCTCATAGCGCACGTTCTTTAGAAGCTGCGGCACGGTTTCGAACGTGTGCAGCAGGTCCGAGGCCGGACGCTCGGTACGGGCCATCTCGGCCAGGAATTGCAGTCCGGCCACCAGCCCGTCACCAGTGGTGGCGTAATCGGTCATCACGATATGGCCAGATTGCTCGCCGCCCAGGTTGAAGCCACCGCGACGCATCGCCTCGACCACATAGCGGTCACCCACGGCGGTGCGCTCCAGCCGCAGCCCGCGCCCTTGCAGAAAACGTTCCAGCCCGAGGTTCGACATCACCGTTGCGACCAGCGTGCCGCCGCGCAGCCGCCCCTCCTCGGCCCAGCGGGCAGCGAGAAGCGCCATGATCTGATCGCCGTCCGCCGTACGGCCGTTCTGATCGAGGATCATCACCCGATCCGCATCGCCATCCAGCGCGATACCGACATGGGCGCCATGCGACACCACCGCCTCGGCAGCGGTCTGGGTATGGGTCGAGCCGCACCTTTCGTTGATATTGGTGCCGTTCGGGGACACGCCGATCGGGATGACCTCGGCCCCCAGCTCCCACAGCACCTCCGGCGCGGCCTTGTAGGCGGCCCCATTCGCGCAGTCGATCACCACTTTCAGCCCGTCCAGCCGCAGGCCCGCCGGGAAGGTGGTTTTGACGAATTCCTGATAGCGCCCGCGCCCGTCTTCGATCCGCCGGGCGCGGCCGATGTTCTGCGGCTGGGCGGGCGCAATTTCGCCCTCAAGGATCGCCTCGATCTCGGCCTCGGCCTCGTCGGACAGCTTGAATCCGTCGGGACCGAAAAACTTGATCCCGTTATCGTGGTGCGGATTGTGGCTGGCCGAAATCATCACGCCCAGATCGGCGCGCATGCTGCGGGTCAGGAACCCGACCGCCGGTGTCGGCACCGGCCCCAGCAGCAACACATTCATGCCGGTCGAGGTCAGCCCGGCCGTCAGCGCGTTTTCCAGCATGTAGCCGGAAAGCCGGGTATCCTTGCCAATCACCACGCGATGCGCCGAACCGCCGTCACGGCGGAAAAACCGCCCGGCGGCTGCGCCAAGGCGCAGCGCCATCTCGGCAGTCATCGGATAGGTATTGGCGCGGCCCCGAACCCCGTCGGTGCCGAAAAGCTTGCGGCTCATGCCACATCTCCTGTCGTGACGGAGCGCCACAGGGTCAGGGCCTGCCGCGTCTCCCATACATCATGGACACGCAGAACCTGCGCGCCCTGCGCCACCCCGGCCAGCGCCACGGCAACCGAGCCGGGCGCCCGGCGCGCGGCTTCAGCCTCGCCGCCCAGCGTGCCGATGAACTTCTTGCGGCTGACCCCCAGCAAAATCGGACAGCCAAGGCCGTGAAACAGGCTCAGCCCCCGGATCAGCGTCAGGTTATGATCCAGCGTCTTGCCAAAGCCGATACCGGGATCGACCATGATCCGCGCGCGGGGAATGCCCGCAGCTTCCGCCTCGGCCACCTTGGCAGCGAGGAAATCATAGACATCCAGCAGCACGTCATCATAGCACGGGTCCAGTTGCATGGTCTGCGGCGTGCCCTGCGCATGCATGAGGCAAACCGGCGCACCGGCATCAGCCGTCACCTGCTTCAGCGCCGGGTCATAGGTGAAGGCGGAAACATCGTTGACGAAGCTCGCCCCCGCAGCCAGCGCCGCCGAAGCCACGGCCCCCTTGCGCGTGTCGATGGAAATGGCCGCCTCGATCCCGCCGGCGCGCAGGGCGGCGATCACCGGGGCGGTGCGCGCGGTTTCCTCCGCCGCCGGCACCTCGACCGCACCGGGCCGCGTGCTTTCGCCCCCGATGTCGATGATATCGGCCCCCGCCCCGGCCATCATCTGCCCCTGGCTCAGGGCCGCTTCCGGCGCAAGGAACTGGCCGCCGTCGGAAAAGCTGTCGGGCGTGACGTTCAGGATACCCATGAGGCGCGGGCGGTCCATCGAAAGCCCGGCGAAATCGGCGCGCGGCGCCGTCAGTCGCGCGCGTGCCTCTTCCGGCAGGTCCGCAGCGGCGATGAGATGTGACGGGCGGTCGCGCTCCCGCACTTCGACGCGGTCAAACCACAGCCAGCCACCGGCCAGCGTCAGGGCGCCGTCGGGACGGCAGGGATCGGAGGAGGTGACAGGTCTGTAATATCGCATGCCTTCGGATAGGCCCTTGCCGCGATACAGGCAAGCCGCCCGTGTCAGCCGCGCTCCAGCCGCACGCGGCTTCCCGCCGGAACTGTTACATCGCCGTGAACGATCAGCGCCTCGGCCGCGGTCAGTTCCGCCAGCCAAAGCGCCAGCGCCTCGGGGGCGCGGGAATGCGGGCCATCGACAGCATCCAGCACCAGTTTCGAGGGTGCCCAGACAATAGTTTGCCCGTGCTTCATGGCCCAGTCGATTTCGGTGCGGGTGGACACCACCACACAGCGGTCATCGCGCGCGGCAAGTGTCCAGGCGTTCTGTTCGATGGCCAGAAGGTCGATCCGGCGCTGCGTCGGCTTGTGGCCGGTCACCGGGCGCGGGAAATCGGGCAGACCTACCGTCAGGATCAGCGGCAGGCCCCGTGCCTGCCAGGCATCAAGGCGCTGCGGCAGATCGGGCGCCGCGATGGCGGCATTGTCGAGATGGATCACCAGCGGATGCAGCGCCTGCATCGCGCCTTCGCTGTCCAGCGCCTGTACCGGCGCCTCGGCCCGGCTGCGCACGATTTCCACCCCCAGCGCACCGGGGCCACGGTCAAGCTTTTCGACCCGCACGAAAACCCGCATCGCCTGCGGCTCGGCCAGCACGCGCTCCGCCACCTTTTCGGCCAGCGTTTCCAGCAGGTTCAGCCGCTCTTCCGCCAGTTCGGCGGCTATCGCCTCGGTGATCCGGTCGTAGGACAGGATGCGGTCGACATCATCTTCCAGCGGGGCAGGATGTGGGCGCACCTCGACCACCACATTGAAGCGCAGGCGCTGCTTGTGGCCACGTTCCTGCTGGAAGGCGCCAATATCGGCCTCAACCACATGGTCACGCAGGGAAATGCGATCCCGCGGGGCGGCCCCGGCCGATGCAAGGCTGCGCTCTTCCGGGTGGGCAAAGGCGAGACGGGTGTCGCTGGTCATATCGCCCTCCGGCGTTCGGGTCTTTCTGCGGGCAGTTTAGAGGCCCGAGACGGCTATGCCCTGCCCGCCAGCGGCAGGCAAGGCCCAAGACCCGACATCAACGCGGTTACTGCCGGTAGAAAAGATGCGCGCCGATCGCGGCGGTCCGCTCGAAGCGGCGCGACCAGGACGGGCGGATATTGACCGTATGGAAATGCGTCGCCCCCGCTGTCAGCGCACGCGGCGCCCCATCCAGCATCAGCCGCGCGATCTTGCCGGCGCGATTCCACGCGCCCTTCTCGTTCGCGCGGTCGGATTTGCCATCACAGGTATAGGAGAACTGACACCCCTGATTGACGACACCGCAGATCGTGCCGGGATAAGAGGCACTGTCGACCCGGTTCAGAATGACCTCGGCCACTGCGAACTGGCCCCGGATCGTTTCGCCACGCGCCTCGTGATAAAGCGCGGTGGTCAGGCACTGCCATTGCTGATCGCCCGAGGTGACCGGCAGCGCATCAAGGAAACTGTTGTCATACCGGATGAGGTTTGGCGTCGAAATCTCTGGCAAGCCAGACTTTTTCGCCACACGCTTCACCACCGGACGCTTGACCTGCACCCCGTCTGCCAGCGCAGCAAGCCGGGCGGGCGCCACCTGGCCCATGGCCGTGCGCTCCATCCCCAGCAGCGACGTCATCTGACCTCCCAGCGTGATTGAGGGGTCATTCGACTGGCTCACCGTCACATCGGCGAAGGCCGCTCCACTGAGGACGACAGTAGCCGAAACGGCCATCGTCCAACCTTGTAGCAAGCGCATTAACTCTGTTCCCGGTCCTGTTCCAGCGCCGCGCGCAGCTGAGAAAATTTGTAAACAACGCGCAACAAGGGGCGCCCTTAGCCCAGGACAGCGGTCCGAGTCTACCCTAGTGGCAAAAAAACCACACAGAATCAGCGAATTTTGCGCAATTTGTTGCCGAAGCTCTTTTTGAAACCGCAAGAGGAAACAGCGGAAGCATCGCCGTTTCCACTTGTTTTTCCACAGTTTTCATTGCTTCGGATCGGTCAGCGCCAGATGTGCTGCCGCAAGTCGCGCCAGAGGAACGCGGTAAGGCGAACAACTGACATAATCGAAGCCCGCCTTGCGGCAGAAGGCGATTGATTCGGGGTTTCCGCCATGTTCGCCGCAAATCGAAAGGGTGAGATTCGGCCGGGTCTGACGGCCCCGCTCCGCCCCGATCAGCAGCAGTTCCCCTACGCCATCCACATCGAGAATGTGGAACGGATCTTCGCTGAACACCCCCTCCTGCACATAGGTATTCATGAAGCGTCCGGCGTCATCGCGGCTGAGCCCGTAGGTCATCTGCGTCAGGTCATTGGTGCCGAAGGACAGGAAGGCCGCGTGCTGCGCGATCTCGCCCGCCCGCAGCGCGGCGCGCGGGGTTTCCACCATGACACCCAGCCGGTAGTCGAAGCTGACCCCTGTTTTCGTCCGCACCAGCGCCGCCACCGCGTCGATCCGGGTTTTCACCAGTTCGACCTCGCGCCGCGCCGATACGAGGGGGATCATGATTTCCGGCACCACCGGCTCGCCCGCGCGCACGGTTTCCACCGTCGCCTCGAAAATGGCACGCGCCTGCATGTCATAGATTTCGGGTAGGACAACGCCCAGCCGGACGCCTCGCATCCCCAGCATCGGGTTGAACTCGGCCAGCGCCTCGGCCCGACGCGTGACCTCGGAAAGCGGGCGATCCAGCGCCTCGGCCAGTTCGCGCATACCTTCGCGGGAATGCGGCAGGAACTCATGCAGCGGCGGGTCGAACAGGCGGATGCAGACTGGCAAACCCTTCATGATTTCAAAGAGTTGCACAAAGTCCGCGCGCTGCATCGGCAAAAGCCGTGCCAGCGCCGCAGCCCGGTCGGGAGCGGTATCGGCGAAGATCATTTCGCGCATGGCCACCAGCCGCGCCTCTTCAAAGAACATGTGTTCCGTCCGGCACAGCCCGATGCCCTGCGCCATGAAGTCGCGCGCGGTCTGGGCATCCGACGGCGTGTCGGCGTTGGCGCGGATGCCGATGTCGCGCAGCTCGTCCGCCCAGGCCAGAAGCTGCCGGAACGACTCACCCTGCGCCGAGGGCAGCATGTCCGCCGCCCCCACCAGCGCCTCGCCCGAGGTGCCGTCGATGGTGATGATATCCCCCTCACGGAACACCCGGCCATCGCGGGCGGTCAGCTTGCGGTCTCGGGTATCCAGCCGGATATCGGAGGCGCCCACGATACAGGGCAGGCCAAGGCCGCGCCCGATCACCGCCGCGTGGCTGGTCATGCCGCCACGTTCCGTCAGCACGGCCGCCGCCGAATGCATGCCGCGAATGTCTTCCGGCGCGGTTTCCCGGCGCACGAGGATACAGGCCTCGCCCCGCGCGGCGCTGGCCTGTGCCGCCTGCGAGGAAAACACGATGCGCCCGGTTGCGGCACCGGGGCTGGCGGCGATGCCACGGGCGAAAACGTCGCGCGGCCCGCGCGGATCGACCTGCGGGTGCAGCAGTTCGGACAGCGCGCGGGGTTCGACCCGCAGCACCGCCTCGGCGGGGGTGATCACACCGTCGCGCGCCAGCGCCACGGCGATCTTTAGCCCCGCACGGGCGGATCGCTGCACCTTCACCGCATCCAGCACGGCCAGCTTGCCGTCCTCGATGGTGAATTCGATCTGCATTTCCTCACGCAGGCGCTGACGGCAGATCGCGCCCTCGCGGATCAGCTCGGCGAAGATTTCAGGCGCCAGTTCCTCCAGCGAGGGGCCGCGCGGGTCACGGGTCAGATACAGCGCCTCGCCCTTCTTCAGCGCGTCGCGGCCCTGGCTTTGCCCCAGATAACGGCCGATCACCTTGGGATTGCCCGTCACCGGATCGACGAACTGGATCACGCCCGAGCCAGAGATCCCCTGCCCGATGCCTTGCGCCATCTGTTGCACCACCAGCCCCAGCGCCGCCTCCGCCGGGGCGCCCTTGGCCTGCCGCAACAGCCGCGCGGTCGTTCCCTCCCACGCACGCGCCATCGATCGTAGCACATCGGCCAGTTGCCGGGCCGGATCTTCGGGGAAAGGCTCGTCCATCTCGCGTTCAAAGGCGCGCAGGGCCTCGTTCAGTCCGCGCGCGCCGGGTTCCAGCCCCTCGAACATATCGGGGTCAAGGCGGGCGACATGCACGGCATAGCCCTGAACGAAGCGCAGATACAGCGCATCGGCCGCCGCCTGTCCATGGCTTTTGGCCAGCAGATCATGGCGCGCTGCGTTGAACCCGATGTTGAGGATCGTGGCAGGCCCGCCCCAATCGGGATTTTCCGGGCTTGGGCGCACCGAAATCAGCGGGCTGTCCCCGAAATGACCCAGCACCGCCGGGCAATCCAGCATCTGCCCGGCCGCAATGGCCCGCACGGTCGAGGCGGGCAGCGTTACCGTCTTGGGGACCGGCAGTTCCAGCCGGATCAGCCGTTGCAGGCATTTCGCCCGCCAGCCATGGCGCGGGGTCGAGACCTCGGCCGAGGGGGTGATGACGGTGAAATCGGTAAGAAGTTCGGTTTTCTGCACTGCGGCGCCCTTTCGGTTCGCGGGCAGAATACGCCGTTCGGGGCGTGGCGCAAGCGGCGCTGGCAAAAGGGGGGCTTTCCGCCCCCCTCGCCCGTTCCGGGCTCACCCCCCGGAGGATATTTTGACCAAGATGAAGGGGATCAGCCCTCGACCTTGGTGAAGTCGGCCACCTGCGCCACCAACGCGCGGATGCGGTGGAGGAGGTTCAGCCGGTTGCGCCGCACGATGGCGTTGTCGGTATTGATCTGCACGGCGGTGAAGAAGGCGTCGATGGGCGCGCGCAGTTTGGCCATGGCGGCCATGGCGGCGGCGAAATCTTCCTGCGCCATGGCGGGGGCGATGGCGGCCTCACCGGCGTCGAGGGCGGCAAACAGCGCGCGTTCCTCGTCGGTTTCGGCGAATTTGGGATCGGCGCCGAAGGAGTATTCCACCCCGTCCTTCTGTTCGGCCTGGGTCAGGATGTTGTTCGCCCGCTTGAAGCCTTGCAGCAGGTTGGTGCCATCGTCAGAGCCAAGGAAGGCTTGCAGGGCTTCCGCGCGTTTCACCAGCAGGGTGAGGTCGTCATTGCCCGGCATGGAGAGACAGGCGTCGATGACGTCGTGGCGAATGCCCTGATCGCGGAGGAAGACCTTGAGGCGGTCGTGGAAGAAGGAGAGGAGGTCCGCCATCACCTCATTTGAGAACTTAAACGGTCCATTTTCAGTGAGCTTTTGCTTCAAGAGATGGACCATAAGGATATCGGCAATTCGCCAACGCACCCCATTCCCCAGCACCAGCCGGATCACCCCCAGCGCGGCGCGGCGCAGCGCGAAGGGGTCTTTGCTCCCCGTCGGCTTCTCGTCGATGGCCCAGAACCCGGTCAGCGTGTCGATCTTGTCGGCCAGCGCCACCGCCACCGAAACCGGCTCTGACGGCACAGCATCAGAAGGCCCCAGTGGCGAGTAATGGTCGCGGGCGGCGTTGGCGATGGCTTCGGGTTCCCCTGCTTCCAGCGCGTAATAGCGGCCCATGGTGCCTTGCAGTTCGGGGAATTCGCCGACCATGGCAGAGCGCAGGTCGAGCTTCGCCAGCCCAGCGGCGCGGGCGGCCTGATCGGGGTCGGCCCCCACCAGCGGCGCGATCTCGCGGGCGAGTGCGGCGATACGGGCGATGCGGTCGGCCTGACTGCCCAGCTTGTTGTGGAAGGTCACGGCCTTCAGCCCCTCGGCCCAGTCGCCCATGCCCGCCTTTGCCACGCGCAGGTCGTTTTCCCAGAAGAAGCGGGCGTCGGACAGGCGGGCGGACAGCACCTTCAGGTTGCCCTTCAGGATGGTCGCGCCATTGTCGGCAGTTTCGCGGTTGGCGACGGTGACGAAGCCCTCGATCCGGCCCGATTTCGGGTTTCTGACCGAGAAGAATTTCTGATGCTCGCGCATCGAGGTTTGCAGCACTTCGGGCGGCAGGTGCAGGAATTCGGCGCCGATGGCGCCCATCAGCACCACGGGCCATTCCACCAGCCCGGCGACCTCGGTCAAGAGGCCCGTATCCGGGACAAGTTCAAGACCGCGCGCAAAGGCCTGATTTTGTGCATCATTCCAGATATGCGCCTCACGTTCAGCGCTGTCGAGCATCACGAAGGCGCGGCGCAATTTCGCGGTATAGTCGTCAAAGGACGAAACCGCGAACCGCGCGGGCGCCATGAAACGGTGGCCCCCGGTGGTATTGCCCGCGACGATCCCGTCAACCGACATCGGCACGACCTCGGCCCCGCCCTCGTCGCCCAGAAGGCAGAGGATGGAGTGCAGCGGCCGCACCCAGCGCAGGCTGCCCGAGCCCCAGCGCATCGACTTCGGCCAGGGGAACGTGCGGATGGTGCGTTCCAGCACCTCGGCGATGATTTCGGCGGCCTTGCGGCCGGGTTTCTCGATGACGGCGAAATAGACCTCGGCCTTCTTGTCGGCGCGCTTTTCCAACTGGTCCAGCGTCAACCCGGTGGAGCGCAGGAAGCCGTCCAGCGCGGCCTGCGGCGCGTCGGTGCGGGGGCCTTTGCGTTCCTCGCGCACGGGTTTGCTTTCGGGCGTCAACCCCTGCACCGTCAGCACCAGCCGGCGCGGCGTGGAAAACGCCCCGGCGCTTTCATAGGTCAGACCCGCCTCGACCAGACCGTCCGTCACCAGCTTCTTCAGGTTCTCGCGCGCGGCGGCTTGCATCCGCGCAGGGATTTCCTCGGAAAAGAGTTCGATCAGCAGGTCGGACATGGAGATCTTCTTTCAGCTTCGCGGATCATCCGGGCGCGGCCGCGCCCTGCCTGCGGCATACAGGCCCGCCCGTCGCCACGCAAGCGGACCGGGGCGATTTTGCGGCACATCCCGAGGGCGAAACGGCACCGCCCCCGGCCCTGCCGCTTACTTCAGGATGCCCTTGGTCGGGTCTTCCTTCAGCTTGTCGTTCAACTGGTGCCAAGCATAGGCATTGCCGTTCGGAAAGACCGCGACAACCCGATCCACGCCCGGCACGATGTCATGGACCGACAGGAAGGCGATGGCTTCGCCGGTTTCCAGCGCCTCGCCGATCTTTTCGGCATTGAAGCAATCGAACCACGGCGGGCCGACCAGCGGTTCGGCCTGATCATAGACCCTGTAGGTCTCGGTCAGCATGGCCTGGCTCATCGGGGTGTGGAAACAGGCCCGGAAACGCAGCGGCGAGGAGGTGGCGTCAATGCCCTCCACATTCTCGGCCAGAATCGCCTCGGGCGCATCCCCAAGGATCGGGGTCAGCTGGATTTCCGCCCCCGGCTGAAAGGTGGCGGGTTCATAGAAGGCGTAGACCTGCAACCAGTAGATTGCGATTCCTGCGATTGCGGCGATCAAGACGATTCCCCCCGCGATGAGCTTGCCACTCACGCCGCCGTCTCCACCGAGGCGCCCGCCTCGGTCTGGACGAAGGCATCGGCGCATTTCTTCGCCAGCGCGCGCACCCGGCCGATATAGGCCTGCCGTTCGGTGACCGAGATCACGCCGCGCGCGTCGAGCAGGTTGAACAGATGGCTGGCCTTGATGCACTGGTCATAGGCGGGATGCGCCATGATGATGCGCTTGCCGCTGTTCGGATCTTGCGGATCAAAGGCCAGCAGGCGTTCGCATTCAGCCTCGGCATCCTCGAAATGGCGCAGCAGCATCTCGGTCGTGGCGCCGTCGAAATTGTGGCGGCTGTATTCTTCCTCCGTCTGGCGGAAGATGTCGCCGTATTTCAGCGGGATCGGGCTGTCGGGGTCGTTGAAGGGCATGTCCATGACGTGATCAATGCCCAGCACATACATCGCCAGACGTTCCAGACCATAGGTCAGCTCGCCCGAGACCGGCTTGCAGTCATGCCCGCCAACTTGCTGGAAATAGGTGAACTGGCTGACTTCCATGCCGTCGCACCAGACTTCCCAGCCCAGCCCCCAGGCGCCCAGCGTCGGGCTTTCCCAGTCATCCTCGACAAAGCGGATGTCATGCAGGCTGGTGTCGATGCCGATGGCGTTCAGGCTGCCCAGATACAGCTCCTGCAGATCGGGCGGCGAGGGTTTGATCAGCACCTGATACTGATAGTAGTGCTGAAGCCGGTTCGGGTTCTCGCCGTAACGGCCATCGGTCGGGCGGCGCGAGGGCTGCACATAGGCGGCGGCCCAGGGTTTGTTGCCAAGGCTGCGCAGCGTCGTCGCCGGGTGGAAGGTGCCCGCGCCCACCTCCATGTCATAAGGTTGCAGCACGGCACAGCCCCTTGAACCCCAGTAGGTCATCAGGCGCAGGATGATTTCCTGAAAGCTGCGGGGCGTATCGGTGGCGGACATGGCGGACCTCAGGGAAGACGGGGCCGGACGGCGGCAATTCCCCGTCTGCATAGGCAGAAGGGCCGCGAGGGTCAATGGGATGCCGCCCCCGCTTCGCGGCGGCGCGCCTGCTCGCGGAACTGTCAGATTTCAGGGATGCACAGCGTTTGCATGCGGCGTCGGGCGCGTGTAACGCTCGGGTGAGGTGGACGTGACGGGATTACAGTGGGAATGAGACATATTCTTTATCTGCTTGGCCTTGTGGTGCTGCTGGCACTGCCGCAGGGGGCACGGGCGCAACAGCAATACTGGCTTCAGATCGAGGCGCAGCCGACCCTGCGCGAGGCCGAGGATCGGGCGCGCGCCTGGTCGGCGCTGTTTCCCGATGTGGCGGGCTTCACCCTGGGGGCGGGCTGGTATGCGCTGACGCTGGGTCCGCATCTGGATCGCGACTCTGCGCAGGAACGGCTGGTGCAACTGAAACGCGAGGGGCTGATCCCGCGGGACAGCTATGTGACCGACAACCGCGCGCTGCGCGAGCCCTTCTGGCCCACCGGCATGGATCTGGCTCCGGCCCCCGCCGAACCCGAGGCACAGCCCGTTACCGTACCCGAAGTGCAGACCCTGGCCCTGCCCGACGCCGGAACCGGCACCGACCCGGCCCCCGCACCGGAACCGGAGGCGCAGGCGGCGCCCCCCGAGCCTGCCCCGCCAGCGATCATCGAGGAAAGCCCGGCCGAAGCCCGCGCCTCGGAAGCCCTGCTGAGCCGGGATCAGCGGATGGAATTGCAGGCCGCCCTGCAATGGTATGGCTTCTACAATGCCAGCATCGACGGCGCCTTCGGACCCGGCACCCGCAAGAGCATGGCAGACTGGCAGACCGCGAACGGGCTGGAACCGACCGGCATCCTGACCACGATGCAGCGCGACACGCTGGTCGCGGCGCACCAGCAGGCGCAGGCGGAACTCGGCCTGCAAACTGTGACCGAACAAGAGGCTGGGATCGAAATCACCCTGCCGACCGCGCTGGTGGAATTTGACCATTACGAACCGCCCTTCGCGCATTTCCGCGAAAAGAACGGCTCGGGCGTGCGGGTCATCCTGATTTCGGAACCGGGCGATCAGTCGACGCTCTACGGGCTTTACGACGTGCTGCAAACGCTTGAGGTCGTGCCACTGTCGGGCGAGCGCAGCCGTGCCGAGCGCAGCTTCACCATCGACGGGCGCAACGGCACGGTGGCAAGCCATACCTATGCCGAACTGTCGAAGGGACTGATCAAGGGTTACATGCTGATCTGGAACCCGGCGCAGGACGAGCGCATGGGCCGCGTGCTGGCAGCGATGCAGTCGAGCTTCCGTTCGGTCGGGGACAAGGCGCTGGATCCGGGTCTTGTGCCGCTGTCCGACGACAGCCGCCGCAGCTTGATGGCCGGGCTGGAAGTTCGGCGCCCTGAACTGTCGCGCACCGGCTTTTATGTCGATGGCAGTGGCGCCGTGCTGACCACCCGCGAGGCGGTGGAAGGCTGCAACCGTATCACGCTGGACCTGCGCACCGACGCCACCGTCACCTTCTCGGATGCCGCGACCGGGCTGGCGCTGCTGAAGCCCGCGCAACAATTGTCACCCCCCGCCGTCGCCGAACTGCTGACCGGGCCGGCGCGTCCCGGACAGGAAGTGGCCGTCTCGGGCTACAGCTATGAAGACACCCTGCCCGCCCCGACCCTGACCTTCGGCACGCTGGAGGAAATGAAGGGGCTGGACGGTGAGGCGGGCATCGCGCGTCTGTCGCTTCAGGCGCTGCCCGGCGATGCCGGTGGCCCGGTGCTGGACGGCGCGGGCACCGTCATCGGTATGCTCATGCCGCGCGACACCGCAGGCAGCCGCAAGCTGCCCGACAGCGTGACCTATGCCGCGCAGGCCGCCACCATCGCTACAAGGCTGACCGAAGCGGGGATCACCCCGCATGCCTCGGCGCGCAGCGGCGCCATGGCGCCCGAAGATCTGAGCCGGATGGCGCGAGGCATGACCGTTCTGGTCTCCTGCTGGTAAGCCACCGGAGCCCGCAGACAAAAAGGGGCCGCCAAGCCCGGCCCCTTTTACATGTCAGTCTCGCCAGAACCGCGCCATGAACAGCACATAGACCGACAGCAGCTCCAGCCGCCCCAGGATCATCCCGGCAATCAGCAGCCATTTGGAGGCGGTCGGGAAACCATCCACCGCGCCCGTACGCCCGACCTCGGGCCCCCAGACCGGCCCGATATTGGCAAGCGAAGTCCAGGCCCCGGTCAGCGCCGCGCTGTCCGACAGGCCGCTGAGCGACAGCGCCACCACCAGTAAGCCGAAGGTCAGCACGAACAGCGTGAAGAACATGATGACCGAATCCAGCACGTCATCACTGACCGGATGCCCGCCATAGCGCATCTGCACCGCCGCACTGGGATGGCGCAGACGACGCAATTGCACCTTCACCGCCTCGAACAGGATCAGATAGCGGAACACCTTGACCGAACAGACGGTGGAGGAGGTGCAGCCGCCGATCAGCCCCACGGTCAGCAGCACTGTAAAGGCGAAAGCCCCCCAGAGCGTGACATCAACCGAGGCATAGCCGGTGCCGGTGAACACAGTAACGACGTTGAACAGCACATCCGTCGCAATACGCTCCGGCGCGATCTCGTGCTGCCACCAGGCGATGAACAGGATCAGCCCTACCGCGACCGCATTCCAGCGCAGGAAGGCCCGCACCTGAATATCGCGGAACAGCGGCGCCACATCGCCCCGCATCACCTGCACATAGCGGATGAACGGCAACGAGGCCATGAGCATGAACAACACCGCCACCAGCTTCGATGCCTCGGGGAAGGCCGCGAAGCTCAGATCGCGGGTCGAGAAGCCGCCGGTAGAAACGCAGGTCAGCGCATGCATCACCGCCTCGAACCCCGACATGCCCAGCGCCCGGAAGGCCAGCGCACAGGCCACGGTGATCAGCGCGTAGATCTGGATCAGCCCGACCGAGATTTCAAAGGCGCGGGGCAGGATCTTGCCCAGCGTGTCAAACCCTTCCGAGCGGAAGAACTGCATCCCGCCGACTTTCATCACCGGCAGAAAGATCAGTGCCACGATGACGATCCCCAGCCCGCCCAGCCATTGCAGCATGCCGCGCCAGAGGTTCGTGCCCATCGGCAGCAGGTCAAGCCCCGGCGCGCCGGTTTCGGCATCGGGGCCGATGATGGTGGTTCCGGTGGTCGTCATGCCCGAAACCGCCTCGAAATAGGCATCCGTCGCGCTCAGCCCCGGTTCGCCCAGCATGAAAGGCAGGGCACCGAAGGCGGGCAGGATCGTCCACACGGCCGTGGTCAGCACGAAGGCCTGTTTCACGGTCAGCCCCGTCCCCGTCGCATTGGAACAGGTCAGGGCCATCACGGCGCCGGTCACAGTGGTCACCGTCGCCGCCGAGAGGAAGGCCAGCCAGTTGCCATGCCCGGTGATGCGGTCCAGCCCCAGCGGCAGCAGCATCAGCCCGCCCAGCACAACCAGCAGGAGGCCAAGGATATAGACGATCGGTCGCAGATCAATCATGCACAGAACCTCGCCCCGCAGCAGCCAGCTGTCAATCGCGCCAGAAACGCGGCATCAGGACCACCAGAAAGGCCAGCAGCGACAGGCGGCCCAGCAGCATTGCGGCGATGAGAATCCACTTCGCCGCCGTCGGAAATTCGATGAAGGTTCCGGTGCCCGCAACCAGCGGGCCGATGCCGTAGCCGATATTGCCGATCGAGGTCCAGACCGCGAACAGCGCACTTTGCATGTCGACGCCGGTGAAGGTCAGCGCGGCACTCAGCACGCCGATGATCAGGATATAGGAGGTGACGAACATCATCACGCCATTCATCGTCTCGGTATCCACCCGCCGACCGTCATAGCGCACAGCGGCAATCCGGTCCGGCATGTCGATCTGGCGCAGTTGCGCGATGACGGCCCGCACCGAAAGCTGCACCCGGAAGACCGTCAGCGCGCCCGAGCTGGAGCCGGAGCAGCCGCCGATGACCCCAAGGATGAAGGCCGCCACCAGCACGAAGCCTCCCCAGTTGGAGAAGGTTCCGGCAAAGAAGCCGGTGCCCGTCATGATCGAAGTGGCATTGAACAGCACGTCACGGAAAATCGGCTCGGGGTCGCCGCCTTCGGTCAGCACCCGCCAGAGCGTCAGGATCAGCACCGCCACTGCCAGCCAGATGACGAAGGCGCGCGCCTGCGGGTCACGCCACAAAGCGCCATGGCGGCCGGTGACCATCTGGACGTAGCGGATATAGGGCAAGGCGGCCAGCACCATGAACAGCGCCCCCGCATATTCGGGCAGGCCCGGATAGGCACCGAAAGAGGCATCCTGCGGAGAAAACCCCCCGGTGGCGATGGTGGCGAAAGCATGCACCACCGCATCCAGCGGCGCCATGCCGACCCCCAGATAGACCACCAGACAGGCCAGCGTCAGCCCGGCATAGACCCCCAGCAGCGAAAGCGCGATATCGCTTGCCCGCGGCAAGACCTTGCCCAGCGTGTCAAAGCCTTCGGTCTTGAAGAACTGCATGCCGCCGACCCGCATCACCGGCAGGAAGATCATGGCGATGAAGGCGATGCCCAGCCCGCCCAGCCAGTTCAGCATGCCGCGCCAGAGATTCAGACCCTGCGGCTGATCCGCCAGCCCGATGATCACGCTCGATCCGGTGGTGGTGATGCCCGAGACCGCCTCGAAATAAGCGTCCGTAAAGCTCAGCCCCGGTGCGCCGGTCATCATCGGCAGCGCCGCGAACATCGGCAGGACCACCCAAATACCAAGGGTCAGCAGGAAGGCTGACCGGGTATCGAAACCCCGGTTCAGCCCGGCCCGCGTTGCCATGGCGACCAGCATGCCGGTTCCTGCGGTTATAATGGCCGCCTCGACAAAGGCCCCGGCATTGCCGTTGTCCATTGCTCCGTCGAGCAGCGCCGGGATCAGCATGAGACTGCCCAAGATGAACAGCAGTCGTCCAAGGATACTCGCGGCGGGGGTCAGGTCGATCATGATGCGCAAGACCTCGACCGCCCGCAGGCGTTTGTCAAGCGTGGCCCTGCGACAGGGCCGCGCGCCCCGGATCAGCCGACGTGGAACAGCGTGCCGAACAGGCGGGGATCAAGGCTTGCCTGCGCGAAGGTCGGGCCTTCGGTCAGCACGCTGACGGCATCATGGCTGTGCAGGCTTTCCTGATGGCTGGCCACGATACGGAAATCGCCCGCCCGCGGATCGGCCTGCAACTGCGCACAGAACAGCCGCGCCGCATCCTCAACGAAGATCGGATTGGCGGCATTCAGTTCCGCAAAAGCCTGTTCATCCTCGCGCTTCACCATCACCTGAGTCTCGGTCGGCACGGCGCGGCGGCACAGTTCGATCAGATCCTCGAACCACAGCGCAGGGCCCGGATTGGCCACGACCGAAATGCGCGCCACCGACCGCTGCGAATGTGGCGTCGCCAGTTGCCCGCGCGTGCGGCGGGCATGTTCGCTGAGTTCCAGCGAGCACGGGCAGGTCGAGGAGTAAACATAGTCGAGGTGCATGATCTTCAGCCGCTCGCCCGCGCGGTCAACGAGTTCCAGCGCGATGTCGTAATATTGCCAGCCCGACAGCCCTGACCGCAGCGACGGCACCTTCACGGGGAAGGAAAACCGCATCTGGATACGCGCATCGAAGCTTTCCAGATCGCGTTTGTAGTCGCTCAGCGCGTGTTCGATGACATCGAAGCTGAAATCCCGCTCGGCATGGGTATAGAAGGACCGCATGATGCGGCTCATGTTGATGCCCTTCTTTTCCGCCTCAAGGCTCACCGTTCCGGTGACGCTGGTTTCCAGCAGCACCTCGCCCGCATCGCGGGTGCGATAACGGATGGGCAGGCGGAAATTGGAAATCCCGACATGCTGGATCTGCGTCTTCGCCCCCCGGATCAGACTGGCCGGGCCGTTCTGCAAATCGGGCAGCGTCGCCTTGTAGGCGGCATCGGCACGGAATTCAGCCGGATAGATGGTGGACAGGTCGGGATAGCCGTCGCCGATCAGTGCCCGCGCGGCGGGATCAAGCGCCAGCATCTCCGTGTCGGAAGCCTTGGAGGCCCATTGACGGATCAGCGCCAGCGCCGCCTCCACCTCTTCAGGCCCAGGCTTGCGATCCAGTTCGGGGGTGCGGATGTTCATTGGCGGTCCTTTCGGTTCCGGCGCGGGAGAGACAGGTTCCTTGTCCGCGCCTTCAATGTCAGCAGGATATACGAAGGGCCGCGCCCCCCGGATCACTCACGCCCCGGTCTCCCGGAGCGCAGGGTCAACATAGGCATGGCCAGGGATCATTGTAAGGCCGGAGGCGACGCGAAAAAGCGCATTTGCGCCGCCTGCCGGTGCCGGGATCAGACCGCCGCCAGCGCGTTCTTCAGGTCTGCCACCAGATCGCCCGCATCTTCCAGGCCGACCGAGAACCGGATCAGGCCAGGCGTGATGCCCAGCAGGTCTTTCTGATCCTGCGGCAGCCGCTGGTGGGTGGTGGTCGCGGGATGGGTGGCGATGGATTTCGCATCGCCCAGATTGTTGGAAATCTTGATGATTTCCAGCGCGTTCATGAAGCGGAACGCTGCCTCTTTCCCGCCCTTGATGTCGAAGGCCACCATGGTGCCGCCCGAGCCCATCTGCTCCATCGCCAGCGCGTGCTGCGGATGGCTGGCAAGGCCGGGGAAGATCACCCGCGACAGCCGCGCATCACCTTCCAGCGCCTGCGCCACCGTCAGCGCGCTGTCCGCCATGGCACGACAGCGCAGGTCCAGCGTCGCCATGCCGTTCAGCATGATCCAGGCGGTGAAGGGGCTCATCGAGCCGCCGGTGTGCTTCATGTAAGGTTCAACCGTCTTGCGGATGAACTCGGTCGTTCCACAGATCACCCCGCCCAGCGCGCGGCCCTGACCGTCGATGTGCTTGGTCGTCGAATAGATCACCGCGTCTGCACCCAGTTCCACCGCCCGGCTGAAGATCGGGGTCGAGAACACGTTGTCCACAATGACCAGCGCGCCCGCCGCATGGGCGATATCCGCCACGCCCCTGATGTCCACCAGCTCCAGCGTCGGGTTCGACATGCTTTCAAAGAACACCGCCTTCGTCACGCCGGGCCGCACCGCTGCGCGCCATTGGTCCAGATCGGCGCCATCGACGAAGGTGACCTCCACCCCGTAGCGGCCCAGCACCTCTTCAAGGATGTAAAGGCACGAGCCGAACAGCGCCCGCGCCGACACCACATGATCGCCCGCGCGCAGTGCCGACACCAGTGCCCCGTTCACGGCGGCCATGCCGCTGGCGGTGGCAAAGGCGTCTTCAGTGCCTTCCAGCGCCGCGATGCGTTCCTCGAACATCCGGGTCGTCGGGTTGCCGTAGCGGGCATAGATGAACTCGTCGCCCTCGATCTTCAGGAACCGCGCCTCGGCTGCCTCGGCCGTCGGATAGGCAAAACCCTGCGTCAGAAAGATCGCCTCGGCCATCTCGCCATACTGGCTGCGGCGGCTGCCCTCATGCACCAGCGTGGTGCGCGTTTTCCAGTCTTTGCTCATCTCTGCCTCCGGCAAAACAAAACCCCGAAGACCGTCCGGCTTCGGGGTCAGAGCCCTTCACCTTTTAGCGGTTTGTTTAACGTGGCCCGCAATCCGGTCACAAAGCGCCACAAGGCCCGCCATACGCCCGGCGCACGAAAAGGTCAACGCCACGCGGGTTGCGCGCACCCCGGCTTTGCGTTTTTGTGAGCGCAAACAGGAGATGCCGCCATGACCATCGCGCTTTACTACTGGCCCACGCCGAACGGCCACAAGATCACCATCGCGCTTGAAGAACTGGGCCTGCCCTATGAGGTGAAGCTGGTGAACATCGGCAAGGGTGACCAGTTCGCCCCCGATTTCCTGAAGATCGCGCCGAACAACCGGATGCCCGCCATCGTCGATCCCGACGGGCCGGATGGTGCGCCGATCTCGATCTTCGAAAGCGGCGCGATCCTGCAATACCTCGCCCGCAAGTCTGGCAAGCTTTACGGCCGGACCGAGCGGGAGCGCGTGGCCGTGGATCAGTGGCTGATGTGGCAGATGGGCGGTGTCGGGCCGATGGCAGGTCAGGCGCATCACTTCCTGAAATACGCCCCGCAGATGGACCCGCCGCAGGTGCTGCCCTATGCGCAGGAGCGCTACAGGAAAGAGGTTGGCCGCCTGTACGGTGTGCTGGACCGGCAGTTGCAGGGGCGCGAATTCGTCGCGGGTGACAGCCTGAGCATCGCCGATATTGCCATCTGGCCCTGGGCGCTGGGCTGGGAAGGCCAGCAGCAGACGCTTGACGACAAGCCCGATCTCGCCCGCTGGCTGAAGGCTCTGGGCGCGCGTCCCGCCTTCCAGAAGGGTCGCGCCGTCGCCGCCGAAGCCCGCCTGCCCACGATGGACAAGCAGGCGATGGAGACGCTTTTTAAACGCTAGACCGCGCCGCGCGGTCAGGCGCTCAGCAGCGCTGCGACCTCACGCCGGTGCGGGCGCTGCCGGTGTTCCATCACATAGACGCCCTGCCAGCGCCCCAGCGCCAGCCGCCCGCCGATCAGCGGGATGGTCAGGCTGACCGGCAGCAGTGCCGCCTTGATATGGGCGGGCATGTCATCCGGCCCCTCATAGGTATGGGTCAGCCAGCGCATCGAGGGATGGGTGGCCGGCGGCACGAGCCGGTCCATCCAGCCGGTCAGATCGCCCTGCACCTCCGGGTCGGCATTCTCCTGGATCAGCAGACTGGCCGAGGTATGGCGGATGAACAGTGTCACCACGCCTTCGGTGCGCCCTGCACCTTCGGCCCAGTTGCGCAATTCGCGGGTAAACTCATAAAGGCCGGGGCCCTGGGTTGGGATCGTGAACAGCGTATTCATGGTGCCTCCGGTGTCAGGGTGCCGCGATAGCGGATCAGCAACCCGCCCCACGGCAGGCAGGCCGCCACGTCGAAGGCCACGCCTGTTTCTGTTCCCGTCTCGGCCACCTCCGCCCGTGGCAGGCAGAAGCGTGGCACCGGCAGACCCAGAACGCGTCCGCCGGTGACATGCAGACGAAATCCGCCGGGGATGGGCTCGGGGCGCATCATCAGCACGAAGGGGCCAAAGCGCTCCACCACCCTGCCCGCCCGGAAGCTGAGTATTGACGGCGTGCACCGGCCCCCAAAGTCGCGCAGCCAATGCACCATTGCCCCTTCGCGCCGCGTGGTCAGGTGCAGGTCAACCGTGCCCGCAGCGGGAAACCGGCCCAGCCACAGCAAAAGCCCGGCCACGATGCCGCTGCCGCGCTCCACCCGGCACGGGCCGGACCAGCGCCGTGGTGCCGCCGTTGGGCTGTGCAAAGCGCGCAGGCAGACCGGCAGGTCAACGGCCCCCAGCGCTCGCAGGAACGGGTCGCTCATCCCCCGAAACCGCCGGGCAGAAAGCGGCTGCGCACCTCTGGCCCCGGCATCAGACAGGTCTCGGTCTGCCCGAACAGGCGATAGCGGTTGCGCGCAATCAGGTGATAGGCCGGATCTTTCATCACCCCCGGCAGAAAGCGCAGCAGGCCAGCCAGCGCCCAAGGCCCGCCCAGCCGCCGCATCGCCGCCGAAAAGGCATCGAGCCGCTGGTGGATCTGTCCGTCCACCACCACCAGATTGGTCTCAAATTCGGTCAATGGCAGGTCCAGCGCGGCATAAAGCGCCTGCCCCAGCGGGCTTTGCGCGGTGGCAAAGCTGAAATGTCGCTGCCGATCCCTGCGCAGCATGAAGCGGAAGAAGCCCGAACACAGCACACAGACCCCGTCAAACACGATCAGGTCGCGGCCCGACAGACGGGCTTGCAGATCGGGGGGCAGACTGAAAACCGGGACAGGCATGATCCGGGTGTAGGCCGCAGGCCCGCATGGGTCAATGCGGGCTAAAGGCGCATCCCGCGAAACACTTTGGGCAGTTCGCCGGGCAGATCCTCGGCAATCAGGCCGGGGCCGAAGCTGCGCGCGGCCTCGACATGCAGCCAGGCGCCGGTCGCGGCCGCATCGAAAGCGCCGAGGCCACGCGCCAGAAGGCCCGTGATGATCCCCGCCAGCACATCTCCCGCCCCGGCGGTGGCGAGCCATGGCGCCGCACGGTCGTAAACCGCCGCATTGATGCGGCAAGCCCCGGAAGGCGCGGCGATCACCGTATCCGCCCCCTTGAACAGCAGCACGCAGCCCGCCCGCGCCGCCGCCGCCCGCGCGGCATCCACCCTGGAAAAGGCCGGGCCTCGGGTCGCGGGCTCTGCCAAACGGGCGGCGATGTCGGGGAACAGCCGGGTGAATTCGCCCGCATGCGGCGTCAGCACGCAATCCGCGTGCAGCATCGCAAGCAGCCCCGCATCCCGCGCCAGCAACGTCAGCGCATCGGCATCCAGCACCAGCGCGCGGCGGCTGCCCAGCGCCTCCGCCACATGCCGCGCCTGCAAGACCCCGAGGCCAAATCCCGGCCCCAGGCACAGCGCATTGATCCGCCGGTCCGCCAATACCGGCGCCAGCCCCGCGCCACCAACATGCCGCAGCATGATGGCATCCAGCCGCGCCGCATTCTCGGCCATTGCATCAGGCGGACAGCCCAGCGTCACCAGCCCCGCCCCCACCCGCAGCGCCGCACGCGCCGAAAGCCGCGCCGCGCCACCGCGTCCCTGCCCGCCCGACAGGATCAGCGCATGACCGTGATCGAACTTGTGCTGCCCGCTGCCCTTGCCCATCTGCGCGTTTGCCCCGGCCAGCGTCACATCCTCCCCGGCGGTTCGTCCCAGCCCGATATCGACCAGCCGCAACGCACCACAATGCAACGGACCTTCCGACAGCACATGACCCAGCTTCCGTGCATGGAAAGTGACGGTCAGCGCGGCGGAAGCCGCCGCCTCCCCCAGCACGCGGCCGCTGTCCATGCACAGGCCGGATGGCGCATCAACCGCGACAAGCCGCCCGGCGGGAAGCCCCGTCATCACTGCCGCAACCTCGGGCGGGAGCGGCCGGGTCAGCCCGGTGCCGAAAACCGCATCGGCGATCACATCCGGCACCTTGGCCCCGGCCTGCCCGATGATCGCCGCAGCCTCCCACTGCCCAATCTCACCCATCACGCGCCAGAGGTCGTAATTCACCCGCGCATCAGGCGGCAACTTTGCGGCATCGCCGTAGAGGAAAACCGCAACCTCCCAGCCCCGCTCCCGCAAAAGCCGCGCCACGACGAAACCATCCCCGCCGTTGTTGCCCGGCCCGCACAGCACCAGCGCCCGGCGCGCCTCAGTTTCTGTCCGCAAAAAGGCCGGCGTCCGGGGCAGAACCCCGGGCGCGGCCCCGCGCCCGTCGGCCAGATCGGGCCATTCCGCCAGCAAGGCCGACACTACGCCGGAGCCCGCACGTTCCATCAGCTCCAGCCCGGTCACGTCATCAGAGGCGATGGCGGCCTGTTCGATGGCGCGCATTTGGGCAGCGCTCAACAATTCGGTCATCTTTGAGGCTCTTGTTGATTCAACTTTGCCGCCAATCGGGGCAATATGCACAAATATTGTGCAAATGCGGCGATTTTGCCGGTTCATATCCGACACCGAAAGGCTAGCCGATTGTCCCCCCCGCCGGGAAGTGGTCACTGACCGTCAAGACGCAATTGCCAGCGGGGAGTCGGCCCATGAAGAAGATCGAGGCGATCATCAAGCCCTTCAAGCTCGACGAAGTGAAAGAAGCACTTCAGGAAGCGGGCATTCAGGGCCTGTCGGTCACCGAGGTCAAGGGCTTCGGTCGCCAGAAAGGCCATACCGAACTCTATCGCGGCGCCGAATATGTCGTCGACTTTCTGCCGAAGGTGAAGATCGAAGTCGTGCTGTCCGATGACATGGTGGACACCGCCGTCGAGGCCATCATCTCGGCCGCGCGCACCGACAAGATCGGTGACGGCAAGATCTTCATCTCGCCGGTGGAACAGGCCATCCGCATCCGCACCGGCGAAACCGGCGACGACGCCGTCTAAGGCTTTCATCGGCCCCGGCACGCCCGGGGTCCGGCCCCGCCCATACCGGGCCCGCAAGGCCCGCCCCCGACAACCCAACCGAAAGGCAGACTCATGAGCGCAGTCGCTAAGGCTCTGAAACTGATTAAGGACGAAGAGATCGAATATGTCGACGTCCGTTTCACCGATCCGAAAGGCAAACTCCAGCACGTCACGCTGATCGTCGACCTGATCGACGAAGACTTCTTTGAAGAAGGCTTCATGTTCGACGGCTCGTCCATCGCGGGCTGGAAGTCGATTGACCAGTCGGACATGAAACTGATCCCCGATGCGACTTCGGTCTACATCGACCCTTTCTATGCCGAGAAGACGCTGTGCGTGCACTGCGACGTGGTCGAGCCGGACACCGGCGAAGCCTATGACCGCTGCCCGCGCCAGATCGCCAAGAAGGCCGAAGCCTACATGAAGTCCTCGGGCATTGGCGATACTGCCTATTTCGGCCCGGAAGCCGAATTCTTCATCTTCGACGACGTGCGCTATTCGGTCACGCCGCAGAAGGTTGCCTTCTCCATCGACGCGGAAGCCGCGGCGTGGAACACCGATGCAGCCATCGAGGGTGGCAACCTCGCCCACCGCGCCGGCCACAAGGGCGGCTACTTCCCGGTCAACCCGATCGACGAAGCCCAGGACCTGCGCGGCGAGATGCTCTCGACCATGAAGCGCATGGGCATGAAGGTCGACAAGCACCACCACGAGGTTGCGACCTGCCAGCACGAACTGGGCATGATCTTCGGTGGTCTTGTCGAACAGGCCGACAACATCCAGAAGTACAAATACGTCATCCACAACGTCGCGGCTGCCTATGGCAAGACCGTGACCTTCATGCCGAAGCCCATGAAGGGCGACAACGGCTCGGGGATGCACGTCAACATGTCGATCTGGAAAGACGGCAAGCCGCTGTTCGCAGGCGACAAATACGCTGACCTGTCGCAGGAGGCGCTGTATTTCATCGGCGGCATCCTGAAGCATGCGAAAGCACTGAACGCCCTGACCAACCCCTCGACCAACAGCTACAAGCGTCTGATCCCGGGCTTCGAGGCTCCGGTGCTGCGGGCCTTCTCGGCGCGCAACCGTTCGGGTTGCGTCCGTATTCCGTGGACCGAATCGCCGAAAGCCAAGCGTGTGGAAGCCCGCTTCCCCGATCCGGCGGCGAACCCCTATCTGGCTTTCGCTGCCCTGCTGATGGCTGGTCTTGACGGCATCAAGAACAAGATCGATCCGGGCCCGGCTTCGGACAAGGATCTTTACGATCTGCCGCCGGAAGAGCTGGCCGAAATCCCGACCGTCTGCGGTTCGCTGCGCGAGGCGCTGGAGGAGCTGGAGAAGGACATGGACTTCCTGCTGGCCGGCGACGTGTTCACCAAGCCGCAGCTTGAGGCCTATATCGGCCTGAAGTGGGAAGAGGTCTATGCCTACGAGCACACCCCCCACCCGGTCGAATATCAGATGTACTACTCCTGCTGATCCCTTTCGGATCGCAGTCGAAGGGCGCCTCCGGGCGCCCTTTGCTTTTGGGCCTCCGGCGCAATTATGGCAAGGATAGGGCATTCCTGCGCAACAATTCCCTGATTTGACCATGCTTCCCCCGCGAGCACGGCACAATCCAGAGGTTAGCTGCCCTCAGAACACGCCTGTTGGAGGTATGCCATGTGGTCACGACCCGACAGTATGATTGCCCAGATTCTGTACACCGGCGGCCCCGTGCCGAACTTTGCCGCGCTCGTCAGCATGATTGACCGGCACCTGACACGCCACTTTCCGGCCGGGCACAGCCTGACCTGGGACCATGATGACATCGCCAGTTTCGACGCAGGCGCACTGCGCCTGCTTCTGGCGAAAAACGAGCCTGTGCCAAGCGGTTACACGGCGAGCCTGACACTTGCCGCCGGTCCGCGCCCCGATCTGGAGGAAGGCACCCTGCCGCTGCTGAGCCAGGAAAACCTGTCGCGCGTGCTGACCCAGATTGTCGAAGGCACCCTGCGCCAGCATCCGGCGGAAACCGTTCTGTGGCAACACCGGCCGGAGCCGCTGGATTCCGATCTGGCCGATGCCGTGGCGCTTGGCCTGCCGGCACGCGAGGAGGTCGACTATCTTTCCAATGGCGAATCGGCCAATTTCACGACTGTCCCAACAGTGTGGAGCCCGCATCCCGTACCACAGGCCTCGCCGCAGCCCCGACCCGAGATGCGGCACGAGGATGGCCACGACCGTGCCGCCATGGCGCGGGTCAGGGATGCGCTTTATGGTGAGATGCCCGCAGCAGTGACGCCGCAGCCCAAGGCCGAAGCCTCACCGCAGATGCGGCTGGCCGTCCATGCGATGAACTGCACCCTGATCGCCGTGGCGCTGCCTGTCGGCACCGCGATGATGGCTTACAGTTTCCGCAAGGGCGAAAACCTCGCCGCCAGTGCGCGCGCACTTGCGCTGACTGGCATGGGGCTGGCGCTCTGGCACAATGTGGCATCCTTGCCACTGCCGGTCTGACCCCCTCTTGCGCAAGATCCGGGCGGGTTCCATATGAACGGCACGGGGCGTCAGGCCCCCGCCGTCCGCAGGGCAAGTGCCCATGGTGAAGCCTGACCCGTGACCCTTTCCTCAAGGTCATCCGGCAAGGCCAATGCGGACAGCTTTGAACGCCCGCTGCATGACCATGCGAAAGGGTTACACCATGACGACGACGATCCCCGCGACCACCGCGATGAAAGCGCAGGCCCGCAGGCTGCGCAGCGCCCTTGGCGCACGCGGCCAGACCCTCAGCCACTCTGCCGCGCTGGAGCTGGTGGCACAGACCCACGGCCTTGCCGACTGGAACACCGCTGCGGCGCTGTCGCCTGCCAGGCAGGCACTGCAACCGCATACGGTGGGCGAGCCGGTGCGCGGCCACTACCTCGGCCAGCCCTTCACCGGACGGGTGCATGCCCTGCGCCGCAAGGGTGCCGCGCATATGGAAATCGAGATCCAGCTGGACCAGCCGGTGAACGTATCCCGCTCGGCCCTGTTCGAGGCGCCCCGGCGACGCATCCGTGCCACCATCGGCCCCGAGGGCCGGTCGATCGGCGCCACCTCGGACGGGGTGCCGCATCTTCAGATCGCGGCGGCCTGATCCATCAGCCGGTCCAGCGCGCGGAGCGCCCGCGCCTCGAATGCCGCAAGCCGCGCCGGGGAAACATCCTCGGCGCGGTAAAGCGCGGCAAAGCCGAAACGGGCTTTGGGCGCGCAGACCTTCAGCACCCCCCAGCGCAGCATACGCCGCACCGGGCGCCGCATCACCAGCCAGTCGGCCCAGGCCGGGCCGCCCAGCGTGGTGACGGCAAGCAGGCCGCGCAACCCCGTCAGCCTGCCAGAAATCGGGCCAAGATCGCTGGCGTGGTCATAGGCGTGACCCGGCACCCAGACCCGGTCGATCCAGCCCTTCAGCATCGCGGGCAGACCAAACCACCAGGTCGGGAACACCAGCACCACCAGATCGGCGCGTTCAAGCTGTGCCACCTCGGCTGCGACCGCGCGGATATCGTAGGTTTCCGCATAGGTGGACCGCCGCTCTGCCGCCGTCAGCACCGGCGAAAAGCCCGCTGCGTAAAGATCCAGCCGCTCCACCACCGCACCGCGCGTCGTGATCCGATCCGCAAGCAGACGAACCAGATGCCCGGTCAGGCTGTCCTGAAGGGGATGTGCGCTGACCAGAAGAACCCGCATCACAGCCCCGCCGCTGCCATTCCCGCGCGGGCTTCCGGCTCCAGATCCTCCAGCCGCACCAGATAGGTGTGGATGGTGAAGACCACAGCACGCGTGTCGGGCAGGCGCAGCAGGCATTGCCGCTCGCAGCGCATGTACAGCCGTTCGACAGGCGGCGGGCGGCGGGCACCCTCGGGACGCGGCTGGAACAGCGCCGGATCATCATAGACCAGCGCATTCATCCGCCACAAAGCCTGTTCCGGCCGGATCGCATCAAACAGACGCTGCACCCGGCGGGCCACATCGTCGGTGTAGTGATCGACCGGCACATGGATGCGTGTCATCGCCCGGCCGATCTTTTCGGCCAGGGTCCAGCTTGCCGGAAAGCATAGAACCGCGCCGGTCAGAACATGTTCGGTGCCATCATGCTGAAGAAGGCACAGATCCTCCTGCACCAGACGCCCGGCGGTCATCAGCGGGCGGCTGCGGTCCAGCGGTACGTTTACGCCATCGGGGCGCGTCACGGCATCAGCACCGACCCGGTAACCCGGCACCTTTGCGACCTTCGCCAGCACGGCGGACAGCAGTTCCTCCGCCGCCGCCCTGGCCTGCGGCAGCAGGGCGTGAACCAGAGCCTGATCACTGGCCAGACGCGCGTCACGTTCAGCCATCTGGCCCGCGAAAGCATCATCGGCGCGCAGCCAGTCATCGCCCTCGACCGGCAGGATGCCGGGCAGGCGCGCGGTGCGCGGGTCCATCCAGGGAGCGAACGGCAGGCGGGATTGCAGGATCGGCTGTGTCATGGAGCAGAGGCTAGCCTGCCACAAGCACAACCGGAAGGGGGAAGTCCTTGAAAAAACATCTGCAACTCAGGTTGCAGATGACGATATAGCATGTCGGGTACGATTGACCGCCCGTCCTCGTCAGCCCAGATGCCGACCCAGCCCTGCGAGCCTTCAGGCCGCTTAGCCACGGACCCGCGAATGACCCTTCCCCGCCCCAAACCGCTCAGCGCCGCGATGCTCGTCGCGCTGACCTGCCTGTTCATCATGGCCACGGCCAATGCCACGCATTTCCGCAACGGCGCCCGCATCTTCGAAGGCGCCCCCCTGGCCTTCGTGACGCTGGAGGCGGCGCTGTTCTTCCTGTTCTACGCGCTGATCCTGCCGTTCAGCCAGCGCTGGATCGTGAAGCCCGTTCTGGTGTTCCTGCTGCTCGTCTCGGCCTCGGCCTCGCATTTTCTGGAAACCTACGGCACGATCATCGACCGCGAGATGATCCAGAACGTCATGAACACCACCACGACCGAAGCCGGACATCTGATCACATTCGGCTTCATCCGTGACATGCTGATCTTCGGTGTCCTGCCTTCGGCTGTCGTGCTCTGGGTGCCGCTGAAGGATGAGCGCTTCCTGCCGAAGCTGCTGCGCACGGCGGTCATCGCCGTGGTCAGCTTCGCGCTGTGCCTCGGCCTGCTGCTGACTGACTACAGCCGCTTCGCCGCGATCTTCCGCGAACAGAAGGAACTTATGGCGACCTGGAACCCCGGCGCGCCAATCACCGGGACCATCCGCTATGCCAAGCTGATCATGCGCAGCCAGAACATCGTGGTGGCCCCCCTTGGCACCGATGCGAAGGCGGGCCCCTACCTGTCGCAGCCCGGCAAGCCGGTGCTGGCGGTGATCGTGGTGGGCGAGACCGGCCGCGCTGCCAACTGGTCACTGAACGGCTACAGCCGCGACACCAACCCTGAACTGGCGAAACGCGACATCACCTATTTCACCGATGTGACCTCCTGCGGCACCTCCACCGCGGTTTCGGTGCCCTGCATGTTCTCGGCCCTGCCGCGCGAGGATTACACCTACACCAGGGGGCTGTCGCAGGAAAATCTGGTCGATGTGCTGGTCCGCGCCGGGTTTGATGTGAAATGGTGGGACAACAACACCGGCTCGCAGCATGTCGCCAAGCGCATCGGCGAGCAGGAATATGACAAGGAGAAAGATCCGGTGGCCTGCGCGCTGGGGGAATGCGATGACCGTATCCTGCTGAAACAGCTTGCCGCCGAACTGCCGAAGATCACAAAGAATACCGCCATCATCCTGCATACGGTGGGCAGCCACGGCCCGTCCTATTACCTGCGCTACGATCCGGCGACGGCGCCCTTTGCGCCAACCTGCCAGACCGGCGAGCTGGGCAAGTGCAGCAGCGAGCAGATCGTGAACACCTATGACAATACCATCGCTTTCACCGACCGCATTCTGGCGGAAACGGTCGACATGCTCGCGGAGGCGCCGAATGTGGTGCCGGTGATGTATTACGTCTCGGATCATGGCGAGAGTCTGGGTGAGAACGGCCTCTACCTCCATGCGGCGCCCTGGTTCATGGCGCCGACGGAACAGACCCATGTGCCGATGGTCACCTGGGTCTCGCCCGAGGCCGAAAGCCGGCTGGGCCTGACTAAAGCCTGTCTGGATGCCCGCAAGGCAGATACCCTGTCACATGACAACATGTTTGCGACGGTGCTGGGGATGCTGGACATCCAGACCGAGGCGCGTGACCCGGCGCTGGACCTGACCGCCGACTGCCGCAACTGAGGCTGAGGTCAAGAACGACAGGCGCGCGTCGCATCCCGGCGCGCGCCTTTCCCATGCTGCGGCCCAGTCTGAACCCGGACACGGAGGCCGCCATGCAAAGCTATGCCGATACCCGCCGCAAGATCGACCCGAGCCGGGGTGACCGGCTGGGCGATGGCACCCCCAACGACAATGACCGCGTAGAGATCGGGCCGACCCAGCTTGCCTTTGCCGAATGGGCGGCGGCGGGGCTGGAATTGCCGGACCTCGACCGCATGCGCCATTACCGCTGGGACCGGCTGGTCAGGGCGCTGGTGGCGCGCGATGTGGGCGGCCTTCTGATGTTCGACCCGCTGAACATCCGCTATGCAACCGACACCACCAACATGCAGCTCTGGAACAGCCACAACCCGTTCCGTGCCTGCCTGATCTGCGCTGACGGGCATATGGTGGTCTGGGAATACAAGAACTCGCCCTTCCTCGTGACCTTCAACCCGCTGGTGAAAGAACTGCGCTCGGGCGCGAGCTTCTTCTACAACGTCTGCGGCGACCGCACCGCGCAGGACGCCGGTTCATTCGCCGCGCAGGTGGACGAAGTGATGCGCGCCCATGCCGGGGCAAACCGGCGGCTGGCGGTGGACAAGATCATGGTCCACGGCTTGCGCGCGCTGGAAGCCGCGGGGTTCGAGGTGCTGGAGGGCGAGATCATCACGGAACGCACCCGCGCCATCAAGGGCCCGGACGAGATTCTGGCCATGCGCTGCGCCCACCACGCCTGCGAATCCGCCATTGCCGGGATGGAAGCGTTCACACGGGAAAACGTGCCGAAGGGCGGCGTGTCCGAGGATGACATCTGGGCCGAACTGCACAAGGGCAACATCCGCCGGGGCGGCGAATGGATCGAGACGCGGCTTCTCGCCTCCGGCCCCCGCACGAACCCATGGTTTCAGGAATGCGGGCCGCGAATCGTTCAGAACAATGAAATCGTCGCCTTCGACACCGATCTGATCGGCAGCTACGGCATCTGTATCGACATCAGCCGCAGCTGGTGGATCGGCGACGCACGGCCCTCGAATGCGATGATTTCCGCGATGAACCATGGGCTTGACCATATCCGCGACCATCAGGCCCGGCTGAAACCCGGTGTCACCATCCGCGAACTGACCTTCGGCGGGCATCAGCTGGAAGATCGCTACTGGAAGCAGAAATACTCCTGCAAGATGCACGGGGTCGGGCTGTGCGACGAATGGCCCTTCGTGCCCTACCCCGATGGCTGGGTGGATGGCGCTTTCGAGGTCGCACTGGAACCGGGCATGGTGCTTTGCACCGAGGCGCTGATCAGCCCGGAGGGCGGAGACTTCTCGATCAAGCTTGAAGATCAGGTGCTGATTACGGAGAATGGCTGCGAGAACCTGACCCGCTATCCCTTCGACCCGCGCCTGACGGGCGAAGCCTGACCGACGGAGCCCGCCAATGCCCTTCCGCCCCGCCCTTGCCTTTGCCGCTCTGGCCCTTTGCGCGGGATGCGGTGGCGGGGGTGGCCGGCAGGCGGCCGAAGCGTCGAACAGCCGCTGGGCCAGCATGTCGAACCCCGCCTCGCAATATTGCGCAGAACTGGGCGGGCGACTGGAGATGCGGCAGGAACAGGCGGGCGAGGCGGGCTATTGCCATATGCCCGACGGCACCGTGGTCGAGGAGTGGCAGCTTTATCGCGGCAAGAACGCGCTCTGACCCGTCAGGGCAGCAGCGCATCCAGTTGCACCTCCAGCCCCGCACGCATATCGGCGCCTGTGGTCAGTCGCAGCTCCATCAGCCCCAGCGTCGCAGCATAGAACAGCCGCGCCGCATGTGCCGGATCATCGTGACGGGCTTGCGTGAAAAAGCCTTCCAGCACCGCCAGCCGCCGCGCATCCATCGCCGCCACCGCCTGCGCGACCTGTGGTTCGGTCCGCGCCCAGCCACGCAGCGCGGGCTCGACACCGGCGCCACCGTAAGCTGCGGGCGGTGCAACGGAAATCCGCCCGATCAGCGCCTGTAGCGCCGCCCGCCCCTCGGCCCCGCTGGCCAGCACTGTGGTGGTGATCTCTTCTTCCGCCAGCCGCTGCCACAGTGCGACCATCTGCACCTTCAGTGCCGCCAGATCGGCGAAATGCCAGTAGAACGAGCCCTTGCTGGTGCCGAGGCCACGCGCCAGCGGCTCCACCCGCAGCGCGGGCGCACCGCCTTCGGCCAAGGCCCGGAACCCCGCCGCGATCCAGTCGCGCGGGGTCAGGCGGGTGCGGTCTTGCTGCAAGGCGGGCGTGGTCATGCGGGAACCATACGATAGCGTATGGACTCGGAGCAAGGCACCATGCCACAAACCATACGCAACCGTATGGAGCCAGCCATGTTCCTGCATCGCCTGACCGCCCTGCCGCTGGGGGCCTTCCTGACAAGCCACCTCGCGCATCACCTGATCGGGCTGATCGCCGGGCCGGAGGCACATCTGGCGCTGTCGACGCCCTTCCGCGCGCTCTGGCGGCAGCCGGGGGTCGAGGCGCTGCTGCTGGCGGCCTTCGCCGTGCAGATCGCCACCGGCCTGCGCCTCTTGTGGCGCGGCAGGGCCTGGCGCTGGCGCGGCCTGCGCCGCTGGCAGGCGCTATCCGGCGTCACCCTCGCCGGGTTCCTGTGCATCCATGTCGGCGCGGTGCTGACGGCCCGCGCCACGGGCACCGACACCAACCTGCATTTCGCCGCTGCCGGCATGCAATCCGGTCTCTGGGCGCTGTTCTTCGCGCCCTATTACACCGCCGCCGTGACCGCGCTTGGCCTTCACACCGGCCTCGCGCTGCGCCGCCGCAGCGGGCAACGCTGGCCCTTCCCCCTGCTGACCGCCGCCGGGCTGGCGCTGGGGCTCGGCCTCTGCCTGCTGATGGCCGGGCTGATCCACGATTACACCGTGCCGCAGGAATGGCGCGCCGCTTTCGGATAAACCGTCCCCGCCACCTTGCCAGCCCGGCCCTTGCGGATTAAGGGGCAGCAACCCCGCATCCCCGTCAGGAAAGGCCCGCCGATGATCCCGCGCTACTCCCGCCCCGAGATGGTTGCCATCTGGTCGCCCGAGACCAAGTTCCGCATCTGGTATGAGATCGAGGCCCATGCCTGCGACGCGCAGGCCCAGCTTGGCGTGATCCCCAAGGCCAATGCCGAGGCCGTCTGGCGCGCGAAGGATGTGGAATTCGACGTGGCCCGCATCGACGAAATCGAGGCGGTGACCAAGCATGACGTCATCGCCTTCCTAACCCACCTGGCCGAACATATCGGCTCGGAAGACGCGCGTTTTGTCCATCAGGGCATGACCTCGTCGGATGTGCTGGACACCACGCTGAACATCCAGCTTGTCCGCGCCGCCGACATCCTGCTGGCCGATATGGACCGGGTTCTGGCCGCGCTGAAGACCCGCGCGTTCGAGCACAAGGATACCGTGCGCATCGGGCGCAGCCATGGCATCCATGCCGAACCGACCACGATGGGCCTGACCTTCGCCCGGTTCTATGCTGAAATGGATCGCGGCCGTGCCCGTCTGGTCGCCGCGCGCGAGGAAATCCGCACCGGCGCGATTTCAGGCGCCGTCGGCACCTTCGCCAATATCGACCCCTTCGTGGAGGAATATGTCTGCGAAAAGCTGGGTCTGGCGCCCGAGCCCGTCTCGACGCAGGTCATCCCGCGTGACCGCCACGCCATGTTCTTCGCCACGCTGGGCGTCATCGCCTCGTCGATCGAGAATATAGCCATCGAGATCCGCCACATGCAGCGCACCGAGGTGCTGGAGGCGGAAGAATTCTTCAGCCCTGGCCAGAAGGGTTCGTCGGCCATGCCGCACAAGCGCAACCCGGTGCTGACCGAAAACCTGACCGGCCTCGCGCGGCTGGTGCGCATGTCGGTGGTGCCAGCGATGGAGAATGTGGCGCTCTGGCATGAACGCGACATCAGCCATTCCAGCGTCGAACGCGCCATCGGCCCGGATACGACCGTGACGCTCGACTTCGCGCTGAACCGTCTGGCGGGGGTGATCGAGAAGCTGGTGATCTACCCCGAGAACATGCTGAAGAACATGAACAAGTTCAAAGGGCTGGTCATGTCGCAGCGCGTGCTTCTGGCGCTGACTCAGGCAGGGGTAAGCCGCGAGGATGCCTACCGTCTGGTGCAGCGCAATGCGATGAAGGTCTGGGAAAAAGGCGCCGATTTCAAGACCGAACTGCTGGCTGACCCGGAAGTGACCGCCGCGCTGTCGCCCGCCGAGATCGAGGAGAAATTCGATCTGGGCTATCACACCAAACATGTGGATACGATCTTCGCCCGGGTGTTCCGCGCGTAACAGCGCCGGGCGCAGGAGGGTGGCATTTCAGTGGGGCGGGCCGTTGGGCCTGCCCCTTTTTTCATCGAAAGGCCCCGTTTCCCTTGAAAGATCCGGCGGGTATCGGACCAAGGTCCGGCCCATGCAGGTTCCACACCCTGAAAGGCCGGAAACGTGGTATCCTTTCCCAAACCGGAGAACCGCCATGCGCCTGATCCCTGCACTACTGCTTGCCGTCACGCCCTTCGCCGCCTTCGCCGCCGGGTCTGATGACACCGAGCCGCCGAAACCCACCGAAACATCGCAGACCTGCAAGAACGGTCAGGTCTGGGACGACAAGACCAGGGCCTGCGTGAACCCCGAGGAATCGCGGCTGGACGACGACGCCCGCTTCCGTGCCGTACGCGAACTGGCCTGGGCCGGACGCCCCGCCGACGCGCGCCGGGTGCTGGCTGCCATGCACGAAGGCGACAGCGACCGCGTGATGACCTATGACGCCTTCACCCTGCGGATTTCCGGCCGGATCGAGGAAGGGCTGGCCCGTTATGAACAGGCGATTTCGGCCAATCCCGCCAATATCCTCGCCCGCAGCTATTACGGGCAGGCTCTTGTTCTGCAAGGTGAATACGGCATGGCCCGTGAACAGCTCGCCGCCATCGACAACCGTGAAAGCTGGGCCTGGCGCGCCCTGAACCATGCCATCGAGACCGGAGAAACCGCCAACTATTAAGGAGGGAACCATGCGCCTCAGAATTGCTGTTCTTGTCTGCCTCGCCCTGCCTGCCCCCGTGCTGGCCGAAGGCTGCCACCAGCAAACCGCCATGAACTGCGCCGAAGGGATGCAGTGGAACGCAGGCACCAAATCCTGCGAACCCATCTCCAGCTAAGCGCCCGTTAACCGGCGCCTGTCAGCCTGACCCCGGAAGAATCACCGGAGGCGACATGGCGCAGGCGCTTGCTCGGATCAAACCTGTCCAGATTGCCGTGCCCCGGCCACCGGGCACGGCGCTGCATTTGTCACGGCGGCAGAAGGCGGCAATCATCGTGCGGCTGATGCTGGCCGAAGGCTCACCCCTGCCGCTGTCCTCGTTGCCCGAGGCGATGCAGACCGAACTCGCACAGCAGATCGGCGAAATGCGGCTGGTGGATCGCGGCACGGTGCAGGCGGTGGTGGCGGAGTTTCTGGAGGAACTGGAACAGGTCGGGCTCAGCTTCCCCGGCGGTCTGGAGGGGGCGCTGTCCCTGATGGACGGGCATATTTCCGGCGCGGCGGCGGCGCGGCTGCGCCGGATGGTGGGGCTGCGCCCCGATGCCGACCCATGGGACCGGATCACCGCCCTGCCCCCCGATCTGCTGCGCCCGGTGCTGGAGGTTGAAAGTACCGAAATCGCTGCCATCATGCTGTCAAAACTGCCCGTGACGAAGGCGGCGGCGCTGCTGGGCAAGCTGCCCGGCGACAAGGCGCGGCGCGTCGCCTATGCCATGTCCCGCACCGCCAATGTCGATCCGGGCACGGTGCGGCGGATCGGGATGTCGCTGCTGACCCAGCTCGACAACCAGCCCGCCAAGGCCTTCGATGCGGGGCCGGTGGAACGGGTGGGGGCGATCCTCAATGTCTCCCCCGCCGTCACGCGAGAGGAGGTCTTGCAAGGGCTGGACGAAACCGATCAGGGCTTTGCCGAACAGGTGCGCAAGGCGATTTTCACCTTCGTGCACCTGCCGCAACGTCTGGCCCCGCGCGATGTGCCGCGCCTGACCCGCGCGGTGGACCAGCCGACGCTGGTCACCGCACTGGCAGGCGCCCGCAGCCCCGATCAGCAGGCGGCGGCAGAATTTATCCTCTCGAACCTCTCGCAACGTATGGCGCAAACCCTGCGTGAGGAAATCGCCGAACGCGGCAAGGTGCGGGACCGTGACGCCGAAGCCGCTATGACCAGCGTGATCGAGGCGGTTCGCGGCATGGAACGTGAGGGCGAACTGACGCTTATCCGCAGTGAGGAAGAGGAGGAATGACCCTGCCCACCGCGTCTTGCCCTTCCCGCGCCCCGCCCCTAGGGTCTGCCGGACCCAGACAGGCGAAGGCAGATGCACCAGACCGAAACCACCCGTGGCATCCTGCTGATGCTGATCGCCATTGCGACCTTCACCAGCATGGATGCGCTGGCCAAGACCATGGTGGCCGATTACCCGGCACTTCAGGTGGTCTGGGCACGCTATACCGGGCAGACCGTTATCGTGACGCTGGTCTTCCTGCCGCGTCTGCACCAGCTGTTGCGCACGCGGCATCCGGGCCTTCAGGCGCTGCGCTCGCTGTTCCAGTTCGGCGCGACGGCCTTTTTCTTCCTCAGCCTCGGGCATATTGGCCTCGCGGAGGCGACCGCGATCACCGATCTGAATCCGGTTCTGATCACACTGGGCGCGGCACTGTTCCTGGGCGAGAGGCTGGGCCCGCGCCGGCTGGTCGGGATTGGCCTTTCGCTCGTGGGGGCGATGATCATCATTCGCCCCGGTCTGGGCGTATTCCAGCCCGCCGCCCTGCTGCCGCTGGCATGCGCCTGCTGCTATGCCGCCTTCGCGCTGGCGACCCGCTATGTTGGCCGCAGCGAGGGGTCATCGACCGCACTGCTGTACTCCGCGCTGTTCGGCACATTTGCCACCAGCGTTATGATGCCGGGCATCTGGCAACCCATTGCCAGTGCCGACCTCTGGAAATTCTTGCTGATCGGCGCGCTGGGGTCGGTGGCGCAATTCTTTCTGATCCGCGCCTTCACGGTGGCGGAAGCCTCGGCCATCGCTCCTTTCGGCTATGTCGGGATCATCTTCGCGACAGGCTGGGGCGTGCTGCTGTTCGACGAATGGCCCGATCTCTGGACTGTCGTCGGCGCCCTTGTGATCGTGGGGGCGGGCCTCTATGTCTGGCATCGCGAAACGCGGGATCGCCCGCGCCACCCGAGACCGGAATGAAACCATCGGAAAAGCTGCGATTCCGCCTGGATCACTGGCTTCAGAACCTCGTCCTGCGTGGCCTGATCGGGACGCTGCTGACCCTGCCCTATCGCTGGCGGGTGCCGCTTTGCGGCTGGATCTTCGCGCGGGTCATCGCCCCGCTGGCAGGCTATGACCGGCGCATCCGTGACAATCTGGCCCGGATCTTCCCCGACATGCCCGAGCCCGAGGTACGCCGCATGTTGCGCGCGGTGCCTGACAATGTGGGGCGCACGGTGATCGAACTGTATTCGGGCGCCCCTTTCATCGAACGGGCACTGGCCGCGCCGATGCACGGCCCCGGACTTGCCGCGCTGGAAGAGGCGCGGGCCGCGAACCGCCCCGTGGTGCTGGTGACCGGGCATTTCGGCAATTACGATGCCAGCCGCGCCGCGCTGATCGCACGGGGATTCCGCGTTGGCGGCCTTTATCGCCCGATGACCAACCGCTATTTCAACGCGCATTACGTCGCCGCCATATCGCGCATTGGCACGCCGCTGTTCGCGCGCGGGCGGCAGGGCATGGCCGGGATGATCCGCTTCCTGCGCGAAGGCGGGATTCTGGGCATTGTGCAGGACCAGCACATGAACCTGGGCGTGAAGCTGAAATTCTTCGGCCATGACGCGATGACAGCGCTGTCGGCGGCTGAACTGGCCCTGAAATATGACGCGCTGGTGGTGCCGACCTATGCGATCCGGCAGGAAAACGGGCTGGATTTCGACATTCTGGTCGACGCGCCGATCCCTCATACGACAGCAGAACAGATGACCCAGGCATTAAACGACCATCTGGAGGCGCATGTGCGCGACCATCTGGATCAGTGGTTCTGGATACACAAACGCTGGAAGGTTTAGTTCACGCGTTGCGCGGCCAGAATCTCGGCCGGACCGGCGCGCTGGATCAGAACCACCGCAGGCTCATCCCCCGCCAGCGGCAGCGTGAGATCGAGCGGCGGCTGGCCCGGCCATTCGGCCACCGGCTGCCAGTCGGTGACGATGTTGCGGTAGGTCACAGTACGGCCCGCATTCTCGCCGCGTTCAATATTCACGGTTTCCTCGGGGCGATACCGGACAAGCTGAATTTTCATCGGCAGGCCCGGCCCCTCGGCAGATTGCGCGCGGACGCGGATCTGCCCGCCCTCGTGCTGCACCTCCAGTGTCACCGGCGACCCGGCCCCCTGCGCGCTGCGAATGGCCTCCAGCACCGCTTCGGGGTCATTGCCTTCCACCCGCGTGCCGCCATTCACGATCATCTGCGGGGTATAGATCGTGCGGCTGCGCACGGCGCGGGCATAGGCTTTCTGGCGGGCGGTAAAGCCGGGCTGGGCCAAATGGTCCTCCCAGCCGATGTAATCCCAGTAATCGACATGCAGGGCCAGCGGGATAACGGCGGGATCGGCGGCCAGCGTCGCCAGCAGGTCATCGGCGGGCGGACAGGACGAACAGCCCTGCGAGGTATAAAGCTCCACCACCACCGGCCGGTCGGCTGCCGTCTGCGCCTGCCCGGCCACGGCAAAAGCAAGCCAGAGGCCGCATGCGGCTTTGAGTGCATCGCGCATCATGGTCTTCCCGATCCCCTCGTGATGTATCGGTTCTAGCCAACAAGCCCCCCGCTTGCCAATCAAGGTTTTGCGAGAGCCCGCGAGGCAGCGTATCCTGACGCCGGGCGACCTGCGGGCGGTGCCCGGCAAAACCGTGCCGAGCGGATCAGAAAGCGCTGGATTTTCGGCATACAATTGCATACAAAGCCCGCAGATTCCCTTGCGTGATGCGCCGCATTGCGGCATGACCGGAGGGAATACCACGGACCCGAGCCCGAATTTCCGAGCCACAGCCAGGAGGCGACCATGACCGTCACCGTCGGACACGACAGCAGCAAAACGAGAAAGACCCTGACCGCAGGCGGCCAGTCGGTCGCCTATTACTCGATCCCCGCCGCCGAAGCCGCCGGTCTGGGCGAGTTCGCCAAACTCCCGGCCGCGCTGAAGGTCGTGCTAGAAAACATGCTGCGCTTCGAGGATGGCAAGACCGTTTCGGTCGATGACATCCGTGCCTTTTCGGACTGGGGCAAGATGGGCGGCAAAAACCCGCGCGAGATCGCCTACCGCCCCGCCCGCGTGCTGATGCAGGATTTCACCGGCGTTCCGGCCGTGGTGGACCTTGCCGCGATGCGTGACGGCATCATCGGCCTTGGCGGCGATGCACAGAAGATCAACCCGCTGAACCCGGTTGACCTCGTGATCGACCACTCGGTGATGATCGACGAATACGGCCATCCCCGCGCCTTCCAGATGAACGTGGACCGCGAATACGAGCGGAACATGGAGCGTTACGTCTTCCTGAAATGGGGTCAGAAGGCGTTCAACAACTTCCGCGTGGTGCCGCCCGGCACCGGCATCTGCCACCAGGTGAACCTGGAATACCTCTCGCAGACCGTCTGGACCGATACCGACCAGAATGGTGAACTGGTTGCCTATCCCGACACGCTGGTCGGCACCGACAGCCACACCACGATGGTGAACGGTCTGGCCGTGCTGGGTTGGGGCGTGGGCGGCATCGAGGCCGAAGCGGCGATGCTGGGCCAGCCGGTTTCCATGCTGATCCCCGAGGTCGTGGGCTTCAAGCTGACCGGGCAGATGATGGAAGGCACCACCGCCACCGACCTCGTGCTGAAGGTCGTGCAGATGCTGCGCAAGCATGGGGTGGTGAACAAGTTCGTCGAATTCTACGGCGAAGGTCTGGATCACCTGCCGCTGGCCGACCGCGCGACGATTGCCAACATGGCCCCGGAATACGGCGCCACCTGCGGCTTCTTCCCGATCGACAACGAAACCCTGCGCTACCTGCGCAACACCGGTCGCGAGGAATCGCGGATCGCGCTGGTCGAAGCCTATGCCAAGGAAAACGGCATGTGGCGCGGCCCGGATTATGACCCGGTCTACACCTCGACCCTGCATCTCGACATGTCGGAAATCGTGCCCGCCATCTCGGGTCCGAAGCGTCCGCAGGACTACGTTCCGCTGAACCTTGCCTCGCAGGGCTTCTACAAGGTCGTGTCGGATTACCGTGGCGTCGATCTGTCGAAAGCCGCCGACCAAATGGCCGGTGAAGGCGCCGTGGCAACCGCCCCGGCCACCGATCCGCGCAAGACCGTCAAGGTCGAGGGCAAGGATTTCACCCTGACCGACGGCGATGTGGTGATCGCCGCCATCACCTCCTGCACCAATACCTCGAACCCCTATGTGATGATCGGGGCAGGTCTGGTCGCGCGCAAGGCCCGTGCGCTGGGTCTGAACCGCAAGCCCTGGGTGAAAACCTCGCTGGCGCCGGGATCGCAGGTCGTGGCGGAATATCTGAACGCTGCCGGGCTTCAGGAAGATCTGGACGCCGTGGGCTTCAACCTCGCCGGTTTCGGCTGCACCACCTGCATCGGCAACTCGGGTCCGCTGGGCGATCCGGCGATTTCCAAGGCTATCCAGGAAAACGATCTGGTGGCAACCGCCGTGCTGTCGGGCAACCGCAACTTCGAGGGCCGGATTTCGCCCGACGTGCGCGCCAACTATCTGGCCTCGCCGCCGCTGGTCGTGGCCTATGCCATCGCCGGGTCGCTGAACATCGACCTGACAGTCGATCCCATCGGCCAGGACAAGGACGGCAAGGATGTTTTCCTGAAGGACATCTGGCCGACCAACCGCGAAGTGGCGGATCTGGTGGAAAAGACCGTGACCCGCGAGGCGTTCCAGACCAAATACGCCGATGTGTTCAAGGGCGACGAAAAGTGGCAGGCGGTGGAGATCACCGACAGCGAAACCTACGACTGGCCGCCGAGCTCGACCTATATCCAGAACCCGCCCTACTTCCAGGGCATGGGCAAGTCGAAAGGTGTGATCAACGACATCGAGGGTGCCCGCGTTCTGGCGCTGCTGGGTGACATGATCACCACCGACCACATCTCGCCCGCCGGTTCGTTCAAGGCGACCACCCCGGCCGGCAAATATCTGTCGGAGCGTCAGGTTCCGGTGTCCGAGTTCAACTCCTACGGGGCCCGTCGCGGCAACCACGAGGTGATGATGCGCGGCACCTTCGCCAATATCCGCATCAAGAACGAGATGCTGGATGGCGTTGAAGGCGGCTACACCAAGGGGCCGGATGGTCAGCAGACCTCGATCTATGACGCGTCGATGGCCTATCAGGCCGAAGGCACGCCGCTGGTCATCTTTGGTGGCGTCGAATACGGCGCAGGCTCGTCGCGGGACTGGGCTGCGAAAGGCACCGCGCTGCTGGGCGTGAAAGCCGTGATCGCGGAATCGTTCGAGCGTATCCACCGGTCCAACCTCGTCGGGATGGGCGTCATCCCGTTCGAGTTCACCGGCGGCGACACCCGCAAGACGCTGGGCCTGAAGGGCGATGAGGTCGTGGCGATCCATGGTCTTGCCGGTGACCTGAAACCGCTGAGCCTGGTGCCCTGCACCATCAAATACGCGGATGGCACCGAGAAGACGATCCAGATCAAGTGCCGCATCGATACGGCCATCGAGATCGAATATGTCGAAAATGGCGGCGTGCTGCACTATGTGCTGCGCAACCTCGCCTCGGCCTGATCTGCACTGAACGGACCGCAAGGGCCCCGGAGCGATCCGGGGCCTTTTGCATTTCCGGCGGCGTGGATACCGTGCGGGCGCAGAAAGGTGCTGCAAGGGGGGGTGAACCCCGCGCAGTGCCGCGTTATACAGGAACCGAAGTGCGCGGCGGCAAGCTGCTGCGTCAGGGCAAAGCGGATGGGCGGGACAACCGCCAGAGCGGTGGAGGCAGATATGCGCGGGTTTCTGTCAGGCGTGATTTCAGGCGGGATCGTGGGGGTGCTGGGCCTTGGTGTCCTGTCGCAACTGGCGCCGCCCCCGGCCGGGCGTCCGGCCCCGGCAGCCGAGGTCGCCAATGTGGATGCGCCGCCGGTCACGGTGCCTGAGGCCGCACCCGCCGAAAGCCCCGCGGCGGCCCCTGCCACCGTGCCCGCGGCAGAACCTGCCGCCCCCGAACAGCCGGACATGGCAGAGGCAGCGCCGCCGCCGACTGCCTCCGAAGCCCCGGAGGCGCCGCAGCGCCCGGTGGAACCCGCCGCCGCACCGGATCTGGCACTGGCCCCGGCCACAGAGCCTGCCGCGCCGGTGCAACCCGCCTTGCCAGAAGCCGGGGCGGACAGCGATGCGGCCCCCGCTGCCGCCGAGCCGCCGCCGGTTCCGCCTCTGACGCCCGAGGAAGAAGCGATGCTGGCCCCGGTCGACGGGGGCGCGCTGCCCGATGAGATTCCGGCCCATTCGCCGCTTGCCCCCGAAGCCCCTGCGGAGGCAGAGACCGAGGCCCCAGCAGAACCCCTGCTGGACCGGCCGCAACCCGGATTGACCGGCACGGTCGATGGTGTAACCACCGGCCGCCTGCCCGCGATTGACGTGGCCCCCCCGGCCGACCCCGCCGCGACCGGGCCGGATCTGGCCGATGATCCGCGCCCGCTGATCCGTTATGCGATGCCCTTCGACAATCCCGCCGCCAAGCCGCTTTACGCCATCGTTCTGGCTGATAACGGCCTGCCGGGCGTCGACCGTGCCGCAATTGCCGCGCTGCCGCTGCCGGTGACCATCGCGCTGGACCCGGCCGCACCGGATGCCGAAGAGATTGCAGGCGCCTATCGCACTGCCGGGAAGGAAGTGGCCATGTTGGCGACCGGCCTGCCGAAAGGGGCCACCGCCGCCGATGTGCAGGTCACTTTCGCCGCAAATGCCGATACGCTGCCGCAGGCGGTGGCCGTGGTGGATCTGCCGCAGGGCGGGTTCCAGAACGACCGCAAGCTGGCGAGCGACGTGGTGCCGGTGATCAAGGATCAGGGGCGTGGCCTGGTCACCTTCGACCGGGGGCTGAATGCCGCCGATCAGGTCGCCCGGCGCGAGTCGGTGCCTGCGGCGGTGATGTTCCGCCAGATCGACGGCGAGGGCGAAAGCGTGCCGGTCATGCGCCGCTATCTGGATCGCGCGGCCTTCAAGGCAGCGCAGGACGGCAAGGTGGTCGTTTATGGCACCGTCGCGCCCGACACGATCGCGGCGCTGCTGGAATGGTCGGTCGAGGGCCGCGCAGGATCGGTGGCTCTGGCGCCGCTTACCGCCGTTCTGGCGGAGGGCCAGTAACCGGCTGGCGGCGCCGCAGCGTCAACGCAAGCCATTGCGTTGGCACGCCGCCGAAACCGCCGCCACGGCGCAAGGTCAGGGCCACCAGTTCCCAGCCCGGCCCGCAGGCGGCCAGCAGCCAGGCCGGATCGGGCTGGTTGAAGTATCGCCCCAGCGCATCCGCCCCTTCCGCGTCGCCGGTCTTGAAACTAGCAAACATCAGGCCACCGGGCCGCAAGGCGCGACGGATACGGGCAAGAATGTCGGGCAATTCCGGGCGCGGCACATGCAGAAGGCTCGCATTGGCCCAGACAGCATTATAAGCCGCATTTGCCTCCAGCGCGTCGAACTGCAAAAGCCGCGCGGGGCGCCCCAGCCGTTCAGAGGCGATCCGCACCAAGGCGGCGCTGCCATCGGTCGGGTCCAGCCCGAACCCTGCGGCAAGTATGGCCGCCGCGTCCGTGCCCGCGCCGCAGCCCAGTTCCAGAATATGCGCACCGGGCGCCAGCCTGGCCAGAAATCCGGGAAGGGCGGGATGCGGGCGGGCGCTGCCTTCGGTCGCATAGCGCGCAGCCTGTGTTTCGCAGAACAGCCGGGTCCGGGGATCGCCAGCCATACCCGGCTCAGGGCGTGATCATGGTCACGCCGGGCAGGCTTGCGATATAGGCCATGTCGCGGTCATAGGTTTCGGTCATCACCGCGACCATGTCATCGGTCCAGTCCGGCAGGGCAAAGGACATTTCGACCACATCGGGCCGCGCGAATTTGTCGAGGAAGGCCGAAACCACCCGACGCCGTTGCGCCACGCCCTGCGGCGGGTGCTTTTCCATATAGGCGGCCATCCGGCTCATGCCGTCCACGGTCATCACCGTGCCCAGCAGATCATCCGCGCCCTCCAGATACATGCCGGAGGGATGGCCCGACACCGCCTGCAGCACCTCGGGCCAGATCAGCGGCGTATCCTCGTCCGCCCAGACGGTGATCGGAACGCCGGGATTGCGGTCAATCAGTTGCAGGATCAGGTCGGACCAGCGCAGGCTCAGCGGGTCGGTGCCCTCGATGAACTCGGCATAATCGCGGCCCCGCTGACGACGGTGCAGTTCCGGCAGATAGGTGGCGGGGTTGCGCAGGCCCAGATGGAACTCTGCCCCGATCTCGGGGAAGATCTGGCAGATCGTGCGCATCCGGTCGCCGCCGGTATGATAGAACCGCCCCTTCACCGCCCAGGCGGGGAAGGACAGAAAGTTCTCCCATGACAGGACAAGCCGGTCGGCCGCATCGGCATCCATGATCTGATCCAGCAGATTGGCCTGCATTTCCATGCTGGCGGGCTGCCCTTTCAACTGGATCGCCGCGTCGCGGATCAGGTTGCGATAGCGCCCCGGTTCCGGCACTTCGATGCCGACCGCGGCCAGCTGCCCGGCGTTGCGGTGCAGGGTCCGCACCAGACGGTCGTCATCGGTGCAATGCACCCCGAGGTGATAGGCAATACGCATTTGGCTCTGTTCTGGCAGTTGCTGCTCGTTGATGCTGAATATACGGGGTTTTCTGGACAGATAAACCGCTTTCCTGTAATCGGGCCTGATGATGCCCGAGCAAAAGACTCAGTCACAGCCTTTCAGCCTGCCGCGCCTGCCCGATGTCTGGACGCTGGCCGCCGTGGTGATCGGGGTTGTGGTGCTGGCGCCCGTCCTGTCCGTGGTCTGGATTGCCTTCCACCCGACGGAAAACATCTGGCCGCATCTGATGGCGACCGTGATGCCGCGCTATCTGGCGACGACGGGTCGCATGATGCTGGGGGTCGGGCTGCTGACGGCCGCCGTTGGTACCGGCGCTGCATGGCTGGTGACGATGTACCGCTTTCCGGGCGCAAGGTTCTTCGACAGGGCGCTGCTGCTGCCGCTGGCGATTCCGGCCTATGTCGGCGCCTATGCGCTGGTCGATTTCTTCGATTATTCCGGTGCGTTTCAGGTCGGCCTGCGGTCGCTGATGGGCTGGCACAGTGCGCGGGACTACTGGTTCCCGACAGTGCGGTCGGAGGGTGCGGCCATCGTCGTGCTGTCAGCGGCGCTTTATCCTTATGTCTTCCTGCTGGCGCGCGCGGCCTTCCGCGAACAATCGGGCGGCTGTTACGAGGTGGCGCGCGCGCTGGGGTCCGGCCCCTGGAGCGTGTTTTTCCGCGTGGGCCTGCCGCTGGCCCGGCCCGCCATTGCCGCAGGCGTGGCACTCGCGCTGATGGAGACGGTGGCCGACTACGGAACGGCCACGCATTTCGGGGTTCAGACCCTCACGACAGGGCTGTTCTCCACCTGGCTGACCACCGGCAATGCGGGGGGCGCGGCCCAGATCGCGGGCGTTTCGCTGACGGTGATCGTGCTCCTGCTGGGGCTGGAACGCTGGAGCCGCCGCAATGCCCGCTTCCATGGCTCGGCCCGGCAGGCCCGCCCGGTAGAGCCACAGCCGATCCGGGGCCCGCAACGCTGGCTGGCGACGGTGGCCTGTGCCCTGCCCTTTGCCATGGGCTTTGTGCTGCCGGTGGCAGTGATGACCGGCCACGCCATCCGCAAGCCCGAAGCCTGGGTCTCGCCCGGTCTGGGCCGCGCGCTGGTCAATACACTGATCACCGGCGGGCTGGCCGCCCTGCTGACCGTCGGTGCGGCGTTGATCATGGTCTATGGTTTGCGGTTGCGCGGGCGCGGATTGCCACGCTGGATTTTGCCGATCACGGCGCTGGGATATGCCGCGCCCGGTGCGGTACTGGCGCTGGGTCTGCTGATCCCGCTGGCCGCCCTTGATCACTGGATGGCCGATACCCTCGCCGCGACCACAGGCTGGGATCCGGGCCTGCTGCTGACCGGCACTGCCGCCGCGCTGGTGCTGGCCTATGCGCTGCGCTTCTTCGGCATCGCGCAGGGGGCAGTGGATGCCGCCTTTGGCCGCGTCTCGCCCAATCTGCCGCTGGCGGCACGGGCGCTGGGGCGCAGCCCTGCGCGGGTGCTGCGCGACGTTTATCTGCCGCTGATGCGCAGTTCGGTTGCCACCGCATTGCTGGTGGTCTTTGTCGATTGCGTGAAGGAACTGCCCGCCACGCTGCTGCTGCGCCCCTTCAACTATAACACCCTCGCGACGCGGGTGTTTGAACTGGCCAGCCTCGAACGGCTGGGCGAGGCCGCACCCGCAGCACTGCTGGTGATGGGGGTCGGGCTGATCGCCGTGCTTCTGGTTGCCCGGAACGAGGGCTGAGGCACCTTTGTCGCATGCCGCCGCTTTCGCTTTGCGCGGGCGGCGCAATCGGCTAGGCAGGGCAGGAAACCGGGAAAGGCGCATGACGGCGAAAGACTATCGGGTATCTGACCTTGCCGTGGCGCGCGGCGGGCTGGTGGTGCTGGAGGGCGTGGGCTTCACCCTGCGCCCGGGGCATGCGCTGGTGCTGCGCGGGCCGAATGGCGTGGGCAAGACCACCCTGTTGCGCACGCTTGCCGGTTTGCAGCCGCCCGTTGCGGGCGACATCGGCCTGCCGCCCGAGGCCATCGCCTATGCCGCCCATGCCGACGGGTTGAAAGCGACGCTGAGCGTGGCCGAAAACCTTGCCTTCTGGGCCGCGATCTTCGGCACCGACCGGGTTGAAACCGCGCTGGACCGCATGAACCTGCGCGAACTGCGCGACCGCAGCGCGGCCAACCTTTCCGCCGGGCAGAAGCGGCGGCTGGGGCTGGCGCGGCTGCTGGTCTCGGGTCGTCCGGTCTGGATGCTCGATGAACCAACCGTCAGCCTGGACGCCGCCTCGGTCGCGCTGTTCGCCGATGTGGTGCGCGGCCATCTGGCCGAAGGCGGTGCCGCGCTGATGGCGACCCATATCGACCTTGGCCTGACCGAGGCCGGGGTGCTGGACCTGACCCCCTTCAAGGCGCGCGGGCAGGCGGCGGGCACCGCCTCCGACTTTGACGAGGCTTTCGCATGATCGCCCTTCTGCTGCGGGATCTGAGGCTGGCGGTGCGCGCCGGGGGCGGCTTTGGACTTGGCCTTGCCTTCTTCCTGCTGGTCGCGGTTCTGGTGCCGCTGGGCGTCGGCCCGGAAGGCGGGACGCTGGCCAAGATCGCGCCGGGCATCCTGTGGGTCGGCGCGCTGCTGGCCTGCCTGCTGAGCCTCGACCGCATCTTCGCGCTGGATTTCGAAGATGGCTCGCTCGATCTTCTGGCCACCGCGCCGATCCCGCTGGAAGGCGCGGTGGCGATGAAATCCGCCGCGCACTGGCTGGTGACCGGGCTGCCGCTGACGCTGGCCGCGCCGGTGCTGGGGGTGCTGCTGCATCTGCCCGGCGAGGGATATTTCTGGCTCGTCGCCTCATTGGCACTCGGAACCCCTGCCCTGTCGGTCATCGGCACCTTCGGCGCGGCGCTGACCGTGGGGCTGAAACGCGGCGGCCTGCTGCTGAGCCTGCTGGTCCTGCCGCTTTATGTACCGACGCTGATCTTCGGCGCCGAAGTGGTCAAGCGCGGCGCGGCAGGGATGGCGGTGGAAGTGCCACTTCTGCTGCTGGCGGGCATTACACTGGGCGCGGCGGCCGTGCTGCCCTTCGCCTCGGCGCTTGCTCTGCGCATCAATCTGCGGTGATCCTGCCCGATGCCGCTTGTCGCACAACGAAACTGGATTTAGCGAGGCCCCATGTCGCTCTGGGAATATGCCAATCCGAAGAAGTTCATGCAGACCGCCACACGGGTGCTGCCCGTGGTCAGCGTGCTGGCCGCGATCTGCATGGTCGGGGGGCTGGTCTGGGGGTTCTTCTTCACGCCCGATGATTACAAGCAGGGTGCAACGGTGAAGATCATCTTCATCCATGTTCCCGCCGCCATGATGGCAATCAACGTCTGGGGCATGATGCTGGTCACCTCGCTGGTCTGGATCGTGCGGCGCCACCATGTCAGCGCATTGGCCGCCCGTGCCGCAGCACCGCTGGGCATGACCTTCACCCTGATCGCGCTGGTGACCGGCGCGCTGTGGGGGCAACCGATGTGGGGCACGTGGTGGGAATGGGACCCGCGCCTGACCTCGTTCCTCATCCTGTTCCTGTTCTACCTTGGCTATGTTGCGCTGTGGCAGGCGGTGGAAAACCCCGATACCGCCGCCGACCTGACCAGCGTGCTGTGCATCGTGGGGTCGGTCTTCGCTGCACTCAGCCGTTATGCGGTGAAATTCTGGAATCAGGGGCTGCATCAGGATTCGACCATCATGAAGGTGGGCGAGAAAGACCCGCTGGACCCGGCCTATTACTGGCCGCTGATCGTCTGCATCGCGGGCTTCATCCTGACCTTCGTTGCACTGGTGCTGCTGCGCACCGTCACCGAAATCCGCGCCCGCCGTCTGGCGGTGCTGACAGCGCGGGAGAGGCTGGCATGATGCCCGATCTTGGCAAATATGCGGTGCCGGTTCTTGGCTCTTATGCGGTGGCGATTGGTCTGATCGCCGCCATTGTCGCGCTGTCCATCTGGCGGTCGCGGCGGATGAAACGCGCGCTTGATGCTGTCGAGGCGCGCGCCGGGAGGAAATGACATGTCGCGTATCCTGATGATCCTGCCGCCGCTGGTTTTCGCGGCACTGGCAGCGATGTTCTGGCTGGGGATGCAGCGCGAGGACCCTGACGCCCTGCCCTCGACGCTCGTCGGGCGGGCGGCGCCCGTGGTGCAGGTGGGCACGCTGGGCGATCATCCCGCGCTGCTGCACGAGGCGCTGACCGCGCCGGGGGTGAAGCTCCTGAACTTCTGGGCCAGCTGGTGCGCGCCCTGCCGGGCCGAACATCCGATGCTGAAACAGTTGCAGGCCGAAGGCGTCACCATCCTTGGCGTGAACTACAAGGACAAGTCCGATCAGGCCGAGGCATTTCTGGCCGAGCTGGGCAATCCCTATACCGCCATCGGCACCGACAGCGGCCGCATGGCGCTGGAATGGGGGGTTTATGGCGTGCCGGAAACCTTTGTGATCGACGGCGCGGGCAAGGTGGTGCTTCGTTACGCCGGTCCGATCACGGCGCAGGAGCTTGAGCGGGTCATTCGCCCGGCACTGGCCAAGGCGGCGGAATAACCGCCGCTGACCCTGAGGCAAAGGCCCGTCACCCTGTGCAGGCGGTCATGCTTTCCGCGAGCAATACGCTATCCTTGCCCGGATAGCGTAGCGACGGAAAGGACCCCTCAACCATGATCGCTTATGTCACGGTCGGCGCGGACGATATCGCGCGCGCAAAACGATTCTATTCAGCCCTCCTGCCCGCCCTGGGTTACGCTCTGGAGGAGGGACCGGAGGGGCTGAGCTACACGCTTCCCGCCGCGCCGGGGGCATCCGGCCCCGCGCCCGATTTCTACGTCAAACCCACTTTCGACGGGCGCCCTGCCTCGGCTGGCAATGGCACCATGGTGGCTTTCATGGTCCGCAGCCAGAAGCAGGTGCGCGACCTTCACGCCGCAGCACTGATCGCAGGCGGATCGGACGAGGGCCAGCCGGGTTTCCGCGCCGCCTACAGACCGCATTTCTATGTGGCGTATCTGCGAGACCCTCAGGGCAACAAGATTGCCCTGTTCTCCAGCGATCCGAACGAACCCGGACGAGAAGGGTGATATCTGGGTGCAGACGCCAATCACAGCATCCTCGCGCCCTATGTTTCGGCGACAAGGCCGGCTCGATCCGGCGTGCGATGCAAGTGCTGATGGTACCGACTCCCCGGCTCGAACGGGGGACCCCCAGATCCACAATCTGGTGCTCTAACCAACTGAGCTAAGTCGGCACTTGCGGGCGATGTAGCCCCCTGCGCGGGGGAATGCAACCCCCCTCGCGCGCTTGCCATGATGGTTTTTCGGCGCTAAAGCGTTTCGGGAATTACCCGAGCCATGAAACATCGTAAAAAGCCCGTAAGCATCGAAGATGTGTCAGGGTTTTGGCGATTGAGGGTATCCCTGAAACGCTCCGGGCCACGAAATCGGAAAACGGAGAATGCCATGAGTATCAACGACCAGAGCGAAATCGCCGCCAACCTGCAAATCGGCCCGACCGATCAGGGCATGGTGCGAATCTATGTCGAGGCGGAAGGCGGCATCGACCTGCCGCTGGACTTCGACCCGGACGAGGCCGAAGAGATTGCCGAGGAACTGCGCGCCGCCGCCGAGGCCGCCCGCGCCATGGGCGCTCCTGCCCCTAAGGGGAAAAAGCGCTGACCTTGCCCACCGCAGCCGGATCGCGCAGCGCCTGAAGGCGCAGCGCGGCATGGCGGGCGAACTTCTGTACCATGACCTTGCGGCGGGCTGCCGCCAGCGGCGCCTGCGGCCCCATCCGCAGGATTTCGGCGTCGTAGTCATCGGCAACGATCAGCCCGCTGTCGGGCGGCAGCAGGCCGGTCGGGAAATCGGCATCCACCGCCCAGAAGAAACGGTCACACCACTCCAGATAATTGTGCCATTTGCGATCTGCCGCGAAATCCGCGCGCGAAGATTTGCACTCGACCACCCAGACCTCGCCCTTCGGCCCCAGCCCCATCACATCGACCCGCAGACCGGGCGCGGGCACCAGCTCCTCGACCGTGGCGAAGCCGTGGCTCAGCAAATGGCGGCAAACCCCGCGCGCAAGGCGCTGGCCGGGCGTCGGAGGCGGAAGTGCGACAGTGTCATCCATGGGAAAATCTTGAACGAAAAGGGAACATTTCGCAAGCCCCCCCTGCACCCCAAGGGTTGACAGCATGGCGCCCCTTGGCCAGCCTGCCCGCAGTTCATTGAGAAAGAGATTTCATGTCCGGTATCCTGATCACCCGTCTGTTGCCGCTTGCCCTTTTGTCGCTGCCGCTGCCCGCCCTTGCAATCACGGTGGCCGACTGCACCCTGCAACAGGGCTGCGCCTGCTCCGAATCGCCGCTCAGCGCCGAGGAGATCGGCATTGTCATGGGCGCGACGCCGCCGCAGGGTGCTGACGGCATGGTTTTTGTGTTCCAGGACGGCGACGCTGGCACATGGTCGCCGCTGACGCCCGAGGAAATCGACATTGTTTCGGGCGGTGATGGCGCCTGTGACGGGCCGCTGGTGCCCGAGGATGGCACCTGGGTCACGCGATCCACCCTGAACAGCCTGCATTGCGGTGCGGGCACGGCCATGATGCGCAGCATGATCGAGGGCACCCTGAACAAGGAGAACCCGGTTCCCGTGCGCTGGAACGGCGATTTCAGCGCTGATACCTGGCGCCGCGCATGGATCGCCGCCAATCCGCAGGCCGAAGCGCCGAACACCCCGACGTTCAACCGCGTGTCGCCGGTCGAACTGTCAGGGCGTGACAGCATCAAGGGCATGACCAGCACGCAGCGCATGGTGCTGCTGACGCCGCGCAGCTTCCGAATGGACTGGCAATTCGAGGGGCAGAACGAAATGGGGGCCTGCGGCTGGTCTGTCACGCATATGGTGCGCCGCACCGGGGGCTGAGCCCTTGCCGTCGCGCCCGCCGCATCCTATCTGTGGGGACGGCGGGTGCTGCTCTTCGCGTGTGGGACACTTTTCCAGTGGCCGATAAGCAAGCGAACGGGGGCTGGCTCTGGCAGGATCCTGGTCCTGTTACCTGGCACCCACCTGAGACCTCTGGCTCTCGGGAAAACACCGTCGCCCACGGTCGCTGCGGGCCCGCCACTTTACGACCCTTTCCCTGTCGCCACCGGGGCAGCAATCGCCGGGCATGGCCCTAGGCTTGCGGGCATTCCAACGCGCCCGAGGCTGTGCCCCATGTTCCGCATTCCCCGCCCCACCCTTCTGGGTATCCTCTGCCTGTGCAGCGGTATCGCGGTCTTTTCGGTGCAGGATCTGATCCTGAAGCTGCTGTCGGGCAGCTATCCCTTGCATCAGGCCATGGTGATCCGCAGCATGACCGCCATGCCGCTCTTGTTCCTGCTGGTGCTGCGCGACGGCGGTGTGGCGACGCTGGTGTCGCCGGGATGGTGGCGGATGGCGGCACGCGGCTGGCTGAACTTTGCCGCTTACACCGCCTATTACCTCGCGCTGGCGGCACTGCCCATCGCCTCGACCGTCACGCTGTTCTTCTCGGCCCCGCTGATGATCACGGCGCTGTCGGTGGTGATGCTGGGGGCGCGTGTCGGCCCGCTGAGGTGGAGCGCGGTGGCGCTTGGTTTCGGCGGCGTGGTGCTGATGCTGCGACCGGGCAGCGCGTTGTTCGACTGGGCCGCACTCTTGCCGGTGGTGGCGGGGCTCGCCTATGCGATGACGATGATCCTGACCCGTATTCAGGGCACGCGCTTCACCGCCCCCGCCATGGCCTTTCATGGCAATGTGGTCTTCCTGTTCTGCGCGCTCGCGCTTTCGGCGGTGTTCGGATCGGGCGAAATGGCACAATCCGGCCATGCCAGCCTCGATTTCCTGACTCGGGGCTGGGTCATGCCACCGCTGCGCGATCTGGGTCTGATGGCGCTGTGTGGCGTCATTGCCGCCGCCGGGCTGACGCTGCTGACCCAAGCCTATCGCATCGCCCCCTCGTCGGCGCTGGCGCCGTTTGAATATACCGCGCTGATCTGGGGCGTGATCTATGGCTGGCTGGTCTGGGGTGACTGGCCGGATGCGATCGGCTGGCTGGGCGTCGCGGTGATCTGCGGCGCCGGGCTGATCGTGCTGTGGAGCGAGGCGCAGGACCAGCGCAGCGCCGCCGCCCCCACCGCCGCCTGAAACGCAAAAAGGGCCGCATCCTGCGATGCGGCCCCCGTGATCCGGTCTGACGCCGGGATCAGATCTCGTCCAGCGCCTCAACGGCTTTCTGGAGATCTTCTTTCGACACTTCCTTGTCGCTGACCTTAGCACCGGCGACGATGAAATCGACAACCTTGTCCTCGAAGATCGGCGCGCGCAGCTGCTGTTGCATCTGGGCGTTCTTCTGCACGAATTCGAAGAAGGCGCGTTCCTGACCCGGGTATTGACGCGCGGCGTTCAGCACGGCCTGCGTCATCTCGGCGTCGGTCACCTGCACGTCGGCCTTGCGGCCCACTTCGGCCAGCAGCAGGCCCAGACGCACGCGGCGTTCGGCCAGCGACTTGTGCTCGTCAGTGGGTTCCACATTGCCGTGGTTGTGGTCATGCACATCCGGGTTTTCTTCGTGCCACAGCTGATGCGCGATCTGCGCGGCTTCAGCATCGACCAGCGCGCCCGGCAGGTCAAACTTCACCAGACCGTCCAGCTGATCCAGTAGCGAGCGCTTCAGCACGGCGCGGGCAGCGCCCTTGTATTCGGCTTCCAGACGCTCGGCGATCTGGCCTTTCAGCGCATCCAGCGACTCGGCGCCGAATTTCTTGGCAAGTTCGTCATCCAGATCGGCAGCCTTCGGCGCCTTCACCGCATGGACCTTGCACTTGAACAGGGCTTCCTTGCCCGCCAGGTGCTTGGCGCCATAGTTTTCCGGGAAAGTCACTTTGACTTCGACCTCGTCATCGACCTTGGTGCCGACCAGCTGGTCTTCGAAGCCCGGAATGAACGAACCCGAACCCAGAACCAGCGGATAGCCTTCGCCCTTGCCGCCCTCGAATGCCTCGCCATCAACGAAGCCCTCGAAGTCGATGGTCACCTGATCGCCGTCCTTGGCCTTGGAGCCTTTCTTGCGGTCATCGAAGGATTTGGCGGTATCGGCGAGGTTTTGCAGCGCCTCGTCAACGGCGGCATCCTCGGCCTTCACGACCAGACGCTCCAGCGTCACAGCCGAGGCGTCCAGTTCCGGGATCGGCGGCAGGGCTTCGTAGGTCATCTCGACCACGACATCCTGACCTTCCTTCCACTCTTCGCCGCCCACCATCTTCACTTCGGGCTGAAGCGCCGGACGGTCGCCCGAGGCTTCGAAATGCGACTGCATCGCGCCGTCGATGGCGTCCTGCATGGCCTCGCCCAGCAGGCGCGGGCCGAACTGCTTGCGCAGCATGGCCAGCGGCACCTTGCCCTTGCGGAAGCCCTTCATCTCGATCTCGGGCTGCGCCTCGACCAGTTTCTCCTGGACTTTGGCGTCCAGCTCGGCTGCGGTCACCGTGATGGTGTAGCCGCGCTTCAGACCTTCGTTCAGGGTCTCGGTGACCTGCATGAGTGTTCCGTCCTTGTTCACGTCTCTGGTGCGGGTGGAGGGACTTGAACCCCCACGCCTTGCGGCGCCGGAACCTAAATCCGGTGCGTCTGCCAATTCCGCCACACCCGCTTTCCCAAAACGCGGACGGCCCCCTGCGAGGCCGCCCGCGCCCTGAAATTCCGCGTCCTTCTAACAAAGGCCCGCAGCGGATGCGAGGGAAAAATCGCGCGCGTCCGGCTGCGGCAAATGGGGCACGTCCGGCAGGATCGGCGGCCCCTGGCGCGGAAAAGCCTCGCGCCGGGCGCATTCCTGCCATAATCTGCCTTGAAAAGAGCAGAACATACAAAAAACAGGTGTCACCCATGTCCATCGTGACCGAGGGGCGTGTCGCGCAAGCGGCCGCCGAGACCGATTTTGCTGTGGCCGATTGCGGGATTGCCGCCGGAACCCCGGTGCTGACGCTGGCCGGAGCCGTCGCGGTCGAGGATCTGACGCCGGGAACCCGGATCATCACCCGCGATGGCGCGCGTCAACTGACCGGACTGCGCCAGGTTGCACCGTCGCGCATGGTGCGGGTTTCGGCTTCGGCCATCGGCGTCGAACAGCCGGAAGAGGATATGGTGATCGGCGCCGCGACGCCCATCCTGATCCGTGACTGGCGCGCCAAGGCCCTGAAAGGCTGCGATCAGGCGATCATCCGCGCCGACCGGCTGATCGACGGTGAGTATATCCGGCACGAAACCGGCACCTCCCCCACGCTGTATGCGCTGGAATTCGACGCCCCTGCGGTGATTTATGCGGGGGGTCTGGAACTGGCACTGGCACCCGCGCGGCAACCGGCCTGACCATCGCCCGCCCGGAAACGCAAAAGGCGCCCCTCAGGGCGCCTTTTTTATTTTCGGGTCTGATCGCTCACTGATCAAGGAAACTGCGCAGTTTGCGCGAGCGCGACGGGTGCTTGAGCTTGCGCAGTGCCTTCGCCTCGATCTGGCGGATACGTTCGCGGGTCACGCTGAACTGCTGGCCCACTTCCTCCAGCGTGTGATCGGTGTTCATGCCGATGCCAAAGCGCATCCGCAGCACACGCTCCTCGCGCGGGGTGAGGCTGGCCAGAACGCGCGTCGTCGTCTCCTTCAGGTTCTCCTGAATCGCCGAATCAAGCGGCAGGATCGCGTTCTTGTCCTCGATGAAATCGCCAAGCTGGCTGTCCTCCTCGTCGCCGATCGGCGTTTCGAGGCTGATCGGCTCCTTGGCGATCTTCATCACCTTGCGGACCTTTTCGAGCGGCATTTGCAGCTTTTCGGCCAGTTCCTCGGGCGTCGGTTCGCGGCCGATCTCGTGCAGCATCTGGCGACCGGTGCGCACCAGCTTGTTGATCGTCTCGATCATGTGGACCGGGATACGGATCGTGCGGGCCTGGTCCGCGATGGACCGGGTGATCGCCTGACGGATCCACCAGGTCGCATAGGTCGAGAACTTGTAGCCGCGGCGGTATTCGAACTTGTCCACCGCCTTCATCAGACCGATGTTGCCTTCCTGGATCAGGTCAAGGAATTGCAGGCCGCGGTTGGTGTATTTCTTGGCAATCGAGATCACGAGCCGAAGGTTGGCTTCCACCATTTCCTTCTTGGCCTGACGGGCCTCTTTCTCGCCCTTCTGCACCTGCTGAACGATGCGGCGGAATTCGCTGATGTCCACGCCAACATACTGGCCGACCTGCGCCATCTCGCTCCGCAGATCCTCCAGCTTGTCACGGCTTTTCTCGATCAGAGTCTGCCAGCCGCGGCCCGCCTTGGCCGCCATGCGGTCGATCCAGGTCGGGTCCAGCTCGTAGCCCTGATATTCGTCGATGAACTCGCGCCGGTTGATGCGCGCGGCATCGGCCAGCTTCACCATGCCCGAGTTGATCGACATGATCTTGCGGTTGATGCCGTAAAGCTGGTCGATCAGCGCCTCGATCCGGTTGTTGTGCAGGTGAAGCTCGTTCACCAGCTGCACCACTTCCGACCGCAGTTTCTGATAGGTCGCTTCCTCGTTCACGCTGAACCTGGCGCCGCTGCTGGTCATCGCGGCATGCATCCGCTTGTCCTGCATTTCGGACAGTGTCTCGTAATCCAGCGCGATGCGTTCCAGCATCTCCAGCACGCGGGGGCGCAGCGCGTTTTCCATCGCGGCCAGCGACATGTTCGACGAATCGTCATCTTCATCGTCATCATCGGCACGCGAAATCGGGTTGCCGTCGGCATCAAGCTCGGGTTCCGAACTGGCGGGGCGGCGCGGGGTTGCCGGGGAGGCCCCGGACATGTCCACCTCATCGAGCCCGCCCATTTCGTCATCGCCGTCCAGATTGCGGCCGAAGGTGGCCTCAAGGTCGATGACATCGCGCAGCAGGATGTCTTCGTTCAGAAGCTCCTCGCGCCAGATGGTGATGGCCTGAAAGGTCAGCGGGCTTTCGCACAGACCGGCGATCATGGTGTTGCGGCCGGCCTCGATGCGCTTCGCAATGGCGATCTCGCCCTCGCGGCTGAGCAGTTCGACGCTGCCCATCTCACGCAGGTACATGCGCACCGGATCGTCGGTGCGATCCAGCGTTTCGGCCGGCCCACCGGCCAGCGCCACCTCGCGCGAGGTCGATCCGGTCTCGACCAGCTCGCTGCCGGTCTCGCCTTCCTCGGCTTCGTCATTCTCGACGACGTTGATGCCCATTTCGGACAGCATCGCCATGACATCCTCGATCTGCTCGGACGAGGCCTGTTCGGGCGGCAGCACCGCATTGAGCTGATCGTAGGTGATATAGCCGCGCTCGCGGGCGTCGGCGATCATCCGTTTGACCGCCGCCTGGCTCATGTCGAGGGAAACCTCGGTCTCCTGATCCTCGGGCTTGGCGTCGTCGGTGTCTTTGACCATGAGTTCTCCTCGGGTCCGAATCGGTCTCGTCTCGTTACGAATCAATAGCGCGAATCACGCCGGGGGAAAGGGGGCAGCGTTCGCTTCCCCCCGTTCCCATGCAACAGGGCGGCGATTCCGCCCGTTTCAGGGGCGTGACTTGCCCCCTTTGGTAAAGTCGATGCTGGCCCAGATCTTCTTGGCATGGTCCAGTTCCTCCCTGTCCATTTCCACCCCGTTCGGCGCCACCACGCCTTCGGCCCGGGCGGCCTCGGGGCCACGGTCGGCGTCAGCACGCGCGCGTGCCGCCTGCCCCAGCCGCCAGGTCAGCCCCTCATCCGCCAGCGCCTCGATATCCTCGGCCGCCTCGCGCATTTCCTGCGCATGGCCCCAATAGGCCTCCAGCTTGGCAAATTCCATCTCCAGGCATTTCGCGGCGCAATCCGTATCGTCGAGGCGACGGATATGCGGCTGGATACGGATCTGGGGATGCGCCAGCAGGGTTTCAAGGTCATCCCCCGCAGCGCGACGCACCCGTTCGGCCCGGCTGTCAGGATCAGCGTCATGGGCATGGGTCAGCACGACCTGCCGCAGGTTTTCATGCCGCAAGTCATGCAGGTGCATCCGTTCAATCCGCGATTCATGCGGGTCGATCAGATGAGGATGCAGGCACAATGTCGTCAAAACCACCGACACGCGCAGATCGACAACCGCTGCCTCGCTATCGGCAGACCCTAGAAGCGAGGCGCGGGTCTGGGGCACCGGCTCCACCGGCTGAAGCCGCGCATTCCGCGCGAAACCGCCCCGTGCCACGCCCCCGACTGGCCGACCGTCCGGCCGGGAGGGTCGGCGGCCCTGACGGAACAGCTGCCATCGCAACTCCTTGATATCCTCGCCGTAATGGCTGCGGATGGAGGGGTCCCTGATCTTCATCAGCGCGGCGCGCAGCGATTTGTCCAGCGCGGCCTTGCGTTCGGGGCTGTCGAAAACGCGGCCCTCGGTCTCGCGCTTCCACAGAAGGTTCACCATCGGCTGCGCCTGATCCAGCACCTCTTGCAGCGCCGGCGCCCCTTTGGCCTTCAGCAGGTCATCCGGGTCCATCCCCTGAGGCAGCACGGCAAACCGCAGGCCCTGCCCCGCCTCCAGCAGCGGCAGCGCAAGATCGATCACCCGCATCGCGGCACGCTGGCCTGCGGTGTCACCGTCCAGCGTGATCACCGGCTCTGGCGCGATGCGCCACATCAGGCGCAACTGGTCTTCGGTGATGGCAGTGCCCAAGGGTGCCACGGCAGCGGGAAAACCCGCCTCCACCATGGCGATGACATCCATATAGCCCTCGGCCACCACCAGCGCGGCACCCTTGCCCGCAGCTTCACGCGCGGGGCCGTGGTTAAAGAGGTTGCGCCCCTTGTCGAACAGCTCCGTCTCGGGGCCGTTCAGGTATTTCGCCCGCGCATTGGGATCGAGCGACCGCCCGCCCAGAGAAATCGCCCGCCCGCGCGCATCGCGGATCGGAAAGATCACGCGGCCCCGGAAACGGTCGTAAAGGCCGCCATCATCGCCCTTGGCGATCAGGCCCGAGGCCACCATCAGATCCGGCGGCACTCCCTTCGCCTTCAGCGCGTCCAGCAGTGCATGGCGGTTGTCGGGCGCCCAGCCGATTTCCCACCGCTCCTGCGCCTGCGGGCTGAGCCTGCGCTTGCCGCCGATATAGTCGCGCGCCATCTGCCCGGCGCCGGTGCGCAGTTGCAGCCGGAAGAAGCGCACCGCCTCTTCCATCACCTCGGCAAGCTGGCTGCGGCGGTCAGCCTTCTGCGCCGCCTGCGGATCGCGGGCAGGCATCGGCATCCCGGCCTCGCGCGCAAGAATCTCCACCGCCTCCATGAAGCCCACGTTTTCGCTTTCCTTCACGAAGGTCAGCGCATCGCCCTTCGCGTGGCAACCGAAGCAGTAGTAGAACCCCTTGCGGTCATCGACGTGGAAGCTTGCGGATTTTTCCTGATGGAACGGGCAAGGCGCCCAGAAATCGCCCTTCGCCTGGTTCGACTTGCGCATATCCCATGTCACCTTCCGGCCGATGACGGCGGAAAGCGAGACGCGGTTGCGCAGCTCGTCAAGGAATCCGGGCGGCAGGGACATGAGTTCTATATCGGCCCTCGCGGCGGCACTGTCCAGTGCCGGGGTTCGACGTCAGCCGCAGAGATCGCGGATCACGCGCAGGAAAGCCGTGACACCGGGGGCGATAAGGCTGTCGGGAAAATCGTAGTCCGGCGCGTGCAGGGGCGGGTGGGTTTCACCGGAACCGAGGAAGGCCATTGCACCACCGAGACGCGCAGCGGAGGACAGGCGGCCAAAATCCTCGGACGCGCGCATCGGGCCGAAGCCATTGACCAACGGGATGCCTGACGCCGTGACGGCGGCGCGGAAGCGCGTGACAGCCTCGGGCGCATTGGTGGAAGCCGCGAAATCATCGTGCCAGTCATGGGTCAGTGTCAGCCCGCCCGCACGCGCCTCGGCCCCCGCCAGATGCAGCGCGGACTCTTTCAGCGCCTGCATGCCGTCGTCGGTCAGCGTGCGCAGCGTCGCCCAGATTTCGGCCCGGCCCGGTGTGATGCCGAAGGCCGGTTCGCCCATCGTGGCATGGGTCACCGTCACCAGCCGGAAGTCGGGGGTCAGCGCGCCGCCCTGCCCCAGCGCGGCAAGGCCGGGGATCAGCCGCGACAGTGCCAGCGCCGGGCTGACGGCCTTGTCCGGCTCCGCCGCATGCGAGGTGCGGCCGTTCAGCACCAGCCGCAGCCCGACCGAGGCGCAATTGGCAGGCCCCGGTTCAACCACGAAGGCGCCCAGCGGCAGGCCCGGCAGGTTATGCAGCGCAAAGGCCCAGTCCGGCGCAATCTCGGCAAAGCGCGGATCGGCCAGCACGGCAGCGGCGCCAGAGCCGTCTTCCTCAGCCGGCTGGAACAGCAGCACGACCCGGCCGCGCGCCGGGCGGTCACGGCCCAGCGCGAAGGCCAGCCCCGCGACGATGGCCATATGGCCGTCATGACCGCACAGATGCCCTTTGCCCGGCACAGCCGACACCCAGTCGGGGCGCCCCGTCTCCACAATCGGCAGGGCATCGAGTTCACAACGGATCAGCACGACCGGCCCGTCCGCGGCGCCCTGAAACTCCAGCGCGACGCCGTGACCACCGAGGCCCGTCAGCACCCGGTCAGGCGTGCTGTCCGCCGTGAAGGCCAGCACGGCGCGCGCGGTTTCGGCCTCGTGCCGCGATACCTCCGGCACGCGGTGCAGCGCGTGGCGAAAGGCCGTCAGCGCGGCAAGGTCGCTCATGCCCCCGCCCGCGCCGCCAGATGCTGCATCGCATGTTCAAGCTCAGTCCAGGCACTGCGCGCCATCGACCGGAACACAAGGATCTCGAACCCGCCCTCGACGCGCATCAGGACCGAGGACATATGTCCCAGCGCCGCCCGTGCTGCACGACCCGGCGGAAAGGCCGCCGCGCGCAGGTCCAGCGGGTAAAGCCGCGCCAGAACATCTGCCGCTGCCGCCCCTTCCAGCCGCAGGCAGGCCCAGCCATCCGACTGATCGGTCAGCGCCGCGCCCTCGCAGGCCAGCGTTCCGTTCAGCAGAAACGCCTGATCCCGCCCCGTCCAGACCAGCCGCAGCGCGCCGTTCTCGGAGAACAGCCCCGGCGCGGGGAAAGCCACACCCAGCGGCTTCAGCGCCTTGTCCACCGCCTTCTGCCCGCCAGGCAGAACGGCGACAGATGTGATGCCCTCGAGCACGACCTCGGACAAGGCCACCCCGCCATGGGTGACCGGCCACAACCCCGCCAGCGGGGATTTCGTAATCAGCCTAGGCACGGAGCTTCACCCCTTCCCTGTCATGGAATACCGGATCGCAGACCTCGCACAGCACATCCAGCCCGCGCAGATGATCGACCAGCCGCACCGTCTCGCCCAGTCGGGCCGGGCCGTTCTTCAGGAAGGCGAGCGCCAGCCACGACCCCAGCGTCGGCGACCAGCAGACCGAGGTGACATAACCCTGATCGCGGGCACGTTCGACCGTATCGCCTGGCACGAACAGATGCGCCCCGGCGGCCAGCGTATCCTGTGGCTGGCGCGGGCGCAGGCCGACCAGCTGTTCGCGCTCTGGCCCGGTCAGCCCCGGACGCTGACTTGCAGCCTTGCCGATGCAATCCTTCTTCGCGCTGACCATGCGGCCCATACCGATGTCAAAGGCGGTGGTCCGGCCGTGGATCTCGGCATGGGTGATGAAGCCCTTCTCGATCCGCAACACGTTCAGCGCCTCCATCCCATAGGCGCCGCCGCCCATGGTTTCCGCCCGCGCCAGCAGGTCGCGGAACAAAGCCTCGCCATAGCGGGCGGGCACCGCGATCTCATACCCTTCCTCGCCCGAGAACGAGATACGGAACAGCCGCCCCGCCACCCCATGCACCGAGACCGGCGCGCAGCCCATGAAGGGCAGATCCACGGCTTCATCCAGAACCGAGGCCAGCAGCGCCCGTGCCTTCGGCCCGGCGACGGCGAATTGCGCCCATGTCTCGGTGACCGAGATGAAGCGCAGATCCCAGTCGGCGCAGAAGGCCTGATGCACGAAATCCAGATGCCGCATCACCAGCCCGGCAGCGGCGGTGGTCGTGGTCATCAGATAATGGTTCTCGTCCAGCCGCGCGGTGGTGCCATCATCCAGCACCATACCATCTTCGCGCAACATCAGCCCATAGCGCACCCGCCCGACCGGCAGGGTCGAGAAGGTGTTGCAATAGACCAGATCGAGGAAGCGGCCCGCATCCTTGCCCTGAATGTCGATCTTGCCGAGGGTCGAGACATCGGCCACCCCCACCGCCTCGCGCACCATGCGGACCTCGCGGTCGCAGGCCTCGCGCCAGGTGGTTTCGCCCGGCCGGGGGAAATAGCTCGGCCGATACCACAGCCCCGCCTCGATCATCGGCGCGCCGCGCTCGACACTGGCCTGATGCGAGGTCAGGAAGCGCTGCGGTGCAAAGCCCGCGCCGCGCCCGCCCGCGCCCATGGCCGCAATGGAAACAGGGCTGAACGGCGGGCGGAAAGTGGTGGTGCCGGTTTCGGGAATGCCGCGCCCGGTGGCATCGGCCAGCAGCGCCAGCGCCGCCACGTTGGAGCTTTTGCCCTGATCCGGCGCCATGCCCTGCGTGGTATAGCGCTTCATATGCTCGACCGAGGCAAAGTTTTCCTGCGCCGCCAGCTTCACATCCTTGGTCGTCACGTCATTGGCGAAATCGAGCCAGGCCCGCGCCCAGCGCCCGCCCGAGGTCGGCACCGACCAGATCGGCTCGATGGTATAAGGCGCGTCCTCGGCCACCGGCAGGGCGGCACCGGGGGCCTTCAGGCCCAGCGCCTCCAGAGCCTCGCGCGCGGCGCGCTGACCCGAGGCCAGACCGGCGGCGGTGGACATGATGCCCGTCGCAGCCCCCACCGGCGCCAGCCCCGGCACCGCCCCCGGTGCAGGCACGAAGGCCGCCAGCGCCTCGTTCCAGATCGGGCGACCGTTCAGGTGGCAGGTCAGATGCAGCGTCGGGTTCCAGCCGCCGGAGACGGCCAGACAATCGGTTTCGATCATCGCCTCTCCGCCGCCGTGGCGAATGGTGATCTGGCGCAGGCCCTTGCGCCCTTGCGTTCCGGTGACCACCGCGCCGGTATAGACCGGGCAATCCTCCACCGCGCTGGCATGCGGGCGCGGGTCGATGATCGCCGCCACCTGCACGCCTGCCGCCATCAGGTCGCGCGCGGTGCGGCGCGCGTCATCGGTATTGCCGAAGACCGTGACCCGCCGCCCGGGTGCCACACCGTAACGATTAAGGTAGCTGCGCACCGCCGAGGCCAGCATGATGCCGGGCCGGTCATTGTTTTCAAACGCAATGGGCCGCTCCAGCGCCCCGGCGGCAAGGATCGCCCGCTTCGCCACGATGCGCCAGAAGCATTCGCGCGGCAGATGCGGCCGGGCGGGCAGATGCAGACCCACCCGCTCGAGCGCGCCATAGGTGCCATGGTCATAGGCGCCGGTCACCGTGGTGCGCGGCATCAGCCGGACATTCGGCAGCGCCCGAAGCTCGGCCAGAACCGTGTCAGCCCAGGTCACACCCGGCTGACCATCCAGCACCAGCGTTTCCGACAGCAGCCGCCCGCCCATCCGGGCGTCCTCGTCCGCCAGTATGACATCGGCCCCGGCCCGCCCGGCCTCCAGCGCCGCCATCAGCCCGGCAGGCCCGGCCCCGATGACCAGCAGATCGCAGAAGGCAAAGGCCTTTTCGTATTCCGCCTCGTCATGGCGGTCTGACAGCCGCCCCAGCCCGGCAGCGCGGCGGATCAGCGGCTCGTAAAGCCCTTCCCAGAACCGGCGCGGCCACATGAAGGTTTTGTAGTAGAATCCGGCGCCAAAGAAGGGTGCGGCAAGATCATTCACCGCCAGCAGATCGAACTGCGCCGAGGGGAATCGGTTCTGGCTGCGCGCCTCCAGCCCCGGAAAGATCTCCTGCACGGTGGCACGGACATTGGGCGTCTGCTGCCCCGCCTCCAGCACCTCGACCATGGCATTGGGTTCTTCCGGCCCGGCAGTCAGCACGCCGCGCGGGCGGTGATACTTGAAGCTGCGCCCGACCACCCGCACATCATTGGCCAACAGCGCCGAAGCCAGCGTATCCCCCGCGAAGCCCACATAATCGCGCCCGTCGAAGCGAAAGCTGATCTGGCTGGTGGGATCGACCAGCCCCTTGCCCGCGATCCTCATTTGCGCCCCCTCTTCTGAGCGACTGGCGCCACCAGATCGACAGCAAGCACCGCATGAGTCACGGTATTGCGCGTCACCGCCAGCCACTGCCCGCAGCCCGCCTCGTGATACCAGAGGTCACGCGTCTCGCCTGCCGGGTTGTCGCGGTTGTGCAGGTAATCATCCCATGCGGCGGCAGGCGCCCCTTCCGCCGGGCGGCGCAGATAATCGCCGGCGCCGTAGTAATAGAACTCGCGGCGGTCCCTTTCGCCGCACAGCGGACAGGTCAGGCGCATGGCCGGGGCTCCTTTGGGTTCGATGCGAAAGAAAGGGGCGCTGCCCCTCGGCCTGCGGCCTCACCCCGGGATATTTGAACCAAGGCGAAAAGCCGTTTCATCTTGGCAAAAATATCCCTGCCGGAGGCATCCGACGGCCCAACCAGGTGCGGAGATCTGAGTGACAGAGCCATGGTCAATGCAGGTTATGCTGGCTGCCGGTGCCTTCCTCGTCGAGAAGATGGCCGGTGGCAAAACGGTTGAGCGTGAAACGGCGGGCAACTTCGTGCGGCTGGCCGGTGGCCATCAGATGCGCCATGCACCAGCCCGAGGCCGGCACCGCCTTGAAGCCGCCGTAATTCCAGCCGCAGTCGATATAAAGACCGTCAATCCCCGTGCGGTCGATGACGGGCGAGCCGTCAGGCGACATGTCCATGATGCCCCCCCAGCTGCGCAGCACCTTTGCCCGGCCGATCATCGGCATCAGCGTCATGCCCGCTTCCATCACATGTTCGACCATCGGCAGGTTGCCGCGTGCGGCATAGGAGGCGTAGAAATCCAGATCGCCGCCAAAGACGAGGCCCCCCTTGTCGGACTGGCTGATATAGAAATGCCCCATGCCGAAGCTGATCACATGGTCGATCACGGGCTTCAGCCCCTCGGTCACGAAGGCTTGCAGGATATGGCTTTCGATGGGCAGGCGCAGCCCTGCCATCGCCGCGACCTGGCTCGACCGGCCCGCGACGACAATACCCACCTTCTTCGCCCGGATCGCGCCGCGCGTGGTGTGCACGCCGGTCACGCGGCCGTTTTCCACGTCGATGCCCGTGACCTCGCAATTCTGGATCAGATCGACGCCGCGCTGGTCGGCGCCACGGGCATAGCCCCAGGCCACCGCATCATGCCGCGCCGTGCCGCCGCGACGGTGCAGCAACCCGCCGTAGATCGGGAAGCGGGTCTGTTCGAAATCCAGATAGGGCAGCAGCGCGCGCACGCCGTCCCGGTCAAGGAGTTCCGCATCGTCGCCCTGATTGACCATCGCATTGCCGCGCCGGGCAAAGGCATCCCGCTGACCATCGGAGTGGAACAGGTTGATCAGCCCGCGCTGCGAATGCATGACGTTGTAGTTGAGGTCAGCCTCCAGCCCTTCCCACAGCTTCAGGGAATGGCTGTAGAATTCGGAATTGCCGGGGAGGAAATAGTTGGCGCGCACGATGGTGGTGTTGCGCCCGATGTTGCCGCCGCCGAGGTAGCCCTTTTCCAGCACAGCGATATTGGTCAGGCCGTGGTTCTTCGCGAGGTAATAGGCCGTCGACAGCCCGTGCCCGCCGCCGCCGATGATGATGGCATCGTATTCGGCCTTCGGCGCCGGGTCGCGCCATGCGGGTCTCCAGCCCTTGTTGCCGAAAAGCCCCTCGGTAAAGACCTTGAAGCCGGAATAGCGCATTCTGACCGTCCTTCCCTGCCCGATAGCGGGCCTCGGCCCATCTGAGCCAGGCTTTGGCTGAATATCAACCCCCGGAGCAAAAAGCCTTATCCGTGAGCGACAGGATCATGTCGCCTTCAGCTTTCATGCGGGCCTGCACACAGGGAATGATCGCCCAGGCTTTCCAGAACGTGACAATCCGCCGTACTGCCCGCCCCGCAATCGGCCATGCGCTGCAATTCTGCCCGCAGGGCAGACAGGCTGCGGATGCGCGCCTCAACCTCGGCCAGTTGCTGACGCGCGATGGCATCGGCAGCGGCGCAGGGCGCTTCGGGATGCCCCGCGAGGCGCAACAGGTCGGCGATGGCAGGCAGGCCGAAGCCCAGTTCGCGCGCATGGCGGATAAAGCGCAGCCTCGCCACCGCCGCCGGGTCGTAGAGCCTGCGATTCCCGGCACTGCGCGGCGGTGCGGGCAAAAGGCCCCGATCTTCGTAAAACCGGATGGTGTTGATCTTGATGCCACTTTCGCGGGCCACATCGCCGATGGTCAGGTCAGACATATCGCTTGCTCCTCCAGTGACTGGAGATGTTACGCCTGATTCGATGCAAGAAGGAGAGTGAAATGTCGGCATCCTGTCACAACCATGCGATCACCTTCGACGGCACCAGCCCGGCCTATCGCCGGGCACTGGTGGCGGTGATCGTGTTGAACGCGGGCCTGTTCGGGGTCGAGATCACCGCCGGGGCGCTGGCGGGCAGCCGGGCACTTCAGGCAGATGCGCTGGATTTTCTGGCCGATGCGCTGACCTACGGCGCCAGCCTCGCGGTCATTGGCCGGTCGGTCGCGCTGCGGGCAAGGGTGGCGCAGATCAAGGGGATTTCACTGGCTCTGATGGGTCTTTGGGTCTTTGGCCGCACGCTGGCCGATTTTCTGGCGCCCGGTGTGCCGAAGGCCGAGGTGATGGGCGCGGTAGGTCTTGCAGCGCTGGCGGCGAACCTCGCCTCGGTGCTGATCCTGATGCGCTGGCGCGACGGGGATGCCAATGTCCGGTCGGTCTGGCTGTGTTCGCGCAACGATGCGGTGGGCAATATCGCCGTGATGGCGGCGGCCGGTATGGTGGCGATGACCGGCAGCGGCTGGCCTGACCTGATCGTAGCCACCTTCATGGCGGGGCTGTTCCTGTCGTCAGCAGTGCAGATCCTGCGCCGGGCGGCCAGCGAGCGTGCAGATCACGCCTGCGGCCACAGCCATTAGGGCCCGGCGCGTCGCAGGGTCATCACCGGCTCCACCCGTCCCGCAGGTTGCCGGGGCGCGGCGGGCTGGACCGGGGCCTCGGGCGCGCGGGTCGCGGACAGCGCCGGGGCGGCAGGCTGCGCCGCTGTGGCGGGCGCTGTGCTGTCCCGGTGCCGCGCCTGCCGTTCGGCGGCATCGGCGATGCGGTGCAGCAGGCGGTTGTTCTCGATCTGAAGGGCCAGCATGCCGAACAGCGTAATGACCAGCGCCAGCCCCCCTGCCGCCAGCAGCGCCGCAGAGACACCATTGCCGGTGGCGAGATAGTAAAGCCCTGCCCCGCCCAGGGTGCCAAAGACGAAGGCCAGCGCAATCACGCTGAACAGGGTACGGAGGGCTTGCGCAAAGCTGCGGGACATGGGCGGTTCCGGTTACTGGGTCGGCTCGTCCGGGGGCTAATGCGCCCCGGACGGTCCTGTCAAGCAAACTGCCCGTGAGGCCCGGCCGTCAAAGCCCCTTCGACCTGTAGGTCTTGGCCACGCGGTCGATCGCCACGATATACGCCGCAACCCGCAGATCCTCGACATCGTTCCGGCTGTGCCAGACCTCGCGCATCGACTGATAGGCGGTGCGCATCGTGTCATCGAGGCCCGAGCGCACCAGCGCCAGCTCGTCCGAGCCGGTGAGGAAGCGCTCCTTGAAGTCATCTGCCAGCGTCCAGCCCAGCCCCTTGTCAGAGGACAGCCGCTCCAGCTCCTCGACCAGCAGGCGCGACCGCGCCTCCTCGGCGCGGCGCTGCATCCGGCCAAAGCGGATGTGGCTGAGGTTCTTCACCCATTCGAAATAGCTCACCGTCACCCCGCCCGCATTGGCATACATGTCGGGGATGATCACCTTGCCCTTCTTGCGGAGGATCTCATCGGCGCCATAGGTGATGGGGCCGTTCGCCGCCTCGGCGATCAGCGGCGCACGGATGCGGTCGGCATTGCCGAGGTTGATCACGCCTTCCATGGCCGCCGGGATCAGGATGTCACATTCCGCTTCCAGCACCGTCGCGCCCTCGGCCACATAATCGGCGCCGGGAAAGCCCTTCACCCCGCCATGGACCGCGATCCATTGCTTGATCTCTTCGACCGGCAGGCCCGCATCGGAGACCAGCGCCCCGTCGCGTTCGATGATGCCGGTGATTTTCGCGCCATCCTCTTCCGACAGGAATTTCGCGGCGTGATAGCCCACATTGCCAAGGCCCTGCACGATGATGCGCTTGCCGTCCAGATCGCCGCTCAGGCCGGCCTGTGCCTTGTCTTCCTTGTGACGGAAGAATTCGCGAAGGGCGTATTGCACCCCACGGCCCGTCGCCTCGACCCGGCCCTGAATACCGCCCGCATGCGGCGGCTTTCCGGTGACGCAGGCCTTGGCATTGATGTCGGTCGTGTTCATCCGCGCATACTGGTCCGCGATCCATGCCATTTCGCGCTCGCCCGTGCCCATGTCGGGGGCCGGCACGTTCTGCGCCGGATGGATCAGGTCGCGCTTGATCAGCTCATAGGCAAAGCGGCGGGTGATCAGTTCCAGCTCGTGCTCCTCCCAGGCGCGGGGGTCGATGCAAAGCCCGCCTTTCGAGCCGCCGAACGGCGTTTCCACCAGCGCGCATTTGTAGGTCATCAGCGCCGCCAGCGCCTCCACCTCGTCCTGGTTCACATTCGTCGCATAGCGGATCCCGCCCTTCACCGGCTCCATATGTTCGGAATGCACCGAACGGTAGCCTGTGAAAGTCTCGATCTTGCCCCGCAACCGCACCCCGAACCGCACCGTGTAGGTGGAGTTGCACACCCGGATCTTCTGTTCCAGCCCCGGACTCAGGTCCATCAGCCGGACCGCCCGCTCGAACATCAGATCAACGGATGCCCGGAAACTCGGCTCGTTCTGCACTGCCATGTAACGTCCTCCACGTTATGACCACCGCCCGCCATGGCCCGGCGGACAGGGCCCTTGGCTCACGCTAGGACGCAATGCTGAAAAATTCATCACCAAATTTGCAACGTTTCCGTGTCCATCAGGCCGAAGCGGAGGTGATTCGTGGCCATTTCGGCGGTTCAGCGCAAATGTGGCAAGAAGTTGACCGCTGCGCGACAATCCGCCACCGCCCGCATCCGCCGTTTCCGGCCCTGTCGAATTCTCTTCACATATCGGGACAAGTCACCGTTATCAGGCCATAATTTCGCCCGATGTCTGAATGTAGATGAACACTTGAGAAGGTCTGTGCCGCAAGCTGCGGCCGGATCGGAATACGAGTGAGCACAGTCCATCGAGGGGTCGGCGACATGGGCAAGGACAGAATACGGATTGCGGCGCGGATCACGGCGGCCCTCCGGGGATTCCGCCGGAGCGAGGATGGCAGCCTGCTGCCCTTCGGCATGATGCTGCTTCTGCTGATGCTGATGGTCGGCGGCCTCGCCATCGACGTGATGCGTCACGAACAGAAGCGTGTGACCTTGCAACAGACGCTGGACCGCAGCGTCCTGGCCGCCGCAGGGCTGAACCAGAGCCTTGATCCCGAAACCGTGGTGCGTGACTATTTCGACAAGGTCGACCTGTCGCAATATCTGAAATCAGTCACGGTGGAGAGCGGTTTCAACTTCCGCAGCGTGACGGCGGATGCCGAGGCCGACACCCATCCGATGTTCATGCAGATGATGGGCGTCAACAGTTTCGACGTGGCCGCAGACAGCGGCGCCGAACAGCGGATCAACAACGTCGAAGTGTCGTTGGTGCTGGATATTTCCGGCTCGATGAGCGGGACACGCATCAACGCCCTGCGCCCCGCCGCGCGCAGCTTCATCGACACCGTCTTTGCCAATTCCGAAGCCGGGCGGACGACCGTTTCGATCATTCCGTACAACGCGCAGGTCAATCTGGGCCCCGATCTGATGGCACAATTCAACGTGCCCAAGCTGCACGACTATTCCTATTGCGTGGAACTGCCGGATGACGTGTTCGGCACCACCACGCTGCCACGCACCCGCAGCTTGGTGCAGAACGGCCATTTCGACCCGTTCAACGGCACGAGCTCCACAGCGCAGGATTACAACTGCCCACCCGAAACCGGAAACCGGATTGTCATGCTCAGCGACAACACGACAACGCTGAAGGATGCGATCACCAACCTTCAGGTGGGCGGCAATACCTCGATCGACCTTGGGGTGAAGTGGGGCGCTTTGCTGCTTGACCCCGCCACACAAGCCGTCACCCAGGGCATGATTGCCCGGGGCAAGGTGGCTGCCCAATATGCGAACCGGCCCCTGGACATCGTCAGCGGCAATACGATCAAGGTTCTGGTCGTGATGACGGATGGCGAGAACACCACCGAATACAAGCTGACCAGCAACTACCGCTCCGGCCTGTCGAACATCTATCGCCGCAACAGCAATGGCCGCGCATCGATGTATTACAACCGCAGCGGCTCCAACGATTATTACTGGGTCAGTGACGGGTCGTGGCATTCCTCGCCCGAGGGCGGCACCAGCGGGGCGACCCAACTCACTTGGCCTGAGGTGTTTCGCTACTGGTCTGTCCAGTATGTCGCCTATCAGCTGATGGCGCGGCCGCTGGGGGGGAACTATTGGACCTATTATTACGACATGGTCGACTACGTCAGCAGCACCAAGAACTCCCGCCTGCAACAGGTCTGCACCGCAGCCAAGAATTCGGGCATCATCATCTATGGCATCGCCTTCGAGGCGCCCTCGAACGGCCGCGCCCAGATTCAGGCCTGCGCGACCTCGGATGCGCATTACTTTGCGGCGACGAACCTCGATATCGCCTCGGTGTTCCATTCCATCGCCTCGCAGCTCAGCTATCTGAGGCTGACCCAATGACACTCCGGTTGCCAGACTGTCTGCGCAGGCTCTGGCCGCGTTTCCGGCGCGAGGACGGATCGGCGACAGTCGAGTTCGTGCTGATCTTCCCGCTGTTCATGACGGTGTTCATGGCCTCCTTCGAGACCGGGCTGCTGATGGTGCGGCAGACCATGCTGGAACGCGCGCTGGATATCGTGGTGCGGGAACTGAGGCTGGGTCAGTTTCCAAATCCCACGCATGACAGCATCCGCGATGCGATCTGCGACGCGGCGGTCGTTCTGCCCGAATGCAGGCAATCCATGAAGGTCAGCCTTGACCGGGTGGACATGACGACCTGGGCGCTGCCGACGGACCGCGTGGTCTGCCGCGACCGTGCCTCCAACATTGATCCGGTCACGCGGCTGGACCCCGCGGCACTGGCGCCGCGCGAATTCATGCTGGTGCGCGTCTGCGTCCGGGCCGATGCGATTTTCCCGTCCACCGGCATTGCGGCCAATCTCGAAAAAGACGGCAAGGGCGGGTACCGCCTGGTCGCGGCCTCGGGCTTTGTGAACGAACCGTAAGGATACGAGTAGATGTGGGGCAGCAGAACATGACAGGCAATCCGGGGCTTCTGGGACGGTTGTGCCACCGCCTGCGCCGTTTTGGCCGCGAAGAGGATGGCACTGCCCTGCTGGTCGAAGGCATGTTGCTGATGCCCATGCTGATCTGGGCCGCCTTCGGGCTGTACGTCTACTGGGACGCGTTCCGCACCATCAACCAGGTGCAGAAAGCCACCTATACAGCCTCGGACGCGCTGAGCCGGATGGAGCGCAATGCCTCGTTCACCTATGTGAACGGGCTGAGCAACGCCATGACCTACCTCATCCAGAACGACTTCGCGCCGGTGATGCGCTATTCGTCGGTGATCTGGGTCGCGGCGCGCAACAGATACGAGGTGCAATGGTCCTGTTCGATGAACCGCTCCAAGATGCCGCCATGGACCACCACCACCCTGCAAACCGTGGCCACCAAACTGCCGATCAGCGACAATGCGCAAACGCTGATCCTGGTGGAAAGCAGCACCAATTTCCGTCCGGCGCTGAACATCGGGCTGAATGATTTCGTCATCCGGCAGTTCGTGGCGACAAAACCGCGGTTCGTCACGCAGGTGGGCTTCAACGATGTCGGCAACTGCAACTGAGCCGCGGGGTCAGTCCAGCCGGAACAGCTTGTCCCGCGCGGTCGCCCCGCGCACCAGCGTCAGACGCGATTTGGCAACCCCCAGCGCTGCGGCCAGCAATTCTGTCACGGCGGCATTGGCCCGCCCGTCCTCCGGCACCGCGGTCACCTGACAGCGCAACTGCCCGTCGTCTTCGGTCAGCGCGTTGCGGCTGGCACGGGGGGTAACCCGCAGGGCAAATTCTGCCCCCGGCAAGGCCCGCGCCGCCAGATCAGGGACAGACCGGCGCGCCATCAGCCCCGCAATCCGGTTTTCTCCAGCAGACCCATGCGCTTGGCTTCGTAGTAGTAGCCCCGCGAATACCAGCCGACCGCCCTGTCATGATTGCCGCGCGACACGAGCCAGGCGCCACGCAGATATTTCACCCCGTATTTCAGGTTGGTATCGGCATCCAGCAATTCCTGTGCCGATCCCCGGTGCCCCATCGTGCGGGCGGTCTGCGGCAAAATCTGCATCAGCCCGTAATACGGCCCGTTGCGTGCCCCCGGATTGTAGTTGCTTTCCCGCTTCACCACCCGGTGCACAAGGCTTTCCGGCACGTCATAGACGCGGGAGTAATGGGAAATCAGGTGATTGATCTCTGCCGGTCCCTGCGCGGTATCGGGGCGCCGGGCTTCGCGCCTGCGGCCGCCCCCACACCCCGCGACAAGCGTGGCAAGCGTCAGGGTTACAAGGGAACGGCGGGTCAACTGGCTCATGGCAAACTCCTGGCGGCAGGCTAAGCCCCGTTTAGCGGTTCCCTTGGCGCCGATAAAGGGGGCTCGCAGCGGTCCTGCGCCCTTCCGCCCGGCCCGGCCCGCGCCTATGTTGGCCGCGATCACGAGCTTAAGGACCGACAGATGACCCCGAACCCCGCCGCGCTGGATTTCCTGCTGACCCGCCGCTCGCGCCCGGCCAAGACGCTGACGCTGCCGGTGCCGACGCCCGAGGAGCTGGCGCCGCTGCTGACCGCCGCGCTGCGCGTCCCCGATCACGGCAAGCTGGAACCCTGGCGCCTTCTGGTGCTCACGCGCCCCGCCATGGCCCGGCTGGCCGACATGGCCGAGGCACGGGCCCGTGAAACCGGCGGCAACGAGGAACGCATCGCCAAGGGGCGCGGCCAGTTCGATCAGGGCAATCTGGCTGTCGTGGTGATCTCCAGCCCCAAGGCGCAGGACAAGGTGCCCGAAGCGGAGCAGATCCTGTCGGCAGGCTGTGTCTGTCTGGGCCTTGTGAATGCCGCGCTGGCGGCGGGCTGGGGCGCAAGCTGGCTGACAGGCTGGGTGAGCCATGACCGTGGCTTCGCCGAACCGGCCTTCGGCCTTGCCCCGCAGGAAAGCGTGGCGGGGATCGTGCATATCGGCACCGAAACCTCGGCACCGCCCGAACGCCCCCGCCCGGATGTGGCCGCCCTGACCCGCTGGGTCGTGGAATGATCTTTTCGGATTTCACCCGCGCTCTGGGCCAGATCGGCGACCCGCGCTTTCGCCGCGTCCTGCTGCTGGGCGTTGGCCTCGCGCTGGCGCTGCTGGTCGGGGTCTATGCCGGGATGCTGTTCCTGATCGAATGGCTCGCCCCCGCCTCGGTCGATATCCCGCTGGTCGGGCCGGTGGGCGGGCTGGATACGCTGCTGTCCATCGGCTCGGCCCTTCTGATGGTCGGGTTGTCGATCTTCCTCATGGTGCCGGTGGCCGCCCTGTTTTCCGGCCTGTTTCTGGAGGATGTGGCACAGGCGGTCGAAGACCGGCATTATCCGACCCTACCCCCGGTGCCCCGGCTGAAACTGTCGGACAGCCTGATCGACGCTGTGAATTTTTTCGGCTTGCTGGTGATGGCCAATGTGCTGGCACTGCTGCTTTATCCCTTCGCCGGGCCATTGGTGCCGGTTGTCTTTTGGGCAGTGAACGGGTTTCTGCTGGGGCGCGAGTATTTCACGCTGGTCGCCATGCGTCGTCTGGGGCGCAAGGGGGCCAAGGCGCTGCGGGCGCGTCACAACGGGGCGATCTGGCTCGCGGGCACGCTGATGGCCGCGCCGCTGTCGTTTCCGCTGGTGAACCTCTTCATTCCGGTTCTGGGCGTCGCGACCTTCACCCATATGTTTCACCGCCTGAACAGCGCGCGCTGACACCAGCAGCGGACGTACCCTCAGGGGCAGACCGCCGAAGAAAGAAGGCGGGCCGATCCGGGCCCGCCTTTCCTATTTCTGCTCCTGCTGTTCCAGCGCAGAGGGCGGCGGCATATGCCCCATCACGTCGATGTCGCGGATGCTGACCAGACCGCTGGTGATGAACCAGACCAGCCCGGCCCAGATCACCACCGTGATCATAGTGGTGATCTTAGCCTTGCGGCCGACCATGTGATCGGCCGGAGCCGATTTCGGCGTGCCGGGCACCACCTCCCCCGCCTCGGCCTGCGAGCGGAAGCGCACCGGCAGCACCACGAAGAACACCATGAACCAGGTGACGGCGAAAAGGATGAGGGCGGCGGTGATCGTCATGGCTCAGACCTGTTCCAGTTCCACGAGGCAGCCGTTGAAATCCTTCGGATGCAGGAACAGCACGGGCTTGCCATGCGCGCCGATCTTCGGCTCCCCCGTGCCCAGCACCCGCGCACCGGCGGCCTTCAGCTGATCGCGTGCGGCAAGGATGTCTTCCACCTCATAGCAGATGTGATGGATCCCCCCGGCGGGGTTCTTTTCCAGAAAGCCCGCAATGGGGGAGTTCTCGCCCAGCGGATACAGCAGCTCGATCTTGGTGTTCGGCAAGTCGATGAACACAACGGTCACGCCATGATCAGGCTCGTCCTGCGGCGCGCGGACACTGGCGCCCAGCGTGTCGCGGTATTGCGCGGTGGCAGCCTCCAGATCCGGCACTGCAATCGCCACATGGTTCAGTCGTCCGATCATCCTCACGCTCTCCTCTGCCTGACGCCGGTGCGGTTCGGAGCGCGGCGGGCCATGCCGCGCGGAACCCGGCCCGCTTATCCCGTGACCGGCGTCCGCACGCAAGAGCGGCTTTGCCGCAGCGCGTCAACGGTCGTGCATTCCCTTGCCCGCCCGGATATGCGACGCCCATTTTTCAAGCCGCGCGCGCCGGGTTGCCGCCTGCTTCGCCTGGGTGAAATGCAGCAGGTAGCCGCGCCGCCGCCCCGGTGTCAGTGCATCGAAGGCAGCCGCCAGATCCGGGTCTTCGGCGAAGGCTTCGCGGATCTCTTCGGGCAGGTCCAACTCGCCCGGCGCCGGGATCACCTTCTGCCCGCTCTGTTCCAGATGCAGCGCCTGCGCCAGAAAACCGCGCAAGGCAGGGCTGGCGGGCGCCACCTCTGCGCTTGCGGTAAAGCGCATCATCCGCACGAAGCGCGAGTTTGGCCCCGGCGGCTCCAGCAGCCTGTCGGGGTCATCCAGCAACACACCCTTGAAGAACGACAGGCCAAAGCTCTCCTTCATGCGCCAGGGCATCGCCACATTGCCGCCCTGCCAGTCATAGCAGGGACCGCGCCATTTGAGGTTTTCGGCCAGAGGCGTTTCGCGCAACAGCGCGCGCAGGGCCAAAAGCCCCTCCTGCCAGCGGCTTTCAGTGCTGTACCATGCTTCGATGCGCGGATCTTCGGTCATGGGGCCATCCTGCCCGCCGCAGCGGCGCCTGTCCACCGTTCACCGGAGATTAGGGAATCTTTGCTTGGCTGGACACAGGACAACCCGCGAGGCCCCCATGCCAGACCCTCTGCACCTGCCCGATGCCAATGCCTGCCGCGCCGCACCGCTGCGCGGGTTGACGATCCTGCTGGTCGAGGACAGCCGCTTTGCCTGCGATGCGCTCCGGCTGATCTGCCAGCGCACCGGGGCACGGATGCGGCGCGCGGGAACGCTGGCCGCCGCGAGGGCGCATCTGCGGCTCTATCGTCCCGATGTCGTGCTGGTGGATCTTGGGCTGCCCGACGGGCGGGGCGAAGCGCTGATCCACGAACTGTGTCTGGGAAGTTTCGGGCGGGCACGCCCGGCAATCCTTGGCCTCAGCGGTGATCCGGCCGGGCGCGGCGCGGCGCTGGCCTCCGGGGCCGATGGCTTCGTCGAGAAACCCGTTCCAGGCCTGTCCGCCTTTGTCGCCCTCATCCTGCGGACCACCGGCACCCCGGCAGCCACCGCCTGCGAATCTGGCCTGACGCTGCCTGCCGACCCGCTGGCGCTGCGGGACGATCTGGCCCACGCGGCTGAAATGCTGGACGTGCAGCCGGAAACCGGCAGCTATGTCGCCGGGTTTGTCGAAGGCATCGCCCGCTGCGCCGATGATCCGGTTCTGGCGGATGTGGCGGCGCGGGCACGGCCTGCCGGGGCAGATACCGCGCCGCTGGTCAGGCTGCTGGCGTCACGGCTGGCCCGGCCAGTCACCGGACTGATCGTTCCCCCCATGTCGGGGGCCGGGCCACCGCCTCATCCGGCGACGCATTCAGAATAGACCGGGGTTTCTTCCGCCCCGAACAGCATCATGGCCTGATCACCCTTGGTCCACCAGACAAAGGGCTGGGCTGCATCCCGGCTTTCGTAGCGCGCGCCGGACGCCGATTGCGCGATGGCAAAGCCGATCTGCCGCCCCTCGAAGGTGACAACGGCAAAGCTGTCGGTCCCGGTATTGATATACGTCGCGCTGACCCGCGCCCCGTGATCGCAAAGGTAGGGGACGGTCGTCACATCCTCCGCGGCAAGCACGGGGGCCGACAGAAGGCAGAGACCGGCAGAAAGCAGGGTCATTCGCGGATGCATGCAGTTTCCTTTTCGCAAACGGGCCGGTCACAGCGCAGGGTCGCGCGCGGGCCGGGTCAGTCGGGTCAGATCCGAAAGCTTTTCATTCTGCTGCCCGCCCGCACCGAAATTCGCAGGCGCGAGCCAGGCTACGAAGGCCTCGCGCAGCGCCGGCCATTCGCTGTCGATCACGGAGAACCACGCGGTATCGCGATTATGCCCCTTCACGATCATATGCTGCCGGAACACCCCCTCGTAGCTGAACCCCAGCCGTTGCGCCGCGCGGCGCGAGGGCATGTTCAGCGCATTGCACTTCCATTCATAGCGCCGGTATCCGGCCGCGAAGGCCCATTGCATCATCAGGAACATCGCCTCGGTCACAGCGCGGGTTTTCTGCATTTCCGGTGCGATGCAGATATGGCCGACCTCGATCACACCATGCGTCCGGTCGATGCGCAGGAAAGAGGCCACACCGCCGCAATGCCCCGTCGCCCGGTCCCGCAGCGCCAGAAACACCGGGTCCTGGCTCGTCTCGTGATCCTTGACCCAGCGGTGATATGCTGCCGCTCCGGGAAACGGGCCATAGCCCAGATAATCCCACAGCCGGTCATCCCTGGCGAAGGCGCGGTACAGATCGCCTGCATGGGCCTCTGCCTCCAGCGGCTCCAGCCGGACATAGCGCCCCTCCAACACCGTGCCCGCCGGATGCGCGGGCGCCGTAAACCCTTGTATCTTCTGACCGAGATCAACCATGCCCACCTCCACCTCGGGTTTGAGCCTAGGCGGGCGCTGCGGTAAAGGCAACGGCCTGCTCAGCGCAGGAAACCGGGATCATCGCCCATGTCGAGACCGGGAAAAACCGCCTGTTCCAGCACCCGGCGGTCCAGCCCGTAAAGCCCGCGCATGGCCCAGGCCGCCCAGCCGCGCACATCGCTGGTGGGCATGAGGTCGCGCCGTTCATACAGGGCTTCCTCGGCCAGGCCCGGCCAGCGGCCGTAGATGCGGCCACCTTTCAGTGCGCCGCCCGCCATCAGCATGGCGCCCCCGGTGCCGTGATCTGTGCCCGCACTGCCGTTTTCCGCCACCGTGCGACCAAACTCGGTCATCGCAAGCAGCATGGTGCGATCCCAGGCCGAACCCATCTGTTCACGCAGGACAAGGATCAGCCGCTCCAGCCCGCGCAACTGCTGCGGCAGCGCGCCTTCCTGACGGCGATGCGTATCCCAGCCCGACAGCGAGAAAGCGGCAATCCGCGTGTCACCTTTCAGTCGGTCCGCCGCGAAACCGGCCAGCCTGTCGGTATCTGCGAATTTGCCGCCCCCCTCCATCGAGGCGGGCGCGGCCCCGCCTGCAAGTTCGGCAGCCAGATCCATCGCCTCGCCGCCCGCGTCACGGAACAGCGCATCATCATGATAGACCTGTTCCAGCAGCAACCGGCTTTGCGCGCTGAGGCTCAGGGTCACTTCGGGCGTCCAGCTGCGGATTTCTGCCGCACCGGCCAGAAGGGGTTGCGCCTCGCGCCCGACCGCATAGGCTGTCTCCGATGCGATTCCCGGCACCGCCTGCAACATCCGGTTCAGCCAGCCATCGCGCACTTCGGGAACCGGCACATCCAGCCCGGTTCCGGCTTCAAGAATGTCCTGCCCATCGAAATGGCTGCGCTTGTCGCGATAGGGCGTCGACGTGGCATGAACAAATGCCAGCTCACCCGACGTCCACAGCGGCATCAGCCCGGCCATTGCCGGATGCAGCCCGAACAGGCCGTCCAGCGGCAGCACGCCCGCGCCGGTGCCCAGCTTCGGCCGCATCCGCGCAAACAGCGGGTCGCCAATGGGCTGCACCGCGTCCAGACCATCCATCGCCCCCCGCAGGATCACGACGATCAGCCGGTTCTCCCCCAGCTGTGCCGCGCCTTGTGCGAAGGTCACGGTGGTCAGCAAGGGATGGGCCGCCGCCGAACAGGCCGCCGCCAGACCGCCTCGCAGGAAAAGCCTCCGGGTGACATCTTGCATCGCCGCCTCCTCAGCGCCGGTTGAATTCAGGCGAGGCCATCACGAGCCCTACCCCCTCGCGGGCAGATTCGGCGCGCGAGACCGCAACCCGCAGCGTGTCAGGTGCGAGTGTTCCCAGCGCGTGATCCAGAAAAGCCCTTGGATCAATCTGGTCCACCTGTTCCAGATTGCCCGGCATGTCCATCGCCCAGGCAATCCGCGCGCCCAGCCCCTGCGGTGTGATCCACTCCGCCGCCGCCTCGGCCCAGCCATCCGGGCCGATGGGCCGTCCCCATTCCTGCCCCATCAGACGCATCGGGTCGATCAGCAGAGTGTGGAAGCGCCGTGAGGGCATCCTGAACATGCGTTGCGGCCGCAAACCCAGCGCCCGGCAGGCACCGATGACGAACTCGGCCGGCTGGCGGGCCTTCAGGCGCGGCGCGGCGAAGGCCGATGAATCCGTCAGCATCACCTCATACAGCGGCAGAAGCGCGGTATCATTGGCCAGATAGGCCGCCGCCATCCGGTCCACCAGCGCGGGATCCGGCTTATCCGACAGGAAATGCGTCACCAGTTTCCGCGACAGATGCTGCGCGGTTTCCGGTCGGCGCGCCAGATCGTCCAGTACCCGGTGGATGGGCTCCAGCCCCCGCCCGTCATAGCTTTTGCCCAGAACCTGTTCCGCACCGGGTTCGGCCCGGCGCGGATAGAACACCGCCCCCCTGGCCGGGTCCACCGCAAGCCCGGTCAGAAGCTCGGCAAGCTGCCGCACATCGGTCTGGGAATATTGCGCGCCCACCCCCAGCGTGTGCAGTTCTATCGCCTCGCGCGCCAGATTCTCGTTCAGCCCCTTTCCCTTGCGCTTCCCGAAGGCCGATCCGGGGCCGATGGAACTTCGCTGGTCAAGGTAAAGCAGCATCGCAGGATGGAGGTCAGCCGCCCGCAGCATATCGGCAAAGCGCCCCGCGAGATGAGGGCGGATGGCACGTTCGGACATATCACCCGTCAGGACCGAATGCTCGCGCAGGCGGGGCACCGTGGTGAAGTGATCTGCCCAGAACCAGGCCAGCCGTTCGCGAAAACCGTCCGGCGAGGCCAGCGCGCGCGCGATCAGCCTGCGGGAAAAGGCCTCGGTCTCCGCCTCCACCAGCTTGACCCGCCTGCGCACCTCGTCACGCTCTTCCTTCTTCTTTCGGAAGGCAACGCGGGCTTTCGCTGCATCGGCAAACAGGGCGAAAAGCGCAGGGGTTTCCGGCGCAGGAAACATGTCCTGCGCCCGGTCAGGGCCGGCCAGTGCCGCCAGCATCTCTTTCGCACCGCGCGGGGCGCCTGCGGGCAAGGGTAATCCATAGCCATAACGGAAGGCGGCGATATCTTCGGCGACCGGCATGGCATCCTCCGGGCTGGCACAGACTGGTGCAGCGAAGATAGGCACAGGCCCGGAGATGGAAAGCCCTGACCTCTGGCCGCCGGCACAATTCCGCGCGAGGGATCAGAACCGGAAACCGTGCGGATAGTCGTGCAGCCCGTCAAAATCGGCCTTGCCGATCTCCAGCCCCTGCTGGCGCAGCACGGCAAAGGCCATGGCTGTGTGGAACATGAAATTCGGCATGCCGAACAGGTGCAGGAACTCTGCGCCGGACTGATCCAGCTCGGCAAAGCCCGCGCGATGACGGATGCGCCGGGTTTCGGCCCCGTCGAAGGCCGCAGGCTCCAGCCCGCGCAGCGCATGGCTTGCCGCCGCAAGACGACGGCCGAGGCCGATCCGGTCCATCCCGTGATCCGCGATCCCCGGCACCGCAGCCCCGGCCAGCGGAAAGGAAATCCGCAGGGCAAAGCCCGCCGCCGTCGCCACCTGTTGCGCGGCGGTGAACATGTCGGGGGCGAGACGGGCCTGAAGCACCTGCTCCTGCCGGGCAGTGCGCTCCACCATGGCCGACAGACGGTCGAGGTAGTGCAGGAACACCGGGACGGAGGCGTCGAACATCGCAGTCATGGCAGCCTCTTGTTGAAAGACCCCGCCGGGGCGGGGCCAAATCTTTTGCAAAAAGATTTGCAAATTCCTTCACAAGGAATTTGCAACTCCCGCTCAGGCGTCTTTCGGCACCACGCGCAGGCGCAGTTCGCGCAGCTGTTCGTTGGTGGGTTCCGAAGGCGCGTTCATCAGCAGATCCTCGGCACGCTGGTTCATCGGGAACATGATGACCTCGCGGATGTTCATTTCATCCGCCAGCAGCATCACCGCCCGGTCGATCCCCATCGCGCAGCCACCATGCGGCGGCGCGCCATATTTGAACGCCTTGACCATACCGCCAAACCGCTTGTCCACTTCGCTGTTCGGATAGCCCGCCAGTTCAAAGGCGCGATACATGATTTCCGGCTTGTGGTTGCGGATACCGCCCGAGATCAGTTCATAGCCGTTGCAGGCCAGATCATACTGATAGGCATGCACCTTCAGCGGATCGCCCGACAGCGCCTCCATCCCGCCTTGCGGCATGGAGAAGGGGTTGTGGCTGAAGTCGATCTTGCCGTCGTCGGTCTTCTCGTACATCGGGAAGTCAACGATCCAGGCGAAACGGAAGGTGTCAGTTTCGGCAAGGTTCAGCTCGCGCCCGATTTCATTGCGGGCACGGCCGGCAAAGCCTTCAAACTGTTCCGGCTTGCCGCCCAAGAAGAAGGCCGCATCGCCGAGGCCGAGGCCAAGCTGCTGACGGATCGCCTCGGTCCGCTCCGGCCCGATGTTCTTGGCCAGGGGGCCCGCGGCTTCCATCGCGCCATTTTCACCCTCGCGCCAGAAGATATAGCCCATCCCCGGCAGGCCCTCTTTCTGCGCATAGGCATTCATTCGGTCGCAGAATTTGCGGCTGCCGCCGGTCGGGGCCGGAATGGCGCGGATTTCGGTGCCCTCATTCTCCAGCAGCTTGGCGAAAACCGCAAAGCCCGAGCCTTTAAAATGGTCGGACACCACCTGCATCCTGATCGGGTTGCGCAGGTCGGGCTTGTCGCTGCCATACCAAAGCATGCTGTCGCGGTAGGCGATGCGCGGCCAGTCGGAGGGCACTTTGCAATCGGGGCGGAATTCCTCGAACAGGCCCTGAATGACCGGCTGCACGGCGGCGAACACGTCTTCCTGCTCGACGAAAGACATTTCGATATCAAGCTGATAGAAGTCGGTCGGGCTGCGATCAGCGCGCGGGTCTTCATCGCGGAAGCAGGGCGCGATCTGGAAGTAACGATCAAAGCCCGCCACCATGATCAGCTGCTTGAACTGCTGCGGCGCCTGAGGCAGGGCATAGAACTTGCCGGGATGCAGGCGCGACGGCACGAGGAAGTCGCGCGCGCCTTCGGGGCTGGAGGCGGTGATGATCGGGGTCTGGAATTCGTTGAACCCCTGATCCCACATCCGGTTGCGGATCGAGCGCACCACGTTCGAGCGCAGCATCATGTTGCCATGCAGCTTTTCGCGGCGCAGGTCGAGGAATCGGTAGGTGAGACGGGTTTCCTCGGGGTAGTCGGTTTCGCCGAATACCGGCAGCGGCAGATCGCCCTCCACCGCGCCCAGCACGCGGACGGATTTGATGTAGACCTCGATCTCGCCGGTGGCGAGCTTCGGGTTCACAAGGCTCGCGTCGCGCGCCTTTACCACGCCGTCGAGCGAGATCACCCATTCGGCACGCAGCTTCTCGATGTCCGCGAAGGCCGGGCTGTCGCTGTCGGCCAGCACCTGCGTCACGCCATAATGGTCGCGCAGGTCGATGAACAGCACGCCGCCGTGATCCCGCACCCGATGCACCCATCCGGCCAGACGGACATTCTGCCCGACATGATCCTTGTTGAGTTGCGCACAAGTATGGCTGCGATAGGCGTGCATCACGCTCCCCTTTTCCGAGGCTTCATCCGATGCGCCGATACACACCGCGCCAAGGGGCAAGTCAACCCCGCGCGATACGGACGACGCCGGGGCAGAAGGGTTTTGCGAAAGCATTTGCAAGGTGCCTTGCAGATGCCCTGCATGTTTCACCCCAGCCAGACCGCCGGGATCAGCCCGCGCAGCGCGTTCCCGGCCCAGAGCCGGACCTGCGGCAGGTCTTCTGCGCGCAACACCTCTTCCGGGCAGCCGAGTTCGGCACGCAGCACGCCGGGCAGGCAGCCGCTGGCCAGCGGCGGTGTCCGCATCCCCTGCCCCCGATCAAAGAACAGCGTGCTGATCGTGCCCTCGCAGACCTCGCCACGTTCGTTGAGGAAGATCACTTCCTCCACGCCCTCGGGCAGCGCGGCGCGGCTGGCATCATACAGCGCGCGGCGGGTGGTCTTGTGGCGCAGCCAGGGGTCCGCGCTGTCGAGCCGGAGCGGCGAAAGCGCCAGCCGCCAGTGCGACGCGGCGGGCGGCAGCGGTGCCGCCGTCACCTCGATATCGCCCGCCTGGCCCAGCGTCAGCCGGACACGAGCCGTGCCCTCGGGGGCGGGCAGCGCCTCCTGCACCGCCGTGAGGTCGCAACTGTAGCGCAGCACTGCGGCAGAGCCTGCCAGCCGCACCAGATGCAGCGGCAGGCGCGGATAGGACGCCCCATCCCACAGCATCGTTTCAATGAGGCGCGGCGTCATCGGACCAGCGCCGCGGCATAGCGCGCCTTCCAGTGAGCCTCGTCCCATTCGCCCTGCGTGGTGGAATCGTAGACCACGCCACCGCCGACGTTCAGCACCACGCGATTGTCCGGCCAGACCGACAGCGTGCGGATCGCCACGTTGAAAACCGAGGCTCCATCCGGCGCCATCCAGCCGATTGCCCCGCAATAGACCCCGCGCGGGAAGGGCTCGACCTCGCGGATGATCTCCATCGCGCGGATCTTCGGCGCCCCGGTGATCGAGCCGCAGGGGAACAGAGCGGGCATCAGCCGGGCCATTGCGGGTGGTTCGACCAGTTGCCCGACGACGCGCGACGACATCTGATGAACGGTGGCGAAAGCCTCCACCGCGAAAAGTTCGGGCACCTTGACCGAGCCGACCTCGGCAAGGCGCGAGATGTCATTGCGCAGCAGATCGACGATCATCAGATTTTCGGCCCGGCCCTTTTCGGAACGGTACAGTTCTTCCGCCAGCGCGGCATCTTCCTCCGGGTCGGCGCCACGCGGCGCGGTGCCTTTCATCGGGCGGCTTTCGATGCGCCCGGCAGCGGTGGTGGAAAAGAACAGCTCGGGGCTGCGTGACACGATGACCGGGCCGCTGCCAAGGTCCAGATAGGCGCCATACCCCACCGCCTGCCGCGCCCGCAGCGCCGCGTAAAGCCCAAGGGGCGTGCCGGTCAGGCGGCTTTCCATCGGGAAGGTCTGATTGATCTGATAGCAATCGCCCGCGCCGATATAGGCCGCCACCTTTTCGGCGGCCAAGCCGTAATCCGCGCGGCTGATCATTGGCACCAGCGGCGCGAGCGTGGCGCCACCTGCCGACCGTGCGGTTTCCAGCAGCGGTCCGCCCGGCGCGGGGGCATCAAAAACACCGAAGGCCAGCAGCGGGTGATCCCGGTTCTCCGGCATCAGGGGCGCCAGCTTCGGCTCCAGCGCATAGCCCGCCTCGTAGGACAGATAACCCGCTATCCAGCCGCCCGATGCCCGCGCCGCATCCAGCCGCGCCAGGGCGGGTGCCAGCGCGTCCGCCTCCCACACGACAATGGTCTCGCGCGGGGCGTCAAACAGAGCCGGGCGGCCCTGCGGCCCGTGTTCCAACAGGATCATGCCTCGCCCTCCGTTCGACCGCTTTCCCGCGATGTAGCAGCCATGCCGCGCGCCGACCAGCCCGATGCCGACATGCCGTTCCTTCCCTGCGCCAGATAGACCCTTGCGCCCCGAACTGACGCGACTATAACCCCGCCAATTTGCGCGATGCTCAGAATCCCTCCCCCGCCCCCTTGGGTGCGGCGGAGCACACACGGGGGCCCCCATGCCGAAAAGAACCGATATCTCCTCGATCATGATCATCGGTGCGGGGCCCATCGTCATCGGGCAGGCCTGCGAGTTCGACTATTCCGGCGCACAGGCCTGCAAGGCGCTGCGCGAGGAAGGGTATCGCGTCATCCTCGTGAACTCCAACCCCGCAACGATCATGACCGATCCGGGGCTGGCGGATGCGACCTATATCGAGCCGATCACCCCCGAAGTGGTGGCCAAGATCATCGAAAAGGAACGCCCCGACGCAATCCTGCCGACCATGGGCGGGCAGACCGGCCTGAACACCACGCTGGCGCTGGATGATCTGGGCGTGCTGGAAAAGTTCAACGTCAAGCTGATCGGCGCCAATCGCCAAGCCATCGAAATGGCCGAAGACCGCAAGCTGTTCCGCGAGGCGATGGACCGGCTGGGGCTGGAGAACCCGAAGGCAACCATCATCGCCGCCCCCAAGGTCGGGACCAAGTTCGACATCGCGGCCGGTGTGGCCGAGGCGATGAAGGCGCTGGATTATGTGGGCCTTCCGGCCATCATCCGTCCCGCTTTCACGCTGGGCGGCACGGGTGGCGGCGTCGCCTACAACCGCGACGATTACGAGGCCATCGTGAAATCGGGTCTGGAAGCCAGCCCCGTCGCGCAGGTTCTGGTCGATGAATCGCTTCTGGGCTGGAAAGAATACGAGATGGAGGTGGTGCGCGACCGCAAGGACAACGCCATCATCGTCTGCTCCATCGAGAATATTGATCCGATGGGCGTGCATACCGGCGATTCCATCACCGTGGCCCCGGCGCTGACGCTGACCGACAAGGAATATCAGATCATGCGCAACGGCTCCATCGCCGTGCTGCGCGAGATCGGGGTGGAAACCGGCGGGTCCAACGTGCAGTGGGCGATCAACCCGAAGGACGGCCGCATGGTCGTCATCGAGATGAACCCGCGGGTGTCGCGGTCTTCGGCGCTGGCGTCCAAGGCCACCGGCTTCCCCATCGCCAAGATCGCGGCGAAGCTGGCGGTCGGCTATACGCTGGACGAGCTGGACAACGACATCACCAAGGTCACGCCCGCCTCGTTCGAGCCGTCGATTGACTATGTCGTCACCAAGATCCCGCGCTTTGCCTTTGAAAAATTCCCGGGGTCCGAGCCGCATCTGACCACCGCGATGAAATCGGTGGGCGAGGTCATGGCCATCGGCCGTACCATCCACGAAAGCCTGCAAAAAGCGCTGGCGAGCCTTGAGACCGGCCTCAGCGGCTTTGACGAAATCGCCATTCCCGGCGCGCCCGACAAGGCCTCGATCTTCAAGGCGCTGGGTCAGCAAACCCCCGACCGGCTGCGCGTGATCGCTCAGGCCATGCGCCACGGCCTCAGCGATGACGAGATCCAGCAGGCAACCAGTTTCGACCCGTGGTTCCTCGCCCGTATCCGCGAGATCATCGGGACCGAAGCACAGATCCGCGCCGAGGGTCTGCCGGTCACCGAAGAGGGCCTGCGCGGGCTGAAGATGATGGGCTTTACCGATGCCCGTCTGGCCAAGCTCACCGGCCGCGATGAAGGTCAGGTCCGCCGCGCGCGCCGCAATCTGGGCGTGAAGGCGGTGTTCAAGCGTATCGACACCTGCGCCGCCGAATTCGAGGCGCAGACCCCCTACATGTATTCCACCTATGAGGCCCCCGCGATGGGCGATGTGGAATGCGAAAGCCGCCCGTCGAATGCAAAGAAGGTGGTCATCCTTGGCGGTGGCCCGAACCGGATCGGCCAGGGGATCGAGTTCGATTACTGCTGCTGCCACGCCTGTTTCGCGCTGACCGCGCAGGGCTATGAAACCATCATGGTCAACTGCAACCCGGAAACGGTTTCGACCGACTATGACACCTCGGACCGGCTGTATTTCGAGCCGCTGACGCTCGAACATGTGCTTGAAATCCTGCGGGTAGAGCAGGAAAACGGCACGTTGCATGGCGTGATCGTGCAGTTCGGCGGGCAGACGCCGCTGAAACTGGCCAATGCGCTGCATGAGGAAGGCATCCCGATCCTCGGCACCACGCCCGACGCGATTGATCTGGCCGAAGATCGTGAGCGGTTCCAGAAGCTGCTGAACGATCTGGGCCTGAAACAGCCGGTGAACGGCACCGCCCGTTCGCGCGACGAGGCGTTCGCTGTGGCCGCAGATGTGGGTTACCCGCTGGTCATTCGCCCCTCCTTCGTGCTGGGTGGCCGCGCGATGGAGATCATCCGCGACGACGCACAGCTGGAACGCTACATCCGCGACGCGGTGCAGGTCTCAGGCAACAACCCGGTGCTGCTGGACAGCTATCTGGCCGGCGCCATCGAGGTGGATGTCGATGCGCTGTGCGATGGCGAGAATGTCCATGTCGCGGGCATCATGGAACATATCGAGGAAGCGGGCGTCCATTCGGGCGACTCGGCTTGCTGCCTGCCGCCGCACAGCCTGTCCGACGACACGGTGGCCGAGCTGAAGCGCCAGACGGTGCTGATGGCCCGTGCGCTGCATGTCGTCGGCCTGATGAACGTGCAATTCGCCATCAAGGACGGCGTGATCTATGTGCTGGAAGTGAACCCGCGCGCCAGCCGCACCGTGCCCTTCGTCGCCAAGGCGACCGACAGTGCCATCGCCTCTATCGCCGCGCGGCTGATGGCAGGCGAGCCGCTGTCGAACTTCCCCGAACGCGCCCCTTATGACGCGGGCGTCGGCCCTGATTCGGTGCTGCCGCTGGCCGATCCGAACACGCTGGCCAACCCGATCACGCCATGGTTCAGCGTCAAGGAAGCCGTGCTGCCCTTCGCCCGCTTCCCCGGCGTCGACCCGCTTCTGGGGCCGGAAATGCGCTCCACCGGCGAGGTCATGGGCTGGGACCGCACCTTTGCGCTGGCCTTCCTCAAGGCCCAGATGGGTGCGGGGATGAACCTGCCGGAAAGCGGCCGGGTTTTCCTCAGCGTCAAGGATGCCGACAAGTCCGAAGCGCTGGCCGGAGCCGCGCGCGACCTGATCGCCATGGGGTTCGAGATCGTGGCGACGCGCGGCACCGCAAGCTGGCTGTCGGCGCAGGGCGTGGCGGCGACTTTGGTCAACAAGGTCTACGAAGGCCGTCCGAACATCGTGGACAGCCTGAAGAACAATGAAATCACCGTGGTGATGAACACGACCGAAGGCGCGCAGGCCATCGCCGACAGCCGTGACATCCGCCGCGTCGCGCTGATGGACAAGATCCCCTATTTCACCACCGCCGCCGCATCCATCGCCGCCGTCGCCGCGATGAAGGCCCGCGCGGAAGGTTACGGGGTCCGCACGCTTCAGGGCTGATCCCCTGCCCCATGACGGAAACGGCGCCCCTCGGGGCGCCGTTTTTCATTTGGCCTGCATGTCGCGGACATATTCGCCCAGTTGTACCAGCCGCAGCGGCGTGGGCGTGGCAATACCGTCGCCGCTGTCGAACAGCACCATCTTCTCGCCTTCCAGCAGGGGTGCGAATTGCGGCATGACCACACCATCGGGTGTGCGGGCATAGCCCCAGATCTTGCTCATCACCCGCGCCATCGGGAACTTGCCGCGGTTCTTCGCGGAAATACGGGTCAGATCAGCCGGGCGCTTGTCCAGCGTATCAGCCATCGGCCCGTCGCCCTTGCCGGCATCGCCATGGCAAGCCGCGCAATAGGTGGCAAAATCCTCGGCCCCGGTCGGCACTTTCTTCGCCAGCGGCAGACAGGCCGCCAGAGCCAGCGGCAAGAGGGCACCCCCGAGGGCAAGGCGCAGCGGCGTAAGATGGAACATGGCAGTCTCCGAGGTATTTTCCCTCACGAAACCATGCCCGGCCACAGGGCGCAAGCGCCAGATCATGCGCTCAGGCGACGCGCCCCTGTTCCAGCCGGACAACGCGGTCCATCCGCGCGGCGAGTTCCATGTTATGCGTGGCAATCAGCGCCGACAGGCCCGTCGCCCGCACCACCGCCATCAGCGCGCCAAACACCTGATCCGAGGTGCCGGGGTCCAGGTTTCCGGTCGGCTCGTCCGCCAGCAACAGCTTCGGCGCATTGGCCAGCGCGCGACAGAAGGCGACGCGCTGCTGCTCGCCGCCCGAAAGCTCGGCCGGGCGGTGGCCCGCGCGGTGATCGACGCCGACGCTGGCCAGCAGATCCATCGCGCGCGCCTGCGCGGCGCGCGCTGCAACACCATTGGCAAGCTGCGGCAGCACCACATTTTCCAGCGCGGTAAATTCCGGCAGCAGGTGGTGGAACTGATAGATGAACCCCACATCCGCCCGCCGCGCCGCCGTGCGGGCGCGATCCGGCAGACCCGTCATCTCGCGCCCGGCGAGATCTACGCGGCCCTCGTCCGGCGTATCCAGAAGCCCCGCGATATGCAGCAGCGTCGATTTCCCCGCCCCCGAGGGCGCCACCAGCGCCACGACCTCGCCCCGCCCCACGCTGAGGCTCGCCCCGTTCAGCACCGTCACGGCCGAGGGTTTGCCCCGGTTGTAGGTCTTGGAAATGGCCTCCAGCCGCAGCACCTCATTCATAGCGCAGCGCCTCCACCGGGTTCATCCGAGCCGCCCGCCGCGCCGGAAAGATCGTGACGATGAACGACAACCCGAGGCTCAGCGCCACGGCCGAAGCCACATCGCCCGCCTGCAACCGCGCCGGCAGGTAATAGATGCCGCGCACCGCCGGATCCCAGACCCCGCCGCCCGAGACATAGTTCACAAAGGAAAAGATCGGGTCGATGTAGATGGCAAACAGACAGCCCAGAACCACCCCGGCCAGCGTCCCCACCAGCCCCGTCGAGGCGCCGCAGATGAAGAACACCCGCAGGATCGCGCCTTCCGTCAGCCCCATGGTGCGCAGAATGCCGATGTCGCGGCCCTTGTTCTTCACCAGCATGATCAGCCCCGAGATGATGTTCATCGCCGCGATCAGCACAAGGATCGACAGGATGATGAACATCACATTATCCTCGATATCCAGGGCCCGCAGGAAGGATCCGGCACTGTCCCGCCAGGTCCAGAGCAGCGTGCGCTCGCCCCCCGCCTGCAACAGCGGCAGTTCATATTTCTCGATATGATCGGGGTCAGCCACCATGACCTCGATCTCATCCGCCCGCCCCTCGCGGTTGAAATATTCCTGCGCCTCGGTGAAGGGCAGGTAAACACGGGTCCGGTCGATATCATAGCGCCCGGCGGTGAAGATATAGACCACCTCATAGGCATTGACCCGCGGCGAAGTGCCGAAGGCGGTCTTCACCCCGTCGGGCGAGATCAGCCGCAGCCGGTCACCGATCCCCACCCCAAGTTCGCGCGCAAGGCCTGATCCGATGGCGATGCCCTCGTCGAAACGCGCGATGTCCCCCTCGTGTTCGGCCCCGTCACCGACACGCGGAATGCTGCGCAGGTCGTCCAGCCGGATGCCAAAGACCTCGGCCCCCATGTTCACGCCATTGGCGGTGGCCATGACCTGCCCCTTGACCAGCGGCGCCGCCCGCACCACCCCCGGCACGGCCGCCAGCCGTTCGGCCCGCGCGTCATAATCGCTGAACCCGCGCAGGGACCGGCCGTTGTCATCGACCTCAGCACTGGCATAAACCGTCACATGCGCATTGGCGCCAAGAATCGTATCAACGAATTCCGCCCGGAACCCGGCCCGCACCGCCAGTGTGGCGATCAGTGCGAAGACCGCCAGCGCGATACCGATCAGGCTGATCCAGGTCATCACGCTGACGCCGCCCTCGCTGCGTCTTGCACGCAGATAGCGCCAGGCGATCATCCATTCGAACGGGGCAAAAGGCGGGGTGCGTGTGCTCATGATGCCGGGTTGTTCCGCCCTTTGCCACAAAGGTCAAGCGCCGCCTGCATCACTTCACCGTTGTCCTCTGCTTCTTGCGCAAATACTCGCGGGGGTCCGGGGGCGGCAGCCCCCGGGGGGACCATCCCGCTCAGCCCAACCGCATCAGCTTGAAGACCGAAAGCTGGTTGCGCAGGACCCCGGCATGAACGCAAGCCCAGCCGTCATCCGAATAGTTGCGCATGTCGCGCTGGAAGGCATAGACCGCCTCAATGTAGTCCTTGCGCTTCGCATCATGCGGCGCCACCGCATTCGGCACCACCAGCACCGAACGCCGCGCGATCCGGGTGAACTCGCCCACCACCTTCATCCAGTCACGCGGATGGCAATAATGCTCGATCGCGTCGAAACAGATCACGCTGTCGAGGCTCTTGTCCGCAAAGGGATAGGGTCCGCTGCCCGCATCGAACAGCCGCACATCAAGACCAAGGCTTTCGGTGATCGGCCGATAGGGCCAGTCGCGCACCACGCCCGAGCCGTCATGCAGCCCATGATCGTCCCGCGCGGAGGTCAGATCACTGCCGTTGAAATCCCGATACCGGCTGTCCAGCGCCGCCCCGCCGACGAAATTGGCAAAATCATTGCCGATGACCCGGTGCCCGTTCCGGCGCAGGATTTCCAGCGTCGCACCATGGGCGGTGGACATTTCCAGCACCTCACGCGGCGCGCAGCCCTCGGCCATCAGTTCGGGCATATGTTGCAGCAGCAGCGCCCAGCAACGCCGTATATTCTTGAAATGGATTACATATTTCCGCTGAACACAGCGGCTGACATGCTCCAGCCCCTCGGGCGTCAGGTCATAGGGCACCGCAAGATCGGCGGGGGGCAGATCACCGAAGGCGGCGATGATCTCGTCATTCGACGGATGCCGACGGGCCTCGCGGGTCAGGAACTGTTCAAAGAACGTGTCACGCAAGGCGGCCATCTTGCGCCGATACCCGTCGTGGCCCTTCCGGTGGTCCGCCGGCCGCGCCCGCTCGTTCTCGATCAATTCGGCATGGTTCAGTTTCAGCATCGCCCCTACCCGCACTGCTTCCCCGACCCGGGGAGATCACCGTTTGTGTTCTGCCCGCTGTCTTGCCTGCAAACAAGCTGGAACGGTTGCTCCAAGGGGCGGAAAGTGCCCTGTGACCTGACAGCGCCCCCAAACCCGCCCCAGCGCGCGGGACCGGGCAAGGAAAAACCGGCAGGAGGCCCTGCCGGTTCGTTGTCCTTTGCCATCTGCCGGTCGGTCAGATCCCGGCGTAGATCTGCGCGATACGGTCCACGGCAGCTTCGGCGCTCATTTCCTCGCTTTCGCCGGTGCGGCGCGAGGTCAGTTCGACCACGCCATTTGCCAGACCGCGCGGGCCGACGGTGATGCGCCACGGCAGGCCGATCAGATCCATCGTGGCGAATTTGGCCCCCGCGCGTTCGTCGCGGTCATCGTACAGCGGGTCGAGGCCCCTGGACTTGAGCGCCTTGTAAAGCCCTTCGCAGGCTGCATCGGTGGCGCTGTCACCCTGTTTCAGGTTCACGATACCGCAGTGGAACGGAGTCACGCCTTCCGGCCAGATGATGCCCTTGTCATCGTGGCTGGCCTCGATGATCGCGCCCAGCAGACGCGAGACACCGATCCCATGGCTGCCCATCTCGACCGGCACGCGGTTGCCGTCGGCGGTGACGACGGTGGCGCCCATCGGTTCGGAATATTTGGTGCCGAAGTAGAAGATCTGCCCGACCTCGATACCGCGCCCGACCTTGCGATGCGCCTCGGGAACAGCGTTGAACGCTGCCTCGTCATGGGTTTCATCCGTGCGCGCGTAAAGCGAGGTGAATTCCTCGCAGATACCCAGAACCTCGGCCCGGTTATCAAAATCGACCTCGCGGTCGCCCAGCTTCAACGCGGTCACGCGGTCGTCGTAGAACACTTCCGACTCGCCGGTGGAGGCCAGAACGAGGAATTCATGGGTATTGTCGCCGCCGATCGGGCCGGAGGCGGCGCGCATCGGAATCGCGGTCAGGCCCATGCGTTCATAGGTGCGCAGGTAGCTGACCATATGGCGGTTGTAGGCGTGCAGCGCGTCCTCTTTGGTGAGGTCGAAGTTGTAGCCGTCCTTCATCAGGAACTCGCGGCCACGCATCACGCCGAAGCGCGGGCGCACCTCGTCACGGAACTTCCACTGGATGTGGTAAAGCGTCAGCGGCAGATCCTTGTAGCTGTTCACATGGCTGCGGAAGATGTCGGTGATCATCTCCTCGTTGGTCGGACCATAGAGCATGTCGCGTTCGTGGCGGTCCTTGATGCGAAGCATCTCGGCACCGTAATCGTCATAGCGACCGCTTTCGCGCCACAGGTCGGCCGGTTGCAGCGTCGGCATCAGCAGCGGGATGTGCCCGGCGCGGATCTGTTCCTCATGCACGATCTGCTCGATGCGTTTCAGCACCTTGAAGCCCATCGGCAGCCAGGAATAAATGCCCGCCGCCTGTTGCTTGATCATGCCGGCACGCAGCATGTAGCGGTGTGAGACGATCTGCGCCTCGGCGGGGTTTTCCTTCAGGACGGGCAGGAAGTAGCGCGACAGACGCATGGGGTGGCCTCTTGGCAAAAGCTTTCGGCGGTTTTCCTAGCGGGTTCGCGGCCTGCGGGCAAGTTCCGCGCCACAGAAGCCCCGGGGTCAGGCCCCTTGCCCGCAGGATGTGGGCGTGCGACCAAGGCATATTGCAACCCTGAATTGCCAAGGCCCGTTTCAGATGACCTATTTTGATACAGCCCTGCTGGCCCTGTTGCTGCTGACCCTGCTGGGGCTCGGCGCCGCACTCTGGCCAAGCCGCCGCGCCGCGCCCCGACCGGACCCCAGGGCCCGCGCCGCGTTGCGCCAGAAGGCCGAGACGCTGGCCCTGCGTGGCCGCATCCTTGCCATCACGCCCGAGACCAGCCTGCCCGACCTGACCCTGACCCCGCTGGGCGAGGTCTGGCTCAGCCGTCCGAAGGGGGTTTCCGCCGAAGGGGCGCTGGCCGTGAAGGCGGCGGCGCGCTTTCCGCTGGCGCGCGCGCTGACCGGGTTGCGGCAGCGCCCGAAAGGCGGGCGCGTCGAATGGTCTGCTATCGCCTGTGCCGCCAGCCCGCGCCATGGCACCGAACAGCCCCGCACGCCACGCCCGCAGGCAACAGTGCTGGTCGACGGCTCCAACGTGGTGATGTGGGAAAAGAACTCGGGCCTGACGGACAAGGCGCAGCTTGCCACGCTGCAATCCGTGATCGACCTGCTGATGGCGGAAGGGCGCGCGGTCAAGGTCATCTTCGATGCCAATATCGCCTATACGCTGTTCGGGCGCGGCATGTCGGTGGAAGAGCTGACCCGCCGCATTGCCCGCCCCGCCGCCGACATCGAGATGACCGCCAAAGGCCAGATCGCCGACGAATGGCTGATCGGCGCCGCCTTCACGACCGGCGCCACCATCGTCAGCAACGATCTGTACCGCGACCATCCGCGCGCCCGCTTCCTGTCGATGCGGCGCGGCTTTTCGCATGGCGGCGTGGCAGAGCTGTTGCCGCCGCGCTGATCCTCAGCCGCGCTTGCGCACGAATTCGGTGCGCAGCACCAGACCCTTGATCGTGTCGTGGCGGCAGTCAATTTCCTCGGGGTTGTCAGTCAGCCGGATCGAGCGGATGACGGTGCCCTGTTTCAAGGTGGTGCCAGCGCCCTTGACCTTGAGGTCTTTCACCAGAACCACCTGATCGCCGTCGGCCAGCACATTGCCCGCCGCATCCTTCACCACGACCGCCGCTTCGGCCCGCACCTCGGAGGCCGGACGCCATTCACCGCTGGCTTCATCATAGACATATTCTTCGTCGTCGCTCATTCCGCTCTCCTGCGCCGGACATGGGGCAGCCCTCGCATGAAATTGCCTGTCGTTACAAGGCCAAGGCAGGCTTTGCGCGGCCGCCCCTTGAAACCTGCGCCCCGATGCGCAATCTGGAGGAAAGGTAGTCTGGCGGGGTCCGATGTCGCTTCCGGTGCGCGAACAGGTGAAATACTGGGGCCTTGCCGCATTGCTGTTCGTAGCAGTGCTGTGGTTTCTGGGGGCGGTGATCCTGCCCTTCCTCGTGGGCGGGGCCATCGCCTATTTCATGGACCCTCTGGCCGACCGGCTGGAACGCGCGGGCCTCAGCCGGGCCGCCGCGACGGGTGTTATCTCCATAGCAGCCCTGCTGCTGACGGTGCTGCTGTTCCTTGCCGTGCTGCCCGTGCTGTTCAACCAGCTGACCGCGCTGGTGAACGAGGCACCGGTGATGTTCCGGCGGCTGCAAGCTTTCATGCTGGAACGCTTTCCCGATCTTCAGGACCAGACCTCGACCATGCGTCAGACGCTGGAGAATATCGGCAAGCTGATCCAGTCGAAGGGGGGCGAGCTGGCGCAGTCGCTGATCGGTTCGGCCATGGGGGTCATCAACGCGGTGGTCTTCATCGTCGTCGTGCCGGTGGTCGCCTTTTACATGCTGCTGGACTGGGACCGCATGGTGGCCCGCGTCGATGAGATCCTGCCGCGCGATCATGCCCCGACCGTGCGCCATCTCGCACGCGAGATCGACCGGGTTCTGGCCGCCTTCGTGCGCGGGCAAATCTCGGTCTGCCTGATTCTCGGCACCTTCTACGCCGTGGCGCTGATGCTGGCGGGGCTGAATTACGGGATCGTCGTCGGTGCGATTGCCGGGGCCGTAACCTTCATCCCTTACGTCGGCGCCATCATCGGCGGCGCACTGGCCATGGGTCTGGCCCTGTTCCAGTTCTGGGGCGACTGGCTGCAGATCGGCATCGTCGCCGGGATCTTCGCGCTGGGGCAGTTTCTGGAAGGCAATGTCATCACGCCGAAACTGGTGGGCAATTCGGTCGGGCTGCATCCGGTGTGGCTTCTGTTCGCGCTGTCGGCCTTCGGCTCGGTCTTCGGCTTCGTCGGGATGCTGGTGGCGGTGCCGGTGGCGGCGGCACTGGGGGTTCTGGCGCGCTTTGCCATAGACCAGTACAAGCAGAGCCGCCTTTACCTCGGCCTTGGCCCCACAGCACGACGCGACGACAATACCCCGTGACCGCCCAGCTTGCCTTCGACCTGCCCGCGCGTGCCTCGCTGCGCCGCGAGGATTTCTTTGCCTCGCCCGCCAATGCCATGGCGCTGGCGACGCTGGAAGCCGGGGGCTGGCCGCTGGACAAGCTTTTGCTGATCGGCCCTCCCGGATCGGGCAAGACCCATCTGGCGCATATCTGGGCGGCACGGGCAGGCGCGACACTGCTGGAGGCGGCCGCGCTGGGACAGACCGATGTGGACGCCCGCGCCACCGGCCCCGTGGTGCTGGAGGATGCCGCAACAGTGGCAGGCGATGCGCGCGCCGAAACCGCGCTCTTTCACCTGCACAACCGGCTGGCCGAACGCCGCCTGCCCTTCCTGATGACCGCCGCAACCCCACCGCGCGACTGGGGCATCCGCCTGCCCGACCTGCTGAGCCGGATGCAGGGCACCGCCCTGACCCGGATCGAGCCGCCCGATGATGCGCTGCTGTCTGCAGTGCTGGTCAAGCAGTTCAGCGACCGCCAGATCGCCGTGCCGCCCGCACTGATCCCCTGGCTCGTCGCGCGCATGGGGCGCAGTCTGGCCGAAGCGCGCAACCTTGTGGCCGATCTGGACGCACTGGCACTGGCGCGCGGCGTGCCGATCAGCCGCGCCCTTGCAGCCGAGGTGCTGGACAGCGCCTGAACCTGCACCGATATTGGGCGTAACCCCATGCCCGCCAAGACATAAAGCAAGCAGATGACACAGGCAGATTTTCTCAAGTCCCCTTTTGAAACCCCGGTCGAGCTTTGCGAGGCCGAAACCACTGGCCCGCGCCGTTTTTTCAATCGCGAACTCAGCTGGCTCGCCTTCAACTGGCGCGTGCTGGAGGAAGCGGCAAATCCGCTGGTGCCGCTGCTGGAACGGCTGCGCTTCCTGTCGATCTCGGCCACCAACCTTGATGAATTCTATACCGTCCGCGTGGCCGGTCTGCGCGCCATGGTGCGCAACGGCACCCCCACCCTGTCGGAAGACGGTCGCACCCCGACTGAACAGTTGCGGCTGATCAATGACGATGCGCGGCGTCTGATGAAGATGCAGCAGATCACCTACAAGAAACTGAAGCGCGAGATGGAAGCGGCGGGGATCGAGATTCTGACCCGCTCCAAACTGACGGCGCGCGATCACAAGCTGCTGGAGGATCATTTCCTCCACAAGGTATTTCCGGTGTTGTCGCCCTTGGCTATCGACCCGGCGCACCCCTTCCCCTTCATTCCGAACACCGGCTTCTGCCTTGCACTGCAACTGGAACGCGCGACCGACCGGCGGGCCTTGCAGGCGCTGCTGCCGATCCCGCAACAGGTGGCGCGTTTCGTTTCGCTGCCGGGGCGCGAGGGCGAAAGCCGATTCCTGCCGCTGGAGGAACTGCTGCTGCTGCATCTCGACATGCTGTTCCCCGGCTATGTCGACCGCGGCCATTGCGCCTTCCGCGTGCTGCGCGACAGCGATCTGGAAGTCGAGGACGAGGCCGAGGATCTGGTACGCAGCTTCGAGACGGCGCTGAAACGCCGTCGCCGGGGCGAGGTGATCCGCATGAAGATCAGCGCCGGTGCCCCGCCGGAACTGAAATCGCTGATCATGGATGAACTCCACGTCATTCCCGATGAGGTGGTGGAGGTGCGCGGCCTGCTGGGCGTGGCCGATCTGAAGGAACTGGTGCTGTCCTCGCGCCCCGATCTGCTGTGGCCCTCTTTCACGCCGCGCGTGCCGGAACGGGTGCAGGATCACGAGGGCGACATGTTTGCCGCGATCCGGCAGAAGGACATGCTGCTGCATCACCCTTACGAAACCTTCGACATGGTGATCCGTTTTCTGGAACAGGCGGCGCGGGATCCCAATGTTCTGGCGATCAAGCAGACGCTTTACCGCACCAGTTGGGACAGCCCGATCGTGTCGGCGCTGTGCGAGGCGGCAGAGGCCGGGAAATCGGTCACCGCGCTGGTCGAGCTGAAAGCCCGCTTCGACGAGGCGGCGAACATCCGGCAGTCGCGCCGGCTGGAACGCGCGGGCGCGCATGTGGTTTACGGATTCATGCATCTGAAAACTCATGCGAAAATCAGCACGGTCGTGCGGCGTGAGGGAGAAAATCTGGTGACCTATACGCATTACGGCACCGGCAATTATCACCCGATCACCGCCCGGATCTATACCGACCTGTCGTTCTTCACCTGTGATGCGGCCCTGGGGCGTGATGCAACCAAGGTGTTCAATTACCTGTCGGGCTATGTGCAGCCGCAGGGGTTGGAAAACATCGCCATCGCCCCGATGACTCTGAAACCCCGCCTGCTGGAGATGATCCGCGCCGAGGCCGAACATGCCCGCGCAGGCCGTCCGGCCGAAATCTGGATCAAGCTCAACAGCCTGATCGAACCCGAGGTCATCGACGCGCTTTATGCCGCAAGTCAGGCCGGGGTGCGGATCAGCCTCGTCGTGCGCGGCATCTGCGGCCTGCGCCCCGGCGTGAAGGGCCTGTCGGAAAACATCCGCGTCAAATCGGTGGTCGGCCGCTTCCTTGAACACAGCCGGATCGTCTGTTTCGGCAATGGCGGCAGCCTGCCCTCGAAACAGGCGCGGGTGTTCCTGTCCTCGGCCGACTGGATGGGCCGCAATCTCAGCCGCCGGGTCGAGACGCTGGTCGAGACCACGAACCCCACGGTGAAAAATCAGATCATGGGGCAGATCATGGCCGCCAATCTGGCAGATGAGGCGCAAAGCTGGGTGCTGCATGGCGATGGCCATTACAGCCGGCAACTGACCACGGCGGATGATAACCTGTTCAGTTGTCACAAATTCTTCATGGAAAACCCGTCTCTGTCCGGGCGGGGCACCGCCGGGGCCAAGGATGTGCCGCGGCTGGCCCGGCCCCGCGACGAAACGCCCGCCTGAGCGGCGTGGCAAGCCTTGACCTGACCACCGCCTTGGCGGCAAGGTCTGGCGCAGACCGAGGAAGGGACGCCCATGGCAGCAGACGCCAAAACCGCCGACATGGCCGAAGACGGCCGACTGTTTGACCGCCCGCTGTTCAACGATCCATCGGCGCGGGCGGTCAGTCGGGTCGGGGTGGTCGATGTCGGATCGAACTCGGTCCGGATGGTGGTGTTTGACGGGGCCGCCCGCAGCCCCGCCTATTTCTACAATGAAAAGGTGATGGCGGGCTTGGGCAAGGCGCTGGCCGAAACCGGCAAGCTGAACCCCGAGGGCGCCAAGCGTGCCCTTGCCGCGCTGAAACGCTTTGCCCTTCTCGCCGAAGGCATGAAGATCGCCCCCCTGACCGTGGTGGCCACCGCCGCCATACGCGAGGCCGAGGACGGTCCCGCCTTCCGCGAGTTGGTGGAGCGCGAGACTGGCTTGCATATCCATGTCATCGACGGGTCGGAAGAGGCGCGGCTGTCGGCGCAGGGCGTGCTTCTGGGCTGGCCCGGCGCCCAGGGGATCGTCTGCGACATCGGCGGCAACTCGATGGAACTGGCGCGGATCGGTGGCGGCACGGTGGGCAAACGCATGACCTCGCCCCTTGGCCCGTTCCGCCTGCAACAGGTGGAGGGCGGGCCGAAGAAGCGGCGCGAGCATATCCAGAAAGTCCTGCGCCGCATGCAGGGCGAGTTGGACAGCAAGAACGAACGCATCTATCTGGTCGGCGGATCATGGCGGGTCATCGCGCGGCTGGACATGGAACGCCGTAACTACCCGCTGACCGTGCTGCACGAATATCGCATGACCCCCGCCTCGGTCATCGACACGCTGGACTGGATCGCGGCGTCCGACCTCAATCTGCTGCGCGCCCATACTGGCACCAGCGCCGAGCGGATGGAACTGCTGCCGCTGGCCTGCGAGGTTCTGCGCGAACTGGTCACGGTGTTCCGGCCCTCGGAGATCGACATTTCCTCTTACGGCATCCGTGAGGGACTGCTGTATGAACAGATGCCCGCGCGCCTGCGCGCCCGCGACCCGCTGATCGAGGCCGCCCGCGCCGCCGAGGCAACTCAGGCCCGCATCCCCGGCTTCGGCAAGAAGCTTTACAATTTCATCCTGCCGATCTTCCGCGAAGCCAGCGACGAACGGCAGCGCCTGATCAAGGCCGCCTGTCTGCTGCATGACACCACATGGCGCGCGCATCCTGACTACCGGGCGGAAGCCTGTTTCGACAATGCCACCCGCGCCAACCTGGGCGGGCTGGATCATCCGGGCCGGGTGTTTCTGGGGCTCGCGCTGCTCCACCGCTACAAGAACAGCCGTACCGGCAGCCGGATGGAGCCGCTGTTCCGCCTTCTGACCGACGAGGAGATCATCGAGGCCGAGGTTCTGGGCAAAGCGATGCGCTTTGGCGCCATGTTCTCGACCGACCGCCCCGAAGAAGCCGGCAGCCTGCACTGGTCGCCGCGCAAGAAGGTGCTGGAACTGAAGCTGACTGAACGCGGTGTCGGCCTGATGGGCGAGGTGGCGCAGGCGCGCTTCAACGCGCTGGTGGTGGCGCTGAAAGCCAAACCCAAGATCACGCTGGCGTAAACATGCTGACCTTCGATCACATCGCCCTCGCGGCAGAGACGCTGGAAGCGGGCGTGGCCCATGTCGAGGCTGCGCTGGGGGTGCCACTCGCCGGTGGGGGGCAGCATCCGCTGATGGCGACGCATAACCGGCTGCTCGGGCTGGGGGATCTGTATTTCGAGGTTATCGCCATCGACCCCGCTGCACCGGCGCCCGCCTTCCCGCGCTGGTTCGACCTCGACCGTTTCACAGGCCGCCCGCGCCTGACCAACTGGATCTGCCGCACTGATGATCTGGAGGCCGCACTGGCCGCCTGCCCGCCCGGCACCGGCATGCCCGTCGCACTGGCGCGCGGCGATCTGCGCTGGCGCATGGCCGTGCCGGAAACCGGCATCCTGCCCTTCACCAATGCCTTTCCTGCGCTGATCGAATGGCAGGGCAGCCTGCATCCGGTGCAACGCCTGCCCGACAGCGGCCTTCGCTTGCGCCGGTTTGAAATCGCCAGCCCCGACGCACCGGCCCTGACAGCGGCCCTGGCTCCGCTGATCAACGACCCGCGCATTGTTATCGTGCCAGGCGAACCGGCGATGCGCGCCAGCTTCGACACCCCCTCTGGCCTGCGCGTGCTGGAATGATCCGTCCGACCTGTGCTGCCGATCTGGAGCCGATCCGCGCCTTCTGGAACCCGCTGATCCGCGACACGGCCGTCACCTTCTCTTCCGAGGAGAAGACCGAGACCGCGATGCGCGACTATCACGCCGCCCGCATCGCCGCCGGTCACGGCTTCTTTACCGCACTGGCCGAGGGCCGCCCCGTTGGCTTTGCCACCTACGGCCAGTTCCGGGGCGGCAACGGTTACGCCCGCAGCATGGAACATACCGTCATCCTGTCGGATACCGCACGCGGCCACGGTTTTGGTCGCGCCCTGATGCAGGAAGTAGAAGATCACGCCCGCGCCGCCGGTCATCATATCATGGTGGCAGGCGTTTCCAGCGGCAATCCGGCGGGGCGCGATTTCCATGCGGCACTCGGCTACCGCCTTGTCGGCACCGTGTCCGAGGCAGGCTGGAAATTCGGCCGCTACTGGGATCTGTGGCTCATGCAAAAAATCTTGACCTGACAGCTTGGGTTTTCACCGCTATCCTGCCGCCATGTCGATCTGGACCCGGATATACGAGGCAATAGCCGCACTGGCGCAGGGCGAGGGCCTTGGCACCGTCTTCGACCGCCTGCGCCACCCGCCCGAAGCCTGCCCCGAACGTACGGTGGCCTTCACCATCGCGGTGATCGCGCTTGGCGCCAAGATGGCCAAGGCCGATGGCGAGGTGACACGCAACGAGGTCGCGGCCTTCCGGCAGGTCTTTCACGTCCCGCCGGGGGAAGAGCCGCATGCCGCGCGGGTGTTCAACCTCGCCCGGCAGGATGTCGCCGGATATGACATCTACGCCCGCAAGATCGCCGCCATGTTCGAGGGTGATCGCAAGGTGCTGGTGGATCTGATGGAAGGGTTGTTCCACATCTCGGTCGCTGACGGCCATTACCACCCGCGCGAAGATGAATTTCTTGCCGATGTCGCCCGTATCTTCGGTCTGGGCGAGGCCTGTTTCCGCGCCATCCGCGCCCGCTATGTGCCCGAGGCACCGCGCGACCCCTATGACGTACTGGGCCTGCCCGCCAATGCCACGCTGGACGAGGCGCGCAGCGCGTGGAAAACCGCCGTGCGCGACAGCCACCCCGACCGCCTGATGGCCCGTGGTGTTCCCGAAGAGGCGGTAAAGATGGCCGAACGCCGCCTGATTGCCGTCAACGCCGCATGGGAGGAAATCGCGGCGCGCGAGGCGGCATGAGCCATCCGCGCCGTCCCTTCCGCCTGGCGACCTATAATGTCGAATGGTTCAATGCGCTGTTCGATGATACCGGCCGCCCGCTGGAAGACAGTGAACCCGCGCACCGCTATGGCGTGACGCGGGGCGACCAGCTGGCCGCGCTGGGCATCGTGTTCACCGCACTGGATGCCGACGGCATCATGGTGATCGAGGCGCCCGATACCAACGGCCACCGCAGTTCCACCCGCGCGCTGGAACGCTTTGCCGCGCTCTACGGGCTGCGCGCCCGACGTGCCGTCACCGGCTTCAAATCCGAGACGGAACAGGAAATCAGCTTCCTCTTCGATCCCGACCGCCTGACCGCACGCCACGATCCGCAAGGCAACCCCACCTTCGATGGCACCTTTCGCCGTGATCTGGATGGCGACGGCGTGGCCGAACCGATCCGCCCCTCGAAGCCACCGCTGGAACTTGCCGTCACCGTCGGGCGGCACAGGCTGCGGCTGATCGGCGTGCATGTGAAATCCAAGGCCCCGCATGGCGCCCGCCATCTGGACGAGGCGCGCCGCATCGCCATTGAAAACCGCCGCAAGCAACTGGCCGAATGTATCTGGCTGCGCGAAAGGGTCGACGAACATCTGGATCGCCACGACGATCTGATCGTGCTGGGCGATTTCAACGATGGCCCTGGCCTTGACGAATATGAAAAGCTCTTCGGCACTTCCGGCGTCGAAGTGGTGATGGGCGTCGGCTGCCCGCGCGACCGGCAATTGCGCGACCTGCATGCGCAGATGGCGGTGGAAAGCCGGCTGCACCCCACGACCGCGCGGTTCTACAGCACCGAACACGAACGCTATTTCGAGGCGCTGCTGGATTTCATCATGGTCTCGCCCGGCCTCACCGCACGCCAGCCCCACTGGCGAATCTGGCATCCGCTGAACGATCCGAAATGCTGGGCGGTGCCGGAATTGCGCGACGCGCTGCTGACCGCCTCCGATCATTTTCCGGTCACGCTCGACCTGCCTCTTTGAGCCTTGGCCGGACTGCCCTATATTCAGCGCATGACCCGTTGGCTCGCCCCCCTTTTCCTCGTCCTCGCGCTTGGCCCCGCCCAGGCCCAGGAGACGGAAGAAACCGACCCCGGCCTGATGAAGCGCGGGGCGGAACTGTTTCTGCGCGGCCTGATGAACGAGATCGGACCCGAACTGAACCAGATGCAGGACAGCCTGCGCGACCTGCAACCCGAATTGCAGAAACTGGTCGAGCTGATGGGCGATTTCCGCAATTACGAAATGCCGGAAAAGCTGCCGAACGGCGACATCCTCATCCGCCGCAAGCCCGACCTGCACAAGCCCCCGATCTTGCCCGAAGGCCCGGAAATCGAACTCTGAGCCTTTATCCTGGCCCAAATATCCTCGGGGGGTGAATTGGCCGCAAGGCCAAGAGGGGGGCAGACAGCCCCCCTCCCCTCGTATCAGCCGCGCGCTTCGCCGATCAGCTTCAGGATATCGCGCGCCGCGTTGGGGATGTTGGTGCCAGGACCAAAGATCGCCTTCACGCCGCTCTTGTACAGGAAATCATAGTCCTGCTGCGGAATGACGCCGCCGCAGATCACGATGATGTCGCCCGCACCCTTGGCCTTCAGCGCCTCGACCAGCTTCGGCGCCAGCGTCTTGTGCCCCGCCGCCTGGCTGGAGATGCCGACGATATGCACGTCATTGTCCACGGCATCCTGCGCCGCCTCTTCCGGGGTCTGGAACAGCGGCCCCACATCAACGTCAAAGCCGATGTCGGCAAAGGCGGTGGCAATGACCTTGGCGCCCCGGTCGTGACCGTCCTGCCCCATCTTCACCACCAGCATGCGCGGGCGACGGCCCTCGGCCTCGGCGAAGGCATCAACATCCTTCTGGATCTGGGCAAAGCCGTCGTCGCCTTCATAGGCGGCGCCGTAAACCCCGGCGAGGGTCTTCACTTCCGCGCGGTGGCGGCCGAACACTTTTTCCATGGCGTCGCTGATCTCCCCTACCGATGCACGGGCGCGGGCGGCCTCGACCGCGGCTTCCAGAAGGTTGCCCCCCTCGGCGGCGCGGCGGCCGAGTTCCGCCAGCGCGGCTTGCGCCTTCGCCTCGTCCCGCGCGGCGCGGGTGGCCTTCAGACGCGCGATCTGCGCCTCGCGCACCGCGATATTGTCGATGTCGAGGATGTCGATCGGCTCTTCCTTGTCCTTGCGGTACTTGTTGACGCCGACGATCACCTCTTCGCCGCGGTCGATCATCGCCTGCCGCCGCGCCGCCGATTCCTCGATGCGCAGCTTGGGCATGCCCGAGGCCACGGCCTTGGTCATGCCGCCCATCGCCTCGACTTCCTCGATCAGCGCCCAGGCCTTTTCGGCCAGTTCCGCCGTCAGGCTTTCGACATAGTAAGATCCCGCCAGCGGATCGACGACATGGGTGATGCCGGTTTCTTCCTGCAGGATCAGCTGGGTATTCCGCGCGATGCGGGCAGAAAATTCGGTCGGCAGGGCAATCGCCTCGTCCAGCGCATTGGTATGGAGCGACTGTGTCCCCCCCAGCGCCGCCGCCATCGCCTCATAGGCGGTGCGGATGACGTTATTGTAGGGGTCTTGCTCCTGCAAGGACACGCCCGAGGTCTGACAATGGGTGCGCAGCATCAGGCTACCCGATTTCTTCGGCTCGAATTCCGCCATGATGCGGTGCCAAAGCAGACGCGCGGCGCGCAGCTTCGCGGCCTCCATGAAGAAATTCATGCCGATGGCAAAGAAGAACGACAGCCGCCCGGCGAAATCATCGACATTCATGCCCCGCGCCAGCGCCGCGCGCACATATTCGCGCCCGTCGGCCAGCGTATAGGCCAGTTCCTGCACGAGGTTCGCGCCCGCCTCCTGCATGTGATAGCCGGAGATCGAGATGGAGTTGAACTTCGGCATCTCTTTCGACGTGTATTCGATGATGTCGGCGATGATCCGCATCGAGGGTTCGGGCGGATAGACATAGGTGTTCCGCACCATGAACTCTTTCAGGATATCGTTCTGGATCGTGCCCGACAGCAGGCTGCGGTCGACGCCCTGTTCTTCGCCCGTCACGATGAAATTGGCGAGGATCGGAATCACCGCGCCGTTCATCGTCATGGAAACGCTGATCTTTTCCAGCGGGATGCCATTGAACAGGATCTTCATGTCCTCGACCGAGTCGATGGCCACGCCCGCCTTGCCCACATCGCCCACCACGCGCGGGTGATCGCTGTCATAGCCGCGATGGGTGGCGAGGTCGAAGGCGACCGAGACACCCTGCTGCCCGGCGGCCAGCGCCTTGCGGTAGAAGGCATTCGATTCCTCGGCGGTCGAAAACCCGGCATATTGCCGGATCGTCCAGGGCCGGCCGGCATACATCGTCGCCCGCACGCCGCGGGTGAAGGGGGCGCTGCCCGGCAGCGTGCCCATATGCGGCAGGTTTGCCGTGTCTTCCGCCGTGTAAAGCGGCTTGACGGTAATACCTTCCAGCGTCTGCCAGTTCAGGCTGTCCGGGCTTTTGCCCTTGAGTTCCTTCTCGGCGACCTTGCGCCAGGTTTCGATCGGGTCAGTCATGGCTCTCGTCCTTGGCTTCTGCCGGATGGGCACCGGCACAGGGAATTGCGGCGCGCGCGAACGCACCGATGCAAAATGGCTGCCGGTCAGGGCCAGCGCCTATTCCAGAAAATCCTCGGCGGTGGGGATGCGCCCGAAGGCGATCTTGGCGCCGGTATAGGGCACATGATGCGGCGGCAGCTGGCCATAGCGCACGGTATCCTGCCCGAAGCGCTGGTTCAGACGATCCACCACCGCGCAAAGCGCGCGCCGGTCCTGCGCCGGGGCGAACAGATCCGCCGAAACCCCGGCATCCGGCACCAGACCACCCAGCGTGACCGAAACCGACAGCGGCCGGTGTGGTGGCAGCGCCGTCCAGTAGCGGCCCAGCACCTCCAGCAGGAAAAAAGTATCCTGCGTCGCGCGGATGTCGCCGCCATGGCCGATATAGCCCGCCTCGGCGCATTTCACGCTCAGATGCAGGCTGCGGGCATGGAAACCTTCGCGCCTCAGCCGCGCCGCAGCCTTCACCAGCAGGCGCCGCGCCACCAGACGCGCGCCCTCGGGCGTCTTGTTGCCCGCGGTCAGCACCTGGCCATGGCCGATCATGCCGCGATGGGTTTCCGGCCAGACCACGGTTTCGCCGCGCAATTCGCGCAGAAACCGTTCGCCCGCCACATTGCCCCAGATCGCCCGTGCGCGCTTCGGGTCCAGATTGTAAAGTGCGGGCACATCCGTGATCCCTGCCGCCTCCAGCCGCGCCTTCATCCGCCAGGACACACCCGGCAGATCGTCCAGCGCCAGATGCGCCAGCCGGTCGGGCAGCACATGCGGCAACAGCCAGTGCAACCCGCCCGGCTTTTCCAGCCCGGCGGCCAGTTTCGCCAGCAATCGCGTCGGCGCCAACCCGACAGAGCAGCGCAGCGCCGGGCTGACCCGATCCAGCACCGCCTGTTGCAGATCGCGCCCGATCTGCATGGCCCGCGACAGTTCCTGCTGCGAGCCTGTCAGAAGGCACGAACATTCGTCGATGGACCAGACCCGATGGATCGGCAGCACCGTTTCCACCGCTTGCAGGATGGCATGGTGATAGCGCACGCAGACATCGTGCTTCACCGGACGAAAGACGATGCCGGGGCAAAGCCTGCGCGCCTCGTCCTGCCGTGTGCCCATGCCGACGCCCCGGCGCTTGGCGTCGATGCTGGCCGCGATACAGGCCGCGCCCGGCGCATCCGTCGTCAGAACACCCACCGGGCGCCCCATCAGCGCCGGTTCCTCGGCCTGCGCGACCGAGGCGTAGAAACTGTTCATGTCGAAGAACAGGGTGGAAACGCGCAGCGTCATGGCAGGACGACCCGGACAGGAGTTGAGGCCCCATTATAGAACAAAGTGGGAACTCAATTCCAGCCCGAAGCCGGTATGCCATGACGCCGCGCGCCACCTTATTCGAACTCCATGATCACATCATCGACCTTGAGGCTGGCCCCGGCGGCGGCATTGATCTTCTTCACCACGCCCCGGCGCTCGGCCTTGAGGATGTTTTCCATCTTCATCGCCTCGACCGTCGCCAGCGCCTGCCCTTCCTGCACTTCCTGGCCTTCCTCGACGCTGATCTTCACCACCAGACCCGGCATCGGGCACAGCAGGAATTTCGAGGTATCCGGCGGCAGTTTTTCCGGCATCAGCAGGGCCAGATCGTGCTGGCGCGGGCTGCGCACATGGACTTTCAGATCGGCACCGCGCACCCGGATGCGGAAGCCCATCGGGATCTTGCCGACCTTCAGCACCAGCGGCGCGCCCTCGACCGTCAGGCGGGCCAGCGGCTGCCCCGGCGTCCAGTCGCTTTCGACGCGCATGGCATGGCCATCCTCGAAGGTCACGGTCGAACCGGCCTTGTCAGCCGCGATCTGCACCGGGAAGGCCGTGCCTTGCAGGCTGACCACCCAGTCGTCGCCGACGCGGCGTTCGTGGTTGTCCATCGTGCCGGAAATCTTGGTGCGGCGAATCTCGGCCACGCGGTTCATCGCCGCCGTCGCCGCCACGACACGGCGCAGCATGGCCTCATCCAGCGTCACCCCGTTGAAACCTTCGGGATATTCCTCGGCGATGAAAGCGGTGGTGATATTGCCGCTGGTGAAGCGCGGGTGATCCATCACCGCCGAGCAGAACGGCAGGTTATGGCCGATGCCTTCCACCTCGAACGTGTCCAGTGCCAGCCGCATTTCCTCGATGGCGGCCTCGCGCGTCGGCCCCCAGGAACAGAGCTTGGCGATCATCGGGTCGTAATACATGCTGATCTCGCCGCCTTCAAAGACGCCGGTATCATTGCGCACGATGCCGCCGCGCGCGGTTTCACCCTCAACCGGCGGACGGTAGCGGGTCAGCCGCCCGATGGAGGGCAGGAAGTTGCGATAGGGATCTTCGGCATAGAGGCGGCTTTCCATCGCCCAGCCGTTGATCTTCAGATCTTCCTGCCTGAACGGCAGCGGCTCGCCATTCGCGACGCGGATCATCTGTTCCACCAGATCGACCCCGGTGATCAGTTCCGTCACCGGATGTTCCACCTGAAGGCGGGTGTTCATCTCGAGGAAATAGAAGTTGCGGTTGCCGTCCACGATGAACTCGACGGTGCCCGCGCTGGTATAGCCCACGGCCTTCGCCAGCGCGACCGCCTGTTCGCCCATGGCCTTGCGGGTGGCCTCATCAAGGAAAGGCGACGGCGCTTCCTCAATCACCTTCTGGTTCCGCCGCTGGATCGAGCATTCGCGTTCGTGCAGGTAGACCGCATTGCCATGCTTGTCGGCCAGCACCTGAATTTCGATGTGGCGCGGCTGGGTCACGAATTTCTCGATGAAGATACGGTCGTCGCCAAAGCTGTTGGCCGCCTCATTCTTCGAGGACTCGAAGCCTTCGCGCGCTTCCTGATCATTCCACGCGATGCGCATGCCCTTGCCACCGCCGCCCGCGCTGGCCTTGATCATCACCGGATAGCCGATCTCGCTGGAAATCTTCACCGCCTCGTCGGGATCGGCGATCAGGCCCATGTACCCCGGAACGGTGTTCACGCCCGCCTCCATGGCGATCTTCTTCGAGGTGATCTTGTCGCCCATCGCCTCGATGGCCGGGCTCGGCGGGCCGACGAAGATCACGCCCTCGGCTTCCAGCGCCGCGGCGAAATCCATGCGTTCGGACAGGAAGCCATAGCCCGGATGCACCGCCTCGGCCCCGGTCTGGCGAATGGCGTCCATGATCTTGTCGATCACGATGTAAGACTGGTTGGCGGGCGGCGGGCCGATATGCACCGCCTCGTCGGCCATCTTGACATGCAGTGCGTTGCGGTCGGCGTCCGAATAGACGGCAACCGTCTTGATACCCATCTTGCGGGCGGTCTTGATCACGCGGCAGGCGATCTCGCCCCGGTTGGCGATCAGGATCTTCTTGAACATTCGGCTTCCTTCCCTCAACGGCACGCGGGCCAGCGTGCGCGGCAGCTCAAAAACGAAGGGCCAGCCGGGGGATACCCCGACTGGCCCTGGTGACAGGTTCAGACGCCGCGAAAGCGGCGGTCAGATCAGTAGCAGGCCGGCAGCCCGGCAACGCCGCAGGATGCGCCACCGGCCAGCGCGCCAAGCGCAGCCCCGGCAACCATGTTTTCATCGGTCGCATCGGCGATGGCGGCACCGACGACTGCGCCTGCGACGGCGCGGCCGCCCTGGGTTTGCAGCGGGTTGGACGGCTGGCCGTAGTAGCCATTCGACGGCTGCGACTGCACGCAGCCGGCGACGACAAGAACCAGCGCGCCGCTGGCGAGAAGGGAAGTGATACGCATTTTGCTCGGCCTCCATGAGCGGTCTCGTTATGGAGTAAGTCTAGCGCAACCGTGAACGGCGACCAGTCGGGAAATGCGCGAACGGCCGCGCCGCAGGCAAAGCCTTGCCGATGTCCTGCGACAAAAAGAGACCGCCCGCCCCGCGCGGGAACGGACGGCCGAGATGGGGAAGGGTCACACTCCTGGCGCGAGGCCCGGATGCCGACATGGCCGGGGACAGCCACATCGGCAGGCAGAAGATGCGGCAGCCCATGGCCACAGGCAAAGGCAAAAGCGCCCTCCACCTCCGCTTGCGCGGAGATTTGCCGGAAAACCATGGGGTTGCGCGAAATCATGCTCAATCGTCCTCTTCGTCCCAGTCGTCGAGATCATAGGGCTCTGCCTCGGGGGCAAAGATCTCGGGGAACGAGGCCTGGGCACGCTGCACGTCGATCCGCAGCAAGGCGTCATAGGAGGAGGGATCGAAGGGGTCTTCGGCAGGAACCACCTCGCGCCCGAACAGCCAGCTCAGGCGGCCAGCGTCCAGATTGCCACGTTCGAAGGGTTCTTCGCCGAAATAGGCCCAGAGGGCCGCCATGAAGGCGCTGTCCGCCGCCCGGTCAAGGTTCTTGCGGTCCTTGAACCGCTCGCGCCGGATGATTTTGGTCGCGCCTTCCTTCATGTTGGCGCGGCGGATGGTGAACTGGAAGTCCGTCCCGGTCATACGACCGGGGAAACCACGATGTTTCAGCATGTTGCGCCTCCCAGACCGGAGGCGCCGAAGGGGGCGGACCGCAGCCCGCCCCGCGCCGGGGTCTTACTTGTACTTGCCGGTGTAGACCGGCTCGGTGGTGAGCTGAGGCTCAGCCGAATAGACGACTTCTTCTTGCTTGCCAGCGCAGGCCGCGACGAAGGCGACAGTGCAAAGCGCGAAGGCGATACGGGCAGTGCTCGACATTCTCTTCTCCATTCTTGCGGGACGACCGCGACAGAGAAATCCGCAGCGGCTCCCCGATACAGGGTTGGAAACGCTGATGCGCGTTTCCCCGCAATCATAACCCTTTCCCGCAAGACAGGACATCCGCGCCCGGCGAAAGCGGGCTGCTGTGTCCGGGCTACATCATTCCGGGCAGTGGATGAAGAACATACCGCAAGATGTTGTGGATACATCAGAACATCTCCCAGATGCAGGCCCCGTCGCGAATGGCGAAGGCTTCGAAGAATTGCGTGGCTTCCGGCGCACTTTCGCCGAAAGGCACCGCCGTATCCGACAGCGAGATGATGACCTGTTGCGGCACCGGCCCAAAATCGCTGATCCGCGGCAGGGCAAAACTTTCGCACAGCGCGTGGATATCAGCGGTCGCCGTGTCGACATCGACACTGCCACCCAGGCGCGCGATCTGCGGCGCCAGAAAGCGGAACCGCAGGGTCAGGCCGTCGGGCCCGGTCTCGTTCCAGATCACATCCAGCAGCGTGACCGGCTGGCCGGAAGGCACGGCAACGGGGTTGGCATCCCCGACCAGGACCACCTCGCCCGGTTCCTGCATGGGGTCGGGGGTCTGGTCAGGCAGCGTCATGCCCCACCCCCTTGCGCATCATCACCCGCAGGTACTTCGGCTGCTCCGACAGCACCTCGACCGCGCCGCGCGACCGAAGCTTTGCAAGCTGCGTCTCGGCGCGACCGGCGCGCAGGTCGAACAGCGCCGCACCATCCGGGGCAAGCGCCTTGTCCAGGAAGGGCAGATAGGGGTCCAGCGGATAATGGAAGCCGCAGGACAGGAAGGAGGCCGCACAATCGACCGGCCCCGCCTCTTCCGGCGCGCGGTCGCGCGGGTTCAGCAGCTCGATCCGCCCGGCCGCGATGCCGTTTGCAAGCAGCATCGCCTGCGCGGTCGCGAGGCTGGAATAGGCGGCCCCGTCCTTTGCAAAGCCGAAGTGCCGCCGCTCGTTGCTTTCCAGGTCGATCAGCAGCAGGTCACAGCCGGTCTCGCGCGCCAGAAACAGATCGAACAGCGCATAGCCGCAGCCGATATCGGCAAAGCGCTTCGGCGCCAGCTTTTGCAAAACCGGCGCAAGCAAAGTGTACTCTGCAAATATGACGCCCGCCGCCCGATAGGCGATCTCGATGCCCAGCTTCTCTACGGCTTCGGCAATGGGCGCCTCGTCCCCGGCGTTCCATGCCTTGATCACCTGGCCGGGCTGAGGCCAGTCAAACAGCACCTCAGACCGTTGCAGGATCAGGTTGAGCAGATCCTGCGGTCCGAATGCCGTCAGGTCCAGCGACCGGATTTCCGGTCGCTGAGCCTCGGCCCCTATGTCGATATCAAGCTGCATGGCACCCCCTGCTTGCGATTACAGGGGGATATTATCGTGCTTCTTCCACGGGTTTGCCAGCTTCTTGCCCCGCAGCGAGGCGAAGGCGCGGGCCACGCGGCGACGGGTCGAATGCGGCATGATCACCTCGTCGATGAAACCACGCTCGGCCGCGACGAAGGGATTGGCGAAACGGTCCTCGTAATCCCTGGTCCGCGCCGCGATCTTCTCCTTGTCGCCCAGCTCGCTGCGATACAGGATCTCGGTCGCGCCCTTGGCGCCCATCACCGCGATTTCCGCCGTGGGCCAGGCATAGTTGAAATCGCCGCGCAGGTGTTTCGAGGCCATCACGTCATACGCGCCGCCATAGGCCTTGCGGGTGATCACCGTGACCTTCGGCACCGTCGCCTCGCCATAGGCGAACAGCAGTTTCGCACCATGCTTGATGACGCCGCCATATTCCTGGCCCGTACCCGGCAGGAAGCCCGGCACGTCGACCAGCGTCAGGATGGGAATTTCAAAGGCGTCACAGAAGCGCACGAAACGCGCGGCCTTGCGGCTGGAATCGATATCCAGACAGCCTGCCAGCACCATGGGCTGATTGGCGACCACACCCACGGTCTGCCCTTCGATCCGCACGAAGCCGGTGATGATATTCGCCGCATAATCCTTCTGGATCTCGTAAAAATCGCCCTCGTCCGCGATTTTCTGGATCAGCTCTTTCATATCATAAGGCTGGTTCGGATTGTCAGGGATCAGCGTATCAAGGCTGTTTTCCACCCGCGACGGATCATCGAAGAACGGGCGCACCGGCGCCTTTTCCCGGTTGTTGAGCGGCAGGAAATCGACCAGACGCCGCACCTCGGCCAGCGCCTCGACATCATTTTCGAACGCGCCATCAACCACGCCCGATTTCCGGGCATGGGTCGAGGCTCCGCCCAGTTCCTCGGCTGTCACCACCTCGTTGGTGACCGTTTTCACCACATCGGGGCCGGTCACGAACATGTAGGACGTGTCCTTCACCATGAAGATGAAGTCGGTCATCGCAGGGCTGTAGACCGCGCCACCGGCGCAGGGGCCCATGATGACGCTGATTTGCGGCACCACACCCGAGGCCATGATATTGCGCTGGAACACCTCGGCATAACCCGCCAGCGAGGCCACGCCCTCCTGGATGCGCGCGCCGCCGGAATCGTTCAGACCAATGACAGGGGCGCCGTTCTGCACCGCCATATCCATGATCTTGCAGATCTTCTGCGCATGGGTTTCCGAAAGCGATCCGCCGAAAACCGTGAAATCCTGGCTGAAGACATAGACCTGACGGCCATTGACCGTACCCCAGCCCGTCACCACGCCATCGCCCGCCGGACGGTCGGCCTCCATGCCGAAATCGGTGCAGCGGTGGCGGACGAACATGTCGAATTCCTCGAACGAGCCTTCGTCCAGCAGCAGTTCAATCCGTTCGCGCGCAGTCAGCTTGCCCTTGGCATGCTGCGCCTCGACCCGGCGCACCCCACCCCCGGCACGCGCAGCGTCACGGCGGGTTTCAAGCTCTTGCAGGATGTCTTTCATGGCGGTCCTCTCCCCGGGAATCGGCTGCAACATAATCTTGCGTGACAGCCGCGTGAAACGAAATTGCGAAAATTTGCAAATTATTGGCAAGGCCATTTGTGCAAATTGCAAATTCCGTTCAGATCCCGCACACCCCCTTCGCAGCAAGTTGAGAACTCAGGTCGGCGTTAGCGATACCAACTCTGGCCCGGCCGCATTAGGATCGCGCGCAGATCAACCCGTCCGGAGCCATCATGCCCGCCCTGCCCGTTCCGCTTGTTACCATCGGATTGCTTGTCGCCTCCAATGTTTTCATGACCTTCGCCTGGTATGGCCACCTGAAATTCAAAGAGGCGGCGATCCCCATGGTGATCCTCACCTCCTGGGGAATCGCCCTGTTCGAATACATGCTGATGGTGCCAGCGAACCGCATCGGCTACGGCTATTTCTCCGCAGCCGAGCTGAAGACGATCCAGGAGGTCATTACCCTTGTGATCTTCGGCATCTTTTCGACGCTGTTCCTGAAAGAGCCGCTGAGCTGGAACCACTTTGTCGGCTTTTCGCTGATTGCGGGCGGCGCCTTCTTCATCTTCCACCGCTGGTAACCGGCCCGCCGCACAGCGGCCTGTGCATTCTTGCGATGGACAGAGCCGCCGCGCGCGCGTAGCCCTTGCATATGCAACTACCGCCCTCACGCTTTCTCGATCCGACGACCCCGCCGAAGATCGTCACGCTGACCCTGCTGGCCGGGGTCTCTGCGCTGACCATGAACATCTTCCTGCCCTCGCTTCCGGGTATGGCAGAGTGGTTTGGCACGTCTTACGGGTTGATGCAGCTTTCCGTCGCGCTGTATCTGGCGCTTTCTGCCGTGCTGCAAATCGCCATCGGCCCGATTTCAGACCGTTATGGCCGCCGCCGCGTCGTGCTGGGGGCGCTTCTGCTGTTCCTTCTGGCCACGGTCGGCACCTTGCTTGCCCCTAATGCGACGGCCTTCCTGATCTTCCGCATGGCGCAGGCGGTTGTCGCCGCCGGCATGGTGCTGTCGCGGGCCATCGTGCGCGACATGGTCAGCGATGCCGAGGCAGCCTCGATGATCGGCTATGTGACGATGGGGATGAGCCTCGTGCCGATGATCGGCCCGGTGATTGGCGGTGTGCTGGATGAATATTTCGGCTGGCACGCCAATTTCGGCCTGCTGCTGGCGGCAGGCATCGCGGTTACCGTGCTGTGCTGGCGCGATCTGGGCGAAACCTCCACCCCTTCAGGGATGAGCTTTACCGAGCAGGCCCGGCAATATCCGCTCCTTCTGCGGTCGCAGAGGTTCTGGGGTTACTGCCTGTCCGCGGCTTTCGCCTCAGGCTGTTTCTTCGCCTATCTCGGCGGCGCCCCCTTCGTCGGCACCGAGGTTTTCGGCCTCTCCGCCTCGCGCGTGGGCATGTTGTTCGCCCTCACCGCGCTGGGATATGCGGGGGGCAACTTCTTTGCGGGCCGGTATTCGGTGCGCATCGGGATGAACCGCATGGTTCTGCTGGGAACGGTGGTAACCACGCTGTCCTCCGCCGTGCTGGCGCTCCTGTCGCTGCTGGATCTGACCACTGCCTTCCTTTTCTTCGGGCTGACCCTGTTCATGGGGCTTGGGAACGGCATCTGCCTGCCGAATGCCAATGCCGGCATCCTTTCAGTGCGCCCCGAGCTGGCAGGCACCGCGTCGGGGCTTGGCGGGGCCTTCATCATCGGCGGGGGCGCGGGGCTCGCGGCACTGGCCGGTATCCTGCTGCAACCCGGCTCCAGCGAACTGCCCCTGGTACTGCTGATCCTTGCCTCCTCCGTTGCATCGGTGCTGTCGATTCTCTGGGTCATGCAACGTGCCCGCGCCCTTGGTCTTTCGGGCTGACCGCTTGACGACAGGCTTTGCAAAGGCGAGTGTTTGCAATTAGCAGACCCGCCGCAACGGAGGCCTGATGTCGACCCAGAAGCTTTATGCCGGGGTAAAGCTGCGCGAACTGCGCGGCAGGCTCGGTGTCACCCAAAAGGTCTTTGCAGACAAACTGGGCGTATCCCTGCCCTATCTGAACCAGATGGAAAACAACCACCGGCCGGTTTCAGCTGCGGTCGTCTTGTCGCTGGTGCAGGAATTCGGCTTCGACGTCACCGAACTGACCACAGGTGATGCAGAGCGGATCGTGTCGGACATGCGCGAGGCACTGGCCGACCCGGTTTTCCAGAGCGGCGCGCCGCCGCTGGCCGATCTGCGGCTGGCCGCGTCCAACGCCCCGGCGCTGGCGCGGGCCTTTCTGGACCTGCATCGCGCCTATCGTCAGACCCACGAACGTCTCGCCTCTCTGGACGAGGCTCTGGGGCGTGAAGATGCGGCACTGCGCCCGTCACCATGGGAGGAAGTCCGTGATTTCTTTCACTATTGCGACAACTACCTCGACGCCATCGACCGCGCGGCAGAACATTACGCCATGCCTTCGGGGAGCCGGAAAGACCCGCTTTTCATCGCAACCGACACGCTGACCAAAGCGGGGGTGGAGCTGCATTTTTCCGACAGCACGGCGCTTCGGGTTTACGATCCGAACGGGCGGCGGCTGGAGATTTCGGGCCGTGCCTCCGGGCCGACCCAGCGGTTTCAGCTGCTTTACCAGGTGGCGCTGACCACCCAGAACGATCTGCTGGAAGCAACGCTGGATCTGGCCCGCTTTGCCACGCCGGAGGCGCGGGATATCGCCAAGATCGGTCTTGCCAACTACTTTGCCGGGGCCGCGCTGCTGCCCTACCGCGCCTTCCAGGCGGCCGCCATGGAAACCCGCCATGATCTTGAGCGCCTGTCAGACCTGTTCGGCGCCTCCATCGAACAGGTGGCGCATCGCCTGTCCACCCTGCAAAGGCCGGGTGCGAAAGGCATACCTTTCTTCTTTGTCCGGGTCGATCAGGCGGGCACGATTACCAAACGCCATTCGGCCACACGTCTGCAATTCGCCCGTTTCGGCGGGGCCTGCCCGCTGTGGAACGTGCATCGCGCCTTTGAAACACCCGGTCGGTTTCTGCGTCAGCTGGCGGAAACACCGGATGGCGTGCGCTATTTCTGCCTCTCGCGCGATGTCAGCAAGGCGGGGGGCAGTTTCCAGGCGCCGGTGCGCCGCTACGCGATTGGCCTTGGATGCGAGGTGCAGCACGCTGATGCTCTGGTCTATGCCGACGGGCTGGACCTCCGGGGCCGGTTCGAGCCGATCGGCATTTCCTGCCGGATCTGCGAGCGGCGCGACTGTCACCAGCGCTCCGTCCCGCCGCTGGAACGCCGGTTGAAGGTCGACCCCGACAAACGCGGAGTCCTACCCTACCAGATTGCTGAGTGATTATTGCAAAGCAAAGGCCCGGAATTTGCAAATTCCGGGCCTTTTTTCCGGCCATTACGCGGCGAGGCGCTGCCAGATCTGGTCTTTCAGCGCGGCACGCTTGCGGCGCAACTCGGCCTCATGTTCTTCCGACAGCGCCTCGACGCGGGTTTCCGCACGATGCACGGCGCGGTTGACCTCGTGATATTCGTCCACCAGCCGGGCGAAATGCGCATCGGTCTCCTTCAGAGCCGAAATCTTGCCCGCTTCAGCCGGAAACTCTTCGGCCAGTTCGTGGGGGGTGTTCGACATGCGTCTGTCTCTCCTTCAACGTTACCCCCACATCCTAGCCGCCGCTGAGGGGCACCACCTTGACCCGGATCAAATCGCGCAACTGGCAGGCATCTTTTCAGCGCTGCGCCTGCTGCCAGTCCGGGTTGATCCAGGGCGCAAGGTTCGACGGCGGCAACATCGCGCGGCCCAGAATATGATCCGCCGCCTTCTCGCCCGTCATGATCGACGGGCCGTTGAGATTGCCGTTGGTCACCCGCGGGAAGATCGAACTGTCGGCAACGCGCAGGCCGTCCACCCCGATCACACGGCATTCCGGGTCCACCACGGCGCCGGGATCGCTGGCGGCCCCCATCCGCGCAGTCCCACAAGGATGATAAGCACTTTCAACATGTTCGCGGATGAAAGCGTTCAGTTCATCGTCCGACTGCACGCCCGCACCAGGCTGGATTTCCGATTTCAGATAGGGGGCGAAGGCCTGCTGACCGATGATCTCGCGCGTGAGCCGGATGCAGCGGCGGAAGTCATCCCAATCCGACTCCTGGCTCATGTAGTTGAAACGGATGCGAGGCGCGACACGCGGATCGGAGGACCGCAGCGTGACATCCCCGCGCGAGGCAGAGCGCATCGGGCCGACATGGGTCTGGAAGCCATGGCCCTCGGCCGCGGCCTTGCCGTCGTAGCGTACCGCGATGGGCAGGAAGTGATACTGGATATCCGGGTAATCGACCCCGGCCTTCGAGCGGATGAAAGCGCAGCTTTCGAACTGGTTCGAGGCGCCAAGCCCCCGTCCGGTCAGCAACCATTGCGCCCCGATCAGCGCCTTGCCCCAGAGGTTCCAGTATTTGTACAGGGTCACCGGCTGGCTGGCTGCAAACTGCAAATATAGCTCAAGGTGATCTTGCAAATTCGCGCCGACACCCGGCCGGTCTGCCCAGACATGGATGCCATGCTCGCGCAAATGGGCCGCGGGGCCGACACCGGACAGCAGCAGCAGTTTCGGCGTATTGATCGACGAAGCCGCGAGGATGACCTCACGCGCCGCCGGTATCACCACGATCCCGCCCTTCTGTTCCACCTCGACCCCGGTGGCACGGCCATTTTCGATCACCACGCGGCGGGCGAAGCCCTTTTCGACCCTTACCCGCCCGGTTTTCAGCGCAGGTTTCAGATAGGCGTTGGCGGCCGACCAGCGCCGCCCGCGCCAGATCGTCGCCTCCATGGCGCCGAAACCTTCCTGCTGGCGGCCATTGTAGTCTTCGGTCACCGGATAACCTGCCTGTCGGCCGGCCTCGATGAAGGCGTTGAACAGGGGATTCGCACGCGGGCCTCGGGTGATGTGCAAAGGGCCATCGCTGCCGCGATAATCCGCCTCGCCAGTATCGCCGTGCCAGCTTTCCATGCGTTTGAAATAGGGCAGCACATCGGCATAGGACCAGCCCGCAGCACCCTGCTCCGCCCAGTGATCGAAGTCACGCGCATGGCCGCGCACATAGACCATGCCGTTGATCGAGGACGAGCCGCCGATCACCTTGCCGCGCGGGGTGGCCAGCACCCGCCCCCCCAGATGCGGTTCGGGTTCGGTCTGGAACCCCCAGTCATAGAGGCCCATGTTCATCGGATAGCTGAGCGCGGCAGGCATCTGGATGAAGGGCCCGGCGTCGGTGCCGCCGAATTCGATCAGGGTGACACTGCGCCCGGCCTCAGCCAGACGATAGGCCATGGCGCAACCGGCGGAGCCCGCACCGACGATGACGTAATCGCTGCTCATCTTCGCCTCAATACGGAGCGTCGACGGGGCCCATGCCCACATAGACGGATTTCACCTGCGTGTAATGCTCGACCGCCGCCCGCGAATTTTCGCGCCCCACACCCGAAGATTTCACCCCACCAAAGGGGCCTTCCACGGGGGTCAGGTTATAGGCATTGATCCAGCAGGTTCCGGCCTGAAGCTGCGCGACCACGCGATGCCCGCGTGCCAGATCGGCGGTGAACACCCCGGCGGCGAGGCCAAATTCCGTGTCATTGGCGCGGGTTATCACCTCTTCTTCATTCTCGAAATCAAGAATGGACATGACCGGGCCGAACACCTCTTCCCGCGCCAGCGTCATATCGTCGGTCACATCGGCAAAGGCAGTGGGCTGAACGTAGAAGCCGGTATTCAGCGCGGCACGGTCGCCACCGCAGATCAGCCGGGCACCTTCAGCCTTTGCAATTTGCATATAGCCCAGAACTTTTTGCAACTGCGCCTCCGACACCAGCGGGCCAAGCTGGGTTTCGGGGTCCAGCGGATCACCAAGGCGGATCGCAGCGGTTCGCTCGGCCAGGCGGCTCAGGAAACGATCCTTGATGCCCTTCTGCACGAAGACGCGGGTGCCGTTGGAACAGATCTGCCCGGTGGAATAGAAGTTCCCCAGCATGGCCGCGCCAATGGCGCTTTCGACATCGGCATCGTCAAAGACGATCAGCGGCGACTTGCCGCCCAGCTCCATCGTCACATGACGGATACCTTCAGCGGCAGCGGCATAAACCTTGCGCCCCGTCGGCACCGACCCCGTGAGCGAAACCTTCGCCACGCGCGGATCGGTGACCAGCGCACCGCCCACGGTGCCCCGCCCCTGCACCACATTGAACAGCCCGGCAGGCAGACCTGCCTCCACCAGAATCTCGGCCAGCTTCAGCGCACCAAGCGGCGTCACCTCGGACGGTTTGAAGATCATCGCATTGCCAAGGCTCAGCGCGGGGGCGGCCTTCCAGCAGGCGATCTGGCTCGGGTAATTCCAGGCACCGATCCCGACGCAGACGCCCAGAGGCTCGCGGATCGTATAGACGAAATCGCCCCCCAGCGGCACGGTTTCGCCGGTCACCGTCGGCGCCAGCCCGGCAAAATATTCCAGCGCATCGGCGCCCGAAGGCCAGTCGGCCACCGTGGTTTCCTGCACCGGCTTGCCGGTATCCAGCGTCTCCAGCACGGAGAGTTCGTCATTGCGGGCGCGGATCAGATCCACGGCGCGGCGCAAGATGCGGGCGCGTTCTACCGGACGGGTGGCCCCCCAGGCCTTCTGCGCCGCCGTCGCCCCGGCAAGCGCCGCCTCGATCACCGCAGGCGTCGCCTCGTGCAGCACGGCGATCACCTCGCCAGTCGCCGGATAGATCACCTCGATCGCCGCTCCGGCGGTATCCTCGACATAGTCACCATTGACGAAATGGCTGGCCTTCGGCTGTGCCCGCATGGTCATCCCCTTCATTTATTTGCGTTTCCCAAGTTCCGAGGCCATGAATTCCATCACCGTGGCCACGGCCGAGGCCGAATCCGGCGGCCCCTCTTTCAAAGCCTCGCGCAGGTAGACGCCGTCGATCAGCGCCCCCAGCGCATCGGCCGCGCGATCCGCCCGCAGACCGACCAGCGGACGCAGACAACTGAGCAGATTCGACCGCAGCCGCCGCTGATAGACCGACAGCAGCCGCCGCGCCTCGGGCACGGTCTGCGCCAGAACATAGAAGTTCAGCCAGGCCCCCACCGCCTCGCGCCGGAAGTTACCGGGGCTGAAACTCGCACGCAGAATCGCCTGCAACCGCGCCTCCGGCCCATCCACCGCCGCCAGCGCGCCGCGCACCTCGGCCCCGTAAAGTGACAGGATGTGTCGCATCGCGGCAAGGAAGATATCTTCCTTGGACCCGAAGTAATGATGCGCCAGCGCAGAGGACATGCCTGCCCGCTTGGCGATCTGGCTGACCGTCACATCCAGCGACCCGGCACGGCCCAGTTCCACGATGGTCGCTTTGACCAGCGCGGCCTTTCGGATAGGTTCCATCCCAAGCTTCGGCACGGCATTTCCCCAAAAAAGACTTGCCAAACCGAGCTAGCGTGTTTTTTATTGATCCGTCAATCAACAAAAAACACGGCCAACGCCAGACCCAGGGAGTCGACATGACCAAAGTGAAATCCGCCCTTCTGGCCACCACGGTGGCCTTTGCCTTTGCAGGCACCGCCCATGCCGAAGGCTGCGACAAGGTGATCTTCTCGGATGTCGGCTGGACCGACATCACCGCGACCACCGCCGCCACCAGTGTCGTGCTGGAGGCTTTGGGCTATGAAACCGAAACCAAGCTGCTGTCGGTGCCGGTGACCTACACCGGCCTTGCGGGTGGCGATGTGGATGTGTTCCTCGGCAACTGGATGCCGACGATGGAGGCCGACATCGCCCCCTACCGCGAGGCGGGCACCGTGGAGACCGTGCGCACCAACCTTGAGGGCGCCAAATACACGCTGGCCACCAACGAGGCCGGTGCCGCGCTGGGGATCAAGGATTTCGCCGATATCGTCGCGCAGAAAGATGCGCTGGAAGGCAAGATCTACGGGATCGAGCCGGGCAATGACGGCAACCGCCTGATCCTCGACATGATCGAGAAGGATGCCTTCGGCCTGAAGGGCTTCGAAGTCATCGAAAGCTCGGAGCAAGGGATGCTGGCCGAAGTCGCCCGCACCACGGGCGAGCAGAAGCCGATCATCTTCCTCGGCTGGGAACCCCACCCGATGAATGCCAATTTCAAGATGACCTATCTGACCGGCGGCGATGATTTCTTCGGCCCGAACCTTGGCGGCGCCACCGTGGCGACCAACGTCCGCAAGGGCTATGTCGCGGAATGCCCGAATACCGGCAAGCTGCTGCAAAACCTCGTCTTCTCGCTGCCGATGGAGAACGAGATCATGGGTGCGATCCTGGATGATGGTGCCGATCCGAAGACCGCCGCCTCGGCCTGGCTGAAGGCCAATCCAGATACGCTTGGCCCCTGGCTGGACGGCGTGACCACAAAGGACGGCGGCGACGCCATGGCCGCGGTGAAATCGGCGCTGGGTCTTTAAGGCTTCCCTGAACCGCCCTCCCCTGTCCGACCGGCGGGGGAGGGTTTTCGCATGCGCCCCGCAGGAAGGAAACGCGCCGGATGCTCGACTGGCTGACCGACAACAAGCTGCCGCTGGGCAAGCTGTCGAAAATTGCCTTCGAATGGATGAAAGTTAACCTGAAGCCCCTGTTCGACGTGATGGGGACGGTGATGGATCGGCTGATCGACGCGATCCTCTGGGTTCTGCAAAGCCCGCCGCCGCTGGTGGTGATCGCGGCGTTTCTTGCGCTGACATGGTATCTGCAAAGATCGTGGAAGGTGGTGCTTTTCGTGGCGCTGGCTTTCGCCTTCATCCTCAATCAAGGCTACTGGAAACCCACGACCGAAAGCCTGACACTGGTGCTGTCATCCTGCGTGGTCTGCATGGGGCTGGGGGTGCCCATCGGTATCTGGGCCGCGCACAGGCCCAAGGTCTATGCAGCGCTGACCCCGGTGCTGGACCTGATGCAGACGCTGCCGACCTTCGTTTACCTGATCCCCGCCATCGTGTTCTTCGGCATCGGTATGGTGCCCGGCCTGATCGCCACGGTGATCTTCGTGCTGCCCGCGCCGATCCGCATGACGCAGCTGGGAATTTCCTCGACCCCCATGCCGCTGCTGGAGGCCGCAACCGCCTTTGGCGCCACCAAACGGCAGGTGCTGTGGAAGGTAGAACTGCCTTATGCCCTGCCGCAGATCATGGTCGGGCTGAACCAGACCATCATGCTGTCGCTGTCGATGGTGGTGATCGCCGCGCTTGTGGGGGCGAACGGGCTGGGCGTGCCGGTGGTGCGGGCGCTGAACTCGGTCAATACCGCGCTCGGGTTTGAAAGCGGCCTCGTCATCGTCGTCGTGGCCATCATGCTGGACCGCATGCTGAGGGTGACGCGCAAATGACCGCAGTTGAATTCGACCGGGTGTCCATCGTCTTCGGCGATGATCCGCAAAGCGCGCTGCCGCTGATGGACCAGGGCAAGAGCCGGGCCGAGGTGCAGCAGGCCACCGGGCAGGTGCTTGGCGTGCATGACTGTTCGCTGAGCGTGGCCGAAGGCGAGATCCTCGTGCTGATGGGCCTGTCCGGCTCGGGCAAATCCACGCTGCTGCGCGGGGTGAATGCCCTGAACCCGGTGGTGCGTGGCGAGGTGCGGGTCTCGGATGGCGACCGCATGGTCAGTGTCACCAGGGCCGATGCCGATACGCTGCGCCGCCTGCGCCTGTCGCGCATCGCCATGGTGTTCCAGCAGTTCGGCCTCTTGCCATGGCGGTCGGTGCGGGAAAACGTGGGGCTGGGGCTGGAGCTTGCGGGCATCCCGGTCGAGGCCCGCCGTCAGCCGGTGGACGAACAGCTTGAACTGGTGAATCTGACGCAATGGGCCGACCGCAAGGTGGGCGAGTTGTCAGGCGGGATGCAGCAGCGCGTCGGTCTGGCCCGCGCCTTTGTCACCCGTGCGCCGATCCTGTTGATGGACGAGCCCTTCTCGGCGCTGGACCCGCTGATCCGCACCAAGTTGCAGGACGAATTGCTGGATCTGCAACAGCGGCTGAAGCGCACCATCGTCTTTGTCAGTCACGATCTGGATGAGGCGTTCAAGATCGGCAACCGCATCGCCCTGATGGAGGGCGGCCGCATCGTGCAATGCGGCACCGCGCGCGAGATCATCGCCAATCCGGTCAGCGAATATGTCGCTGATTTCGTGGCACATATGAACCCTCTGAGCGTGCTGACCGCGCGCGATGTGATGCGGGCGGGGCCTGCCTCCGCCAGTCATGCGGTGGAGGCGGAGACCCCGGTGAAAGCGGTAATGGAGATGATCCGTGACGGCGCCACCGAGATTGCTGTGACCGAGGGAGGGAGCACCATCGGCAGCATCGCCGCCGCCGATGTGATGGCGCGGCTGGTCAATCCGCGCGGCGCCTGAGCCGGAGCGTGAGGCAAAAGGGGGGCGTTCAGCCCCCCTTTTTTCTGTTTCAGCTTTCGGCGTCGGCAGCCTTCTTGCCTGCGGCCTTCTTCGGCCTGGCTTCGGCTTTGGCCTTCGTCGCCTTGGGTTTTGCCTCTGCCTTCGGCTTTGCCGCCGCTTTGGGCTTGGCCGCCTTCTTGGCCCCGCCCTTCTTGCCCGCCTTTTCCGCGATCAGCGCCAGCGCCTCGTCAAAAGTAATGGCCTCCGGCTCCATGTTCTTGGGCAGGGTCGCATTGACCTTCTCCCATTTCACATAAGGACCGTAGCGCCCCGGCATCACAGCGATGACGCCGCCGTCCGGGTGCTCGCCCAACTCCTTCAGCGGCTGGGCCGGCGCGCTCGCCCCCCGCCCGCGGGAGGCTTTGAGCGCCAGCACTTCGACCGCACGGTTCATGCCGATGGTAAAGACCTCGTCCACCTCGGGCAGGTTGGCATAGGTGCTGTTATGCTTCACATAGGGGCCGAAGCGGCCGATCCCGGCCTCGACCAGCGCGCCATCCTCGGGGTGCGGGCCGATGGGACGCGGCAGGTTCAGAAGCATCAGGGCGCGTTCCAGATCAACGCTTTCCGGCGACCAGCCCTTGGGCAGGCTGGCGCGCGGCGGCTTGGGGTTGGCCTCGTCCGCATCGCCCTTTTGCACATAGGGGCCAAAGCGCCCGGCGCGCAGGGTGATCGGCTGGCCGTCCTCGTCCTGCCCCAGCACCTTGCCGTCCGGGGTGATCGCACCCGAATCGTCGCCCACCGAAATCGGCCGCGTATAGCGGCATTCCGGGTAATTGCCGCAGCCGATGAAGGCCCCGCCAGACCGCGCCGTCTTCAGATGCAGCCGTCCCGAACCGCAGACCGGGCAGGATCGCGGGTCACCACCGTCGGCCCGCGCCGGGTAAAGATGCGGCGCGAGGAAATCATCGAGCCGCTCCAGCACCTCGCCGATGCGCAGATCAGCGGTTTCCGCCACGGCGGCCGAGAAATCGCGCCAGAACCGCGCCAGCACTTCCTTGTAGTCGCGCTCGCCCGCCGACACATCGTCCAGCTCGCCCTCAAGCTCGGCGGTGAAATCATACTCAACATAGCGGCGGAAGAAGTTGGTCAGGAAGGCCGTAACCAACCGCCCCTTGTCTTCGGGGATCAGGCGGTTCTTGTCCTTCCGCACATATTCGCGGTCCTGGATGGTCGAGATGATCGAAGCATAGGTCGAGGGCCGGCCGATGCCGAGTTCCTCCATCCGCTTGACCAGTGTCGCCTCGGTGTAGCGCGCCGGCGGCTGGGTGAAGTGCTGCATGCCCTTCACCGCCTCTGTCTTGCCCAGCATCATGTTTTGCGCCCGACGGATGTCGCCGCCGACCGGCGCCGGTTCGCCTTCGGCAAAAACCGCCTTGGCGAAATCGGCGCGATAGGCACCGGCAGCGGGTTTCACCGTTTCGCCCTGCATGATCTGCGGCAGGCGGCCCTCGTCATCGCCATCCTCGTCACGGCCTTCGTCATAGACCTTGAGGAAACCGTCGAACATCACCACCTGCCCGTTGGCGCGCAGCGTGACCTGGCCGTCGGGGCTGGTCACATCCACCGCTGTCCGTTCCAGCCGCGCTGCCGCCATCTGGCTGGCGATCGTGCGCTTCCAGATCAGGTCATAAAGTTTGCGCTGGTCCGCCTCGGTCAAACGCAGCTTTTCGGGCGCCGCCGACATATCGGTCGGGCGGATACATTCGTGGGCTTCCTGCGCGTTCTTGGCCTTGTTTTTATACATGCGCGGGCTGTCCGGCACATATTCGGCGCCGAAGCGATCCTTGATCTCGGCCCGCGCCGCCATCACCGCCTCGGGCGCCATGTCGATGCCGTCGGTCCGCATATAGGTGATATGCCCGGCTTCATAGAGCCGCTGCGCCGCTGACATCGTGGCCTTAGCGCCCATGCCGAACTTGCGGCTGGCCTCCTGTTGCAGGGTCGAGGTCATGAAGGGCGGAAAGGGGTTGCGGCTGGCGGGTTTCGATTCCACCGCCGCCACGCGTAACTCGCGCGATTGCACCGCCTGCACCGTCAGTTCGGCCGCTTCGGCGGTCGGGATGTCGAACTTGTCGAGCTTCCTGCCGCCCAGCACGGTCAGCTTCGCCTCGAAGCTCTGGCCGCGCGGCGTGTCGAGCATGGCAACCACGCTCCAGTATTCGCGGGCGCGGAAGGCCTCGATCTCCATTTCCCGTTCGACAATCAGCCGCAGGCAGACCGACTGCACCCGCCCCGCCGATTTCGCACCCGGCAGCTTGCGCCACAGCACCGGCGAGAGCGTGAAGCCCACCAGATAATCCAGCGCGCGGCGGGCCAGATAGGCGTCAACCAGCGCGGCATCAACCTCGCGCGGGTTCTTCATCGCCTCGGTCACGGCGGCCTTGGTGATGGCGTTGAAGGTGACGCGGCTGACCTTCTTGCCCTTCTTCAGGCTGGAGGCCAGCGCCTCTTTCAGGTGCCACGAAATCGCCTCGCCCTCGCGGTCAGGGTCGGTGGCGAGGATCAGTTCGTCATCGGTTTTCAGCGCCTCGGCGATGGCCCGGACATGCTTCTTACTGTCCGAGGCGACCTCCCATTTCATGTCGAAATCATGCTCGGGATCGACCGAACCATCCTTCGGCGGCAGGTCACGGACATGGCCATAGGAGGCCAGCACCGTATAGTCGGAGCCAAGATATTTGTTGATTGTCTTGGCCTTGGCCGGTGACTCGACGACGACGACTGCCATGAAAACCTCTTGCGCCCTGCCCATCGGGGGCGCCGAAACATGTGTATGACCGGGCACCCATGTCAAGGCAGGGCCGTGTCGTCAAGCCCGCAATCGGGTTTGACGGAAGCGTGAAGACCGCGCAATCTGCGCCGGATTTCCCTTTGATCCGGTTGATTTCGATGCGCCTTGCCCTGGTTCTGAGCCTCTGCCTCGCCCTGCCCCATCCCGCCGCCGCCTGGACCGAACCCGCCCGCGGCACCGCCGACCGACGCGCCATGATGGATGCGATGCGCCCGCTGGCCGAAATGAACCTCGGGGCGCCGGTGGAGTTCGTTGTCCACACGCTGCGCGTCGACGGCCGCGCGGGATTCGCCATGGTCAGTGCCCAGCGGCCGGGCGGCGGCGAGATCGACATGGCGCAGACCCCGATGGTACGGCGGCAGGGGCTGGACCCGGAATTCATGGATGGTGCCAACATGCAGGCGCTTCTGTGGAAATCCGGCCAAAGCTGGGCCGTGGCCCATTGGGCCATCGGGGCCACCGATGCCTGGTGGGCCGATCCGGCGCTGTGCCCGCAATGGGCCGCGGTCACGCCCGAGGTCTGCTGATCCCGCCTCACGCCCGGCAGATCAGACCGCCGGGCTGGCGCAGTACCCGCCCCTCCAGTTCCAGCGTCAGAAGCTGCGGTGCGACCTCATGCGCGGGCACCGCCAGATCGCGGATCAGCTGATCCTCGGCCACCGGGCTGGGCGACAGCCGGTCAAGAATCTTGCGATGCAGCGCCGCAATCTCGGCCAGCGGTCGGCGGGCGGGCACCGGGCCGGGCAGTACCCCGTCAGGTAATGCGGCATGGGCGCGCGCGGCGGGCGCGGGCACCTGGCCAAGTGCTTCGATCACATCCTCAGCCGAGCGCACCAAGGTTGCCCCTTCCCGGATCAGCTGGTTGCAACCCGCCGCGCGGGCGTCGAAGGGATGGCCCGGCACCGCCAGCACCTCGCGCCCCTGATCCGCCGCCTCTTTCGCGGTGATCAGTGAGCCGGAGCGCGCCGCCGCCTCCACCACCACCACCGCACGGGCAAGGCCCGAGACGATGCGGTTGCGCAGCGGGAAATGCCGTGCCTGCGGTTCCGTGCCCATGGGCTGTTCCGACAGCAGCGCCCCTTCTGCCGCGATCCGGGCCGCGAGACCGCCGTTTTCCACCGGATAGATCACGTCAACCCCACCCGCCATCACCGCCACGGTGCCAGTGCCCAGCGCAGCGGAATGCGCCTCGCCATCAATGCCGCGCGCAAGGCCCGATACGACGACAAACCCCGCCTCGCCCAGTGCCCCGGCCAGCCGCCGCGCCATGCGGATACCCAGGCTGGAGGCATTGCGGGCCCCCACCAGCGCCACCATGGGCCGGGCCAGCAGCGCCGCATCGCCGCGCAGCCACAGAACCGGCGGCGCATCCGGCAGGCCCGCCAGATGTTCGGGGTATGCCGCCTCGCCCGGACAAACCATACGCGCCCCGGCGGCCCGTGCCGCCCGCATCTCATGCAAAGCCACCTCCACCGGGCAGGCCGCGTAATCATTCACCCCCGCCGCGCGCGCCACATCGGGCAGCGCCGCAAGCGCCGCCTGCGCGGTACCGTGTTCCGCCAGCAGCCGGTGAAACGTCACCGGCCCGACCCTGCGGGAGCGAATGAGGCGCAGCCAGGACAGCCGTTCCTGTTCCGTGAAGGGGTGGGTGGGGTGTGGGGTGTCACAGTCCGGTCCGGGCGCCATGATTCCGCTCCTCATTCGCAGGGCCAGACTGGCCCGGAAAGGGTTAACCAGCGGTAAACACCAACTGCCGCTTGCGACAATTCACAGGCCGCGCTACGGCAATCGGATGAGCACCGATCTGACCGAGGATTCGCAGCGATACGTGGCGCGCGGCGTGGCACATGTCACGCTGCCGAAAGTCATCGAGCCGGTGCATGTCACCTTCGTTCTGGCCCCGCGCTTCACCATGCTGGCCTTCACCTCGGCCATCGAGCCATTGCGGGTGGCGAATCAGCTCACCGGGCAGATCCTGTTCCGCTGGCAGACCTTCTCGGAAGACGGCCAGCCGGTGCGCTGTTCCAACGGCGTGCCGGTGATGCCCGACGGGCCGCTGAGCGCCGCGCAGCCGCAGGGCCATGTGCTGATCTGCGGTGGCGTGCAGCCCGAGGTCACGATGGGCGCGACGCTGGGTGACTGGGTGCGCAACCAGTGGCGGCGTGGCCGCACGGTGGGCGGGCTGTGCACCGGCGCCTATGCTCTGGCGCGGGCGGGTATCCTGAAGGGGCGGCGTTTCACTCTGCATTGGGAAAACCTGAGCGGCTTTTCCGAAACCTTCCCCGATCTGACCCCGGCGCGGCAGGTGTTCTGCCTTGACGACCGGATCGTGACCTGCGCGGGCGGCGTTGCTGCCGCCGACCTGATGCTGAAACTGATCCATGACCATTACGGCGCCGAACTGAGCCAGGAGGTCATGAACATGTGCCTGCTGACCCAGCGGCGCGACGAGGCGGACGAGCAGGTCACCTCGCTGGCGGCACGGCTGGGCACCCGGAACGAAAAGCTCATCAAGGCCGTGGCCTTCCTTGAGGCGCGGATCGAGGAGGAATTTGATCTGGACGCCTGTGCCGATCACCTTGGCGTATCGCGGCGCCAGATCGAACGTCTGTTCAATCGTTATCTCGGCGTCACCCCGGTGCGCTACATGAATGACCTGCGGCTGCAACACGGCCGCGCCCTGCTGGCCGAAACCGACCTTAGCGTAACCGAAGTGGCCGTCGCCTGCGGCTACGCCTCCAGCAGCCATTTCTCGAAAAGTTTCCGCAAGAAATACGGCGTCTCGCCCTATCGCTTCTCACATTTCCGGGCCTGACGCCGGTCAGAACTGCCGGACGAGGCGGAAGCCAACCATATACCTGCGATATGTTTCGATGGCACCGCCACGCGCCGCGGGACGGGCGTAATCCATGCCATGCGTGAAGGCGCCGCCGCGTCCGACCCGCTTACATTCTTTCTGTGACAGCGCATTTGCCAAATAGGCACTGTCGCTGGCAAGGCCGAGGTGCCCGCCCTCAGTCCAGCAGGAGAGTGTCTTTTCGCTGACATTGCCTGACATATGGCGGAGGCCCCAGCCGTTTGCAGCATCCAGTGCATCCACTTCGACCGGCGTGTCCCGCCAGGCGAACATCGGAACAGCATTGCCACGCATCCTGTCCTCGCCCTCGCCATTGAAATTCGCCTGATCCGAGGTCAGCTCGTCCCCCTGGGCAAAGCGGGTTTCGGTGCCCGCACGGGCGGCATATTCCCATTCCGCTTCAGTCGGCAGACGATAAACCTTCGCCCCGACCAGCGTATTCAGCCACAGCACATACTCCTGCATGTCGAGGTAAGAGATATTGATGACCGGATGCTTCGGGCCAAGCGGGATGTCGCGGCTGAGTGTCGGGGTCACATGTTTCGGCACGCGGGTGCAGGCACCGGCGTCCACGCATGCCATCCATTCGGCATGGGTGACCTCGTTACGGCCCATGGCGAAGGGAATGTCCATCTCGACCCGATGGCGCGGATGTTCGCCGGGGATGAAGGGTTCCTTGCCGGGGGGAAGCAGGCGGAAGGTCGCATTCGGGCCGAACATGTCAATCGGGTTACGCGAATCGCCGGGCTTTGCCCCCATCATAAAACTGCCGGGCGGCATGACGATCATTTCGGGACAGGCATCACATTCGCGGAACATGTCCAGCGGCGCGAGGCTTCGGCCATCGGTCAGAAGATAGCTTTGCTGCCCCTGCCCCGCAGCCGGCAGGCAAGACACCCAGAGACCCAGCGTGATGCACCACAATCCAGACCTGAAACCCATCAGCCCAACCCGTCATTCTGAAATCCGTTCGGGGCAGTATCCTTGTGCCTCCCCGGATCACAAGACCTGCCGAATCCCATTGCCTGCGGCTGGGATATTTGATCAAATGCGCCGCAACTCCCCTTAGGGCAGATGAGGACCAGAAAGATGAAGAATACCGAAGTGGCCAGCCGCCGGGACGAGGCGATTTCGCGCGGTGTGGGGATGCAGACGCAGATCTATGCTGACCGGGCGCTGAACGCCGAGGTCTGGGATGTTGAGGGCAATCGCTATATCGACTTCGCTGCGGGCATCGCGGTGGTGAATACCGGCCATTGCCACCCGAAGGTCATGGCGGCGGTGGCCGAACAGATGGGCCGCTTCACCCATACCTGCCATCAGGTCATGCCCTACGAGAACTACATTCGCCTCGCCGAGCGCCTGAATGAAAAGGTGCCGGGCGATTTCCGCAAGAAGACGATCTTCGTCACCACCGGCGCCGAAGCCTGCGAGAATGCGGTGAAGATCGCCCGCATCGCCACCGGCCGCGATGCGGTCATCGCCTTCGGCGGCGGCTTCCACGGCCGCACCTTCATGGGCATGGCGCTGACCGGCAAGGTGGAACCCTACAAGAAGGGCTTCGGCTCGATGATGCCGGGCGTATTCCATGTGCCCTTCCCGATGGATGTGCACGGGATTTCGGCCAGGGATGCGATGGCGGGGATCGAGAAGCTGTTCAAGGCCGATCTGGACCCGGCGCGCGTCGCCGCGATCATCTTTGAACCCGTGCAGGGCGAAGGCGGCTTCTACCCGGCGCCGACCGAGCTGGTGAAGGCCATCCGCGGGCTGTGCGACAAGCATGGCATCGTGATGATTGCCGACGAGGTGCAGACCGGCTTTGCCCGCACCGGCCACCTGTTCGCCATGGAGGCGCATGGCGTCGCGGCCGATCTGACCACCATGGCCAAGGGTCTGGCGGGTGGCCTGCCGCTGGCGGCAGTGACCGGCAAGGCAGAGCTGATGGATGCGGCCAATCCCGGCGGTCTGGGCGGCACCTATGCGGGCAACCCGCTGGGCATCGCCGCCTCGCATGCCGTGCTGGATGTGATCGAGGAGGAAGACCTTTGCGCCCGCGCCAACGAGCTGGGCTCGCGGCTGAAACAGAAGCTCGAATCGCTGCGCGCGACCACACCCGAGATCGTCGACATCCGCGGCCCCGGCTTCATGGTGGCGGTGGAGTTTGCCAATCCCTCGACCAAGGAACCCGATGCGGGCTTCACCGGCCGGGTGCGGGCCGAGGCGCAAAAGCGCGGGCTGATCCTGCTGACCTGCGGTGTTTACGGCAACGTCGTGCGGTTCCTTGCCCCGATCACCATTCCCGACGCGCATTTCGCCGAGGCGATGGAGATTCTGGAAGCCTCGGTCGCGGCGGCGCAACAGGGCTGAGCGGGGCTGGGGGCTCTGCCCCCGCGCCTTCGGCGCTCCCCCGGGATATTTATGGACAGAAAATGAAGGGGGGCCTCGTGCCCTCCTTTTGCTCTGCCCTCCTTTTTCGTTGTGCGCGGCCGGGGTGACCGCTATGCGGGCGGCATGGACGGGATAGAGTTTTCCGGGGTGCAATATGCGGTGCAGGGCAAGCCGGTCCTGCACGGCATCACGCTTTCGCTGCATGAGAGGCGCATCGGCATCGTCGGGCGCAACGGATCGGGCAAAACCACATTGCTGCGGCTGATGGCAGGGCTGTTGGCGCCGACGGGCGGCACGATCCGGGTGGCAGGCGTGGACCCGGCGGTGGATCGCAAGGCCATGTTGCGGGCCATCGGCATCCTGTTCCAGAACCCTGATCACCAGATCATCTTCCCCACGGTAGAGGAAGAACTGGCCTTCGGTCTGCGTCAGCTGGGGCTGCGGGCCGGGGAGGCCACGGCGCGGGTACGGACCTGCCTCGCGGCAGAGGGCCGCGCGCATTGGGCGGCGGCGCCCGTCACAGCGCTGAGCCAGGGGCAGAAGCAATGGCTGTGTCTGATGGCGGTTTTGCTGATGGAGCCGGCGACACTGTTGCTGGACGAACCCTTCGCGGCACTGGATTTACCCACGCAGGCGCGGCTGTCGCGGAGGCTGGCATCCCTGCCGCAGCGGCTGGTGACCATCAGCCATGATCCGCAGGCGGTGGCGGGTTGCGACCGGGTGATCTGGCTTGAGGCCGGCCGCGTGGTGGGCGACGGCGCCGCTGCCGGGGTTCTGGAGGAATTCCGGGCCGAGATGGCGCGGCGGGGGAATAGCGATGCTGACACTGACCTCGGCGCATGAGACAGCAGCGCATCGCTGGCCTGCCGGGCCAAAGCTGGCCGCTGCCGCGCTGGGATCGGCGCTGATCTTTCCGGTGCAGGCACTGCCGGTAATCGGGGGCGCGCTGCTGGCGCTGGCGGCGCTGCATCTGGTGCTGGGGTGGGGCTTCACCCGCGAGGCAGCGGGGCGGCTGTGGATGCTCTGGCCGTTTCTGCTGGTGCTGGCGCTCTGGCATCTGTGGACGGGCGAAATTCGCGCAGGCGCGGTCATTGCGGGCCGCATGGTCTTTGCCGTGGCGCTGGCCAATCTGGTGACGATGACCACCCGGCTGGATGCGATGCTGGCGGAGGTCGAGCGGGTTCTGACCCCCTTCGCGCGCTTCGGGCTGAACCCCCGCGTGCTGACGCTGGCGGTCGCGCTTGTCATCCGCTTCACGCCGGTTCTGCTGGACAAGGCCGGGCAATTGCGGCAGGCATGGCGCGCGCGCAGTCCGAAACGCGCCGGGGTGGCCATCGTGCTGCCGCTGGTGCTGACCGCGCTGGATGACGCTGATCATGTGGCCGAGGCCCTGCGCGCGCGGGGCGGGCTTTGAGGAGATCCCCCCGATGGAACGCAACCTGACCCATATCGCGCTTTTCGCTGCTCTTATCGCTGTTCTGGGCCTCGTGCCCAAGATCGACCTCGCCTCGGGCGTGCCGATCACCGCGCAATCGCTGGGCATCATGCTCTGCGGCACGGTGCTGGGCGCGAAACGCGGCACGCTGGCGGTGCTGCTGTTCCTTGGCCTCACCGCGCTGGGTCTGCCGCTTCTGGCGGGCGGGCGTGGCGGGCTTGGCGTCTTTGTCTCACCCACTGCCGGTTATCTGGTGGGCTTCCCGCTGGCAGCCTTTGTTGCCGGTCTGGTGGTCGAGAAATGGCGCGCGCCTGTGGGCATCGCCGCTTTCGGCGGCGCCTTCCTGGGGGGTCTGGTTGTACTGCATGCCTGCGGCATTGCCGGTATGGCCGTGGTTCTGGGCAAGACCTTGCCCGAGGCCGCCGGTCTGGCCCTGCCCTTCTTTGCCGGTGACCTGCTGAAGGCCGTCATCGCCGGGGCGATCACGCAAGGCCTCGCACGGGTGCGCCCGCAGGCCCTGCTGTCACGCGGCTGAACCATCTGCCAAGGGGGCGGCCTGCCCCCTTTGCTGCGGCCATTCACCACCGGGAATATTTCCGCGAGGTAGAAGCCCATCCGGCTCTTTATCTTGGTCCAAATACCCCGGGGAAGGCCGCAGGCCGGGGCGGAGCCCCCTCAGACTCAGATCTGCAGAACCAGCGCCGAGCCGATACCCCCGGCCGCCGCGATGGCGGCAAGGCCGGAGCCATGTTGCAGCCCGTGAAACAGCCGGGCAACCAGAATGGCCCCCGAGGCCCCGATGGGGTGCCCTCGCGCCAGCGCCCCACCGCCCGGATTGACGCGTTTCTCTGGCAGGGCACAGGCGTCCATGCAGGCAAGGGCCTGCACGGCGTAGGCCTCCATCAGTTCAATCTGTTCCAGCGCATCGGGGGCAAGGCCGGTGCGGTCCAGCACCCGGCGGATGGCGGCGACCGGGGCAAGGCCCGGCTCTTCCGGTGCGGCACCCAGCGTCGCACAGGCGCGGATGCGCAGGCTGCGACGTGCCTTTGCCGCGATATCCGGCGCTACGACCAGCGCGAAAGCTGCGCCGTCGGCCTCCACCGCCGTGGTTGCGGCATTGACGCTGCCCGCCAGACGTGGTGCGCGGGCCGCCAGCGCCGGGGTCAGCGTGCGGGTGAAACCATCTCTGTCCTGCCCCGCGACCGGCACGATTTCCGGCTGCGCGCTGGCGCGGGCAAGGGTATGGCTGCGCACGGCCCAAGCCTGCTGGCGCGCGGCAGAAATACCCAGCCGGTCGGCCAGCGCGGCGGCGGCATCGGTCATGTCCGGATCACGGTCGGGCCATGGGGTGAAGGGCGGGCGGTCATAAGGTTGCGGCGTCTGACCGGGCGCCTGTGCCAGCCGCAGGGGGCGGCGCGAATAGCTTTCCACCCCGCCCGCCAGCACCACCCTTGCCTGCCCGGACGCCACCAGCGCCGCCGCAATGCCAATGGCATCCAGCCCGCCCGCACACTGGCGGTCGACGCTCAGCCCCGCGACACGCTCTGGCAAACCCGCGGCCAGCGCCGCCAGCCGCGCCGGATTGCCGCCCGCCCCCAGCGCGTTCGACAGGATCAGCTCGTCCACCTGATCCAGCGCGATGCCTGCATCCTTCAGAACAGCGGCAATCACCGGCGCGGCCAGTTCGTGCAGGGCAAGACCGGCGAAGGCGCCGCCACGCGGCATCACCGGGCTGCGGCGGGCGGCGATCAGGCGGGGTTCAGTCATCGGGCAGATCCCACGCCAGCGCTGCGAGGTCAGTCTTGCCCGAGGGCAACTCGGGCCAACTGTCGCGCCAGATCACGCGGCGCGGCGCGGCCAGCGGGCCGAAAGCGGCGCGCAAGGCGGGAAGGATTGCAGGCTCTGCCGCCCGGTCTCCGACCACAACCGCCACCAGAACCTGCCCGCGCAAACCATCGGCCACCGGCAGAACAGCGGCGCGCGTCACGCCGGGCAGGCCCAGCAGCGCCAGTTCGATTTCCTCGGGGAACACGCTCTGATCGGCAATCTTCACCCGCCGCCCGGCCCGTCCACGCAGGAACAGCGCGCCGTCGCGCAACTCGGCAAATTCATCCAGATGCAGCCAGCCGTCACGCCATTCGGCCCCGGCCCCGCCTCCGGCATAGCCCTCGGCCAGATAGGGCGATCTGACGGACAAGCCATCGGTGTCACAGCGCAATTCAACACCGGGATAGGGCCGCCCCACGCTGTTGGGCGGGGTCGTTTCATCCGCCATGGCGATGAAGCTCGCCTCCGCCGCGCCGTAAAACTCGGTTACCCGCGCCGGACCCAGAGCCGCCAACGCCGCCCGCAGCGCCGGATCGAGCTTTGATCCGCCGACGACGATATGGCGCAGATTGGGCAGCCCGCCGCCTGCCTCGGTCAGCAGGCGCAGTTGCGCGGGCGTCGCATAAAGCACATCGACATTGCGCGCTGCCAGCGCCGCGCGCTGCCGGTCGGGGCGCAGACCGTCCAGCAGATGCAGTTCTGCGCCCAGATGCAGTGCCTCCACCGCGCCATAAAGCGCCAGCGAATGCACTAGGCGCCCCAGAACCGCAACCCGCGTGCCCGGCCCGATGCCGAACAGCCGGGCATTCACCGCGAAACTGGCGATCCAGGATGCCTGCGTGCGGCGGATGCGTTTCGGCGTGCCCGAGGTGCCGCCGGTCAGGGTTTCAAACACCGGCACCCTGCCCGGTTCGGGCGGCGGAGCCTCCGTCGCCCCGATACGAAACGCCGGATGCCCGATGGCAGACTGCAAGGCGGCCAGCGCCCGACGATCCGGCAGAACCCCAGCCCCCGGCACCGCCCCCTCGCAAACCGTGCCGCGCGCATCGACCGCCCGCGCCACCGGATGCCAGAGAAAGCTCTCCACCCCGCCTAGCCCGCCCGCAGCAGCGACACCACGCGGCGCAGCGCCAGAAGGTAGCCTTCCGTCCCGCAGCCCGCGATCACCCCATCTGCCCGCAGCGAGACATAGGAGTGATGGCGAAAGCTCTCGCGCTTGTGGACGTTCGAGATATGCACCTCGATCACCGGCCCCTCGAAGGCGTTCAGCGCATCCAGAATGGCGACCGAAGTATGGGTATAGGCGGCCGGGTTGATGACGATGGCCGAGGCGGCATCGCGCGCCGTATGGATCATCTCGACAATCGCGCCCTCGTGGTTCGACTGCGCGAAATGCAGTTCCACCCCAAGATCGGCAGCCAGCGCGGCGCAGCGCGTCTCGACATCGGCGAGGGTTTCATGGCCGTAAACCTCGGGCTGGCGCTTGCCCAGCAGGTTGAGGTTCGGCCCGTTGAGGATATGGATCGGTTTCATGTCTGCCCGTTGCACTGGATCGTAGGCAGGATAGCAATGCCCGCCCCCCCTGGCCAGATGGCTTGCCCCGCGCAGGCAGGCATGGCAAGCGATGGAAAACGGGAGGGCGGATGAAGCTGCTACTGATCCATACCGGCGGCACCATCGGCATGGCGCCGGGGCCGGACGGGCTACGCCCCGCGCCGGGGCTGGTCGAAACGGCGCTGGCCGCGCGGCTGCCGAAGGGCACCGATCTGGTGAACGAGGTTTTTGCTCCTCTCCGCGACAGCGCCGATGTCAGCCCGGCGGAATGGAACCGCATCCTGACGCTGATGGCGGATCATCCGGGCCGGGCGGTTCTGCTGACCCATGGCACCGATACACTGGCCTATACCGGCGCGGCGCTGGATCAGGCACTGGCCGGGTCGGGGCGGCGGCTGGTGATCTGCGGCGCCATGGTGCCGCTGGGCATGGGCGGCGATGCCGAGGCCAATCTGGACCTTGCGGTGTCCGCACTGGCCGAACAAGGCGCCGGGGTGTTTCTCGCGCTTGGCGGCGCGCTGCTGCCCGCAGGCGGTCTTGCCAAGACCGACAGCCACGCGCCGGATGCCTTCACCGCCCTGCCCCAGCCCGCGCCCGTTCCGCGTGCGCCACATCCGGCGCCGTTTGACGAAAACAAGCGCCTTGCCATCCTCAGCCTGTCGCCCGGCATGCCCGCCGCAATGCTGGAGGCGGCGCTGGAGCGGCTGGATGCCGCCGTGCTGCGGGTCTTTGGTGCCGGAACCATGATGTCCGACCCTGCGATTATGGCGGCACTGTCCCGTGCCGCGGCGCGCGGCTGCCGTATCCGCGCGGTCAGCCAGTGCCTGCGCGGCGGGCTGGAACCGGGGGCCTATGCCGCCGGTGCCGCGCTCTGGTCCGCCGGGGTGGAAAACGGCGGGCTGGAAACGGCCGAGGCCGCCCTGGCGCGGCTGTGGCTGGATCTTTCGGACCGCGCCCCGCGCACGATCGCGTGAAGGGTGTAACTTTCGCCCTCTCCTGACCGTAGAATAGAAAAAGCGACAGGAGGCACCGCGATGGCGCAACGCTACAATTCCGGGCTCGGCTGGGCCGATGTCACCCCGAAGGCCGGCTGGCTGAACCGCAGGCAGCTGATGATGACCATGGGCGCGGCGCTGGCAGCCAGCCCCGCACTGGCCGCGACCGGCCCCTATTCCACCGACGAGGCGCCAAACAGCCTTGAGGACATCACGGGATACAACAATTTTTACGAATTCGGCTTCGACAAGACCGACCCGGCCGCCCATGCGGGCAAGCTGACCACCTCCCCCTGGGCGGTGGAGGTTGACGGGCTGGTGGATCGCCCCGGCAGCTACGACCTTGGCGATCTGCTGAAGGGCCTGCCGGTCGAGGAACGCATCTACCGCTTCCGCTGTGTCGAGGCGTGGTCGATGATCATTCCGTGGAACGGCGTGCAGCTTTCGCATGTGCTGGATCGTGTCGGCGTGCAACCCGGCGCGAAATTCGTGCAGTTCACCTCGCTAGCCCGGCCCGAGGAAATGCCGGGCGTCAAGGCCGGTCTGCTGGACTGGCCCTACCGAGAGGGGCTGCGTATGGACGAGGCGATGCACCCGCTGACCCTGCTGGCGACCGGGATCTATGGCGAGCCGATGCCCAACCAGAACGGCGCGCCGATCCGGCTGGTGGTGCCGTGGAAATACGGGTTCAAATCCGCGAAATCGCTGGTGAAGATCACACTGACCGACCGCATGCCCTATACAACCTGGAACGCGCTTCAGCCCAAGGAATACGGCTTTTATGCCAATGTGAACCCGGAGGTGGATCACCCGCGCTGGTCGCAGGCGTCCGAGCGCCGCATCGGTGCGGGCCTGTTCGCGTCTAGGGTCGATACGCAAAAGTTCAATGGTTACGGGGATCTGGTGGCCGATCTTTACAAGGGGCAGGATCTGGCGAGGGATTACTGATGCTGCGCGATACGATCCACCGCGCCTTGCGGCCGGTGCGCCCCTGGATGGTCTACACCCTGGGGGCGCTGCCCGCGTTGCTGCTGGTCGTTGATGTCTTCACCGGAAATCTGGGCGTCGATCCGGTCAAGACCATCGAGCACCGCGTCGGCGAGGTTGCGCTGCAACTGATCGTGGCAGGGCTGTGCATCACACCGCTGCGCCGATTTACCGGGCTGAACCTCATCCGATTCCGGCGCCAGATTGGCGTGCTGGCCTTCGTGTACGCGGCACTGCATCTGCTGGTCTGGATCACGCTGGACCTGCAATTCCGCTGGTCGGAAATCGGCGCAGATCTGGTGAAGCGGCCCTATATCATCGTCGGCTTTGCGGCTTTCCTGATGCTGCTGCCACTGGCCGTCACCTCGAACAATGCCGCGATCCGCCGGATGGGCGCCGCCGCCTGGCAGCGTCTGCACTGGCTGACCTACCCCGCCGCCATGTTGGCGGGGCTGCATTTCATCATGCTGGTCAAGGCCTGGCCCGCCGAGCCGCTGATCTATATGGGCGCCATCCTCGCCCTGCTGGGTTTGCGCCTGATCCCGCGCGCCGCCCCGCGCCGGGTGCCTGCATAAAAAAACGCCCGGGCCGCAAGGGACCGGGCGCAGGTTTGCCGGAAAGGGCCTGTCAGGCCACCTTTTCCAGCGCCACCTCGGGAGAGATCCCCAGCGCGTGACAGACATCACGCGTGAGATGCGGACGGTTCAGGGTGTAAAAGTGCAGGTCTTCCACCCCTTCCGAAATCAGTTCGTCGCACAGTTCGGTGCACAGCGCGACCGACAGCAACTCCTCGCGGCCATCGCGTTTTGCGGTGGCATAGGCATCATCGAGCCACTGCGGCACCTGTGCCCCGCAGCGCGACGCGAATTTCTTGACGCCCGCGAAATTCTCGATCGGCAGGATGCCGGGGATGATCGGGGCGGTGATGCCCTCCTTTGCGCAAAGATCGCGGAAGCGCAGGAAGGTTTCGGCCTCGAAGAAGAACTGGGTGATGGCCGAGGTTGCACCGGCATCCAGCTTGCGTTTCAGCCAGCGCACATCGGCCAGCGTATCGGCGGCATCGGGGTGCGGTTCGGGGTAGGCGCCGACGCGCAGGGTGAATTTGCCGGTGGCGGCCAGCGCCTCGATCAGTTCCACGCTGTTGGCAAAGCCTTCAGGATGCGGGGTGAAGCGGGTCGCGCCCTTCGGCGCATCGCCGCGCAGCGCCACGATTTCACGCACACCGGCGTCAGCATAGGCCGCCGCGATTTCCAGCGTCTCGGCCTTGGTCGCCTCCACACAGGTCAGATGCGCCGCGACGTTCAGGCCATAGTTGCGCCCGATGGTGGTGACCGCCTCATGCGTCAGCTTGCGGGTGGTGCCGCCCGCGCCGTAGGTGACCGAGGCAAATGTCGGACGCAGCGGCGCCAGCATCTGCACGGTTTCCCACAGTTTGAACGACGCATCCAGCGTCTGGGGCGGGAAGAACTCGAACGAGATGCGCGGGGTCGTCATGATCTGCTCCGTGTTTGCGGTGTGTCCCTTGTGCCGGAAAGCGGCCTGTGAGACAAATTCATAATTCTCAAGATCAACATGAGGCCGCTTCATGTATTTCGAGCTGCGCCACCTGCGCACCATCCGCGCCATCCATGATTGCGGCGGGCTGGCCCGCGCCGCCGACATGCTGAACATGACTCAATCGGCCCTGAGCCATCAGGTGAAGGGGCTGGAGGAGCAGGCGGGGGTCGAACTGTTCGTGCGCCGTTCAAAACCGCTGAAGCTTTCCGCCGCCGGGCAGCGCATGCTGCGGCTGGCCGACAAGGTGCTGCCCGAGGTTGAGGCGCTGGAGGACGAGTTTCGCGCCCTGCGGGCGGGCAAGACCGGGCGGCTGCATATCACGCTGGAATGTCACGCCTGTTTCGACTGGCTGTTCCCGGTGCTGGAGAAATTCCGCCACGCCTGGCCCGATGTGGATGTGGACATCCGCGCGGGCCTGGCCTTCGATGCCTTCCCCGCGCTCGACCGCGAGGAAGTCGATCTGGTCATCACCTCGAACCCGACCGACCTGCCGGGCGTGGTGTTCAACCCGCTGTTCGACTATCACCCCACGCTGGTTGCATCCTCCGCCAATCCGCTGGCGGGCAAGGCCGCGATCAGTGCCGAGGATCTGCGCGATCAGATGCTGATCACCTACCCCGTCAGCCGCGACAAGCTGGATGTGTTCACCGAATTGCTGACCCCCGCCAAGGTAGAGCCGCGCGGGCACCGGCAGGCCGAACTGACGGCGGTGATCCTGATGCTGGTCGGCTCGAATCGCGGGGTTTCCGTGCTGCCCGACTGGGTGCTGCGCGGGGTGCGTGACAAACCCGATTATGCGCTGCGCCCGCTGGCGGGGAACCCATCGAAACGGCTGTACGCTGCCACCCGCACCGAGGATGCGACCCAGCCCTACATGGCGCATTTCCTGCGTCTGGGGCGCACCGAGGCGGTGAAGCTGCAACGCGGCTGAACCCTGTTCCTTCGGGAACAGCCGCGCCCGGCGTGCCATGGCAGGGTGAGCGTATCAGAGAAGGAGATCCCCCATGGCCCGCACGATCCGTTTCACCAATGGCGACGACAGCTTCCGTCAGGGCTTTGCCCCCGAAAACACCCGGCTGACGCTGGTGATGGGCAGCGGCAAGGACAGCGTGCTTCTGGACCGCGACGATGATCTGGGCGGGCTGAACCGCGTGCTCGCCGGCGCAGGCGACGATTCTGTGATCAGCCGGATCGAACAGGGCAATGTGATCTCGCTCGGCGTGGGGAACGATATTTATGTCAGCACCGGCTTCGGCAGCTTCGCCACCGACCGCGGCGACCGTGTTTCGGGCGGCGCGGGCAGGGACACATTCGCCGTCTCGACCTTCCAGAGCACCTATCTGGGTGGCACCGGCAACGACATTTTCCACTCCGTCGGCTGGCAGAACACTTTCGTCGGCGGCAAGGGTCGTGACACCATCAGCTATGAGCCGCGCGCGGATGATTTCACCCAGGGCAGCAGCGGTGTGACTGTCGATCTGGGTGCAGGCCGTACCCAGACCGGCGCCAACCGTTTTGAAACCCTGCGCGGCATCGAGAACGCCATCGGCTCGGGCGCGGATGATGCGCTGTTCGGCACCAATGGCCGTAACGTGCTGACCGGCGGACTGGGCTTTGACCAGCTGACCGGACGCGGCGGTGCCGATACTTTTGTCTGGCGCAGCGCCGCCGAGGCGGCGATGGCCTCGGATGCCATCGACCTCGTGACGGATTTCAGCACCGCACAGCGTGACCGGATCGACCTGCGCGGCATCGACGCCGATGCCACCACCCGCGCCAATGACGCGTTCGACTTCATCGGCGCGCAGGGCTTCAGCGGCACGGCGGGCGAGCTGCGCTTTGCCGGTCAGATCCTTGAAGGCGACACCAACGGCGACGGTCTCGCCGATTTCCGTATCGGCCTGCTGAATGTCGACACGCTCGGCGCCAGCGACATCCTGCTGTAAGCGTCAGTATTTCGACGGCACATACAACTCGGGCGGCAGCACCGCCCGTTCATAGGACGGATTGAACACGCGATCCGGCAAATGGATTTCCTCGTGCGGGACAGGGCCATAGGGCACCATGCTCAGGAAATGGTCGATACAGTTCAGCCGCGCGCGCTTCTTGTCATTGCCCTCCACGATATACCATGGCGCTTCCGCGATATTGGTGCGGGCGAACATCTGTTCCTTGGCCTTGGTATAACGCTCCCACCGCACCCGCGATTGCAAGTCCATCGGGCTGAGCTTCCATTGTTTCATCGGATCGTGGATGCGCATGAGAAAGCGGAACTGCTGTTCTTCGTCAGTGATCGAGAACCAGTATTTCACCAGCCGGATACCCGAACGCACCAGCATCCGTTCAAACTCCGGCACGTCACGGAAGAACTCTTCTACCTGATCCTCGGTGGCGAACCCCATCACCCGCTCAACCCCGGCGCGGTTATACCAGCTGCGGTCGAACAGCACGATTTCCCCGGCCGCCGGCAGATGCGGCACATAGCGCTGGAAATACCACTGGCTGCGCTCGCGTTCGGTAGGTGCGGGCAGCGCCACGGTGCGCACCACGCGCGGGTTCAGCCGCTGGGTGATGCGCTTGATGACGCCCCCCTTCCCGGCCGAGTCGCGCCCCTCGAACAGCACCACGACCTTTTCACCGGAATGCACCACCCAGTCCTGCAACTTGATCAGTTCCGACTGCAGCCGGATCAGCGCATGCATGTAGGTGACACGGTCCAGCGCGTTCGGGTGCTTCTCCTTGTAGATACGGGCGATTTCCTCGGAAATTGCCACATCTTCCAGCTCCAGCTCGTACTCCTCGTCCAGCGTATCAGCCAGCTCTGCCGCCAGCCAGTCACGCCCCGGAAGATCCTCTTCGCCGTTCATCACCGCCCCCTGTCCTGCGCACGGTCGTTTCGCGCCGAGACAAACCATGTCCACATGACGGTTTCGTGACAGATTGATAACATCTGTCCCCGGTGGTGCCGGATGCAAGACAATGCCCCGCCCCCTTCACAAAGCGTGCATTCCGGTCTAGAAGCCCCGGCTTGAACATCCGACATGACCGAACGAACCGAGGAAAGCCGATGCAAGGCAGCGCCAACCTGAACGTGATGATCAAGGCGGCCCGCAAGGCCGGCCGCAGCCTTGTGAAAGACTTCCGCGAGGTGGAAAACCTTCAGGTCTCGGCCAAGGGTCCGGGCGACTTCGTGTCGAAGGCCGACCGCGAGGCGGAACGCATCATCAAGGAAGAGCTGATGGGTGCCCGCCCGACCTATGGCTGGCTGGGCGAGGAAACCGGCGAGGAAGCCGGGCAAGACCCGACCCGCCGCTGGATCGTCGATCCGCTGGACGGCACCACCAACTTCCTGCACGGCATCCCGCACTGGGCGGTTTCCATCGCGCTGGAACACAAGGGCGAGATCACCTCGGCCGTCGTGTTCGACGCCGCGAAGGATGAGCTTTACTGGGCCGAAAAAGGCGCCGGGTCGTGGATGAACGACAAGCGTCTGCGCGTCTCGGGCCGTCGCCATATGCATGAGGCGCTGTTTTCCACCGGCGTGCCTTTCGGTGCAAAGCTCGGCCTGCCCGCCGTGTTTCAGGATCTCGCCCGACTGATGCCCGCCACCGCCGGGGTGCGGCGGCTCGGCTCCGCCTCGCTCGACCTCGCCTGGGTTGCGGCGGGGCGTTACGACGGCTTCTGGGAACGTGGCAACAAGATCTGGGACATTGCGGCCGGTATTCTGCTGGTGAAAGAGGCCGGTGGCCTGATGTCGGGCATCCGCGAGGGGCAGGACATCCTCGAAAGCGGCTCTGTCATCTGCGCCAACGAGGCCCTGTTCGAGCCCTTCCGCAAGATCATCCGCGGCGAGTGATCAGCGGCCGCGCCGGGGGACCACCGGCACCCGGCTGCGCGACAGCCGGTAAGTGGCGGGCGGATGGGCCGGGTGTCCCTCGGTCCGCCGCCAGAAGCCGGGGCCACCGCGCCGCAGCCACACCAGAAGCGTCAGCACGAAGCCTGCGACGAAACCGCCCGCATGCGCCCAATACGCAACGCCGCCCATATCGGTTGGTGTGCTGATGCCCGATACCAGTTGCAGCGCGAACCAGATCCCCAGCACCGCCCAGGCCGGAATGGCGAAGATGCGGAAGAAGATCACGAAGATCACCAGCACATCGACCCGCGCGCGCGGAAACAGCAACAGATAGCCCCCCATCACGCCCGCAATCGCCCCCGAGGCGCCAACCATGGGAACGGGCGAAGACGGTTCAGCCGCCACCTGCGCGAAAGCCGCAGCGAGGCCGCAGGCCAGATAGAAGCCCAGAAAACCCGCATGGCCGAACTGGTTTTCCAGATTGTCGCCGAAGATCCAAAGAAACAGCATGTTCCCCAGCAGATGGGCCCAGCCGCCGTGCAGGAACATCGCGGTCAGCAGCCCGCCGTAATGGCCCCCGTGTATCAGATCGGCTGGCACCAGCCCGTAGCGGTAGAAAAACCCGTCCAGCGCCGCGCCATCGGGCAGCACCAGCCAGTAGCTGACGAAAATCGCCACATTGGCCGCGATCAGCGCCCAGGTGATGTAAGGGGTACGCCCCGAAGGGTTATGGTCACGGATCGGAAACATCCGCTCACGCTTCCCGATCCCGCGCCGCGCGTCAAGTGACCGGCGTAAACGAGGCGCGTTGCCGTTCCGGGCAACGCCTCCCTCGCCTGAAACAGAGACGGGCAAAAAGGGTGAGAGAGGATCAAGATGGTCGGGGCGAGAAGATTCGAACTTCCGACCTACGGTACCCAAAACCATATCGAAACCATGACAAGAAACGCGGTTTTTTGCAAACCGCTAAATTTCCTGCCCTTTAAGATTCAATGGCTTATAGCGGCGGTGCAAACTGTTTCAGCAGAGCCGTTAAAGGGTCTAGGCAGGGCATCTTGCGTCAAGCCGACCTAGGGGCGCGATCTCTATCGAGGTATCGCCCGAAGACGAAATCTCTTCTCCAGTAGAGGCATAGATTCGAAAGAATTTGTTTCCAAACGAATTACGGCAATTTTGCGGCAAAATTGGTACCATTGGCGTGAATCGTCAAAGGTCTCCTCACGGGAGGGGTACGTCACCGCTTGTCACCGCCATCCGCAGAAGGAGAGCCAAATGCCTGAATATGCGAAGATATTTACCTACGAAGTGGACGGCCTATCCTACACGGTTTCACTCTACGAACAAGACGGACAGATCCTCGCCGATATCTCGGTCCTCGAAGGCAGCATGGACGTGAATGCGGTCTACTACGGCGACGACGATTTCACGGGCAAGAGCGATAGCCTTGGCGGGCCGCTCAACATGAACGGCGCAAGCCTGGATGGTGTGAAGGTCCAATGGGACGAGGCTATCAAACTGAGCGATCCCGGTATCGGCCCTGAAGGCGACGACAAAGATACCTACCTTCATGCGGGGGACACGCTCACCGTGGAACTGGATGCCGACAGCCTTGATGCAATCGACATCTTCGGCATCCGCGCGACCTCGACCAGCACCGACGAAGGTTCGATCAAGGCCGTTTCCGACGACCCTGCCGAGCCGGAATACCCGGATGAGCCGACCTACGACAAGGTCTTCTTCGGTTCGGAATTTTCCGACACCGGCGCACCCGTGGGGGGCGTCTATATCCTTGCCGAAGAGCCTGATCCGAACACATGGAACAATGTCTTCCTGCCCGAGGGAACCGAGCCGACCTTTGAGAACTACCTGGACTATTTCACCTCCGATGCAATCGGGGGTGATGTCAGCACGTTGCAAGGGGTGGCCTTTTACGAGACTGACGATGAGGGCAACCTGAACGAGGTGTTCCGCTTCGACGCACCAGAAGACGGCTTTCAAAGCTCCGAAGAGGTGCTCGGTGCCTATCACGACGCGCTTGATGCCTATGAAGAGGCGCAGGGGACCAGCGACCCCGGCGCAGATCTGATGGCAGCCATAACGCTCGACCCTGATCTTGATGGCCATAGCTACGACGATGGTCACGATCAGGAGGAAGACGACCTCGAACTGGCCTGATCCGCAGGCTGAAATCCGAGAGGTTCGCGAAGCCATTCCATCTAAGGCCAAAACGCGAACCTCTCGGTCAGTCAGAGTGATCAAGAAAAACTGACACGGCTGAGGCGGGCAATCCGTTGATCTGCCGTGCCGCACGATGCACCGGGTTGCGCCTACGCTGCAGCGCGGTTTTGTCGAAACGGTCGTTCATGGCTTTGCGCAGAAAAATCCAGAGCCGAATGTCGCGGATGCGGGACGAAGCCGCCTTTCTCCTAGCTGATAGCCTTCAACCATTTCCGGATACGTACGCGCGCGTTCGCGTAAGGTGACGAGGTATTGAACTGGATCATCCGGCCCTTCGTCCACTTGCCATACCAAGGACGGCCATAAAGCTCGTCGTTCGTCCGAGATGAAATGGCTTCAACCAGCCTGCGGTTAGCTGCAGCAAGGCGGATGAGGAGGTTCTGCCAGTCAAGATGCTGATAATCCGCGTAGAACTTCTGAGCTAGGAAGCCGAGTTGATTCCACTTGAAGCCGGTTTCGGGAAACTCCACGACTTCACCACGATCATCCCGATCCAACCATCGCAAAACGAGCTCACTCCAGCCAAGCAGATAAGCCACCAGATCGGCGGGGCTCATCATCGTTCCAGCGGCATGACCTTCCATCGAGGCCGTGCGCGCAAGCTCTGGGGGCACACGCTCGAGGTCGGATATCAGGTTGCTGAATGTCTTTGAAATTGCATCCAAAAGTTCTGCTTGCGATGCTGGCGCGCTCATAGTGTTCCCTTACGCTTTTTCACACGAGGATAGACCCAACGCGCATCGTCGCCAATTGACGGCAAAGGGTTCGAAGCTGCCATTCGGCGGCGCGGCGAGCCTTTCTTGAGGCCCGCGCCACCGTATCGACCTGTTCGGCCCATAGCGGTTACTCATCGCCACGTACTGCTGCGCGGCGGGACTCCTCGAAGCGACCACTCAAATCTATAGGTGAATCATTTCACCCCGGTGGGTGTTCGCGCTTCGAATGTTGCAAGTATGCGTGCTCATGTCATAACAATCGTGAGAGGGGTGACGGGTCGGAGCATGGAGATCGCATTACTGGAAGCAAACGCGATCTCACGTCGTCTGAAGGCGTTGATCAAAAATCATGACAGTATCTCCATTGCCGTTGCGTGGGGTGAATTAACCGACGTTGCCAAAACGCTGGTCGCCAATAAAGCCAAGTTCGACACTGTTCTCTTCGGCCTCGATTTCTCGGCGACTGATCCAGACCTCATCGACAAACTCGTCGGCGTGCCCAATGCCTTCGTCGCGAAGAACAGGCCCGGCTGCTTCCACCCCAAGATTTTCTATTTTCAGTCGGGCGCCGAGGCAGAGGCGATCGTTGGCAGCGCCAACTTCACTAACGGCGGACTAGCCAAGAATCTTGAGGCCAGCGTCTATGTGAAAGGCTCGGCGGACGAGATGTTTTTCAAGCAGGTCCGGAAGCAGCTTGCGAGCTACGAATGGCTTCACCGTCCCATCACGAAGAAACTCGCCGCTAGCTACCGTCGGCAGGCCAAGGCCGCAGATAAGGCCCGGAGACCGAACAATCCGGTTCTGCCCGATGATGAGGATCAATGGCCCCGCTTCAACTCGCGCCTTGCTACCATGTCTTGGGAGGAGTTCGTCAGGCGCGCACGGCGCGATAAACATCACGGCTTCAACAAGCGCATCGATCTGGTCCGTGAAATCCAGAAGATGTTTGCAAGGAAAGGCTCGTTCGCAGATCTCTCGCTCGCGGAATGGAAGGGCGTTGCCGGGCTGCTTGGCACTGTCGAAGCAACCTCCGCGAACCTGGGCGGACTCGAATGGGGCTGGTTTGGGTCGATGAAGAGAGCCACCGCCTTCGCCAAGGCTATCGGGCTTCAGGATTCAGCGATCGCACAAGCTCTGGACCTGATCCCCAAGCGCGGTGATGTCACCCGCTCCCAGTTCGATCAATATGCTGCGACCTTCAAAAGGGCTCTCCCAAAATCGAAAGCAGGCAACCCTATCGCAACCGCGACCCGCCTGCTTGCGATGAAGCGCCCGGACTTCTTCGTCTGCGTCGACGGCGGCAACAAGTCCCGCCTTTCGGAGGCGCTCGACTTTCGCCCGAACATGCTGACCCTCGACACTTATTGGGATTGGGTCATCGAGCCCATCCGACAGGCGCCCTGGTACAATGCACCGCGCCCGGTGGGCGTGGATACGGAGCTATGGGACGCGCGCGTCGCCATGCTCGATGCGATCTACTACGCGCCGCCCGCGAAAAAGCCAGCCCGGGCCGCCAAGACCAAATCATAGAAGCGAGAGACATGCATGACTGACGACATCTATCCTTGGGCCGGTAACTTCAACGATCTCGCCCCTGACGACCAGCGCGCTGTCGCGCAGCTTGTCGTCAGGGGGGAGGCCGTCGCTGGCACCGTCGACGATCTCCTCGCCCGGCTCAAGCGGACCCGCTGCGTCGCGCTGCTGCGCGAGGTAGGCACCGATCGGATAGTCGGTGCGGCGGCATGGAAGCAGCCTGTAGCAACCTATCGTCGCGAAAATTTCACCAAGGCTTGCGCACAGATTGCTGGCTTCGAGGCTGCCGCCGAACTCGGCTATGTCGTGATCGCCCCCGACATGCAGGGCAAGCAACTGTCAGGGGGGCTCGTCGCCGCGATTGCCGAGAAGTTGACTGAGCCCACCTTCGCCACAACCGACAGCAACACCATGCGCAACAATCTCGAACGCTCGGGCTTCACCCGGGTTGGCGGTGAATGGCAGGGCAAGAAGGGCTTTCTTTCGCTCTGGACCATCATCCCCTCTATCCGCGAGGGTCAATAGATGATGGCACCTGAATGAGTCCAGCCAGACTGACAGGGCAGGAAGCCCTAGATCTGATTACGAGCCAGCTTGCTCAGCATGCTGACGGCATCCTCAACACCTTGGCGCCATTCGAAGCGCGGGCATCAGTGAGTGCTTGGCTTGAGACCCTCCGTGCCATCGAGGAACTGATTAACCTGCCGGGCGAGTTGGATGACGACCTGCTTAAACGGGAGCTGTTGGGTCTCAGCCTCCGTGGCGAAACGTTTAATTCTCGTCGGCTGAAATTCGTCCTGCACCATCTCAGTTACCTCTATGGCTTCGATTTTGCTCAGCGCCAAGGCAGGCTGATATTGCAACTTTCGGCGATGCAACTCAGCTTTGCGATGCAGGGAATCCTGTCGGTCGCGGCGGAGATGGCAACCGTGGGGCGCGCTATCGGCTACCTGCAATCCCGGCGGCGTCACTTGGTAAGCCTGCTCTACGTGATGCCCGTGGCCTGCCGGGGGGCGATCTCGATGACCGGCCGCGACGCCCTGACCTGGATGTTGCCGCAGGCCGAGATAAGCGGGACCACGATTACTGGTCTGCTGCAGCAACGGGCGGTCTGCGAACTCTACGACGACTTTGCACTCTATCTCGACACGCGCGGCTTCACCGCCTCGCACAGCTACACCTCATTGGACGACATGTTCCTCGAGGCCGAGAGGGTGCCCATCATCGATCTCGCCTCCAACACGCAACCCAAGGGTCTCGAACCCCTGCAACAGGATCGGGTGTTCAGCGCCGCGGAGTTGCGTAACGACATCGCTTTTATCGAGGAAGCGTTCGCTGAATTCGAGCTCGACAAAACAGCATTCGCTGGCTTGGCTGCAATGGTCCGGGAACTCTCGCGCCGGGCGAAAGACGATTTCTGGGTGACGGTATCGCCTGCTGAGCTCAACGCCCTTGCCAACAGGCATGGCGTCTCGATTACCCATCGTGAGTTGCTCACGACATCAGCAACAACATTCGTTTCGGCCCTGAACAGCTATGCTGCATTCGTTCGCGTCGGCAACGAACTCCGTAGCACGGTCACCCTCCTAAGCCGTTTCCTTTACAACTTTAAGAACGTCTGCTTATACGGCCAGCGCCGGTTTCAAATCCGCTCAGGCTTTATTTTTGAGCAGAGAATTAAGGACGAGCTCACCCAGCAGGGCTTCGCGGTGCAGCCGATCAAGCGAATTGACCGTAAAGAATTCGATGTCATCGCCACCCGTGATGGAGTCATTTTTAACGTCCAGTGCAAGAATAATCTGGTCGATCCCTCTTGGGTCGATCTCGACCCGGCGCGCTTCATCCGGACCAATCGGACGCTCGAGCGCTACTACGAAAGGGCACTCACTAAAGAGCGATCTCGACATCAACTTCTGAGGGACCGTCTAGGCCTATTCCGGGTAGAGCCGTTCGTAATCACTCGCTTCCCGATCGTGACGACAAATCCCCGCATCCTTCCACTGGCTCGCATTCATGAATTCAGCGCTATCTCCCAGACATTGCTGACCGATGGGCCGGCGCATGGATAGCTCACTCTAAGATTCCGGAGGATTATTGAGTTGATTGCGCTCTGTATGAATGACCGCTTTTAGAGGTACGCCACAGCTGCAATGCTGCACCGCCGCAAGTCCGCTTACCGCCCGAATCGACCACCTCAACGCCACCGCCCACAGACCCCCTCCCCGATCAGCACCTCGCCCAGATCCCGCCCATTCGGCAGCGCACACAGCCCGACCTCCCGATCATAGGACCGCCGTCCTTCCAGCGTGCATGTCAACTGCGCGCCCGCGACCAGATCACGCACCCGCACCGTGGCGGCGTCACCGGCAGCGGTGCCCTTTTCCGCGCAGTCCAGGTTGGCGATGCGGATCGGGATGAGGCCGACGACGATAGTGTCACCGTCCCGCACGCGCGTCACGTTGTCGATAAGGACCGCGCCTGCGCTGGCCGGATGCTGCTCGGAGGCCTTCTGCTCGACGGTGCGCCGCACCCGGGACGAACTGCCGCTCCATGCATCGCCACCGCGCAGGATCTGCACACTCTTGCCGGGAGCGCTGTCGGCCTGTTGCTGGGTCAGGTAGGTGGCAACGCACATGGCTGCCACCGATACGAGGATGGTTTGTCGGATCAGTCTCATGGTCGCGGGCTATCGCACCGATGCGGCAGGAATTTGGCGGTAGTGAAGCCACCTGAAGCCAAGCCGCAGTGACCAGAGTCAGCCCATCGTATTCGACAGGCCTCACGCGGAAGCAGGAGCGCCGTCCATCGTTTGGCATGTCAGGTGCGCGGCAGAGTTATGAGGCATACCGACCAATCAAGCCCCGAATATCGAGCAACGACCCGTCAAGAGTCCCCTATTTCGGACAGCACGCCAGAGACTGGAAAAGAATCCTTGTAATATGACGACACGACGCCCATCTGTGATGAGCTTATGTTTCTTCTCTTCGAAATGCTGTCGCCGCTGACCCGGTTCCGGTTGATCGACCTGGATCGACTTTTGCCGGACTGCCGCGATCCTGCGGGCAGCATTTATAGGAGAACACGGATATGGCCAACGGCACCGTGAAATGGTTCAACACCACCAAAGGTTTCGGTTTCATCGAGCCTGAGCAGGGCAGCAAGGATGTGTTCCTGCACATCTCGACCGTCGAGCGCGCTGGCATCGGCCAGTTGACGGACGGCCAGAAGGTCACCTTCGACGTCGAATCCGGGCGCGATGGTCGCCAGTCGGCCTGCAATCTGGCACTTGCTTGAAAACTTCGCTGGAAGACCTCATCCCCGGCGTCCCCGAGCAAACGGGAAATGGTGGCAAGCTTCTGAAGCTCACCTTTCCTGGCACCAAAGCTGTTGTATCAGGTCCGATGTCTCTGAAGGAGAAAACGACCATCAACGCAATGGACACGCTGGAAGAAGAGGCCAAGGCGCGCGCGGAGAAAACCGCGCGCCTCCGGGCTGCGCGGCAAGAGCGCGATTCCGGCAGCACACGATAGGCTGACGACTGCGTACCCCAGGAAGGGGCAGCATGGGTCACGCCGCACCTAAAGGCATTTGTTTATCAGGCGAGCGCATCAAGTGATGCGGTTCCTTTCCGGCGCTTACCCCTCCCGAAGGATGCTTGCCCAGACGACCTGTTCCACGTTCTGCTGGCGACAGGCCAGATGCATGACATATTTCGAGGAGAGAAATGATGGGATACTCATCCCCTAAAAAACAGCTGGACCTCAAAGAATTCCTGAGCACGCCAGCAACGAAGCGGCCGAGCGCAAAAGGCTTTGGCTTCCGTAAGTACCGTTTTCCCAAGGATGCCATGCCAGAGACCACGCCCGATACCCCGGACGCTGACGGCAAGGAAAGCTGATCCGCCACAACTGAAAGATCTTCTGTGCCCCGCCACCGTTGCCGGGCACACACCAACCTGCGGTGAGGCTCACCGCATCGAACAGATCCCGGCGCCGATCTTACAGGTCTCGCGCAGGGCAGCCCTGTGAAGTGGCAGCCCGGATCTACTGAAATTGAAAGACACTACGAATGATGGAAATTCAATGGGGCCAGCCCGTGGTCCTGATTACCCCTCATGATGGCGAGGCGGAACGCTTCGGCACAATCGAGAAAGCCCGTTACTGGCTGCGCCGCAAATGGCCAGTTTCGGACAATGCCCGAAACACGGCGCTGCGACAGGTTGAAGCCGCAATGGATTGCATGCAACCCGTCGAGGAGGCGCGCAATGCTTTCCTTGTCGCGGCTCTTTCAGCCGGATTTGTCCCTGCCCGCGCCATCTGAATGATCTGGATGCCTCCCGCCCAAGTTTTTGGGCAGAGGCACGATATACATTGGCCACGATTTTAAGAGCGGGTCACAGAGGCCCGCACCTGACCTAAATGCTGCGGTCAAATCGGAGCGTGGGATGATCCGGCAAGCAGCGACAATCCGCTGTACAGCGCACCATTCATCACACGCGATTTGTCCCGCCAGGCAGGACCACTACTCTCGAAATTGCAGTGTCCTGACCCCACAACTGCCCGCGCAGTTCAACGAGCGCACAACGCCCCGCCATCCCCCCAGATTGGCGGGGCATCTCATTGTGGGGCTGCCTCAGCGAGCCTTGTCGCGCTGGCGGCTGGCCCAGAGTGCGGCCAACACGGCGCCCACAGCAAGCGCAGCCTCGATGATGGGCTGCTGAAGTTCGGCCGGCACCCACCCCTTCGCGACAGCATAGGCCAGCGCGGGCGGGAGGATGTGGCGAGCGAGGCGGGCGATTTCGGTCTGCATGATCAGGCTCCGTTGATATAGGCCACACAAGCCTTGTGAATGCCCTGCACCAGGGCGGCATAGTGACGGTCGGCGGCGGCGCAGTCGGTCGGGTTGCTGCCAAAATACGGCTCCAGCAGCACCGCAGGCGCACGGCCCGCGTGAAGGCTCAGGCCGCCCCGATCATTGCGCGCGCGGACGATGATGCCGCGATCCCGCAGCCCGAGCGCCTGCACCATGGCGGGCTGGATCAGACCGGCCAGACGCCGCGAACCCTTGGACCCGCTGGTCAGGGTTTCGGCACCGCTGGCGCTGGTCGGCCCACCGTTGAAATGCAATTCCACCGAGGCCACTGCGCCCTTGGCATCAACCGCGGCATAGGTCTCGCGGATCTCCGCGCTGTACGGCCGACCGGCAGGGCGCCGGAAAACCTCATACATCCCCGGCGCGCAAGCGCGGATGGCGGCGGCCAGATCCCCGCACCAGTCATATTCGGTGCGCCCGTCAATCTGACGGACAGCACCCTGCGACCGGGCGTTATGCCCGATCACCAAGGCGACCTTGGTCATTACATTGCTCCATGAAAAAGCCCGCGCGAGGCGGGCGGGTGGTTTCCGGGTTGCGGCTTTTGAGGGAAGCCCTCTATACACCCGCTAGATGTTGATGACCGCTCTGAAGGGAAGTCCTACATGGAACGCAGCCGAAACTTGCGTGCCGAACTTTCCGCCTACATTGCAAGCACGGGCCTCACCCAGGAAGCGTTGGACGATCTGGCGGCGAAAATCTGGAATGAACCGGCCACAGATGACCTGCGCATCCTCAGGGTTTGCGCCAGAGGCGCCAAAGCTCGATGATCTGCCTGGGGTCATTGACCCCGATCAGCAACCAGCGCATCGCGCCCTCTGCCGTCAGGGTCACAATGGCGGCAGCGATGGGCAGCGGCACGCCGAACACCTGCGCAGCATAGTCAGCACTGACCCCGGCCGCGCCGATACCGACAATCATCGTCACCATGACCTTGGCCGGGCTGAGCTGCCTGGTTGTCCTGATCTTGACGATGAGCGCGACGATGACCGCGATCCAGAAATCAAAGCTGCGAAACGGGGATGGATTGTTGATTTCCACTGAGAAGTGACCCGTGTAGGCGCATAATTTCCACTGAGATTTGACCCATGTGACCCTCCCCCAAGCGAAGAGCGAGGGGGTCAAAGGAGTGATCGACATGGGACTACTGAACGTTATTCGGAAGCTACGCCTGCGTCAGGGTTTGGCGATCCGGGAGATCGAGCGCCGCACCGGGTTGTCGCGCAATACTATCAAGAAGTATCTGAAGGCCGATGGAATCGAGCCCAAGTTCGCGACGCCGGAACGGTCTAGCAAGCTTGATCCTTTTGCCGAGAAGCTGACGGGCTGGCTGAAGACCAATGCCAAGAAGGGGCGCAAGGATCGGCAGACCCTGAAGAAGATGCATGCCGATCTTGTCGCTCTTGGCTTCACTGGCTCCTACAACCGTGTGGCGGCCTTTGCGCGACAGTGGAAAGCAGATCGGCGGCGCGAGGAACAAACGACGGGGCGCGGCACCTTTGTTCCGCTGGCCTTCAGCCCCGGCGAAGCGTTCCAGTTCGACTGGAGCGAGGATTTTGCGGTTGTCGGCGGCGAGCGCATGAAGCTCCAGGTCGCCCATATCAAGCTGTCGCACAGCCGGGCGTTTCTCTTGCGGGCCTATCCCTTGCAGACCCACGAGATGCTGTTCGACGCCCACTGGCATGCGTTCCGAGTTTTCGGTGGCGTGCCGGAACGCGGGATCTATGACAACATGCGCACAGCGGTGGATCTTGTGGGCCGTGGCAAGGCGCGGCAGGTCAATATCCGCTTCCTGGCGATGGCAAACCACTACGTCTTCGAGCCTGATTTCTGCAATCCGGCAGCAGGGTGGGAGAAAGGGCAGGTCGAGAAGAACGTCCGCGACGCCCGTCATCAGATGCTGCAAGGCATGCCGGACTTTCCCGATCTTGCCGCGCTGAATGACTGGCTGGAACAACATTGCATCGCTCTGTGGCATGAGACGGCTCATGGCACGCTGTCTGGAACAATCGCGGATGTCTGGGCTGAGGAACGGGTGGCCTTGATGCCCCTGCCGGTGGCCTTCGACGGATTCATTGAGATCAGCAAGCGCGTCTCGCCCACCTGCCTGATCAGTTTTGAACGTAACCGCTACAGCGTGCCGGCATCATTTGCGAACCGCCCCGTCAGCCTGCGGATCTATCCCGACCGGCTGGTCGTGGCCGCGGAGGGTCAGATCCTGTGCGAACATGCCCGCATTATCCAGCGCAGCCATAAGCTGCCTGCGAAGACGATCTACGACTGGCGGCATTATCTGGCGGTCGTGCAAAGGAAGCCTGGCGCTCTTCGGAATGGGGCACCCTTCCTCGAATTACCATCTGCCTTCAGGCAGTTGCAGGAGCACATGCTGCGCAAGCCCGGCGGTGACCGCGAGATGGTCGACATCCTTGCGCTCGTTTTGCACCACGATGAACAGGCCGTGCTGACCGCCGTGGAATTGGCGCTGGTCGGGGGCGTGCCGACCAAGACCCATGTATTGAACCTCCTGCACCGCTTGGTCGACGGCAAGGTCATCGGTGGTCCACCGCTGGATACCCCGCAAGCGCTGGCCTTGCGGCGCGAACCCAAGGCCAATGTCGAACGCTATGACGCTCTGCGCGGCCAAATCGCGGGAGGCCGCCATGCGTCATGACCCTGCTGCCGCTGCTGTTGTCATCATGCTCCGCAGCCTGAAGATGTATGGCATGGCCCAAGCCGTTGAGGATCTGATCGAACAGGGGGCACCTGCCTTTGAGGCCACCATCCCGATCCTGTCGCAACTGCTGAAGGCCGAATTGGCCGAACGCGAGGTGCGCTCCATCGCCTATCACATGAAAGCGGCACGCTTCCCGGCCTATAAAGACCTCTCGGGCTTCGACTTCGCCGCCAGCGAGATCAACGAGGCTACCGTTCGGACCCTGCATCGCGGTGAGTTCATCGATGGGGCCCAGAACGTCGTCCTGATCGGTGGCCCAGGCACCGGCAAGACCCATGTCGCGACGGCCCTTGGCATCCAGGCGATCGAGCATCATCGCCGCAAGGTCCGCTTCTTCTCCACCATCGAACTGGTCAATGCCCTCGAACAGGAAAAGGCCAAGGGTAAAGCCGGCCAGATTGCTGAAAGCCTGACCAGGCTCGACCTCGTCATCTTGGACGAGCTCGGATATCTGCCGTTCAGCGCCTCAGGCGGGGCGTTGCTGTTCCACCTGCTCAGCAAACTCTACGAACGGACCAGCGTCGTGATCACCACCAACCTCAGCTTCAGCGAATGGGCCACCGTCTTTGGTGACGCCAAGATGACCACCGCCTTGCTCGATCGCCTCACTCATCGCTGCCACATCCTGGAGTCCGGAAACGACAGCTTCCGCTTCAAGGCAAGTTCAGCCGCAACAGCCCGAAAAAAGAAGGAGTGAAACCCGCCCTTGACCCAAAACTGAACCGAAATCCATAATCAGAGGTGGGTCAAATCTCGATGGAAAACCCGGGTCACTTCTCAGTGGAAATCAACATTTCAGCCACTTTTCCGCCGCTGCTCTGGTGATGAATTGTGCCCCGCCTGGCCCGATGGTACCCCGGATTCCACCGAGCGGGCCAAGGATCGAAAAGCCCTCGACCCTACCGTCATCGCTGCCGTATTGACGCCAGAAGATCCGGAAATCGTCCAGCGTCAGGCTTTCACCCTGTGTCTCCTCCGGCAAAAGGCTGTCGAGATACCGGCGTTCGCGCGATCCCGTGGGATCATAGATCGTCCCGCGCAAGAGATCGCCCTTACTATACCCCGCCACACGGTTGCGCAGCGTGTTCCGATCCATTCCGGTAGCATCGATCCCGAGGATTTCGGCCATCCGCGCAAGTTCGGTATCATCGACAAAGGCACGGCCTTCGCCATCGCGGGTCAACGTCCCCACATAGGCGTTCAGCGCCGCAACCTTTGCCGCACGCTCCTGCCGGTTGCCCTCAGCCTCTATCACTTTCCGCAAATCCGCGAGCGACCCGCCCAGTGTGGCGAGCGCGCCCCGCATCGTGGCAAGCGGATTGGCAATATTCGAGGTCGTCGTGGTTTCGAACCATACCGAGAATGCCTTTGCAGGCTCGAATGCGAAGCTCCCGCCGAGCAGGATCTTGCCCGTCGTGGTCCCGCTGATCGCATTGAGAAGGGTCTTCTGTCTGTCATTGAGCCCGGATAGATCCACAGCCCCCTTGATCGTGCGAAGAATGGTCGAGGTGGTGGCGCGCAGCATCCTGAGCTGATCCGCCCCCAGCTTTGCCAGGGTCACGCCACCCGCGATTGTGATATCGACCCTTCCGGCTTCGGCAAGCAGCATGCGGCGTTGGTCCACAGTCAGCGTGCCGGAAGCCTTGAAGATCGCCGCACGGTTCACCGTTCCGGAAATCGCAGCGAGCAACAGGCGCTGATCGGTGGTCATGGACCCTGTTGCCCTCAGATCCGCATTCTTCCGCACCGTCTCGCTGATCGCGCCAAGCAGCATCCGCTGATCGGCTGAAAGCGCAGACAGCGCGATCTGGCCCGTGATCGTCTTCTGGAAGGCTTTGCTGCCTGCCCCGATCTGCGCCAGAAACAAGGCCCCGGTGGGTGAAAGCCCAGCCAGGCTGATTGCGGCACGGATCGTCTTGAAGGACTCTTGTGCCGATGAAATCAGGGCCGCGCGCTGATCGGCCGTCATGCTGCTGGCAAACACGGACGCAACCGTAATCGCCCGCGCGGCGGCCGTGTTTGCATTCAGCAGGAGGCGACGGGTCGGGCCGTCCATATCCGAAGCGAGAACACCAGTGATGTTCGCGATATACTCACCCTGCTGCGCCAGCAGAATCCGGCGCGCGCGCTCCCCCATCTGCGCGCTGATCGCCGCCTCGATCATGGCGGCGTAGCTGCCCTGCTGGGCGATCACGATCCTCCGCACACCGTCGCTGATCCCGGGAGATAGCGAGGCCATGACGCTGACCGCATATGCACCGACATTCCCGAGCGCGAGACGCATCGCAGCCGGGCTGATCCCGGAGGAAAGCGTCGCCGTCACAACACGCGACAATTCCGAGTTTCCGGCCAGCGCGATCCGCATCACATCGACCGGCAGCGCAGCCCCCGTCAGCAGATGTACGGTCTTTTGCAGGCTCGACACATCGGCCAGTGCCAGCCGCGTCAGATCATGGCCCAGATCGTTCTGGGCCAGGTAATCGATGGTCTTGATGTGCTCGGAGGCCCCGGTCAGCGCCAGCCACTTCAGATCGGCAGGCAGATCACTGCGCGTCAGGAAATCAATATAGCCGGTGACGCCTGTCGCTGCATTGTTCAGCAAGGCGCGCAGATGCGGTGGGATATCGGCATCCGCGATCACATCCACGGTCACCGCCAGGCGCTCCCTCAGGAACTGGTAGTTGATCATCTCGGCCGCGGCGATAGCCTGCTGAAGGCCGGCCAGCTGGCCGTTCAGCTGATCGATCATCGCCTCGTCCAATACGCCACCGCCGGCGAGGAAATCCCGCACCTCGGTCAACACATCGATCTGCTGCCCCAGCAGCCCGGCGATCACGTCATGCCGGGCCCCCTCGATATCTGCAACGCCCTGCACCAGCCCGAGGTCGGACAGCACCCGCGCCTGCGCCCGCGCCAGATCCACACGGTTGCGCGCCATATCGCGCTGGCTTGCCAGCATCGCATCGGCGGCGCCGGTCAGATCACCAACCGCCGCGATATCGCCTGCCACAGCGCGCGCCAGAATGGCCTGATAGCGTGCCTCATTGTAGACCAGCGCCTGCTGCCCGGAGACCAGCGCCCCTGCCGTGCCACGAAGCCGGTCAATATAGTCGCGGATCGATTGCGCCGCGCGGTACCATGTCCGGGCTGCATCCAGCGCCGCCCGCTGTGCCTCCGTCGTTGCATCAATCGTCGCGTCCAGCCCGGTCGAGACCATGCCGGTCAGCTGCTCCATTTCGCGCGTCATTTGGGCAATCGAAGGCAGAACCTGATCCATCACCCCGGAAAGGCCGATCAGCGTTGCATAGAGCTCCTGCTGTTTCTTGTCGGTCAGATCCAGCGCCTCGACCATCAGCCGGTATTCCGCCCGCGACTTCGGCATGGCAGCCCCGAGCCTGGCCAGCTCCGCCTCGGCCCGCCGCGTGGCGGTCGCGACCTGTTCTTCCTGTGTGTAGAAGGTCTGGAAATAGTTCGCGGTTGCCGTGGCCATGTTGTCCAGACCGCCGAACGCATCGGCCAGCGATGATGCGACATCCCCGCCGACAAGCCCCACCATGTCGAACCGATGCCCCAGCAGATCCACCACGTCGCGGACGCCGGTCAGGCTGGCCGACAGTCGGGTCAGCGTATCCAGTGCGGTTTCGCCCGCCCGGGTATAGGCGTCCGTCCCCAACACCAGTTCGGCCATCCCTGCCCCGGCCTTGGCCATTTCCGCCTGCAAGGCCTGAAGCACCTGTTCCTCGGACATGTCCTTGGTGCTGATCTTGAAATCATGCACAAAATCAGCAATCGCGCCTGATCCCAGATCCAGCACCCCCGCCATGTCGCGGATATTGCCGCGCAGATCGGCATAGGCGAGGCCGATGGTATCAGACACCTGCGGGTCCAGTGCTTCGGTCGAGGTCTTGTTCGACCGGAACAGCCCGCCCTTGTAGTAGCGATAGGACGATCCATCGAACGTGTCGCCGGTGAACTGGCCCATCACGCCGGTATCGGCCAGCTTGCGCCCGAACAGCGCCTTGCCGAGCGACATGACAAGCCCGATGCCGCCCGCGATCATGCCCACAGTGCCCAGCATGCCGCCCAGACCGCCAAGCATCCCTGCCCCGCCCGCGCCAGTACCGCCAGAACCGAACAGCTTGCCGATGCCGCCAAGGAAACCTTTTCCGGATGCCAGCCCTTTGCCCAGCCAGCTGTCCTTGCCGATCAAGCTGCCAAGGCCGAGCAGGCCGGGCGCGCCGCCAGCTGCGCCAGCCGCGGGAACCTTTCCATCCGCAGGCAGAATGCCCATCGAGACCATAATCTGCTGTTTCGCGGCATCCGAGATCATCTGGTGCAGGGTCTGTTTGAACAGATCGCCAAGGCCGGAGATATCCTTGCCCCCCGACATCACGAAATCGGCCCAGGCATTCGAAAGATCGCCCACGAGTGGCACGCTCTCGGCCAGTTGCAGGTTCAGTTTCTCTTGCGCTTTGGCCATTTGCTCCGGCGTCAGATAGCCTTTCAGCCGTGCCAGTTCCTCGACCTCGCGTCGATAGCGCGCCATGGGATCGATCAGGTCGATCCACTTCTGCTTCTCCCGATCAAGCTCTTTGGCGTGCTTTGCCGATGCCCCGCCCGCACCCCGACGCGCCGTTGATACCTTTTTCAGGAGAGCATCCTCTTTGGTGCTAAGGTCCAACTCAATTTGCAACTGTGAATTATATTCCTTCAGTTGCGAGATTGCCTGCTCTCGAATGATCCTGTCTTGCGACCCCAGCGCGTCGCCAAGCCTTGCCCTCTGCTCTGCCATTTTCCCGGCAACTGTCGCTTCAGCAGCGGAAGCCCCGGCTTCGAGCGCAGTCACCCGGGCCGCTCTGGCGATATTGGAGAAGCCGAGAGAGGAAATCAGGCCTGCCATACCCTGAAGATACCCAAGGCTTTCGCGCAACGCAGACGACAGACCCCAGGCCTGATTGGTGGCGCCAACCAGTGCCGCGTTCGCTGCATCAGCCCCGCGCGCCGCATCATGCGCAGCACCAGCGGCGTCCCGTACGTCCTGCGCAATCTTTCCCGTCAACCCATTCTGTTTGATGAATGCCTCGGCGACAGCCATAGCCTCCTGACGCTTCAGCGCTTCGACCTGCGCGCTGCTGGCGCCATATTTGGCGATTGCTTCCGACATAATCCGCTGCTGGTCGTACTTCGCCACAATTTCTGCCGCAGCCGCAGACTGCTTTTCGAAGGTGATACGCGCACGCTCAGCCGGATCGAGAATCTCGCCAGCAGTGCGCGCCGCGATACCCGCCTGAACCGCCAGATCCTGCAACTCCTTCGGCACCTTCGTCAAAGTTCCAAACAGCGCGGTAAACGTGTCGTTCAGGCCAATGGCCGCCGCGAGTTGCGCATCCGGGGTATCCGCGTCCAGCGCGGAAAGAGCATTGGCGAGCTGTTCCGCCTCCGCCCGCGTCAGCCCGAAGCTCCTCTGCAACTTCTGAACCGTTGCATCGAACTGATCCACGAAGGTCTTGTCCCATCCGCCGAACATGAGCGAATAAGCATTGGCTCCGGGGCGCATCTGCTGGTCCTTCAGCTCCCGGCTGAAACCACCATATGTCGTCGCCAGCTTTTTCAGCGCTTCATCGGCCTTGTTCAGCGCGTCAATCTGCGCCAACTCGGTGAGGAAGACGGCAAGTTCGCGTGACTTCCCGGCCAGGCTTCCATATTGCGCCGCGAGATCCGCTGACGACTGCTCCGAGGCCTCGGCCATCCGCTTGTAGCGCGATACCGCCTCGGACAGATCGTCCACCGCATCCTTGGCTTCCTTGGCGTTTGCCCCCATCCTGAACAGCATCGGGGCCACGGCGGCACCGACAGCAACCAGAGTGCCAAGCCCGGCCCCCCACATGGCAAGCTTGCCCGCGAAACCGAAGGCGCCCAGCAACTGCGGCAGCTGCATCGACAGCGCCCGCAGCCAGTCGGTCCCGGCGGCGATCTGCACAAAGAAATCCTGCACCTGAAAGCTGGCGTTGGAAAATGCCATGCTCATCCGCGCGGAAGCGGTGCCAGCGGCGCCCATCTGGCGCCCCGTGCCGGCCAGTTGGGCATCAAGAAGCTGCAAGGCCCGCGCATGCTCGCGCTCGCCGATCAGGTTTTGTGCCAGCGCCGCGTTCAGCGTTTCGAGACCAGCCTCATACCGTTTGCTTGATGCATAGACCGGATCAATCGAAGCCCGCAGGCTCTGATAGCTGGCTTTGGCCGATGCCACGGCGCGGGTCTGCTCCGCCTGCGCCATCGCCGCGCGCTCGGCAGCCGTCGCGACGCCCAGATAGCGGCTGGCAGCCTGATCAAGCAGAAGGTTAGCCTGTCGCTGGGTAACAGATCCTTGCTCGACGTACCCTGCCAATTGCCTCTGCAATGCAGCATACTTTTGCGACGCCGCAAATGCGGGGTCAATCGAAGCTCGCAAGGCGTCAAATGCTGAAGAGTTCTGACGGGTCGCAGAAACCGCGCCGGACACCGCCTGCGAAACTTGCGTCCCCATGGTTCTTGCAGAATTTGCAACTGCACGCGCGCCACGCTCAAAATCGGAGAAATCCGCGACGATGGTCGCGCGCATCTGACCCGGAACACCCATTTCCCGCCCTATCTGCGCCATGGATCAAACCGGCGCCATTTCCTGTCATGGATCGAAAATGTGCGGCACGCATGCCGCACTAGGTCGCGCCCTGTTCATCAGTAATTTGGGCTGGCGACATGGCCAGAGGATCACTCCCGGCCTCCAGAGCTTCGGCATAGCCTCGGCACATGTCGAACAGTGCCTCGGCCTCCCAAGGTTCGCTGATACGCCCGGTCAAGCGCGCAAAGGCCTCGATTTCCGGCCAGTCTGTGGCGCGGAGTCCGAAACCGTTGCTGCGAACCGGGTTCAAACGGAACATCGCATCAAGCAAGTACTCCCCGCCATCAAGCTCCGGCAGCCCAAGCGGCTGCTTCAGCCGCTTCGCACGCGCCAGCCAGCTCTCGCCATCGCAATTGCGCGGCACGGCATGGAGATGTCCCCATTGCCGTGCCGCAAGGATCACGCGACAGAGGCGTTTCCCAGGTAATTCGCCCGAGAGGTTGCGAAATCGACAACCTGTTCGACGAAGGATTTCTCACCTTCGCGACCGTTCATCATCTGGAGGTTCAGGAACCACTCCGCATCCGCGGCGCTGGCTTCGGCCTTGCCGCGGAACACATTTTCGAATCCCCGGATCAGTGGCTTGGCCCCCTCGACCATTGCCATGTGCAGATCTTCCAGCGTTTCGCCCTTCTCCGTCTTCTTCGCGCCGGAAACCTTGGCTTGCCGGATCGCGCGCAGCGCCGCCTGCGCCGTGCGGCTTTCGGTGCCGACCACCAGCACAATGCAGGGCTTCTGCTGTTCATCATCCGCATAGATCGGAGCGCCCGACGCCGGATCAACCAGATGCAGACGTTGCGGCGTTTCGGCGGCCGAGCGGCTGTCGAACTTCGTGAAATCCATGATCTTCATCCTTCAGGTTCTGGTTCATGGGATGGGCGGCACCGGCTGAACCACGACCGGCGCCGCCCGGCTTACCTGCCCGACAGGCCCACAGGTTGCGGGCCATACACTCGGTCAGGAAAGATTAACGCACACTTATATACACACTCCCTTGACGCGCGGTCGGAGAGTGTGTATATAAATACACATGAAAGGAGGGGCGATGGAGCTTGAAACGAATTCAAGAAAGCTCCTGAAAGTCTTGAAAGCAGAGGGTTTTGAGGAAGTGTCCAAGAAGGGTTCACACCTCAAGCTTCGGAAAGGGGATCGCACCGTGATCCTGCCGCATCCGAAGAAAGACCTGCCGCTCGGGACCGTCAGGAGCATCTACGAACAGGCCGGGCTTCTTTAGCCCGGCCACCCCATCGCCCCTCTATGAAACAACCACATGGGGTACTGCCATGCGCTACTACATCGCTATCGTTCACCAGGAAGGTGACAGTGCCTTCGGCCTGACCTTCCCCGACCTTCCCGGTTGCCATGCCGCTGCGGACAACTGGGCGGGCATCTCTGCCGCCGCGACCGAGGCTCTCGACCTCTGGTTCGAGGATATGCCGGATGTCGATCCCGCGTCGCTCGACCAGATCCGGGCCCGCGCCGATGTGGCTGAAGCCATTGCAGACGGCGCCGTTTTGCTGCCCGTGCCCTATATCCCGGCCGACACCGCCCCGGAGCGGGTCAATATCTCGATGGAACGTGGCTTGCTGCGCGCCATCGACGAAACCGCCAAGGCACGCGGCATGACCAGATCGTCCTTTCTGGCATCTGCGGCCCGCCGGGAACTGGTAGGCTCAGTTTGAGGGTCAGGCCCGCATGACCGAGGAAGAGGAAACCGAGTTCCAGATGATGCGCGCAGAGGCTGCAATCTACAAAGCCATTGCCGAGATTTCGCTTCAGAGGCTTCCCCAAGGCCAGGCATTCAGCCTGCTTGAAGCCTTCCGCGCGCATACTATGGCTTCGTCACCAATCCAATCGCTCGGGCCAAGCGCTTCAGAGCGCCTTTACCGCTTGCTTGATGAACTTCAGGGGAAGTATCCGCCGCCATCTCGCGGGTGATCCTCTTCAGTTCACCCAGAAGCTCGTCCACGATTCTCTTCAGCGAACGGTTCACCAGCCTTCCCTCCTGTCCGGGCGCATAGGCGCTTCTCGTTGAGGATCAGGCCCGCATGGCGGCGGGCCTGACACCATATCAGACGCGGACGGTCGCGCTGTTGACGCGGAATTCGCCGGTCTGGCCTTTCATGGTCGAGGCGGTGCGCTGACGATCCTTCAGGTTCGCAACCTTCCCGAAGAAATAGGTGATCTGGCCATCGGGATCGGTGATCTTCACCGACACCTCGTCATTGGTGTTGTTCTTGGTCTTGAGGATCGTCTGGCCGGCATCGGTGCCATTGCTCAGGATGGTGAACGCAACCGATCCGCCGTCCAGCGCGCCATTGGCGTGGTTGGTGCGACCGGCCAGCGTGGTCTCGGTCACATCCTCCGAACTGTCGCCCACCTCGCCCCATTCGGTGATGCTGCCGACGGCAGTATAGGTCAGTGCCGCGAAACCCGCCTGATCGACGGTCGCGGGCACGGCGGCGGAAACGGCGACGGTGCCGCCGATATAGGTGATGAATGCCATGGAAATCAGCCTTTCGATTTGCCCGCAGCGGGCGATTCAGGTTGGGAGGAAAGTGTCGGGGCGACCTTGGGCGCCTCGGGCGGCTCCACAGGGTCGGGATCGAACTGGAGGGTGAGCGCACCCGACAGTTCCTGACCGCGCAGGAAGGCCACGTTGTCAGCACAGCGCAGCACATCATTGGTGGTCACGAGTTCGCCCTGCCTCGGAACCACATGGCCAGTCGGCAGCGGGATCGGACGCAGGCCGGGATTGAGGATCTTCGCCATGATCACGCCCCCAGCAGCATGGCCACGAGGCCGGTTCCGGTGACATTGATCGTGCCCTGCAAATAGGCCGAGATGCTGTCGAGCGGTACCAGGCGGGATGCACCGGCAGGGATGGAGCCGACCGCATATCCGGCAGAAACATCGACATTGCCGATGCCCGGTGCCGGAACCACGGTTCCGTCAGCCCCGTCGATGATGCAGGAAACGGCACCAGCCGTAGGGTTGCGCAGGATGAGAATCTGCCCGGTGCCCGCCTCGTACGCGAAGGTGTTGCTGGAGGTCAGCGTCACCTCGGTCACGTTGCGGGCACCGGGACCGCCCATCGTCGTCTTCGTGATGGTTGCCATGTGGAGCCTTTCGGACATGGAAAAGCCCCGCCGGATGGCAGGGCCGGATTAACCCGCTGATCCTGCGGGCCAGGAGGTTCGTGGTCAGAGCAGCTGACCCGCCAGTGTGCGCTGCCAGGTCACGCGAAAGTCGGCTGTGATGGTGGCGATCTTCTGTTCGCCCTCACCGTTGAGGGTGAAAGTCACTTTTTCGGGCAGCAGCATGACGCCCTGCGCGGCGAAAAACGGGCAGAGACAGGCCTCGATAGCGTCGGCGTCATCATCCAGATCGGCCTCCGGATCTGCCCCACCCAGCCGCTTCACCACGACCTGCAACAGCGTGGACCGGGTGAAATGTGACAGGGACTCGGGCTGGACGTTTTCCTGCGCGGTCACCACACCCAGCACCGGCAGGGCATCGGCCGAGATATTGCCAGCCCAGGCCGAGATTTGCGTGACATCCCCCATGCGAGGATCAGCCGCGAGGGCCTGCCGGGCCAAGGCCCGAAAATCGGAACGACGGCTCATTCGATGATCCTCTCCAGTTCGCAGATGACATGCGCGTCTGATGCGGTTGATCCTGAGGGCACCACGTTGAACACGGCGTAGATCTTACCGTTGCCCGGGACGATCCGGTCTCCTGTGGCAAGCTCGGGCACCAGATTGTGCCGCACCCGCCAGCTGGGCGAGGTGATCAGCACAGGATGGCCATCCGGATCGATGGCCTCGACCGGCGTTTCCCGAAAGATCGATTGCACGTCACGGGGCACCCCGCCCTTCGGCGTATAGGCAACCGGGACGCCAAGCGTCTCCGCCAGCACCCCGGCCATGCCGTCAAACACGCTCGCCATGTCAGCCGGTCAGCCGTATACGACCCGTGGTTTCCCCGGCACCACTGCCGACCGCCGTCACTGCCTTGCCGATCAGCGTGTTGCCACTGGAGGTCGTGGTACAATACTTGTTGGTATTGTCCCAGTAGATCGCGGCGCCCACCGTCCAGGCCTGCGATCCGACCTTCAGGATATCAACGACGCCTTCGAGCTGCGTCTCGACATCTGCACCGCTGACCGCATCGTGGACAGCAACGCCGAAGATGGTCCCGACCAGAAGGCCTGCGCCCGAGGCCACGTCATAGGGCGCGGGAAGCGTGATCCGCTCGCCGCGCTGCACATAGTTCTTCATGTTCCGATCCTTTCGGTTGTCGATTGAACCCGGCATCCATGCAGGGCGAAAGACGAAAGGCGGCCCGGAAGCCGCCCTTTCGTCAGGTCATGTCGTCGCCGGATCAGTTGCCCGGATTCTTCCAGCCGCCGCGGAAATCAATGGCGCCGCAGCCGAAATCATGTTCCAGCGAGAACTTGGTGCCCTGCACCCCGAATGGATCTTCCATGCGGAAGCGCGGCGCGGTGTACCCTTCCAGCAGGCCCCATTCGAAGCAGGCCGCTTCCTCGGGCGAGGCAAAAAGATACCAGACATTGCCAGTGATCTTGGCCGTGACGGTGTTGGTCAGGGTGCCCGCAAACGGGTTCACGTTGCCCGCCTGCTGCGCCTGAATCGGCGCAATCACTTGCTGCGCTTCGGTTTCCTTGTCCGGCCCGCACAGCAGGATCCCTGCAGACAGTTCCAGTTCGCCACCATCCAGCGACTTGCGCTTCTTCAGGGCAGCCCGGCCATCCGAAAGCGTGGTGACCGAAATTGCACCCCCTGCAGCAGCTTTGGTCTTGTCCGTGGTGTTGAACATCTGGCGGCTGGTTTCGTTCAGGGTCGGGCCATCCGCATTCGAACCACCCAGCATCATGGCATAGAACGTCGCATCCTCGAACCGCGCCACAGCCGCACCCCGGTCATTCAGGATCTGCTGGATGCCGTCCAGACTGTCATTGACCAGCAACTGACGGCTGAACAGAACCTGCACCCCATAGGCCTTGACTGCGGTCTTTTCCTTCGACTCGCTGAACGTGCCCGCCTTCAATTCGCCGCTTTCCGGATTGACCGGCTGCAGGTTCGGGAAATCCCCCACCCGCACCGTGTTGTGATCGCGGAAATCTACATAGGTCCGTTGCCGTGCAATGCGACGGTAGGTCGGCTGCGCCTGCGCATAGCGCGCGGCCAGCGAACGGTTCATGGCGTTTTCCAGCAGCGCCGGGAAATCGCTGGTCGAATGGAAGGCCATGCGCAGCACTTCCTCGCGCCCCGCGAAATGCCCCGGCACCCGGCGCTGGCCCAGCCGTTCGGCCGCCATTTCGACGATGGAGAAATCCATATACTGCCGGGACACGTCGGCCGGTTCGGCCCGGGTCAGGCGGGCGACAAGCGCGCCTTCCATGCCCAGACGGCGGGTTTCGGTTTCATCGCGCCCGCGTTCGGTGACCCGCATCGTGCCCGGTGCCGGTTCGCGCTGCGCCATGGTCGCCATGAACCGCGACCCGGCCATATCGGCCGCCGTGCCGTCATTGATCAGCGCGGTCACATCCGCTTCGGTCAGGCGACCGGCGTCCACGAACGGTCGGGCCATGCTCTGGATCATGGTGACGCGGTTACGCTCCGCCATGATCGCCGCCTGCGGATCGGGCGCGGGCGGCGGCGGGGTCTGGATCTGCGTCGGTGCCGGGGTCTGTACCGGCGCGGTGGGGTTGGTCGGATCGGGCATCACATGCTCCATGGTTGCGGCCACCGGGGCCGGGACACCGCCGGGGGCGGCAGGGTTGCGGGGCGCGGCAGTGCCACGGCCCGGAGATTTGTCGCGCATCATCGCGGCATAGGCGGTCATGTCGCGCTGCATGCGGGCGCGCAGTGCATCGTCGAAGCTGGGCGGGGCTGCGTTCGCGTCAGTGCCATCGGCCACCGCATCTGCGAATCCCGCCTCGATGGCGGCCGAGGCGCTGTAGAAGGTTTCGGCATTCATGATGGCACGAACGGCTTCGATGCTCTGGCCCGACCGATCCGCATAGACCTGGGCATAGACCCGGGCCAACATGTCGAGGAAATCGGCCTGCGCACGGTGATCCTCTGCCCCGCCATAGGCATAGCCGGAGGGGTTGTGCAGCATGATGAACGACCCGGCGGTCATCTCGCGCTGCGCGGCCCCCATCAGAAGAAGCGAGGCCGCCGAGGAGGCCTGCCCCTCGACAATGACACGGCAGCCCCCGGGATGGCCTTGCAGCGCCGTGCGGATCGCCTCGCCTGCCACCGGATCGCCGCCGCCGGAATTCAGACGCACGGTGATGCGCCCCTCTCCCATGGCCAGAAGCGCCTCGCGGACCATGGCCGGGCAGAAGAAGATCTCTTCCTCCCAGGCCCATCCCGCCGCCTCATCCGACATCACATAGCCCGACAGCACCAGCTCGCCGCCGATGATCAGGTCCGCCCCGCGTCTCATACCACAGTTCCTTCGGGATTGGCCTTGGCCCGGCTTTCGCGGGCGGTCGGCAGGTTGCTTGCCCCGGTCGGGGCGAGTTTCGCATCGCTGTCCTTCTGCGCATCTTCTGCCCGCTCGCGCCGGATGCGCTCGGGGTCGAGCCCGAGTGTGCGCTGGACGTTCTGGCGGCTGTTCACGCCTCCGTCGATCTGTTTCAGAAAGGCGTCGATTTCATCATTCGGGTCGATCAGCGGACGGCGCGGCGGCGTATGGTTCAGCCGAATGACTTCAGTGGGCAGCACGCGCTGCATGGCCCATGACTCCCGAACCCAACGCTCGACCCCCATGCAGAACTGCATGATGACCATGCGCTGCCAGCGCTCGACGTTGCGGTCCATCTCCATCCGTCCCATGCGGCCACTGGAGAAATTGACCCCGCTCAGATCCCCCGTCAGCGATTCACGGGTGATCCCTATGCCCATGGCAACGGCCCCCAGCGCCTCGCGCATGAAGGGCTGATAATCGTCGACCCTGGGCGGGGTCGTGAAATTGACCGACGTCCCTTCCGGCGTGCCGACCACGGCGCCGGGCTCCAGCGCCTCAAGCCCCTTGAGCCGCTTCGAGGGATCGACACCGGAATCCTTGTCATAGGTCACGACAGCCGCCAGCAGTGCCGCCATCTTCTGCTTCAGGATCTGGGCTTCCTGATAATCGCTGATCTCTCCCATGGTCATCATGACTGGCGCCAGCCACGGCACACCGCGCAGCTGGCCGGGCCGGTCGAACCGCCGGATGTGAAGCACATCCTGCCACGGCACGCGGCGCGACGTCAGCTTCAGCCCCCGCATCCGCGCCGCACCGGGATGTTCGTCAAACAGATGATAGGCCTCGATATCGCCGATGGGGCTGTATTCGACGCCCTCAATCACCTCGTTCGCGCCCCAGCTGGTAACGGTATCGTCCAGGTGATCCGCCTCCAGCAGCTCGACCTGAAAGCCCAACGGCAGATCGCGGGCGTATTTCCCGCGCCGGATACGCCGCCGCGCCAGCACCTCGCCATCGGTAAAGACGGTGCCGATCACCACTTCCTGCATGGCGTAGAGGTCCAGCTCCCCCCGTGCATCCAGCGCAGGGGTCAGCAGGTTTTCCGACAACACCGCCCCTATTTGCGCCTGCACCTCAGCAGTCTCATGCACCACCGATGGCACGATCCCGGTGCCCACCACATTCGAGATCACCACCTCGCGCGCCCGCGCCGCGTAGGGGCGATTCCGCACCATGTCGCGGCTCAGCTGGCGCAGACGCGCCCTGACCCCGAATGCGGCGGCATCGGCATCCGTGGCCGGCGCCTTCCATCCCGCTGCGCGTCGGCCCCGCGAAGCGGCGTCATAATTCATCGCCAGTTTCGCGGCCGAGCGGGCGAGAGCCCGGCGCCGCCCGGCTTCCGGAGCAAATTCGCCAACCAGCGCGTCCAGAGTGGCTCCGATCCATCCCATGATCAGAGGCCCCGCCCGGTCGTGACATAGCCGACGACGAAGCCGCCAGCGCCCTGCGCCTCCGCGATCTGCGCGGTGAGCGATGCGATTGCGGCGGCCATCTCTGCGTCAGAGCGGTACTCGACCCGCTCGCCATTCAGCTGCACCGATTTCACGCCCCTGGCGCGAGCCCGGATCAACGCATCACGCATCTGGACCAGTTCAGCCTGATCAATCGCCATGGGTTCCCCTCACCTTCTCAGCCAGTTGATGTATTGCGGCGCAGCATCCTCGCTGGCCTCTGGTGGGGGCGCGGCCTGCCCCGTCCAGGTCGCAAACGGATTGACCTCGCCCAGCACAGCCCAGCCCGGCGGATCGTCCGGGTTCAGCCGGTTGATGCCCCGATGCTCGGCAATCGCCTGCGCCTGCACAGACAGGTCGAGGGTTTCGTTGCGCCCGGCACCCGGCCGTTTGCTGTAGCCATCGACCCCGCGCCGCTCGGCCAGCATTTCCTCGATCCGCTCTTTCTCGATCGACGCCGCGAACAGATAGGCGCCGGGGCCATGATCCAGCCGCGCCGCCGCGGCCAGAACGGTATCCTTCAGCCGATCCACTGCCATGTTCAGCAGCTTGATCGACCGCGCCTTCTTGCCTTGTGACCCGCGTTCCGGCGAAACATGCCAGACCCGATCCGACAGCTTGAACCCGCCCCGCCCGATGGACAGGAACCACAACGCGCCCTTGCCTTCGCGCTTGCGGCGCCGCCAGAACTTCTCGGCATTGTCAGACCAGCCGGTCGGGCCGTTGAAATCCACCACTGCAACGCAGGGCTTCAGGCTCCAGTCCTCGCCTTCCACCGCATAGGACCGTTCCATCAGATCGGTCAGAACCTCGGCATCCTCGACATATTTACCGGGGTTGATCGCGCGAAACCTTCCTTCCGCATCCCGCGCCTTCGGTGCCGTTTCCGGCGGCTGCACCAGATCGAACCGATCCAGCGCCATGCGCTTGCCGTCCAGTCCCCATGCGGTGATCAGAACCGCGAACCACGACCCGTTCGTATCCACCGACACCGTGATGAACCGCGTCCAGGACGGACAGGTCATCGCGCCCAGCTCCACCGCTGTCTCGCGCAACGCGGTGGCGGTCAGATCCTGTTCATCGCCATCGGGCCGCGCATAAGGCACCCCGATATCGGTGTAATGCACCCGCGCAAAATCGCTATCATCCTGCGACACCTCGAAGGCCCGGCGGGCCGTCTCGTATCGCTCGACCAGTTCATCCCAACCGCTGAACGCCGCCGCCGCGCCATTCAGCGCAAAGCTGGCGACCGGCGTCTGACGAATGCGCGGATCGTCGATGCGCACCAGCAATCGGTGCCCGCGCTCGTCCACCAGCGCATTGCCCTCCGCATCGAACGGCCGCGCCTCGTGCAACCATCCGCCGCGCCCCAGTGCCGCGAGGGTGTTGAGGCGCGCCTTTTCGCGGTGGCTGATCCGGTGCCCGCAATCGGGACACTGCATCTTTGCCGTGGCGCCGGCGGCCCCCGGCTCCAGTGTCTCATCATAGACCAGCCTGTCGAAGCGCGGTTCGAACAGCTCGGCACAGTTGGGGCATTCCCAGAACCACCGGCCCCGCGTCCCCTCGTTGTAGATCTTGCAAATCCCGTTCGTCACGGGCGGCAGCCGGTGCGGCGCGGTCTTGTCAAACTCCCAGACCTGTTCGGGATCGACCGGAAAGGCCGGCGTGCTTTCCACGAACACACATCCCCGGCTCATGAAGGTCCGGATGCGCTGGAGCGCCATCCCATGCGGCGAACCTTCTGGAGAGTCCTTCGGCCCCAGCTTCTGCGGCATGTGGTCGTAATCGGTCAGCAGAACCATCCGCTGCGACCGGCTGGAAAGCTGGTTCGGCACCGGATAGCCGATGGTCAGCCGCATCCCCTTGAACCGCTTGCGGGCAAAGGTACTGTCATCCCGCGCCGTTCCCAACCGATCCCGCAGGAAGCGGCTGTTCATCAACGCCGGGTCCAGCTTTTCCTCGACCCAGGCATCCGCATCCGTCTTGGTCATGTGGATGATCTGCACCGGCGACGGCGCGCACATGATCGCATGCGTCGAAACCGACAGCAGCATCTGGCTCTTGCCACTCTGTGACGGCCCGACAAAACAGATGGTCTTGAACCGGCGCGACTGGCTCATGTCCTGCGGCTCGACCGTGTAAGGCGCGACCGTCCGGTCATAGTCCTGCCAGTTGCCCTGAACCGGCACCTTCAGATACTGCTCTGCCGCATCCGTCACCGAAATCCGGCTGGGCGGGTCCAGCAATGGCAGGGAATCTGCCAACAGTTCCTCCGGCGTGATGAACGGCGGCAGTGGCGGGATTCGGGCCAGCAGCCCGATCCCGCGGTCAGACATTGCTACCATCAGACGCTCAGCTCACCCTGACGGGTACTGATCGGCACAACCGATCCCGGTCGCCGCACCAGATCCTCCAGCGCCGCCTTGATATCGTCGCGCAGCTCGTCAGTCCGGGCCACGACCTGCGCCACCTGTTCCGCCGACAGGCCGAACTTCATCTCCAGAAAATCCGGCAGGGTATCGAGGCTGTTGCCGATCTTGACCAGAGACTCTTCGAAAACCGCCCGCACCCTGTCTGTGCGGATCAGGTCTCCCCGCTGTTCCGCCAGGCGGTTCCGGGCATATTCTGCCTCGGACCATGCCCGCACGTCTGCCGCTGACATGCCCGCTTCAGCCTCGGCCTGATCATCGTCGAGGTTCCGGAAGGCCAGCGCAGCCTGCGCCGCGATCTGGTCGCCGCGCTGCTTGGCCGCGCGGATCTTCTCATTCCGCGCCGCGCGCCATGCCCAGCAATGCGACAGCCGGAATTCATAGGACACGCCGTTCTGCCCTTCGGACAGCACCGGCATGCCCTGACCGATCCACTTGGTAATCGTGTTTTCGGTCACATCGAAAGCGCGGGAAAGCTGCCCCCGGTTCAGCACGCCATCCTCCACCCCGTCGGGCAGCGGCCATGCCGAAACGTCCAGCACCTCCCCATCCGACAGAGTGATGAGGTCAGACACAGTTTTTCCTTTCAAGAACAACAACAAGCACGGTAACATGCACCCATGCCGAAAAATTCCCGGCCAAAAGTAACGGGGTGCGAATTACCCGCGTGAGGGAGATGCCCCGGAAGGACCCGAGGGCTTAGCCGAACCGCTTTGCGAGCATCTGCCCGAAGGTCCGGCCCAGATGGTCCGCCATCCGCGCAGCGAACAGCCGCTCAGCATGCTCATAAAACCCGAGGCGCTGCTGATAGACCGGCACCTTCGGCGTGAAGATCGCCACGATGCCGATGCGGCCCTGCCGATCCTTTTTGTAAATCCCCGGCGTCAGGCCCGACTGCGGCACGAAGTAGCTATCCCGCCGCTTGCGCGCCCGCCGCCACGACGCGTCGGTCATGTTCGTGGCCCCGTCCCTCTGGGCCTTCAGGGCAGATTGCACCTGATTGCGCTCCGGTCGCGCCCAGTTGCCATACTGATCCAGCCGGGCATTGTCGGCCGGGATGATCGCCTGAATGACGCCTTCATGAACAAGGCTGCGCGAGAGCTGCGCTTCGAACCCCGTCTGAGCCCGAGGCCCACCCGCCTCCTGCACCCGCAGATAGTGACGCCGCGAGGCCGAAGGTTTCAGCTGCACAGCGGCTTCCAGTCTGGATGTGCTGGCATTCGCGACCATGAACGCATTCTTCGTCCACGGCGTCGGCCGGTCGAACACCACATCCATCCGGTCACCCAGATCCTTGTGGATCTCGGTCGCCATATCATTCAGCGCCCAGACCGTCGCAATCCGAAGATCCCGCTCCGCAAGCTGCTGCATGGCAAAGCTGAAGCTGCTGGTGTCGAGGGTTACACTAAAGTCCATGCAGCCCCCTGAAACGCGAAGCGCCCGAGAGGGGGTTCCTCCGGGCGCATCTGTGGATCATGTCAATAGTCCTACATCCGGTGGAGTTAAGGCGTCAAGACACTTTCGGCATGGTATCTGCCATGCGGTCCAGCGCCTCGGCCAGTGCAGCCCTCGCCCAGTCCCTCGACTCGCCATAGACCGACCAGCCGCAGGCTTCCAGAATGGCGCTCACGGTCTCGCCGCGCAGGCAAACACGATCCACCAGCTCGGAGACGGTCAGAGGCGTGCGCTTCCGCTTGCTCTTGCGCACCACCACCAGCGCCCAGCCATCCCCGACCGCCGACCGCATGGCTGCAATCGCTGCGCCCTCATCCAGGATGATATCCATCACACCAGCGCCACCCCGACCGCTGCGCCCGGTCAGCATGGTTTCGATCGAGCGGCCCTTGAGGCCAACCGCCGAATGGCGCTCGACCAGCGCGGCATAGGCCCGGCCAGCCCCTTTCTGGCGCTGGGAGAACGGATCATCGCCACCAGCACGCCGCGCCTGCCGGGCCATTTCGTCGAACACATCGGCCGCCCGCGCCGCATCCCTCCCCCGGAAGCCATCGTGCTGCGGCGCCCAGCCCTCTTCCGTCAGATGCATCGCAACCGGCGCAACTCGCACCATGCGCCCCCGTGCCGGGGCTACCGGCATATCCGGCCCACAAGCCTCGGGCGCCACTGCCCGCGCCTTCAGCGTGGCCAGCCGGTCCCCCTCGCCCATGGTCGGATCCTTCAGCCCCATGGCCGAGGCAATGGCCCGCACCACCTCTGTCCGTCGTGCCACCATCCGCAGCACCGTTGCCTCGATTTCCCTCTCCAGCATCGTGTTTCCCATATTTTGTGCCTTTGATCCTTGTTTCCACTTAACCGTATGCGGCGGTTCGGGCCCATTGATTATGCTTGTTCCTGACGCGTGACGCGCCTGCGAGAAGGTCTGCGCGAGCGGATGGAGGTCTTGTATGGCGGCTGGTGGTGAAGGGTTTATGGGGCGGTGCG